>Ga0209273_10000053_pt1 | contig 263375 bp, 243 predicted proteins | sample tdAd471_FD_187126 | JGI IMG/M metagenome (GOLD analysis project Ga0209273, IMG submission 187126) | Marine sediment microbial communities from the Atlantic coast under amendment with organic carbon and nitrate - tdAd47.1 (SPAdes)... | ecosystem: Environmental > Aquatic > Marine > Coastal >... | reverse complement strand
CCGTGCCCGTCGGCGACAGGTGGAGCGTCTTCGCAACCCTCGGATACCAGGACAACATCTCGAACCTGCCGAACAACGACTTCGAAAACTTCAGCGCCGCCCTCGGCGCCAGCGTCAAGTTCTGATCGGGAGACGGCGTATGCGCATGCTTTGTCGAACCGTCACCCGAACCCTCGGCGCGCTGGCGCTGGCCGGCGTCGCCATGGGCGGCGCGGCGGCCAAGGAAGCTGGCGTCGCGGCGGCGGTGAACGCCGATTCGTTGACGAAACCGCCATTGGAGGACGAACGCACCCTCGTCGTCGGCCATAATGTCGTCTTCGACGAGCGCATAACCACCGGCGAACGAGGCCAGGCGCAGCTCCTGATGCTCGACCAGAGCGCGCTAACCGTCGCGCCCAATTCCGAACTGGTGATCGATAAGTTCGTCTACGATCCCGAAAAGAAAACCGGCGAAATGGCGATGAGCCTCAGCCGCGGGCTGATGCGCTTCGTCGGCGGCCGCCTCTCAAAAACAGGCGGCGTCACGGTGAGGACCCCGGCCGCGACCATGGGCATTCGGGGCGGAATCGCCCTGGTGCACGTCATTTCCCCGACCGTGGTCGACGTCACGCTGCTTTACGGCGACGCCATTACCGGCGTGACCGACACGGGCCGACCTTTCAGCCTGCGTCGGCATGGCTATTTCACTCGCATCGAAAATCAGAAAGGCGCGGCGCCGCCGCAGCCCGCCAGCGCAGCTGTGATCGCCCAGGCGATCACGCAGATGCAGGGCCGCGCCGAGGCGACGGCCGGCGCGCTGACCAAGCCGACGGTCGAAGCCGTCGCGCAGGCCATCGGCCTCGGACCGCCCCCCGTGAATGAAGCCGTGGTTTTGGTGAATACGGCGAAACCCACGGCCAAGGCGCCGCTCCAGGCCGGCTTGGAGGCCGCTGGGCTCTTGCCCGAGAACGGCGGCGATGGCCCTGGGGACCGACCGCCCCCCTTGCCGGAAGACATTCCCTCCGACGAAGCGCTTGAGCAGATTTTCGATATCGTGCTCCTTGAACTGAGCGCCGCGAAACAGGGCGACCGGACCTTCGACGCCGGCGTGCAGCGGATCGAAGTGATCGATTCAGAGGAAAACGCGGTCGTCGCCGACGCCCTGGTCTCGATCGTGCAGGACAGCACGTCCAATTTGGGGGCCGGCGATTTCGGGCCTGGGGACCAGTTCTTCCGGGTTTCCGGCGTAGACGGCGAGTTGATCGCCTTCATCAACGGCCTGCCGCTCGCGTTTTTCGAACCCGGCGTCGACGATCCGAACAATGTGCGCAATATCTTCGACGCGTCCGACGCAACGTCCTTCGCCTCCCCGACGGCGTACAACGCCGCCATCTCGGCCACGGCCGGCGCCGGCGCCGCGACCGTGTTCGAGGCCCAGAACATCAGCGGCGAGCTCTTCTTCAACTACGACCTGACCAGCCCGGATTTCACCGCGACGACCGGCGCCCGACAGACCATCGTCGGCGGCACGGGCCTGTTCCAGGCGCCGAACGGCCGATCGTTCTTCGAGGCGAACGGGGACAGCCAGTCTTTCTCCTTCCTGCCATACAGCGAGATCGGCCTGGCCCAGTTGCCCGCCAATGGCGGCGTCGTCGGCGCACAGCCGTTCGCCGCGGCGAACGTCGCCGAAACGCCGGTGATCGTGGACTGGAACAGCGGCAAGGCCATCTATACCGGCGGCGTATTCCAGAACCTGCGCGGCGACGGGAACACGAGCGGCGTGATGGCCTATGGCATTCAGGCGTATGTCGGCAATGTGACGAAACGAGCCGGAGAGCCCATTTCCCTGCTCGGGTCGAACGCCGGCTCGACCCATATCGCGCGCGGCGCGAACGAACAGCGCCTTTTCCATGGCGGCGGATCGCTGGGCGGCCCGCTTGGGTCCGTCGGGACCGGTCTGGCGCTGTCTCTCGACGGGGGTCACGAGACGCTGACGCACACCAACGCCGCCGACCAGCGCGAAGACCCGACGTTCACGGCCAACCACCAGTTCGGCGCCGAAATCGCGCCGATCGCGCTTGCGGGCTCCGGAACCGGCGTCGCCAATGAAGCGTTGTTCCTCGGGACGATCCTGGCCGAGGAAGACGGCAATCTCGCCGTCATCGCCACGGACCCCGACGGGGTCGAGGGCGTCGGCGTTCTGCGGGTCAACCGGACGAACAAGCAGCTTACCGCTACGGTGCGGATCGACGACCGGCAGAACCCCAGCGCGCCGGGCGACGCCCTGATAGCGCCGACCAATCCTGCAAGCTCCGCCTTCATCAATAACGATCTGTTCGCCATCGCCGACGCGCGCGAGGAACTGGGCGGCCTTTCCGGCAGCGCCGAACCGAGCTTCGTATTGGTGAGCGGCGAGTCCGTCCTGCCGGATCGCTTCGACGCCTGCACCTGCGCTTTCATGCATTGGGGACTGTGGGCCGGGGCGGTGAACGAACCGCAAGAGGCGGCGAACCCGATCACCGATATCGGCGCGTTTTTCGCGGGCGTTCCCACCGTCGATATGCCGATCTCGGGCTCGGGCTCCTATGTGGGGCAGGCCTATGCGTCGATGATCACGCCGAGCGACGCCAGCCCGGCCTTCGCCGCCGGGGACTTCACGCTGCAGGTCCAGTTCGCCACGGGCCAGAGCGCCGGGCAGATGAACCTGGACGCCGAAACGTTCGCGGTCGTCGGCTCCCATACGCCGGGCGCGCCGCGGCTTTCCCTGCAATATCTGCAGAACGCCCAAAACGTCGGCGTCGGCAACGGCTCTTATTTCGGTCCGAACGCCGCCAATCTCGGGGCGACGATCGATATCGACAACGGCCTGGGTCTGAAGGCCGGCGGCGCCGTCGTCGCCGAGCGCCAATAACGGCGGCGTCGCCCGTGTCCGCTTCCACCGTCGAGCTCGCCAGCGACGTCTACCCCGGCGACGGCCCCCCGATCGTGATCCTGCACGGCCTGCTCGGCGCGGCGCGGAACTGGATGGCGATCGGCAAACGCCTTGGCGCGGACCTCGAGACCCATGTGCTCGATCTGCGCAATCACGGCCGCTCGCCCTGGATAGACGGCATGACCTACGGCGCCATCGCCGCCGATGTCGCCCGCTATATCGAGGAGCGCGGCTTGGGCGCGCCGACGGTGATCGGCCACAGCATGGGCGGCAAGGCGGCGATGGCGCTCGCGCTCACGACGCCGGAGCGGGTGGGCCGCCTTCTGGTCGCCGATATCGCGCCGGTGGTTTACGACCGGGTGGGCCGCTCCAGCTTTCTGGACTATCTGGACGCCATGGCGTCGCTCGACCTTGCGCCGGTCGACCGCCGTGCGGATGCGGATCGCGCGCTCGCCGAAGCGATAGAGGACGGCGGCGTCAGGGGCTTCCTCCTCCAGAACCTCGTGCCTGGCCCCAACGGCGCCGGCTTTCAGTGGCGCTGCAATCTGCGCGCCCTGACGGAGGGCATGGCCGACATCCTGGACTTTCCGGAGGCCTTGCGCTCGCGGCGCTATGACGGGCCGACCCTGTTCCTGACCGGCGCGCAATCCGGCTATGTGAAGCAGGAACAGCGCCCACAGATCCGCGCGCTGTTCCCGGCCGCCCGCTTCGCCAGCCTGAAGGACGCCGGCCACTGGCTGCACGCCGACCAGCCGCGCCCGTTCATGGACGCTGTCCGCGCTTTCGTCGCCGCCGGAAATACCGCCTGACGCGCGCCCGCCGAGCGGCTGGCGCTTTCATCGTCGTCGCAGAGCGCGAACGTCGCCCTAGAGGGCCTTCAGATCAATGGGATTCCAGCGTCGCCGTCAACTCGGCGACCCGACCGGACAGCGCGTCGATCGCTTCGGCGGCGCTCGCTTCGGCCGCCGCCTGGGCGGCGCGCGCCTCTTGCAGCGCCGCATGCTCGGCCTTGAGCGCCTGCAATTGCGCCTGGAGGGCGTCCCGCTCGCGGGACGCGGCTTCCGTCGCCGCCGATGAATCGGCCGCGGCGTGGGCCATCTGCCGCGTCTCCAGCTCCCGCAGCCGGTCCAACAAAGCATCACGCTCCGAAATGACCGCCTGGACATCCTTGGCCGCGTTCGCCGCCGCCGCGCCTGAGGCGACCGCCGCGTCCAGTTTCGCCTGGAGCGCGTCCCGCTCCGTCTTCAGCGCGTCCCGCTCGCCTTGCGCCGCAGACGCCTCGGTCGCCGCCCGCTGCTTGAGCTGATCCAGTTCATCGGCGAGCGCGTTGCGTTCCTCGATCAGCGCCGCCCGACCCGACGCTTCGCCGGCTTCCGTTGCTTCCAGGGCCTCGTCCGCCGTAATCAGCGCGGCCATGACGAGCAATTGCGCGTCGCCGACCTGGCCAACCTGCCCCGCCAGTTCGCCGACGCGTTCCGACAGATTGTCGCCCAGGCGGATCAGATGATCTTCCTGGCCATCCTCGCACGCCATGCGGTAAGGGCGGCCGTTTACGGTGATCGTGACCTCGCCCATCGCCCCCTCCTCGCGCCCCTACCTAGACGCGTCCAGACAGAATGGATTCCACCTGCTCGATTGCGTTGTCGAGGCGGCGCGCCACGTCGTCGGCGACCGCTTTCAAGCTGGCGTGCTCCCGCCGAAGGCTGGCGAGCGCCGCTTCCAATTCCTGCGACTCCGCCGCCCCGCCGCCCGCCTGGGCGTCGCGCGCGCGCGCGTCAACGGCCGCTTCGGCCGCGCTGATGGCGGCGGCAAGCTTGTCTACCGCGTTCGCGATGGGGCTCGGTGAGGTCATGGCCTGCCGAAAAATCCCATGTGTCGGCAGCACTAGCCGCCATTCTTAATCCAAAGACTTGTGGCGGACGATACGTCTCTGAACCCAAAGCGTCAACAGATCGATGTAAGTACAGGGCGAATGGGTTGACGGCGCCCCAAACCATCCCGCATGAACAGGCCGATTCTCGGGCTCGTCGCCCGAGGTTTCGCATGCTTCCAGACGAAATGCTCAAGGACAGGCAGATACAATGACACGGCGCCAGATGGCGAACGCGCTGCGTGCGCTGGCGATGGATGCGGTCGAAGCCGCGAAGTCCGGCCACCCCGGCATGCCCATGGGAATGGCGGACGCCGCGACCGCTCTATTCGACGGACCGATGACCTATGACGCGAGCCAGCCGAGCTGGCCGGACCGCGACCGTTTCGTCCTGTCCGCCGGCCATGGCTCCATGCTGATTTACGGGTTGCTGCATCTGACCGGCAACCCGCATGTCACACTCGACGAGATCCGGAATTTCCGCCAGTTGGGCGCGCTGACGGCTGGCCATCCGGAAGCAAACCATCCGCCCGGCGTCGAGACCACCACCGGCCCGCTCGGGCAGGGCGTCGCCACGGCCGTCGGCATGGCGATCGCGGAGGCCAAGCTGAACGCCGAGTTCGGCGCGGACCTGGTGAACCACTACACCTGGGCGATCGCATCCGACGGCGACCTTATGGAAGGCGTCAGCCATGAGGCGGGCGCGCTGGCCGGGCATCTGGGCCTCGGCAAGCTGATCGTGCTCTGGGACGACAACGGCATTTCCATCGACGGGCCGACCGATCTTTCCATGAGCGACGACGTCCTGAAGCGGTTCGAAAGCTATGGCTGGGCGACAGACACGGTCGACGGGCACGACGCCGCCGCCGTCATCGGCGCGCTGGAAGCCGCGAAGGCGGACGCTTCGAGGCCGACCCTGATTTCCTGCAAGACGACCATCGGCTTCGGCGCGCCGAAGAAGGCCGGCACGTCCGGGTCCCATGGCGCGCCGCTCGGCGCTGAGGAAATCGCAGGCGCGCGGGCCGCGCTCGACTGGCCCTACGAACCTTTCGAGATCCCCGATGACGTCGCCGCCGCCTGGCGCGCCGCCGGCGCCCGCGGGCAGGCGGCGCGCGTCGCCTGGGAAGCACGGCTCGCCGCTTCGCCGGCCGATGTTCGCGCCGAGTTCGAACGCCGCCTCGCCGGCGACCTGCCGGCCGGCCTGACCGCGGCGATGACCGCATACAAACAAAAGCTCGGCGACGAGAAGCCGAGCCTGGCCACCCGCGCCGCCTCCCAGAAGGCGCTGGAAGTCATCAATGCGGCGACGCCGGAAACCCTTGGCGGCTCCGCCGACCTCACGGGCTCCAATCTTACGAAAACCGATGCGCTCACCCCCTTCTCCAAGGCGGATCGGAATGGCCGTTATGTCTACTGGGGCGTTCGCGAACACGGCATGGCCGCGGCCGGCAACGGCGTGGCGCTGCACGGCGGGCTGATCCCCTATACGGCGACCTTCCTGATCTTCACGGACTATTGCCGCCCCTCAATCCGGCTGGCGGCCCTGATGGCGCAGCGGCAGATCTTCGTCATGACCCATGACTCCATCGGCCTCGGCGAAGACGGGCCGACCCACCAGCCGATCGAACAGCTGGCGAGCCTCCGGGCCATTCCCAACCTGCTCACCATGCGGCCCGCCGACGCCATCGAGACGGCGGAATGCTGGGAAGTCGCGCTCGCCCAGAAATCGCGGCCGAGCGTCATCGCCCTCTCCCGCCAAGGCGTGCCCACCGTCTGCGACGGCGCGCGGGAGAACCTTTCGGCGAAAGGCGGCTATGTGCTGATGCAGGAAGAGGCGCCGCTCCAGGCGGTGCTGATCGGCACCGGCACGGAAGTCGCCATCGCGATCGAAGCCAAGGCGGCGCTGGAAGCCAAGGGCGTCGGCGTCCGCGTGGTCTCCATGCCGTGCTGGGAGCTGTTCGACGAACAGGACCGGGCCTATCGGGAATCCGTCTTGCCGCCGACCGCTCTCAAGGCGGCGGTCGAAGCGGCGATCGGCCTCGGCTGGGAGCGCTATATCGGCGACGGGCCGTTTATCGGCATGTCCGGCTTCGGCGCATCCGGCCCCGGCGGCGCGCTATACAAGCATTTCGGCATTACTGCCGATGCGCTGGCGACAGCGGTCTCGAAACGGCTACAAATCTAACGACATACGCTTATTTATCGAAAACAAAGCTCATTCGAAGGGAGATAGACCATGGCGGTCAGGGTCGCGATCAATGGTTTTGGTCGTATTGGACGCTTGGCGCTGCGCGCCGCGCTGGAAAGCGGGCGCGATGACGTGCAGGTCGTCGCGATCAACGATCTCGGCTCGTCGGAAGTGAACGCTCACCTGCTGCAGTACGATTCCGTACACGGCCGGTTCCCGGGCGAAGTCACCGCGACCGACGACGGCATCTCGATCGACGGCGGCGCCGCGATCAAATCCTTCGCCGAACGCAACCCGGCGGACCTGCCGTGGGGCGATCTCGGCATCGACGTGGTGATGGAATGCACCGGCATCTTCACCTCCAAGGAGACGGCCGGCGCCCATCTGAAAGCCGGCGCCAAGAAGGTCCTGATCTCCGCGCCGGCGTCCGACGCCGACCTGACGGTCGTCTACGGCGTCAACCATGACAAGCTCTCCAAAGAGCATGACATCGTCTCCAACGCCTCTTGCACGACCAACTGCCTGGCGCCGGTCGCCTCGGTGCTGAACGGCGCCTTCGGCATCAAGAGCGGCTATATGACGACGATCCACGCCTATACCGGCGACCAGAAACTACACGACACGTTGCACAGCGACATGCGCCGCGCCCGCGCCGGCTCGCTATCGATGATCCCGACGTCCACCGGCGCCGCCCGCGCCGTCGGCCTCGTGCTGCCGGAGCTCAAGGGCAAACTGGACGGCACCGCCATTCGCGTGCCGACCGCGAACGTCTCCGTCATCGACTTCAAGTTCATCCCGTCCACGGGCGCAACCGTCGACGACGTGAACGGCGCGATCAAGCAGGCCGCGAGCGGCGCGCTGAAAGGCATTCTCGGCGTCAACGAGGCGCCCCTCGTCTCCATCGACTTCAACCACTCCTCCCTCAGCTCCGTCTTCGACGCGACGCAGACCCAGGTCGTCGAGGGTGGGCTCGTGCGGGTGATGTCGTGGTACGATAACGAATGGGGTTTCTCGAACCGCATGTCCGACACGGCCGTGGCGCTGGCCGCGCAGATCTAAGACCGGGGCCGGCGATGCCCACGGTCGTCGTGCACGACCTGGCCGAAGCCGTGGCCGCCGCGCGCGCGGCGGCGGCGGAGGGCGCGGCGTTGACGCTGCGCTCGCCGCCGGGTTTCGGCCGCAGCCTCGGCGTCGGCGGCTGGCAGGCGCTCGCCGAGGCCGTTCGCGCGGCCGTGCCGAACGCCGAAATTGCCTTCTGCCTCGATTGCGCGGACCATGTCGGCGACGCCCAGGCCGCCATCGCATTCGGCGCGAAGCGCATTGCGCTCAGCCCGAACGCCAGAGGCTACGCCCGGCTGACCGCGCTCGCCGAAGCGGAAGCGGTCGCCGTCGAACCCGGCGCCGCCGATCTCGACCTCGCATTCATCCATGATCCGGAGGCGGCGACGCGCCGCCTGCTCCAGAACCACCGATAAGGGGATTCCCGATGCGTATGACCCGCAAAGTCAAAGAAATCCTGTCCTGGTACGAAAGCGACAGCCCTGGCACGAAGAACAACCTTGCCCGCATCCTCATGCAGGGCAAACTGGCCGGCACCGGCAAGATGGTCATTCTGCCGGTCGACCAGGGCTTCGAGCACGGCCCCGACCGCAGCTTCGCCCCTAACCCGCCCGGCTACGACCCGCACTACCACTTCCAGCTCGCCATCGACGCCGGCCTGAACGCCTATGCGGCGCCGCTGGGCATGATCGAAGCCGGCGCCGACACCTATGCGGGCCAGATCCCGACCATCCTCAAGCTGAACAGCTCCAACAGCCACGCGACGTCCAAGGACCAGGCCGTTTACGGTTCGGTCGACGACGCGCTCCGGCTCGGCTGCTCGGCCATCGGCTTCACTATCTATCCGGGCGCCGACGATCAGTTCGAGATGATGGAGGAGTTCCGCGAGCTCGCCGCCGAGGCGAAGGCCGTCGGCCTGGCCGTGGTGCTCTGGTCCTATCCGCGCGGAGGCGCGCTTTCCAAGGATGGCGAGACGGCGATCGACGTCACCGCCTATGCGGCGCATCTGGCCGCCCTGCTGGGCGCTCACATCATCAAGGTGAAGCCGCCGACTGAGAAGACCGAACAGAAGGAAGCGGCCGAAGCCCTGAAGAAGGCCGGCGTCGACACGTCCAGCCTCGACAAGCGCATCGCCCACATCATGCAATCTGCCTTCAACGGCCGGCGCATCGTCGTGTTCTCGGGCGGCGCGGCCAAGGGCACCGAGGCGGTGCTGGACGAGATCCGCGAAGTCGCCAAGGGCGGCGCCAACGGCTCGATCATCGGCCGCAACAGCTTCCAGCGCGACAAGAAGGATGCGCTGGCGCTCTTGGATACGATCGTGAAGATCTACCAGGGCAAGGCCTGAGCCATGACGCGGGGGCGGCGGCGCGGGCCCGAGGCGGTTCGGCGATGACGGATATCGACGTCGCGGATGGCGACGAGCCGCGCAGCCGCTGCCGCCTCTATCTGATCACGCCGGGCGACCTCACGGTCGATCCCCCTGCCCTCGCTCGCTTCGCGGACCTGTTGGCGGAAGCCCTGGACGCCGGAGACGTGGCCTGCGTGCAGCTCCGCTTGAAGGATGTTTCGGACGACGACTGGCGGCGCGCGACCGAGGCGTTGGCGCCCGTCGCGCAAAGCCGGGACGTCGCTTTCATCCTGAACGATCGGGCCGATCTGGCGGCGGAGCTTGGCTGCGACGGCGCCCATGTCGGCCAGGACGACATGCCTTACGCGGAGGCCCGGCGCCTGCTGGGCGACGATGCGATCATCGGCGTCACCTGTAAGGCCTCCCGCGACCTGGCGACGGACGCGGCCGAAGCCGGCGCCGATTATGTCGCGTTCGGCGCGTTCTACGAAAGCCAGACCAAGACCGTCACCACGCCGGCGAACCTCGACATCCTGCGCTGGTGGAGCGAAATATCGACGACGCCTTCGGTCGCCATCGGCGGCCTGACGGCGGAGAACTGCCCGCCCGTGATAACCGCCGGCGCCGACTTCCTGGCTATCGCCGGCGGCGTGTGGGCGCATCCCTGCGGGCCGGCGGCGGGCGTTAAGGCGATCAACGCCGCGATCGACGCGACGCCGCACGTTCCGGAAACCGATAATTAAGCAATTTACCCTCAATTCATCATAAATCGCGCCCGACTTAAGGCGCGGGCGACGCTCCGGCCGCCAGAGCCCGCTCCGCGCTTCGGCATGTGCGATCCCATGATTTTGGGGGAGGGCGAATGCCCACCATCGCCTTATCGAACCTGGACGGCGCCGACGGCTTTCGTCTGGACGGCGTCGAAAACTCGGACCAAAGCGGATATGCCGTTTCGAACGCGGGCGACGTCAACGGCGACGGTTTCGACGACCTGATCGTCGGCGCATTCGCGGCGGACCCGAACGGCGCGGAATCCGGCGAAAGCTATGTGGTGTTCGGCAAGGCGAACGGCTTCGACGCAGCCGTCAATCTTGGGGAACTCGACGGGTCGGACGGCTTTCGGATCGCCGGCATCAGCCCCGGCGACGAAAGCGGCCGCGCAGTCGCCAGCGCCGGCGACCTGAACGGCGACGGCTTCGCCGACATCATCATCGGCGCGTTCCATGCAGACGTCGGCGGCGCGGCCGACGCCGGGGAAAGTTATGTCATCTTCGGGCAGGAAAGCGGCTTCGACGCTACGATCGACCTCTTCTTCCTGAACGGCTCCAACGGTTTTCGGATCAATGGCGTCGATGCCGGCGACAATAGCGGCGTCGCCGTTTCGGGCGCGGGCGACGTCAATGGCGACGGCATCGACGACGTCATCATCGGCGCGTTCGGCGCAGATCCCGGCGGCGAGCTCAGCGCCGGGGAAAGCTACGTCATATTCGGCAGGTCGAGCGGCTTCTCCAACCAACTCGGCCTCGAAGCCCTGGACGGATCGAACGGCTTCCGCCTGATCGGCTCCAACGAAAGCGACACCAGCGGCGTCGCGGTCGCCAACGCCGGCGACGTCAACGGCGACGACATCGACGACCTGATCATCGGCGCGTTCGCCGCCGACCCTGGCGGCCGGTCGGGCGCGGGCGAAAGCTATGTCGTTTTCGGCAGCACGGACGGGTTCTCGCCGACCATCGATCTCTCGGAACTGGACGGCGCGGACGGCTTCGCCGTGCGCGGCGTCGACGCTTACGACACCAGCGGCGTTTCGGTCGCCAGCGCCGGAGACCTGAACAGCGATGGTTTCGACGACATCATCGTCGGCGCGTTCGCCGCCGACCCCAACGGCGACACGAGCGCCGGCGAAAGCTATGTCGTCTTCGGCAAGGCAGACGGCTTCAGTCCGCGCCTCAACCTGATCGGCCTCGACGGCAGCGACGGGTTTCGCCTTCAGGGCGTCGATCCCGGCGACCAGAGCGGTTTCTCGGTCGATGGCGTCGGCGATTTCAACGGCGACGGCTTCGACGACATTCTGGTGGGCGCCTTCAAGGCCGATATCGGCAGCCGCACGGACGCCGGCGAGAGCTATCTGATCTTCGGCAAGGCCGACGGCTTCGATGCGATCGTCAATCTGGGCGCGCTCGGCGGCGCGGAAGGCTTCCGGATGACCGGCGCGGCCACGCGCGATTTCAGCGGCGCGGATGTCGCCGCCGCCGGCGATGTCGATGGCGACGGCTTCGACGACCTGCTGCTCGGCGCCTTCCTCGCCAGCCATGGCGGACAAGCCTATGCCGGCGCCAGCTATGTGGTGTTCGGCGCGGACTTCACCTCCTCCCTCACCCACCCCGGATCGGACGGCGACGACATCCTGACCGGCGACGGCCTGGCCGACGTCATGGTCGGCGGGCTAGGCGACGACATTCTGGCCGGCGGCGGCGGGCAGGATTCGCTCCGCGGCGGCGCCGGCGACGACGAAATGGAAGTCGTCGGCCTGGAGTTCCTGCGCGTCGACGGCGGCTCCGGCATCGACATCCTGCGCATCTCCGGCGACGGGCTGACCCTCGACTTCACGGCCGTCGGCAGCCAGGGCATCGAGGACGTGGAAACGCTGGACCTGGCCGGCGCCGGCATGTCCGCGATCCTGGACCTGCCGGCATTGGCGGGCTTCAGCGACACTTCGCACACATTCGCGATCACCGGCTCGGCCGGCGACAGCGTCACCCTGATCGACGCCGGATGGCGGCTGATCGCCAGCGACGCGACCGCCCAAACGCTCCAGAACGGCGTGACGGAGCTTGTTGTCGGCGGCGATGTCGACCTGACGCTCTTCCTGCCGGCCGCCATCGCTGTTTCCGCATTGGACGGCGCGGACGGGTTCCGCCTGGAGGGCGCGTCGGCCGGCGACGCCGCGGGCTTCGACGTGGCTGGGATCGGCGACGTCAACGGCGACGAGTTCGAGGACGTTCTGATCGCGGCGCCCGGCGCCGACGCCAGCTATGTCGTGTTCGGCAAGGCGGACGGCTTCGACGCCAATATCGGCGTAGCCCTGCTCGACGGCTCCAACGGCTTCCGCATCGACGGCGCGGGCGACATCGCCAGCGCCGCGCGCGACTTCAACGGCGATCGCGTCAACGACATCGTCATCGGCGACAGCGCCTCCGGCGAAAGCTTCGTCATTTTCGGCAATGACGAGACCGCGTTCGGCGCCGTGATCGACGTCGCCGCGCTCGACGGCGCGACCGGCTTCAAGATCACGGGCGGCAAAACGGTTTCCGACGCGGGCGACATCAACGGCGACGGCAATGGCGACCTGATCCTGTCGGACCCGACGGCGAATTCCGGCGCCGGCGAAAGCTATATCCTGTTCGGCGATATCGGCGACTTCGCGGCCGCCATCGACGTTTCCACGCTCGACGGCGCCGACGGCTTCAAGGTTCTGGGCATCGACGCCGGCGACGGCAGCGGCGCATCCGTCCACGCTGCGGGCGACGTTAACGGCGACGGCCTCGACGACTTTTTCGTCAGCGCGATCGCGGCCGACCCGAACGGCTCCACGTCCGCCGTGGTCGGGTATCTGGTCCACGGCCGCAAGACCGGTTTCGATGCGACGCTCAACCTGGCGACGCTCGACGCCTCGGAGGGCCTGCGCCTGCTCGGACCGGCGGACGCCGCCTATGCGCACTCGACGGCGGAAGCCGCCGGCGACGTCAACGGCGACGGTTTCGGCGACGTCATCGTCAGCGTCGCCGACGCCGACGGGGAAGGCCAGAGCCTCCTCCTCTTCGGCGCGGCGGCGGTCGGCGGCGTCGGCCTCGATCTCGGCGCATTGGACGGCGAGAACGGCTTCCGCATCGGCTCGGTGCAGGCGGGCGACGGCATCGGCTACGCCGCGACGGCGGCGGGCGACGTCAACGGCGACGGTTTCGGCGACCTGATTATCGCGGCCGCCGGCACGGACCGCGTCGGCATCGCCGATGCAGGCTCCGCCTATGTCATGTTCGGACGCGCGGACGGGTTTCTGGCCGAATTCGATCTCGCGGCGCTCAACGGACCGGACGGCTTCAGCCTCGACGGCTTTGACGAGAACGACCGGGTCGGCGCGTCGATCGCGGCGGCCGGCGACGTCAACGGCGACGGCTTCGCCGACCTGATCCTCGGCGCGCCCGACGCGGACCCGAACGGCCAGGCCGGCGCCGGCGCCGCTTTCGTCTATTTCGGCGGCGACGGCGGGCGGGAAGCGACCCACCCCGGCACGTCCGGCGAGGACGACATCACCGGCGACGACAGCGCCAATCGCCTGGTCACGCTCCAGGGCGACGACAAGTTCGATCTCCTCGGCGGCGACGATTTCCTGCTGGGCGGCATCGGCCGCGACCGCGGGGCCATGGGCGACGGCGACGATATCGCCTTCGGCGGCGGCGGACGCGACGTGATCGACGGCGGTCTCGGCGACGACATCCTCCACGGCGGCGCCGGCAACGACCAACTGAACCTCGGCTTCGGCGCGGACACCGTCTACGGCGGCGCCGGCGACGACACCATCTCCGAACGCGCCAACCAACTGGGGCCGGAAGATCATCTTTTTGGCGGCGAAGGCCGGCGCGACACGCTGTTCCTGCGCTCCAAGGGCGTGCTCGACCTAACGCAGATCGGAACCTTCGAAGGCATCGAGCGGGTGCGCGTCGCCGGCACCCAGGAAGTCTTCTCCATCGATGCGGACTTGCGTTGGACCGGCCGCTCCAGCGCCGAGACCTTCCACCTGGGCGACGGGGTCGATCGGGTGAAGGCCGGCGGCAGCGGCGACGTCATTCACGGCGGCGGCGGCAATGACACCCTCAAGGGACAAGGCGGCGACGACGTAATCGCCGGCGGCGCCGGGGTCGACCGCATAAAGGGCGCTCAAGGCGCCGACACGTTCATCCTGACGGCCGATTTCGAACGCGACATCATCTACGACTTCGAGATCGGCGTGGACATGCTCGACATATCCGCCTTCGGCCTCTCCGACTTCGACGACGACGTGGCGCCAAACATGACGACGATCAACGGCAAGGCCATCATCGACTTCGCGGACGTGAACCGCCTGGTCCTGAACGGCGTCGCCGTGGGCGACCTGGACGCCGACAGCTTCATTTTCTGATCGCACGCCGGTCCCACACGCAGCGGGCGCCGTCTCAGGCCGCGATGCGGACCGGCATCTTCTTGATGCCTCGAATGAAATTGGAGGTGACGCGGGTCGGCGGCTCCAGCACCTCGACCCTGAGGTCGCGCTTCAGAAGCTCTTCCCAAAGGATGGTCAGCTGCAGATCGGCCAGCCGGTCGCCCACGCAGCGGTGGATGCCGGCGCCGTAACTCAGATGCTGGCGGGGCTTCGCCCGGTCCACCAGGAACTCGTCCGGCCGGTCGATCACCATATCGTCCCGGTTGCCGGAGATGTACCACATGATGACCTTGTCGCCCTTGCGGATGCGCTTGCCGCGCAGTTCGGCGTCCCGCGTCGCGGTGCGGCGCATATGGATGATCGGGGACTGCATGCGGATCGTCTCCGGCACCAGCTTCGCGACCAGGCCCGGATCGGCCCTGAGCTTCTCCCATTCGGCCGGGTTCTGATCCAGATACCAGAGCCCGCCGCTCATGGAGTTCCGCGTGGTGTCGTTGCCGCCGACGATCAGCAGCGTCAGATTGCCCATGAACTCCTTCAGCGACATGTTCTGGGTCGCGGGCGAATGGGCCATCATCGAAATCAGGTCGAAACGCGGTTCCTGGGCGGCGCGCTCGTCCCAGAGCACCTTGAAATAGGCCGCCATCTTCTTGAATTCCTCGAACTTCTCGAATTCGTCGCGGACCATGGCGTCCGGCGCGTCGAAGTCCGTGAAGGTCGAGAGGTCGGACCAGTAGGTCAGCTTGCGGCGCTCGTCCCAGGGAAAGTCGAACAGGGTCGCCAGCATCATCGTCGTGAGTTCGATGGAGACCCGGTCCACCCAGTCGAACGTCTCGCCGCGCGGCAGGCCGTCCAGCACGAACTCCGTGCGCTCGCGGATCTGCGCCGTCATGTTCTTGAGATTGCGCGGGGCGACGATGGGTGCGACCGTCCGCCGTTCGGCCGTGTGCTTCGGCGGGTCCATGCGGATGAAGCTCTCCCGCTTCACCTCCTCTGGAATGTCCCGGATGGTGATGCCGCCAAGCTCCGAGGAATAGGTCTCCGGATCGAGTTCGACCGTCATGATGTCCTTATAGGTCGAGACCGACCAATAGGGACCGTCCGGGCTGTCGGGGACATACTGCACCGGGTCTTCGGCCCGCAGCCGCGCGAACGGCGCCTGCCAGGTATCGGTGCGGAAAAGCTCGGGATTGCTGACGTCGATCGGCTCGACGCTCAGCTGGTCGAGAGGCGCATTCATGGGTCCGCTTGCTCCCTTTGGCGGCAGGGCGGTCTGTCGGATTCCTTCCAAGCGCGCGCGGAAACGGCCCGCGCCGGCTGACCCTGCCGGTTTGAGGCGGAGCCTAGCCCAACCGCGAGCGGACGCCAACGCGCCGTGCAGGCTGTCTTCAGGCGACGCCGGCCTTTGCGCCCACGCCGTTTCCGCGTCGAGAGAACGCCGCCTTCGATCCTGGACAGGAACTGCCCGCTTGCCGCAAAGTCGCGCCGCAGAACGACAAAACATCAAGGGTGCGAGACATGCGGATATTGGTCACCGACCGGCACATGCTTGGGGGCGAGGCGTTGGAGGAGAAGGCCGCTGGCCCCGACATGGAGCTTGAGTTCTACGCGACGCCGGAAGACGTGCCCGACGACGCCTGGGCCAGGGCCGACGGGATCGTGACCTATCGCGGCTCCAAGCTCGTCATGGAGAAGCTGCCGGTGCTGCAAAAGGCCAGGATCGTCGTGCGCGGCGGCGTCGGCTTCGACGGGCTCGACCTGAAGGCGCTCGGCGAGCGCGGCATCGCCGTATGCACCGTGCCCGACTATGGCACCACCGAAGTCGCCGACCACGCCATTTCGCTGATGCTGGCGCTGCGGCGCGGGCTCGACCGCTATGAGGAGCGCATGCGCAAGGACCCCGCCGGCCTGTGGCGCTATGTGCCGAGCCCCTGCGTCGACCGCCTGCGCGGCCGCACCTTCGGCGTGTTCGGCCTGGGGCGCATCGGCCTCGCCGCCGCCCGCCGCGCCGCCGCCTTCGACATGAATGTCATCTTCTACGACCCGAATCAGCCCGACGGCTACGAACTGGCGACCGGCTATCGGCGCCTGGCCTCGGCCGAGGAACTGTTCGAGCAAGCGGACACAGTCTCGATCCATTCGCCGCTGACCGACGGCACGCGCGGCGCCATCAACGCCGATCTGCTTGGCCGGATGAAAGAAACGGCGATCGTCGTGAACACGGCGCGCGGCCCGATCGTGGACCTGGACGCGCTCTACGACGCGCTGAAAGCCGGCCGCCCCGCCGGCGCCGGCCTGGACGTGCTGCCCCAAGAGCCGGCGGATGTGAGCCACCCGCTCGTCAAGGCCTATATGGACCGGGAGGAATGGCTGGAAGGCCGGCTGATGATCACGCCGCACGCCGCCTTCTACAGCCCGCCCGGCCTGGAAGACCTGCGCTTCAAGGCGGTGGCGACGGCGGCGGGCCGCCTGCGCGACGGCACGCTGCGCAACTGCCAGAACCTGGACTTCCTGGCGGACTGAATGCCAGACGGCTTCCGACATTCCGCCAAGACCCTCGTCACCGGCAAGCGCGTCGGCGACCCGGCGCTGGCTTCGAGGCTGGCGCGGGAGATCGAGGGCGACGTCTGGTTCGACGCTGGCCATCGCGGCCGCTATGCGACGGATGCGTCGATCTATCAGGTAGAGCCGCTGGGCGTCGTCCGCCCAAGCTCCATGGCCGATGTGGAGGCGACCCTCAAGCTGGCGCGGGAGGAAGGCGTTCCCGTGCTGCCGCGCGGCGCCGGCACCTCCCAATGTGGGCAGACGGTGGGCGAGGCGATCGTCATCGACACGTCCAGGCGCCTGAACGCCATCAAGGAAATCGACGTCGCCGGCGGGACGGCCAGGGTCGAGCCCGGCGTGGTTTTGGCGCAACTGAACGCGGCGCTCGCCAAGGATAAGCTTTTCTTCCCGGTCGATCCCTCGACCGCGAGCCGCTGCACGCTCGGCGGCATGACCGCCAACAACTCCTCGGGCGCGCGCTCGATCCGTTACGGCATCATGGCGGACAATGTGCGCGGCATCGAGGCGCTGCTGGCGGATGGGAGCCGCCGCAGCTTCGGCTGGCTCGAAGGCGGCCATGGCGACGATATCGCCGCTTTCCTGCAAGGCCTCGCCGCCCGCGAGGCGGACGAGATCGCCCAGCGGGTGCCGAAGGTGCTCCGCCATGTCGCCGGCTACAATCTCCATCGCATCCCGCCCGCCGGGGCGAACGGCTTCAATCTGGCGGATATCCTGGTCGGCTCCGAAGGCACGCTCGGTTTCTTCACGGAAATCGAGCTGGCGCTGCAGCCCATGCCCGCCCGCAAGGCGGTCGGCATCTGCCAGTTCCCGACCTTTCGGGCGGCGATGGAGGCGACGCGTCACTTGGTGACGCTGAAGCCGGACGCCGTCGAGCTTGTCGACCGCACGATCATCGAACGGTCGCGGATGATGCCGGCCTTCGCCGAGATCGCACGGATCATGGCGCCCGGCGAACCCCAGGCGCTGCTTATCGTCGAGTTCTCGGGCGAGAGCGACGCCGAACTGGCGCCGCGCCTCGCGGATCTGGACGCGCTGATGGCCGAAATCGGGCACCCGAACGCCGTCGTGCCGGTGACGGACCCCGCGCGCCAGCGCCAGGTCTGGGGCGTGCGGGAGGCCGGGCTCAATATCGTCATGGCGATGAAAGGCTCGGCCAAGCCGGTTTCGGTGATCGAGGACTGCGCGATCCCGCTAGAACACCTGGCGGACTTCACCGACCGTTTGACCAGCCTGTTCGAGCGCCACGGCACCTCCGGCACCTGGTACGCCCACGCGAGCGTCGGCCTGCTGCATGTGCGCCCGATCCTCGACATGAAAACGGAGGATGGCTCGGCCAAGCTGCGCGCGATCGCCGAGGAAGCTTTCGAAATCGTGGCGGAATACGAGGGCTCCCACTCAGGCGAACATGGCGACGGGTTCGTGCGCTCGGAATTCATCGAGAAGATGCAGGGCCCGCGCCTCGCCGCCGCCTTCCGAGAGATCAAGCAACGGTTCGATCCGGAGGGGCTTTTCAACCCCGGCAAGATCGTCGATCCGCCGAAACTCGACGACCGGGAGCTCTATCGGTTCAAGCCGGACTATGCGCCGCTAGAGATCGATACGGGGCTCGACTGGTCGCCCTGGGGCGGGCTCTTGGGCGCGGCGGAGATGTGCAACAACAACGGCACCTGCCGCTCGTTGATGGCGGGCGTCATGTGCCCAAGCTTCCGCGCGACCAAGGATGAGACGCATGTGACGCGCGGGCGGGCGAACACGCTCCGGCTCGCGCTATCCGGCCAGCTCGGCGACGCGGGCTCGGCGGCGATGCAGGAGGCGATGCAGCTCTGCGTGGGCTGCAAGGGCTGCCGGCGGGAATGCCCGACCGGGGTCGACATGGCCCGCATGAAGATCGAAACCGCCTATCAGGCGCGCAAGACGGCGCCGCTCGGCCTGGGCGGCCGGATGACGGCGTTCCTGCCGCGCAAGGCGATGCGGCTCTCCGGCTTCGGCGGTCTGCTGAACCTCCGCGACAAGCTGCCCGGCGCCGCCCGTCTATCGGAAATGCTGACTGGATTTTCGGCCAAACGGACCTTGCCGCCCTGGGCCGCCAAGCCCTTCCGCGACACCGTCGGCGGGCCGATCTCGGGCGACGGCCGGGACGTGGTGCTGTTCGTGGACACGTTCACGACCTGGTTCGAGCCGGAGAAGCCCCGCGCCGCCCTGAAGATCCTGGAAGCGGCCGGATACCGCCCCCATGTGGTGCGCGGCCCGGACGGGCGCGGCGCCTGCTGCGGGCGGACGTTCCTCGCCGCCGGCCTTGTCGAGGAAGCGCGGGCGGAGGCGGAACGGACGTTGGATCTGATGGCGCCCTATCTCGCCGTCGGCGCGCCGGTGCTCGGTCTGGAGCCGGCCTGCCTGTTCACCTTCAAGGACGAGTTCGAGGCCCTGCGCCTCGACGAACGGGCCGAGAAACTTGGCGCGGCCGCGCGGCTGATCGACGACTTCATCGCCAATGAAGCGGCGGAAACGCTGAAGGCGAAGCTGAAGCCAAGCGCCGGCCGCATCCTGGTCCATGGCCATTGCCACCAGAAGGCGTTTGGCGCCGCCGAGGCGACGCTCGCCGCCTTGCGGCTGATCCCGGAGGCCGAGGTCTCGATGATCGAGTCTTCCTGCTGCGGCATGGCCGGCGCCTTCGGCTACGAATCCCAGAATTACGAGGTCTCCATCGCCATGGCCGAGATCAGTCTGGCGCCGGCGGTCCGCGCCGCCTCGGCGGACACTGTTCTGGTCGCGGACGGCACCTCTTGCCGCCACCAGATCGCGGACGTGGCGGACCGTCAGGCGCGGCATATGGTCGAGGTTCTGGCGGACGCGCTCGACAGCTAGGCCGAGGACCGATTTCGCGCCGGATTCGGTTCAGGTTCGCTCAAGTATGTTCTAGTCTCCAAACGGAGCCGGACGCCTTCCGAACCGGCGAACAGGAGAAGCAGAATGGCGCGGGTTGAAACCTTGAGCGGCGACGCTATCCCCCCGGAGGCGCGCGCGACCTATGAGGCCGCCACCGGCTATGGCCCCTTCGCCAGCCTGGCCGGCGCCATGGCGCAGCGGCCGCCGATCCTGAACCACGTCTTCGGCCTTTTGGACGATCTGCGCGACGAAGGCGTGCTCGACCGTCGCTCCCTCGAACTCGCCCTGGTCGCCGTTTCGAAGCTGAACGCCTGCGAGTATTGCGTGGCCCATCACAGCCCGATGCTGAACGTCGTCGGCGCTTCCAAGGAGGCGATCGAGAATATACTCGACTACGATACGGTCGAGGAGTTCGACGAGCGGGACCGGCTGGTCATCGAATATGCGAAAGCCGTCACCGTCGACGCCAACCGCGTGCGCGATGGCATATTCGAACGGCTGCGCGCGCATTTCTCGGAGCAGCAGATCGTCGAGCTGACCTGGCGGATCGCCCTCTGCGGCGCGTTCAATCGCTTCAACGACGTCTTGCAGCTCGACATCGAGTCCGACGCTCATGCGGCGATGGAAGCGATTGCATGAAACCGACGCCTCGGAGAACCGACCATCTAGCCGCCGCCGCCTTGCTGGCGGGGCTGTCGCTCGCCGCCGCGCCGACGGCCGCGCAAATCGGCGACGTCAAAAAGCCAATGAACGCGCCGCCGAACGCGCCGGCCACGACGACGATGCCTGTCGCCAAACCGACTGCGCCGTCGGTCGCGCAGCCGAGCGCCTCGGCGCCGTCCGCGCCCACGGTCGCAGCGCCAAAAGCGCCGGCCGGCGCCGGCCAGTTGAAGGCGTTGCAGGGGGACAATGCCGCGCTCACGGAACAGGCCGCCGGCCTGACCTCGCAGCTTGAAGGCCTGAAGGCGGAGAACGGCGTACTGTCCGGCCGCATCGGCGAGCTTGTCGATCAGGTGGGCGGGCTCGAGCGGGAGAACGGCCTGCTGAGCGGCCGCGTCTCCGAACTCGGCAAGGAACTGGAGGCGCAGACCGGCGCGCTGCAAGATCTCTCCGCCCAATTGCGGACCGCCAAGGACGCTCTCGCCGCCGCCGATGAGGCGAAAGCGGCGGCGGAGAAGCAGCTTCGCGAACTCTCCGCCAACGCCGACGGCGCCGACCAGTTGCGCGAGACCCTGTCGGGGCTCGAAGCCAAACTGGCGTCGGCCTCGGTCGAAATGGACGCCCAGGCTGAAGCCGCCAAGGAAGCGGAAGAGGCGCTTGCGGCCGCGAAGGCGGAAACCGCCGCCGCCCTGGCGGAGGCCAAATCCGCCAGAAGCGAGATCGAAAGCCTGAAGCAAGACGCCGCGGCGTTCGCCGCCCAGGCGGAAGCCAACGAGAAGGACCTGGCCGACCAGCGTACGGTCGCAATCATCGCCGCCGTCATCGCGTTCGCCCTCGCCCTGTTCGCGTTCTTCCGCCGCAAAGCTTGAGCCTCACTACGATATGACTTGGACAATCGGCGTCGACGTCGGCGGGACGTTTACGGATTTTCACGCGCGGGACGATGCGAGCGGCCGGGAGGTGGTTTTCAAGCGGCCATCGACGCCGGGCGACCCGGGCCAGGCCATTCTGTCCGGCCTGAAAGAACTGGCCGAGGCCCATGGCGCGCCCCTGTCGGCATTCGCGCGCGTCGCCCACGGCACGACAGTGGCGACCAACGCGCTGATCCAGCGGAAAGGGGCGCCGATCGCGGCCGTCGCGACCCAGGGCTTTCGCGACCTGTTGGAAATCGGCCGTCAGGTCCGGCCGCACATGTACGATCTGAACCGGGACAACCCGCCGCCTCTGGCCGGCCCCGATGTACGCTTCGACGCGGCCGAACGGCTCGACTGGCGCGGCGAACCAGTGTTGCCGCTGACGGACGCGGAAGCGGACCGCGTCGCCGAGGCCGTAGTCGCCAGCGGCGCCGAAGCCGTCGCGATCTGTTTTCTCTTCGCCTACCTGAACCCGGCGCACGAGCGAAAGCTCGCCGACGCCATCCGGGCGCGCGCGCCGGAGATGCGGATATCCCTCTCCTCCGACGTCCAGCCTGAGTTTCGCGAATATGAGCGCTTTCAGACGACGGCGATCAACGCTTATCTCCAGCCGCTTATGGCGGGATATGTGGAGCGCCTGGCGGCCGGCCTGGACGGGCTTGTCGGCGGCGCCGCCCTTGGCGTGAACCAGTCTTCCGGCGGCTTGATGTCGCCGGCGCGGACGGCGGCGTTCCCGGTCAGGACTGCGCTTTCCGGGCCGGCCGCCGGGGCGGTCGGCGCCGCCCATATCGCGCGTCGCGCCGGCCGGCCCGATGTCGCCACCCTCGACATGGGCGGCACCTCGGCGGACGTCGCTCTCATCTCCGAGGGCGCGACCGAAATCGCCTTTCAGCGCGATGTCGCCGGTTTTCCCATTCGCCTCGCCATGGTCGACATCGATACGGTGGGCGCCGGCGGCGGGTCGATCGCCTGGTTCGACCGGGACGGCTTGATGAAAGTCGGCCCCGTCAGCGCCGGCGCGGAGCCCGGCCCTGCCTGCTACGGCCTGGGCGGGACGGAGCCGACGGTGACCGACGCCAACCTGATCCTTGGCCGCCTGTCCGAGACCGGCCTGCTCGACGGGGCCATGCCGCTCCGCCGCGATCTCGCCGAAACAGCGATGCGGCCGGCCGCGGCAAGAGTGGGCGCCGCGCTGGAGGCGACCGCGCTTGGGGTGCTCGCCATCGCCGTCGCCAACATGACCCGCTCCGTCAGGCGCATGTCCGTCGAGCGGGGGCGCGACCCCCGCGACTTCGCGCTGATGGCTTTCGGCGGCGCCGGGGCGTTGCATGCCCGCGACGTCGCCCACGAGCTTGGCATGACCGAAGTGCTCGTGCCCCCGGCGCCGGGCATCGTCTGCGCGGAAGGGCTGCTCGTTTCCGACCAGAAGGAAGATTTCGTCGCGAGCCGCCGGTTGCCCCTTGAGGAACCGTCATGGGCGGCGGCGCGTGAAGCCGTGACCGAACTGGCGGCGGCGGCGCGGCGGTGGTTCGAATCGGAACGCCTGCCTACGGATGGCCGGACGATGGAGCTTGCCCTGGACCTTCGCTATGTCGGCCAGAATTTCGAACTGATCACGCCAGTCGCCGCCAGCGCGAGCATCGAACCGGACGACCTGCCGTCGCCGGAAGCGATCTCGGCGCTGTTCTTCGCTGCCCACGACCGGGCCTATGGCTTCCACGACAAGACGGCGGCGGTGGAAATCGTCAACTTCCGCCTGACGGCGCGGGGCCGATTGTACGAGCCTTCGCCGCCCCCGGCGCCCGCAGGGACGCCATCCCTCCCCGCGCCCGCCAGCCGCCGCGACGTGTGGTTCGACGCGGCGGGCGCAACGGACACGCCCGTTTACCGCCGCGAAGCGCTGACGCCTGGGCTTTGCTTCGAAGGCCCGGCGATGGTCGATCAAATGGACGCGACGACGCCGGTCTATCCAGGCGACCGGGTCGAGGTGCGGCCGGACGGTTCGCTCCTGATAACCCTTTCGGAGGCGCGCCATGACGATGCTTGACGCAATCGGCCTCGAAATTCTTTCGAACGCGCTCCGCTCCATCAACGACGAGTGCTTCGTGGCGCTGATGAAGGCCAGCCACTCGACCAATATCAAGGAACGGCACGACCACTCGACCGCGATCATGGCGGCCGACGGCGCGCTCATCGCCCAGGCGGATATGAGCCTGCCGATCCACGTCGCCTCCATGAGCGGCCTGATGGCCTGCGTCGTCGAGAAATACGGCGACGACATCCACGCGGGCGACCTCTTCGTCGCCAACGACCCCCATGTCGCCGGCGGCACCCATCTGCCGGACGTGAACTTCGCGGCGCCCGTCTTCGTGGACGGCGAATTGACGGCGTTCGTGTGCAATATCGCCCATCACGCGGATATCGGCGGCATGGCGGCCGGATCGATGTCCGGCGGCATGACGGAGATTTTCCAGGAAGGCCTGCGCATCCCAGTCACCCGCATCGGAACGCGGGACGATATCAACCAGGAGATATTGGATATCTTCCTGCTGAACGCGCGCGCGCCAAGGGAACGGCGGGGCGACTATTTCGCCCAGATCGCCGCCGCGAAGCTCGGCGTGCGCCGCATGACCGCGCTCGGCCGGCGCTACGGCGCCCGAACCATGGGCCAAGGCTTCCAGCAATTGCTTCAGCGCTCCGCGACGCGCATGGCCGAGGCGCTTAAGCTGGTCCCGAACGGCGTCTATGGCTTTCACGACTATATGGACGACGACGGCGTTGCGACCGAGGACGTCGCTTTCAACCTGAAGATCGAGGCCAGGGACGGCAAGCTCGCCTTCGATTTCGACGGCACGGCGCCGCAGACGGCGGGCAACATCAATCTCACGATGAACGCCACGCAATCGGCGGTGATCTATGCGCTGAAGGCGTTACTCGACCCCGAAGCGCCGAACACCCAGGCCGTGATCGACAGCGTCGAGATCACGGCGCCGCTGGGCAGCGTGGCGAACGCCGTGTTCCCGGCCTCCGTCGCCGGACGGGCGCACACCTGCCAGCGGGTGATCGACGTCGTCATGGGCGCCTTGGCGCCGGCCCTGCCCGACCGCGTGCCAGCCGCGCCAAACGGGGCGAACACGATGGCTGTCTTCTCCGGCGTCGATCCGCGCTCCGGCGAGCCATACGTCTACCTGGAGACCATCGGCGGCGGCGCCGGCGGCAGGCCGACCAAGCCCGGCAAGGATGGCGTACAGACAGGCATCACCAACACCTCCAATCTGCCGGTTGAAGCGATCGAGACCGAATATCCCCTGATGGTGCTGGAATACGGGCTTGTCCCGAATTCGGGCGGCGCCGGCCTGCATCCGGGCGGACGCGGCATCCGCCGCATCGTCAAGCCGATCGACCATGCCTGCGTCTTCAACGGCGTCGGCGAGCGGTTCCGACATGCGCCCTGGGGCCTGAACGGCGGGCATGATGGCGGCCCTGGCCGCTTCGCCTTCATTGGGGCCAACGGGGCGGAAACCCCGCTTCCCGGCAAGACTGGCGACAGGGTCGTGCCAGATGGGACGTCCGTGCTCGTCGATTCTCCCGGCGCCGGCGGCTGGGGCGATCCGGACGGTTAACCCCGGAGCCGCGTTCCGCTAAAGTCCGTTCGACCTTGCCTAGTTCCGGAAACCTCCATGGCCGAGCATTTCTTCCCCGTCTCCTGGACCGATCTGCATCGCGATGCGCGCGCGCTGGCCTGGCGCCTCGCGGAGATCGGCCCCTTCACCGCCATCGTCGCCGTCGCCCGGGGCGGGCTGGCGCCGGCCGCGATCATCGCGCGTGAACTCGATATCCGGAACGTCGATACGATCTGCATCGTCTCCTACGAGGAAGGCGAAACCGGCATCGCCGACGAACGCGGCGATATCCGCGTGCTGAAGGGAATGGAGGGAGATGGCGAAGGCCTGCTGGTGATCGACGATCTAGTCGATTCCGGCGAAACCGCCCGCGCCGTCAAAGCGATGCTGCCGAAAGCCCATGTAGCGACCGTCTACGCCAAGCCCGCAGGGCTCTCCGTGGTCGACACCTACATAACAACCGTGAGCCAGGATACCTGGATCGTATTTCCCTGGGACGAAGGCGAACCGATCGCCAAAGCCATCGCCGCCGGCAAGACTCAGTAGCGGCGCGCGCCCACGAAAATTCCCGGAATGGTCTCCTCGCCGAGCGCGCGGGCGGCCTCCAGGCGGTGCAGGCCTTCAACCAAAACCAGCCGATCCCCGTCTTTGCGAACCTGGATCGGGACCTTGACGCCTTCTTCCATCAGGCTCTCGGCCAACTCCTCCACTTTCGCGGCGTCCAGCATTCGACGGCGCTTGGCGGGAACATAAACGTCCGAAATCGGCAACGCGTGGGTGTCCATGAGGCAGCGACCTCCTGACTAGAGTCGCCAAAAAGAATAGGGCGAAACCTCGGCCGCGGAAATGTCGTTCGCCAAGCGCAGGGCGACAGGGGCTAACGTCCATCGCCGAAATCCTCCGCAAGGCCGACGGCCCGCAAGACCCGCTCGACGCCCTGGGGCGCAGTGATGCGGCCCGCGCGGACGGCGGCTTCCGCCTCCGAAACCGCCTTGGCGCCGGGCTCCAGGAAACCGCGCAGCAACCGATCTTCCAGCATGGACCGCATCCAGCCCGCCTGCTGCTCCAGCCGGCGGCGCTCGAACGCGCCGGTTTCGCGCATGATCTCCCCGTGCCGCTCGATTTCGGCCCAGAGTTCGTCCAACCCCTCATTACGCAGACCGCTCGCGAGAAGCACCGGCGGCGACCAGTCCTTGGAGGCGGGGACCATGATATGCAGCGCGGCCGAATACTCCCGCTGCGCCGCCTGGGCGCGGGCGCGGTTCTCCCCGTCCGCCTTGTTGACGGCGATCATGTCGGCGACTTCGAGCAGCCCCTTCTTGATGCCCTGCAACTCATCCCCGGCCCCGGGCAGCATCAGCGCCAGGAAAAAGTCCGTCATGTCGGCGACGGCGATTTCGGACTGTCCGACGCCGACGGTTTCCACCAGCACGACGTCGAACCCCGCCGCCTCCATGACGGCCATCGTCTCCCGCGTCGCGCGGGCGACGCCGCCGAGCGAGCCGGAAGACGGGCTCGGCCGGATGAACGCGGCCGGATCGGCCGCCAACTTCGCCATGCGCGTCTTATCGCCGAGGATGCTGCCGTGGGTGCGCGAAGACGTGGGGTCGACCGCGAGCACCGCAACCCGATGGCCCTTCCCAATCAGGTTCTGGCCAAGCGCTTCGATGAAGGTGCTCTTGCCGACGCCAGGCACGCCGGTGATGCCGACGCGCCGCGCCGCGCCCGTATGGGGCAACAGACGTTGCAGCATCTCCTGGGCGAGGCGACGGCGGGACGGGCTGCGGCTTTCCACGAGCGTGATCGCGCGCCCGATCGCCGCCCGGTCCCGCGCCAGGACGCCGTCCGCCAATGCTTCAGCGGAGAGAAGAACGCCAGGAGGCTTCGCCATATCGTTCGACCGGTCTGCACCTAGAAGGCGCGGCAGCCCGGATTCGGCCCGCCGCTTCGCTTACCGCAACCTATTCGCTTCGCCCGTCCGTAGGCAATTCGCGTGGACCGGCCTTGCTGGCGGCGACGGCGAGCCCATGGCTTAATCGCGCGAAAAGCGGAGAGAGACGCCATGCGCCCCCTGGAAGACGTTCGAGTTCTATCCGTCACCGTTTATCTGGCCGGCCCCTTCCTCAGCATGACGCTTGCGCGTTTCGGCGCGGAGGTCATCAAGATCGAGGCGCCGGGGACCGGCGACCCAATTCGCGGGTCCGGCCCCTATGTCGGGCCGAACGGCGTCAATCTGGAACGGCAGACGGAGGACGACCTTTCAATCCGCTTCCTGAAGCGCTCGGAGGGGGTGAAGAGCGTCACGCTCAATCTGAAGGAGCCGGACGGGAGACGCATGTTCCTGGAGCTGGCGAAACAGTCCGACATCGTCGTCGAGAACCTGTCGCCGGGCAGCATGAAACGGCTCGGCCTCGGCTACGAGGACGTCGCGGCAGTCAATCCCGGCATCATCTACTGCTCGATCTCCGGCTATGGGCAGACCGGCCCGTACAAGGACCTGCCGGCCCACGATCACCAGATCCAGGCGATGTCCGGCATCATGGACATGAACGGCGCGGCGGACGGGCCGCCGACGCGCGTCGGCTTTTTCGTGGGCGACCTGGCCACGCCCCTATACGCCGCCTATTCGATCCTGGGCGCGCTCCGCATGAAGGAGAAGACGGGCGTCGGCCAATATCTCGACGCCTCCATGATCGATACGCTGGCCACGCTGATGTTCATGGAGCCGATGGAATATTTCATGGCCGAGGGGATGCCCGTCCGTTCCGGCAATGACGGGCGGAGCGGCCTGACGGGCCTCTACCGGCTGACGGACGGCGACGTGATCATCACGGTCGGCAACCTGCCGCGCTGGCGGAGCCTCTGCCAGGCGATCGACGCAGAGGACCTGCTCGAGGACCCTCGCTACCAGACGGCCGAGGAGCGCGAGGCGCGCACGCCCGAACTCCGCCAGGCGATCCAGGCGCGCATGGGGCCGCTATCCTGCGCCGAAGCGATCCAGCGCCTGGAAGCGGTCGGCGTTCCGGTCGCGCGGGTGCGCACCTTGCCCGAAGTGATGCGGGACCCGCATTTCCACGATCGCGGCGCCTTGAAGCCCATGCGGCGCTACGGCTCCGACGCCCAGGTCGCGGAGAGCAACATTTCCGGCTTCCCGGTGAAGTTCTCCGGCGGCGATCTGCCCGACCTGCCGGGCGGCGCGCCGCTTGGCCAGCACACGGCGGACGTGCTGGGCCGCCTGCTGGGTCTGGACGAGACGGCCTTAGCCGACCTGGCTGCTCGCGGCGTCGTCTGAAACCACGTGAATGTGGGGATAGGGGATCGAGACGCCGGCCCCGTCCAAGGCTTCCTTCACCCCGCGCAGCAGGTCGAACCGGAGGCCCCAATAGTCGGCGGCCTTGCACCAGATGCGCAGCGTGATGTCGACCGAGCTGTCGCCCAGATTGGTGACCGCCAGGAACAGCGCCGGGTCTTTCAGGCCCCGCGCATCCGCCTCCGCCACGGTTCGGATCGTCTGGATCGCCTTGCCGATGTCGTCCTCATAGGAGACGCCGAACACCAGGTCGACGCGCCGCTCGCTATGGAACGTGAAGTTTTTTACGGGCGCGCCCCACATGGTGCTGTTCGGCGCGATGATCTGCACATTGTCCGGCGTCGCCAGTTCCGTCGTGAACAGCGAGATCGCCATGACTTTGCCCGTGCCGCCGCCGGCCTCGACCACGTCCCCGACGCGGAAGGGCCGGAAAATGATCAGCATCACGCCGGCCGCGATATCCTGAAGCGTGCCCTGCAAGGCGAGGCCGATCGCGAGCGAGGCCGCGCCCAGGACCGCGATCAGGCTCGTCGTCTGGACGCCGAACATCTCCAATACGGCGATGATCGTGACGATGAGGATCAGATAGCGGATCAGGCTCCGGAAAAAGAGCCGCAGCGTCTCGTCCACCTTGCCGGACCGCGCCAGCGCATTCGCGGCCGAACGGGAAATCACGCCGGCCAGAACCCATCCAACGATCAGAACGACGATCGCGCCCACCGCTGGCACGCCATAGCCCTCGATCAGGTCGATCAGAACGTCTGGAGAAAGATTTTCAATCATGGGGGCAGCTCCCGTTGAAATTGTGAGCGCCGTTGAATCACGATTCGGCTTTGGCGCAAAATCGCCGGAACCGGTCCCTGATGGAGACCGCGCTGTATTCGCAGGGGAGAGATCGATTGGGCGGCGTGCGCACAAGCTTCATGGAACGGGTCGGCATCGACGCGCCCATATTCGGCTTCTCCCACTGCATCGAGGTGACGGGGGCGATCTCCAACGCGGGCGGCGTCGGCGTCTACGGGATCGCTCACGAACCGCCGGAGCGGGTGAAGCCGACCATGGACGCCATCCGCGCCCTGGCGCCGGATCGGCCGATCGCGGCCGATATCATGATGCCGCGCAACATGCCGGAGACCGGCACGCTGGAAGAAGTGCAGGCGGCACTGCCCGCCGCCCACAAGCAGTTCGTGGACGGCCTGTTCGCCAAATATGCGGCGCCGCCCCCCACCCAGAAGACGTTCTACAACTCGATCCTGCGCACGCCCGCCTATTTCGAGGGCCAATTGCAGGCGCTCCTGGACTCCGACGTCGACATCGTCGCCTTCGGGATCGGCTTGACCGAAGACGCGGTGAAGCGGCTCCAGGCGCGGGACAAGCTGGTCGGCGCGCTGGTCGGCAGCCCGCGCCATTTCGAGAGCTATCGGGATATCGGGCTCGATTTCGTCGTCGCCCAGGGCACGGAAGCCGGCGCGCACACCGGCGCCATCGGCACGATGGTGATCGTGCCCGAAATCGTGCAGATGGCGGGCGATATCCCCGTCCTCGCCGCCGGCGGCATCGGCCATGGCAGCCAGATCGCGGCCGCCCTGGCGCTTGGAGCGGAGGGCGTCTGGCTCGGCACCGCCTGGCTCGCGACCGCGGAGCACGCGACGGGCGACCACGCGACGAGCGACCTTTTGCGCGAGAAGCTGATCGCCGCAGGCAGCGCCGACACCGCCCTCACCCGCGGCAGCAGCGGCAAGCCGCAACGCCAGATCCGCTCCGCCTGGACGGACGAATGGAACGCCCCGGACGCGCCGAAGCCGCTCGGCATGCCCTACCAGCACGCCCTCGTCGGCGACCTCATCACGGCGATCATCGAACACGACGTCGACCCCCTGCTCCACTCCCCCGCCGGCCAAAGCATCGCCTGGACCCGCTCCATGCAGACGGTCGAAGAGGTGATGCGTCAGTTATGCGGGGATATGGAGGCAAGCCTGGAGCGCACGCGGCGGCTCGCGACATGAAAGCAGACGGCTCGCCGCGCTGCATCGATCAATGAGGACATGAAATGGTGGGCGCGACAGGGATTGAACCTGTGACCCCTGCCGTGTGAAGGCAGTGCTCTCCCGCTGAGCTACGCGCCCTTGGGCCGGATGGCCAGAGGGCGATGAAGTAAGGCGCCGGCGCCGCGCCTGTCAATGGATTTAGCGCCGATGGACTTGGCCGCCGCGCTTGCAACACCGGCCAATACGGCACATATGAACGCCTGATCGATCCGTATGTCATTGGGAGGCAAGCAAGATGCGACTCTCAACCGCCTGCGCGGCCGCGACTTTCACCCTTCTGACCGCGCTTGGATCCAGCCAGGCGTCGACAGCCAACAGCGCGAGCGAAGCCGCCCGCTTCACCTATGAGGGCTATGTCGGCGGGATCAAGATCGGCACCGCCGTGGCCGACATCGCCTTCGGGCAGGACAATTACGCGGCCAAGATGAACCTGGAGACCGGCGGCCTCGTCGGCCTGTTCTATAAATGGAGCAACGGCTCCGAAGCCTATGGCGCCGCCGCGCCAGCCGGCGACGCGCCGCTTTCGCTCGGCTTCTACCGCAATGGCAATGTGTGGAAGGGCAAGGACCGCTACGTCGAAGTGGTCGCCGCCGACGGCATGGCGGAGCTTCAGCGGGCCGTGCCCCACCCGGTGCAGGACGAAGGCCGCCCGCCAGTCGCGCCCGAACTGCTGAAGAATGTGCTGGACCCGATCAGCGCGCTCGCCGCCATCGGCCGCGTGATCGACGATACGGGCTCCTGCAAGACGAGCTTCGGCGTGTTCGACGGCCGTCGGCGCTACCAGCTGAAGGTTTCTGACGAGGGGGAGACGGAAGTCGGCCGTTCCCGCACCGCGCCCTTCGGCGGCGCGGCCCGCAAGTGCGCCTTCGTGTTCGAGCCCGTCGCAGGCTTCAAGGACAAGAAGAAGGCGGAGCGCCAGCCGACGACCGGGCTCGCCTACTTCCGCCAGGCGCGCGACGGCGCGCCGCTTATGCCGGTGCAGATCGTCGCCGACAGCTCCTATGGCAAGATTATTATGCACTTGAACGCGGTCGAGCTGCTCGATCCGGTCAAGGCGGCCCAGGCGTCCACACTGTCGCTGGCGGACGACGCCGCCCGAAAACTTGGAGACAGCGCGCCCCGATGATCAATCTCTACAGCGACACCCAGACGAAACCTTCAGCCGCGATGCGCCAGGCGATGGCGGAGGCCGAAGTCGGCGACGAACAAAGGGGCGAAGACCCGACGGTCAACGCGCTGAACGCCAGGGTGGCGGCGCTGCTGGGCAAGGAAGAGGCGGTGTTCCTGCCCTCCGGCACCATGTGCAACGAGATCGCGCTGTTGGTTCATTGCCGTCCCGGCGACGAAATCCTGTGCGACCGCACTTCCCACATCGTCAATTACGAGGCGGGCGGCCCCGCCGCGCTCGCCGGCGCCGTGATGACGAGCCTGGACGGCGATCGGGGCATCTATTCCGCCGAGCAACTGAAGGCCGCCATCCGGCCGGTGCATCGTTACGGGCCGCGCCCCCGGGTCGTCGAGATCGAGAACACCGCCAATATGGGCGGCGGCACGGTCTGGCCGCTGGAAACCGTCGCGGCGGTGGCGGAAACGGCCCGGGACGCCGGCCTGATCGTCCATATGGACGGCGCGCGCCTGCTGAACGCCGTCGCCGCCTCCGGCGTCTCCGCGAAGGAATACGCCGCCCATACGGACACCGTGTGGATTGACTTCTCCAAGGGCCTGGGGGCGCCGGTTGGCGCCGCCCTCGCCGGCAGCGCCGAGTTCATCCATGAGGTCTGGCGCTGGAAGCAGCGCATCGGCGGGGCCATGCGCCAGGCCGGCGTGATCGCCGCCGCCGCGCTCTATGCGCTCGACCACAATCAAGACAGGTTGGCGGAGGACAACGCCAACGCCCGGGCGTTCGCCGACATCGTGGCGTCGTCGCCCGCGTTCGCGATCGACCCCACGACAGTCGAAAGCAATATCGTCATCTTCGATCTGGCCGACGGCGGCGACGCGGCCGCCCTCTCCGCCCGCGCCGAGGCCGAGGCTGGCGTGCGCGTCGGCGCGATCGGCCCGAGCACGCTCCGCGCCGTCACCCATCTGGACGTCGACGCGAACGGCGTCGGCACGGCCGCGCGCCGGCTGGTCGAGCTCGCCGCCGGCTGACCCCTTGGGCGCCCGCCGGGGCGCGGCGCGGAATCGTTCTGGCCTCTCTCGGCAATCCTTACCGACCGCCGGCAAAAATAGCCGGCAAGTTCTGCCTCTCCGGGTCATTCTTGCCGGGCGCGCCTACGCATGATTGTAGAGGGCGCCCAGGCGACGCAGTCGATAGCGATAATTTTGCCTGCATTTATCATATTGTTTTACCGATATTTTTTAGGAATCCGAGCGGCCAGCCGGCAGTTTTGGCGCCGGTTGGCCACGAACTTGGCGCCGCCTTTGCCTAGTGAGGACTGCCCGAGGACGCGTCGCCAGACCGACGCCCGGGCGGCGACCGAAGCGCCGCGGATGCGGCCGGCGCCGATCGGCAGGAAGCCGGCAAGACCCTCCAGGATGGAGACCCGACCAATGGCTTTGAATCTTATCTCTAACCACGCCGCGAACATCGCCCACCGGACCGTAACCAAGTCGGACATGGAAATGTCCGCCTCCCTGGGCAAGCTGTCCTCCGGCTCGCGCGTGCTCTCCGCCAAGGATGACGCCGCCTCCCTCGCGATCGGCTCCCGCATCGCCGCCGAAGTCGGCGCGCTCCGCCAGGCCCGCATCAATGCCGGCCAGGCTTCCTCCATGCTTCAGATCGCCGACGGCGCCATGAGCGCGGTGCAGGATATCCTCACCCGCATGAAGGTCTTGGCCGTCCAGGGCGCCTCCGACAACCTGACCTCCGTCGAACGCGGCATGCTGGACACGGAATATCAGGCGCTCCTGAACGAAATCGACCGCGTCGCCAACGATACGGACTTCAACGGCAGCAAGCTCGTCAGCGGCACGACGGCCGTCGTCGGCGCTACGAACTCCGTCGCGGCGGCCGCCGACAACTTCGTCCAGGCCGCGGACGGCGTTGTATCGGTCGCGTTCGACAACGATGTCGGCAACGCTGCGTTTACTGTCGACTACGATTCCACGTCGAATGTGTTGACGGTGACCGATCTCACCAACGGAACCAGCGAAGGCGTTGATATCGGCGGCACGGCGATCACCGAGAACACGACCCAGGAAGTCCGCTTTGGCGCGGTCGGCGCGACGATCACGCTGAACAGCGCATTCGACAAGTCCACGGCCATCGCATCCGCCGGCGGCACTTCGGTCGCCACCAGCGGCAGCGCGGATATCCTGGCCTCGTCCATCGAGATCACGGCCGCAACCGGCAGCGGCGCGCAGGGCGTGACGACGAATGTCGTATCGATCAACGCAGTAGCGGCCGCCTCGGCCACGCTGTCGATCGGCGCATTCTCCGTGCAGGGCGTTGACCTTAGCGCGACAGGCGTCACCAGCGCGACGCTCACCGACGGCACCGATACCTTCTCCGTCGAATTCCAGGTCACTTCCGTTTTCTCCTCCGGCGAGACGGCTACGATCGACGTCAATGGCCTCGGCGCCATGGTCTTCGCTGACCAGTCGACCTCTACCACCACGGACTTCACCTTCAAAGTTGGCACCGGCACGACATCCAGCGAAGACGACGTAACCTTCTCGATTGATGCCATCACGCAGACGGCGCTTGGAATCAATGGCACCAGCCTAACTGGCTCCACCGTCACAAACTCCGAGACCGCACTGACCGCGATCAACGCATCAATCGATACGTTGAACACCGCCCGGGCTACAATGGGCGCGGCGCAAAACCGGCTCGGCTTCGCCCAGGCGAACCTGGCGACGACGATCGAGAACCAGGAAGCGTCCCGCTCGACGCTGCTGGACCTCGACGTGGCTGCCGAAATGTCGAAGTTCACCTCCAAGCAGGTGCTCATGCAGGCCGGCATCTCGATGATGGCGCAGGCCAATCAGGTGCCGCAGAACTTGTTGCAGCTCTTCCAGTAAGGTCAATCGGGTCTCCGCTCCCAAAGCCAGGCCCGGCTTTGGGAGCAGGCCGGCCCGTCCTCCATGTTGAACCCTCGTGGAGCCGCCCTCGCCGGGCGGCATTTTTTTTAGCAACGTTCCGACGGAGCTTACGGCGCATAGGCGCCGGACGGAAAATTATGCCGACCGTCGGCAAATCTTGCCGGCAGAATCTGCCCATTCGGCAAAAATTTCCGACGTACAGCGACCCTGAAAACCGCAGAAACGCAGGAATTGCCGCCTTTCCGGCAAATGGCGCCGGGCTTGCTAGGCAATATCCGCCCGAGGGCGCGCCTTAGCGCCGACCGGGTGGGGCCGATGGTCAGGAAGACCGAACGGCCTCTTGCGGCAGGAAGCCCGTTTACACCCCTCCAGGATGGAGCACGACCCTATGGCTCTCAATATTATGTCTAACTATGCCGCGAATGTTGCGCATCGCAACTTGACGAAGACGGACGCGGAAATGTCGTCCTCTCTCGCCAAGCTGTCTGCCGGCTCTCGCGTGCTTTCGGCCAAGGACGACGCCGCCTCGCTCGCGATCGGCTCTCGTATCGCGGCCGAAGTTTCGGCGCTGAAGCAGGCCAGCGTCAACGCCGGCCAGGCCTCCTCGATGTTGCAGATCGCCGACGGCGCCATGAGCACCACTCAGGACGTCCTGACCCGGATGAAGACCCTGGCGGTTCAGGGCGCTTCGGAAAACCTGAGCACCACCGAGCGCAGCATGCTCGATACGGAATATCAGGCGCTCTTGAGCGAAATCGACCGTGTCGCCAATGATACGGACTTTAATGGCACCAAGCTGGTTCAGGGCTCCACGGCCGTAACCGGCGCCGTCAACTCCGTCAGCGCCGCCGCGGACAACCTCGTTCAGGCCGCCGACGGGTTCCAGGCGGTCGAGTTCGACAACGATGTCGGCAACGCCGCCTTCACTATCGACTACGATTCCTCCTCGAATGTGCTGACGGTGACCGACCTGACCAACGGCACCAGCGAAGGCGTCGATATCGGCGGCACGGCGATCGCCGAGAACGGCACCCAGGAAGTGCGGTTCGATGGCGTCGGCGCGACGATCACGCTGAACAGCGCGTTCAGCAAGTCGACGGCCATCGCTTCCTCCGGCGGCGCTTCGGTCACCACCAGCGGCAGCGCGGATATTCTGGCTTCGACCATCGATATCACGGCCGCGACCGGCAGCGGCGCGCAGGGCGTGACGACGAATGTCGTCGCGATCAACGCAGTGGCGGCCGCCTCGGCCACGCTGTCGATCGGCGCATTCTCCGTTCAGGGCGTCGACTTGAGCTCGACCGGCGTGAAAACAGGGACCCTCACCGACGGCACCGATACCTTCACCGTCGAGTTCCAGGTCACATCCGTCTTCTCCGCTGGCGAGACGGCTACGATCGACGTGGCTGGCCTTGGGGCCATGGTCTTCGCCGACTCGGCGACGTCCAGCACGTCCAGCTTTACCTTCAAGGTGGGTACGGGCACTGAGTCGACGGAGGATGATCTCAGCTTCACCGTCAATTCGATCACCCAGAATGCTCTGGGTGTGAACGGCACGTCGCTGACGGGTTCAGACGCCACGAACTCCGAAACGGCGCTTGATGCGGTCAACGCCGCCATCGACACGCTGAACACGGCTCGCGCCAATATCGGCGCGTCGCAGAACCGGCTTGGCTTCGCCTCGGCGAACCTGGCGACCACGATTGAAAACCAGGAAGCGTCCCGCTCGACGTTGCTGGATCTCGACGTGGCGGCGGAAATGTCGAAGTTCACCTCCAAGCAAGTGCTCATGCAGGCTGGCGTCTCCATGTTGGCTCAGGCCAACCAGGTGCCGCAGAACCTGATGCGTCTGTTCGGCTAGTAAACGCCCCGGGCCGCCCATCGGCGGCCCGGACTGGCGGGATGGGGCCGTCGCCCCGTCCCGCCGCTTTTCTATTTTCTTAAACGGGCCTTAATCCCCGATCCCGCAAATTAGCGCCAACTCAAGATCTTTCCCCGGCGAGGTCTCGTATGGTCGACCTTAACGTCAGCAATCTGCAAATCGGCGACGATGGCCGCATCAGCTTCTCCGGCCTCGGCTCCGGCATCGACTTCGAAGCCGCGGTCGACGGCATCATTGCGGCCAAGCGCATTCCCGTCGATCGCCTCGAGACGAAGATCGAGACCAATCAGGCCAAGATCGATTCCATCGGCATCACGCGGACGCTGACGACCGCGTTGCAGGAGTCCTTGCAAGACCTGCATGGCGCCGTAACCTTCGACAATTCCGGCAGCATTTTTAACGCCAAGCAGGCGTTCGCCTCGGCCAGCCGTACGGACGGGGCGTCGCCGTCGACCCCGACGAATATTCTGGGCGTCAGCGTCGGCTCCGACGCCGATCCCGGCAACCATACCATCGAGGTTCTGCAGACCGCGCGCGCCCACCGCGTCGGCAGCGGCTCCTTCTCCTCGACCACGGCCGACCTCGGCACGGCGCGCGGCCTCGCCGCCAACTCGATCAGCGGCGATATCGAAATCGCCGGCGTGACCATCGCGGTCCTCGCGACGGACAGCATGAACGACCTCGCCGACCGCATTAACGCCGCCAATTCCGGCGCCACGCCGACCGGCGTCAGCGCCAGCGTCGTCTCGACGTCGGAAAGCTCGAGCTTCCTCGTGCTGACCGTAGACGAAACCGGCCAGACGCTTGGCGACGACATTTCGATCAGCGACCCTGACGATGTGCTGGAAAACCTGGGCGTGCTCGCCGCCAGCGGCAATTTCGCCAACCAGCTACAGGCCGCCAGGAAGGCGCAGATCCACGCCGACGGGCTGCTCGACAGCACCAGCCATTCCAGCACGGCGCAGAATTCCTCGTCGATCGCGCTCGGCGTCGCCGGCACGCTTTCCTTTTCGGACTCCACGGGCGCCGCCATCGGCGACCTCTCCTATCTGGCGTCCGACTCGCTCGACGACATCGCCGATGCAATCGCCAACGACGCCGCGCTCTCCTCGGCCGGCATCACCGCGACCATCGTGAGCGACGATGACGGCTTCTCGCTTCAGATCACCGGCTCCGACGCGTTCGACGTGTTCGATTCCAGCACGCTGTTGAGCGACATCGGCCTGACCAAGGACCCGCTGGTGATCGAGCGCGACAGCAATACGATCTCCGATCTGTTCGATGGCGTGACGCTGACGCTGTTTCAGGCCGAAGTCGGCACGACCATCAATATCGACATCGAACGGGACCTGACGTCGGTCAAGACCGGCCTCGTCAACTTCGTCACCGCCTACAACAATCTGCGCCAGGAGCTGAACTTCCAGCTCAACGTCGATCCCGACACCGGCGAGGCGAACGAAGAGGCGACGCTGTTCGGCAACTCCGCGCTCGAAGAAATCGACCGCCGCCTGGAAGACATCCTCGGCAGCGGCGCGGATGGCTCCAGCGGCGCATTTTCCGTGCTCGCCCAGATCGGCATCGACTTCGTCGCCAATGGCGAGCTTCAGGATCAGACCCTCCGCGACACGTTGGAGATCAACGAGGAAACACTGGACGCGGCGCTTCTGAACGACCCGGATTCCGTCCGCGATCTGTTCGAGTTCAGCTTCTCATCCTCGGACCCCCGCGTCGTCCTGCTCGGGTTCGACGGCTCGACGACCCATACCGAGGACGGCTACACGGTCGACCTGGACTATGACGAGGTCGGCGGCGCACTGAACGCCGCGACGCTCGACGACGGCACGGCGACCGTCAATGGCCAGAACATCACGGTCAATTCAGGCGGGGCCAAGGGGCTCAAGCTGTTCTACTCCGGCGATACCGACCTATCCGGCATCTCGATCGACTTCTCCGTCGGCATCGGCGCGAAGATGTTCTTCGAGCTGGATGAGATCCTGGACACCAGCGAAGGCCTGATCACGACAGAGGTCGACAATCTGACCGACCAGAACGACCTGGCGCAGGAACGGGCGGACGCAATGATTGAACGCCTCGAGCGCGAGCGGGAATCCCAATTGAATCAGTTTATTCGAATGGAAACCGCGCTGTCGTCGATGAACCAGCTGCTGGACCAGATCACGCAAATCACCGAAGCGATGTTCCAGGATCGTTAACGCTTGACGGTTAGTCTCGTCATTCTCCGTAAGCAAAGGTTGCAAACATGACGCGCTCCGCCGCGGATGTGTACAAGACACAAGCGATTATGACGGCGCCGCCGGCGAAGCTTGTCGCCATGTGCTTCGATCGCACGATCGGCGCCCTGCGGGATTCCATCCGGTCCATCGAAGCGGGCGATATTCAGGCGCGTTGCGACCACTCGACCCGCGCCGCCAATATCGTCGCCCATCTCTGGAGCACGCTGGACCTCGAACGGGGCGGCGAGATCGCCGCAAACCTCTCCAGTATCTATGGCTTCGTCATGGGGCGTCTGCCGGACATCAACATGAACAACGATGCGGACGCCGCGCGCGAGATCATCGACGTTCTGGAGCCGTTGTCCCGTTCCTGGAATGAACTGGCGGACAAAGGCGCCGCCGCGCCGGCGCCGCCCCAACCGACGCGGCCAACGGCCGCGCGCCCGCAAGCCGGCCAGCAAACCGCGCCGCGATCCGGCGGGCTCACGATCAGCATTTAGCGCGGCGCGGCGCGACCGCGCGTCGCCCTGCGATAGACAAACCGCGTCGGCAGGGCCTATATCCCGCCCATGAACATCGACGCGTGCACGCCCCTTATGACGCCCTTCGTCAAGATGCACGGACTCGGCAACGATTTCGTGGTCATAGACGCGCGCGCGCGCGCCTTCAGGCCGGACCAGGCGCTCGCCGCGGCCATCGCCGACCGGAAGACGGGCGTCGGCTACGATCAGATGCTCATAATGCGCCCGCCGGAGGACGCCCGCGCGGACGTGTTCATGTCGATCTACAACGCCGACGGCACAGAGGCCCAGGCCTGCGGCAACGGCACAAGGTGCGTCGCGCGCCGCATCATGGCCGAGACCGGCAAGGACCGCGCGATCATCGAAACAGTGGCCGGCCTCCTCGATGCGCGCGCCGCGCCGGACGGACTGGTCGCGGTCGATATGGGCCGGGTCGAAACCGATTGGGACAAGATCCCCTTGGCCGAAGCCTGCGATACGCTGCATGCGCCGCTGGAACTGGGCCCGCTCCGCGACCCGGTCGCGAACAACATCGGCAACCCCCACGTCACATTCTTCGTCGACGATCTGGACGCCATCGACCTGGAGACGCTCGGCCCGACGCTTGAGCATCATCCGATCTTCCCCGAGCGCGCCAATATCGGCGTGGCGCAGGTGATCGACAGGGGCCATGCGCGCCTGCGGGTCTGGGAACGGGGCGTTGGAGAAACCGAAGCCTGCGGCACCGGCGCCTGCGCGGCGGCCGTGGCGCTCGCACGCCGGGACCTGACCGAACGCGAGGTCGAAGTGACGCTGCTGGGCGGTCCCCTTTCGCTATCCTGGCGGGCGGACGGCCACATCGTCATGACCGGGCCGGCTTCAAGCTCCTATGTTGGCGCCTTCGACGCCTCGGAGCTGATGTACCGATGAAAACCGCCCTCGCCGCGCCGGCGGCCGCCGAAGTCATCAGCTTCGGTTGCCGGTTGAACGCCTATGAATCCGAAGCCATACGCGAGCACGCCCGCGCTGGCGGCCTGGAGGACGTGATCGTCTTCAACACCTGCGCCGTGACGGCGGAGGCCGAACGACAGGCGCGCCAACAGGTTCGCCGCGCGCGGCGAGAACGACCGGAGGCCCGCATCGTCGTGACGGGCTGCGCCGCCCAGATCGACCCCGACGCATGGGCGGCCATGCCGGAAGTCGACGGCGTCATCGGCAATCTGGAGAAGCTGGACGCGAAGCGTTGGACCGAGGCCGGTCTCGATGAAGCCAAAGTCGTCGTCGGCGACGTCATGCGCGCCAGGGAGACGGCCGAGCACCTGATTTCCGGCTTCGGCGGCAAGGCGCGGGCCTTTGTCGAGGTGCAGCAGGGCTGCGACCATCGCTGTACGTTCTGCGTAATCCCCTACGGCAGGGGAGCCAGCCGCAGCGCGCCGATCGGCGTGATCGCCCGTCAGGTCGAAGCCCTGGTGGATGCGGGCGTGGCGGAAGTGGCGTTCACGGGCGTGGACATCACCTCCTATGGCCATGATTTGCCTGGAAAACCCACGCTCGGCCAGATGGCGCGGCGAGTGCTTGCGGCCGTTCCAGGACTGAAGCGGCTGCGCCTCTCCTCTATCGACCCGGCGGAAGTCGACAACGACCTGATGCGCCTTATCGCGGAGGAGCCGCGCTTGGCCAGCCATCTCCACCTCTCGCTCCAGGCCGGCGCGGACATGATCTTGAAGCGGATGAAGCGCCGGCACCTGACAGCGGACGCCATCAACCTGGTCGAACGGGCGCGCGCCCTCCGCCCCGACATCGCGTTCGGCGCGGATCTGATCGCCGGCTTCCCAACGGAAACCGACGCGATGTTCGAGGAAACGCTCGATCACGTCGCCCGTCTGGACCTGGCCTGGCTGCATGTTTTCCCCTATTCGCCGCGCGCCGGCACGCCCGCCGCGCGCATGCCCGCCGTGGACCGGAAGACCGTGAAGGCGCGAGCGGCGAAGCTGCGCGCGCTCGGCGCCCTTCAGGCGACCCGCTATCTGGACGCCCAGGTCGGCCGCGTCGCCGCGCCGGTGATGGAAACGCCGACGCGCGGCCGGACCGAAGGGTACGCGGAGATCGACCTCGACCGCGAGCAGCCGATTTCCGCCACGCCCCGGGTGCGGGTCACCGGAACGCGGGACGGCCGATTGCTGGGCCAGGTCATGGAAGCCGCCACATGAGCTGGTTCGCCAAGCTCAAGCAGGGGCTCTCGCGCACGTCGGATCGGCTGGTCGGCGGCATCGCCGGGGTCTTTACGGGACGAAAGCTCGACGACGCGGCGCTGGAAGAGCTGGAAGACCTGCTGATCATGGCGGACCTCGGACCGAATGCGGCGGCCGAACTGTCCGCCAATCTCGCAAAGACCAAGTTCGGCAAGGAAGTGACCGATACGGAAGTGCGGGAAGCCCTGGCGGCCGACATCGCGACGATGCTGGAGCCCGTCGCGCAGCCGATTGCCTTCGACGGCGCCGCGCGGCCTTTCGTCGTTCTCGTGATCGGCGTGAACGGCACGGGCAAGACGACGACGATCGGCAAACTCGCCCATGCGCTTCGCCAGGACGGCAAGTCCGTGATAATCGCGGCCGGCGATACCTTCCGCGCCGCCGCCATCGAACAGCTGCAGGTTTGGGGCGAGCGCACGGGAACGCCTGTGATCGCGGGCGAAAGCGGCGGCGATGCGGCCGGCCTCGCCTTCGAAGCCCTGGAGAAAGCCCGGGCGAGCGGAACGGACGTGCTGCTGATCGACACGGCGGGACGCCTCCACAACAAGTCCAACCTCATGGACGAACTCAAGAAAATCGTTCGCGTCATCAAGAAGATAGACCCGTCCGCGCCCCACGAGACGCTGCTGACGATCGACGCCACGACAGGCCAGAACGCGCATTCCCAGGTGAAGGCGTTCCGGGAAATGGCGGACGTTTCGGGCTTGGCGTTGACGAAGCTCGACGGCAGCGCCAAGGGCGGCGTCATCGTCGCGCTAGCGAAGACGTTCGGCTTGCCCGTCCGCCTTGTAGGCGTCGGCGAGGGCGTGGACGATATGCGCCCCTTCGCGCCGGAAGATTTCGCGCGCGGCCTGTTGGGGCTGTAGACCATTAGCGGCTGGGCTTGGCTTGCGTTCGCGATCCTGCTGGAAGTGGCGGGAACCGCGATGTTGAAACTCGCGGACGGCTTCGCCAAACCCGCCTGGTTCTTCGGCTCCCTCGCGGCCTACGGCGTCTGCTTCGCGCTTCTGACGCACGCTTTCAAACTGATCCCGCTATCGGTCGCCTATGCGATATGGGGCGGCGTCGGCGGCATGCTGATCGTCGCGCTGGACATATTTCTGTTCGGCCAATCGCTGTCCGCCTTGCAGCTTGCCTGCATCGGCTTGATCATTGCCGGGGTCGTCGGCCTGAAGCTTGCGGCCTGAACCCGACCGCGCTCCCTGCCCGACGGCGCGCCGGCTTCATTTCGCAATTTTCGTCGGGACGCGGACGGGAGACGAGGCATGTCGAAGGATCAGACATCGGTGGAGGCGGTCGCCGAGCAGGCCGGCTTGAAGATGTCCCCGGAGCGGGCGGCCGAAGTCGCGAACGAAGCGGCGCGCATACGGGCCGGCGTCGCCAAGGCGATCGCGCCAAGCTTCGGCTTTTTCGACGAGCCCTCGCATTTCCTGGCGGCATTGGAGGAATGCGCGGAGGACGGCGCATGAATCGCCCCAATCATCTCCGAAGTCTGACCGAGCTGATGGCCGACCTCGAATCCGGGGCAATCTCTTCGGTCGAGGCGACGGAGCTTTGCCTCCGTCGCACGGAAGCCTGGCAGCCCCATATCAACAGCTTCATTCACATCGACGGCGGCGCCGCGCTCGAAGCGGCGAAGGCGGCGGACGCCGCCAGGGCCAAGGGCGATGCGCGGCCTCTCCTGGGCGCGCCGCTCGCGCACAAGGATATGTTCGCGCGCGAGGGAGACCGCGCCTCGGGCGGATCAGCGCTCCTGGGCGACTTGGTCGGCGATGAAGATGCGACCGTTATCGCGCGGCTGCGTGACGCGGGCGCGATCGAAACCGGCCGTCTGAACATGAGCGAGTTCGCGGCGGGCCCGACCGGCCACAACGCCCATTTCGGCCATGCCCGCAATCCCTGGAACGTCGATCATATCACCGGCGGCTCATCCTCCGGCTCCGGCGCCGCCACGGCGGCGGGATGCGTCTATGCCGCGCTCGGGTCGGACACCGGCGGCTCGATCCGCTTGCCCGCCATCATGTGCGGCCTGTTTGGCTTGAAGCCGACCTACGGGCGGGTCAGCCGCTATGGCGCCATGCCTCGGGCTTGGTCCCTGGACACGGTCGGCCCATTGACCCGTTCAGCCGCCGACGCCGCCCTTATCCTGGCCGCCATCGCCGGGCACGATCCCAAGGACCCGACCACCAGCCGGCGCCCCGTGCCCGATTGGCGCGGCCTGATCGACCGTCCGGTCAAGGGACTTCGGCTCGGTCGCGTCGTCGGCGAACCGTTCGGCCCCGTCGACGTCGAAACCGCCGAGGCCCATACCGATGCGCTGAAGTTGTTCGAGTCCCTTGGCTGCGAGATCGTGGACGTAGCCTTTCCGGACTGCGCGCCGCTCTATAGCGCCGCCGACGCGATTTCGAAGAGCGAAGCAGCGGCGGTCCACGCGCGTTGGATGCGCGAGCGCCCGGAAGCCTATTCGGTACATGTCTATAGCCGAACAGAGGCAGGGTTCGCCATTCCGGCGACCGTCTATCTGGAAGCGCAGGCGGCGCGCGGCAATATCCTGAGACAGTTTGTGGCCCAGGTTTTCGAGCAGGCGGACGCCGTGCTGGCCCCTTCAATCATGACGCCCGTTCCCAGCATCGCGGAGACGGACGAGGGCGAGCCGGGCGCGATCCGCGAAATGGTCGCGGGCATCACCCGGGCGACGCGGCCATTCAATTATCTGGGCCTTCCGGGCCTTGCGACGCCGCTCGGCCTCTCAAAACGCGGACTGCCGCTGTCCTGCCAACTGATTGCGCGCCCGTTCGCCGAACGCACCTTGCTTTCGCTCGGGCATGCATATGAGCAGACGGCGCCCCATATCGGCGCCGCGCCGGCTTTGCCAGGCTGATCCACACGCAAAACGGCGGCGCGACCGTCAGGCCGCGCCGCCGCTCCGCAAAAAAGAACGCCAGTCTATTCGGCGGCGGCGATCTTGGGCATCCAGGGGCGGGACATTCCGTCCTTGCCTTCGAACCCGTCGATGTCGCCCTTGTTGGCCATGGTGAGGCCGATATCGTCCAAGCCGTTCAGCAGGCAGTGCTTCTTGAACGGATCGACGTCGAACTTCACGACTTCGCCATTGGGGCGGGTGATGGTCTGGCTTTCGAGATCGACCGTCAGCCGGGCATTGGCGCCGAGCTGCGCGTCTTCCATCAATTCGTCCACGATCTCCTTCGGCAGCTTGATCAGCAGCATGCCGTTCTTGAAGGAGTTGTTGAAGAAGATATCCGCGAAATCCGTCCCGATCAGGCATTTGACGCCGAAATCGTGCAAGGCCCAAGGAGCGTGCTCACGGCTGGAGCCGCAACCGAAATTGTCTCCCACGACAAGGACTTCGGCGTTGCGGTAGGCCGGATTGTTCAGAATGAAGTCTTCATTCTCCGAACCGTCCTTGTTGTACCGCATGTCGTTGAACAGGTTCTTGCCGAGACCCTTGCGTTCGATCGTCTTCAGGAACCGGGCCGGAATGACCTTGTCCGTATCGATATTCTGGGCGGGCATCGGCGCGGCGACGCCGGTGAAGGTTTCGAATTTATCCATCGGTCATGCTCCCCGGGTTCAGCAGCGGCTCAAGGGGCCGCGACGGGACAGGTCGGCCATGCAGTCGACGCCCGCCGTCGATGTCGCATCGGGCCACGCGAGGCGGCTGACGTCAACGGCCTGCAGCGCGCCGTCCCGGCCCCGAACATACGCGGACGCCGGCGTGGCCACCTCGCATTCGTCGAAAGCGTCGAAATCGAGCGCCAGGGCGGCGGAGAAGGCGTTGCTCATGCCAGGAACTCCCGAACGTCGGCCAGATGGCCCTTGATCGCCGCGGCCGCTGCCATGGCGGGAGAAACGAGATGGGTGCGGCCGCCCGGCCCCTGCCTGCCCTCGAAGTTACGGTTCGAGGTCGAGGCGGACCGTTCGCCGGGCGTCAGCTTGTCGGCGTTCATGGCGAGGCACATGGAACATCCGGGCTCCCGCCACTCGAAGCCGGCTTCGGTCAGGATCTTGTCGAGGCCCTCGGCTTCCGCCGCTTCCTTGACGAGGCCGGAGCCCGGCACGACGAGCGCGCGGACGCTGGCGGCGACCTTGCGGCCCTTGGCGATCGCGGCGGCGGCGCGAATGTCCTCCAGCCGGCCGTTCGTGCAGGAGCCGATGAAAACCGTATCCACCTTGATGTCCTCGATCGGCATGCCGGCGGTCAGGCCCATATACTCGATGCTGCGGGCGATGCCGGCCTGGCGGTCTTCGCCCTCGAAGTCTTCCGGCTTCGGCACGGTCGCTGTCACCGGCAGCGCATCCTGCGGGCTGGTGCCCCAGGTGACGTAGGGAACGATGGTCGCGGCGTCGAGCGTCACTTCCTTGTCGTACTGCGCGCCCTCGTCGGACGGCAGGCTCTTCCAATAAGCGACCGCCTGCTCCCAGGCGCCGCCCTTCGGCGCATAGGGCTTGCCCTTCAGATATTCGAAGGTCGTTTCGTCCGGCGCGACCAGACCGGCGCGGGCGCCCGCCTCGATCGTCATGTTGCAGACGGTCATCCGGCCTTCCATGGAAAGGTTGCGGATGGCGTCGCCGGCGAATTCGATAACGTGGCCGGTGCCGCCGGCGGTGCCGATCTTGCCAATGATGGCGAGGATCAGGTCTTTCGCCGTCGTGCCGGCGGGCGGCGTTCCCTCGACGGTCACGCGCATGTTCTTGGCCGGCTTCTGAACCAGGGTCTGCGTGGCGAAGACATGCTCCACCTCGGACGTGCCGATGCCGAACGCCAGCGCGCCGAACGCGCCGTGGGTCGAGGTGTGGCTGTCGCCGCAGACCACGGTCATGCCCGGCTGCGTCAACCCCTGCTCGGGGCCGATGATGTGCACGATCCCCTGGCGGATATCGTCCACCGGGAAATAGGGCACGCCGAATTCCTTGACGTTCTTCTCAAGCGTCTCGACCTGGAGCTTGGACTCGGGGTCTTCGATGCCCTTGCTGCGGTCCGTCGTCGGCACATTGTGGTCGGCGACAGCCAGGGTCAGGTCCGGCCGGCGGAGCTTGCGCCCGGCCGCGCGGAGACCCGCGAACGCCTGCGGGCTCGTCACTTCGTGCGCGAGGTGCAGGTCGATATAAATCAGCGCCGTGCCGTCCTCTTCCGTACGAACGACATGATCTGCCCAAATTTTATCGAACAACGTGCGCGGCTTCGCCATCGCGCTTCTCTCCCCAAGTTTCCCTAGAGGCCGTTCCGCCGGCCAGCCCGCAGCGTCGGATGCGGAGCCGGCGGCGGCCCTATTCTATCCCTGCCGCGCTCTGGCGGCTTCGGATCAGCTGGTCGTGGTCGACGCCGACGTGCGCCGACGTTCGCGAATACGCGCCGAGCGGCCGCGACGGCCACGCAGATAGTAAAGCTTCGCGCGGCGCACGCGGCCCTGGCGCACGACGACGATGCTTTCCACATTCGGCGAGTAAAGCGGGAACACGCGCTCCACGCCTTCGCCGGACGCGATTTTCCGAACGGTGAACGCCGAAGCGACGCCGGCGTTCTTGCGGGCGATGCATACGCCCTCGAACGCCTGAATACGCTCCCGCTCGCCTTCGACGACGCGGTAGTTCACGCGAACGGAATCCCCCGGACGGAAATCCGGAATTTCCTTGCCTTCGGTAACGCGGGCAATTTCTTCCTGCCCGATCTGCTGCACAATGTTCATGAGGCCGATTCCTTTTTCTTCTCGCCTTGCATGAATGGAACGCGGGGCGTCATCGCCCGGCGCCGGCCTCACCGCGATCGAGATACGCCGCCCAGAGATCAGGGCGCCTTTCCCGCGTCGCGGCTTCGGCCTGTTCCCGGCGCCATGCCGCAACGCGGCCATGATCGCCGGAGGTTAGAATGGGCGGCGCCTCGACCCCGTTCCACACCCTCGGTCGGGTGTAGTGCGGGTATTCGAGCAAACCGCCCTCGAAACTCTCCTCGGCCAGGGAGTCCGCCTGGCCCATGACGCCCGGCAGGAGCCGAACGCACGCATCGAGCACAATCATCGCCGCCGGTTCGCCGCCGGAGAGGACATAGTCCCCGATGCTGATCTCCTCGACATTGCGCGCGTCGAGCACGCGCTGGTCGATGCCTTCATAGCGGCCGCACAGCAACGTGACGCCCTCTCCCTCCGCCAGCGCCTTCGCGCGGGCTTGGGTGAACGGCGCGCCCCTGGGCGACAAATAAATCAACGGGCCGCCAACCGCCGCAGCTTCTATCGCCGCGTCGACTACATCGGCCCGCATCACCATGCCGGCGCCTCCGCCAAAAGGCGGCGCATCGACAGACTGGTGCTTATCGCGCGCAAAGCCGCGAATGTCCAGCGTTTCCAACGTCCATGCGCCGGATTCTCGCGCTTTTCCGGCAAGCGACAGCCCGAGCGGCCCCGGAAACATCTCGGGGAAGAGCGTCAGCACGGTCGCACGCCATGGCGGTCGCTCGGTCAAGACGCCTTTCCCTTCTTCTCCGCGGCGGCCGCGCCGGCTTTCGCCTGACCTTCCGGCGGCCAGAGCCCGGCCGGAGGAGCCAGACGGACGACGCCGCCCGCGATATCGACCACGGGCACCGCCGCTTCCGTGAACGGCAGCACCAGCGGCGCGCCGCCACGGTCCAACTCAATCTCGATCAGGTCGCCCGCCCCGTAGTCGTAGAGCGCGGCCACCGTGCCGATCCGACCATCCTCGGCCGTCTCGGCCGCGAGGCCGATCAGGTCCGCGTGGAAGAACTCGTCCTCCTCCGCATCCGGCAGGGCGGCGCGGTCGAGATAGAGCATCCGCCCCTTCATGGCTTCCGCCGCCTCGCGGTTTTCGACGCCGGCGATGCGGGCGATCGCGACTGTGTCCCGCGCCTCTACCACCCGCACGTCATAGCGAGCGGCGCCGTCGGCGTCCGTCAGCGGACCGTAGGCGTCCAGGGTCGACGGGCTCTCGGTGAAGGTTTTCACGCGCACGAGCCCCCGTACGCCATGGGCCGCCACGACGACGCCCGCCGGGGTCAGCCGGCCGGACGTCATGGCCGACTCACGCCTCGGCGGCGGCTTCTTCTTCAGCCGCCGGCGCGTCTTCGGCCGGGGCCTCTTCAGCCGGCGCCTCGTCCGCCGCCGGCGCGGCCGCGGCCTCGGCGGCTTCCTTCGCCCGCTCTTCCGCCTCGCGCATACGCTCCTGCGCCTTCGCCTTCGGCTGGCTCTTCTTGGTCTGCGGCCGGATCGGACGCTTCTCCATCAGGCCGGCCTCGGCCAGGAAGCGGGCGACGCGATCGCTCGGCAGCGCGCCGTTGCCCAGCCATTCCTGGATGCGCTCGACATTCAGGCGCACCCGGTCTTCGTGCTCGCGCGGCAGCATCGGGTTATAGGCGCCGACCTGCTCGATGAAGCGGCCGTCGCGGGGATCGCGGGAATTCGCGACGACGATGCGGTAGTAGGGGCGCTTCTTGGCGCCGCCACGGGTCAAACGAATCTTCACGGACATTGCTTTGCTCTTCCTCTAATCAAAATCGTTGTCGTGTCGTGTGTTCGGTTCAGCGTTCGGCCATCAACGACCGAAAGGATTGAAGCCGCCTTTGCCCGGCAGGCCCGGAAGCCCCGGCAAACCGCCGCCGCCGCCAAGGCCGCCCGGCAGCGCCGGGCCGCCAGCGCCGGGCGCGCCGCCGCCTGGCATGCCCATGCCGGGCGGCAAGGCCGGCATCTTGCCTTTCTTGCCCTTCTTGCGGCCAAGCTTTGTCATCTGTTTCATCATGCCGCGCATCTGATCGAACTGCTTCAGCAGCCGATTGACGTCCTGCACCTCGACGCCGGCGCCGGCGGCGATGCGGCGCTTGCGCGACGCTTTCAGAATCTCCGGCCGTTCCCGTTCGCGGGGCGTCATCGAGAGAATGATCGCTTCCTGCCGCGCCAGAAGCTTTTCGTCGATATTCGCCTCGGACATCTGCTGCTTCAGCTTGCCGACCTGGGGCAGCAGGCCCATGAGGCCGCCGAGACCGCCCATGCGCTTCATCTGGCGCAGCTGCGAAAGCAGGTCCGTCAGGTCCATCCGCCCGGCCGAGAGCTTCTTGGCGAGGCGTTCGGCCTCTTCCTGCTCGATCGTCTCCGCCGCTTTCTCGACGAGGCTGACGACGTCGCCCATGCCCAGAATGCGGCCGGCGATCCGGGTGGCGTGGAACGGTTCGATCTGCTCCAGCTTTTCGCCGGTGCCCATGAAGCGGATCGGCTTGCCGGTGACTTCGCGCATGGAGAGCGCGGCGCCGCCGCGGGCGTCGCCGTCGACCCGGGTAAGCACGATGCCGGTGACCGAAAGCCGGCCGGCGAACGCTTCCGCGACGCCGACGGCGTCCTGGCCGGTCATGGCGTCGGCGACGAGCAGGGTTTCATGCGGCTTGACGATGCGGGCAACCTCCTCGGCCTCCTGCATCATCTCCTCGTCGACGACCGTTCGGCCCGCCGTATCGATGAACAATACGTCGTAGCCCTGGCGCTTCGCGGTATCCAGCGCGCGGCGGGCGATCGCCGGGGCCAGTTCGCCGAAGACGACCGGCAGCGTATCGACGCCGGCCTGCACGCCGAGCGTCGCCAATTGCTGCTGGGCGGCGGGACGATGCACGTCGACGGACGCCATCAGCACGCGCTTGCGCTGGCGATCCTTAAGACGGATCGCCAGCTTGCCGGTGGTCGTGGTCTTGCCCGAACCCTGCAGGCCGCACATCAGCACGACGGCCGGCGGGTTGGAGCCGAGCGACAACTCCGCCGCATCCGGCGCTTCGTCCCCGCTCTCGCCGGCGCCCAGCATCGCCGCGAGTTCGTCATGGACGATCTTGACGACCTGCTGACCCGGCGAAACGCTGCGCAGAACCTCGGCGCCGACCGCTTTCTCGCTGGCGCGCTCGATGAAGCTGCGCACGACCGGCAGCGCCACGTCGGCCTCCAGCAGCGCCATCCGCACTTCGCGCATGGCCTCGCGGACGTCGCCTTCGGACAGCGCGCCCTTGCCGGTCAGCTTCTTGAAGGCGCCGGATAGCCTGTCGCTAAGGCTTTCGAACATCGCCCAATCTCCCATTGCCGATTCTTCAACGCAAAACGCGCCAGTGCGCGAACCCTCGCGGACTGGCGGCGACAAGGGGCGCCCCCCAAGCCGTTGGCATCGAATTGCCGGCCGATGGGCGGGGTTATGCCCAATCGCCGCCGGGGATGCAAGCGATCAGTGCGACGCCGCCAACAGCGCCGCCAGCCGCTCGCCGCACTCCGCGTCAAAGAAGCCGTCCACGGCGCGCGGCCGATATCGGCGCTGGAAGGCGGCGACGGCCGCCGCAGTCCTGGCGTCGAGCGCGCCGGTTTCGTCGACGTCATATCCCCAGCGCGCCAACATGCGCTGGGCATGGATGGTTTCCGGCGGCGGGGCCGGCCGCGCGCGACGGCCGATATTCGGCCAAAGACCGACGCCCGCGCGCGCCAGGCGCTCCCAGGGAAACAGCTCCCCCGGATCGAGCTTGCGCGCGGGCGCGATGTCGCTATGGGCCAGGACCCTGGCCGGCGCGATCGCCCAACGGTCCAGGATATCCTTGGACAACAGGGCGACGGCGTCGATCTGCGCTTCGGGAAACGGCTTCAAGCCCCACTCATGGCCCGGATTGACGATCTCGACCCCGATCGAGACGTCGTTCAGACGCTCGCGCCCCGCCCATTTGGATACGCCCGCATGCCAGGCGCGCCGCCCCTCGTCCACCAACCGGAAGACCCGTCCGTCCTCCTCTACCAGATAATGCGCGCTGACCTTCGCCGTCGGGTCGCGCAGGCGTTCGAGCGCCGCCGCGCTACTGGTCATGCCCGTATAATGCAGGACCAACGCATCGATGGGCGCGCCGTCCGGGCGGGCGTCCGCGTTGGGCGACGGTGCCTCGATCATGCCCCGGCCTCGTCCTTTTCCGCGAGTTCGAGCCAACGGGTCTCGGACGCCTCCAGTTCTTCCTGCGAGGTCTTCAGAAAGACGGTCAACTGGCGATATCGCTCCGGATCGCGGGCATAGGCGTCCGGCTCCGCCAGCGCCGCTTCGATGCGGCCGATGTCACGTTCAAGCTTGGCGATCCGCTTCGGCAGTTCGCCAAGCTCGTACCGCTCGTTGAACGCAAGGCCCTGCCGCTCCGCCCGCGGCTTGGCCGGCGCCGGCGTCTTCAGAGCCGCGGGCTTAGGGGCGGCGGGCTTCTGGGCCGCCGGCGCGCGCCCTTCCCGCTGGCGGACATAATCCTTGTAGCCGCCGACATATTCCCGTGCGCGGCCATCCCCCTCCAGCGCGACGATGCTGGCGACCATCCGCTCCAGGAAATCCCGGTCATGGCTGACGACGATCAGCGTGCCGGCGAACTCGCCAAGCGCATCCTCGAGCAGGTCGAGCGTATCCATGTCCAGATCGTTGGTCGGTTCGTCCAGCACCAGAAGGTCGCTCGGCTTCGCGAGCAGCTTCGCCAACAGCAGCCGATTGCGTTCGCCGCCGGAAAGCGTCGAGATCGGGCTGCGCGCCTGATCGACGCTGAAATTGAAGTCCTTGAGATATCCGACGACATGGCGCGGCGCGCCGCGCACCATCACCTGGTCGCCGCCTTGCGGGCATAGAGCGCGCCAGAGCGTGTCTGTCGGGTCCAAACCGGAGCGCTTCTGGTCGAAATAGGCGGCCTCCAGCGACTTGGCGACGCGAACGCCGCCTTCGCTCGGGGCGAGATCGCCCGTCAGCATACGGATAAGCGTCGTCTTGCCGGCGCCGTTGGGACCGACGACGCCAATGCGGTCGCCTTTGAGGATACGGGTCGAGAAGCCCTCGAACAGGGTCCGTTCGCCGCCGTCAGGGGCAGGAATTCTGGCGGCGATCGTCTTGGCTTCGATCGCCATGCGGGACCGCGCCTCGCCTTCGCTGATCTTCAGGTCCGGCCGGCGCGGCTTGCCGAGTAGGCTCGAGCGGGCGTCCCGCATTTCGTGGAGACGGGCGAGGCGTCCCTGATTGCGCCGCCGGCGGGCGGTGACGCCGCGCAGCAGCCAGCGCTTCTCCAGCGCCAGTTTGGCGTCGAGCCGTTCGGCCTGTCGCGCCTCTTCCTCGAAAACCTGCTCGACCCAGGCGTCGAACTCCCGGAACCGTTTGCGGGCCGTGCGCAACTGGCCGCGCTCCAGCCAGAACAGACGCTCCGAGACGGCGTCCAGGAACGCCCTGTCATGGCTGATCACCAGCACGGCGCCGCCAAAACCCAACAGGAACTCTTCCAGGTTCTGGATCGCCGCCAGATCCAGATGGTTGGTGGGCTCGTCCAGCAGCAGGACATCCGGCGGCCGCACCAACGCGCGCGCAAGGCTGACCTTGCGGCCTTCGCCGCCGGAGAGGCTGGCCGCCTCGCGGTCCGCGAGACCGGCGACGCCCATGCGGTCGAGGGCGGCCGTGACTTCGAAATCCTGCGGCGGGTCGTCCGGATCGGCCGCCGCCACATGCTCCCAGACGGTTTCGCCCGGCCGAAAGCGCGGCTCCTGCGGCAGCCACGCCAAACGCGCGCCCGGTTGCAGGAACCGTTCGCCCGCATCCGGCTCAAGATCGCCGGCGAGCAGTTTCATGATCGTCGTCTTGCCGCTGCCATTGCGGCCGACAAGCGTCGCCCGCTCGCCCGGCAGAAGCTGAAACTCCACCTGCTCGAACAACGGCGCCGGGCCGTAGCCGACGGCGACGTTTCGCAGGGCGATGATCGGCGGCTCCGCCAAAGATTACGCTTTCAAAATTAGCGGAGCCGCCGAAGCCGTTAGGAAGCGGCTTTGAGCGGCGTGCGCTTCACCTTCATCGTATCGACGCCTTCGATACGGATAAGCTTGGTCGGCCCGGCGCGATAGGGCGCGTGCACGGCGCCGACGGGATAGTGCTTCGCGTCGCCCGGCTTCATAACATAGGACTTCGTCTTTACGACCTCGCCGGGCGCATCGCCATCGGGATCCTTGACGATCTTCCAATCGGTCATGGTCGTTTCGCCGACCGCCTGGCCGTAGATCGCCCAGGTCGGGCCGTGATCGTGCGGGCTGCCCTGGCGTTCGCCGGCATAGTTGTGGGCGCAGATGCAGAAGCCAAGATCGTTGTCTTCATAGATGATCGAGCGCTCGGCGGCGCCGTCCGGCAGATGCTGGCTAACGAACTCCGGATCCTTCAGGGCCTTTTGAACGAAACCGCACACCTTTTCCTGCCCCCCGACTCCGGGATCGGCCTTCAAGGCGCCGTGACAATCCGCAGCGAAATTCTCAAGCGTGTAGGACATGATTTCTCTCCCCTGGGCTAAATCGGACGCTTATTCATATTTTAGCGCTGACGGCGGCGAATCCAAAGCGTCCGACTGTCGCGATCAAGTCTGCAGGAAACGACGCTCCGAAGCTTCGAGCACGAGGCAGGTCAATCGACCGGTCGCGAACGCGCCCGTATCGATGCCGATGCGGTTGGCGCGCTCCTCCGGAATGTCCGTAATCGTATGCCCATGCACGACGACCGCCCCGAATTCGTCGTTCGCATCCAGGAAATCCCGGCGGATCCAGATCAGGTCCTGCGGATCCTGTTCGTCCAGCGGCGCGCCGGCGCGCACGCCGGCATGGACGAAGGCGAAATCGCCCGAACGCCACATCGTCTCCAGGCTTTGCAGGAATTCGAGATGCGCCCGCGGCAGCGCGGCTTCGAAAGCGGCCCGCATGCTCTCCAGCCGGGCCTGGCCGAAGCTGAACACGGGCCCCTTTACGCCATAGCTCGCAAGCGTCGCGTCGCCGCCGTTCATCAGCCACCCGGTCCCATAGGTCGCATCCATGAGGAAATCCAGGAGCCAGGCTTCGTGGTTTCCCAGAAGACAGACCTGTTCGAAGCCGGGCGGCGGCCCGGCGAGCAACCGCTCGACGACGCCATTCGAATCGGAGCCGCGGTCAACGTAGTCGCCCAGATAGACGATGACCGACCGATCCGCCGGCCCGCCGCCCGCTGTCCGGTCGGCGGCGATCAGGGCCTGCATCTCGTCCAGCAAGTCGAGACGCCCGTGAATGTCGCCGACGGCATAGACGCGCAATCCATCGGCAAGACGCGGCGGTCCGTTCGCCGGATCGAAGGTCCGGTTCAACTGCTCCATTGGGCTTCAGCCGCTATTCCGCGCTTCACAGGCATGTTTCTTACTCCCTACTATCATGGCCTTGCCTGGAATTGGGAGGGATTCGGCCTGTGCCGGACGTGGGATATCGGAAATGGCTCGGCCTCGACTACGAGGTCATGACCGACGAGCGGGCGGTCGTTTCGCTCGACCTGGATGAGGATAAGGTCAATGTGCGCGGCGTCGGTCATGGCGGCGTCGTCGCCTCCCTCGTCGATGTCGCCATGGGCACGGCGGCTGGCGGCGGAAACTACGACACCCGCAAGCGCCTGGTCGCGACCCAGGAGCTGAAGGTGAACTATCTCGCGCCAGCAAAGGGCGCGCGCCTGATCGCGACCGCGGATGTGGTGCGGGCCGGCAGCCGGGCCATCGTCGTTTCCTGCGACGTCGTCACGGATACCGGCGTGCATTGCGCGACGGCGCTCGGAACCTTCATGACGCGCCGGGTCGCCGCCGGCGACCCGGACAGGTTTCAGCCCAAGGACGAATGAGCGCGGGACCGGCGCCGCCGCGGCCCTACTCGGCCGCGGCCGCGTCGCGGACGCCAAGGCCCTGGCGAATGCCGAGGCCGCCCAGGTGTTTGAAGTTTACGCGCAGAATGACGGAATCCTCGCGCCCGCCGCCGTCCGCCTGGCTGGCGAAGTCCCGTACATAGCCGAGATCGACCGAAAGGCATTCGTCCTGATAGGCGATGCTGGCGCTCCAGAACAAGGAACGGCCGTCATCCAGGTCGCTGTGATGACGGACGCGCGCCTGCCAGTTGTCGGCGAACCGGGCGGCGAGGCCAAGCTCCAACTGCTCGGCGGCCGACGACTGTTCCGGCCCCTGGGCCTCGGAATCGATCTGGGTATAGGCCACTCTGGCCCGCAGCCATTCCGGGCCGGCGCCGATTGCGATCTCCTGCCGGCGAAGGTCAAAACGTTCGTGGGCGAAGCGCGCGCGCCAGGTCAGGTCGAGCCATGGCGCCGGCGTGGCGTTCAGCGCCGCGACGATATCGGACACCCGTCCCATGCCCGCCGCGTCGGCGAAGGTCCCGGCCTTGCGGGAAACGCTTTGGCCGATGAAACCGCTCGCGCGGCCGCCTTCCGCGAAGAGCGCCGTCGCCGTCAGGCCGTAGTCGATCCGCTGGCCGTCATCCAGAAGGTCGCGGCCGGGAAATCGGTCGGCATTGAAGAAATTGCTCTCGTCGAATTCGATGGCGCGGCTGTCTTCGTTCGGAATGCTGTCGTTCCGCCCGCCGTCCAACGCGGCGACGAATTGGGCGCGCGGCTCGACGATAAGCGCGCCCCAGTCATTCTGTTGAATCAGCGGATAGCGCCACCCGGCGGCGAACCGGGGCATGCCGCGTCCTACAGTGTCCGCTCCGACGGCCCCTATCTCTGAGCCGTCGCGGGTGTTGTAGACGTCGCCGCGCAGGCTCGCCTCCAGGTCGAACCTATGCCCGCTGCGTGTGTTGACCGGAGTCCGCCAGCCGACCGTCGCCGAAGCGCTTTCGCCGTTCGTGCCCTGGTCCCGGCCGAGGAACCGCGCGTCGGCGTCTATGAAGGCGTAGCCGTATGGTCCGGGGACGCCCAAAAAGGCGAAGCGCGCCTCGGGCAGCGCGAAGGGCGTATCGTTCTGGTCGGCGAGTTCGCGCAGGTCCTGGCCGAAAAATCCGCCGACCCGCACATAGCTCTCCTGCCAGAACCCTTCTATGGCGGCGTGGCTCCTTAGGACATCCGCGTCTTCAATCTTGAACGTCTCCAGATAGCTGTCGTCCGTCGTCACGCGGCCGTCGAACGTCAGCCGCCAGGTGTCGTCGAGCGCGAAAGCGCCATCCAGAAAGGCGTGGCCGCGCACCACGTCCTCGCGCTTGCGGCCATTGTTGCTGGTGCGGTCCAGGGCGCCGATGCTGCCGTCGAACCTGACGACGCCGCTTTCGAACAAGCGCCTGTATTCCGCCGCTGCGACCGGCGGCGAGCGCAAAGTGAAGAACGGTTTGAAGGTCAGGTCCTCGTTGGGGGCGATCTCCCAGAAAAAGGGAACCTGCGCGACCGCATCGAATTCGCCCCCGAAGAACATCGTCGGCGCGAGCACGCCGCTGCGGCGGGAAACCGTCGGATCGGCATGGCTGAAATAGGGCAGATAGCCGATCGGCACGCCGGCGATATCCAGGGTCACGTCCTCATATTCGATGTCCTTGGCGACTTCGTCATGGACGACCTTGCGCGCCCGCAGGCGCCAAAGCGGCGGCCGGTCCGGATCGTCTTCGCAGGCGGCGCAAGGCGTGAACGCGCCGTCCGTCAACGTCGTTCCAACGCCGGCAGTTCTCTCGACTTCGCGGCCGACCAGGCGCGAGCCGTCCGTCAACCGGAGACCGAGATGGCTTGCGACCGCGCGCTTCAGGCCGTCTGACAGCTCCGCCCGCTCGGCGCGCACGACTTCGCCGCCCGGCTCCAGAAGCGTGACCCCGCCGGACGCGACGATACGGTCTTCGGAGATGAAGAACTCGATGCGCTCGGCCGACAGCGCCCGCGCGCCCTGGACCACCGTCACCGCGCCCTCGGCGACGACCATGTCGCGCGACCGGTCATAGACGATGCTTTCAGCGTCGATCAGCGCGGGACTGTCGTCCGGCGCGTCGGAGAAGCCGAACGGAGACTGCGCCGCCGCCGGCGCCGCCGCGAAGACGAACCCTGCGAGCAAAGCGCCCACAGCCGCTCCGATCCATGTACGCCCCGGCCTCATGCCCCGGCGTCGCTCCCCCTCAGCGGCCGACCGCGTAGCCCTGCATGAGCCGGGGATTGGCGGCGGCCTTCAACAACGCGCCATCCTTGGCGCAGGCGCTGATGCGGCCCTGCGTCCACGGACCCGCCGTCTCGACCAGGTGACCGAGGTCGGCGAGCGCCGAAACGGTCGCTTCCGAATACCGCCCCTCCAGCACGAGCCGGCCCGGCTCCGCCTGGCGCGGGAAAAAGGAAGACGGGAAATGATGGCTCTGAAAGGTCGGCGCGTCGATGGCCTGCTGAAGATTGAAGCCGTGCAGAACATGGCGCAGGAAGAAGATCAGCGTCCACTGATCCTGGCCGTCGCCGCCGGGCGTGCCGAACGGCATGTAGGCTTCGCCGTCCCGAAGCGCGAAAGACGGCGACAGGGTCGTGCGGGGCCGTTTGCCCGGCGCGAGCGAGCCGGGCAGGCCTTCTTCCAGCCAGAACATCTGGGCGCGGGTGCCGAGGCAGCAGCCGAGCGCCGGGATCGCAGGCGAGGATTGCAGCCAGCCGCCGGACGGCGTCGCGGACACCATGTTGCCATGCCGGTCGATCACGTCGATGTGGCAAGTGTCGCCGTCGACGGGGCCTGAGGTGGCGCCTTCCAGCTTGTCCATGGTCGGCTCGCCGACGCCGGGGCCGAAAGCGCGCTCCGCCCGGCCTTGGCCGATGCGGTTGTCGTAGCCCGGAATTTCGCCAGGGCGAATCTCCAGCGAGGCGCTAGAAGGATCGATCAACGCGCGGCGGGCGTCGTTATAAGCCTTGGACAACAAGGTCTCCGTCGGCACATCGACGAAGTTCGGGTCGCCGTAATAACCCTCGCGATCCGCATAGGCGAGCTTCGCCGCCTCGGCGACGACATGCACGAACTCCGCCCCCATCGGATCCATGTCTTCCAGGCCCATGCCGTCCAGCAGGGCGAGTTGCTGCAGGAACACCGGCCCTTGCGACCACATGCCGGGCTTGGCGACCGTATAGCGCCCGAAATCCTGGGTGAGCGGCGCCTCGTAACTGGCCTCCCAGCCTGCAAGGTCGTCCCCGGTCAACAGGCCGCTGTGGCGTTCGCCCGAAACGTCCATGGCCTCTGTCTCGCGGCAGAAACGATCGATCGCTTCGGCGATGAAACCGGTGCGCAGGCAGGCCCGCGCGCGATCGATGACATCCTGGCGGTCCCCGGCGCCGCCGGCCTGAACGAGCCCTTCGTACATCTTGGCCTGCCCGGGATTACGCCAGAGGCGCCCCGGCCGGGGCGCTTCGCCCTTGTCGAGCCAGATCGCGGCGGACGTCGTCCATTCCTCCCGGTAAAGGCTGGCGACGGAATCGATCGTCCGCGTCATATGGTCGACGATCGGATAGCCGCCGCCGGCGAGTTCGATCGCCGGGCGGAGCGCTTCCTCAAGCGAAATCGTGCCGTAATCCCGCAGCATCAGCAGCCAGGCGTCGGTCGCGCCCGGCACGCACGGCGCCAAGAGGCCCGACCCCGGAATGACATCGAGCCCAAGCGCCTTCATGGCCGGGATCGTCGCCGCCGCCGGCGCCGGCCCCTGGCCGCAGACAACGCGCACGCGGCCTTCCGCCGCCGGCCAGATCAAGGCTGGCATATCGCCGAGCGGACCATTCAGATGCGGTTCGACGACCTGAAGGACGAAGCCGCCGACGACGGCGGCGTCGAACGCGTTGCCGCCCTTCTCCAGCATCGCCATGGCATGCAGGCTGGCGAGCCAGTGGGTGGACCCGACGACGCCGAATACGCCGTGAATCTCCGGGCGCGTGGTAAAGCTCATCGCCCGCCCTCCGCGTCGCCCGCAACGGCCTGCCTCGTATGACAGTCGATCATCGCGGAGGTCTCCCCTCTAGTGAATCGGCGGCCGTTGGGCCGCGGGACTTATATCGACCGCAGCGCCAGCACGGCGTTCAGGCCGCCGAATGCGAAGCTGTTCGATATGGCGGCGCGCACCGGGTGCTCCCGCGCCTCGTTCGGGACATAGTCCAGATCGCATTCCGGGTCCGCCTCGGTGAAATTGATCGTCGGCGGCACGACGCTGCTTTCGAGCGCGCCGATTGTCGCGACCAGTTCGAGGGCGCCGGCGGCGCCGAGGCCATGGCCATGCATCGCCTTCGTCGACGAGACGAGCAGCGCGTCCGCCGCCGCGCCGAAGACATGGCGAATGGCCTTCGTCTCCGTCGGGTCGTTCGCGGGCGTTCCCGTGCCGTGGGCGTTGACATAGTCGATATCAGACGGGTCGAGGCCGGCGGAATTGAGCGCCAGGCGAATCGCCCTGGCCGCGCCCGCCATGGACGGCTGCACCATATCCATCGCATCGGACGACATGCCGAAACCGGCGAGCTCGGCATGAATGACGGCGCCGCGCGCCTTGGCGCGCTCCATTTCCTCCAACAGCAGGATGCCGGCGCCTTCGCCCAGAATCATGCCGCGCCGATCCTTCGAGAATGGGCGGCAGACGTCCGGCGAAATGACCCTGAGCGCTTCCCAGCCCTTCATTCCGGCGAAGGTGATTGACGATTCGGCGCCGCCGGCGAGCGCGACATCCACCTCTCCGCTTCGGATCATGCCGAAGGCCGTGCCGATGGAGTGGTTCGAGGACGAACAAGCGCTCGAAACCGCGAAAGCGGGACCGGTCACGCCGTATTCCAGGCCGATCAGGCTGGGGGGACCGTTCGACATCAGGCGCGGGATCGAGAACGGGTGCACCCGCTGCTGGTCCTGCCGCCACAGGCGGTCGTAGCCTTCCTCGATGGTGTGGGCGCCGCCGACGCCGGTGCCGACGATCACGGCCGTGCGGTCGCCGGAGATATCGCCCGCATCGGCGGCCGCCTGCTTGGCCGCGGCGACGGCGAACTGGCTGAAACGATCCGCGAGGTTCAGCAGCTTGCGGTCGAGCGCGGCGGCGCCGTCCCAATCCTTCACCTCGGCGACATTGCGGGCGGTCAGCTTGTCTCCGTCAGGCAGGCTCGTCGGCCCGACGCCGGAGCGCCCCTCGCGGGTCGCCTCCAAAAAGCTCTGCACATCCTTGCCGATGGATGAAACGCAGCCCAAACCAGTGATGGCGACGCGACGCATTTTGCGGGATGATCCGCCCTAAGCCTTGCCGGCGACAATGCGCTCGATGGCCGCCGTCACCTCGCCCACGGTCTCCAACTCAAGGCCCATATCGTCCTCGCCGATCGAGACGTCGAACGATTCTTCGATAGCGAAGATGACCTGCACCATATCGACCGACGAAATGCCGACGTCGTCCAGCCGCGCGTCGTCTGCGAGCGCCGCTCTATCCACGCCGCACTCTTCGGCCAGAATGTTTTTCACGCGATCCGCGACATCAGTCATCGGCGTAAGGCCGCAACGCCGCGGCCGCCCCATTCATACACATCAGGTTATCGGTTTCTTTTTACGCGGGCGGGCTATCGTGCGTCCAGTGTCTTGCGAACCCGCCCGAAGCGTCTCGCGCGCGCCCGACGCCTGGACTAGGCTTTCCCGGCAAAAACAAGAATGGGGCTTTCAATGCGACATGTGCTGATTACGGGCGGCGGCGGCTTTCTAGGCCGCAAACTCGCGCACGCTTTGGCCCAGCGGGAGGATGTGGAGAAGATCACGCTTTTCGATCAGGCGCCCATGCCGGACATCCCCAAGAAAGCGACCGCGGTCCAGGGCGACCTGCTGGAAGCGGGCATGGTCGAGCGAATCGCGACCGAGGACGTCGATGCGGTCGTGCATCTGGCTGCGGTCGTTTCGTCAGGCGCAGAAGCCGACTTCGACCTGGGCATGCGCGTGAATATCGATGGCGTCCGCTGTCTCCTGGAGCGGCTGCGCGCGCTCGGCCAAACGCCCAAGGTCGTGTTCACGAGTTCTGTCGCCGCTTTCGGCGAGACGCCGCCCGTCGTCACCGACGATACGCCGACACGGCCTCAATCCAGCTATGGCGCGCAAAAGGCTATGGCGGAGTATCTCGTCAACGACATGAGCCGGAAGGGCTATATCGACGGCCGCGTCATGCGGTTGCCGACAGTCGTGGTGCGCCCGGGCAAGCCGAACAAGGCCGCATCGTCCTTCGCGTCCGGCATTCTGCGCGAACCGATGAATGGCGTGCCGACGGTCTGCCCCGTCCGGCGCGATCTGCCGCTGTGGATCGCATCGCCAAGGGCGGTCGTGAATGCTTTCCAGCACGCGCTCGACACGCCAAGCGAAGCCTGGGCGCCATGGCGGGTCATTAACCTTTCCGGCATCACCGTCACCGTCGACGAGATGGTGGCGGCGCTGCAACGCGCCGGCGGCGACCCGGATGTGATCGAATGGCGCCGCGACCCCGCGATCGAGGCCATCGTCGAGACCTGGCCGGCGCGATTCGAAACGGCGCGATCCAACGCGATGGGTTTCGCAAAGGACGAGACCATCGACGACATATTGCGCGCATATAGGGAAGACGATATGTAAACACGATCAAAACGAGTTTTCACCGAATAAGAGACGTTTGCGATGGCGACGGCGGCGTTCGTAATGGGCCTTTGCCTATTGGCATTCGCTTTCGTCATAGTCGTTTTGAAGCCCGGCGCGGACGACAGCAAAGGCGCGCCGCCCGATGCGTTCATGCCGCCGGAATCCGTGATATCCCCGGCGACCAATCGTTACCACGCCTGGACGCCCGGACCACCCGAACGACCGGTCACGCTCAGCCCGGCGACCGACGTTTCGCCGCCCGAACTCCGCGATTGCCGGGCCTTCGAACGCGTCTCGGACAATGGCGTAATTTTGGACATCTCGCCCGACGGACGCGAGGCGATGTTTCATCACGGCGACGCCTCGATCACGATCTACGATGTCGCCTCCGGCGCGCCGCTCGTAACCTGGAACGATATCTGCCCGCCGGAATGGATTGAGACAATCGGCCCCGAATGCGCGTTCAGTTGCGCCTCTCGTCGGTTGTTTATCGGCTGGCATGAGAATGGCGACCCGCCGCAGGATCGATATGTCAATGTGCTGATCGACTTGAAAAAACGGGAAGTCACGCGCCTGTACGAGGCGGACGACAGCATCGATTCGATCGCGGTCGCCGCTATGTCGGCGAACGGCCGCCTGGCCGCCGGCCTGCTGTTCCATTCCGACTTCTTTCCGAGCTTCGATCTTGAGTCCCCAGTGGAGGGCTCCCTAGAGAACCCTGCCTTTATCGAATCATACGAGTTTTTTCGAACGCCTGGCGATTTCTGGACGGTGACGGCGATGTCCAATGACGGTCGATCATTCGCATTCGGCCGCGGGAATGGCGAAGTCGCCGTATGGTGCCTGGCTGGCGGGCCGCTGGAGTTCCGGGACGACGCCGTCTCACTCGAGGACATCTTCTATCGAGAACGGGCCAACGTTTGCGGCGACGCGTATCCGGTCAATTTATCGTTCGACGAAACCGGCGCGTTTCTTTTGGTCGCCGGGGACGATTGCGGCCTGACCGTCGCCGACCTGGCGGCAAACGATTTTGAGGTTCTCAAGCCGTTCGCCGAACGCATAGACGGCGTGGAGGGCGCCGACGTGCTCCGGTGCAAATGGCTGAACAATCGGAGCGAAGCGATCATCACCGGAATGCTGCCAGACCCGTGCTTCCTTCTTGTCAATCTTGATGACAGCGCGATCCTACGGGAATGGAAAGCGACGGACTATATCGTAAACCACGCGGACGTTTCGCCGACGGGCGAATTCGCTTTGGTCTATCGCGACAAGGGCGAGACGCGGGTGTTCCCTCTGCTCTCCAGGGAAAACTAATGCTGTCGGGCGCATGCCGCGAGGAGTAGCTAAGCCTTATTAAGGCCGCGATTCTAAGCGCCTATTTACGATTTGTCGCGCATAGTCCCTTTCAAGCGGACGCCAAAAGAGCCGGCCCAACCGGACGACCGATAGGCGTTGATTGGCAGTAGGGGAAAAGCCGCAATGGCCTATAAAGAAAGCGCTCAACGCGCAGCCGAAGTCGCATCGCTAGCGCTGGATCGCATGGAACGCTTGGAAATGGCGGCGCATCCGGACAATTACGAAGTCTGGTACGCCTATCATGCCGATGTCGACGCCGAACTTTCCCGCAAACTGGATGATCTCCTCGCCAAAGACGGTTCTTTCGACGCCAACGCGTTCTCAGACGTAAAGCAGGGTTTTCTCGGCGAAGAGACGACGCAGATACTGCGGACCGCCAGCGACGGCGTCGAAGCGCTCATTTCCTCGGCCCTTTCCTCCATCGACGCGGCGTCGACGAACGCTCGCGACTATGGCGACGCCCTCGCGGACTTCTCCGGCGATCTGAGTTCCGCCAGCAAGGACGACGTTCGCGCGCTCGTGGCCAAGATCATCGTGAACACCCGCGACGTCATCACCCGCAACGCCTCGCTTGAGGGCCAGCTCCAGGAAGCGGGCGACAAGATCGAGAAGCTGCGCGACAGCCTGGACGACGCCCGCCGGGCCAGCGAGACCGACGGCCTGACGAACCTGCCCAACCGCCGCGCCTTCGACCTGGGCCTCGAAGCGGAGATGGAGCGCGCCCGCCAGGACCGGCAGCCGTTGACGCTGCTGATCGCGGACGTGGATCACTTCAAGAAATTCAACGACACCTTCGGCCATCGCGTGGGCGACGAAGTTCTGAAACTGGTCGGCCGCATCCTCCGCTCGATGATCAAGGGCCGGGACAAGCCGGCGCGCTATGGCGGCGAGGAATTCTGCATTCTGTTGCCGACGACAGACACCGAAGGCGGCTTCGCGGTCGCGGAACAGGTGCGGAAGGCGATCGGGGCCAAGGCCCTGAAAAGCGCCCGCTCAGGCCAAAGCTACGGCCACATCACCCTGTCGCTCGGCTGCGCGACGCTGCATCCCGGCGACACGGCCGCGTCCTTGATCGACCGCGCCGACGCCGCGCTCTACCTCGCCAAGACCTATGGCCGGAACCGGACCTGCACCGAAGACGATCTGGACGACGCGCGCAAAGCGGTCTGACCGCAGGCGCGCGTTCCCAAACCCCTAGCCGGCCGCGACGACGCCATCCGCCTCATCGCGCGGCTTGCCCCGGTCTTCGAGCTGGCGCGCCCACATCGCGGCATAGAGCCCGCCTTGGGCCAGCAGATCGCGATGGCGGCCGCGTTCGGCGATCCGTCCCGCCTCGAACACCAGGATCTCGTCGGCGTTGACTACTGTCGATAACCGGTGGGCGATGACGATAGCGGTCCGTCCCTGGGCAAGCGCCTCGAGATTGTCCTGGATCGCCTGCTCCGTCGCCGTGTCCAGCGCGCTCGTCGCCTCGTCGAGCAGAAGGATCGGCGGGTTCTTCAGGATGGTGCGCGCTATCGCGACCCGCTGTTTCTCGCCGCCGGAAAGCTTGAGGCCGCGTTCCCCGACCTGCGTCGCCCAACCGTCCGGCAGATCCTCGATAAAGTCAGCGATCTGGGCCAGCCGCGCCGCCTCCTTGGCTTCCGCCTCGCTCGCGTCCGGCCGTCCGTAAAGCACGTTGTAGACGATGTTGTCGTTGAACAGGACGGTGTCCTGCGGAACGATGCCGATCGCGGCGCGGACGGAGTCCTGGCTGACGTCGCGCAAGTCCTGGCCGTCGATGGTGATCCGCCCTTCGTCCACGTCATAGAAGCGATAGAGCAAACGCCCGATCGTGGACTTTCCGGCGCCGGACGGGCCGACGATCGCGACGGTCTTGCCCGCCGGCGCCTTGAAGCTCACGCCCTTCAGGATTGGCCGACGGTCATCGTAGCCAAAGACCACGTCCTCGAAGGCGATTTCGGCCTTCGATACGAGCAGCGGCTGCGCGCCTGGCCGATCCGCGACCTCGGCCGGAACGTCCAGCAAAGAGACCATGTTTTCGATGTCTGTCAGCGCCTGCATCAGTTCGCGATAGACGAAGCCGAACATATTGAGCGGCTGGTAGAGCTGTATCAGGTAAGCGTTCACCATGACGAACTCGCCGATCGTCATCGTGCCGTCGGCGACCCCCAACCCGGCCATCGCCATCACCGCGATCAGGCCGGCGGAGATGATCGCGGCCTGCCCGACATTCAAAGCCGAAAGGGACAAGGCGCTGCGCACCGCCGCCTTTTCATAGGCGGCGAGCGCCTGATCGAAGCGGCGCGCCTCATGACGCTCGGCGCCGAAATACTTCACGGTTTCGTAGTTCAGCAGGCTGTCGATCGCCTTGGAATGGGCGCGCGCGTCCTCGTCGTTCATGCGCCGACGGATCGACAGCCTCCAGGTCGTCACCTGCCGGGTAAAAGCGACATACCCGACGATGGTGACCAGCGTGACGGCCGCGAAACGCCAGTCGAGCATCGACCATAGGATGATCAGAACGACGACGATCTCGAACAAAGTCGGGAATACGCTGAAAACGGCGAAGCTGAGCAGGGTCTCGATCGCCTTGACGCCACGCTCGATAACCCGAGACAAGCCGCCGGTGCGGCGCTCCAAATGAAAGCGCAATGAGAGGCCATGCAGATGGCGGAAAACACGCAGGCCGACGCCGCGCATCGCAGCCTGCGCGACCGGCGCGAAGATCGCGCTCCGCAGTTCGCCGAACAGCGTCGCCCCGATACGGGCCAGACCATAGGCGAGGATGATGCCGATCAGCAGGGCGGCGGCCAGGTTCTCCGGCTCGCCAAGCATATCCACCGCGTCCTTGTAGAACAGCGGCGCATAGACGTTGGCGGCCTTGGCCAGCACCAGGCAGGCCGCGGCCAGGACGATTCGCGCTTTGAAGCTCGGCCGGTCTTTCGGCCAGAGGTAGGGCGCAAGCAGTTTAAGCGCGCTCAAGCCGGACCGCGGTTTCGCTGCATCTGTCGGCGCTTCATTCTTCATCTTGTCATATAGGCCCGATATGCCTCAAAATGTAGTTGGCGTTATGCCTTGTTTCGCCGAAGCGGACGGATGGCTAGATGACCGCGACGATGCTCGATGAGCGATCTGCCTTAGTGCTGAATGCGGATTTTCGCCCGCTCAGTTACTTCCCGCTTTCATTGTGGTCCTGGCGCGACTCGATCAAGGCGGTATTTCTCGATCGCGTGAACGTACTGGCAGAGTATGACGATGCGGTTGTCCGGTCTCCCAGTTTCGAGATGGCCGCGCCGAGCGTCATCTCGTTGAAAGAGTATATCGCGCCGGCGCGCCGACCAGCCTTCACCCGGTTCAACGTCTTTCTGCGCGACCGCTTCCACTGCGCCTATTGCGGCGACCGGTTCAACCCGTCCGATCTGACCTTCGACCATGTGCTGCCCCGGTCGCGCGGCGGCCGCACCTCCTGGGAGAATGTCGTAGCGGCCTGTTCGTCCTGCAATCTGCAGAAAGCCGACCGGACGCCGGAGAACGCGCGCATGCCGCTGCTCTGGCGCCCGAAGGAGCCGACCGTGTTTGAGCTGCAGGATCGGGGCCGCAGCTTTCCGCCGAACTATCTGCACGAAAGCTGGCGCGACTATCTTTATTGGGACGCGGAGCTGGAGCAGGAATAGCCGCCGCCAGCCGCCCGACTTTCCGCGCTATTCGGCGGCCGCCATGCGCGCGGCCCTCAGCACGTCTTCCGGACCATGCCCGGCTTCGCGCCGCGCCTGGACGGTCGCCGCCCTATCCCGCTTCGCCAGCCGTTTGCCGTCCGACCCGAATATCAAGGCGTGATGGCGATAACCTGGGCGCGGCAGTCCCAAGAGAGTCTGCAAGAGCGCCTGGACGTCCGTCGCCTCGAAAAGGTCGCGGCCACGCGTCACCAGGGTGACTCCGGCGGCCGCGTCATCGACCACGACGGCCAAGTGATAGCTGGCCGGCGCATCCTTGCGGGCGAGCACGATATCGCCAAAGCGGCCCGGCTCGGCCCGGACCTCGCCCGCGACGGCGTCGCGCCAAACGAGTTGACCGACCGCCGCGACCGCTTTGCCGACGTTCAGGCGAAACGCGTAGGCGTCGCCCGCCTCGATTCGCGCCGCGGCGGTCGCGGGATCGAGGTCACGGCACGTCCCCGGGTAGACCGGCCCTTCGGGACCATGGGGGGCCGCGCCGGCGGCCGCGATCTCGGCCGCGATGTCCCGCCGCGTGCAGAAGCACGGATAGACCAGGCCTTCCGCCGCCAGGCGATCCACCGCCGCCCGGTAGGCGTCGGCGCGTTCCGACTGCCGCACGACCGGGCCGTCCCAGTCGAGGCCGAGCCATTCCAGGTCGGCCAGGATGGCGGCCTCGAACTCGGGGCGCGCGCGTCCCTGGTCCAGGTCTTCGATGCGCAGCAGAAAGCGACCGCCGGCCCGCCGCGCCGCGTCCCAGGCGACCCAGGCCGCATAGGCGTGGCCGAGATGCAGCAGGCCGGTCGGGCTCGGCGCGAAGCGGGTGACGATGGCCGGGCGCGACAAGCCTATGCGGCGAGCTTGTCGAGCTCGCCGAGGATGGCGTCGCCCATCTGGCTGGTGGAGACCGGTTTGTCGTTCGGCCCCGCGATATCGCCGGTGCGCACGCCCGCGTTAAGGACGTTCGAAACCGCCTGCTCGACGAGATCCGCATCCTCGCCCATGTCGAAAGAGTAGCGCAGCAACATGGCGAAGCTCATGACCTCGGCGAGCGGATTGGCCTTGCCCTCGCCCGCAATGTCCGGCGCGGAGCCGTGCACGGGCTCGTAAAGCGCCATGCGGCGGCCCGTCGTCGGATCCTCCGCGCCGAGCGAGGCGGAGGGAAGCATGCCGAGGGAGCCGGTCAGCATGGCGGCGCAGTCGCTCAGGATATCGCCGAACAGATTGTCGGTGACGATCACATCGAACTGCATGGGCGTGCGGACGAGCTGCATCGCGCAATTGTCCGCGTACATGTGATTCAACTCGACGTCCGGGAACTCCGTGTCGCCGATCTGCTGCACGACCTCGCGCCAAAGCACGCCGGATTCCATCACATTGGCCTTTTCGACCGACATGACGCGATTGTTGCGCTTCCGGGCGAGCTCGAAACCGACGCGGGCTACGCGCTTGATCTCGCTTTCGGTATAGCTCTGGGTGTTGAAGCCGCGGCGTTCGCCGGACGGCAGGGTTTCGATGCCGCGCGGCTCGCCGAAATAGATGCCGCCGGTCAGCTCGCGCAGGATCATGATGTCGAGGCCGGCGACCAGCTCCGGCTTCAGGGAGGAAGCGTCGGCCAGCGCGTCGAAGACTTTCGCGGGGCGAAGATTGGCAAACAGCTCCATTTCCTTGCGCAGGCGCAGCAGGCCGCGTTCCGGCTTCAGTTCGAACGGCAGGTCGTCCCATTTCGGGCCGCCGATGGAGCCGAACAGAACCGCGTCCGCGCTCATGGCGTCGGCCATGGTCTCATCCGTCAGCGGCACGCCATGGGCGTCGATGGCGGCGCCGCCGCACAGGCCTTCGGACATGTCGAAGGAGACATGCCGGCGCTTGTCCATCCAATCGATGATGCGGCGAACCTCGCCGACAACTTCCGGACCGATGCCGTCCCCGGGCAGGACAAGAACTTTTTTGTTAGACGCCATGTTGGGCTTCCTCGAACGAACTGGTGAAAATTTTTCGGGCGCAATCTAGCGCCGCAGGCGGGCGACGGGAAAGAGCGTTCGGCCGCATTCCGACGAATAGTCGCTCCCCAGCAGCGTCGACGCTCTCAGGCGCCTTTGAAAACTGGCTTCCGCTTCTCGAAGAACGCGGCGCGCCCCTCCTGCAGGTCTTCGCTCGCCATCAGAATGCCCTGCCCCTGGGCTTCCCAGGCGAGCTCTTGTTGCAAGGTCATCGGCCAACGCATGACCATCGCCTTCGTATAGGCGACCGCCAGCGGCGCCATGGCCGCGAACTCCGCCGCGATTTCTTTGGCGCGCGCGAGCGCTCCGCCCGGCGGCGTCAACTCATCGACCAGGCCGTCGGCGAGCGCTTCGGCAGCCGGCACGTCGTCGGCGAACATCATGATTTCCTTCGCGCGCCCGACGCCGACCCGCGCCGGCAGGGTCGCCAACAGGCCGAGGTCCGGCATCAACCCGATTTTGCCGAAGGACGAGCAGAAACGCGCGTCGTTAGCCGAAACGATCTGATCCGCGAGCAACGCCAGGCTGAGGCCGCCGCCGAAAGCGCCGCCTTCCACCGCCGCGACCACGGGCTTCTCCGAATGGGCGATGCGGCCGCAAAGCCGGTGCAGATGGGGCATGCGCTTGCGAAGCGGCAGGCCCTTGCCGAAGCCGGAGATATCGCCGCCGGCGCAGAACACGCCGCCGGCCCCGGTCAGAACGATCGCGCGGACGGCCGCGTCAGCCAGCGCCGCATCGAAATGCGCTTCGAGGTCGCGCACGACGGCCTCGGACAGGGCGTTCCTTTTCTTCGGATCGGACATGGTGATGACGGCGACGGCGCCTTCTACCTCCAGCGTGCAGCCAGGGCTTTCTTCAGTCATGGCTTCAGGCTCCCTTGAACACGGGCGTCTGCTTGGCGAAGAATGCGCGCCGCGCTTCGGCGGCGTCCTCGCTCAGCATCAATGCGGGCTGGGCGTCCAGTTCCATGGCGAAGGCGTCTTCCAGGTCGAAGGGATAGCGGGAAAACGCCGCCTTGACCGCGCCGACCGCAAGCGGCGCCGCCTTCGCGAGCCGCTGCGCCTTGGCGAGGGCCGTTTCGAACGCCTGACCCGGCTCCGTCAAACTATCGACGATGCCGATGCGCGCGCCCTCCTCTCCATCGACGACGCTGGCGGTCATCATCATGTCGCGGGCGCGGCCCGCGCCGACCCGCTGCGGCAGGGTCCAGAGCAGCCCGCCGTCCGGCATCAGGCCGATCTTGTTGAAGGCGGCGCAAAATTTCGCATCCCGAGCGGCGACGACATGGTCGCAGGCCAAGGCGAGGCTGAAGCCGGCGCCGAATGCGAAGCCTTCCACCGCCGCCACGATCGGCGTCTCGCCCCGTATCATCAGGTGCAGGAAGCGGCGCTGATCGAACACCACCTGGCGGCCCTTGGCCGGCGTCAGGTCGCCGAACAGGCTGACGTCCCCGCCCGCGCAGAACGTTCCCTCCGCGCCGACGATGACGATGGCCCGCACGTCAGGATCGTCGTTGGCGGCCTCCAGCGCGGGAACCAGAGCCGCCTTTACGACGACGGTCATGGCGTTCCGCTGCTTGACGTTGTTGATGGTCAGGATTGCGACGGCGCCTTCGCGGGCGACGTCGACGGTGGCGATATCGCCCATCGGTCAGGCTCCCTTGAAGTTCGGCCGGCGCTTTTCCAGGAACGCGGCGAAGCCTTCCGTAGCGTCCGCCGTGTTGAACAAGGCGCCCTGGCCATGGGCCTCGTAGCTCAGCATGTCGTCCAGCTTCGCCGGATATCGGCCGAGCGCTTCGCGCGTCAGGCGGTTGGGCAGCGGCGCCGCGGCCGCCAGCGCCTGGGCTTTCTTCATAGCGGCTTCGAATGCGCCGCCCTTGGGCGCCACGGCGTCGACGAGGCCGATATCCAAGGCTTCGGCGGCATCCACCACATCCGCCAACATCAGAATGCGGCGCGCCTTCCCGGCCTTCACCCGTTGGGGCAGCGTCCAAAACAGCGCCAGGTCGCCCATCAGGCCGACCTTGCCGAAGGATGCGCAGAATTTCGCGTCGTCGCCGGCGACGATCCAATCCGCCAGCAACGCCAGACTGAGGCCCGCCCCGAATGCGTAGCCGTCGACCGCCGCCACAATGGGCTTCTCGCTCGCCCAGAGCGCGTTGACGACGCCCGCGCCGCTGCGCACGCGCTCCCGCGCCTCGAACGGCGTCATGTCCTGCATGGTCGAAAGGTCGCCGCCGGCCGAGAACGTGCCGCCGGCGCCGGTTATCAGGATGGAGCGGGTCGCGTCGTCTGTGGCGATATCCGACATGTGGTCGGACAACGCTTGCCGAATTTCCGGCGCGAACGCGTTTCGACGCTTCGGATTGGAGACCGTCAGGACAGCGACCGCGCCGTCCTGATCACGCGTCACGGTGGGCGCGCTGTTATCCATGGGGCAGTTTCCTCGGATGCGGTGCGAGACATCGCCGCTCGCTTCCGCCCAACTTTGGCGGCAGGGCCCGTCAGGCGCAAGTCAGCCGGCGTACGGCCGCCGCACAGGATCGAGGAATGGAGGGAGGAAAATGCGGCGTCTGACCGGCGCCGGCTCAAGCCGCCGCGGCCGCCAGCGGCGCGCGAGGCTCGCCGAACAGATAGCCCTGGCCAAGATCGATATCGTGCTCAAGCAGCTCGACCAGGTCCCGCTCCCGCTCGATCTTCTCGACGATCAACTGGATATCGTCGATGGCGAGCGCCCGTTTCAGGCGGCGCGTCTCCGGCCCGTTCTCGGCGAGCAGCGCTTCGGCCGTCGCCTTCACGAAGCGGAAGCCGCGCTTGTACAGAAGCTGGGCGTCCAGGTTGAAATTCGTGATCTGATCCAGGCTGAACCGGACGCCCAGGCTCGCGAGGCTATCCATGTAGCGCATCGCCTGCGCGTCCTCGGGATCCCAGTCCGCCTGGGCGACTTCGAGAATAAGGCTCGGCGCCAGTTCCGGGTTCTCTTCCAGGAAGCTCAGGAAATCCGTCAGGAAGGAGCGGTCGCGCAGGGTGTGACGCGAGACGTTGCAGAAGAATGCGACATGGGCGTTCTGGCTCCGGGCGCGACGGACGAGCTGGACCGCGCGGAACAGCAGCAGATTGTCGATCGGGCCGATCAGTCCCGCGGCTTCCGCCGCCCGGACATAGGCCTCCGCGGTCAAGACGCCGCCATGCTGGTCCGGCACGCGGCTGAAACACTCGAAATAGCGCCGCCGCCGTTGCGGAAGGTCGACGATAGGCTGAAGGAACAGGTCGACCGCGCCATCGGATACGGCGCCGCGGACAAGCTCCAGCACCTGGGCGTTGCTCAGTCCGTCGGCGGAGCGCTCACGGCGGAGCGACCGCGCGGTCGCCGCGCCAGGCGCTGCGGCCACTTCCAACCGCGCGACAAGTTTCTGCAGAACGGCGACCTCGTCCTCCATCGCCGTCAGGCGCTCCTTCTGCGCGGCGCCGTTGTTTTGCAGGATCTCCTGAACGGCCATCATGCCGGACCGCGCTTGGGAAAGTTCGGTTTCGATCTTGCGCTGAGCTGCCTGAATGCCGGCCAGGTCTTTGCGCAGCGCCTTCGCGTCCCGCTGCCGGGCGACCGTGTTCAGCAAAGCCGCCCCCATGGCCGCGACCGCGAGGCCGGCGCCGCCGGCTGCGATCGGGTCCGGCCGGAAATGCCAAACGCCCGCTGCCGCGCCTGCCGCCGCCGCAAGACCGAGCCCGAGTGTCGGCCACCGCCAATCCATCGCCAATACCGCCTTAGACCAAATCCATCTGGCATAGCGATACGACGGCGGACCTTAGAACATGGTTAACAAAGCCTATGCGCGTTCGATCCGGACAGCCGTTCCGGACGCCACGACCATCATCATGCCTTCGCGCATGGTCTCATAGTCGAGGTCGACGGCGATGACGGCGTTGGCGCCCATCGCCTCGGCCTCCTCGCACATTTCGCCGACCGCCGCGTTCCGTCCGTCGCGCAGCTTGCTTTCGTAAACGCCGGAGCGGCCGCCGATCACATCGGTCACGCTGGCGATGAAATCGCGGATGACGTTCGCTCCCATGATCGCCTCGCCGGAGACGAGCCCGTAATACTCCGCCACGCGCCAGCCATCGAGGCGATCGGTCGTCGCGACCAGCATTCCGGCTATTCCGCCGCCTTGGCCAGCGGCGCCGGCGCCGCGTAATCCCGGTCGTTATAGAGCGAGGGCACTTTTCCCCTGGCTTCGGCGACCTTGGCGACGTCGATCTCCGCCGTCACGACGCCGACATCCTCGCTGCCATCCGCCAGCACTTCGCCCCACGGGTCGACGATCAGCGAATGGCCATAGGTCTTCCGGCCCTCGGCATGTTCGCCGACCTGGGCAGGCGCGAACATGAAACATCCGTTCTCGATCGCCCGGGCGCGAAGCAGAACATGCCAATGAGCGCGCCCGGTCGGCACCGTGAAGGCGGAAGGCGCGGTCAGAAAATCGGCGCCGGCCTTCGCCAGGCTCCGATACAGATACGGAAACCGCATGTCGTAGCAGACGGTCATGCCGAGCCCGCCCCACGGGATCTGGGCCAGCGTCGCGTGATCGCCCGGCCGATAGCCATTCGATTCCCGGTAACTTTCGCCTTCGCCGACATCCACGTCGAACATGTGAATCTTGTCATAGGTCGCGACGGTCTCGCCGTCCGGCCGGAGCAGGATGGAGCGGTTGGCTAGGCGTTCGCTTTCTTCCCGAATTTTCACCGCCATGGAGCCGATGAGAATCCAGGCTCCCGTCTCCCGCGCCAGTTCCCGGAACTGCGCCAGGGATTCGTCGCTCTCCTCGAACTGCGCCTTCTCGCGCCCAAGACGCCGCCTGGGCTCCATCATCGTGCAGACTTCGGGCGTCATGATCAGGTCGCCGCCCATATCCCGGGCGCGGCGCACGAGATCGGCCAGCGACGCCATCGAGGGAGCGGGATCGCGCTCGGCGTTGTTTTGCACGCAGGCGGCGGTGAACGTCGTCATTGCGCAGCCGCCGTTTCCGCGAGCATGGCGTCAAGCTTGCCCGCCCTCTCCAGCGCGGCGAGTTCGTCCGAGCCTCCGATGCCGACGTCATTGATGAAAATCTGCGGCACGGTGTGCCGGCCGCCGGCGCGCTCGCACATCGCCGTGCGCACGGCGGGGTCGCCGTCGACGTCGATTTCGATGAACTCGACGTTCTTGGAGGACAGCAGCTTCTTGGCCCGATAGCAGAACGGGCACCACATGCTGGAATAGACTTCGACCTTCGCGGCCATGGTCGCGCTCCTTCGCAGCGCCGATGGCCGACCCCTCGCCAGCCGGGCGCCTGCATTCTTAGTTTCGACCGCCCATTGGACACCAAGCCGAATCCGGCCTGTAGTTAGGCGATCGAGGGTTCGCGTGTGACTGTTCGACAGTATATGGCGAGCCGACCCGCGCGCGCCAGTCAAGGATGCTTTCGATGGAACGCATAAACGCCTACGAGAACCTGAGAGGCCTCGTCTATTCGCCTTTCTATATCGGCCTGGCGGAAGGATTGTTTCGGGACGCCGGCGTCGATCTGAACGCAACCCTGTCTCCATCGGGCGAGGAAACCGCCGCCGGGGCCGCCGCCGGTCGGGTCGACGTGGCGTGGGGCGGGCCGATCCGGGTGATGGCGGCCCATGACGCCGACCCCGAAGCGAATCTGGTGTGTTTCGGCCTGGCGGTCGAACGCGACCCCTTTCTGGTGATCGGCCGCCACGATGAGCCGTCGTTCCACGCCGGCCAGTTGCCGGGCAAGCGCCTCGCGGTCGCGACGCTCGCGCCCACGCCCTGGATCCTGTTGCAGGAAGATATCCGCCGCGCCGGCGCCGACCCGGCCGCCGTTAGCCGCGCCGATCCCGTGGAGCCCGAAGACGCGCTGGACCAATTGGCCGCCGGCGCGTTCGACTATGTTCTCGCCTTCGAGCCGTGGGGCGCCAGCGCCGAAAGCAGCGGCAGAGGCGTCGTGGTATCCGCCGGCGCCCGCCGTGGCCCGTTGGCGTTCACCAGCTTCTACGGGCCGCGATCGTTCGTCGCGGAGCGGCCCGAAGCGGCGCGCGCGCTCGTGGACGGGCTTGGCCGGTCCCTGGCGCGCATTCGGACGATGGCGCCCGGCGCCGCCGCGGCGGCGGTCAAACCGTGGTTCCCCGACCTGGCCCCGGAGACGATCGCGGCCAGCATCGCCCGTTACCAGTCTTTGCATCTCTGGCCGGAAACGCCGGAGATGACGGCGGATGGCTTTGTCCGACTGAAATCGTCGCTGCTTTCCGCCGGCTATATCGCGAGCGACCCGTCCTTCGAGAAGCTCACGGTCGCCGTCTAGCGGAGGCCTGGCCGCCCTACTTTCGGCGCCAGCGAAAATCGCAGTGCGGCGCGCCTTCCATCAAGGTCTGGGTGCGGGCGAACTCCCAGCCGGGGCGCATACGCTCTTCGGCGGCGAAATCGACGCCGCAGGTCATCAGCGCGCCAATCTCCGGCTCGCCGATCGAACGGAAATACTGCGCAAACGCGCAGCCGACGATGTTGTGGCCATAGGCCTCGTCCGTATCCTCGACGATCTCTTCATCGACCGGGAACGCGGGCGAGCCGTCTGCGGCGTCGTCCCGCCTCGGATGGGCGTTTTCGACGAAGCCGCGCTTTTCCCGCCAGCCGACATAGCTTTCGGCGATGGCCCGGCCGACGATAGCGTGCGCCCGCTCGTTGCCGATTTCCTTCTCCAAGGCTTTGACGATCGGAATGACGATGCGCGCCTGGATGCGCGTCGCGTCGAGTATCGATGTGGCCATGGCCCAATCTCCCCTATCGGAACCGGCGGCCAGTATCCCCGTTCGACGGCGTCCCGTCACCGGCCGGCCTTGTCCGCCTCCGTCACGAAGGCGTCCGCATGCACGCGGGCGCGCGCCAGGCCCGCCCTGCGGAATACCTTCTCCGTCGCCGCCACCATTTCGGGCCGGCCGGCCAGATATGCCCGGGCGCCGTCCAGGGCCTCCTCGCCCAAGGCCGCAAGATCGGTCGTCAGCACCTCTGTGATCAGCCCGCTGCGGCGCGCGGTGTACTCTTCCTTGTCGGATAGAACGATCTTGAACCGGAAGCCGGGATGCTCGGAGGCGAGCGCCTGCAGTTCCTGCTCAAGATAAATGTCCCGTTCCCGCCGCACGCCGAACCAGAGGCGGATCGGCCGCCCCCTGGCTTCCGGGTTCGCGAGCGCCGATTTCAGGATGGCGCGCACGGGCGCAAGCCCCGTGCCGCCGGCGACGGCGAAGATCGGCCCCGTCTCCCGCTCGCGTAGAAAGGCGAAACCGAGCGGCCCCTGGATGGCGACCGCCTCCCCAGGCTCCAGCCTATCGAAAACGAAAGCGGAGACCCCTTCGTCATTCATACGCCGCACGTGAAATTCGACCTCGGTCTGCCCCTCATAGGGCGGCGTGGCGAAGGAATAGTCCCGCGCCGGAAAGCCCGGAAAAACGACGCTGGCGAATTGGCCGGCTGTATAGGCTACCGGCTCCGAAAGCTCTATCCGAACGATTGCGATGTCATGGGTCGGTTTTTCGACCGACGTCACCTCGCCGACGACCCGCTTCAGGGGATGGGCGACCGCATCGTCATAGTTGAGGACCGCAAGCTCGCAATCGCTGCGCGGCTCCGCGCGGCAGGCGAGAACCAGGCCGCGCGCGCGCTCGTCATCGGTCAGCGCGAAAGGCGAGTAGTCCCGCATATGCACGTCGCCGGAAACCAGTCGGGACTTGCAGGCGCCGCAATTTCCCGAAGCGCACCCAAACGGATACGCGATGTTTTCTTCCAGCGCGATCTCCAAAATGGTCTCATCTTCGGCGACTTCTATCTCCTCGTCGAAGGTGAGCAGTTGGATTGAATAAGGCATTGCGCGGAACCCGAGTCGGAATGGCGGCTCTGCACTACTATATCGCCGCCGCCGCCGAACGCGAGCGACAGACCGGCGGCCGCTGCGGTTTTCGGCGCGGCGGGCGATGGAAGGTCCGGTTCGCACTGGCCATAGCAATGGCCCTGGCGGCGCCGATCTCGGCCCATGCGAACGACGCCGCGCGGCTGATGGCGGCCGCTATCGCCGAAGCCTCGACCATCCCGGAACCGGCCGGTCGGGCGCTGACCGTCATAGAGATCGCCCATATTCAGGCGACCGCCGGTCTAAAGAATCACGCCCGAGAAGCGCTGCGCCAAACGGCGGACGGCATTTGGCGCCTGGACGCGCGCGACCGGTCGAAACTGCTGGCGGCGGTCGTCGAGGCGCAATGCGCGCTCGACTTCAGGGAGGACGCCAGGCAGGTCATGGGCGTCGCGATTTCCGGCGCGACCGCGCCGGAGGAGAGCGCTCCCCTGCTCCGCGCCGCGCTCTATTGCCGAAATGACGCTGCGGCGACATCGCTGGAGCAGTCCCTCCAATCGCCGACGGCAGGCAGCGAAACGCGCGCCCGCGCCGCCGTCGCCCTGGCGAAAGCCGGACTGCCCGCCCGCGCCGCCGCCACGTGGCGGCGCCTTCCCGGCGCCGAGCGGGCCGCGGCCTCCGCCGCCGTCGCGACGCACCTGGCCCGTTTCGGCCACCGGGCTCCCGCAAGGGAAATATCGCCGGCACATGCCGTCGCAACGGCGGAAACCGCGATCCCCGTCCTGTTGAAGGAAGCCGCGTCACGCCGCCGGATCGGCGAACGCGACGCGGCGCTGGCCTTCCTCGGCCTCGCCCGCCAGAGAATCCCGGAGGCGCCGCGTTTCGCGCCGAAACTCGCCGCCGCCTATGCGGACGCCGATGCGGTCGACGCGGCGCTGGCGATCATTCCGACAGCGAAGGACGATCCGGCAGCGAGCGCTGCGCTCGCCGCTGCCTACGCCCGCGCGGGCGACCTGGAGGCGGCGCGCGCCTGGGCGGCGCGCGCGCCAGGCGCTTCGGGCGCTAGAGCGCTGGCCGCGATCGCCAGAGCCGCGCGCGACCCGGACGCCGCCGCCGCGGCCGCAGATCGGGCGGAAGCCGCGCCCCCCGGCCCTGGCCGCGCCATGGCGCTCGCGGAAGCCGCCGGCGCCGCGTTCTCGTCCGCCCGGCAGTAGACCCAACGCTGTCGGCGCCCTATGGATTCCGCTGGAACGCCGCGCGGCCGTCCGGCCCGCACGAACAAACGCACAGAGAAAACGGGCGCAAAAGAGGGGAAGACCTATGGAATTTCGCAATCTCGGAACATCCGGCCTTCGGGTGTCGCTGGTCGGCCTCGGCTGCAACAATTTCGGCATGAAGCTGGACGCTGCCGGCACCGAGACGGTGGTTTCCGCCGCGATCGACGCGGGCATCACGCTGTTCGACACCGCCGACATGTATGGCGGACGCGGCGGATCGGAGGAGCATCTCGGGGCCGCGCTCGGCGCGCGCCGCAAGGACATCGTTCTGGCCACGAAATTCGGCTGGGAGATGGACGACGAAGGCCGCAAGCGCGGCGCCTCCAGGGGCTACATCGTCGAAGCGGTCGAAGCCTCGCTGAAGCGCCTCAAAACCGACTGGATCGACCTTTATCAGCTTCACAAACCCGATCCCCTGACGCCCATCGACGAGACGCTGCGCGCGCTGGACGACCTGATCCGCGCCGGCAAGGTCCGCTACATCGGCTCATCCAATCTTTCGGCCTGGCGTTCGACGGAAGCGGAGTTCGTCGCGCGCGAACTTGGCGTGAACCGCTTCGTTTCCTGCCAGGAGGAGTGGAACGTCCTCAACCGCGCCATCGAAAAGGACGTAACGCCGATGATGGAGGCTTACGGCCTTGGCATGCTGCCGTTCTTCCCGCTGGCGTCCGGCCTGCTGACCGGCAAGTACAAAAAGGACGCGATGCCGGAAGGCGCTCGTTTGACCGACAATCCGCGTTTCGCCAATCGCGGCTACGTCACCGAAGCCAATTTCGCGAAGGTTGAGAAGCTGGAGGCCTTCGCCAAAGCGCGCGGCCACAGCCTGCTGGAACTCGCCTTCGGTTGGCTCGCGTCGCAGAAGGTCACCGCGTCCGTCATCGCCGGCGCCACCAAGCCGGAACAGATCGCCAGCAACGTCGCGGCCGCGGGGTGGAAGATGACCGCGGAGGAGCTCGGCGAGATCGATGGGATCGTCGCCGACTAGCCCCAAGCGTTCAGCCGAACGGCCCCGCCGCCTGGGCTAACAGTCCAAGGCGGGGCCGTTCGAGGCGCGACCCGTGGGATGACGGCCGAACCGCCGACGCGGGGCGGCGTTATTCCGGCGCGGCGGAACGCACGTCCGCCGCGAGCACGTCGACAGCGATAAGATCGGCGCCTTCGCCGCTCTCCATCGCGCCGACAGCGACGGCCTTGATCGAAGTCGCCATGATCTCGCTCTTGGCCTTTTCGGCGGCGACCATCATTTCGGACAGGACGGGGGACGACAGATCCGGCGCCTCGCGCCGCACCGCCTGGCGGAATGTCTTCGTCTCCTCGAGCGCGAGCCCAAGGTCGCGTTGCAGGTCGTAGATCGTCGCCTCTTCCAGATCGCGCGCGATCACCAAACGCCCTCCCGCGGTCGACGCCACATAGCCGAGCTCGCTCAGCCGGTCGAGCACGAGGCCCAGATTGGCCGCATCCGCCGGCAGCGCCGTCTCCACCTCGTCGCGTTCGATCCGCTCGCCGGCCTGATTGCGCCGCCAGAGCAGCGCGAGCAGACCGACGGCGGCCGTCAGCCGTTCGCCGGAGGTCAACGGCCGTCGTCGGGCGTCGGCCATCGCGCGGCGCCATTCCGGCAGCGCGGCCGCGACTTCCGCTCCGACCAGGATCATGGTCCAGGTCAAGTAGATCCAAACCAGAAAGAACGGGATAGCGGCAAGCGCGCCATAGATCGCCTGCTGGCTGCCGGCGGCCTGGACATAGTAGCCGAAGACATTCTTCAACCCTTCGAAGAGCGCAGCCGCGACGAACCCGCCGATCAACGAATCCCGAATGCGGACCTGCCGATTGGGCGCGGTCGCGAACAGGATTGCGAACGCCAGCCATTGCATCATGAAAGGCCCGAGCTTCCGCAGGAACGCGGCGGCCGCGGCGACGTCGGCATGCTCCGAAACGGCCGAGAAATAACCGGACAGCGACATGCTGGCGGCGATCAGGATCGGCGGCAGCGTCAACAACGCCCAGAAGATGACGACCCGTTGCTTGATCGTCCGTCGCTCGGACACACGCCAAACGCGGTTCAGCGTCTTCTCGATGGTGTTCAGCATCAGAACGGCGGTCGCCCCGATGCCGAGCGCGCCAACGACGCCGAGCCGGCGCGTGTTCTCCAGGAACGCGTTCAGGTGCTCGCGCACCGTTTCGCTGGCGGCGGGATCGAACGGCGCCATGATCGCGTCCTTCACGTCTTCCCGCAGCTCGCCGAATGCGGGGAACGCGTTCAGGATCGCCAGGAACACCGCGATGATCGGCACCAGGCCTAGTAGCGACGTATAGGTGAGCGACGCGGCGGTTTGCAGGCCCTGGTCATCGATAAACCGGCGCGCGACATAGGCGACGAACGTCGGCGCCTCCGCCAGCCGCCCCGACCAGCGGCGATGCGCCGGCCCGTCGCCCCGGAAATTGAGTCTCTCGAACATCACGCGACTTTAACGCGGCCGGTTGCAGGCTGAAAGCGAACTGACGGAAAATCGGCGGCGCGACGCAGACTTGCTTGTCATTGTTTACCCGAGGACTCCGGTCAGGTAGTTTACACGCGACAGCGACGGCGCGCCGTCGTCTTGGGGGGGCAGTGGGCCGGCATGGACCGCTCGATCTACGGCTTTATTTTTCGCCACAGCAAGGCGCAGCAGATTTTTCTGCTGGCGATCACCTGCGCGGCCTTTCCGTTCATCTATCTCCAACCGGACCTCGTCAAGCGCATCGTCAATGATGCGATCGGCGGGCAAGTCTCCGACTTTCCCAAAGAATTCCTGGGCATGGAGTTCGAGCAGGTCGGCTATCTGGTGTTGATGTGCTGCGGTTTCCTGGTGATCGTGCTGATCAACGGCGCCTTCAAGTATTTCATCAACGTCTCCAAGGGCCGGCTCGGCGAACGCATGCTGCGCCGCTTGCGCTACACCTTGTATGGGCGCGTTCTGCGGTTCCCGCAGCCCCATTTCAAGCGGGTGTCCCAGGGCGAGATCATTCCGATGATCACCCAGGAGGTGGAGCCGCTCGGCGGCTTCATCGGCGACGCGGTGGCGCAGCCCGTATTCCAGGCCGGCATGCTGGTCACCTTCTTGACGTTCATCATCGTCCAGGACCTCTACATGGGCATGGCGGCGATCGCGATGTTCCCGATCCAGGGGTTCATCATCCCGCGTCTGCAGAAGCGGGTGAATGCGCTGGGCAAGGAGCGGGTCAGGGCGGTTCGGCGCGTTTCGGAGCGCATCAGCGAATCGATCAACGGCATCCAGGAAGTCCGCACGAACGACGCCTCGAACCTGATGCGCGCGGAATTCGCGAGCCACCTCGGACGCATCTACACGATCCGCTACGAGATCTATCACCGGAAGTTCGTGATCAAGTTCATCAACAACTTCCTGGCCCAGTTCACGCCGTTTCTGTTCTATCTCATCGGCGGTTATCTCGCGATCCAGGGCGACCTTTCCATCGGCGCGCTGATCGGCGTGATCAGCGCCCACAAGGATATGAACGCGCCATGGAAAGAGCTACTGGCCTTCTACCAGCAGTACATGGACGCCAAGATCAAATACGAGCAGGTCGTCGAGCAGTTCGACCCGCCGGGCATGCTCGATGAGAAACTGCAACTGGAAGAGCCGGCGAGCGTGCCGCCGATCAAGCCCGAAGCCGCCGTCGCCGCTCAGAACCTGACCTACCAGGAAGACGAAACGACGATCCCGATCCAGAACCTGAACCTCACCTTCAGGGCGGATGAGAACCTGGCGCTGGTCGGCGCCGCCGGCGGCGGCAAGGACGAGCTGGCCATGCTGCTGCCCCGCCTGCTGGCGCCGACGGGCGGCCGGGTCGCGATCGACGGCCAGGACATCAAGGACTGGCCGGAAGCCTATCTTGGCCGCCGCATGGCCTATGTGGGACCGGCCGCCTATCTGTTCTCCGACAGTGTGCGGGCGAACCTGACCTTCGGCCTGAAACATCGGCCGATGGCGCAGCCGGACATGGACGAGGCGGCGACGAAAGCCCGCCAGGAACGCCTGGCGGAGAACGCGCGGTCCGGCAACTCGGACGAGGATTTCGACGACGACTGGGTCGACTACGCCGCGCTCGGCGCCACGGGGCCGGAAGACGCGGATGCGCGGCTTATCGACATGCTGGCCCATGTCGACCTGACGCGGGATGTCTACGGCCTTGGCCTGCGCGGCGCGATCGACCCTTCGGCCAGCCCGAAGCTCGCGGAAGGCGCGCTCGAAGCACGCAGCCGCCTGGGCGCCCGCCTGGACGCCGAGAACCTTCGGGACCTGATCGAGCCCTACGATCCCGAGCGCTACAACGATAACGCCAGCCTCGCGGAAAACCTGCTGTTCGGCACGATCGTCGCCGGCGGCCTGGACCTGGAGACGCTGGGCGACCACGCCTATGTGCAGAAGATCCTGAACGACAACGCGCTGACCGATCGGCTGTTGAGCATCGGCCGCGAGGCCGCCGCGCTGATGATCGAACTGTTCGCCGACGTGGAGCCGGGCGACCCGCTGTTCGAGCAGTACAGCTTCATCAAGGCCGACGCCCTGCCCGACTACCAGACGATCCTCACCAAGACGGCGCGTGGCGCGCTCGACAGCCTGACAGAACCGGAACGGGCCATGCTGCTGGCGATGCCGTTCAAGCTTATTCCAGCCCGCCACCGTCTCGGCCTGATCGACGACGAGGTGCGGGAACTCGTCATCAAGGCGCGGGCGAGTTTCCGCGAGAACCTGCCCGAGGATCTCGCCGGCGCCATCGAGTTCTTCGATCCCAAGCTCTACAACGCGGCGGCGTCGGTTCAGGACAACATCCTTTTCGGCAAGATCGCGTATGGCGAAGCGGAAGGCCCGGAAACCGTCGGCCGCATCCTCAACGAAGTGGTCGACGAGCTTGGCCTGTCCGGCGATATCGTCGCCGCCGGCCTCAACTTCCAGGTCGGCATCGGCGGGTCGCGACTTTCAGGCGCACAACGCCAGAAAATCGCCATCGCGCGCGCATTGGCCAAACGACCTGATATACTCATCCTGAACGGGGCGGCGGACGCGATGGACAGTCGCTCGCGAGCCGCGCTTACGAAGAAGGTTCTCGCCGCCGCGCCAGGCGGCGTCGTCTGGGCGACGAGCGACACGGAGCAGACGGCGGCTTTCGATCGGGTAGCGGAAGTCGCTGGCGGCCGCGTCGTGAACGTGACCGGCGAGGAAGAGTAGGAGCGTTCGATGTCTTTGGCTGAAGAGGTCGATCTCTTAAGGGGAATCCCGCTGTTCGAGCGTATGGAGCCGGCGAAGCTCAAGCTGCTCGCGATCTCCAGCGACCGCGTGAATTTCCGCCCGAACGCCGTGATGATGAACCAGGGCGATGACGGCGACGCAGCCTACGTGATCATGAGCGGCAAGGGCGACGTGCTGATCGACACGCCCGGCGGCGAGATCAAGGTGGCCGAAATCGGCGTCGGCCAGATTGTCGGCGAGATCGCCATCCTGATCGACGTTCCGAGAACCGCGACCGTCAGGACCGAGGAAGGCCTGACCGCGCTCAAGATCTCGAAGGAAAACTTCCTGCGCCTCCTGCATGGCTCGCCTCAAGTGGCGGTCGAGATCATTCGCGTCCTCGCCGCTCGGCTCGAGAATACGAACGCCCAGCTTCGCGAAGCCGTGGCGAATAAATCCTAGCGCCCCGAAGAACAGCGGACGAACGGGAACCATGAGCCGACTGGACAGCGCCATCCGGCGGCTGGAAGCGCAACGCGCCTGCCTGAACCGCGCCGCCGGCCTGATCGCCAATATTCAGGGCCCGGTGCTGGAGCTCGGACTCGGCAACGGCCGCACCTATGACCATCTGCGCGGTCTGCTGCCCGACCGCCGCATCGTCGTGTTCGAACGCAAGGCGATGGCTCATCCGGACAGCATGCCGCCCGCCCGCGACCTGATCGAGGGCGACTTCAGGGACACCCTGCCGGGCGCCCTGGGATTGATCGATACGCCTGCGGCTTTGATACACGCCGATATCGGCAGCGGGGACAGGCAGGCGACGGCGGACCTCGCCGCCTGGATCGGCCCCATTCTCGGCGCGCTCGCGGCGCCGGGGTGCATGATCGTCTCCGATCAGCCGGTCGATGTGCCGGGCGGCGAGCGATTTCCATTGCCCGAGGTCGTCGCCGAGGGTCGATACAATATGTTGCGGCTTACCGTTTGAATTCCGAAAGCGCAGGGCGCCATGGCTAAACCCGAAGACACGATTGCGTTTGATGATTTCCTGAAGGTCGACATCCGGGTCGGCCGCATCGTCAAGGCGGAGCCCTATCCGGAAGCGCGCCGTCCAGCGATCAAGGTATGGGTCGACTTCGGCCCGGAAATCGGCGTTCTGAAAAGCTCCGCCCAGATCACGGTGCACTACACGGTCGAAGACCTTCCGGGCCGCCTCGTCGCGGCCGTGGTCAACTTTCCCGACAAGCAGATCGGCAAGTTCATGAGCGAATTCCTGCTGCTCGGGTTCCCGGACGCCGACGGCGCGGTCGTGCTCATCCAACCCAGCCAGGACGTGCCCCTCGGCGGTCGATTGCATTAAGGCCCGAACCATGACGACAGCGCCCGCGAAAACCAAATGGCAGTTCTGGATCGACCGGGGCGGCACGTTCACGGATATCGTCGCCCGGCGGCCGGATGGCGAGATCGTCACGCATAAACTGCTTTCCGTGAACCCGGAACGCTACGCGGACGCCGCGACCCAAGGCATTCGCGAACTGCTGGGCCTGGACGGCGACGCGCCGATCCCGGCCGACGCCATCGACGCTGTGAAGATGGGCACGACCGTCGGCACGAACGCCCTGTTGGAACGCAAGGGCGAGCGCACGGTCCTCGCGGTCACCAAGGGCTTTCGCGATCTCCTGCGCATCGCCTACCAGAATCGGCCCCGGCTGTTCGATCTGGACATCAAGCTGCCGGAGCTGCTCTACGGCCATGTCATCGAACTGGACGAGCGCGTGCTGGCCGATGGAACGGTGGAGCGTCCGCTGGACGAGGCGGCGGCTCTGAAGGCCTTGGCGGCGGCCTATGACGACGGCTATCGCAGCATCGCGATCCTCACCCTGCACGGCTACCGCTATCCCGAACACGAAGCGCGGGCGGCGGAGCTCGCGGCCGAGACCGGCTTCACCCAGATTTCGGCGAGCCACCGCGTCAGCCCTCTCATCAAGGCCGTCGGTCGGGGCGATACGGCGGTCGTCGACGCCTATCTCTCGCCGGTGCTGCGCCGCTATGTGGACCTGGTGGCGAGCCAGCTTACCGGCGCGCAGCTGATGTTCATGCAGTCCAATGGCGGCCTCGCCGACGCCCACCGCTTCCAGGGCAAGGATTCGATCCTCTCCGGCCCGGCCGGCGGGGTGGTCGGCGCCGCGCGGACCGCCGCGATGGCGGGCTTCGAGCGAATCATAGGCTTCGACATGGGCGGCACGTCCACGGACGTCTCCCACTATGCCGGCGACTATGAACGCGCCTTCGAAACCCTGGTCGCCGGCGTGCGCATGCGCGCGCCGATGATGCAGATCCACACCGTCGCGGCCGGCGGCGGATCGATCCTGGCCTTCGAGCACGGGCGTTACCGCGTCGGTCCCGAAAGCGCGGGCGCTCATCCCGGTCCCGCCGCCTATCGGCGCGGCGGTCCCCTGACCGTGACCGACTGCAACGTCGCCCTCGGCCGCTTGCAGCCAAGCCTGTTCCCGGCCGTCTTCGGCCCCGGCGGCGACGAACCGCTGGACGCCGCCGCGACCCGCGCCCGGTTCGAGGAGATGGCGACGGCGATCCAGGCGGAGACCGGCGACGCCCGGTCGATCGAGGATGTCGCGGCGGGATACCTCCAGATCGCCGTCGAGAACATGGCGAACGCCATCAAGGAAATCTCGATCCGCCGGGGCTACGACGTCACCGAATACACGCTCTGCTGCTTCGGCGGCGCGGGCGGCCAGCACGCCTGCATGATCGCCGACACGCTCGGCATGGAACGCATCTTCATCCACCCCTATGCCGGCGTGCTGTCGGCCTATGGCATGGGCCTGGCCGACCTGCGCGCAGTCAAGGAGAAATCCGTCGAGCGGCGCCTGGAAGGGAGCGCGCTCCCGGAAATCGAGACGACGCTGGGAGAGCTTGGCCGGGAGGCGGAGAGCGAAGTCCGCCCGCAATTGACGCCGGGGGACCGGCTCCGCGTCGAGCGGCGGGTGCACCTCCGCTATGACGGCACCGATTCCGCGCTCGAAGTCGTCTATCCCGATGCCGGAGACGTGGTTTCCGCGCTTCGGACGGCGTTCGAGGCGGAGCATCGCCAGCGCTATGGCTTCGTCATGGCCGATAAGCCGCTGATCGTCGCGACCGCCGTCGCCGAGGCGGTGGGCGAGACCGATGTCGTCGAGGAAGGCGCCGCCGCCCTCCCCGACGCGCCGCGCGCCGAGCCCGTCGCGAACCATTCCGTCTATATCGACGGCGCCTGGACGGACGTTCCCTTCTACGACCGGGACGCCATGGATCCCGGCGCCGCCGTCGACGGCCCCGCGGTCATCATCGAACGCACTGGCGCCAACGTGGTCGAGCCCGGCTGGCGAGCGGAGATCACGGATCGTGATCATCTCGTTCTGAACCGCACCGTCCCGGTCGAACGCGCGCACGCGATCGGCACCGACGCCGATCCGGTGCTGCTGGAAGTATTCAACAACCTCTTCATGTCGGTCGCGGAGCAGATGGGCGCCGCGCTCGAGAACACCGCCTACTCGGTCAACATCAAGGAACGGCTGGACTTTTCCTGCGCGATCTTCGACCGCGAAGGCAATCTCGTCGCAAATGCGCCCCATGTTCCGGTGCATCTGGGCTCCATGGGCGAATCCGTGCGCGCGATCATCCGCCAGCGCACCGGCAAGATGAACCCCGGGGACTTCTACGCCCTGAACAACCCCTATAACGGCGGAACCCATCTGCCGGACATCACCGTCCTCGCGCCAGTTTTCGAGGAAGGCGAGATCGTGTTCTTCGTGGCGGCGCGCGGCCATCACGCCGACGTCGGCGGCCTGACGCCCGGCTCCATGCCGCCGGATTCAGCGAACATCGAGCAGGAAGGCGTGCTGATCGATAATTTCCTGCTGGTGGACCGGGGCGACTTCCAGGCCGAAGCCCTGAAAGACCTGCTGCTCTCGGCGCGCTATCCCGCCCGCAATGTCTACCAGAACGAGGCTGACCTCCGCGCCCAGATCGCCGCTTGCGAAACAGGGCTTCAGGAAGTCCGCCGGATGATCGGACATTTCGGCCGCGACGTCGTTCTGGCCTACATGAAACACGTGCAGGACAACGCCGAAGAAAGCGTCCGCCGGGTCATCGGCGCGCTCAAAAGCGGCTCTTTCGACTACGGCCTGGACAATGGCGCCAAGGTATCTGTCGACATTTCCATCAATGAGGCCGAACGGTCGGCCGTGCTGGATTTCTCCCGCTCCTCCGCCCAGTTGCCGTCCAACTTCAACGCCCCGGCCGCCGTCTGCCGGGCTGCGGTGCTCTATGTTTTCCGCACGCTGGTCGGCCAGGACATTCCGCTGAACGACGGCTGTTTGAAGCCGATCCAGATCATTCTGCCCAAGGGGTCGATGCTGAACCCGAACCCGCCGGCCGCCGTCGTCGCCGGCAATGTCGAGACGAGCCAGGTGGTCACGGACACGGTGCTGGGAGCGCTCGGCGTCATGGGCGCCTGCCAGGGCACCATGAACAATTTCACCTTTGGCGACGCCGAGCACCAATACTACGAAACCATCTGCGGCGGCGCCGGGGCCGGGCCGACCTGGGACGGGGCCAGCGCCATCCACACCCACATGACCAACACGCGCCTGACAGACCCCGAAGTGCTGGAGCAGCGTTTCCCCGTCGTCCTGGAAAGCTTCGGCCGCCGCGACGGCTCCGGCGGCGCCGGGGCGCATAAGGGCGGGGACGGCATCGTCCGCCGGGTGCGCTTCCAGAAGCCGATGACGGCGGCCATCCTGTCCAACCGCCGGGAGGTCGCGCCTTACGGCATGGCCGGCGGCGAACCGGGAAAGACCGGCGCCAACAGCGTCGAGCGGACGGACGGCTCGGTCGAGCGCCTGAAAGGCGCCGACCAGGCCGAGATGGCGGCGGGAGACGTGTTCGTGATCGAAACGCCAGGCGGCGGCGGCTACGGCCCCAAGAGCTAAGCCGCGACTATGTAGAACTGGCGGCGCGCGCTTCCGGATTGATCATGTGGATCGGCGCGCCGGCGGCGAAGGCGTTCACCTGATCGAAGATGTCCGAGAACTGCAAATTGTATTCGTCCTCGGTCACATAGCCGATATGGGGCGTCGCGATCACGTTCGGCAGGGCCAGGAGCGGGTCCGACGGATCGAGGAGCGGTTCTTGTTCGAAAACATCGACGGCGGCGCCGCCCGGACGGCCCGCCCGCAGCGCCGTCAGAAGCGCGCCAGCTTCCACGAGGCCGGCGCGGGAGGTGTTCACGAACAACGCGTCCGGCCGCATCTGCGCCAGATCGGCGCCGGAGATAAGCCCGGTCGTCTCCGGCTTCAGGCGCACATGCACGCTGACGATATCCGACTGCTCGAAGAAGGCCGCGCGGCTATCCGCGACGACGGCGCCGTCCGCCTGCGCCCGCGCCCGCCCAGCCTCGGACGCCCACCAAAGGACCGGCATCCCGAACGCTTCGGCGTAGCGGGCGACGGCGCGCGCGATACGGCCATAGCCGTAGAGCCCGAGCGTCCGCCCCCGCAAGGTGCGGCCCACGCCCATTTGCCAGCCCCCGGCCCGAAGCGAGGCGGATTGCTGCGGGATCTGGCGCATCGCGGCCAGGATCAGCGCCCAGGTCAGCTCCGCCGTCGCATGGGAGGGCGTGTCGGCGTGCTGGTTCGAGCAGAGCAGGACGCCCCGTTCCGTCAACGCATCCACGTCGATGTGCGGCCATACGCTGCGCTGGCTGATCAGGCGCAAGCGGGGCAGCCGCTCGATCAGCGGCCGCCGTATCGCCGTCCGCTCCCGAAACAGGCAGATCGCCTCGGCTTCGGCGAGGCGGTCAGCCAATATGTCCACATCCTCGACATGATCGTTCCAGATCGTGACGTCATGCTCGGCGAGACGGGCGAAGCACGGCAAGGTTCGCAGCGTGTCGAACCAGTCGTCGAGGATATGAACCTTCACAGCGCCGGCGTCTCCAGCGGCTTGCAGTCCTCCGCGAAGCCGAGCGGCGCTTCCGTTTTCGCCTGAAGCTCCTCCCGGCTGACGCCCGGCAAGATTTCGGCGACCTGGAAACCGTTCTCCGTCACGTCGACGACGGCGAGGTCGGTATAGACGCGGGTCACGCAACGCGGCCCCGTCAACGGCAGGGCGCATTCGTTCAGCAGGCGCGGCGCGCCAGAGCGGGTGACATGCTGCATGATTACCCGCACTTCGCCCGCGCCATAGGCGAGGTCCATGGCGCCGCCGACGAGCTGGCCTTTGTTCGGCGTCTGCATGTCCCAATTGGCGAGGTCGCCATTGGCCGAGACCTCGAACCCGCCAAGTAGCGTGATGTCCACATGCCCGCCCCGGATCATCGCGAAGGCGGCGGTCGAATCGACGATGACCGCGCCCGGCGCCAGAGTGACGAACCGGCTCGACGCGTCGACGAGGTTCGGGTCGCGCTCATTCTCCGAAGCTTCGGGGCCGACGCCGACAATGCCGTTCTCGGACTGGAAGATGACCTCCCGCTCGGGTCGACGATAGGACGCCGCCAGGACGGGCATGCCCATGCCCAGGTTCACGACCTGGCCTTCCTGGAGATCCTGCGCCGCGCGCCAGGCCATCTGATTGCGATTGAGCGGTTCAGCCATTGAGCTCTCCCGTTTCCGGCAGGTGGACCAGCCGTTGGACATAGACGCCCGGCAGATGGATCTGATCGGGCGCCAGCAGTTCTTCAGAAAAACGCTCGACTTCGACAACGGCGACCCGCGCCGCCGTCGCCATGGCCGGCCCGAAATTGGCCTGGGAGCCGACGAAGCGCACATTGCCGTAGCGATCGCCTTCCGCAGCGCGCAGGAAGGCGAAATCGGCCGTCAGGGCGGTTTCCAACACGCAGGGCCTGCCGCCGAACTCCCGCGTTTCCTTGCCTTCGCCGAGGATGCTGCCGGCGGCGGTGGGCGTGAAGAACGCCGGAATGCCGGCGCCGCCGGCCCGGATACGCTCCACGAACGTGCCCTGGCCAGCCATATCGACCTCCAGCTCGCCCGCCTGCCACTGCTTTTCGTAAGTGCTTGGCTCCTTGGCGCGGCCGCGCGCGGCGCTGCACACGACCCGCGAAATCCGTTTGTCCTCGAACATCGCCGGCGTCGTGCCTTCGATGAAGCGCAGGCTGTTGATGATGACCGTGAGGTCCCGAACGCCGGTGCGGTCGAGCGCCCGCAAAAGGTTGCCCGGCATGCCGGCGGCGCCGAAGCCGGAGATCATGACGGACGATCCGTCCTTGACGCCCTCCATCGCGGCGTCCGCGCTGGCTACCCGTTTATCGATCATGCGGCGTGCTCCTCATACAAACCGGCCGTCTTCGCTCGCACGCGCAGCAACGGCAAAACAATATCCAAGGTGGGCGTCGGCACGCCGGCGGCCTTCGCGAAGGCCGCCGGGCAGGCGACGATCGGGTCGATCTCCATCTGCCGCCCCGCTTCCAGGTCCTGAAGCATCGAAGACTTGTGGTTCGGGCGCGACGTCGGGTCCGTGTTCGCCTCCACGTCGATATCCAGGGCGATGCCATGGGCGGCGGCGACGGCGATCGCCTCGCGCATGATCGCCGCCGCCGTCGCGCGCACCCCGTCATCGGCCAGGAAGGTCTTGATCGGCGCGCCGGTAAGCGAACAGCACGGCGCGCCGCCGATATTCATCACGAGCTTGGTCCAGACGTCCTTTCGGATATCGGGCTTGATCTCGGCGTTTACGCCAGCCGCGATCAGAGCTTCGGAGATTCGCTGCGTCGAGGGCCTGGCGCCGCCGCCGGGCTCGCCGAGAATGAGCGCCGCCGGGCGATGCGCCGCGTTCGAAACGACGCCGGGCGCCACGATCGTGTTCGGCGAATGGATAACGGCCCCGACGGCCCGTTCCGGCCCGAAGCCATCCCAGATCGCGCGATCCGGGTCGAGCTGCGCGATCGGCCCATCCTCGAGGCCGGGCGCGGAAAAGCCGTAGCCGTACCACCAGGGTATGCCGTTCTGCGCGAAGACCAGCGCCGTCTCCGGCCCGATCAGCGGCGCCGACATCTGGGCCGCCTGCTTCAGGGAATGCGCCTTGGTCGCGAAGATCACCGCGTCTTGCGGGCCAAGGTCGGCCGGGTCGGCGCTCGCGCGCACCGGCGCTTCGATCACGCCGCTAGGCTCCTCCAGGCGGATGCCCTTCGCTTGCAGCGCCTCCAATTGCGCGCCGCGCGCCACGGCGGACACCTCGAAGCCGGCGTTCGCCAGCCGGGCCGCCAGGAACGACCCAACGGCGCCCGCGCCAAAAATACATATTCGCATCTAGCTGATGTCGCTCCTGATTCGGATTGACGGCTGGGATTGGCCGACGCAGGCTGAGCGACGCTTAGACCCGTCCGACACGGAGTGAATTATGACTGAACCTGAGATTGCCGCCAAGGAGCCCGCCGGCGTCGAACTTGACGCCGACAAGGCCTATTTCTGGTGCACCTGCGGCAAGTCCGCGAAACAGCCGTTCTGCGATGGCGCCCACAAGGGCACGGAGTTCCGCCCGACGCGCTTCAAGCCGGAAGAAAGCGGCGAAGCCTGGCTCTGCCAATGCAAGCAGACCAAGAACGGGCCCTATTGCGACGGCACCCACAACAGCCTCTGAAACGTGAACCCGGCTATGGCGAGGGCGACCGTCAGCCGCGCAGGCTGCCGCCGGTCGCTTTCTCCACGGCCGCCACGACCTTGGCCGAGAGGCTGTCGATTTCGGCGTCGGTCAGCGTCTGATCCTTCGGCTGGAAGGTGACGGCGAGGCCAAGGGATTTTTTGCCGGCGTCCACGCCCTTGCCCTGATAGGCATCGAACGCCTCGACGGCGACGACCATCTGACGGTCGGCGCCGCGCGCGGCCTGGACGGCCTTCTGGGCGGCCACGTCCGCATCGACCAGGAAGGCGAAGTCCCGCTCGACCGGCAGCAGGGCGTCCAGTTGCAGGAACGGCTTGGTTTTGCCATTCGCCTTTCGGCGCGGCTCCGGCGCCGCATCGAGAAATACCTCGAACGCGACGACGGGGACCTCGATGTCATAGGCGGCGATGACGGCCGGGTGGATTTCCCCGAACCGGGCCAGCAGGTTCTTCCCAAGGCGAATTTCGCCCGAACGGCCCGGATGCTGCCAAGGCTCGGCGGCGGGGAACGTCGGCGCTTCGCTCGGCGCGCCGATCGCCGCCAAAGCGGCCAGAGCGTCGGCCTTGGCGTCGAATGCATCGACCGGCCGGCGGCCCCCATCCCAGTGGCGCGGACTAGCGTCGCCCCAGCGCACGCCGGCGGCGACCCAATCCTGACCGGTCTCGCTGGAATCGCGGTAGGCCGGGCCGACCTCGAACAGCGCGCCGTCCCGCTGGGCGCGGGCGAAGTTTCGCGCCGCCGCCGCGAGCAGGTTCGGCACGATCGATGGCCGCATCGCATCCAGATCGGCGGAAATGGGGTTATCGAGGACGAGCGTCTCGTCGCCGCCGCCGAAACGCGCGGCGTCTTCCCGCTTCATGAAGGAGAAGGTGAGCGCCTCGACCATCCCGCGGGACGCAAGCTTGCGCCGGGCGCGCACCCGCCGCGCCTGGGCCAGGCTGAGCGCCGGCGCCGGCTGATTGCTGTCCCGCGATAGCGGCGTGATCGGAATCCGGTCGAACCCGAATATGCGCGCGACTTCCTCCACCAGATCGGCTTCACCGTCGATGTCCGGGCGCCAGGGCGGCGGCGTCGTGGAGATGACGTCGCCGCCGTCCTTGGGCTCGAACCCGAGAACGGAGAGGATGCGCGCCTGCTCGCCCCGCTCCACATCGACGCCCGCCAGCGCCTTGACCCGCGCGGGGCGCAGGTCGATCGAACGCCGCCAATCCGGCGTCGCGCCGGCGAACACAATCTCGCCCGCCTCGCCGCCGCACAACTCTTGAATAAGGGCCGTCGCGGCCTCGATTCCCGGAACGAGGCTTTCGGGATCGACGCCCCGCTCAAAGCGATAACGCGCATCGGAGTGAATGCCGAGCCGTCGACCAGTCGCGGCGGTGCGCAGCGGGTCGAACCAGGCGGACTCGACGAATACGTCCGTCGTCTCCTCGGTGCAGCTCGTCGCCTCGCCGCCGATGATGCCGCCGAGAGCCTGGGCGCCCGCGCCGTCTCCAACGACGGTCATGCCGTCGCCGAGCGTGTAGGTTCGATTATCGAGCGCGGCCAAGGTTTCGCCAGGTTTCGAAAGCCGCACGACGATATCGCCAGTCAGCTTGCCGGCGTCGAAAACATGCAGCGGCCGGGCGGCGTCCATCGTGAAGAAGTTGGTGACGTCGACCAGCGCCGAAATCGGACGGAGGCCGACCGCGCGCAGGCGATCCTGCAGCCAGCGTGGGCTCGGCCCGTTCGTGACGCCGCGAATAAGACGGCCCGCGAACGCGGCGCAGGCGTCCTTCGCGTCCTCCGGGAAATCCAGGGTCACGCCGATGGGGCTGGCGAAGGCGCCCGGAACCTGCTGGTCCCAGCCCGGCGCGCGCTTCAGGCTGCCGAGGCCGGCGGCCGCCAGGTCCCGCGCAATGCCGCGCACGCCCGCGCAGTCGCCGCGATTCGGCGTCAGCCCAACCTCGATGATCGGATCGTCGAGGCCGGCGATCTTGGCGAAAGGCGCGCCGATCGGGCTGTCCGCCGGCAGATCGATGATGCCTTCGTGATCGTCGGAAAGCTTCAGCTCCCGCTCGGAGCAGAGCATGCCTTTCGACGCGACCCCGCGAATTTCCGCGTCCTTCAAGGTGAAGTCGCTGCCGGGGATGTAGGCGCCGGAAGGCGCGAAGACGCCGATCATGCCTTCGCGGGCGTTCGGCGCGCCGCACACCACCTGCACTTCGCGCTCGCCCGTATCGACGGTGCAGACCTTCAGCCGATCCGCATTCGGATGTTGGGTCGCCGCGATCACCCGCGCCGTCGTGAAGCCGACCAGTTCGGCCCCGCGATCGACGACGCTATCGACCTCCAGGCCGATCATGGTGAGCGTCTGGCAGATTTCCTCGAGGCTCGCCTCGGTGTCCAGATGCTCGGTCAGCCACCCCAGCGTGAACTTCATCGGTGCAGCCCCCCAAGCGCGCCCGGAACGTCGAGCGGCACGAAGCCGTAATGGCGCAGCCACCGGAGGTCCGAGTCATAGAATGTCCGCAGATCGGGAATGCCGTATTTCAGCATGGCGATGCGCTCGATGCCCATGCCGAAGGCGAACCCCTGATACTTCTCCGGGTCCAGCCCGCAATTGGCGAGCACTTTGGGATGCACCATGCCGGAGCCCAGAATCTCCAGCCAGTCGTCGCCGTGGCCGATCGTCAACGCGCCGTCGGACTTGGTGCAGCCGATATCCACTTCCGCGGACGGTTCGGTGAACGGGAAATGGCTGTTGCGGAACCGCACCGGCAGATCGGCGATTTCGAAGAAGGTGCGGCAGAACTCGATCAGACAGCCCTTCAGATGGCCCATATGCGCCGTCTCGTCGATCACCAGCCCTTCGACCTGATGGAACATCGGCGAATGGGTGGCGTCATGGTCCGAGCGGAAGGTGCGGCCGGGCACGATCACGCGGATCGGCGGCGGTTCGCTCATCATGGTGCGGATTTGAACCGGGCTGGTATGGGTGCGGAGCACCGGCCGCGCGCCCTCCTCGCCCTGGGCGCGGAGATAGAAAGTGTCCATCTCCTGGCGGGCAGGATGTTCGGGCGGAATGTTGAGGGCGGTGAAGTTCTTCCAGTCGTCCTCGATATCCGGGCCTTCGGCCACGCGAAAACCCATCTGGCCGAAAATCTCGACGATCTCGTCGATGGTCTGGCTGATGGGGTGGATGCGCCCTTCCGCCTGGGGGCGGACCGGCAGGGTCACGTCGATGCGCTCGGCGGCGAGCCGCTGGTCGAGCGCGGCGCCTTGCAACGCCTCCTTGCGCGCGTCGATGGCCGCCTCTACGGCGGTCTTCAGCGCGTTGACGCTTTGGCCGTAAGCGCGGCGTTCGTCCGCAGGCAAACCGCCCAGGGCCTGCATCAACTGGCCGACGCGGCCCTTGCGGCCCACGGCGGCGACGCGCGCCGCCTCCAGGGCGTCAAGATCCGACGCGGCGTCGACGGCGGCGAGCAACTCCGCCTGGACCGTTTCCAATTCGGCGGTCATGGCGAGACCTCACGCACGGGGAGATTTCAGGAAATCGCGGCGCGGGCCTTTTCGACGACGGCCTCAAACCCGGCGGCGTCGTTCATGGCGAGATCGGCCAGCATCTTGCGGTCGACTTCGATGCCGGCCTTGTGCACGCCGTTCATGAGCTGGCTGTAGGACATGCCGTGCTCGCGGGCACCCGCGTTGATGCGCTGGATCCAAAGCGCGCGGAAATTGCGCTTCTTCGTCCGGCGGTCGCGATAGGCATATTGCATCGCCTTCTCGACCCGCTCCAACGCCAGGCGGTAATTGTTGTTCGACCGACCGCGATAACCCTTCGCGGCCTTGATGACTTTCTTGTGGCGGGCGCGGCTGATAACGCCGCCTTTCACGCGCGACATCTGCTGTCTCCTTGGATTCTAAAGATTGAAGCGAACGCTGCGGTTCAGCCGTAAGGCATGAACTGACGCACGATTTTCGTATCGGCGTCGGACAGGATGCGCGTGCCGCGCGCCTGGCGCTTCATCTTCGTGGACTTGGAGGACAGGCAGTGGCGCTTGTAGGCCACGTTGAATTTGAGCTTGCCGCTCGCCGTCTTCCTGAAGCGGCGCTTCAGGCTAGACTTCGTCTTCATCTTGGGCATTTCGTACCTCGCATATCTAAAACACATGGCGGGTCGCCGTTCGGAGCCGCCCTGGCATGCCCTTTTCGCCAGGCCGCTCCATAAGAACGCGGGGTTATAGGCGGGCGGGCGCGGAAGAGCAAGCGCTATGACGCCGCAATGGCCTAATCCTTGGCCCGCTCCGGCGCGCACAGAACCGCGGCGACGCCAAGCGCCGGCAAGCCGATGAGGATATAGGCGACCTGAAAGCCGTCCAGGGCCAGACCCAATGCGAATATCTGGGGAAATATCACCTGCCCGGCGGAGCCGAACGCCAGCACGCCCCCGGTCATGCGGCCCACTTCCTCCCGGGGCGCCAATCGCGCCGCCTCCGACAGCAGCACCCCGTGCCACGACAGCACCGTCAGGCTGACCACGGACGCGACGCCGAAGATCGCGGCCTTGCTCCAAGTCTCGTCGAACGCCCCCATCGCGCCGGTCGACAGCGCCATCAGGACGGCCAGGCCCGCCAGGAGAACGCGCGGCGGCACGAACGCGCTGCCAAGCCACCCCCAGAAAATACGAGCCGGAATGGCCAGGAGCGTCGCCGACCCGAACATCGCCCCCGCCGCCTCCAGGTCGAAGCTATGGGCCTCATGCAGGTAGGTGATGGTGAAGTTCATGAAGATCGACTGCATGCCGACGAAACAGAACGCCGCGAAGGCCATGCCGCGAATCTCCCGCGAGGCGAGCACCGCGCGAACGGTTTCGGGAAAGTCCGTCCAGCGCGGGCGGGCCTGGGGATCCCGGTCCCGATCGAATTCCTGGCGGACCGGTTGAAGCAACGCCGCGATGGCGACGCAGACGAACGCCAGCCCGAGCAAAGCGACGCGCCAGCCGAACGCGACCGCCATCGGCGCCAGCACGAAGCCGGAAATGGCGAGGCCGGCGGGCACGCCAGTCTGTTTGATCGAAAATACAAGCGGCGCCCATTTCGGCGGCGCGTAGCGGGACAGAATCTGCGAACTGGCCGGCGTCGCCACGGTGGAGCCGGCGCTGTTCAGCATCACCGCGAGGGCGAGCGGCGGCAATACGAGCCAAGGCTGGGCCAGGATCGCGGCGGAGGCGAGGCCAAGCGCCATCAGGCAGCAGCCGATCTGGCTGACGCGAAGCGCGCCCCAACGGCGGATCGCGCCGCCGCATCCCGCCATCACCAGGATCGCGAACGCCGCGTTTGCGCCCGTGTAGAGGAGAACATAGGCGGGATCGAAGCCGAGATCGGCCGCAACCGCCGGAAACATCGCCGGCAGGCTAAGTTTCGCGGACGTCGCGACCGTTTGCTGGATCAACATCGCCGCGATGGCGACAAACAGGATGGGCATGGACGCTTTCGCGCGCTTCGGGCTTCTATATCGGTCTCGGGAGGAGACGTGCGATGACCGACTATAAGACCTTTGGCTTCACGGACGAACAGGTCCTGATCAGAGACAATGTGCTGGGCCTGCTGCAACGGGAGTTGCCGCAATCCAGAATCATGGAGTTGGACGAAGCCAAGGCCGAACCGACGGACGCGTATCGCGCGCTCGCGGAGGACGGTTGGCTGGGGTTGCCTTTCGGCGAGACGTTCGGCGGCGCCGGCGCGTCCAACAAAGACATGGCGGTCTTCATCGAGGCGGTGAGCTACTGGCATTTCGGCCTGCGCTCCGCCTACATGACGACGGTCATCTATGGCGGCGGCCACCTTTATCATCACGCCCGGCCGGACGTTCGGGCCGAAATGCTGCCGAAGCTGATCGCGGGGGACATCCGCATGGCGGTCGCCTATTCCGAACCGGAAAGCGGATCGGACGCGGCTGGCATCCGCACGCGCGCCGTGCGCGACGGCGACGGCTATCGCATCACCGGCCAGAAGATTTACATCACCAACGCCCATGTGGCGGATTATCTGGTCGTCAGCGTCAAGACGGACCCGGACGCCGGCCGGCGCGGGCTGTCCCTGATCGTCGTGGATACGAAAGCGCCCGGCGTCGAGATCCGACCGATGAACACGCTCGGCACCCGCACCAGCCGCCCGAACGAGGTGTTCTTCGACAATGTTTATGCGCCGGCGGAGTTTCTGCTTGGCGAGGAGAACGGCGGCTGGCCCCTTCTCATGCGCGGCCTGAACGAGGAACGGCTTCTGCTGGCGGCCAATGGGGGCGGCGCCGCGCTCCGCTGCATCGACGTCGCCCGCGCATTCGCTCGGGACCGGGTGGCGTTCGGCTCCAAGATCGCCGACTACCAGGCGATCAGTCATAAGTTCGCGGATATGCATATGCTGACCGAGATGGCGCGGCTAGCCACATTCCATGCGGCCGATGTGCTCGACGCCGGTCAGGACGCCGTAATGGAGACGACCACCGCCAAAGTCGTCGCGACAGAAAATAACTACAAAGTCGCCGATCTGGGCGTGCAGATTATGGGCGGCGCGGCCTATGTCGATGGCGAAATGCAACGTTTGTTCCGCGAGGCGCGGCTTGGCCCGATTGGCGGCGGCTCAAGCGAAATCATGCGTAATGTCCTTGCCTCCCGCATGAACTTGAAGGCCTGAAGCAAGTAGGATTCCACCTGAATCTAGCCATCGTCGCCCAGCTTGTCGGCTATCGAATCAATCTTGCCAGGTATTCAAGATTGGCAAATTCTGACTAATTTTCGTTCAACCCCTGATGACATGACAGGCACTTTGCCTAATTGGCGAGCGCTCGGTCAAAGTTGCAAAAAATAACGCATAAACAAGCACTTTTTTCATTGACCGTTCACCAAATCGGGCGCATTGGAACATTATCACCCGCCATTGATAATGATTCTCACCTCGGGGTTACGCGATGAACAAATAGATCCTCCTGACGTCGACGGCGATCGCCGCTGTGGCGCAGATCGGCTTGGCGCCCGCCGCGTCCGCCGCGGAATGGGAAATGAACGTCGGCGGCTTCATGGAGCAGTGGTTCGGCTACGCGAAAGGCGCGACGCGGGACAACGAAGGCTTCGACGAGCAGACCGACGCGGAAATCGCGTTCGAGCCGCAGATCACGCTCGACAACGGCATCCAGATCGGCGTCGACGTGCAGCTCGAAGCGCAGACCGACGGCGACCAGATCGACCAGCAATACGCCTGGGTCGAAGGCAATTTCGGCCGCCTCGAAATGGGCTCCAACGACTCTGCGCCCTACCTGATGGCGATCGGCCTGCCGAGCGCCGGACTCGGCCTCGACTCCGGCGACGCGCCCGACTGGATCGGCGCCATCAACGGCTTGCTCATCACCACGACCTACAACCTGACGGCGGAAGACGACTCCTCCGAAAAGGTCAACTACTTTACGCCGCGTTTCTCCGGCTTCCAGCTGGGCGTCAGCTATATTCCCGAGCTCGCGCAGGATATCGACGCGCCGCCGAACGAAGCGAATGGCGTGCGTGACAACGCCTTCGGCATCGGCCTGAACTATGAAGGCTCCTTCAACGATTTCAGCATCGGCGCGTCGGCCGGCTATATGTACTTCGGCGACGATGACGCCCTCGCCGGCGACGAACCAGAGGACTATGGCTTTGGCCTGAGCCTCGGCTACGGCGGCTTCACCCTGACGGGCACCTACAACCAGCTCGACGATTCTTCGGCTGGCGACATCGAGTCCTTCGGCGTGGCGCTGATGTACGAGACCGGCAATCTCGGCCTCTCGCTCGGCTATATTCACGGCGACGACGACGCCTCCCAGGCCGACTCGGACGCGTTCGAATTCGGCGCGTCCTATACGCTTGGCCCGGGCGTCTCGACCCACTTCTCCTTCTTCTACGTGAATCAGGACTCCGCCTTCGGGTCGGATCTTGAAGGCGCGGCGGCCGTGGGCGGTTTGGCCCTCTCCTTCTAAAGCGCCCGCTACTCGCGATACACGGTTGGGAAACCCCGCCGCAGGTTCAAACCTGCGGCGGGGTTTTTCTTTAGGCGCAGCCGCCGTCCGGACCCCGCCCGCGCACGATGGCGCGGGGGCTACTGCCCGGCGACCGTCATTCCATCGATGCGGAGCGTCGGCGCGTTGACGGCGCTCCGGCGGATCAGGTCGTTCGCGGGCGTCGCCGCCAGGAACATGTCTTTCAGATTGCCGGCGATCGTGAGTTCGTTCACGGGAAACGCCAGTTCGCCATTCTCGATCCAGTATCCGGACGCGCCGCGGCTATAGTCGCCCGTCGCCATGTCGCCGCCATGGCCGATCAGCTCGGTCACGTAGAGCCCGTTCTCGATCTCGCCGATCAGCGCCTCCGGCGTCGCCGCGCCCGCGGACATATCAAGATTGGTGACGCTCGGGCTCGGGTTCGAGCCGACGCCGCGGCTGGCGCGCCCGTTGCTCTTGAGGCCGAGTTTCGCGGCCGCGCGCAGGTCGAGCGTCCAGGTTTTCAGCACGCCATCCTCGACCAGGGCAAGCGCCTTCGCCGGAAGGCCTTCGCCGTCGAACGGCTTGGAGGACATACCGCGCGGCCGCCGCGGATCGTCGACCAATTCGACGCCTTTTGCGAACACCTGCTGGCCCATGCGGTCTTTCAGATAGGAGACGCCGCGCGCGATGGCGGCGCCGTTGACGGCGCCCGCAAAGCTGCGCACCAGCCCCCCCGCCAGGCGCTGTTCGAACACGACCGGGACCGCCTGGGACTTCACCCGCCGCGCGCCGAGGCGGCGCAGCGCGCGTTCGCCCGCATTGCGTCCGATGGCGGCCGGATCGGCCAGGTCGGCCATATGGGTGGCCGCGCTCCAGTCGTAGTCGCGCTCCATGGCGCCGTCCCGCTCGGCGATAGCGGTGGCGTGGAAAGAGCAGCTTGTGCGGCCATAGACGCCGGCGAAGCCGTTGGAGGCCGCGAGCGCGACCGAGGTGCGCCCCCAGTTCGCCGCTCCGCCTTCCGAATTGCCGACCCCGTCCACGGCGAGCGCCGCGCCTTCCACGGCGAGCGCGATTTCGGACAGTCGCTCCGGCGTCGGCTCGTCGGGATCGATCAGGTCGAGCGTCGAGATGTCCCGCGCCAGGTCGGCCGCACCGGCCAGCCGAACGTCCGGATCGGGCGGCGCGACCCTGGCCATATCGACGGCGCGGCGGACCAGCCGGTCCAGGGTCGAAGGCGACAGGTCCTCCGAAGCGACGATCGCCTGGCGCTCCCCGACGAAGACCCGAAGCCCCAGCTCCAGCGCCTCGGACCGCTCAAGGGTCTCCCGCTCGCCCATGCGGCAGGCGACGTCGAGACTGCGGCTTTCGGCGACGATGGCGTCGGCGGCGTCGGCGCCGGCCCGTTTGGCGCGATCCACCAGATCGGAGAGGCGGTCGAGCAGATCGGAAGGTTCTGTCATAAACTGGCTTTCACGGAGAACGGGACGTCCCTCAACCAAATAGCGCCCGAGCGCCCGCCCGCCAAGCGTGCGCGCTTGCGCGTCGCGCCTGGCGCCGGTACCGTCGATGTCACATCCCTAACATGTCGATTTCGACAGTCAGAATAGAGGTCACGCCGCCCATGCGATTCACCGGCTCGGATTCTTATGTCGCCACAGACGACCTGATGCTCGCCGTCAACGCCTCCATCACCCTGGAACGCCCCCTGCTGATCAAGGGCGAACCGGGAACCGGCAAGACCGTGCTCGCGTACGAAGTCGCGGAGGCGCTCGGCCTCGACCTCATCACCTGGCATGTGAAATCCACGACAAAGGCCCAGCACGGCCTCTACGAATATGACGCCGTCTCCCGCCTGCGCGACAGCCAGCTTGGCGACAAGGACGTCAACGACATCAAGAACTACATCGACAAGGGCAAGCTCTGGGAAGCGTTCGATGCCGACAAGCGGGTCGTCCTGCTGATCGACGAGATCGACAAGGCCGACATCGAATTCCCGAACGACCTGCTCCAGGAACTCGATCGGATGGAGTTCTTCGTCTACGAGACCGGCGAAACCGTTAAGGCCAAGCAGCGCCCGATCGTCATCATCACCTCCAACAACGAGAAAGAGCTGCCGGACGCCTTCCTGCGCCGCTGCTTCTTCCACTACATCCAGTTCCCCGACCAGGAGACGATGGCGGACATCGTTAACGTGCATTTCCCCGGCATCAAGAAAGACCTGCTGACGGCGGCGATGGAAGCCTTCTTCGGTCTCCGCGACATCCCGGGCGTGAAGAAGAAGCCGTCGACGTCCGAACTGCTGGACTGGCTGAAGCTGCTGCTGGCCGAGGACATTCCGCCGGAATCGATCAAGGGCAAGGACGCGTCCAGCGCCATTCCCCCGCTCTACGGCGCCCTGCTCAAGAACGAGCAGGACGTGCACATGGTCGAGCGGCTGGTGTTCATGAGCAGGCGCGAACGCGGCTGACGCCGGCGCGCCGACGCATGTTCACGGGGCGCGCGCTTCGCCGCCCGACCGGTAGACCGACAAGCCAAGGCCGGAGGCCGACGCGATGTTCATCGATTTCTTCCTGAAGGTGAAGGCCGCGAAAATTCCCGCGACGATCCGGGAATACCTCATGCTGCTTGAAGCGATGGACAAGCACATCGCCGGCATGAGCGTGGAAAACTTCTACTATCTCTCCCGCTCCGCGCTGGTGAAGGACGAGAAATACTTCGACCGTTATGACCGGGTGTTCGGCGCCTTCTTCAAGGGCATCCAGGATGTGACCGAAGGCCTGTTCGGCGAAGACATTCCCGACGAATGGCTCGCCAAGCAGGCGGAACTGCTGCTTTCCGACGCGGACAAGGCCCAGATCGAGGCCATGGGCGGTTGGGAAAAGGTCATGGAAGAGCTGCGAAAGCGCTTGGAGGAGCAGAAGGGCGAGCACCACGGCGGCAACAAGTGGATCGGCACCGGGGGCACTTCGCCCTTCGGAACCGGCGGCTACAATCCCGAAGGCGTATCCATCGGCCAGAAGCGCCGGCGCCAGGGCAAGGCGCTCAAGGTCTGGGAAAAGCGCGAGTACAAGAACTACGACGACTCGATCCAGCTCGGCATTCGGAACATCCAGATCGCGCTCCGTCGCCTGCGCGAGTTCGCGCGCATGGGCACGGACGAGGAGCTCGACCTGAACGCCACCATCGACAAGACGGCGAAGAACGCCGGCCTGCTCGACATCATCATGCGGCCGGAGCGGACCAACCGCGTCAAGGTTCTGATGTTCTTCGACGTCGGCGGCTCCATGGACGACCATATCCGCGTCTGCGAGGAGCTGTTCTCCGCCTCGCGCACCGAATTCAAGAACCTCGAGTTCTATTATTTCCACAATTGCATCTATGAGGGCCTCTGGAAGGACAACCGGCGTCGCTTCGACGAGCGGGCCAACACCTTCGACGTGATCAACACTTTCCCCAACGACTACAAGGCGATCTTCGTGGGCGACGCGTTCATGAGCCCCTATGAGATCACCTATAAGGGCGGGTCGGTGGAGCACTGGAACGAGGAGCCGGGCGCTGTCTGGCTCTCGCGCATGCTGGACCACTGGCCGGATTCGATCTGGCTCAACCCGCGCCCGGAACAGCGCTGGGATCACACGCCGTCGACCCAGATCATCAAGGAACTGATGACCAATCGGATGTACCCGCTGACCGTCGACGGCCTAGATCGCGGCCTGAAGGCGCTCACGCGGTGAGCCACCCGAAGACGGCCGCCGTCCTGGAGCAGGTCGACGCAGATCTGGACGGTTCGCTGGAACGCCTGTTCGAGCTGCTGTCGATCCCGTCGATCTCAACCGACCCCGCTTTCAAGGGCGACGTGGAGCGCGCGGCGGACTGGTGCGCCGAGACGCTGCGGGGCCTCGGCTTCACCGGCGGCAAGCGGCAGACGCCGGGCCACCCGATGATCGTCGCCCACCACCCGGGCCCGAACGCGAACGGCGCCCGGAAGGCGCCGCACGTCCTCTATTACGGCCACTACGACGTGCAGCCGCCGGCACCGCTGGAGCTATGGGATTCGCCGCCGTTCGAGCCGCAATTGATCGACGCGGCCAACGGCAAGCGCATCGTCGCCCGAGGCTCGGCCGACGACAAAGGCCAGTTCATGACGTGGATCGAGGCGTTGCGCGCCTGGGACAAGGTCGCCGGCGGGCCGCCATGCGAGGTGACCGTGATGCTCGAGGGCGAGGAGGAGACCGGCAGCCCCAGCCTGGAGCCCTTCCTGGAAGCCAACCGGGAGGAACTTGCCCGCGCCGACGTCGCCATCGTCTGCGACACGCCGATGTGGAGCGTCGACAGGCCGGCGATCACCTGGCTGCTGCGCGGCATGTGCTATGTGGAAGTCACCCTGACGGGGCCGAGCCACGATCTGCATTCGGGCTTCTACGGCGGCGCCGTGCTGAACCCGATCACGGCTCTTTCCCGCATCCTGGGCGACCTGCACGACGACAAGGGCCAGGTGCAAATCCCCAGCTTCTATGACGACGTCGAGGAGCCTCCGGAAGCGGTTAAGAAGAGTTGGGCGGCCCTCGGGTTCGACGAGAAAGCGTTCCTGGCGGGCGCAGGGCTTGATACGCCCCACGGCGAAGCGAACCGCTCGACGCTGGAGCGCATCTGGTCCCGCCCGGCGGCGGATATCAACGGCATCTGGGGCGGCTATACGGGCGAAGGCTCCAAGACGGTCATTCCCTCCACGGCCTCCTGCAAGCTGTCCTGCCGACTCGTGCCGAGCCAGGACCCCATGAAGGTCGCCAGCGGGATCGAGGCGTTCTTCAAGGCGCGCGCGCCCAAGGACGCGAAGCTCTCCTTCCGCTTCTTCGGCCGCTCGCCCGGCCTGAAGGTCGCGACCGACACGCCGTATTTCCAGGCCGCCGAGCAGGCGCTCGGCGACGTGTTCGGCCAGGCTCCTGCCCTGATGGGCTGCGGCGGCTCGATCCCCGTCGTCGGCTCGATGCAGCGTATTCTCGGACTCGATTCCCTGCTGGTCGGCTTCGGCCTGGAAGACGACCGTCTGCACAGCCCCAACGAGAAATTCGAGCTCGCCTGCCTGCATAAGGGCATCCGCGCGAATGCCGCAATTCTGGGCCAGTTCGCCACGCTTTAGCCTGAATTGGCGCCTATCGCAGCGGCGCGTATTCTTCGAATCGCTTGATCGCCGGGCATCGATTCCAACCGGAATTGAAGCCGCCGGGCGGTCAAATACATTCTGCCGCGAACCAACCCGTCCCAGGTGGGGCGGGCGGCGTTCCGGAACCAAGGAGCCGCAAATGTTGCGCACGCTCATGCTCGGCGTCATCGCCTCCGTCGCGATCGCCAGCGCCCCCGCCAAGGCCGACTACAACGAGGCCAAGGATATCGTCGACCAAAGCCGGATCACGCTCAGCTCCGTCCTGCGCGACAAGGAGATGGGCCCGCGAGTCAAAGCCCTGATGGGCAAGGCCAAGGGCATTCTGGTCTTCCCCCAAATCCTGAAGGGCGCCTTCTTCATCGGCGGCGAAGGCGGATCGGGCGTTCTGATGTCCCGCCAGGCGAACGGCGCCTGGAGCTATCCCGCCTTCTATACGATGGGCTCGGTCAGTTTCGGGCTTCAGTTCGGCGGCCAGTCCTCGGAAGCCGTCCTGCTGCTGATGACCCAACGCGGGTTCGACTCGATCCTGAACGATCAGGTCAAGGTCGGCGCGGACGTCAGCGCGGCCGCAGGCCCTGTCGGCGTCGGCGCGGAAGCCGCTACGACGACCGCCGCCGGGGCGGATATCTACGTCTACTCCGTTAACCAGGGCCTTTTCGTCGGCGCCTCTCTCGAAGGCGCTGTGATCGCGAAGCGGAGCGACTGGAACAAGGACTTCTATAAGCAGACCGTCACGCCGCAACAGATCGTGCGCGAAAACGCGGTCCAAAACCAAGACGCCGACCCGCTTAGGGCGGCGGTCGAAGCCGTACGATGATAGAGGACATCCTTGGCATCGAGACCGCCGACGGCGTCATGGAGACGTTCGTCTGCCGGCCGGAGCGGGGCGATCCCGCTCCGGCCGTGCTGATGCTCATGGACGCGCCCGGCATACGGGAAGAGCTCTATGACATGGCCCGTCGACTGGCGGCGACGGGCTTCGCCGTCCTGCTGCCCAACCTCTATTATCGCGCCGGGCGGGACGCCCGCTTCGACCGGAGCGTGCTGGCCCACGGCAGCGCCGAACACGCCCGCATGCGCGCGATCCGCACAAAGATGACGATCCCGCCGGTGATGGAAGACGTCGGCGCGATGCTGGCCTGGATCGACGGCCAGGACGATATCTCGGGCAAGGCGGTCGGCGCCCATGGCTACTGCATGAGCGGCCCCTATGCGCTGGCGGCGGCCGCTCGCTACCCCGACCGCGTCGCGGCCGCCGCCAGCTTCTACGGCACGTGGCTGGTGAACGAGGAGGCGGAGGAAAGCCCTCACCGCACCCTCGGCCAAGGCAAGGGCGAGCTCTACATCTCCTGCGCGGAATATGACGAGCTGGCGCCGCTGCCCATGGTCGAACAGCTCAAGGGCCTGTTCGACGCTTCCGGCGCGCGCGGCGAGCTGGAAATTCACGCCGGAGTCCACCACGGCTTCGCGTTCCCTGGCCGCTGGTGCTACGATCGCCCTGCCGCCGAACGCCACTGGGAACGCCTGACGGCGCTCTACAGGCGCAATCTCGCCTGACCGGCAACGAGAGAGAACCGGGCGCCTCGCTATAGGAGGCGGCCCGGTTCCCCCTGACGCCTACAAGAAATCGAAGCCGCGTTCGGCAAGTTGCGCGCGCAGGTTTTCGCGCGGTTCGGGCATGAACTTCTTGGCGACGTCGTGGGTCCAGCTGTCTTCCGCCGTCGGCATATTCAGGCTCTTATAGTGGGCCGCCAGGGCCGCGTCGTAGGCGGCGACGGCCGGATCGAGTTCGCCGCCCTCGCGGGTGCGGCCATATTGCTCGTAGTGGACGACGGCCGTCTGCTCCATGCGGGGCTTCTGTGGCGGCACTTTGTCCGGCCAGCCTAGCACCATGCCGAACACGCAATAGACCCGGGGCGGCAGGCCCATGATTTTCGCCGTCTCGGTCGCGTCGTTGCGGACGGCGCCGATCATCACGCCTTTCATGCCGATGGAATCTGCGGCCAAGTAAGCCGACATGCCGACCAGCGCCGCGTCGATCGAGGTGACGAGGCCCGTCTCCAGATTGTTGCGGTCGATATTGCCGCCCTTGGAGCGCACCGCGGCGTCGATGCGCGTGATGTCCGCGCAGAAGGCCAGAAACACCGGAGCGTTCGCCACGTGCTTCTGGTTGTTGGTGACGACCGCGAGCTTCGCCAGCGTATCCGGATCGCGCACGACGACGACGCTGTAGGACTGGATATTGCTCGAGGTCGGCGCGCGGAACGCCGCGCGGAGGACGGCGTCGACCTGCTCGTCCGTCACGGGTTCGTCGGTGTAGGAGCGCACGCTGACGCGGTTGGCGAGGGTTTCGATCGTGTCGCTGGTCAGCGGCCGTTCGACGACGGTTTCGGAATCAGGCAATTTTGCGCTCCTTCAGAGCCAGGATGGTTTCGCTTGCTCCGATATTAACGCCTGATAGTCGCGCGGCGGACGCGAAAAGGACCATTGCCCGTTTCGCACAACCGCCTCCGCCGCGCGCGGCCGGCCGTTATATTCGGACGACAGGACAGCGCCATAGGCGCCTGCCGAGAGGAACGCCACCCGGTCCCCGGCCTGGAGCGGCGGCAAGGGCCGCGCTTCGGCGAACTTGTCCGTGGATTCGCAGACTGGCCCCACCACATCCGCCGGCGCCCATGGCGCGCCTGCCGGCGGGGCGGCAAGGGGAACGATGGCGTGATAGGCGCCATAGAGCGCCGGCCGCATCAGGTCGTTCATTGCGGCGTCCAGGATGACGAAACGCCTGTCCGCCGTCTCCTTCACGGCGACCACCGTCGCCAGCAGGACGCCGGTCGCGCCGACGATGCGGCGGCCCGGCTCCAGCACGATCTCGCAATCGAGGCCGCTCACCGCCTGCTTCACCGTCGCGGCGTAGTCCTGAATGGCGGCCGGCGTCTCGTCCCGATAGCGAATGCCGAGGCCGCCGCCGATATCGAAGCGCCTCAGCGGGACGCCCATGCCCGCCAGGTCTTCCCACATGCCGCGCAGCCGACCGCAGGCTTTCGCCAGAAAGGCGACGTCGCCGATCTGGGAGCCGATGTGCATCGCGATGCCGACGGGCTCGATCCCCTCCATCGCCGCGGCGTCCCGGTAGAGCGGTCCCGCCACATCGAACGCGATGCCGAACTTGTCCTGGGCGCGGCCGGTCGAAATCTGGTCGAGGGTGCCGGCCTCCACGTCCGGATTGACGCGAATGGCGACCGGGGCGCGTCGACCGCGCGCGGCGGCGATCCGGTCCAGCCGCACGAGTTCGGCCTCCGTCTCGACGTTGATCTGCATGACGCCGGCTTCGACCGCCTGGGCCAGTTCCGCGTCCGTCTTGCCGACGCCGGAGAAGACGATCCTGTTGGCCGGAACGCCGGCGGCGACGGCCAGCGCCAGTTCGCCGCCCGAGACGACATCCACCCCAGCGCCTTCCCGCGCCAGCACGTCAAGAATCGCGATGCAGTCGTTCGCCTTCATGGCGTAGCAGATGCGCGTCGCCTGACCGGCGAAGGCGTCCCGGAACATCCGAAAATTAGAAACGACAGCGTCCAGGTCGTACACATAGGCGGGGCCGCCGGCGGCGTCGGCGATGGCGGCGAGATCGACGCCGCCGGCGCTCAGCCTGCCGTTCACATAGGCGAAGGCGGGCGCAGTCGCCCGCAGTTCAGCGTCTAATTCCATGGGTCGAAACTCAACGGGTTGGATAGGTCTTCGGGAAGGTGGGCTTGGCCCCGGGCGGCTGCTCCAGGTCTCCCTTGCGGCCGCAGGCGACAAGCGCCAGGGCGATGAAGCCCAGGATGAGCGCGCGGCGCATCAAGAGGCCGCCTCGGCCGTCAGCCGCGCCTTCGCCGCCGCGACCGCTTCCCGCACCCGGGCGGGCGCCGTGCCGCCGAAGCTGGTCCGCGCCGCGGCCGACGCCTCGACTTTCAGAACCGCATAGACCCGCTCGTCGATTTCCGGCGCGACCGCGCGCATGGCGTCCAGCGGCAGGTCTTCCAAGCCGCAGCCCCGGCGCTCGGCCTCGGAGACGAGCGCGCCGGAGATATGATGCGCTTCGCGGAACGGCTTGCCGTGCTCCGCCACCAGCCAGTCCGCCAGATCGGTCGCGGTGGTGAAGCCCAGTTTCGCGGCGGCCAGCATGGCCTCCCGGTTCGGGCGCATGTCCCGCGCCATGCCGGCCATGGCGGCGATGGCGAGCATCAGCGCGTCCACGGCCTCGAACACCGGCTCCTTGTCTTCCTGCATGTCCTTCGAATAGGTGAGCGGCAGGCCCTTCATCATGGTCAGGAGCGACGTGAAGGCGCCGGCGATGCGCCCGATTTTCGCCCGCACCAGCTCCGCCGCGTCCGGGTTGCGCTTCTGCGGCATGATCGAGGAGCCGGTGGTGAAGGCGTCCGTGAGGCGGATGAAGCGGAACTGCGCGCTCATCCAGAGCACGATCTCGTCCGCCAGCCTGGATAGATGCATGGCGCTGATCGACGCCGCGCCAAGGAACTCCAGCGCGAAGTCACGGGAGGCGACGGCGTCCATGGAATTCGCCAGCGGCCGGTCGAAGCCGAGCGCCGCCGCCGTGCGATCCCGGTCGATGGGATAGGGCGTGCCGGCGAGCGCGGCCGCGCCGAGCGGCGATTCATTCAGGCGCCGCCGACAGTCCCTGAACCGCCCGCGATCCCGCTCCACCATCTCGACATAGGCCATCAGATGATGGCCGAACGTGACGGGCTGGGCGTTCTGAAGATGGGTGAAGCCCGGCATGACGAAGTCCGCCGCCGCCTCGGCCTGCTCGATCAAGGCGATTTGAAGATCCTTGAGAGCGGCCAGAACGTCGTCCAGCTCGTCGCGCAGCCAAAGGCGAAAGTCCGTCGCGACCTGATCGTTGCGGGAACGGCCGGTATGGAGCCGGCCCGCCGGCGCGCCGATGACCTCCGCCAGGCGCGATTCGATATTCATATGAATATCTTCGAGCTCGTCCTTGTACTGGAACGTCCCCGCTTCGATCTCCGCCAGAACCTTGTCGAGGCCGTTGCGGATCGCCTCGGCGTCGGCTTCGGAAACGATGCCCTGTTCGGCCAGCATGGTCACATGCGCCTTCGATCCCTGAACGTCATGGGCGGCCATGCGACGATCAAAGCCGATGGAAACATTGATGGCGGCCATTATATCTGAAGCGCCGCCCTCGAAACGACCGCCCCACATGGCGTTCGCGGACTTGCCTTCGGAGCCTGACATGGGCCGATCCTTGCTAACTACGCTCATTTGCGTCGCCTTATGGAGCATCGCGCCCGCGCCGTCCATCGCCGCGCCGCCGCCGCCGGTCGATGCGCTGGTCATGCTGGCGCCCCCGACAGAAGCCCCGACGACGCCTTATACGGCCGCCGACGGCGCGCCGGCGACCCTGGCGGATCATAAAGGCAAGGTCGTCGTCCTGAACTTCTGGGCGACCTGGTGCGCGCCTTGCGTGCGCGAGCTGCCTAGCCTGGACCGCCTCGCCGGTAAGTTGCCGAAAGACCGCTTCGCGGTCCTGGCCCTCTCGACAGACCGCGCCGGGCGGGATCGCGCCGCGCCGTTCCTGAAGAAGCTGAAGGCGGAACATCTGGGTCCGGCGCTCGACTCGAAAAGCGCGCTCGCTCGCAGCCTCGGCCTGCGGGGCCTGCCGACGACCTATGTGCTGGACAAGACAGGCCGCGTCATCGGGAAGCTCGAAGGCGTGGCGGAATGGGACAGCGAGCCGTTCGTCGCGTGGCTGGAGGCCATCGCCGATCAGTAAGGCCCCGGCACGATCTCGCTGCCGTCGAAGAAGCGATTGGTGCGAAAGCGACTGACGTCGTGGCCAGGGCTCTGGCCCATGACGAGGTCGGCGGTAAGCCGCCCGATCCCAGGACCGATGCCGAAGCCGTGGCCGGAAAGGCCGGTCGCGTAGAACAGGCCCGGCATCCGGTGGTCTTCGCCGAGATAGGGAACGGCGTCGGGGGTCACGTCGATCATGCCGGCCCACGCCTCGGCGACGCCAACGCCCGCCAGTTCCGGAAAGCGCTTGCCAAGCCGTTCCTTCACCCGCTCCACGACGATCGGCGACGGCTCCGGATTGACGACGCGCATATTCTCAAAGGGGGACGTTTCTTCCGCCGTCCAGCGCCGCTTGGCGCCCCAGGCGCCTGGATAGCCCTTGGGCGCGGCCAATTTGATGCGCACGTCCTTCGCCGAAACGCGCATCAACTTCAGATACTTCGCGAAATAGCGGAACGATTTCGGCGACAGGAAATGCTCCGCGAGATCGCCGCTGGTGACGCTATAGCCGCCGTCCTCCCGCCGCCGGATGGACAGGCCGGGACTGGAGATGTTCGGGCCGATCACATCGGGCGCGGGTTCGGTGCGCATCACGGTGGAGCGCACGGCGAGCTGCGGCAGGTCGAGGCCGGCGTTGCCGGCGAAGTGGGTCGACCACGCGCCGCCCGCCAGCACGACGCGGCCCGCACGGACGGCGCCCGCTTCCGTCACGACGCCGACGACGCGCCCCCTGGCCACGTCGAGCGTGCGGACCGCGCAATCCTCCCGAATGACGGCGCCTTCCCGCTCCGCCGCGCGCGCCAGCGCCGGCACGGCCACGAACGGCTCGGCTCGGCCGTCGCTCGGCGTGATCATGCCGCCGACCCAGTCGCCGTTGAAGTTGGGGTAGCGTTCCCGCACCTCTTCGGCGGTGAGCATTCTGGTATCGAGCTGGTGCTGTTCCGCGACGTCCCGCCAGGTCTCGTATTTCGCCATCGCCGCCTGGCTTTCGGCGAGATAGAGGCAGCCGGACTGGGTGAACTTCAGGTCCGCCTCGCCGGTTTCCTCGGCGAGGCCGCGCCATATGCGGTTGGATTCCATCATGATCGGAAGCTCGGCCGGATCGCGCCCCTGCTGGCGCACCCAGCCCCAGTTCCGGCTCGACTGCTCCGCCGCGATCCGGCCCTTCTCGCAGAGCACGACGCGCTGGCCGCGTTTCGCCAGGAAATAGGCGCTCGCCACGCCCGCGACGCCGCCGCCGATAATGACGACGTCCGCCTCGGCCGGCAGATTCGCCCCGAACCTGATCGGCCTCGCCTCGGTGATCATCGACGTCAAAGCGCGCCCTCCGTTTCCGGCGCCCGGGATGGGCGCCGGCCGTCCACACGGAGACTATCGAGCGACCGCGCGGGCCTGTCCAGGCGAAGGCGCCCCGACCGGACCCGACCTACTTCTTCAGCAGGTCCCGGATCTCTTCCAGGAGCGCTTCCGAGCGCGGCGGCGGCGGCGGCTCGGCCGGCGCGGCCTCTTCCTCGCGGCGCATCTCGTTCATCGCCTTCACGATAAGAAACAGCACCCACGCGACGATCAGGAACGCGATGACCGAGTTGATGAAGGCGCCATAGCGAATGGCGACCTCCTCCGTGCCCTCGCCCGCCTCGCGCAGCACGATGGACAGCTTCGAGAAATCGACATTGCCCAGCAGCATCCCGATCGGCGGCATGATAATGTCGTCCACGGCCGATTTCACGATCGTTCCGAAGGCGCCGCCGATAATGATGCCGACCGCCATATCCATGACGTTGCCCTTGACGGCAAAATCCTTGAACTCGGAAATCATTCCCATGGTTTTCTCCCCTATCTGGTGCGAGCAATACGACTGAAATAATCCGATTATTCAAGTAAAAATCACCTGGACGACTCCGCACGGACGATAAACCGAGGGAAAAGAATCGCAATGCAGCCAACCGTTACATTTGGCCTTGGGCTCGCCGTCTTCTTCGGCGCGCATTTGTTCGCGGCCTTCCGGCCGCGCGGCGCATCCAGCCTGCCGGAGCGCATGGGGCGCAACGCCTACCGGGGGGCGTTTTCAGTCATATCCCTGGCGGGGCTCGTTTTGCTGATTCTGGGATATGACGATCTGCGGGGATACGCGCCGGTCTGGCGCCCCGATTTGTGGACGCGCCATATTCCAATGGCCCTGATGGCGCCGGCGATGATCCTGTTCGTCGCAGCCGAAGCGCCGGCCGGCCGCATCAAGCGCGCCGTGAAGCACCCGATGCTGGCCGGCGTGAAACTATGGGCGATCGGTCATCTGGCGGCGAACGGCGATCTCCCGTCGATCCTGCTCTTCGGCGCGTTCCTGGCCTTCGCCATCGTCGACATCATCGTCGTCAAGCGCCGCGACACAGGGCAATCTGAAGCGGCGATCTCGCCGCGTGGCGACGTCATCGCCGTCGTCGGCGGCGTGATCCTCTACCTGGCCTTCCTGTTCTACCTCCACGAAGCGCTGATCGGCGTGCCCGTGCTGATCTGAAAGCGCCGCGCCGTCGCTCGCCGCTTCGGCCGCCGCCAGGCGCCGACGCTTGCCCGCAACGGCGCGATCAACGACACTCCCCTGCGGCTTCGAGCCGACACGACCAGAGTAAGCCGCGTGCAATACGTTCTCGATCTCTCGCGTCATTTCATCGTCTTGCCGAAGCTCGGCATCGCCTATGGCCGGATTCCGAAAGTCGCCGACACGACGATTAGGCGGCGCCAAACGCCCGCCGATTCTACGATCTGGCGACTGTTTTGACGGCGACGAACGCCTGATCGGTTCGATCCGCCGCCTGTTCGCGGACGATTGCAGGCTGTTCTATCCGGATAGCGCGCCGTAACAGGCAGGCGCCGCCAGGCGCTGGCGTCCAAAGGAAAGAGGCGATTCGTCGGATTGCTTGCGCCCGCCGCCGTCGCAATGACGACGCCCGGAACCAGATGGTGACCCCAACGGGACTCGAACCCGTGTTTTCGGCGTGAAAGGCCGACGTCCTAGACCGCTAGACGATGGGGCCACAGCGCCCGGTTCGGCGCGAGACGGTGATCTAACGTCCCTGGTCGGAGAAAGCAAGCGATGCGCGCCCGATTGCCGCGCGCAAGGCCCGAAAATCAGGCGCAGGTGGACAAGACGCCCGAATTCCGCCACGTGATCGGCATATCCGATGGACTGGTCCGCCAGGCAAGGTTTTCGCCGCAATGTCGCTCGCAACGCCTCTAAGAAAGTTTCTCGCCCTCGCGCTCCTGGCGACGCCGCTTTTCGCCGCCGACGCGCGGGCGGAGACCGCTGGCGCGCCGCTATCGACCGCCGCCCAGGCAGGCGAAGAGAGCCGCGTGGCCGACAGCGTCGAAGTTCCGACGGAATTCACGGACGAACATGCGACATGGTCGAGGACGTTCGCCGCCGCCGGCAGCTATGTGGCCGGCGGCAAGGCGGAAAAAGCCGAGACCGAACTCTACAGCGAACTTCTGGCCGACGTCGTCGATCAGGCCACCGAGCTGAAGGCCGTGGCCGAGGCCGAACTGGAGACGAATAACCGCCTCCTTAAGGCGCTGGGTCCGGCGCCGAATCCCGAAATGAACGAGACCGAGCCCGCGGACGTGGCCGCGTTGCGCGCGGGCTATCTGCGCGCGGTCGGCACGGCGAAGTCACAGATCGTCGCCGCCGACGTCGCGATGGTCCGGGCCGAAGACTTGCGGGTGGATATCGCGCGCCTGGCCCGCGACGAACTGGCGAGCCAGCTTAACAAGCGCACGAGCCGCTCCTGGAGCCTGCAATCCCTTGCCGCCGGACTACAGGAGACGGCGTCCGCATTGGCCGAAGCCGCGCTCGCGCCCTGGCGCTGGCGGGAGAGCCTGTCCGAGGCCGAATGGCAGGTGATGAAGACGGAGCGGCTGCCGACGCTCGCTGTCGTCATCCTGGCGACGTTCCTCGTCGGGTTTCCGCTCAGGCGCTTCCTGAACGGCCGCTATGGCTATATCCGGGACGGCGGCCACGTCACCCAGGCACGGCGGCTCGGCGCCGCGGTCGTGCGTGCCGTGGCGGACGGCGTCATCCCGGCGGCGGCGATGACGATCATCTATGTCTGGTCCAGAAACGAGGTGGCCGGCGTCGGCGCGCCGCTGCTCGCGGACGCCCTGGAGGGCCTCACCATCGGCCTGGCGATGGTCGCGCTCGCCTATGCCGGCCTGAGCGCGGCCTTGACCCCCAACCACCCGGATTGGCGCGTCCTAACCGTCTCTGACGAAGCGGCCCGGAAGATCCGGTTTCGTGGGCTGGTTTTCGCCGCCATATCCGCGCTCGACGTATTCGTCTGGACAGCCTTGCAGACGGTGCCGAAGTCGGCGGAATTCCTCTCCGTGTACGCCGTCGTAGCCTGCGGCGCGCGGGCGCTGGCCCTGTTGCCGCTCCTGCGGAGCAGCATCTGGACGCGGGTGTCCGAACAGCCGGAAGCGGCGGAGGCGCCGGAGACGCCGGAGGCGAAGACCCGTGATCCTTTCTGGCTGGCCGCGCGCATCGCAGCCGCCCTGTTGCTGCTTGGCGCAGTAGGCGCAGCGCTGCTGGGCTATGCGGAACTGGCGCTGTTCGTCTCTCGCGCCCTCGCCTGGACGCTTGTCACGGCGGCCGGCCTGTTCCTGCTGCGCGGCGCCGCGCGCGAAACCATCCAGGCGGCGATGAACTCCCGCGTCGTCCGCCGCTGGCTCGATATCGGACCGGACGGCGCGGACACCATGACCTTCTGGGGCCACGCCCTGCTCGACCCCCTGTTCCTGGTCGCCGCCGCCATCCTGACGGCCCCCTATTGGGGCTTCACCCAACGCGAGATGCTAACCTGGGCCGGGAATCTCATGTCCGGCTTCTCCATCGGGGAGACGACGATCTCGCCGATCGGGATCGGCATAGCGATCGCGGCCTTCCTCGCCGTGCTCGCGCTCAGCCAGATGGCGAAGAGCGCGCTGCTGCATCGCCTGCTGCCGCGCACGCGCATCGACACTGGCGTGCAGAACAGTCTCGGCCAAGGCTTCGGCTATCTGGGCATGGCGCTCGCGCTGGCGGTCGGGGTATCGGCGCTCGGCGTCGATCTTTCGAACCTTGCGATCGTCGCCGGCGCGCTCTCCGTCGGCATCGGCTTTGGTCTTCAGAGCGTCGTGAACAATTTCGTCTCCGGCCTCATCCTGCTGGTGGAGCGGCCGGTCAAGGTGGGCGACTGGGTCATCGTCGGCGACCAGCAGGGCATCGTGAAGCGCATCGCCATTCGCGCGACCGAAATCGAGACCTTCGAGCGTTCAAGCGTGATCCTGCCCAACTCGGACCTGATCTCGAACCGGGTGATCAACCGAACTCATAAGGATCGGTACGGCCGCGTCGATGTCGCCGTTGGCGTCGCCTACGGCACGGACACCGAAAAGGTCGAACGCGTGCTTCTGGAGATCGCGGAGGAGCATCCCGACATCGTCTCGACGCCCGCGCCTTTCGTGCTATTCCAGAATTTCGGCGACAGCAGCCTCGACTTCGAACTCAGGTTCTTCTTGGCGGAGAACATTCGCGGCTTCCGCATCAGCTCCGCGATCCGCCACGAGATCGCCCGACGGTTCGAGGCCGAAAGCATCGAAATCCCGTTCCCGCAACGGGTCGTGCATATGCACGCCGCCAAAGACGGCTAGAGCAAAGCGATAACGCGCTTGCCTGCGCCCTCTCGGGCGCGCGACGCTTCAGACCTTGGAGAGATCGACGCCCGGCGTCTCGGTGCGGATCTTGTAGAGGGACGTGGACGCCGTCAGATAGAGCGTCTTCAGGTCGGCGTCGCCCCAGGTGAAATTCGCGCAGACTTCGGGCATGCGGATGACGCCGAGCGGCGTCGCATCGGGCGCGAAGACATGCACGCCGCCAGGACCGGTGCAGTAGACCCGGCCGGCGCCGTCGATCTTCATCCCGTCCGGCGCGCCCGGGCCTTCGCCCGCCGGCGTCGCCCATACGTCGCCGCCGCCAAGCCGCCCGTCGGCGAGCACGTCGAAACGGCGGATATGCCCTTTCTCGGTGTCGTTGACGAAAAGACGTTTCCTGTCGAGGGAGAAACAGAGGCCGTTCGGTTGGCCGAAATCGTCCGCGACGAGATGCAGGCTCCCGTCGGGGTCGATGCGATAGACCCCCTGGAAGTCGAGCTCGGTCTCGCGCGGGCGCCCGTAGTACTCCATGCGCCCGAATGTCGGGTCCGTGAACCAGATCGAGCCGCCCGGACCGACCACGATATCGTTCGGGCTGTTCAGCTCCTTGCCCTGCCAGCAGCTGGCGAGCGGCGTAAGCGATCCGTCCGCCTCCGCGCGCACCACCTGGCTCGTCGCATGCTCGCAGGTGAGGATCCGGCCCTGACCGTCGATGGCGTTGCCGTTCGCCATATTGCAGGGTTTGCGGAAGGTCTCGACGCCGCCGGCGGCCGACCAGCGCCGCATATGGTCGCCCGGCATGTCGCTGAACACGATGCAGCCTTCGCCCGCCAGCCAGATCGGCCCCTCGGTGAAGGCGAAGCCTGTCGCCGCCTGCTCCAGCACGGCGTCGCTCGAGACGGCGCCCGTCATGCCCGCATCGCGAACGTCCACATCGCTCATGCGAAATCCCTCCCCCGCTTATCTGGGCTCTTCTTGGCGCGTCGGCGCCGGCCCATCGACTACAAGCGGAAGCGTGACAGGATGACGTTCGCGGGGCAACCGAAGTCTCGACGCTTCAGCCGCCGGGCCGCGAAGGCCTTGGCCGATCGGGAATGGGCGGACGCGCCCGCGCGGCGTCAGGCGACGGCGACGCGGGGCTTGCGTATGGGCGAGTAGTCCGCCGGCAGCACGCCGGCCCCCTCGATGAAGCGGCGAATGCTCTCATGCCCGAGCGCCGGCTCCGTGGAGGAGATATAGACGCGGTCCGTCCGTGTCGGCGCGTCGCTCGGATAGCTGCGCTCGCCCGACGGCGCGAGCGGATCGACGACGAAATAGCGCCCGCAATCCCACATCCGGGAGAGCTCTTCGGCGGTCGAAAGCTCCTCATAGAGCTTCTCGCCGGGCCGCATGCCGACGATGTTGATCTGGATATCTTCCGGATCGTGCCCGAAATGGGGGGCCATCATGTCGATCAGCACCTCGGCCACATCGACGATGCGCATGACCGGCATCTTGGTGATGAAAATCTCCCCGCCCGAGGCGTAGCGGATCGAATCGATCACAAGGCCGGCGGCTTCCCCAAGCGTCATCATGAAGCGGGTCATGTCTTCATGGGTCAGCGTAACAGGGCCGCCCTTGGCGATCTGATTGATGAAGAGCGGCAGGACCGAACCGCGCGAGCCGACGACATTGCCGAACCGGGTGGAGGCGAACTGCGTCGGGCGTCGGGCGCTCGCAAGCTGCTGCGCCGCGGTGATCAGGCGTTCGCCCATCAGCTTGGTGGTGCCCATCACGCTGGTCGGGTTCACCGCCTTGTCCGAACTGGTGAACAGCACTTTCTTGACGCCGCCAGAGAGCGAGGCCCGGATCACGTTCTCCATCCCGTGCACGTTGACGCGCACGGCCTCGAACGGGCTCGATTCGCAGAGCGGCACGTGTTTCAGCGCGGCCGAGTGAAACACATAGTCGACGCCGTCCAGCAGGCGCATCACGCCTTCTTCACGGCTGATATCGCACAGGAAGGCGGCGAGCTGGCCCGGCCGGCCCATCTCATGTTCGAGCTCGAACAGGCCCGTCTCGTTATTGTCGAGCGCGCGAACCTGCGCCGTCGGCTGATCCAGAAGCTGACGCACCAGTTCCTTGCCGACCGTGCCGGCTGCGCCGGTCACCGCGACGCACGCGCCTTCGAACGACTCGATCATCTGGACCCCCTTGGCGCCTCGATTGGCGACGATCGCGGCTGCGATCCGGTATTTAGCATTCCGTACGCATACCTAACTGACATTCCGCCTCTATTGGGTCAACAGCATTTCAGTTAACACGGTACTAAGCCCAGCGCGGTGGTGATGGTCGTCACGATGGCGGAATGCCGGCATCCGGACCGTCGACGCCGGCCCGGATCGCATCCGCGTAGACCTGCGCCCAGACGACGGTCGCCGCCGACAGATCGTGGCGCGACAGAAATTTGGCCCGCGCGGCGCGGTAGGCGGGATCGCATTTCCGCCCTGCCTGGCGCCGAAAAGCGGCGGCGAGGGCATCGGCGTCCCGCTCGTCCACGGGCTCGCCCAGGCGCTCGGGCGCCGCGACCCGCCTGAGCGCCGCCGTCCGCCCCACGACGACGGGCACGCCCGCGACGACCGATTGGAACAGCTTGTTCGGCAGCGCGAACTCATAGGACGCGCAGGCCGGCTCGATCATCACCGCCGCCACATCCGCCGTGGCGATGAAAGCGGCCGCCTTCGCCGGCGGTCGCGCGGCGATGGGCCACACCCGCCCCACCGCGCCGGCGGCGGCGATATGGTCCGCGAAGCGTGAGCTGAAAAGCTCCGGATTCGGCCCGACGACAGCCAGGTTCCAGTCCGGCAGCCGGCCCATCGCCTGGATCGACGGCGCCAGCCCGCGGCTCCGCAGGGCCGACCCCACATAAACGGCGAGCGGCGCGCTTTCCGGAAGGCCGATATGGGCGCGCACGTCCGTATCGTCCGCCTCCTCCATGGAGACATTGTGGACCACGCGCGGCCGGGGCCGCCCGAAGTCCCGCATCATCTGCAAGGCGATCTCTTCCGAAGGCGCGACGAAGGCGTGGCTCCGCTTCAGCCAGCGCCGTTCCAGATGCAGCCGCAGCCAGTAGAAGGGCCGGAAATAGTTTGCGTTGCGGTCGCGCTCCAACTCGATCGCATCGTAGATCAGAAGCGCATTCTTGAGCGCGGCCATGCGCCCGGCCGCCGGCAACGCCGCCAGCCCGACCGCATGCACCGCATCCACTGGCCCTTCGATCCGCGATTCGGCCACGGCCGATATCGACAGAAACTCCTGGCAGAGCGCGAGCAGACGGGAAAAGCTGGCCCAACTGCGGCGAACGATCAGCCGCCGGCCGAATGCGAGCGCGCGCACCAGCAACTTGGCGCCGAGGCCGATCGACGTGGCTTTGGCGAGCGGGGCCAGATCGTCGAAATCGACCCGGGAAAGCCGCGCCTTGCCGACCTGCTCCTCCGCCGGCGCATCCGGTGTGGCGCGGCAGATCAGGCGCACGTCATGGCCAAGGGCCGCGAGTTGACGGGCGGCGATGCGCGGCCGCGCGTCATGGACGCACGGCGCCGCGGACAACATCAGGATGCGCATCCGTCCCGCTTTCGTCCTCGACGCCGGGCGCAGGCCAACTAGAGCGCGATCACGGTCGCGGCGATGATCGCGACGCGGAACAGCACCTCGACCACATCCTTGCCGATCTCGAACGTCTTCAGATCGACGACGGGCACGACCATGATCTGATCGCCGGGGCGGACCTGCGTATCGTCGCCGACAATGGCGGCGCCGCCGGCCCGGATGATAATGATCCGGTCCCGGTCCGCGCGATCCGCGAAGCCGCCGGCGCGCGCGACATAGTCCGAGATATCGGCGCCCGGCATGTGCGCCACCGTCTGCGGCAGCGTCACCTCGCCCGTAATCAACACCAGGTCCGTCTTCTGGGGGATGACGATCTTGTCCCCGGGCTCCATGCGCACGTCGGCGCGGCCCTCATCGGTCGAAACGACGACGCGGCCGTCCGGTTGAACGGTGCGGGCGCGCTTGATGAACTCCAGCACCAGGCGGGCCTCCGCCGCGCGAATGTCGGCCTGACTGCGCGTCTGCGACAAGGCGGCGAGCGCGGTGCGCTCCAGGGCGTCCAGCGACTGATCGAGCGCGCGCTTCTGGTCCCGCGCCACGCTTTCGCGCCGAAGATAGATCGCGTCCGTCGCGGCGACCGCGGGATCGATCGCGATCATGTCCAGCACGCTGTCCAGCTTGGCGCCGCGCGCGACCGCGAGGCGGCCCGCGCCGAGATGCTCGCCCTCGACCTCGACGAACACGTCCTCGGACCGGAGGTCGGCCTGGAAGTCGACCAGATCGCCGTCTTCCAGCGTCCGGCCCAGGAACTCCCGAAATGTGAGGTAGGCGTTGAACGGCCGGCCGTCGCGAAACCCGCTCAGGGCCACATGGCTGACGTCGCGGTTCGGCCGTGCGAACGCGGCGAGCGCCTGGCCCGTCACGGGAAATCTCGGAAACTCATAGGCGGCGGCGGCGCGCACATCGCCCGTGACGGCGACTGCGCCGCCGATCGGCCCGACGAGGATCACGTCGCCTTCCCGAAAACGCAGGCGCGGCAGGCCGCCGTTCATGAGGAAGTCGTACAGGTCCGCCCGTGCGATCTCCTTGCCGTCGCGCAGAACCGCGATATTGCGAAAGGAGCCCCGCTCCAGGTCGACGCCGCCCGCCTGATCGATGAACGTCAGCAATGGATCGGTCGGCAATCCCGCATAGCGGCCGGGACTGACGACGGAGCCCGTCACAAAGACGCCGAGGGTCTGAGAGCCCAACAGGTTCACATAGACGCGCACGTTCTCCGTGAAGACCCGCCGCACGCGCGCTTCCACGGTCGACTGGAGCGCGCGGTTCGGCACCCCAGCCACGTGAACGGGGCCGACCTCGGGCACGAACAGGTTCCCCTGCCCGTCGACGGACACGATCTGGCTGAAGGTCTGCGCCCCATAGAGATTGACCGAGACCCGGTCGCCCGGCGCGATCAGATAGTCCGGATTGAGGCCGCCCGGCCGGTTCGCGGCGAACTGGCCCTGAAACAGATTGGCGCCGAAGGGAATGGCGCGCGCCTCCGCTTTCTCGATAGCGCGCTGGGCGGCGGCCTCGGACGCGACGCCCGCCGCTTCCTGACCGCGCTCGTCGTTCTCCACGTCCGAAGACAGGGAGGCCGAACCGCCGCCGATCGATTGCGCGGCGGCGGCGCCGACCGCGAACTTCCGGATGCGGTCCAACTGGTCGTCGTCCGCCGCATAGGCCGCCGGGCCGGCCGCCAGCAACACGGCGCCGGCGGACAGGACGACCGGCAGGACAAGGGCGGCAAGGCGCGGGCCGAAGCGGCCAGCCGGCGTCGGCCGGCCGTTTTCTCTATGCGCGGGCATGTTCGCGTATCGCTCCCAATATCAGCGCGCCGACGCCGAACGCCAAAAGGCTGACGACAAACACGGTCGCGATCTTGTAAGGCCGATCCGGCTCGATCGCCACATCGGGCCGGGAGGGCGGCGCGTATGCGACCAGATAGCTGCGGTCGTTCTGGGCGGCGAGACGGGCCGCCTCCAGCGAGGCGAGCGCGGACTTGTAGGCGGTTTCGGCCAGGTCGCGCTGCAACCGCTGGGTTTCGAACACCCGGAGGTCGTCGGCGAGCGTTCCGGAATTGCTGGCGGCGAGCCGGCGGCGCTCCTCCGCGATCTGCCGGCGCAGCGCCGCGATCTTGCTGTCTATGGCGCTGATCGCCGGGCTGCCGGGCTTCAGATAGCTGCCGATCTCCGCGCGGCGGATGCGCGTCGCCGCCAATTCCCCTTCCAGGCTGGAGATGACGCCGAGAACGCTTTCGGCGGAACGGCGGGGGTCGAAATCCCCGCTGGACTTCTGCAGCGCCATGAGCGCGTCCGTCATGTCCGCGAGGCGGGCTTCGGCCGCTGCCACTTCCGCGCGGGCGGCCTTCATCGCGTCTTCCTGCGCCGTCTCCGACAGGCGGTTGACCATGGCCTCCGCCGCCTCGATCGCGCTGTTCGCGACCGCCAGCGCGTCTTCCGGCGTGAAGGCCCTGACGGTCAGCGTCAGAAGTCCGGCCCCGTCGTCAGACACGCGCACCACGCGCTTGAAATAGGAATGGGCGGCCTCCTGGCTCGAATTGGGCTCCAGGCGGGTAAGAAAGTCCGCGTTGAACGTGGCGTAGCGCGAGCGGAAGCCGACGTCGTTCTCGACGCGCTCCAGAATATCCCGAGACCGGAGATAGTCCGCGACGAGCTGGGTTTCCGATTGGCCGACGATCCCATCCTGCGGCGTCACCAGGTTCTCCAGCAGCGACGAGCCTTGCTGGCGGGACGACCGGATCGTGACGCCCGCTTCCGATACGAAAATCGGCGAGGCGATCAGCCCGTAATAGAGGGCGGCGATCAGCGTCGGCAGGCCGACAATGAGCGCGAACGCGATCAACGGCCCTTTCGAATTCCGCCGGCGGCGGCCGGGCGCGACCGAGCGGATCGCCGGCGTCGCCTTGGACGCGCGCTCGTTCGCGTTCGCCGCCGGCGGCTGGGCGTCGCGGCGGGCGACGGCGCCGGCGCTCATCTGGGCGGCTCCGTCGGCCGGTCAGCCGCGCGCGGTTTGGAAAACAGCTGCATCAATCGTCGTCCAGGTAGAAGTCGATCGCGTCGTCCAGCTCGTCGAACATGGTGAGCGCGCCATTGCGCAAGACCAGGCCCGTATCGCAGAAACGGCGGATCGTGGATGGGTTGTGGGAGACCAGCAGCAGGCCGGACTCCTCGCGAATGCGTTCGAATTCCCGCTGCGCCTTGGCGCGGAACCAATGGTCGCCTACCGAAACCAGCTCGTCGACCAGATAGAAATCGAAGTGCATGGCGAGACTGAGGCCGAACGCGAGCCGCCCGCGCATGCCCGAGGACAGCGTCTGGATCGGCATGTCAAAATACTCGCCGAGCTCGGCGAAATCGTCGACGAAGGCGGTGACGTTGTCGATGTCGGCGTCATAGATGCGGCAAACGAACCGCAGGTTTTCCCGCCCGGTCAGCGCCCCGTGAAAACCGCCGGTGAATCCCAGCGGCCAGGACACGCGCACGTCCATGTCGATCGCGCCCGCATCCGGCGCTTCGGCGCGCGCGATCATGCGCAGCAAGGTCGACTTGCCGGCGCCGTTGCGCCCCAGGACGCCGATGTTCCGATCCGTCGGCAGCACGGCGGACACGTCGTCCAGGATCACCCGATAGCCGTTCTCGGTCCGGTAGGACTTGCTGACGCCATCCAGCCGGATCACTGCCTGGCCCCCATGCGCTTGGAGCGGGTCGTCATCTCGCCGACGGCGGCGGCCACGGTCAGCGCGGCCCCCGTCGCCAGGATGTAGTTGATGTCGTAGTAGGGCGCCGAATAACTCGCGATCCAGGCGCCGCGGACCATGTCGATGATGTGCGCGATCGGGTTCAGCAGAATGTATTCCCGCCATTCCGCCGGAATGTCGGACAGCAGGAACAGCGCGCCGCTGGTGAAGAACAGAATGCGCCGCATGCTGTTGATGAGGAAGGACATGGAGGGGATCGCGACGATGATGCACCCGCTCGCATGGCCATAGGCCATGGCGAAATACGTCACCGTGGCCACGCCCAGAATTACGCCTAGCGGATCGTCGATCTGGGCCGGAACGCCGGCCGCGATGAACAGGATCATGATGATGAACGTCGCCACCGCCTTGGTCGCGAATTCCAGCATGCCCCGCGCGATCACGATGTCGATCACCGTCACCATGGGATAAACCAGGAGCGCCCGGTTGCTGCGATAGGCCGAAGCGATCTGGCCGTTGGTGTCGGAGAATGTGCGCCAGGTCATCATGCCGGAGAGCAGGAGCACCTCGATCGGCACGCCATAGGCGCGCCCGCGCCCCAGGGCCGTGTGCACGAACGTCAGCACCGAAATAAACAGCAGCGGCACGATGACCGCCCAGAGATAACCCAGGTGATAGGCGCCGAATCGGGTGCGCACTTCGCGCAGGATCACCGCGTGGATGACCCTGGCCTGAACCTCGAAACCTCTGATCGCGAAATCTAGCATGCGCGGGGGTTGGCTTCCGTGAGCGATGCCGTTCGGCGCGCCGACCGCCTCTGCGGGCCGCACGCCCGATCGCCTATGTAATGGAGGCGGGCGTCCAATACCAGCCGCCCGCGCCGGCGCAGGCCACGCGGGTCAGCGGCGCGCCGCCGTCCCGCCGCAGCTGAACCTGCTTGCAGGTCCGCCCGCTGGCGGCGCTGTAGATCGACAGCACGTCGATCCACGCCGGTCCGCCGAGGTCCGGATCGTGCACGCGCGCGCTTTCCCCGGCGGCGGCCCCGGCGACCATGGCGAGCCCCGGAGTCGCCGGCGCGGCGACGGGCGTCGGCGCTTGCGCCTCCGGCCGGGCGCCCAGGCGGTCGCCAATACAGCCGGCAAGCAGCAGCGCCGCGGCGACGCAGAGCGTTGTCGTTCCACACTTCATGGTTTGCGGGTCGCACATGGGCCCGGCGCCGTCAAGCCTCTGCAACGCTCCGGCTGGCGGCGGGAGGGATTATCTGCTACCCGGCGACCGCTATGGCGACAGAACACGTGACAGACACCATGGATTCGCTGGCCACCGCGCGCGCGCTGATCGAGACGGAGATCGTCGGCCTGCGCGCGCTTTCGGACGGGCTCGGCCCGAATTTCTCCGAGGCGGTCGCGCGCATCGTCGGCGCGGACGGCTATTGCGTCGTAACGGGCGTCGGCAAGTCCGGCCATATCGGCGTCAAGATCGCGGCGACCTTCGCCTCCACCGGCACGCCGTCCTTTTTCGTGCACCCGACGGAGGCCAGCCACGGCGACCTCGGCATGCTGGCCGGCGCGGGCATTTTGCTCGCGATCTCGAATTCGGGCGACAGCCGGGAGATGCGGGACATTCTGATGTACGCCCGCCGGCGCGACCTGCCCGTGATCGGCGTCAGCAAGCGGAAAGACAGCCTGCTTGGCCGCAACTCGACGATCCTGCTCGCCCTGCCCGACGTGGAAGAAGCCTGCCCGAACGGCCTCGCCCCGACCACATCGACGACGGCGACACTGGCACTTGGCGACGCGCTCGCCGTCGCGGCCATGGCGGCGCGCGGCTTTTCCCGGGAGGATTTCGGCTCGGTCCATCCCGGCGGCAAGCTCGGCCTTCAGCTCCAGCACGTATCCGACTGGCTGATCGACCAGCCGCCGCCGCCGACCGTCGCCCCGGACATGTCCGCGACGGACGTGTTGCACGCGGTCGCCGACGGCGGCATGGGCTGCGTCGGCGTGACCGATGACGGCTTGCTGGTCGGCTGCATCACCGACGGCGACATTCGCCGGGCAATGCGGCCGGACGTGTTCGAGAAGCAGGCGCGGGACATCATGAGCCCGGACCCCGCGACCGTGACCGGCGACATGCGCATGTCGGACGCGATCGACATCATGACCGACCGCCGCATCTCGAACCTGTTCGTGGTTCAGGATCGCGGCCTGCTCGGGATCATCCACATGAAGGATTTGCTGAAGGCCGGCTATTTGTAGGTTTTCCATCCTCAATGTGACAGCCGACATTGCCGAAATCGCACGGGCCATGCTACCGGCGCAGGCGACTCTGACGAATCAAGCAGCGGGCGGAGACCCTTAGGAATGCGAATTATCATCCTCGGCGGCGACGGATATCTTGGGTGGCCCACCGCCATGCGTTTTGCGGCCAAGGGCTGGGACGTCATGGCGGTCGACAACTACCTTCGCCGCAACATCGCCCGCGAGACGAGCTCCGAGGCGCTGATCGAAGCGCCCAATCTGGTGGACCGCGCCGCCGCTTTCGAAGCCGTTTCCGGCAAGAGCATCCGCGTCGAACTGGGGGACTGCGCCGACTATCGCTTCATGGAGCGCATCTTCCGCGACTTTAAGCCGGACGTCTGCATTCACTATGCCGAGCAGCCCTCCGCCCCCTATTCCATGAAGGGCTATGACGAGGCGCGGCTGACGCTGGACAACAATCTGGCCGCCACCTTCAATGTCATCTGGGCGGTGAAGGAAGAAGCGCCCGATTGCCACATCATCAAACTCGGCACCATGGGCGAGTACGGCACGCCGCCGATCGACATCGAAGAAGGCTTCATCGACATCACCCACAACGGGCGCGAAGGCCGCTTCCTGTTCCCGCGCCAGGCGGGCTCGCTCTATCACACGACCAAGGTGCTCGATACGGACCTGATCTGGTTCTACGTCCGCACCTACGGCATTCGGGTGACGGACCTGATGCAGGGCCCCGTCTATGGCCTGTCGACCGAGGAGGCCGACCAGGACGAGAAGCTGCTGCCGAACTTCCACTACGACGACATCTTCGGCACGGTCGTGAACCGGTTCCTGGTGCAGGCGATCGCCGGCATTCCGTTGACGGTCTATGGCAAGGGCGGCCAGGTGCGCGGCTATCTGAACCTGAAGGATACGCTGCAATGCGTCGAGCTGGCGGCGGACAATCCGCCGGGCGAAGGCGAGCTGCGCATTTTCAACCAGTTCACGGAGACGTTCTCGGTCAACGAACTGGCCGAACATGTGAAGACCGCTGGCGCGGCGGTCGGCCTTGACGTCGAGGTCAAGTCGATCCCCAACCCCCGCAAAGAGCTGGAGGATCACTACTACAACCCCGCGCACACCGGATTGCTGGAGCTTGGCCTGAAGCCGAACCACCTGACGACCGAAGTCCTGGTCGCGATGCTGGAGCGCATCATGGTCTACAAGGACCGGATCGTGCCCGAACGCGTGCTGCCCCGCGTCGTCTGGAACAAGTAGAAGGCGCGCCGGCGCCCGGACCTGGAGCCGGGCGTCTGTCAGGCAGCCTAATCAGGACGCGGCGGCGATCCCGTCATATTTCGCGCAACGGGCCGGCACGGGCTTTATCGGCCCGTCTTGGTACCGGTCTTCGTTTTTGGCTTCCAGCTTCGCAGTCTCGTATTCATGCATTAGCCGCAGGCATTTCATCCGGTCCTTCTCTTCGGCGTAACTCACCGGATAGTTGGCGGTCGCCGTCTTCGTCGGGACCCGTCCCTCGACGCTGTCGGCATGCTTGTCGCCATAGACCTGGCGCAGAATATTTTCGGCGAGTTGGCTCGCGAGCGCCCGCTCGTCGTCCACCGCATCCACGCTGGCCGCCGCGATCGCGCCGATCAAGCCGCCCGGGCGGAAGTTCTGGACGAATACCCGTTTGGGCTCGAGCGCGGTCTGCGTCGCAACGTTCGTCAAGGTGACGTCAGCGCCTGGCGAACTCGATCCGGTGGTGACGAAAATCGCCATGCCAGGGTTCGGCATCTGCGCATGAACGATCTGAATGTTCAAGATCTTCTCCGGCCCGCTCTCGGAATACCGATAGGCCGCGTTCTGGGTCTTCACCCGCACGTCCTCGACGAGGTTGCGCGTGCCCATCCGTTCATCGGCGCGGGTCACGTTGACTTCGACGATCTGGCCCGTCTGGCCTTTCTCCAAGAGCGGCGTGGTCGCGCAGCCGGATACAGCCAGGCCGAGCGCGCCGGCCATGGCCAAGGAAACAAATTTCATAGTAGATGCAAGCCCCAGTAGTTGCGGGCGTCTCCCGCAAATCGCCCACCGTCGAGCAACCAAGCCTAGAAGCGTCGCCCCGACGACGCAAACCCGAATGGCGGCGGCGGCTCAGTACTTCGCGCAGTGGGCGGGCAGCCGCTCGCCGTCGTCGCCGACGACCCAGCTTCGCACCGCCGCGTCCAGTTTCGCGGCTTCCTGCCGGCTGCGCAGGCGCAGGCATTCCAAGCGTTCGCGCTCGACGGCATAGCTATAGGGATAGCGCGCGGCCGCCGTCTTCGATGGCGCGCGCTCGGCGACCGTCTCCGCGTAGTCCTCCCCATAAATCCGCCGCATGATGTTTTCGGCGAGCGCGCTCGCCAGCGCCTGCTCCAGCGCGACCGGATCGCCCTCGTCCGCCGCCTGCGAGCCGATCAGGCCGGCGGCGCGAAAGCTTCGCGCGGAGACGGGCCTCAGCCGCACGGCCTCGCCCGTGCGCAGGTCCGTCATGGAGACTTCCGCGACAATGCCGTTGGCGCCCGTGGACACCAGGTAGGCTTCATCCGGCCGCGAGGTCTGCACCTGCACGACTTCCACGAACAGCGCCTTGCCAGGCCCGGATTCGGAAAAGCGATAGGCGGCGTTCAGCGTCTTCGCCCGCAGATCCTCGGCCAGATTGCGCGTGGCCGCAGGCGACTCGAACGGCGCCACCTCGACGTCGACGATCTGCCCCGCGCCGCCGTCCGCCAGTTTCGGCGTCATCCCGCAAGCCGCCAGGGCCGCGCCAAGCGCCAATGCGCTGAACCGAAGAAACAATCGCATCGTTCCCATGCTCCCGTTTGGTTCGGCAAACGTCGAACCCCTCCAACCGACAAAGGTTCTAAGGCATTTCGGAGCCTAAATCGACTTGTTCGCCGCCGAAGGCGAAGACGCGTCCGGCCCGCCCGCCGCCTTGCGAAAAGCGTTCTACGCGCCCGGCGGCTAGATCGGCTAGAATAGCCGCCAAAACGGATTCACGGGGGAGCTTTGGGCGATATGACCCAAACCATCTACGACCTAATTCTGGCCCAGGCCGACGCCGACGTGGCGATCGCGATGCCGCCGAGCGAAGCCGAAGGCCGAAAGGCCATGACGTTCAAGCGGCTGAAGAAACTTATTCAAGACGTGCAGAACGACCTGTCCTCGCTCGGCATCGGCCGGAACGACCGGGTGGCCATCGTGCTGCCGAACGGCCCGGAAATGGCGGCGAGCTTCATCGCCATCGCCTGCTCCGCGACCACGGCGCCCTTGAACCCCGCATATGGCAAGGAGGAGTTCGACTTCTACCTGCAGGATCTGAAGGCCAAGGCGCTGGTCATGCTGGAGAACGACGAAAGCCCGGCCGCCGAAGCGGCGCAGGAACAAGGCGTGCCGGTGATTCGCCTGGCGCCTTCGGACAGCACCACCGGCGCCTTCCAGCTTCTCGCCCAGGCGGCGCGTCAGGGCGACCGGCCCATGGCGCAGGGTTTCGCGGCGCCGGCGGATATCGCGCTCGTGCTGCATACCTCCGGCACCACGTCCCGGCCGAAGATCGTGCCGTTGAGCCATCAGAACGTCACCGCGTCCGCCCGCCATATCGGCGAGACGCTGCGGCTGACGAAAGACGACCGCTGCCTCAACATAATGCCGCTTTTCCATATTCACGGGCTGATCGCGGCGGTGCTGTCCTCGCTGGCGGCGGGCGCCTCCGTCTGGTGCACGCCGGGCTTCAACGCCCTGAAGGCGTTCGCCTGGCTGGATGAGGTCAATCCCACCTGGTACACGGCCGTGCCGACGATGCATCAGGCGCTACTGGCGCGCGCGCCCCGCAACAAGGATATCGTCGAGAAGCTGAAGCTCCGGCTTATCCGCTCCTCCTCCTCGAGCCTGCCGCCCCAGGTCATGACGGCCCTGGAGGAAACCTTCGGCGCGCCGGTGATCGAAAGCTACGGCATGACGGAGGCCGCGCACCAGATGGCGTCCAACCCGCTGCCGCCCGCGGCCCGGAAGCCGGGCGCGGTCGGCATCGCCGCCGGCCCGGAAGTCGCCATCATGGACGACGACGGCAATCTCCTGCCCCAAGGCGAAATCGGCGAGGTGGTCATTCGCGGCCCCAACGTCACCAAGGGCTACGAGAACAATCCCGACGCCAATGCGACCGCGTTCACCGACGGCTGGTTCCGCACTGGCGACCAGGGCGCGCTCGACGAGGAAGGCTATCTCCGCCTCACCGGCCGGCTGAAGGAGATCATCAACCGGGGCGGCGAGAAGGTCAGCCCGCTCGAGGTGGACGAGGTGATCATGGACCACCCGGCCGTCGCCCAGTGCGTGACCTTCGCCATGCCGCACAAATCGCTCGGCGAGGACGTGGCGGCCGCCGTGGTCCTGAAAGAGGGCCAGTCGGCGGAGGAGGCCGACATCCGCAGTTTCGTGATGGATCGGCTGGCGGACTTCAAGGCGCCGCGCAAGGTCGTGATCCTGGAGGAAATTCCGAAGGGGGCCACGGGCAAGCTGCAGCGCATCGGCCTCGCCGAAAAGCTTGGGCTCGGCTAGGGCGCGCGTCCTGGCCGCCGCCGGCATGGCGGGCGGTCGGGACCTGTTGCGAACCGCCTCTTGGATTTCGATCTCCTAGCCCTCGCCGCCTTGGCTGTGGCCGTCGCCGGCGCCGTGCGCGGCTTCGCCGGCTTCGGGGCCGGGCTGATCATGCTCGGCCCCCTCTCCGTGCTCTACAGCCTGCCGGCCGCAGTGGTGGCGGTCGCGGTGATAGACGCCGGGGCGTCGCCCGCGATGCTGAAGGGCGTTTGGGCCAAGGCCGACCGGCGGCGGGCCCTCATCGCCGCCGGCGCCGCCGCGCTGACCCTGCCGCTCGGCACCTACATCCTCCAGACGGCGGACCCGGCGCTGCTGCGGCGGATCGCCGGCCTGGGCGTGCTGGCCTTCGTGCTGTTGATCTCCCTCGGGCTCCGCTGGCGCGGCGGCGGCGTTCCGGCGACGGCGGCGGTCGGCGGCGCCGGCGGCCTGATCGGCGGCGCCACGAGCCTGATCGGCCCGCCGGTCATCCTTTATTTCCTGGCCCGGCAGGAGCCGGCGGACCAGACCCGCGCGACGCTCGCGATCTACATCACTGTCGTCGTCGCCAGCCAGGCGGCGATCCTCGCCGTCGCGGAGAGCGCGGGCGGCGTCGCCGGCTGGGACGCCTGGCTGCGCGCAGCCCTGCTGATTCCGATCTACGCGCTTGGCATCGTCGCCGGCCGCCGCCTGTTCGGCCTCGCCTCGCCGACCTTCTACCGCCGGGTCGCGCTGGCGCTGGTGACGGCGGCCGGCGTGATGGCGCTGGCGGGCTAGGGCATGCCAAAAACAGCCATGGCCGCAGGCGTTTTGGCCTATAACTAAATCAATAGTTGTATTCTGACTTCCCTACCCGCGTCCCCGATAGGGCGGGACGCCCGGGTCCGGCAGCCACAGGCCTTCGGGCGGGGGGCCTGATTGCCAGAAGACGTCGATGGGGATGCCGCCGCGCGGATACCAGAAGCCGGCGATGCGCAGCCAGCGGGGGGCCGCTACCGCCCGCACGCGCTTCGCGATGGCGATGGTGCAGTCCTCGTGGAAGGCGCCGTGATTGCGGAAGCTCGCGAGATAGAGCTTCCAGGACTTCGATTCGATCAGCCAGTCGCCGGGCGCGTAGTCGAGCACCAGATGGGCGAAGTCCGGCTGGCCGGTGATCGGGCAGAGGGAGGTGAACTCCGGGCAGACGAAGCGGGCCAGATAGAGATCGTCCGGATGGGGGTTCGGAACCCGCTCCAGCTTCGCCGCATCCGGCGAGGCGGGAACGCCCGCCTCGGCGCCCAGCAAAGTCGGGCGATCGGGATCCTCGGCCACGGGTTCAGCCGAGCCGGTTGACCGGGAAGACCGGCGGCTCGCCCTTCAACACCGCCGCGATATCGGCCCCGCAGGCCGCCGCGATGGCGTCGAGGCATTCCAGGGTCGACCCGGCCATGTGGGGCGTGATCAACAGATTGGGCGCGTCGTAGACGGGGCTCGCCGGATCCGGCGGCTCGCCTTCGAGCACGTCGAGGGCGGCGCCGCCCAAGCGCCCATCGGCGAGCGCGGCGGCGACGGCGGCCTCGTCCACCAGCGCGCCCCGGGCGCAGTTGACCAGGAGCGCGGTCGGCTTCATCAGCGCCAGGCTGGCCGGCCCGATCATATGGCGGGTGGCCGGGATCGCCGGCGCGTGCAGCGTCACCACGTCGCTCGCCGCCAAGAGCGCCTCGAGGCCAGCTGGCCCGACGTCGTCCGCCCGCATCACGTCGTCCGGCACCGCCGGGTCGCTGGCGACGACCGTCATGCCGAAGGCCTGGGCGATCAGGGCGACGCGCCGCCCGATCTGTCCGTAGCCGACGACGCCGAGCGTGCGGCCGCGCAACTCCCCGCCGGTCACCCGCGCCGCATCCCAGGCGCGTTCGGCCTTGGCCATATGAGCCGCGCCCGGAATGCCGCGCAGCAGCGAGAGCATCAGCCCGAACACCAGCTCGGCCACCGCGTTGGCGTTGGCGCCGGGCGCGTTCGTCACCTGCACGCCCCGTTCGGTGCAGGCGTCGATATCCACCGGATCGACGCCGGCGCCATGCACGGCGACGACCTTCAGGTCCGGCAGCCGGTCGAGCAGGCTGGCGGTGACATAGCCCGAGCGCAGCAGGATCGCGCCCGCGCCGGCGAGCGCCCCCGCCCATTCGGCCTCTTCCGCCGCCGTCAGCTTCTTGTATGGCAGCGCCACGTCCCGAACCTCGGCGACGTCGGCGATGGCCGCCCGCGCCGGACCGCCCGCGATCGGCAAGTCCGCCGTACCGGCGAGCGCGACCCAGCCCGGCATCAGTCGAACACCGTGTCGAAGTAGTGGGAGGGTTCGACCACCGCCTCGATCACCGTCGGACCTTTGGCGGCGAACGCCTGTTCGAGCGCCGCCTTCAGGCTGTCGCCGTCGCGCACGCCGATCGCCGGCACGTTGAAATAATGGCTCGGCGGCTCGCGATAGGGCTCCGGCTCGACGTTCGAACCCCACTGGGCGTATTGGCGCTTGTGCTGCTTGATCTGAATGAGGCTGAGCCATTGGTCGTCCAGCACGACGACGGGGATGGAAAGCCCGGCGCGGCGCGCGGTCGCCAGCTCGCCGCAGGTCATCTGGAAGCAGCCGTCGCCCAGAATGCAGACGACGGGCCTCTCCGGATGCGCCAGCTTCGCCGCGATGGCGCCCGGCAGGCCGAAGCCCATGGAGGACCAGCCGTTGGTGATGAGGAACTCGCCCGGCGCATGGGCGGCCCACTGGCTCGCGATCTGATGGGTATGGGCGCCGACGTCGAAGGAGAGAATGCCGTTCTTCGGCGTTCCGGCGCGCACGATGTCGATGACATGATGGGGCGCCAATGTGTCCACCGGCGGCCTGAGCCCCTTCTGGAAACCTTCCACATGGGCGCGGATCTCGGCTGCGTCCCATGCGTTGCCGGCGGCCGGCAGCGCGGCGAGACGGGCCATGGAGTCGTCCAGCTCGCCCGTCACCTCGCCCGCCAGCTTGACGGACTGATCGACGTCCGGCCGGTCGATATCAACAGAGAGCACGGGAACGTCGCCGCACCAGGCCTCGTACTCCACCTCGATGGTGTCATAGCCCAGGCCAACGATCAGGTCGGCCGAGCGGATGAACTTGCGCTGAACCTGGCGAAGGCTCCGCTCGATACAGCCGATGGCGAGTGGATGGTCGTCGTCGATCAGGCCCTTGGCCATGGTGGTTGTGGCGAACGGCATATTCTGGCGCTCGACGAACGCCTTCAGCAGGCCGGGATCGTCCATCCGCATGGCCGACGTGCCGATCACGGCGACGGGACGCTTGGCGGCGGCGATCAGCCACCCGGCCGCCTCGATCTCCGCCTTTGGCGCTTTTACCGCCGCGCCGGAGGGCGCAATGTCCCCGGTCGGCCGGTCGGTCGCCTCGGCGAGCGACACGTCTTCGGGCAGGTCGATGTGAACGGGACCCTTCGGCTCCGTCATGGCGATGCGGATCGCGTCCTCGAATACTTCCCGCACATTGTCGCGGCGGGCGGCGAAGGTCGCCTTCACGATCGGCTTGAAAAGCGCGTGATGATCGATCCACATCTGAATGCGCCGGCCAAGCTGGGGCGTGTTCAGATTGCAGGTGACGGCGATCATCGGCGACCGGTCGAGAAACGCCGAGCCAACGCCCGTCGCCAGATTGGTCGCCCCCGGCCCCAGGGTCGCGATGCAGAAGCCGGGCGCGCCCGAAACGCGGCCCGTAACGTCCGCGCAGAACCCAGCGGAGCCTTCATGGGCGGTCAGCACGAAATCCATGCCGCCCTTGCGCATGGCCTCGATCAGCGGCAGCACATTGCCGCTGGGAATGCCGAAGCCGCGCTTGACGCCGGCGCCTTTCAGAATCTCGACAATCAGATCGGAATTGTTCACGCGCGTCCTGTCCTCTCGCGTTGGATTGGCCCCAAGAGCCGTCGGCGCCTGTTAGACCAAATTTGGCCGAACTAGTGAACTGGCATTTCCGATATGCGCTGCATCGAGGCGCCGCTCAACGCCAAAAGTTACCGGGATTGTCCATGTGGCTCTCCGGCGGAACGTTGGCCCCTCTGATCGAGGCTGAACAAGAAGGAGGGGGAGCCTCCCTAGCCTAAAGGGCCGCCTCGCAATTGCGGAATATACCCTGACTGTCTTCCACGACCGCTGCGAAGGCCTTTTGGGCACACTCGGGGCGCGCCACGTCTTTAGAGGCCTGTGCCCCGCATAGCGCTGCCTATTGGGGAATCGAATTCAGCAGTTCCGTCAACGAAGGTTTTCTCTAGCTGTCCATCAGCGCAAGGTAGCTGTGGAGTTGCTTGTGAAAATGCGCAATGGCGGACTCATACTTGCCAAAGCGGAAGTACTCATTGGCCTCCGAATCGAGCGCGGCCTGAATGCCGCCAACGACTGCCGCGTCTTCCTGATTGCCTTCGTCGGTAAGGAACGCGACATCCTTTTTCGCCTTTGCCAACGCTTCCGCGTTGGAGCCCTTGCCGCCCGGCAGGGCGAGCGTCATGCGGAAGTTATAGTAGCGTGTCCTCGTCGGCGTTTCGGGCTCCGAGAGCGTCACGTTAAAATGATGCGACAACCGCGTAATCGAAGCGCATGGGAAAATCCGATTCACCTGGGTGACCATGCGATCAAGTCGAAGGCCTTCGCGGGGCGCCTCTCGCAGTTCTTCGATCCGACGAAAGGGAAAGCAGACGCGGACGTTGGGGCCCGATGTCTCGATCACATTCAAATTGTCGTAGCCATAGGGAAAGAAGGATTTCGTATGGGTGCGCTTGATGTGATACCCCTCTAGCGTGCCCTCGGCCGCGAGCTTCCAGTTCGTGTCCTCCACGTATTCGCCGGTGTCAAAGACGATTTGGTCATCGGTCAAAAGGTCCGGCAGCCCGCTTAGCGCGCCGTCGGTTACGGGTTCGTCGATTGTGACGAATACGAGCCCGTTCACGACGCGAACGTCATGAATCGGCGTTAGTCCGTTCGCCGATTTCTCCAGCGTGGGGAAGCCTTTCTCATGCGGGACGTACTCCAGATCTCCGTTCAGGCGATACGCCCACCCATGATAGTTGCATATGAAAACCTTCGAGCACGCTGCGCCCTTGGCCACTTTCATGCCCCGGTGTCGACAGGCGTTGCGAAATGCATAGAGACCGCCATCCAGGTCGCGCGAGACGACGAGCGGAATCCCCGCAACGTTTCGCGCAAAATATGATCCCGGTTCCTTGAGCATCGCGGCCGGACAGATCACGACAGGCAACCGCCGCATAAGGCGCCGCTCCGCGTCGAAACGCTCCTGCGTCCGATAGTTGTCGACAGGCTCCAACCACTCTTCATCGCCAACGTCGGTCGTGCCGTGATCGATGTGATTCAGAATATGGTCAAGCAACTCCGGATCGTCGCGCATGAACGCTCTCCTATGTTATCGGCCGGCAGACTTCGCACCGCTTTCACTTTAGCCGCCAAGTCGCTCATAGGCTGGAGTCTGAGGGGCTGTATGAACCATCCTCCGCGCAACGGCCCGATTTGTCCATCGGGCCAGGCCTCGGGCCTCGTCGACGTAGTATGAACAGGGATTTCCCAATCGGCGCCCATTCCGGAAGCTCGCCGTCCAGCAGACCGAAGCAACCGGCAGAGTCGAACTTTGCGACGACGACGCAGCGCGCCTGAACGGCGTCCTGCAAGCCGACCTTTCGAAAAACGACTTCATCTTGATGTGAACGCCGGGCGACCGCTAGGCCTCTCCCGCTTAGCCGTGACCGCTCGACCCATGTTTCGCGCCCGGCCCGCCATGGCCATTGTGCAGGTCGATCCCGCCATCGCCGAAGGTTCGCCGGAGCACGCGCTGCAAGGTGAGGCCCTGGACCAGGATGGAAAACACCACGGCGATATAGGTCGCGCTCAACAGCAGCGGCTTCGCCTCGCTCGGCGGCAACGAAAGCGCCAGGGCGACCGAGATGCCCCCTTTGAGCCCGCCCCAGACCAGCGCGACGCCGGCGCCCTTGGTGAAGTCTCCCGTCCGTCGCAGTACGAACGTCACGCTGCCAACGGCCGCGATGCGGCCGATCAGCATGGCGACGATGGCGACCGCGCCCGCCAGGGCCGCTTCGGTCGAGAAGCCGATGACGACCGCCTCCAGCCCGATCAGCAGGAACAGGATCGAGTTCATGATCTCGTCCGAGAGTTCCCAGAATCGGAGCAGGTTGTCGCGGGTGTGGTCGCTCATCGCCCGGTCGACGCCCTGATTGCCGATGAGCAGGCCGGCGATCACCACCGCGATCGGGCCGGAGAGATGCAGCGAGGAGGCGAGCGCATAGACGCCCGTCGCCAGGGCCAGGGTTATCAGGATTTCGATCAGGTGATCGTCGACGCTTTTGAGCGCCAGAAAGGCGACATAGCCCGCGACGAAACCGAGCACGCCGCCGCCGACGGCCTCCAGCAGGAACACTTCTCCGGCGAAGAGCGCCGTATGCTCCGCGTCGCCGCCGGACGCGGCGACGCCGATGATGACGATGAACACCACGACGCCGACGCCGTCATTGAACAGGCTTTCGCCCGCGATCTTGGCGGCGACGGTGGGCGGCACGTGAATGGTTTTGAGAATGCCGAGGGTCGCGACGGGATCGGTCGGCGATATCAGCGCGCCGAAGGCGAGCGCCCAGATGAACGGAATCGGCTGGCCGAGCGCCGCCAGACCGTAGAAAACGATGGCGCCGACGACGAAGGTCGACAGCATGACGCCGCCCGTCGCCAGCAAGGCGATCGGCCATTTGCGGGCCGCCAGCCGGTCCAAGTCCACATGCAGGGCGCCCGCGAACAACAACAGGCTCAAGAGCCCGTCCAGCAGGACCGGGCCGAAGTCGAGGTCGTTGACGAAGGCGGAGACGGACGCCGCGAGCCCCAGGCCCGGCGACGCGCGGTCCACCAGGATGACGGCAATGGAGCCGGCCAGCGCCGCCAGCACGACGCCGATGGTGTGGGGCAGACGGAACAGCCGGTGGTTTACATAGCCCGCGAGCGCGGTCGCCACGAGCAGAAGGGCGATGGCGTCGAATATATCCATCGCCCGCGCAGCCCCCCGGCGCTCAGATTAAAACCGTGAAACGGAAGCGTTCGATCAGGCCGGCTGGCTGGCCGCGACGCCCTTTTCCTTCATCAGGTCTTCCAGCTCGCCGGACTCGTACATCTCGCGCACGATATCGCAGCCGCCGATGAACTCGCCCTTCACATAGAGCTGCGGGATCGTCGGCCAGCTGGAGAACTGCTTCACGCCTTCGCGGACCTCCATGTCCTCAAGCACGTTCACGCCCTTGAACGGCACGCCGATGTGGCTCAGCACCTGGACGGTCATGGCGGAGAAGCCGCACTGCGGGAAAACCGGCGTGCCCTTCATGAACAGCACGACGTCGGTTTCGTCGATCTCGGCCTGGATACGGGCGGCGATGTCAGACATGGGTTCGTCTCCTTGGAATAGGGTTCAGGCGCCTTCCGGCACTGCTGTCTGGAGGGCGAGCGCGTGCAGCTCGCCGCCCATGCGGCCCTGGAGGGCCGCGTAAACCAGTTGATGCTGCTGCACGCGCGTCTTGCCCTTGAACGCGATGGACGTGATGTGCGCCGCATAATGATCGCCGTCCCCGGCCAGGTCGCGAATCTCGACCGTCGCGTCAGGCATCGCCTGCTTGATCAGATCTTCGATTTCGTGCGCGTCCATCGCCATTTGGATCGGTCCTCGAATGCAGCTTGCCTTAAGCGCCCGCCATGAAAGATGGCATCCAGGTTTCATGTGCGGCGCGCAGTTCGCCTAAGGATATGGCGAGGTGGCCGCCGACAGTCAACGCGTCGCCGCCGGTCCGGCCCAGCAGAACGGCCGGCGCGCCGGCCGCCGCGGCCTCCCCGAGCACCGCCTCGGCGTCCGCCGTCGCAACCAGATAGCGGGCCTGATCCTCGCCGAAAAGCCACGCAAGCGGGTCCGCGCCCGCCGGAATCGCGACATCCGCGCCGACATCGCCCGCCAGCGCCATCTTCGCCAGCGCGACCGCGAGCCCGCCGCCGGAGACGTCGTGGCAGACATTCGTCAGGCCAGCGTCCAGCAGCTTTGCGATCAACGCGCCATTGCGGCGCTCGATCTCCAGGTCGACCGGCGGCGGCTGATGGGTTTCCGCGACGCCCGCGACTTCCGCCAGATAACGGCTCGCGCCGAGCCAGCCGGCCGTCTCGCCGATCAGCACGATCTCCAGGCCGGGCCGGAACGCGATGGAGGGGGCGGCCGCCACATCGGCGACGAGGCCGACGGCGCCGATGGTGGGCGTCGGCAGGATCGCGACGCCGTTGGTCTCGTTGTAGAGGGAGACGTTGCCCGAAACGACCGGAAAATCAAGCGCGCGGCAGGCTTCGCCCATGCCCTGAATGCAGCCGACGAATTGGCCCATGATCTCGGGCTTTTCCGGGTTACCAAAGTTCAGATTATCGGTCACGGCCAATGGCTTGGCGCCGGAAGCGACGAGATTGCGCCAGGCTTCGGCGACCGTCTGCCGGCCGCCCGTCACCGGGTCCGCGAAGCAATAGCGCGGCGCGCAGTCGCTGACGGCGGCGATGCCCTTCGGCCCGTCGCCGATGCGGACGACGGCGGCGTCCCCGCCCGGCCCGCGCATGGTGTCGCCGCGCACGAGGCTGTCATACTGCTCCCAGATCCAACGCCGCGAGGAGAGGTTCGGCCCACCGATCAGGCGGAGCAGCGCCGCGCCGGCGTCCTGCCCCCGGTCGAGATTAGCCAAGTCGAACTCAGGCTTAGGCGCCGGTATCTCATAGGGACGGTCATATTCCGGGGACGCCTCGGAGAGCGGCTGGATCGGCAGGTCGCCGACCAGCTCGCCATGCCAGTAGAGGCGCATGCGGCCGGTGTCGGTCAGTTCGCCAATGGTGGCGAAATCGAGGCCCCATTTGTCGAAGATCGCGGCTGCCGTCGCTTCCGCGCCCGGCTTCAGCACCATCAGCATGCGCTCCTGGCTTTCGGAGAGCATCAGCTCATAGGGCGTCATGCCGGCTTCGCGCATGGGCGTGCGGTCCAGCATCAGGTCGAGGCCGAGCCCGCCCTTGCCGGCCATCTCGAAGGAGGAGGACGTGAGCCCGGCCGCGCCCATGTCCTGGATCGCGACGATGGCGTCCGTTTCCATCAGCTCCAGGCAGGCTTCGATCAGGAGCTTCTCGGCGAAGGGATCGCCGACCTGGACGGTGGGCCGCTTCGCTTCCGACTCGTCGTCGAACTCGGCCGACGCCATGGAGGCGCCGTGAATGCCGTCCCGCCCGGTCTTCGAGCCGACATAGACGACCGGGTTCCCGACGCCGGCGGCGGTCGAATAGAAAATCCGGTCCGCCCTGGCGATGCCGACGGTCATCGCGTTTACGAGGATATTGCCGTTATAGGCTTGATCGAACTCGCATTCCCCGCCGACAGTCGGCACGCCGACGCAATTGCCATAGCCGCCGATGCCGCTGACCACGCCCGCGACGAGGCTGCGGGTCTTCGGATGCTCCGGCGCGCCGAAGCGCAGGGCGTTCAAATTGGCGATGGGCCGCGCGCCCATCGTGAACACGTCGCGCAGAATGCCGCCAACGCCCGTGGCCGCGCCTTGATAGGGCTCGATGAAGGAGGGATGGTTATGGCTCTCCATCTTGAAGATCGCCGCCTCGCCGTCCCCGATATCCACGACGCCGGCGTTCTCGCCGGGCCCGCAGATCACCCAAGGCGCCTCGGTCGGCAATGTTTTCAGGTGCTTCTTGGACGACTTGTAGGAGCAATGTTCGCTCCACATCGCCGAGAACACGCCAAGCTCAACCAGATTGGGCGTCCGGCCCATGATCTCGAGCACGCGCTCATATTCGTCCGGCGTCAGCCCGTGGGCGGCGACGATTTCCGCCGTAATTTCAGGCTCGTTCGGCAAGCGGTTCATGCCGCCTCCAACAGGCTCGTGAAGAGGGCGAGACCATCCTCGCCGCCGGCCAGCGGGTCGGTCGCGTTCTCGGGATGGGGCATCAGGCCCAGCACATTGCGGCCGGCGTTCAGCACGCCCGCGATGTCCGCCGTCGAGCCGTTCGGATTGTCGCCATCAGCGTAACGAAACGCGATACGATCCTGATCCTCGAGCATTTTTTGCTGGTCTGGCGTCACGAAATAGCCGCCGTCGTGATGGGCGACGGGCGTGCGCATGCGGGTGACGCCAGCCTGCATCGCCCGGGTGAAGGGCGAATTGCCGGTGCCGCAGACGAGCGTCGTCTCCCGGCACACGAACTTCAGGTTGGCGTTGCGCAGGAGCGCCCCTTCCAGGAGCCCCGCCTCGATCAGGATCTGGAAGCCGTTGCACACGCCCAGGACCGGCTTGCCGGCGGCCGCGTGGGCGCGGATCGCATCCATGATCGGCGCGCGGGCGGCGATGGCGCCGGGGCGCAGATAATCCCCGTAGCTGAACCCGCCCGGCAGGGCGAGGAAGTCTACGTCCGGCAGGGTCGTCTCCCGGTGCCAGACATGCAGCGGCTCTTCCCCGAACGCGCGGCGGCAGGCAAGCGCCATGTCCCGCTCGCGGTTCGAGCCAGGAAAGACGACGATCGCAGCGCGCATCAGCCTTCGATCTCTATCTCGTAGTCTTCGATAACGGGGTTGGCGAGCAGGCGGGCGCACATCTGCTCGACCGCCGCCTTCGCCGAGGCGGCGTCCGCGGCGTCCACGTCCAGCTCGATCAGCTTGCCCTGGCGCACATTGTCGACGCCGGAAAAGCCAAGCGTCTGAAGCGCTTGGCCGATGGCCTTGCCCTGAGGATCGAGCACGTCCGGCCGCAGCCGGATCGCAACCTGCGCCTTCATGCCTCGCCTTCCTTCGGCTCCGCCCCGTCCCGCTTGGCGCCGGACTTGAGCTCCGTCACGTTCGCGTCCTGGAGAATGCCCAGGCGGCGCGCAACCTCGCGATAGGCTTCGACGACGCCGCCCAAGTCCTTGCGAAACCGATCTTTATCCAGGATTTCGTTGGTCTTGATATCCCAGAGACGGCAGGAGTCCGGGCTGATCTCGTCCGCCAGCACGATCTGCTCCGCGTCCTCGGTCAGGAACCGCCCGAACTCCACCTTGAAGTCGATCAGCTTCAGGCCGCAGCCGATGAAGAGCCCGGTCAGGTAATCGTTGATGCGGAGAGCCAGATTGAACATATCGTCCAGGTCCGCCGGGGAGGCCCAGCCGAACGCGGTGATGTGCTCCTCGGTGACGAGCGGGTCGCCGAGTTCGTCCGCCTTGTAATAATATTCCACGATGGACCGGGGCAGCGGCGAGCCCTCGGCGACGCCAAAGCGCTTGGAGAACGAGCCGGCGGCCACATTGCGCACCACCACCTCGATCGGAATTATCTCAACTTCCCGAATAAGTTGTTCACGCATATTAATGCGCCGAATGAAGTGCGTCGGCACGCCGACTTCCTGCAATCGCATCATCAGATATTCGCTGATGCGATTGTTCAGGACGCCCTTGCCCTCGATGATGGCGTGTTTCTGATTGTTGAAGGCCGTCGCGTCGTCCTTGAAATACTGAACGATCGTGCCCGGCTCCGGCCCCTCGTACAGGACCTTGGCCTTGCCTTCGTAAATTCGTCTACGGCGCGCCATGGGGAATGCTTTCAGGGTTCAAACCAAAACGCGGCCGAGACGCGGCCGCAGAGTCGCACCTGTATACTCTATTGCGCCCTGAAATGCATCGCGCCTGTCAGAGAGCGATGGGGGTGAATGGCGAGCGGTCCGGCCAGGCGCGGGCGAAGCGCCATTGCGGGCGGACCTCTTCCCCCCGGCCCGGCGCCGGCAGCGCGATCAGGGAGGAGGATACGGTGCCGAAGCCCCAGTCCGTCTCCACGTGGATGGCGGCGTTCGGCTCCGTGTGTCCGGGCGCCATTTCCCGGGACGCGAGCAGCGCCTCCCATGTCGCCCAATCGTCGTCGTCGGGCTCCGGCGGCGCCGTCGCCTCGAAGGTCGGCAGATAGTGGAGCGCGCGGGGCGAGGCCCCAACATCGTTCAGGTCATGGGCCGTGAGGACCGAGACGCCTTCCGGCGCGGGCGCGACTTCGGCCTGTCCCCGTCCCTCGCCTTTCACCCAGAACGCCTCGCGGGCGTCCGCGACCACCAGGTTGAAGCTGCGATAGGCGCCGGCGTCCAGGTGGGAGAGCGCGTCCGCGGCCGCCGCCGCCTCGGCATGGTCGAGCGCCTCCAGCGGCAGCTCCCCCCGGCTCCGCTTGCCGGCGGCGGGACCGAGAGAGCCCGTGCGGTTCAGCACGGCGGCGACGAGGCCATGGTCGTTCATGCCGAGCCAGGTGCCGCCCGCCTCCCGGTCCCGCCCCGCGATCACGTCCTCCCGGTCCGGCCAATGGCGGGCCGGCGGGTCCCAGGCGCGGGTCGTCAATTCGTCCCGATTGGCGGCGAGCAGAAGCGGCCAGGCGTGGCCCGGTCGGCGCAGCAGAACGACGGTGCACATGCGGAAATTTCAGTCCCGAAACGAAGTTGCGACAGTTCAGGTGTCGCGCAGCGGTCATCCGACCATTATATAGGTCTTGAATCGGCTATCTTTCAAAGACCCCGCAAGGAGCGACAGGGCCCATGGCGACGTTCGATGATCGCGAAAAGGAATTCGAGTCCAAGTTCAAGCATGACCAGGAATTGCAGTTCAAGGTGATGGCCCGGCGCAACCGCCTGTTCGGCGAATGGGCGGCCAGCGAGATGGGCCTTTCCGGCGAAGCGCTGACCACCTACGCCAAGGACGTGGTCATGTCCGACTTCCAGAAGCCCGGCGACGACGACGTGCTGGAAAAAGTGCAGGCCGACCTGAAGGCCGCCGGCATCGAGGTGGAGGCCGAGCGCCTGCGCAAGCGCATGGACGCGCTCTTGGGCGACGCCAAAGCGCAGGTGATGGCGGAATAGGCCGACGACGCCTTCGGGGCGTTCAGGCCGCCGGCCCGCGCGCTTCGAGCGCGGCCAGCGCCGCCTCGATATCCGCGGCCGCCGCCGCGTCCGACGCCTGGACCGCCTCCGGTCCGCGCGTGCGCGCTTCGGCCGCGATGAAATGCACGTCGCGAATGCCGATGCAGGCCAGTATCTCGGTGAGATAGGGCCGCAGGAAATCCGGCTGGCGCGCGGCTGGCGGGGAGATCGCGCCCCCGGCCGCTATGACGATGAATGTCGGCCGGTCCCGCAGCAGGCCGATCTTGCCGTCGGGCGTGCTTCTGAACGTGCGCCCGAACCGGACGATCTGGTCGATCCAGGCTTTCAGGGCCGCCGGCAGCGTGAAGTTGTGCATCGGCGTGCTAATCGCCAGCAGGTCCGCCGCCTCCAGCTCCCGAATCAGCGTTTCGGAAAGCGCCAGGGACGGCAGACGGGCCGCGTCCTCCGCCGTCTGGCCGGCCATCATGTCGCGGGCGAACGCGGCCGAAGGAACCGCCGGCGGATCGAGGTCCAGCCGCCGCCGCACAATCTCGCCCGGCAAGCGCGCCAGAAGGCGCTCGGCGACTTTCCAGGATTCCGCCGCCTCCCCTTTCGGGCTGGCCGCGACGTGCAAGATCCGCGTCATGGGCCGGCGGGGTCGAGAATGCCGGTCGGCAGCCCGTCGATGCTGGTCATGTTCTTTTCCCGCCAATAGGCCGCGATGCCATCCGGCCCCTTCCCCGTCGCCCATTTGGTCAGGACGTCCCGGTCCCGTTCGTAGGCGAACAGGGGCACGCCGAAGCCGCAGGAGGTCTGCGCCATCGCGATATCCAGGAGTACGATCTGGCGCGCGCCCGGCGGCGCTTCGCCGTCGAAGCAGTCAGCCAGGATGCGCCGATACTCGTCGCTATCCCGATGCACGATGCGTCCCTGGCCATAGAGCCGGAGAATTCGCGGCGGGCCTTCGAAGGAGCAGAACATGATCGTCATCCGCCCGTCCGCCTTCATATGCGCCGAGGTCTCGGATCCGCTGCCGGTCTTGTCCAGATAGACCACCGTACTCGCGTCGAGCACGCGCAGCGCGCCGCCTTCTCGCGGCGAGATATTGATGCGGCTTTCCGCCGTCGCGCTCGCCGTGAAGAAGATGCGTTGCCGGCCGATCCATTCCTGATGCTCGCCCGAAAGTTCCGGAAATTGCTCCGCCATGACGATTTGCCTCCCATTCTCGCTATCGCCGTCAGGGTGTTCCAACGGCGTCTTAAGCGTGGAGAACGGCGAATGATCCAGCCATATCGCGAAAGATCAAGACGGGCGCGGACGTCACCGCGCGGCTGTGCGGCTGAATTTCATCATCTGGTGCGCCAAGGCGTCTTGGGGTCCGCTCCAGGCATAGGCCAATAAGGACGGCTCAAGATTGGATGTCGTTATCCGGTGCGTATGGCCCGGCGGATTGAAGATCAGCGAGCCAGGCCCGAACACGCCCTGATGATTCTCCGAAACGGCGCCGGACAGGCAGATGTAGCTTTCAGTGATGTCGTCATGGGCATGGGCGGGATAGGTGCAGCCGGGCGCGAACAGCACGAGGCCCAGGATCACCTCGTTCGTCAGCACCGGACCGCTCGGCCCCGCAAGCTCCGCATAGGCATACTTCCGTTCCAGGCCGCGCGGCATGCGGTCATAGCCGTATTGCCAGCTCAGACTGTGCTCGATGGCGCAAATCGCGCGGATCAGGGACGCATGGCGCTCCAGCAGCCCCTCATCCAGGGCGCGCCGCAGATGCGCGGTGACGGGCTTTCGCGCCGGCTCCAGCCATTTGACCGTAGCGTCGGCCGCCATCACCCGGCTGATCGCCTCGCGCACCGCGCGCTGATGGCTCCGAATGCGCGGGCTGCCGCCGGACGAAAGATAACGATAGAACTCGTAATATTCGCGCAGCAGATAGCGCCAGTCGGGCATCTCCGAAAGCCTCGGCTCGGGAACGTCCGCCATCATCGTCAAGCTCCGGTAGAACGGCGAATGACGTTACATCTCGATTTCCGCCGGGTCGATCTTCAAATGGCGGCGCGACCGCCGCCAACCTCCCTGCATCCATAGCCTCTCCGGCTTTGTACGCCGCCGAGCGCGCCATCACCCAGCCAGCATTCGGCCTCTAGGCGTCTGTCCATCGCGCGATACTTCACTTAGGCTCACGGGCTAGCAGGCCACTGAAAGACTCCGATGCTCTCTAGGCGGCGGACTTTTTCACCAGCCCGCCAAAGCGGAAAGGAGGCTGCAATGCCGGAGTTTTCCCCAGTCCTCGTTCTCGACCAGCTTGACGGAACCAATGGCTTCCGTCTCGACGGCGTAGCGCCGAACTACGATACAGCCCGGGCCGTTTCCGGAGCCGGCGACGTAAATGGCGACGGCATTCCCGACATTCTGATCGGCGCGCGCAGCGCTTCGCCGAACGGACAGAGTTCCGCCGGCGCCGCATATCTCGTGTTCGGCAAGGCCGGCGGGTTCGAGACGGCGATCGATCTCGGCGCATTGGATGGCGCCGACGGGTTCGAAATCGATGGCGCGCTGGCAGGTTCGTTTGTCGGCGGCAGCGTCGCCCGCGTCGGCGACGTGGATGGCGACGGCCTGGACGACGTACTCATCGGCGCACCGGGCTACGGCGACGGCGGCGCCGCGTTCCTGCTGTTCGGCGATCAACTGACGACGGCCGACGAGGCAGACGGAACAGCCGATGGCAAGATCCTGCTGAACGGCGCGACATTCGGCGCGGGAACGGTGGGCCAGCGCTTTCTCGCCGAGGGGCCGAACGGCGGCGATGACTTCGGCCTTTCTGTCGCGGGCGTCGATATGAACGGGGACGGTTTCGCGGACTTGATCTTCGGCGCGCCTGACGCCGATCCGTCGAGCGGCGCCGGGAATGGGGACGAAGGCGCCGCCTATGTCGTATTTGGCGGCGACGCCAACCTCGAAGCGCTGGACATCGAAGACAGCCTGGATGACGGTCTGATAAGGATCGCCGACCTGAGCGCGGGCCAGGGCGTCAGATTGGCGGGCGGCACGACGAACGATAACGAACAGGCCGGATATGCTGTCGCGACCGCGGGCGACGTCAATGGCGACGGTTTTGAAGACGTTATCATCGGCGGCCGATTAGCCGACCCGAATTCCGGCGGCGACAACGGCAACGAAGGGGCCGCCTATTTGATCTTAGGCCGGTCCGAGGCGAACTGGGCGATCACCTCGACCGTCGGCCTGCAGTTTTTGAACGGCGTCGTCGGCGCGGTTGTCGAAGGCGAAAACGACTCCGACCAGACCGGCCGCTGGGTCGATGGCGGCGGCGACGTCAACGGCGACGGGTTGGACGACATCGTCGTCGCCGCCCCCTATGCCGACCCCTACGGCACCAACAGCGCCGGCTCCGCCTATGTCCTGTTTGGACGCGCCGCCTTCAGGCCGGATATCGAAGTCGCCGACATCGATGGCCAGAACGGTTTTCGCATGAACGGCCTTCGGGGCGGCGACTACACCGGCATTTCCGTCATGATGGCGGGAGATTTGAATGGCGACGGCTTCGAGGACGTCGCCGTCGCCGCCCATTTCTTTGACCAGATCGGCAATACGAACGCCGGCGCCGTATTTGTCGTCTTCGGCAAGGCTGGCGGCTTCGACGCCGAGATCGATCTTGGCGCGCTCAACGGCGACGACGGCTTCCGCGTCGACGCCGGCCCCCAGGCGGATATCTTGGGCCGAGGCCTCTCCGGCAAACTCGGCGATATAAACGGCGACGGGTTCGACGATCTTCTGGTCAGCGGCTACCGCTCGAACTACGCCGGCAGCAATTCAGGTTCGGCCTTCGTGATATTCGGCCACAAGGCGGAGAGCGAAGTAACCCGGATCGGCACGAATCTCGGCCAGACTCTGCATGGCGGCGTCAGCGACGACCTCATCGAAGGCAATGACGGCGACGACACGCTGTTCGGCCACGAGGGCGACGACGTGATCTCCGGCGGCGGCGACGACGACATGATCGAGGGCGGCGACGGCGACGACGATATTTCCGGCAGCAGCGGCGACGACGTGATCGAGGGCGGCGACGGCGACGACGTCATCAAGGGCGGCTCGGGCGCGGACATTTTCTTCGGCCTCTTGGGCCGCGACCGGATCGACGGCGGCGGCGGCGACGACGAACTGGATCTGAGGGACGTCGACGGCTCCGTCATGGTCAAGCTGGACAACGGCAAGGCGGTCACCTCCGCCCGCGACAAGGCCTGGCTGGAGGGCGTGGAGGACGTGGCCGCGACCCTCGGCGACGACTATCTGCGCGGGGACGACGCCGACAACCGCCTGATCGGACGCGCCGGCGCGGACGAGATCTTCGGCGGCGTCGGGGACGACGCGCTCTTCGGCAGCACCGGCGCGGACACGCTGCGGGGCGACGAAGGCAATGACAATCTCTTCGGCAGCAGCGGCGCGGACGACATCGACGGCGGCGACGGCGACGACGTGATCCGCGCCGGCACGGGCGACGACCGGGGCGGCGGCAGCGCCGGCGACGACGATATCGACGGCGGCGACGGCGACGATCTGTTCTTCGGCAACGAAGGCGCGGACCTGATGACCGGCGGCGACGGCGACGACAAGCTGCGCGGCCAGGAGGGCGACGACCGGCTGGATGGCGGCGCCGACGACGACAGCCTGCGGGGCGGCGACGGCGACGACGTGATCGAGGGCGGCGACGGCCGCGACACCTTGCAGGGCGAAGACGGCGACGACGTGCTGATCGGCGGCGGCGGCCGGGACAACATCTTCGGCGGCGCCGGCGTCGACCGGTTCGTCATGGTCGACGATTTCGAGTTCGACAAGATCTTCGACTTCGAGGACGGTCTGGAGTTCCTGGATTTCCGCCAGCACTCGACCATCAACAGCATCGACGACCTTCAGATCCAGGCTTTCGGCTCCGGCGACACGGACACCCGCATCCGCGACATCGCCGACACCGACGATTTCATCGTTCTGGAGAACGTCGACGTGTCGAACATCTCCGAAGCCGACTTCCTGTTCTGAGTCAGGCCCCGGCGATCGCCTGGACGTCTTCGGCGAGCGCCTTCGGCAGGAGCACGCCCTCCGTCGGCGTACGGGCGCGGTTGGCGAGGCGGCGGTCGCCCGGCAGGCGCACGCCTTCGTCCGCCAGCATTTCCTGAAACAGGCCTTCCATGCGCTCGAGAAACCTTTCCTGGCCGAAGCGGGCCGGGTCCATCGCCAGAATGAGATGACCGGCCGCCGACGGGCCGCCGTGGCCGGTATAGCCGGCTTCGGCCTCCAGGCTGGTGTCGCCGCCGGAGAGCCCCGCCGCCAGAATTTCGACCATCATGGCGATGGCGCCGCCCTTATAGCCGCCGAAGGGAAGCTGCACGCCGGCCAGGATCGCCGCCGGGTCCGTCGTCGGCGCGCCGTCGGGGCCGAGGCCCCAGCCTTCCGGCGCCGCATGGCCGTCGCGCGCGGCGATCATGATCTCCCCGCGCGCCGCGGCGCTGGACGCCTGATCGAACACCATCGGCGCGCGCCCCGGCCGGGGAACCGCGAAGGACATCGGATTGGTCCCGAAAACGGCCCGCGCGCCGCCCGCCGCGGCCACGAAAGAGCGGGAGTTGACGAAGCTCATCGCCACCAGCCCGGCGTCCGCCAGCGGCTCCGTATCGGGCCAGAGCGCGGCGAAATGGGCCGAGTCGCCGATCGCCAGGGCGGCGATCCCTTGCGACTTCGCCTTTTCAATCAACGGCGGCCGGCCGACCTTCACGGCCAAGGGCGCCAGGCCGTTGTCCGCCTCGACCCGGACGACGCCCGGCGCCGCGTCGACGACGCGCGGCGCGGCGGTTCCGTTGACGCCGCCCGCCTTCACCGCCGCGCAGTAGCCCGGCACGCGGAAGACGCCGTGGCTCTGGCAGCCGTCCCGTTCGGCGTTGCGCACCACCTCCGCGACCGCTTCGGCGTTGGCCCGGTCGGCCCCCGACGCCATCAGCGCTTTCGCGGTCAGATCGAAAACGCCTTCGAGCGTGAAGCGAACCGTATCCTGGCTCATCACGACGGGGTCCTCCGCTTGCGTGAATGCAAATGCCGCCGGTCGAACTAGCAGCAGCGCCTTACATATGCCCCAAGCTCCTGGACGGCGTCCCGGCTTTTTTGCAACAGGGGCGCGAAGATATGCCAGATGTGGGGCATGTCCTCCCATTCCGCATAATCGACCGCGACGCCAGCATGGCGCGCCCGCGCCGCGAGACGGCGGCTGTCGTCCAGCAGCGTCTCCGCCGTGCCGACCTGCACCAGGAGGGGCGGCAGGCCCTTCAGGTCCCCATAGAGCGGAGACAACAGCGGCTCCGTCTTCGGCGCCTCGCCGGCATAGAGGTCCGCGAAGAAGTCGAGGCCGGCCCGTTGCACCATGGGATCGGCCTCGGCCTTGGTGACCATGGTCTGGCCCGTGCCGACAAGGTCCGTCCAGGGGGAGATGCAGCAGCCGCAGGCCGGCAGCGGCAGGCCCAGGTCGCGCGCCTGCATCAGCGCCGCCACGACAAGCCCGCCGCCGGCGGAGTCGCCGCCGAAGCTCGCCTTGGCCGGATCGACGCCGCTATCGAGCAGTTCTCGCCAAGCCTGCACCGTATCGTCGACGGCGGCGGGGAACGGGTGCTCCGGCGCCAGGCGGTAATCCAGGTTGAGAACCCGACCGCCCATGGCACGCGCGATCTCGTAGACCATGTTGCGGTGGGTGTTGAGCGAGCCCTGCACATAGCCGCCGCCATGGACGTAGAGCATGACGCGCCCCTCGTCCGCGGCGGGATCGTAGACCCATTCCGCCGGGCAGCCCGCGAACTGGACCGCCTCGACCGTCGCCGCCGCCGGGACCGGGAAACGGTCGCCCATTTCCTCCATGCGCGCGCGGCGTTCCTCGACGGAAAGCCCGTCGGGCGCGCCGCGCTCCCGCAGCGTCGCAATGAGTTTCTCGATGCCGATGTCGATCGCTTCGGCCATGGCTGGGTCTCCCTGGAATGCGTCGGCGGGAAGGATCGCCGATAGGGCGCGGCGGATCAATCCGCGCCCGCGCCTCAGACCAGGGCGATCGCGGAAAGCAGGCGGGCGTAGTCCGGCTCGTTCCTGTGCCGGCTGCGGCGATAGCTGAAGAAGCGGTCCTCTTCGGCGTAGACGTCTCGCCCGACCGCCTCGACCGCGCCGAGGCCGAGCGCCCGCGCGCCTTCGGCGACGAAGGCCGAGAGATCGAACTGCCGCTTCTCCGCCGACCGGCCCGGCGCGAAATACCGCCCGTTCGCCGGGCTGCGCTCCAGAAAGGCGGCTTCGAACTCAAGCCCGACTTCATAGGACGCCTGGCCGATGCAGGGGCCGACGGCGGCGGCGATGTCGGCCCGGCGGGCGCCGAGCCCTTCCATGGCGACGACCGCCGCCTCGACGACGCCGTCGATGGCGCCGCGCCAGCCGGCATGGGCGGCGGCGACCACGCCCGCCCGCCTGTCCGCCAGCAGCACCGGCGCGCAGTCCGCCGCAAGCGCGCCGACGACGACGCCGGGCGTCGCGGTTACGAGCGCGTCGGCCTTCGCCGGCTCGCCCGCGAACGGCCCCTCCACGACCACGGCCTTGGCCGAGTGGATCTGATAGGCCGTCATGGGTTCGGCGTTCCGGCCGGTCAGCCAGTTCCCGGCGCGGCGCCTGTTCTCGACGACGGCGTCCCGGTCGTCGTCGGACCCGAGGCCGCAGTTGAGCGAGGCATAGACGCCCTCGCTGACGCCGCCCGCCCGCGTGAAAAAGCCGTGACGCACGCCTTCGCCGGAAAGGGCGGCGGCTTCCAACGGATCGATCGCAGCCATGGCGCCGCTCCTCATGCTTTGTAGCCCGCCGGCGGCGGATAAACGGCGGGCAACAGCGCCAGCGCCTTGAAAAGCGCGCCCATCCGCAGGGGATCGACGAGGCGGCGAAGCCCCTGGGCGACGGCTTCGGCGTCCGCCGGCGCCGCGTCCCGCGCGAGCCGCGCCGCCCGAGCCTCCGCGCCGAGCCGCAGCAGGAACGCGCCCTGCTCCACCGGCCCCCAGGCGCGGGCGCCGGCCCGCTCGGCGGCCGCGACGACGCTTTCGAAATCCACGTGGGAGGTGATGTCGGCCGCGCCCGGCGCCGCCAGCGGGTCCGCCGGCTTGCCGTCGCGCAGCGCCTGCAGGCTGTCGCCGAGCTTGGCGCCGACGTGGCCGTAGTCGATCAGCAGGGCCGCGCCGTCGGCGTCCGCGATATGCCGCGCGACGGCGGCGGCGAGCCGTTCCCGCTCCGCCCCCCATTCGAGGATGCCGCCTTCGGGCGCCGCCGCCAGGTCGAGAGACGGACGGTCCGGCGGCTCGACCGCGTCGCCGAGCGCAAAGCGGAAGCCGTCTTCGGCGTCGAATTCGACCATGCGTTCGCGCCAGCCGTCCCCGACGCGCTGCAATTGCCGGATCGGCAGCGCGTCCAGGAATTCGTTGGCGACGAGAAACAGCGGCTTGTCGGCGGCGGCGGCGAGACCGGCCTTCCAGTCCGGCCGCCAGATCGGCGCCAGCGGCAGGCGGCGCGCGCTCTGTTCGCGTCGCATGGCCGGGCTCGCCTCGACCAGGATCAGCTCCGCCGCTTCGAGGAATTCCGGCGCGACGCCGGCCGCGCGCAGCGCGTCGGCCATAAGCTGGCCGCGCCCCGGGCCGAGCTCCACCAGCGCGAACGGCTTGGGCCGGCCGGCCTGCATCCAGGCTTCGACCAGCCAGAGGCCGATCATCTCTCCGAAAATCTGGCTGATCTCGGGCGCGGTGGTGAAATCGCCGCCGGCCCCGATCGGCGCGCCGGCCATGTAGTAGCCATGGTCCGGCGCGGTCATCGCCTCGGCCCAGAAGGCGTCGAGACGGATCGGCCCCTTCGCCTGGATCCGCTGGCCGAGCGCGGCCGCGAGCGGTGTGCACAAGGGGCTCACGCGCGCGCCCTCACGATCAGCGCGACCCCGATCAGGATCATGGGAAGGGAGAGGAGTTGGCCCATGGAGGCGCCAGCGAAGAGATAGCCCAGATGCGCGTCCGGCTCGCGGGCGAACTCCACGCAGAAGCGCGCGGCGCCATAGCCAGCGACGAACACGCCGAGGATCGTTCCGTAGCGGGCGCGCACATGCTCCCGCCGGGCGAGCAGCCAAAGCACGACGAACAGCAAAACGCCTTCGAGCGCCGCTTCATAAAGCTGGCTCGGGTGACGGGGCGTCTGGGTCGGGTCGCCCGGAAAGACCATCGCCCACGGCGCGTCCGTCGCCCGGCCCCAGAGTTCGCCGTTTATGAAGTTCGCAAGCCGGCCGAGGAACAGGCCGATCGGCCCCGCCGCCGCGCACAGGTCCCCCACATGCAGGGCCGGCAGGTTCCGTCGCCGGGCGAAGACATAGCCCGCGAGGACGCAGCCGATCAGCCCGCCATGGAACGACATGCCGCCTTGCCAGACCTGCAGCGCGTCCAGCGGATTATCGATGAAATAGAGCGGCTTGTAGAAGAGCACATAGCCGAGCCGGCCGCCCAGAATGACTCCGAGCGTGATCCAGACCAGAAGGTCGTCGATATCGGTTTCGCTCAGATGGCTGGGCGCGCGGGCGGCGAGGCTTCTGACATAACGCCAGCCGACGAGCAAGCCCACGATATAGGCGAGCGCATACCAACGAATAGCGAAGGGACCGATTTCCACCAATGTCGGATCGATCGCCGGAAATGGTATAACCAGCGCGGGCAAGGAATTGTCTCTCCCGGACGCATTGCGGCGATCGCCGCCAATCTGCAATAACGGCGGCGATCCTAGTGGGTTTCGCGTTATAACAAAATGGAACCGGGCGGAAAGCGGCGCCCGCCCGACAATCGCGGCGCAGGCCGGCGACGGAGCGATAGAATGCAGGAAAGCGAACGGCCGAGCGGCCGCCTGTTCGAGGATTTGAGCAAGCTCGCCGGCGGCGCGCTGGGCGCGGCGAGCGGCGTCAAGGCGGATGTGGAGGCGCTGGTGCGCGCCCAGGCGGCCAGGCTTATCGAGGAACTGGACCTCGTCCGCCGGGAGGATTTCGAAGCGGCGCGGGAGATGGCGGCGAAGGCGCGCGCCGAGCAGGAGAGCCTGCTGGACCGGATCGAAACGCTGGAAAAGCGGATCGCCACGCTGGAAGCAAATTCCGTTTAATATTAATTTACAAGCTCTTTTTCTCCACAGATTACTCCGCATTCTCCCGTAAAAAGTTGATTCAAGTGCGAATCTGCGCTTGCGCTGCTGAATCCGGATCGGCAAGTTTGGCGTTGAGGAATGCCGCAGGCGCGGCTTCGTCGATGCAAGGGGCGGCGAACATGCACGCGAGCTACTTTCACCCGCTCGACCTGGTCGAGGAAATTTTCGTCGCGAATGACTGGCAGTTCGAACGCGCCGTCGCCGACGAACTGATCGCGGATGTGGGCGGCCGCTGGGCGGACTACAGCCTGATGTTCGGCTGGCGGGACGACATGCGCATGATGCAGTTCGCCTGCGCGTGCGATCTGCGCGTCACGGTCGAGCGCCGCAGCGCCGTTTACGAGCTGCTGTCCCTGGTGAACGACCAGATGCCGCTTGGCCATTTCATCGTCGACCCGGGCTCCAACCTCCTGGTTTTCCGCCACGCTTCCCTGATGCGCGGCCAGCAGAGCCCGACCGTCGAACAGCTCGAAGATATGGTGGAGCTGGCGCTCGCCGAATGCGATCGCTTCTACCCAGCTTTCCAATATATGCTGTGGGGCGGCAAGTCGGCGTCCGACGCCGTCGCTGCCGCTTTGCTGGAGCCGGTTGGGAGGGCGTAGACCGATGACGGGCGTATTGCTTGTCGGGTGCGGAAAGATGGGCGGCGCGCTGCTGGACGGCTGGCGCGCCAACAAGGCCGCGGACCGGTTTGTCGTCGTCGAGCCGGCGCCGGGGGCGACCGAGCGCTTCGCCGCAACTTCGGATGTGACTGTCGTCGCCGCGATATCCGACATTCCGGCCGATTTCGCCGCCGACGCCATCGTCATGGCGGTCAAGCCGCAGACCATGGCGGAGGTCGCGCCGCCCTATGCCGGCCGCGCCTCGAGCGCCGTGACGCTTTCCATCGCCGCCGGGACGCCGATTTCCTTTTTCGAGCAGGCGTTCGGCGAGGACGCCGCAATCGTGCGGGCAATGCCGAACACGCCGGCCGCCATCGGCCGGGGCATGAGCGTGCTTTGCGCCAACGCCGCCACGAGCGGGCCGCAGAAGGCGCTCGCCGAAACGCTGATGCAGGCGGCAGGCGCCGTCGACTGGATCGACGACGAAGGCCTGATGGACGCCGTGACCGCCCTTTCGGGCAGCGGCCCGGCTTATGTTTTCCATCTGATCGAAACCATGGCGGCGGCGGGCGAAGCGCTCGGCCTTTCGCCCGAGCTCGCCGCGAAGTCCGCGCTGGAGACCGTGGCCGGCGCCGGCGAGCTTGCGCGCCAGGCGGCGGAAGACCCGGCGACGCTCCGCCAGAACGTCACCAGCCCCGGCGGCACCACCGCCGCCGCGCTCGGCGTGCTGATGGGCGAGGACGGGCTCGGCCCGCTGATGGCGCGCGCGCTGACGGCCGCCCGAGATCGCGGCCGCGAACTCGCCAAGGGCTGATTTTCTGCCCCACGGCCAGGGACGCGGCGCAGCCGCCATTCAACGTCGACAAGCGTCCCGGCCCGTGCTTTTTAGCCGGATCGGAATCACGCGCCGGCAAAAGGATACACAGTCATGGCGGGATCCGCCGAAACGGCGACCGTAGAGGTTCGCGGCCATCGCTTCACGGTGGACGTCAGCCAGCCGACGCACCGCCGGTTCTGGACCGAACAGCTTGCCGCCGGGTGGGAACGGGCGACGTTGGATTTCGTCGAACGCTACGCTGTCGCCGGCGCGGCCTTTCTGGATATCGGCGCGTGGGTCGGCCCCTTCTCGCTGGTCGCCGCCAGCCAGGGCGCCCGCGTCATCGCGCTGGAGCCGGACCCGGTGGCCCGCGCGGCGCTGGAAGCCAATGTTCGCCTCAACGATTTGGATATCCGCGTGCTCGCCTCGGCCTTCGACGCCGGCGGCGACGGCCTTTCGCTTCATGGCGGGCGGCGCGGTTTCGGCGCATCCACCACGAGCGCGGCCCGGAAGGGCGGAGAGACCGTCACGGTGCCGACAGTGACGGCGGCCGATCTCGCCGAGATGGCGGGCGGCGGACCGGCCGCGATCAAGATTGATATCGAGGCGCATGAATTCGCCTGCGCGGCCGCGATCGCGGACTTGCGGCGCCGGCTGAATGCGCCCCTGCACCTTTCCCTGCATCCCCGCATGTTGCGGCGCTCGTTCGGCTGGCGCCGTTTCTTCGGCGGCGACCGGATCGTCTTCGAGCGCACGCTCGCTTTGCTGGAAGGTCTGGACGGCGTCGCGATCGAGGCGACGGACGCGCCCGTCGCCGTCGACGCCGAGGGGCTGCGCGCCCGTCTGTTGGGCGCGCCCGGCGGCGTGAAGAATTTCGATGTGGTCGCGACGCCGATAAGTCTGGGCTGACCGGTCCGCGGTCGCTATGAACCACGCGCACGCTCACACGCACTACATCGACATCTACTGCGAACGGCTTGACGGCGCGTTCTGGGCCGAACCCATCAACGCGCTCACCAACCTCTCCTTCATCGCGGCCGCCATATGGGCCTGGCGCCGCGGCGCCAGACAAGGCGACATCGTCGTGCAGGCCCTGGCCGCCATCGTCGCGGCCATCGGCATCGGTTCATTCCTGTTCCACACCTTCGCGACCCGGTGGGCGGGGTTGGCGGACGTCGTTCCGATCGGTCTGTTCGTCGTCGCCTATGCCCTGGCGGCCCTGAAACGGTTCTTCGGCGTGCCGCCGCTGGTCGTCGCCCTCGGCGTCGCCATACTTGTGGGCCTCAACATGGGGCCGGGCCTTTGGCCGTTCGCGCCCCTGCCGAGCTTTAACGGCAGCATCCGCTACGCGCCGGCCTTTCTGGCCCTGGCCGCGCTCGGCGTCGCGCTCGCGGTCGCCCGCAATCCGTCCTGGCGGCCGATCGCCGCCGCGACCGGCCTGCTTGGGCTATCCCTCTATTTCCGCACCATAGACCACGACATATGCGGGATGTTTCCGGCGGGAACCCATTTCCTCTGGCACCTGCTGAACGGCGCAATGTTCGCGCTCGTGCTGCACGCGATGCTGCGCCAAGGCCCGCGCGCGGCGGACGCGTCCGAGGGCGACGCGGCCGCCGCGAGCCCTTCGCCCGGCAGACGATGGCTGGAGTTCACGGCGATCTACGTCCTGGCGCCGCTGTGTATGGCGGGGCTGGTCGCTGGCGGCGTCGTGCCCGGCGCCTATATCCCGCTCGGGTTCGCCGCGATGTTCGTCGCGGCGCTGCTGCTGTTGACGACGACGCCGGGGTTCCGCTGGCGCACGCTGTTCGCTGGCCGGCTCATCGCGGACTGGCGCGTCGCGCTGGCGTTCGTGGTCGGCGCGACGATCGTGATTTACCTGATCGTCCAATGGCTCGTTCCCTGGGCGCTATTCGGCTTCCCGTCCCGGGCGCCGCGCCAATGGGCCATGGTGATGTGCCTCTATCCGGTGCTCTCCGTCCTGCCGCAGTCGATCACGTTCCGCGTGCTCTTTTTCACGCGCTATGCCTCGCTTTTCGAGGACAACCGCCGCGCCATCGCCGTAAACGCCGCGGTCTTCGGGCTGGCGCATATACTCTACATGAACTGGGTCGCCGTCGCGCTGACGACTATCGGCGGCGCGGTCTTCGCCTGGGCGCACGCGGAGCGGGGGTCGTTCTGGTTCGCCAATCTGCTGCACATATTCGGCGGCTGGGCGATCTTTACCCTGGGCCTCGGCGTCTTCTTCTATCACGGCGCCATCACGCCGCTCCGCTGACCGGCAGGCGGACAGCCCGTTCAGCGCACGGAAAACTCGACCGGGAAGATCATCGTCAACCGGTCCTTGGAGATTTCGTTGGGGATCGGCGGCAGTCGGCCCGCGCGGCTCAGCATCGCCAGCGACGCCCGATCCAGCGCCGCGACGCCGGACCGCCTAGCGACGCGCGCGCCCATGACATCGCCGGACCGTAGAACCGTGAACTCGATCACGGCCACGCCTTCCCGGCCCCGCGCCCGCGCGCCGCGCGGATAGCGCTTCTGCCGCTCCAGCAACGCCCGGACCAACGCCGCGTAGGCAAGCCGCGCATCCTTGTCGTCCCGTTGGCCGGACTGAGAAACCTCCGCCCGGCCGCCGGCGCCGCCAAGGCGACCTTGCCGGTTCGGATCGCCGTCCCCGCTCGGCGCCGCCGAGGCCGCAGCTTGGCCGGACCTGCCTTGCAGCGAGGTCGTCTGGCTCGCGGGCGCCGCCCGGCGGGGCGCCGGCGGGGCCGGAGTTCGTGGGGCCGCGGCGGGTTTCGCGCTTGGGCGCGGCGCCCGCAAGGTCGCGGGGCGGCGCGGCGGCAAGGGCGGCGCTTCCGGCTCCGCGCGCGCCGTGACGGTCGGCCGCGGCGGGGGCTTCGCGGCAATGACCTCTTCGGGCTTCGGCGCACGCGCCGGATCGACAGGTTTGGCGTTGCTTGTCGGCGGCGGCGGCGTGCGCGGCGCATCGACCGGCCGCGTCGCCGCCTCGCTCGGCGGTTCGACCGGCGCGGTCTTGGTCAACGCGCTTTGGGACACAATAGGCTGCGGCGCGGCCGCCTTGACCTCATCCGGCCGGCGCGCCGTCGCCGACGTCACGATCTCCACCGGCTTGGCCACGCTTGGCTCCAACCGCGCAACGACTGTCGGCGGCGGCGGCGCGGCCTCGCGCATGGGCTCCGGCTCGGCGCTTTCCATCGTCGTCCGCGCGGGCGCCGCCGCTTCCGCCTCTGGCGGCTGCGCGGCCGCCGCTTCGATGGACCGGACCTCCGCCGCTTCCGACATCGGCTGGGCGGCCGCGGCCGTTCCGCTTGCGACCGGAACCGCCGCCATCGCAGAGGCGGACGCGGCCGAGGGCGGGCTTTCGGCCGCGACGGCGGCGCTGGCGGTCGCGGCCGCCGCCTCCGCGCCGCCATCGACCATGCCCAGCGCGACCAATCCGCCGCCCGCGCCGGCGGCGAGGCTCCGGTTCGATCGCTCGGCAAGGACGACGAACGCGGAGGCATGGATCGCGACCGCGAGCCCTATCGCGACGACCCTGTCGGATGTCCTGAGCCCCATCGCCTAGCGCCCCGACTCGACGACGAGACGGCTGCGTTCGACCCGCGCCATGCGCAAGGCCGCCGCGACCTCCAGCACCCGTTCGGCGGGCGCCGCGCGGTCCGCGCGAATGACCGCTTCGCCGTCGCCGACCGCGAGCGCGACCGCCGTCGCCGCGGCCATCAGGTCGCGCAGATCGCCCAGATAGCGCACCTCCCCCGCGGCGGTGACTTCGAGCGTCGCCGGGTCGGCCGGGTCCCCCGGCGCACTGGTCGAGGACGGCGGCCGCACGTCCGCCGCTTCCGGCGTCGCGATCCGCCCCGCCAACAGAAAGAAGATCAGCAGCAGGAGAACGATGTTGATCAGGGGGATGACGCCGTCCTCCCGGATCTCGCCGCTGCTTATCCGCCGCCGGAGCCGCATGGCTTCACCGCGCCAGCACGACGCGCTCGACGCCCGCCGCGTGCGCGAGGTCGGCCGCGTCGATCAGCGCCTGCATGGGCACGCCGCCAGCGGGCCGGACCGCCACCGGACCGGGCGATTGCGCCAAGAGGGCGCGCACTTCATCGGCCGTGCGCGCGACGCCGTCCAGCAGCAGGCCCTCCGGCGACGCGGTCAGTACGCGGGCCGCCTGCGCGGCGCCGGCTCCCGTCCGTCGCGCGTCCAGTTCGATCTGCCGCTCGCGCGCGAATGTGGAAGCGAGCATGAAGAAAATCATCAGAATGAAAACGACGTCGATCAACGGCGTGACGCCGATGCGCGCGGTTCGGCGCCCGGCGCGGAGGCGCGACGCGCTCATCGCCTATTCGGCCGCCAACGGAACGGCGCTCGATGCGCCCGCCACGTCCGCCGTCAGCACCAGCCCGGTCTGGTGCTCGACCTTGTGGGCGAAGCTATCGACCATCCGCTCGAACCAGTTGGAAAGCGCCAAGGCCGGTATCGCGACCGCGAGCCCCGCCGCCGTGGTGAACAGCGCCTCCCAGATGCCGCCCGCCAGAATAGCGGGGTCGACGCGGTCGCCCGCCGCCTCCAGCGCCTGGAACGCGGCGATCATGCCGAGCACGGTGCCGAACAGGCCGAGCAAGGGGCTGACGCCGGCGATGAACTCCAACGGCCGGAGCCCGCCGCGCAAGCCTTCGATCTCCGCCAGCGAGACGGTGTCGGCGGCGTCCCGCGCGGCCTCCCGGTCCGCGCCGCCGGCCGCCTGCATGGCGACGGCGACGGAGCGGGCGAGCGGCGTATCCACCCTGGCTAGCATGCGGCGGGCCTCCGCCCTGTCGCCGGCGCGATAGAGGGCGACGGCCGCGGCGACCTCGTGGCCGGACCAGATCCTGGCGCGCCGGAACTGCAGCAGCTTGGCGATCCCGATCGCCAACGCCGCGATCGAGAGAACGGCCAATAGCGCGACGACCGGACCGCCCAGATCGAACAGGCGCTCGAGCGCCGCCAGGTCGAAGGACAGCGGCGCGTCCGCCGGCGCGTCCAGGGCGGCCCCCGCCGGGTCCGCCGGCAGAACGCCGTCCGCCGCATCCCCGTCTGTTTGCGCATCCATGGCGTCGTCACCTCGTCAATCGATTGCGGCCGCTCGCCCGTCCGGTCAGGCGGCGGCGTCGGCCGGAAGCGATTTCATGACCGCTTCGAAGCCTTCGAAATTGGGATGGCCCAGATACATGCCGCGCGATTCGCCGGCGCCCGCATGGGCCTGACGGAAAGCTTCCGATTTCGTCCAGGCTTCGAACGCCTCGCGGTCCTTCCAGATCGTGTGGGACGCGTAGAGCGTGTGCTCTTCCTGCTCGGGTCCGCGCAACAGATGGAACTCGACGAAACCCGGGACGTCGGCGAGGCGGCTGTCCCGCGTGCGCCAGACATTCTCGAAATCTTCCTCGCGGCCCTTGACGATCTGAAAGCGGTTCATGGCGATGAACATGGGTCGGGTCTCCTATGGCGCATTAACGCCAATTTAAGTTTTTCCTTGCGAATGCGAACCGTTCGCATTTATGATCTCGACAACCGAGCCGGCAGCCGGCCTAGCGACAGCAATGACAATGATTATCGTTCTCATTCGCGTCAAGAGGTCTGTCGAAGGCGCGGAGACATGCCAGCCAGACGGGACGGATCGTCCGCGTCAGCCAGCCCAAAAATTCCCGATCTTCTATTGGAGTTTGCTGGCCAGATGCCCCGCCCGACCTTTCGAACCGCGCTATCCGTGAGCGCCGCCATGCTCGCCGCAACCATCGCCACGACAGCCGCGGGGGACGACGCCACGCCGGACGATCCGGACATCATCCTGGACAAAATGACCGTCGCGACGACCCGGAACCCGCTGCCGGCGTTCGACGCGCCCGGCATGGTGACGGTGATCGACCGCGACGAGATCCTGGAAATTCAACCCTCCACGCCGGACGACATTCTGCGTTTCGTCCCGGGCGTGGAGTTCGTGGGCGGCCCCCGCCGCACCGGCGAAAGCCCCAGCATTCGCGGCTTCTCCGGCCCGGACGTCGTGGTGATGTTCGACGGGGTGCGGCAGAACTTCGGCTCCGCCCATGACGGCCGGTTCTTCATCGACCCGGAATTGCTGCGCGGGATCGAAGTGCTGCGCGGCTCCGCCTCCTCGCTTTACGGCAGCGGCGGCACCGGCGGCATTCTGGACTTCCGCACCGCCCGCGCCTCCGACTTTCTGGAGCCGGGGGAAACGTTCGGCGGTCGCATATCGGCCGGCTATCAGGATGCGAACTCCGAGGAGTTCGGCTCGCTCACCGGCTACGCGCGGTCCGACGAAGGCTTCGACGTCATCGGCAACATCACCTACCGGGACAGCGGCTCCATCGATCTCGGCGACGGCGCCCGGCTGGACAACACCGACGACGAAATCGTCGCGGGCCTGCTCAAGGCCGGCGGCGAGATCGCCGAGAACCACTACCTTGAAGGTTCGTTCACCGCCTTCTACAACACCGCCGAAGAGCCGAATGTCGGCCAGGGCCTCGGCGGCGTGGACACGGTCGAGAAAGACATCTCGTCCCAGTCCTTCCGCCTCGCCTACGCCTACGACAACCCGGACGACAAGCTTCTGAACCTGGATGTCGTCGCCTATTACGCCCTCAACAAGGCGGACGAACAGCGCCTGGACAATCTGGGCGCCGGGGCGGCGGGCGAACTGCTCACGCGGGACGTCGACACCTATGGCTTCCGCGTCGACAACCGTTCGACGGTCGACCTGGCGCCGAACGCCCAAACCCGGTTCACCTATGGCGTCGAATATTATCGCGACCAGCAGGACGGCGACGTCGACGGCGCGCCCAGAGACGGCGTGCCGAACGCGACCGCCGACAATTTCGGCGCCTTCGCCCAGGCCGAGCTGACCATCGACGATCTGGGCCCGGTCCCGGGAGAGCTCCTGTTCGTACCGGGCGTGCGCTTCGACTACTACCGCATCGAAAGCAGCATCGTCCCCGACGAATCGACCACGGAGACCGAGCTTTCGCCCCGCGTCGCGCTGACCTACAAGCCGACGCCCTGGGCGATGACCTTCGCCAGCTACGGCCGCGCCTTCCGCGCGCCCACCTTCGACGAGCTGTTCCTGACCGGCGTGCATTTCCAGATCCCGATCGGCCCCGGCATCACCAACGCCTTCGTTCCCAACCCGGACCTGAAGCCGCAGCGGACGGATACGTTCGAGTTCGGCGGCGGCCTGCAGTTCGACGACGTCATCCAGCGCCACGACCGTTTCCAGGCCAAGGCCTCCTACTTCTTCATTTATGGCGAGGACTTCATCGCGCTCGACGTGACCCAGCCGGAGCCGTTCATCGACTGCAACCCCTTCATTCCGGGGAACTGCGACGGCACGACCACGTCCCGGAACGTGCCCAATGCCGAGCTCGAAGGCTTCGAGGCGGAAGCGGGCTATGAGAGCCGCCGCGTCAAAGCCACGCTCGGCTATTCCAGCATCACCGGCGAGGACGCGGACACCGGCGTTCCCATCGGCCTGCTGGCGCCGGATCAGCTCACCGCGAGCTTCGGCGTGAAGATCCCCGAGATCGACGCCTTCATCGGCTGGCGCGGCATCTTCGCCGCCAAGTTCGACGACACCGATGACCCGGCCGAGGAACGGGACGCCTATGACGTCCACGATATCTACGCCTTCTACGCGCCGCGGGACGGCATGCTGAAGGGCTTCCGCCTCGATGTCGGCGTCGACAACATTTTCGACACCGCCTACAGCCGCACCTTCACCGACGCGGACGAACCCGGCCGGAACTACAAGGCCAAAATCTCCTACACGATGAACTTTTAGCGAGGCCGCATGCGACTTCTCTCGTCCGCTGTTCTGATCGCGCTGCTGGCGGTCTCCCCGCCCGGCGCCCGCGACGTCCGCGCCGAGGAAGGCGCGCGCATCGTCTCGGTCGGCGGCGACGTGACCGAAATCCTCTACGCGATCGGCGCGGGCGACCGGCTGATCGCGGTCGACACGTCGAGCCGGTATCCGGCGGAGACCCGCGCGCTGCCGGATGTCGGCTATATGCGCGCCCTTTCGGCCGAGCCGATCCTGGCCCTGGCGCCGGATCACATCATCGCCATCGAAGATGCCGGGCCGGTCGGCGCGATCGACATTCTGCGCCAGGCCGGCGTGCGCTTCACGATGATCCCGGATACGCCGACGGTCGAAGGCGCGATCGCGAAGATCGAACAGACGGCGGCGGCGGCCGGTCTGCCGGACGCCGGAGCCGCGCTGGCGACGGAAACGCGCCGGCGCGTCGATGCGGCGATCGCCAAGACGCCGAAATCCGGCCGGAAGCCGCGCGCGATCTTCTTCCTGTCGGTCGGGCGCGGCGGGCTGCTCGCGGGCGGGCGGGGCACCAGCGCGGACGCGATCATCAACCTCGCCGGCGGCGAGAACGTCGCGGCGGCCTTCACCGGCTACAAGCCCATCGAACCGGAAGCGATGACCGCTGGCGACCCGGAAATCATCATCGTGACCGATAGAACCGTCAAAGCGCTCGGCGGCGTCGACGTCATCCTCACGTCCCCGCAGTTCGCTGGCACGACGGCGGCGCGGACCGGCCGCCTCGTCGCGTTCGACGGGCAGATGCTGCTGGGCTTCGGCCCGCGGCTCGGCGAGGCGATCGAAGCATTGACGGCGGCCCTGCATCCGCCGAGGCCGGAATGACCGCCTTTCTCGACATCGCGACGGCGCCGAACGCGCCGACCGTCTCCATTCAGGCGCGCATGCGCCAGGAACGGCGGCGGGCGGCGGCGACGATCGCAATCGCGGCCGCGCTTCTCGTGGGCGGCGTGCTGATGGGCCTTGGCGTCGGCGCGCTGCCGATCTCTCCCGCCGAAGCCGCCTCGATCCTTCTCGCCAAGCTGGGCCTGCCCGCGCTCACGCCCTTCGAGGCCAGGGACGACCTCGTGATGACCGCCATCCGCGCGCCCCGGACGATCCTTGGCGTGCTTGCCGGGGGAGCGCTCGCCGCTTGCGGCGCCGCCCTTCAGGGCCTGTTCCGCAATCCCCTCGCCGACCCGACGCTGATCGGCGTTTCCTCAGGCGCGGCGCTGGGCGCGGTGACGGTCATCGTGTTGGGCGGCGGCGTCGCGGCGGCGTTGCCGCCCGTCCTCGCGCCCAGCCTGCTGCCGCTCGGCGCATTCTGCGGCGGGCTCATCGCCATCATCGCCGTCTATCTGATCGCGCAGCGGGACGGCGGCACGGACATCGCCACCCTGCTGCTTGCCGGCGTGGCCATCACCGCCATTTCGAGCGCGGGCATCGGCCTTTTCATCTTCATCTCCGACGACCAGCAGATCCGGGACATCAATTTCTGGCTGCTCGGCAGCCTGTCCGGCGCAAACTGGCGGGCGCTCCTGCCGGCGGCGGCGCTCATTATCGTCGGCGTCTGCGGCATTCTACGGCAGCGGCGGGCGCTGGACGCCCTTTCGCTCGGCGAAGCAGACGCCCATCACCTGGGATTCGATCCCGAGCGGGTGAAACGCGGCCTCATCTGCTGTTGCGCGCTCGCCACCGGCGCCGCCGTCGCGCTCACCGGCGTCATCGGCTTCGTCGGCCTGATCACGCCGCACGTCGTGCGCCTGATCGCCGGCCCCAATCATCGCATGTTGCTGCCGACGTCCATTCTCCTCGGCGGCGCGCTGATGCTGGCGGCGGACGTGGGCGCGCGCGTCGTCGTCGCCCCGGCGGAACTGCCAATCGGGATCGTGACGGCCGCCATCGGCGGACCGTTCTTCCTGTGGCTTCTGATGCGCGGCCGCGCGTTCGGCGGGTGGTAGGCGATGCTGGCCGGAGAAAACCTGAAGGTCCGACGCGGCGGCCGCCTGGCGCTGAACGCCGTCAGCGTCCAGGCGCGGCCCGGCGCCGTGACCGCCGTCGTCGGCCCGAACGGCGCCGGCAAATCGACCCTCATCGCCGGATTGACGGGGCTTCTCCCGCTCGAGGGCGGCAGAGCCACGCTGGATGGAACGCCGCTCAGCCAGTTCAAGCGGCAGACAGTCGCCCGCCGGGTCGCCGTGCTGCCGCAACAGTACCGAGCGACGTTTCCCTTCAAGGCGTTCGAGATCGTCGCCATGGGCCGCAGTCCCTATGAAGGCATGGAAAGCGACGCGGAAGCGGCGCGCCATGTGGAAGCGGCGTTGTACGCCGCCGACGTCGCCCATCTGGCCGACCGCCCCATCGACCGGCTCTCCGGCGGCGAACGCCAGCGGGTGTTCCTGGCCCGCGCTCTCGCGCAGATCCTGCCGCTGCCGACGACGGCGGAAGCCCGATATCTCCTGCTCGACGAGCCGACGGCGAGCCTGGACCTTCGCCACCAGACCATCGCCCTGGACTTCGCGCGGAAAGCCGCGCGCGACGGCGCCGGCGTCCTGACCGTGCTGCATGACCTGAACCTTGCCGCCCGCTTCGCCGACGACGCGATCGTCATGAGCGAAGGCGTCGTCGCCGCGAGGGGCGCGCCCGCCGACATTTTCAATGGCGATGTGCTCCGGCCGATCTACGGCGCCGGCATTTCCATTTTCTCAGAGCCGGCGGACGGCAAGCCTGTCGTGCTGCCGGCGGGACCGAACGCGCTATGAAATCCGATTCCGGCAAATCCGCATCCCACGACCACGGCCGCTGCCCGGATCGGCGGCAGATCGACAGCCGCGAACTGATGGGCGACGCCCGCCGCCTGGTGATCGTTCACCGGGGCGAGGAATATATTCTTCAGGTCACCCGCGCCGGACGCCTGATCCTGACCAAGTGACGGCGCAGGCGCGCGGCCCTTTGGTCAGGCGCCGTGATCGCGCCGGCCTTCGCTGAGCCGCTTGAGGGCGTCGTGGATTTTTCGGTCGATCACGATGCCTTCGCGCATCAGCCGCGCGCGCGTCTCGTACGAACGGGCGCCCGGAATGCGGATTTCCGAAACGCCGGGCTGGCGCGGAGTCGCCTTGATCGTCTTGATCCGCTTGTCGATCTCGCGGCGATAGTCCGCCTCCGGCGCGAACAGGTCCGGCTTGAAGGCGAAAAACAGATAGCCGTTGATCGAAGCCTCCGCCCGCAGCCCCACCGCAAGCGCGCCGAGCGCATCCATCGCCAAGGCCAGGCCGAAGCCTTTGTAGCCGCCTTCCGGTCCGCCGAACGGCAGCAAGGCGCCGCGTCGCGCGGCGCCCGCATCCGTCGTCGGCGCGCCGTCCGGGGCGAGCGCCACGCCTTCCGGGATCGTCGCGTCCATCCGCTCGCGGAATTGCAGGTCCGTTCCCATGAAGGCGGACGTGCCCATGTCGATCACCAGGGGATCGCCGCCGGCGGGAAAGCCGAAGGCGATCGGGTTCGTGCCGAGCGCCGCCCGCGCGCCGCCGAACGGGGCGACCGACGCCTGCGCCGAAACCGTATGAATGGCGACGAGGCCCGCCCGCGCGATCATTTCGCAATAATAGGCGCTGCGGCCGCTCATCCAGGTATTGGCGAGGCAGACGATGGACATGCCATGGGCCTTTGCCCGGGCGATGGCCATTTCCGCACCCCGATAGGCGGCGATCATGCCGTTGTTGTCCGCGCCGTCCATAAGGACCGCCGCGCCGGAATCCCGGCTGACGGAGACCGGGCGCCGCTCCTCCAGCGACTTCGGGTCGTCCACCACGTTCAAAAGCTTGGGCAGGCCCGAATACTCGTAGCCGCAGAGCGCGGCGTCGAGCACATGGTCGGTCAGGATGCGCGCATCCTCGGCGTCGAAGCCGGCGCCGCGCATCGCCGCCTCGCCAAGCGCGCGGGCTTCATCGGCGGAAAGGCGCACGCGGTCCGAATTCTGGTCCGTCATCTTGGTCTCGTTCCTGTCGGGCGAAAGGGCGCGGGCGGGGATTGCGCCCGCCTATTCGATCGGCACGAAGATCGAATGACGCAGCTTGCCTTCGATGGCCTTCGAGAAATGTCCTTTGCCGTGCGTGTCCTCGACCAGGATCACTTCGCCCGCGCCGATGATGCGGGTCTCCCCGTCGCTCGCCTGGATGGAGACGCCAGCGTCCAGGTTGATGATGTACTGGCGGCGCGGCGCCGGGTGCCAGGAATAGTCGTAAGCGCCAGGCGTTTCCCGAAAAATGATCCCCGTCGCCGGCAGGGTGTCGGACATGCGCCCGCCAGGCCCCTCCTTCGTCCATTCCACTTCGATATCCCGGAAATGGGTTTCGCCGTCGTCGTCGACATAGAGGTTATGAATGCGCATCGCTTCTCTCTCCTGAATGGCGGTTTGGGTTGGGTCGGCCGTTCAGCCGGCATAGACGCCGCGAATGCGGCCCTTGAGCTTGGTCATCGCCAGCAGCGCATCGACGGTCGGCGTCGGCGCGCCTGAAATGCGGGACATCGCGGCGACGGATTGGGCGAGCACGTCGATCTCGATCGGACGGCCGCGTTGCAGATCCTGGAGCATGGACATCGTATGATCGACGGACCGTACGGTCATCGCCACCCGCTTTTCCATCGGCGTCGGGATCGTCGCGCCGAGGCTGGTCGCCACCGCCTCCATTTCCGTCATCATGCGTCGAACGACGTCGACCGCATCCGGCGCGTCGGCGAAGCGTCCGTTGATGGCTTCCGTCAGGAAAGCGGCCTGGTTCCAGCACAGGCTGTTGATCATCTTCGTCCAGATCTGGCCGCGAATGTCCGCCTGGATCGGCGCGTGCAGGCCGCCCGCCGTCATCGCCTCCACAAGGCGTGCGAGGCGCGGCGTGGTCTCGCCCGAAGGCTCGCCGATGGGATAGGAGGCCCGGGCGCCGTCCTGGCGGACGACGCCGGGCTCGGTAACTTCCGCCGCCGTCCAGAAGGCGCAGCCGATGGCGCGTTCCGGCCCTATCGCGTTCCATTGCGCGTCGCCTGGGTCGAGCTCCGGCAGGCGCGTCCCCTCATGCGGGCCTTTCAGGCCGTGGAAATACCACCAGGGAATGCCGGTCGTCGGCGGCAGCACCGCCGTCTCGGGTCCGAGCAGCGACTGCATGGCCGGCAGCACGCCCTCGACCTGATGGGATTTCAAGGTGACGAAGACATAGTCCTGCGGACCGAGCTCCGATGGATCGTCGGTCGCGCGGACGGGCGCGGTGAAGTCCGCCTCGCCGGCGATGACGCGCAGACCGTTCCGCCGGATCGCCTCGAGGTGGGGTCCGCGCGCGATCAGCGATACGTCGGCGCCGGCGCGGGCCAGATGCCCGCCGATATGGCCGCCGATGGCGCCCGCTCCATAGATACAGATCTTCATCGGCCTCGCGGCGTCCCTCTCCCTCGTCGCGCTCAAGCAAACCATGGGAGCCGCGCCAGGAAAAGGCGCGCCCGCCGCCGAACGGAGGCCGGATGGATCGGCGGCGGCGAGGCCGCTAGACTTTCCGGCATACTAGAAATCGATTGGGATGGAGACGATGGCCGAACTTCGTAAGCATGCGGGCGCAGCCGCCTGGCGCGGCGCCGACCTCGCGAAGCAGGACGATTGGATTCTCGCGCTCAATGGCGCGCAGGTCGAAGAGCTCGAAGCCGCCGCCAGGCGCGCCGTGGACAGCGATCTGGCCGCGCTCGGCCGGGACGACCTGCCGCTGCCGACCCTCGACCCCATCCTCGATGGCATACGCGACGATGTCATCGACGGGCGCGGCTTCGCGCTGATCCGGGGCTTGCCGGTCGACAGATGGTCGCGCGCGGTGACGGCCCGCGCCTATTGGGCCATCGGCGCCCGCATCGGCCACGCCGTCGTGCAGAACAGGCTCGGCCATGTGCTCGGCCATGTGAAGGATATCGGCGGCGACGCCGAAAACCCGACGCAGCGGGGCTATCAGTCCGCCGCGAACCTGCCCTTCCACACGGATATCGGCGCGGAGGTCGTGGGCCTGCTTTGCCTGAAGCCGGCCAAGTCCGGCGGCCTCTCCAGCGTCGTCAGCGCCGCGGCCGTCTGGAATGAGATTCTGGAGCGCCGGCCGGACCTCGCCGAGGTGCTCGCCGCGCCCTTCTACCGGGACCGCCGAGGCGAAATGGTCGAAGGCCAGAAGCCCTATTACGTCATGCCGGTCTTCATGTCGGCAGGCGAGCGGATGACCGTCTCCTATGTCCGCCGCTTCATCGAAAGCTGTCCGCGCCATGCGGACGCGCCGGCGGTGACCGACGCCCAGATCGAAGCGATGGACCTGCTCGATACGCTCGCCTACGACCCCGCGTTCAAACTCGACATGGACTTCCAGCCGGGCGACATCCAGCTCGTCAACAACCTTGTGAACCTGCACACGCGGACCGAATACGAGGATTGGGCGGAGCCGGAAAACAAGCGCCACCTCTACCGCCTTTGGCTGACGGCGCCCGACGGCTGGCCCCTGCCCGAACCGCTCTACGCGCGCTATGGCGCCGACCCGACGACGGGGCGTCCCCAGGGCATCAACCTGCCGCCGGGCGTGCAGCCGAACGCGCCCTTGGACGCCGGCGCCCTAATCGCCTGACGCGCGCCGAGGACGCCGCCGCCGGCAACCGTTGCAATTGATCCGCCGTTCCTCGAAATTCGAAGAACGTTTTCCGACTCGTCTGAACCGCAGGCGCGCCGCAAGCGCTTGCGGAAGGACCACGCCATGGCCGCCGAACCGACCGACGCCGCCGCCCGCCGCCGCGACTGGCGCAATGTCCTGGTCCTGGCGACCTGCCAGATGCTCTACAACTCCGGCCGCTCGCTGCTGGTCGCGACGAGTCCGCTGATCGCCTATGTGATCGCGCCGGACAAGGCGCTCGCGACCGTGCCGATTTCGCTGGCGGTGATCGGCACGGCGGCGTCGACCATCCCCGCGTCCATGCTGATGCGCCGGGTCGGGCGGAGCGTCGGCTTCGCCGCCGGTTCGGCCGTCGGCGTCGCGGGCGGCCTCGCCTGCCTCTGGGGCCTGCATACGGACGACTTCCTGGCGTTCTGCGCGGGCGCGCTGCTGTTCGGCTTTTTCTCGGGCTTCGCGCAGCTCTATCGCTTCGCCGCCGCCGACGTCGCCGCCGCCGATTTCAGAAGCAAGGCGATCTCCCTGGTGCTGACGGGCGGCCTCGTCGCCGCCTTCGTCGGCCCGGAACTGGCGAAGCTCGGCCAGTTCATGGTGATCGAGAAGCCGTTTTTCGCCTCATATGTGTTCCTGGTCGCGCTCACGGTTCTGAGCGGGGTCGTCGTGATGGCGGTCGATATTCCGAAGCTGACGCCGGAGGAGAAGAAGCACGGCGGTCGGCCGATCGGGCAGATCATGCGCCAGCCGATTTTCATCGTCGCCACGCTTTGCGCCACCATCGGCCAGGCGGTGATGAACCTGTTGATGACCTCGACGCCGCTCGCCATGCACCATTCCCATCACGTCTTCAGCTCGACCGCGCTGGTGATCGAATGGCACATCTTCTTCATGTTCGCGCCGGGCTTCTTCACCGGCTCGATCATCGCCCGCCTGGGCGCCGTGCCGGTGATCGCGCTCGGCATCGCCATCCAGGTGGCGTGCGTGCTGATCGCGCTTTCGGGCGCGGAGGTGATCCATTTCTGGGCGGCGATGGCGCTCTTGGGGCTCGGCTGGAACTTCGCCTTCACCGGCTCGACCAGCCTGCTGACCCAGGCCCACAGCCCCGCCGAGCGCGCGAAAACGCAGGCGGCGACAAACTTCATCATCTTCTCCATGGTCGCGATCGGCTCGCTCTCCTCCGGCGCCTTGATGCACGCCTTCGGGTGGACCTGGGTCAATCTGGGGGCGCTGCCGCTCCTGGCGATTTCGCTGCTGGCGGCGCTCTGGCTCGGCGCGCGCCTGCGGGCCGGACGCGACGTCGGCGGACCGGCGCCCGACCCGGCCTGAACGGGGCCGGCAAGAAAACGAACTGGAAATGCCGATGCGCCTGCTGATCGCCAACCCGAACACCACCCAGGCCATGACGGACGGCCTTGAGCGGACGGCCAAGGCGATCGCCGCGCCGGGCGTCGAGATCATGGCGCGGACGGCGCCGCGCGGCTTTCCCTATATCTCCACCATCGCCGAGGCGCAGATCAGCGGCGTCGTCGCCATGGAGATGATCGCCGAGGCCGCGCCCGAGATCGACGCCGCCATCGTCGCCGCCTTCGGCGACCCGGGCCTGAAGGCCGCGCGCCAGGCGTTCGATTTCCCCGTGATCGGCATGGCGGAAGCCGCGATCCAAACGGCGAACCTGCTGGGCGAGCGCTTCGCCATCGTGACCTTCGCGCCGCGCATGCGCGGCTGGTTCACGGACCAGGTGCACGCGACAGGGCTCGCCGGCCGCTTCGCCGGCGTCCGCACGCCGGAGAGCGACGACATCGACATCGCGAAAGTCGGCCCCGCCATGGCGGACGAACTGGCGAAGCTGGTTCGCCTGGCGGCGGAGGAAGACGGGGCGGACGTGGTCATCCTGGGCGGCGCGCCGCTCGCCGGCGTGGCCCACGAGATCCGGGACGCGGCCCCGGCGGTGCTGATCGATCCGATCGCGGCCGCCGTCAAACTGGCCGAGGCGCTGGTCGCCCTGGCGCCGGCGGGCGCGAACAAGGGCCGCTTCGCCCGCCCGCCCGGCAAGCCGTCGACGGGCCTGGACCCCGTCCTGGCGAAGTGGATGGCGCGGCGAAGTGGATGGCGCGCGACGACGGCGCATAGGCGCCGGCATTGTCCTCCCCTCCCTATGGGGCCGGCGGACGCTCGCCTATACTTGGACCGCGCGCGCGTATCGTCGGCGCGGCAAGATGCGGAAACGCCAGGGAGCGGCGCGGAATGAACGACATCGCCAATCAGGAAACGCTCGACGTCGGCGACCTGGATTTCGACGCCTGGAACGACTTCGCCGCAGCGCAAGGCTGGGGCGACGGCCTGCCCCTCTATCCGCCGACGGAAGCGAAGGTCGCGGCCTTCGTCGAAACCTGCCGGGGCGACAACGAGCCGTTTCCGCCCATGTCCCCGCGACAGGTGCTGCCGACCATCCCCGCGATCGCGGCCAACGCCGTGATGGCCGGGTGCAAGCCGGAATATCTGCCGGTCGTCGTCTCCGCCGTCCGCGCGATCCTCAATCCCGAATACAATCTGCACGGCTCCCTCGCGACGACCCATCCCTGCGCGCCGATGATCATGGCGAACGGGCCGATCCGAAAGGCGCTCGACATCAATTGCGGCTCCAACTGCTTCGGCCAGGGCCGCCGCGCCAACGCCGCCCTCGGCCGGGCGCTACAGCTCACAATGCTCAATGTCGGCGGCGGCAAGCCGGGCGAAATGGACCGCGCCACCCAGGGCTCGCCCGCGAAGTTCGCCTTCTGCTTCGGCGAGAACGAGGAGGACAGCCCCTGGGAGCCGTTCCACGTGCGCCGGGGCTTCGATGCGGGCGACAGCGTCGTCACCGCCATGCCCGCGGAGCCGCCGCACAACATCAACGACCATGGCAGCACCACCGGCGACGGCATTCTGATGACCGTGGCCGGCGCCGCGTCCCAAACGGGCGCGAACTCGATCACCGGCACGTCGCCAATTCTTTTCGCCTTCGGCCCCGAACACGCCGCCACCCTGAAGCGGGACGGCTGGACCATCGAGACAATCCAGGAAAAGCTGTTCCACGCGACGGCGGTGGAGGCCAATCGCGTCTCGCCGGAGAACCAGAAGAACTACGAAGAACGCGACGTGCGCCCGGTCAACGGTCGCTACTACCTTACGATGTCGCCCGCGGATGTGCTGATCGTCGTCGCCGGCGGCCCCGGCAAGCATTCCGCCTATATCCCGGCGTTCAGCTCGTCCCGCGCCTGCTCCGTGCGCCTGCCGAACCGGTAACCCGGCGAACCGCGCGGCGGCTCAGGCGGTTTCCTGGCCGGCGAAAGTGATCCGGTGCAGCACGCGCTTGTGGCCGTGATAGTCGTTGATCGGGTTGTGCAGCGCGCAGCGATTGTCCCAGAGCGTCAGGGAGCCCGGCTGCCAACGGAAGCGGCAGGTGAATTCCGGCCGGGTCTGGTGCTCGAACAGATAGTCCAGCAGCGGCTTGCTTTCCGCTTCCGTCCAGCCCTTGAAGTTGGTCGTGTGGGCGAAGCTGACGTAGAGGCTCTTGCGCCCGGTCTCAGGGTGGACGCGCACCACCGGATGCTCCGCGATGCGCGCGACGTTTGCTTCTTTGGGCGCGTCGGCGATCCGGGCCGCGCGCGTATCGACCACCCTGCCCTTGTGGGATGAATTAACGCCGATCAGCGGCTCCAGCGTCGCCTTCAGGCCGTCGGACAGGGTCTCGTAGGCGAGGTAGCAATTGGCGAACAGCGTGTCGCCGCCATAGGGCGGCAGTTCGAGACCGTAGAGCATGGACGCCATGGGCGGCCGCTGCTGATAGGTCGTATCCGTGTGCCATAGGCCGCCGAAGTTCACCTTCTCATGGGCGAGCTTCACGACCGGCGTAATGACCGGGAAATCCTCCAGCCCCGCGACGAAGGGGTATTCCACCGGCTCGCCGAAACGCTTGGCGAGCGCGACCTGCTGAGCCGGCGTCAACGTCTGGTCGCGGAAGAACACGACCAGGTGCTCCAGCCAGGCCTGCCGGATCTCCGCGATCACGTCGTCCGACAGGTCCTGGGAAAGATCGACGCCATTGATTTCAGCGCCGAGCGCGCCCGAAATCGGCTGGACCGAAATATGGCTGTAGGTCACGTCTAGGCTCCTCTCTCCCGGCGGGCGCACAAAGCATTAGTCCGGCCGCCCCGGCAGTTCGACGATGGCCGAACCGATGGCCGAAAGCTCGTCGTCCTGGTTCACGGCGCGCTGCGAAATCTCCACGAGGCGCTTGCCGCCTTCCTGGAACTTCCGCGTCACCGTACCATCGATCAGAATGACGTCGCCTTCCGGATTATGGCGCCGGACCTGGCATTTCGCCTGCGACAGAAACGCCGCGTCGCCCATCCAGTTGGTGACGTGGTGGGTCAGCCAGGAGCAGCGTTCGGGACCGTAGTCATAGGCGCCGGGCGCGCCGACCTTGAGCGCGAACTCCTCCTCCCAATGCACCCGTTCGGGGCAATCGGGAATGCCGAACCGGTTCTTGATGCCAAGGCCGGAATGGATCGACTGCTGGCGCCAGGCCAGCTTGTTCGCCCGGATATAGAGGCCGCCCCAGCCCTGGGCGTAGGCGATGAAGCCGGTCACGGTCATCGGCCCCTTCACCATCGTCGGCAGGTCCTCGCCCTCGCTCACGTCTTCCCAGTAACGCGGCTCGGCGCCGCGAATGGTTTCCGTCTCGTAGTGGCGGAAATACTCGTCGAGCTCCTCCTGGGTGTAGACGCGCTGCTCGCGCGCCTTCACGTCGGTGTATTTCGTGCCGCGCTCCCGGGCATGGTCCCGGTCGGTGCGGAAGCACCAGCTATCCGCCTCCGCCAGGAGGTCGCCTTCGGGATTGTAGAAGTTCACTTGGTAGATCTGCTGGATCGCGCGGCCGGCGAAGCGGGTGTCGTGCTCGATCAGGTCCTTCAGCCAGGCTTCGGTGCGGATTTCCGTGTTGCGCGGAATCGGCTTCTTCCAGTTCCAGTCGGCGCCGGACCACATGGCGTGCACGCCGGGCAGGCCGCCGACATAACCGGAAATGATGCGGCTGGTCGCGAACAGGAAGCTCGGCGGCGCGATCACGTCGCCATACTGCGTGCCCTTGGCGTAGTCGGGATCGCACCAGAGCGGATTGTCGTCGCCGATGCCGTGGGCGTAGTGGCGAATGTTGTCCCGCGTCGCCTCGTAGCACCAGGGCTCGACGGTGTTCTCGATCTTCACGCCGATGCGCCGGCGGAGCGCGTCCACGCCTTCTGGCGTGATCTTCGGAAATTCATCCTGGGCATGTGCGTTCATTCGCTTGTCCTCTGGCTTCTGTTCTGGCGTCGCCGCTCAGGCGGCGCTGGCGCTGCCCGCCGCGAGCGCGTCGCGAAGGGCTTTACGGTTGACCTTGCCCGCCGGCGTCTTCGGCAACGACGGGACGAATTCGATCTCGCGTGGATATTCATGGCGGCTGAGATTGTTGCGGACGAGCTCCTGGATCGCCTCCGCGAGCCCGGCTTCCGCCGGCCGCTTCAGCACCACATAGGCGCGGACGATCTGGCCGCGCGTTTCGTCCGGCACGCCGATCGCAGCCGCCTCGGCCACGCTGTCGTGTTTCAGGATGGCGTCCTCGATCTCGACGGCGCTCATCGTCCAGCCGGCGGAGATGATGACGTCGTCCGCCCGGCCGCCGTGATAGAAATAGCCGTCCTCGTCGATCCGGCCGAGGTCCTTGGTGCGGATCCAGGCGCCGCGCCGCGCGACGACGAGCTCGCCGGTCTTTCCGGGCGCGCACGGCGTCCCGTCGGGGCCATGCACCTCCACGACGACGCCCGGCACGGCCTTGCCGAGCGACCCGTCCCTGACCTCGAAATCGTCCGCGCCCGGATAGTTGGCCAGGATGACGCCAACTTCGGTCGTGCCGTACATGCTGCACACCTTCACGCCGAACAGCGCCTCGACATAGGCGGCGGTTTCGCTGTCGATCGGCTCGCCGGTGAAGGAGAGCTTCTCGATCTTGTAGGAGTAGGCCTCGGCCTCGCCGGCGTTCCGGATCATCCGGTAGTGGGTCGCGGCGGCGGAAAGATTGGTAATCTCGAACGCGTCGAGCGCCTGGACGAACCGCACCGGATCGAACTTGCCGCTGAACGTGCCGGTCGATACGCCGAGCGCCAGCGGCGCCAGCGTGCCGTGCCAGAGGCCATGCCCCCAGGCGGGGGACGACGGGCAGAAGAAGCGATCGCCGGGGCGGATGCCCGTCGCGTAGAGGGCGGCGATCATCAGGGTTACGATCGAGCGGTGGGTATGGCGCACCGCCTCCGGCAACGCCCGAGTGGTGCCGGAGGTGTATTGCAGGACCGCCAGATCGTCGGCGGCCGTATTCCATTCATACCGATCCTCGAACCGGTTCAGGCCATCCATGAAGGCGTCGTCCGCCACGATGACCTCGGGCCCGCCGTCGAAGCGCGCCTCGGCCGCCTTTTCGGCGTTCGTCACGATCAGCTTCGGCTTGCAATCGTCGATGCGCAGACGAATGCCGTCCGGCCCGAACAGGGTGAACAAGGGGGCCGCGACCGCGCCGGCCTTCATCGCGCCGAACATGGCCGCATAGAACGCGAGCGACGGCTCCAGCATGACGGCGATGCGGTCGCCGGGCGCTATGCCCCTGGAGCCAAGATAGTGGGCGAACCGGGATGAGGCGGCGGCCAGGTCTTCGAATGTGATGATCTCGTCGCCGCCGTCGGCGCAGGCGATGCGCACCGCGACGCCGCCGGCGGCGCAATGCCGGTCCACGCACTCATGGGCGATGTTCATGCGCTCGCGCGACCCGTCGAACAGGTCCCAAAGCGCTTCTGACGAGAAATGCTTCTGGGCGTCCCCATAGGACGTGAAGTCGGTCAACTTCGCCATAGGCCGTTCCCTCCAAGGAGCCCGCGCCGCGTTCTTCATGGCGGTTCGCGTGATGGGAGGAACTTTATCGCCTCATGATTTTTATTGTCAATATGGTTTTGATATTGTATATATACAATAACTGGCAACGCAAAGGGAAACGTCATGGCCGACAGAAAGCCCGCCGGATCGGCGCCCCGGCGGGTGCCGGCGGTCACGCGGGCCATCAAGATCCTGCGCCGGCTCGGTTCGGCGCGCGAGCCGGTCGGCGTGAACCAGTTGGCGCGGGAGCTCGAGCTGGTGCCCAGCACCTGCCTGCATATTCTGCGCGTCCTGGTCGACGAGGGGCTGGTGGAGTTCGACGCCGCCACGAAGCGCTATGCAATCGGCGTCGGCATCCTCCCGATCGCCCGCAACGCCATTCAGCGCAACGATTTCGCGAACCTGGCCCAACCGCGCCTGACGCGCCTCTCGGAAGCGTTCGGGGTGACCGCGATGGCCACCAAACTCATCCAGGACCGCCACATGGTCGTCGTCGCGCTTTCGAGCGCGAAGCTGCCCTTCCAGCTTTCGACCGAGTTGGGCAGCCGTTTTCCCGCGCTCACCAGCGCCACCGGCCGCTGCGTCGCCGCCTTCGGCCAGGCCGACGTTCAGTCCCTGCGCGGCCGTTTCGACCAGCTGATCTGGGACGATAAACCCGACTTCCAGACCTGGAAGACGCAGATCGAACAGACGCGCCACGATGGCTATGGGGTCGATCGGGGCGAATATATCAGCGGCGTCACCATTATCGCGGCGCCGGTCTTCGACGGGGCCGACGCCGTCTCGGGCAGCCTGGTCGCCATCGGCATCTCGGAAAAGATGGCGGCGGCGGCCGTCAAGGAAATCGCCGAGGCGCTCCTTCGCATCCGTGACGATATCGCCGGACTCTTGATCGCCGGCTAGCTTCGGCGGACATTCGGGGTCCGGCGACGGGCGCCTGCCCTGTCGCCGCGCCTATGACCCAAGCCGCCAGGAGATGCCGACATATGCCGATGGCGAAGATCGTGGGCGGCGACATCCACTACGTCCGTTCGGGCGATGGCCCGCCGCTCGTGCTGCTGCTGCCGCAAAGCGCCGGCCCGGTCGGGGTCGCGCCTTTCGTGGACGGCCTCGCGGAGCGCTTCGCCGTCCTGCGCTACGACCAGCGCGGCACAGGCCAAAGCCCGCCGCCGACCAATCCCGACGCCGTTTCAATGTCGGACCGGGCGGGCGAAGTCGCGGGCCTGCTCGACGCCCTTGGCATTTCCCGCGCGGACTTCTTCTGCCACTCGACCGGGTGCGGCATCGGGCTCGCCTTCGCGGCGGAACATGGCGACCGCGTTGGCCGGATCGTGCTGGCGTCGCCCTGGGCCTATGGCGACGGGCACCTTACGACCATGCAGAACCTGCGCATCGCCGCCGCCAGGGCGCTCGCCCCGTCGGACTACGCCCGCTTCAACGCAAGCCTGCTGTTTCCGCCCACATATCGCCGCCTCAACCAAGCCGGGTTCGACCGCATCGCCGCCGAGGCCGCGCCCCAGGACGCGGCCCAGATCGCCCGGCGCCTGAACGCAATCCTGGCGTTCGACAGCCGGCCGCTCACGCCGAAGATCGACCGCCCGACGCTGACGATGACGGCGGAGGACGATCAACTGATGCCGACCTGGTTCGGCCGGGATATCGCCAAGGCCATGCCTAACGGGCGCTATATCGAATTACAGGGCGGCGGCCATATGCTGCCGGAGACCCGCACCGCCGAAATGCTCGACCTCGTCACCGAGTTTCTGCGAGCCCCTGGCTGACCCCGCGCGTCGCCGCGCCTACCGCCCCCCGAGGAAACGACAAAAGATGCAGGCCAAAATCCTGTCGGACATCACCGTCATCGACATGACCGAGGGCGTGGCGGGGCCCTACGCCGCCATGGCGCTTTCGGACATGGGCGCGAACGTCATCAAGGTCGAGCGGCCGGCCGGCGACTGGTCCAGGCCGGCCGACCATTCGAAGGTGGAGGGCGAGGCCAACGGCCAGTTCATCGCGCTCAACCGCAACAAGCGCGACATCGGCCTCGACGTTGGGAGCGCGGACGGCAAGCTTATCCTGAAGCGTATGCTGACCCAGGCGGACGTGCTGATTTCGAACTACCGGCCCGGCGTCATGGCGAAACTCGGCTTCGACTACGAGACCTGCCGCGGCGTCAACGACCAGCTTATCTACTGCACCATTTCTGGCTTCGGCCAGGACGGCCCCTATGCCGAACTGCCAGCGAGCGACACCATCATCCAGGCGATGAGCGGCGTCATGAGCCTGGTGGGCGAACCGGACGGACCGCCGCTCCGCGTCGGCTTTCCGTTGATCGACATGGCGGCGGCCAGTTCGGCCGCGCAATCGATCCTGCTCTCGCTCTACGGGCGGCTTTCGGGCCGTGGCGGCGCCAATATCGATATCAGCCTGCTCGCCGCCGCCATCGCGATGATGAGCGCCGGCTATACGCGCTATCTCGCGTCCGGCAAGGTCCCTCTCCGCCAAGGCAACCAGAACGCGACGCTGGCCCCGGCCGGCGCGTTCAAAACGTCGGACGGGAAGTATCTCAGCATCGCCGTGCTGCGGGATTCCCACTGGCTGAAGTTCTGCGCGGCGCTCGACCTCGGCGATCTCGCGGACGACCCGCGCTATCAGACCAACGCCGTCCGCGTCGAGAACCGCGCGGCGCTGGACGAAGTCGTCGTGCCGATCATCGCCAGCCGACCGGCGGCCGAATGGCTGGAACGCCTCCGCGCCGCCGACATCCTGTGCGGCCCCATCAATACCTTCGCCGATATCGCGGCCGACCCGAACCTCGCCGCCATCCTGCCGCTCGTCGACCCGATGGCCGCGAACGTGCCGTTCACCGTCGGCCTGCCGATCCGCCGGGACGGCGCCTATGCCGAGACCAGGCGCGGCGCGCCGGCGAAAGGCCAGCACACCCGCGAAATCCTTGGCGAATACGGGTTCACGCCCGAAGAAATCGACGCGTTCCTATCGGATGGCGCGGCGTTCCAATTGACGGCCGGCGCCTAAAGCCCCGTATAGGTGTTGGGGTCGATATCGACCAGCCCCTCTTCCCGGGCCTTGATCTGGAGCGCCAGGTATTTCGAATAGACGCGGGCCTGGGTGAGGCTGCCGGCGATGAACCAGGCGCCTTCTTGCGGCGTGGGCTTATACATGTTCGCCAACTCGCCGGACGCGTCCTCGCCCCAGACCTGGCCGATGCGCTCCGCCACGTCCTCGCCGAGCGCGCGCCGGACCAGTTCGCCCTGAGGATAGTAGCCGGTGCCGAGCACGATCACGTCCGCCGGGACGACCGTCCCGTCCTTCAGGAGCGCGCCCTCGGCGCAATAGCGCTCGATGCGTTCGTTCTGCAGTAGGCCGATCTCGCCTTTGATCATCAACTCGGAACTGCCGGCGTCCAGATTGTAGCCGCCGCCGCGCCGGCGATATTTCATCTGGTGGCCGGTCAGGTCGTCGCCGATGTCGTACTTGAAGCCGATGCCCTTCAGGCCCTCGATCATCTCCTTGTCGAGCTCCATCATCCGGGCGGCGGAGAGCTTGTAGGCGTCGATGATCATCGGCGGCGTCGCCGACGCGCCGATCAGGTCGCACTCCTCCATCGGCAGGCCTTCGTCGTAAAGCGCGTAGTTCAGCTTGGCGGACGGATCGATGGAGACGACCGTGGTCGAACCGCGCTGGACGAGCGTCGTGTCGCAACCGAAACTGTGCAGGTCGAGGGCGATGTCATTGGCGCTCGAGCCCGTGCCGATGATGATGGCGCGCTTGCCGGCATAGGGCGCGCCGCTGTCGAAGCCCTCGGAATGGATGATCTCGCCCTTGAAGTCGTCGATGCCCGGAATCTCGGGCTTCAGGGGATAGCTGCTCACCCCATTGGCGAAGACGATGTGCCGGGGCCGCATGACGCGCTCCGTCCCGTCCGCCAGTTTCACCGTCGCGGTCCACGTCTTCGCGGCTTCGTCCCATTCGCCCTTCGTGAATTCGGTATCGGTCCAGTGATTGATCTCCATCGCCTGGGCGTAGAACTCGAACCAGAGGCCAAGCATGTCCTTCGGGATGTAGTTCGGCCATGTCGGCGGGAAGGGGAGATAAGGGAGATGGTTCACATGGATCGAGTTGTGCAGCGCCAGGGAGTGGTAGCGCTTGCGCCAACTGTCGCCGATCCGCGGCCAACGCTCGACCACGAGCGCATCGACGCCGACCTGGTTCAGACGCGCGGCGATGGAAAGCCCGGCCTGCGCGCCGCCGACGACCAGAACCGTCGGATCGCGATCCTCATAGGCCTGGGCCTTCTGGCGCACGCCTTCCCAGTTGTCACCGCCGAAATTGCGGGAATAGGCCGCCCCCGTCGGCCGGCGCGCGTCGATTTTCTCCTCGAAGCCTTTGAGTTCCTGAAGCGTCGTCGAGAGCACCCAGGCCTTGTGGCCGGCGGCGCCGCCGGCCGTCGCCGGAACCAGCCGCAGCACGCCTTCGCCGCGCCCGATCTTCGTTTCGAACCGGAACATCGCCTCGATGCATTCCCGGCCGAGGCGCTTCACGCGGCGGGGCGGCGTGCGGTCCGGGTTCAGCTCGAACGCCCGCGCCTGCACCGCCGGCTGGCGCGCGGCCAGCGCCTCCGCCGCAGACACGGCCCCGACGCGGGAGCTCAGGTTCCAGGTAAAAGCCAGCACGTCCCGCCAGTTGCCGTCATCGGTCATCAGGCCGGCGAGCTTCGCCGCGTCGCAATCGGTCAACGCCTGCTCGAAGGCGCGCAGCCATGCGGCGACCGTCTCTCGAACCTCATCCTCCAGTCGCCGCTCGAAATGCGTGGGATCGGTATGGTTCACAGCCTGTCTCCATTGGGCGCGGGGAATATGGGAAATGGTACGCCAACGCCACGCGGCTGGCCAACGCGCCCGGGCGCCGCAACCCCGGACGACAGGCCGGGCGCCAGCGGCGGCGCGAAGCATGGCGCGCCCGATGGTCGTGAGCGTGGCGGGAAATGCAGGGGCCTGTTACGTTTCGCGCCGCCAAAGCAAGCGCCAGCGCGCCCGAGGGAGATGACCGAATGATCGATCTGGAACGGAAGGGCGATGTTTTCGTCCTGACCATGAACGCTGGCGAGAATCGCTGGAACACCAACTTCGTCCGCGCGTTCGCCGCCAGGCTGGATGAAGTGGAAGCGTCCGAGGGGCCGGCGGCGCTGGTCACGGCTTCGGCGGACGCGAAGTTCTTCTCCAATGGGCTGGACATCGACTGGCGGCGCGGCGAAGGGGATGGCGCGGGCGGCGACAAGAAGGCGTTCGGCCCGGAATTCATGAAGCTGATGGCGCGCCTGATCACATTCCCCGTCCCAAGCGTCTGCGCGGTGAACGGCCACGGCTTCGGCGCGGGCTTCATGCTGGCGCTCTGCCACGACATGCGGGTGATGCGCGCCGACCGCGGCTTTCTCTGCGCCAACGAAATCCAGATCGGCCTCGCGATCCCGGACCCGGAATTCGCGCTCTTCCGCCACAAGATGTCCGGCAGCGCCTTCTTCGACACGGTGCAGCTCGCCCGCCGCTGGACCGGCCCAGAAGCGGAAGCGGCCGGTTTCGTCAGGGCGACGGCGCCCGTGGAAGGGCTGATGGACCTCGCCATGGGCCATGCCGCGCAATTGGCGCCCCTGGGCGCCGACCGGGCGCTCTACGGCGGCTCCAAGGAACGTATTTTCGGCGACGCGCCCTCGATCAACGCCAACGCCGGCGCCGCCCACTTCCTGCGCAACTACAAGGGCCATGGATGATGCGGCGGCCCAAGCCGATGGAACCGCAAATTGGCCACGAGCGCTCGGCACGGATAATTCGCCAAAGTTCCACCTGGGACCGCAGGCGCCTATTCTTCGCCAAACGTGTGACGGGCGCCGCCTAAGCAACAATACTTAATGTTATTTTTGGACGATTACCTACATACGGTGCTGGTGTAGCAATCGGGCCGCGTGCGGCGGCCCTGTCGGGAGCGCCGTTTCTCATGCCGGAATCCTTCGCGAGAGAAAACGACGGGCCGTTGGTCTGCGTCGCAGGCACCCGGCCGGAAGTGATCAAGCTCGCCCCGGTCTACCTGGCGGCCCGCGCCGCCCTCGGCCCCGGCCGCGCGGCCTGGATCGCGACCGGCCAGCATGCCGAAATGGGCGATCAGATGCTCGACGCTTTCGGCATCGAACCCGATGTCCGCTTGAAAACGGCCGCCGGCGGCGATCTCGCGGCGTTGACGGCCAACCTGCTCAAAGACCTGGACGCCAGCTACGCCGACCTGGCGCCGTCCGTCGTCGCCGTCCAGGGCGACACCACGACGGCCATGGTCGGCGCGCTCGCGGCCTTCTACCGGCGCATCCCGGTAGGCCATGTGGAAGCCGGCCTGCGGTCGCACGACCTGGACAATCCCTTTCCCGAAGAGGCGAACCGCCGCCTGATCGCCCAGATCGCGGCCGCGCATTTCGCGCCGACGGCATTGGCGGCGGCGAACCTGAAAGCCGAGAACACGCCGCCGGAGACGATCTTCGTCACCGGCAACACCGCGATCGACGCCCAACATGCGATCCTGCGGAACCCAACCCTCGCGAACGCCTTCCCGCCGCCCGAAGCGGGCCGCCGGCGCATCCTAGCGACCTTGCATCGCCGCGAAGCCTGGGGCGCCGCGCTCGACGGCGTCTGCCGGGCGCTCGCCGCCGTCGTCGACGCCCGCGCGGACATCGAGGTGGTGTTGCCGGTGCATCGCAATCCCCGCGTTTCCGCGACGGTGCGCCGGGCGCTCGGCGGACGCGACCGCGTCCTGCTGACGGAGCCGCTCGGCTATGCGGAATTCCAAAGCGCCCTGCGCCAGAGCTTCCTTGTGCTGACGGATTCCGGCGGCGTTCAGGAAGAAGCCCCGACCTTCGGCGTCCCGGTGCTGGTCGCGCGCAATGTCACGGAACGCAGCGAAGCCATCGACGCCGGCGTCGCGCGGCTGGTCGGGCTGAACGGCGGCGATATCGAACGCAGCATGTTGCGCCTGCTCGACGATCCTGCTCTCTATGCCGCCATGAGCGCCGCCGAGAATCCTTTCGGCGACGGCAAGGCGGCGGACCGGATCGTCGCCGAGCTTGCCAGCCGCGTCGGCGCTACATGGAATCGCGCGACCGCATGAGGCCCTCGCCATGTCGGATGTGGCTTTCATCGTTGAGATCGCCAGCGTCTACTGGTTCTTCATATTTCTGCTTCTGAACGTCGTCGCCCTGCTGATCGCGGTCAGCAGCGCCGACGACTTCTTCATCGACGTCTGCTTCTGGGCGCGGCGGATATACCGGGCGATCTTCATTCGCCCAAAGTACCCGGCGCTGCCGATAGAGAAACTCTACGAGCCGGCGCAGCAGCCGATCGCCATCCTGGTTCCCGCCTGGCATGAGGCCGGCGTCATCGACCAGATGCTGGAGGGCGCGGTCGAGACGCTGGACTACGACCGCTTCGTGCTGTTCGTAGGCACCTATTGCAACGACCCAGAGACGCAAGCGGACGTGGACCGGATCGCGGCCCGCTTTCCGGCCAAGGTCCGCAAGGTCGTCGTCCCCAATCCAGGCCCCACCAGCAAGGCCGACTGCCTGAACACGGCGCTGCAAGACATCCGCGCCTATGAGGCGGATCAAGGCGTCGAATTCGCCGGCTTCGTGCTGCATGACGCCGAGGACATTCTGCACAGACTGGAGCTGCGGCTTTTCAACTTCCTGCTGCCGCGCAAGGACTTCATCCAGCTTCCCGTCTTCCCGCTGGAGCGGGACTGGAGCAGCTTTACGGGCAGCCACTATATCGACGAGTTCGCCGAGTTCCACGCCAAGGACCTCGTCGTTCGCGAGAGCCTGATCGGGCAGGTGCCGAGCGCCGGGGTGGGCACCTGTTTCAGCCGCCGCGCCATGGCGGCGCTGGAAAGCGAAGACATCGTCTTCAACCCGCGCAGCCTGACGGAAGACTATGAAATCAGCTTCCGCCTGAAGCGGCTTCTCGACGTTCGGGAAATCTTCGTCCGCTTTCCGGTGGCCGCGCGCCTAAGGCGGCGCGGCCTGTTCGGACGCGAGCGGGAACGGGAATGGCGCGAACATGTCGGCGTCCGCGAGTTCTTCCCCAATCGGCTCGAAGACGCCGTGCGCCAGAAGTCGCGCTGGATCACCGGCATCGTCTTCCAGGGCCTGCGCAATCTCCGTTGGCGCGGCTCCCTGGCGCAGAAATACTTCCTGCTGCGGGACCGGAAGGGCGCGGTCACCAATCTCCTGAACGTGCTGGGCTATTTCATCGTCCTGAACGTGTTGGGCATGTTCCTCTACCGCCTGGCGTTTCCGGACGGCTATGCGTTTCCGGCGCTCGTTCGACGCGGCGACTTCACCTGGTATCTCCTCGTCGTCAACGCCTTCTTCTTCGCGAACCGCCTCGCCCATCGCGTCTACTTCGTGTGGGACGCCTATGGTCCGTTCGAAGCGGTGCTGTCGATGCCGCGTCTCGTCTGGGGCAATCTCATCAACTTCCTGGCGGCCGTGCGCGCGTTTCGCAATGTCCTGGCGGCGGCGCGCGAAGGCCGACAGGTGCCCTGGGACAAGACCCGCCACGACATGCCGGACCGCCCGTCCCCCACGCCGGCCAGCCCGGGCGACGGCGCCGCCTTCCGTGACCTGCTCGCGACACGCGCCGGGCTGGACCCGGAGAAGCTGCGACGCGGTTTCGCCGACTATGCGGCGCGGGGCGCCGGGCCCGTCGTCGCGTTCCTGGTCGCCGTCGGCGCGGCCTCCGAGGCCGATTTGACCGAGATCGAGGCCGCCGCGGCCGCGCGCGGCTTCACCTTCCTGGAAGCCATGGCGGCGGCGGGCGTCGCGCCGGAAGACATCGCGCGACGCGTCATCGAAAAGTCTTCCGTCTGATGCGGCGGCTGTTTCTGATCCTGCCGGCCATCGCCGCGGTGGCGCTGGTCGTAATCTTCCTCGGACCGGCGGTGCTGGTCTTCCTGCAATCGCCGGAGACGGAGGTCGCGGACGCGCGCCTGGACGACGACCGCTCCTGGTTCTCGCGCCAGTTGGACCGTTTCCGAAGCTACCCTTTCGAGGACCGCGCGCTCCGGCTGGAACGGGAGGGACGCTTCGCCGAAGCGGAAGACGCGCTGAAGGCCGCCGGGCGCGCCGATCCAGGCGACCCGCGCATTCACATCGCGCTTGCCGACCTTGCCGCGAAGCAGAGCAATTCCGCAGCGGCGCGCGATCACGCTTTGGCCGCGCTGGCCATTGCGCCCGATCTGGCGCCCGCGCGGCTGCGCCTCGCCATGGCGCGCCAGGCCCTTGGCGACAATTCCGGCGCGTTCGACGACTTTATGGCGGCGCTCGACGGACACGGCCTCGACGATGCGCAGCGGACGCTCGCCGAACGGGGCTTCATCGAGACCGGCCTTCGGATCGGCCGCGCGGAAGCGGTCGCCGCCCGCGCCGGCGACTTCGGGACGGCGGACTGGCGGTCGATCCTCCTCGCCCTCGCCGACAGCGCCGCGGCCTCGGGGGACTATGCGGAAGCGCGGCGGCGCCTCGAACAGGCGAACGACATCGGCGGCGGGCCGGATATTCCAAGGCGCCTCGCCGCCCTCGCCGAGAACGACGGCGACCTGGCGGCGGCGATCCGATGGGCGAGCCAGGCGGTCGAGGCGACGGACTCGCCCCTGGACCTGCGTCGCCTCGCCCGCTTGCAGGCGAAAGCCGGGCGCTTTGACGAAGCGGCCGGCAGTTACGAACGGCTCGCCGACCGCATGGCGCTTGACCCCGACGACCTGGAGATATGGGCCAATGCGTTGAGCGAAAACGGGCGGCCGGCGGAAGCGGCGGGCATTCTGGCCCGGCTGCCGTTCGCCGAGGCCCTGGCGGAGCGGCGCGCAAACCTGCTGGCCGACGCAGGCGACCCCGGCGCCGCAGCCGACCTGCTGCTGGCCGCAGCCGCAAAGGCGGAGCCGCCCGAACGGCTGAAGCTGCTGCGCGCGGCGGCCGAGCGGTTGCGCGCCGCCGGCGCGCTGGAGCGCGAACTGGCGACGCGCACCGCAATCGCGGAAGCGAGCGGCGCGGACAGCGATCTGCTCGCCCTCGCTGACCGCCAGGTCGGCGCGGGACGGCCGCGCGCCGCCGCCGAAACCCTGCGCCCGCGCGCGCTGGCCGGCGCGTCGCCATTCCTTGACCGCTATGCCGACGCCGTCGCGGCCGGCTTGCCCGCCGACGAAGCCGCGCGCCGCATGCGGGCGCTCTATCGGGCGAACGCGCTGACGCGGAAACAACGCGCCGCCGTCAGCGCGCGCCTCGCCGCGCTGACCGCGGCGAACGGCGACTGGCCGACGATCGCGCGCCTGCGCGCCGCGAGGGCGCGCGCGCGCCCCGCCGACACGGGCGCGTTGGACGACGCCCTTTTCGCCTTCCGCCAGGCTGGCGACGCGGCCGGCGAGCTTGATCTCCTTGGCCAGATGGCGCCGTTCGCCCGAATGACGCCGGACGCCCGCACGCGCTTCGCCGAACGCCTTGGCGACCTGGTCGCGGCAAAATCCGGCCCGCGCGCCGGCGCCGAGGCATTTGCGGATGCGGCCGGTGGCCGGGACGCGCCGCCGGCGGTTCAGCTTGCGCTCGCCGAACGGTTCGTCGCCGCCAGCGCCTGCGACATGGCGACCGTCGCGGCCGAGCGGGCGGCGCTGGCGCCGGCGCTGAGCCCCCGCGCCTACGAGATCGCCGGGCGTTGCGCCATCGCCCGCGGCGGCCGCCAGTCGGCCTTCGCCTATCTGCAAAAGTCCGTCGACGCGGCCGACGCGCTGGGCGCCGACGTCCCGGCCGACCTGCTGATCGAGGTCGCGCTGCTGCATGCCGAAGCCGGCGCGCATGGCCCCGCCGCTTCTGCCTTCGAGCGGGCGCTCGAACAGCGGTTCGATGCAGGCGACGCCGTCCTCGCCGGCCGCTCGCTCCGGCTCGCCGGCGATACGGAAGCGGCGCGCGCCCGCCTCGCAGCGATCGATCCGGCCGCAATCGCAGCCCCTGGGCGGCGGGCGCTTTATTTCGACGAGACGGCGCATCTGGCGCCGGACGCCGAGGGCGCGCGATCCGCCCTGATGCAGGCCGTCGCGTTGGAGGAAACCGCCGACCGCTGGCAGCGTCTGGCCTTTCTGAATAGGGACGCCGGACGCCTGGACGACGCGGGCGCCGATATGGATCGCGCGCTGGCGCTGGCGCCGGACAGCGCGAACATGCATGCGGCGCGCGCCTATCTCGCCGTGGCGGCGGGGGACGACGATCTGGCCGGCGCCCATTTCGAAACCGCGCTGACCCAGGATCCCTCGCTGCCGGCGGCGCAAGACGCCGCCTATGCTCACAAACGCCGCGCCGCCAACGATCTGGCGGTCCGCCGCTTTCAAGACGCGATCGATGGCGTCGACCGCCGGCTCGACGGGATCGCCGCCGGCGCCCCCGAGAGCGCGGACGAATTGGATGCGTTGCAGAACCTGCGCTTCGACCTTAGGCGCGAAGTCGAAGAGATCGAGAACCGCTGGACGATTTCCGCCAACCTCACCTTTCGAACGCCAGACGACGCGTTCGGCGCCGCGAACCCCGTCCAGACCGATTCCTTCAGCGGTTTCGGCGGCGTCGAGGTCGCCTATCAGCCGCCGACGGTCGGCTATCGAAACGGCCGCACGCTTCAGGCCTTCGTTCGGGGTTTCTGGAGCCTGGAAGACGACAGCCTCGCGCCGGATGCCGATACCCGCCAGCTTGGCGTCGGGCTCCGATACAAGCCGCTGACGGACTGGAACGCCGTCCTGTCCTTCGAACGGCTCGTCGCCCTGGGCGATCTCGCCAGCGACGACTGGCTGGCGCGCGCCAGCATCTCCTTTGACCAGAACCTGGATTGGGAGCCGACGCGCGACTGGTGGCCGACCGGAACGTTGTTTCTCGATGTCGCTCATGAACTCGAAGACGAGACGACGTTCCTGACAGCGACCGGCCGCTATGGCGTCAGCTTCCGCCCCGGTTTCGGCGAGGACTGGGCCTGGGCGCAGGCGTTCATGGTCTACGGCGTCGCGGACGCGACCTATGTGAGCGACGACGGCGAAGACCAGAAACGCGTGGAAATCGGCGCCGGCCTCGCCTGGCGGCACTGGTTCAACGAAACCCGATACGAAGCCTATCGCTCGACCGGGGAAATCGCGGTCGAAGGCCGCGCGCCCATCGCCGGCAACACCGGCGACAAGGCCGGCGTGCTGCTTCGCCTGTCGCTGCAATATTGATGGGCGGCGCGCGCGGCGCGGCGCCCTGCCGCTTTGCCTTCGATAGACTGCTCCGGCCCCAGGCGATTCCGACCAAGGCTCGCTCTATCTAGAGTTCGGCCCACATGCGCATCAGGTTGGAATAGGCCTTCTGCAAGCGAATGGCTTCCGGGTGTTCGGTGCCTTCTTTCGTATTGGTCTGCAGAAAGCCCAGGGTCTGCGCCATGTCGAGCAGCACCTGGCGCTTGTTCGGATCTCGGATCAGGCTCTGGGTCCAGCCGACCATCGCGCGCCGTTCGCCCCGGGTCACCGGATTGACCCGATGCAGCACCAGCGTCGAGTAGATGACCATATGGCCGACGGGCAGCTTGTAGCTCTCCGGGCGGATGTCGGTGTTCAGCACCAGTTCGCCGCCGTCATAGCTGGCCGGATCGGACAGAAAGAGCGTGAACGACATGTCCGAGCGCCAGAGCATGCCGGAGTTGCGGCCCATGAGGGTGTTGTCCACATGGTCGCCATAAAACATGCCGTCCCGATAGCGGCTCAGAAGAATGTCGCCGACATGCTTCGGCTGCGTGACAAGATTGAACTCGTTGTGGGCGAGCAACGCCTTGCGCGCCTCGTCCGCGATCTCCCGACGGAGGGCGCTGCTGGATTTGATTTCCTCATTGCGCTTGCGCTTCTGATTGGTCGGCCCCGCAGTCTGGCCGCCGTCGACGAACGCGTCCCCGTCGAAGGCGGCGATCACTTTCTGCAACAACGGCGGCGGCAGGACGTTCGGCAGGACGAAACTCATGGCGCTTCCCAGGGAAAATCGAGCAAGGGCACGACATCCGCCGCGAACCGGCGGGTCTGTTCTTCCCGGTCCTCGGCGGAGCCCAGGAAATCGAATTCGAAGTGGCGGACGCCGGCCGCGTAAAAGGCCGAAAGTTTCGCCGCGACGTCCTCCGGCGCGCCCAGGGCGACATAGCGCTTGGTCGCCCGGCTGAAATCCATGGCGTAGCGTTCCGAAAGCAGCGCATTGGCGGCGTCGAACGCCGCTTCGTAGCTGTCGCCCAGGCGCACGAACAACAGATGCGCCGTGCCATAGCTCGCCAGGTCGCGGCCGGACGCCGAATAATGCCGCGCGATTTCCGCGAGGCCGTCGCGATACTGCTCAGGCGTGACCACATAGGAGATCCAGCCGTCGCAGAGGACGCCCGCCCGACGAAACGCGGCGTCCGAGCGTCCGCCGACCCAGATCGGCGGGCCGCCGGCCGGCTCCGGCGGAGGGCGGAGCTGGGTTTCCGGGAAACTGTAGAACCGGCCCTCATGGGCGACGGGCTCGCCCGACCAGAGCTTCCGCACGACCTCGATGCCCTCGTTCAGCCGGGCGCCGCGCTCGCCATGGGGCACGCCGGCAAAGGCGAACTCGCCCGGAAATTCGCCGCCGACGCCGACGCCGAAGATGAACCGGCCCGGCGCCATGCGCGCGAGGGAAATGGTCTGCTTGGCGACAAGGCCCGGGTGGCGCAGCGGCAGCAGATAGACCGACGTCGCGATCGTCAGCTTGTCCGAAAGCGTCGCCGCCATGGCGAGGCCCATCAGCGAATCGTCGATCGGCAGCGCGAACGCCAGATGGTCGCCCACGGCGAGCGTCGTCATGCCCGTCTCCTCGGCGAGCGCGACCAGCGACCGCGCGGCCCGCGGGTCCGGAATGCGGCCGTGCAGGCCGAAGCGGGCGGCCGTTTCGAGCGGCAGGTCAGCCATTGCGTCTCCTCATCTTGCCCCTACTCGTTTAACATCGGCGCGCATCTTTTGGGAGGCGAAGCGGCCTTGAGCAATGTTCTTCATCGCAGCCTGACGGCGCCGCCGCCGCCGGAAGCCGTCCGCGCGGAGGGCGTGCGCATATTCGATGCGGCCGGCAAGAGCTATATCGACGCCGCCGGGGGCGCGGCCGTCTCCTGCCTGGGCCATGGCCACCCCCGCGTCCTGGAAGCGCTGCGCGACGCGCTCGACCGCCTGCAATATCTCCACACCGGCTCCTTCACCCATGGGGCGATGGAGGAACTGGCGTCGGTCCTCGTGGAGCAGGCGCCGGACGGACTGGAGAAGGCGTTCTTCGTCTCCAGCGGCTCGGAAGCGGTGGAGTCCGCGCTGAAGCTCGCCCGCCAGTACTTTCTCGAGATCGGCCAGCCGGACCGCCATCGGTTCATCGCCCGGCGGCAGAGCTATCACGGCAACACCCTGGGCGCCCTCGCGGTCGGCGGCAACGCCATGCGCCGCGCGCCCTATCAGCCGCTGCTTATGCCCGCCAGCCATATCGCGCCCGCCTACGCCTATCGGGACCAGGGCGCGGACGAGACCGAAGAAGCCTACGGCCTGCGCGTCGCCGACGAACTCGAGGCCGAGATCCAGCGCCTGGGCCCGGAGACCGTCGCGGCCTTCATCGCCGAGCCCGTCGTCGGCGCGACCCTTGGCGCCGCCGCCGCGCCCGCCGGCTACTTCAAGCGCATCCGCGAAATCTGCGACCGCCACGGCGTGCTCTTCATCGCGGACGAGATCATGTGCGGCATGGGGCGAACCGGCGTCATGTTCGCGCTGGAGGCGGAAGGCGTCGCCCCGGATATCGCGGTCGTCGCGAAGGGACTGGGCTGCGGCTATCAGCCCATCGGCGCCATGCTGGCCCACAACCACATCGTCGAAGCGCTTCGGGCCGGCTCCGGCGGCTTCATGCACGGCCACACATATCTCGGCCATCCGCTCGCCTGCGCGGCGGCGCTGGCGGTGCAGGAAGCGATCCGCGAAGACGATCTGCTGGCGGCCGTAAGGCGCCAGGGCGCGCGCCTGAGGGCGGGCCTGGAAGCGCTGCTCGGCCAGCACCCCCATGTCGGCGACATTCGCGGGCGCGGATTGCTGCAGGGGGTCGAGCTCGTGCGCGACCGGGAGACCAAGGACGTTTTCGATCCGGCCCTGAAGCTGAACCAGCGCGTCAAGGAAGCGGCGATGGCCCGGGGCGTCGTCGTTTACCCGATGCCGGGAACGATCGACGGCGTGCAGGGCGACCATATCGTGCTGGCGCCGCCCTATATCGCTTCGGACGCGGAAATCGACGAAATCGTCGCCGTCGTGGGCGAAGCCGTCGATGCGGCGATCGCCTCCGCCGCCTAGTCCGAACAGGGCGGCGGCGGCGGATTTATGCGCCTTTCGGTTTGAATTTTCGCACTCATATCTTAACCAGGATGATACCCGTCGCCCGACACAATGCCTGCCGCACAACCACGCAATGGCGGCGATTCAATGGCTATGATTTCGCGCGATATGGTCCAGGCGCTCTTGGAGAATCCATCCGAAGAGAACCGGGAGCGTTCCGTCATGCAACTGACGGAAGTGTTCAAGGCGCGCGCCGCCAAGGGCCGCGCCGCGACGATGCTCGAGGAAGTCATCCGCATCTTCGCCCATGACGCGGCGGTTCGCGTGCGCAAGGCGGTTTCCGAGCAACTGCAACACGATCCCCTGCTGCCCCAGGACGTCGCCGTATCCCTGGCCCATGACGTGGACGACGTCGCCATTCCGATCCTGCGCTTCTCCCGCGCCCTGTCGGACGACGATCTCGCCGAGATCGTCGCGAAGGAAGGGCAGACCAAGCTTTTCGCCATCGCGAACCGGGAAAACCTTTGCGAGGATTTGAGCGACGCCCTGATCGATCGGGGCGACGCCATTACGGTCGGCGCCCTGCTCTCGAACCAGACCAGCGCGCCGAGCGAAGACGGCCTGATCAAGGCCGTCGACCGGTTCGGCGAGGACGACCGGGTCGGCAAGCCGCTCGCCAACCGCTCGGAGCTGCCCTACACGGTGATGACGCGGATGATCGCCGTCGTCTCCGACCATGTGCTGAAGGAACTGTCCTCCCGACAGGACCTGCCGTCCGACCTGGCCGAGGATATCGTCAAGCAGGCGGAAGAACGCGTCTTCGTGCAGATGTCGCGGGAAAACAAGGACCCGACCAAGTTGGTCGACGACCTGCATGAGATGGGCCGGTTGACCCCGAACCTGGCGATGCGGGCGCTGCTCTGCGGCGACATCAGCTTCTTCGAAACCGCCGTTTCGAAGCTTTCGAACCTGCGGCTCGACACCGTGCGCTCGCTCTGCTTCGACGCGGGCGCGCTGGGCGTGAGCGAGCTTTGCGCCAAGATCAAGGCGCCGCCGGCGCTGGAGCGCGTCCTCCAGTGCGGCGTCGCGACCTACAACAGCATCCGCGCCGAAGGCGGCGTGTTCGATCAGAACCGTTTCCAGGCGCGCATGATCGAACGCATCCTGACGGACTTCGAGAACCTGGGCGACAATCTGGAAGCGAACGATGTGGATTCGCTCATCGGCCGCCTGCGCAGCGTCGGCTGAGCGGGCCGTGGCGCTCATCGCGCCCGTCAGCCGGTCCAACGCCTTTTCCGCGCCCGCGCGGCCCTATATGTTCAGCTTCAGGCATGCCCTTCGCCCTGGCGCCCGCCGGGGCGGCGACGTAAGCAGCATCGTCGAACAGGCATTGGGAAGGACGCCACGCATATGACGCAAGCGCGATCGACCGCTCGCATCCAAGCCCGCCCGCGCGCGCTCGCCCCATACGGGCTCGGCTTCGGACTGGCCCTCGCCCTGGCCGCGTTCGCCATCGACGCCGACGCCTCGCCCAAGGGCTACGATATCGAACGGCTGATGCGGCAGGAGATGCCGGGATGGCGCAGCGGGCGCTATCAGGCGGCGCCGCAGCCGCAGCCTCGGCCGCTGGAGCGCATTCCGACCGTCCCCGCCCCCGCCTTCGCGCCGCCGGCCGAAAGTCCCGCGCCCGCGCCCGCCGCGGCGACGCCGATCCCGCCGCCGCCGCCTCTGGCGCCGGCGGCAAAGCCGATGATGCGGGACGCGCCCGCAAGCGCCGGAACCGGCGCCGTCTCGACCGGAACGCCGAGCGGCCGCGTCATCCAGGCGCCGGGCGCGCCGCGCTCCACCGTGTCCGGCGCCTGGGCGCGCTGAATATCCTTCCATTGCGTTGACAGGCCGGGCGGGTCGCGCTCATTGTCCCGCCGTGCTCCTTTCCTGGCAGCCTGTATTTTCTCGGAGACCGTTTTCATGTCGAATGTCGAACTCGCCCGCACGATCGAAGCCGCCTGGGAAGCGCGGGACGAGGTGAGCCCGGCGACCCAAGGCCCCGTGCGCGACGCGGTCGAAGCGGCGTTGGACGCGCTCGATTCCGGCGCGGTCCGCGTGGCGGAGAAACGCGCCGGCGAGTGGATCGTGAACGAATGGTGCAAGAAGGCGGTGCTGCTGTCCTTCCGCCTCTATGATTCGGCCCCCATGGCGGGCGGCGCCGTCGACCCCGAGCGCGGCCGTTCCGCCTGGTTCGACAAAGTGCCGATCAAGACGTCCGGCTGGGGCGTGAAGGAGTTCAAGGAAGCGGCGTTCCGCTCCGTCCCCGGCGCGATCGTGCGCCGCTCCGCCTATATCGCTCCCAATGTGGTGCTGATGCCGAGCTTCGTGAACCTCGGCGCCTATGTGGGCGAGAACACCATGGTCGATACCTGGGCGACGGTCGGCTCCTGCGCCCAGATCGGCGCGAACTGCCATCTCTCCGGCGGCGTCGGCATCGGCGGCGTGCTGGAGCCGATGCAGGCGACCCCGGTCATCATCGAGGATAATTGCTTCATCGGCGCGCGCAGCGAAGTCGCGGAAGGCGTGATCGTCGAGGAAGGCGCGGTGCTGTCCATGGGCGTCTTCATCGCCGCCTCCACCAAGGTCGTCGACCGCCATACGGGCGAAGTGCATGTAGGCCGCGTGCCGGCATACTCCGTCGTGGTGCCGGGCAGCCTGCCCGGCCCGGCGATGCCCAACGGCTCGCCCGGCCCCAGCATCTATTGCGCCGTCATCATGAAGACGGTCGATGAGGGCACGCGGGCCAAGACCTCGATCAACGACCTGCTTCGCGACTGATGACGACCTGGCCGCTCGATCCGGTCGAAACCGCCCAGGCGCTGATCCGCTGCGAAAGCGTCACGCCGGTCGAAGGCGGCGCGCTCGCCGCCCTTGAAGGCTGGCTGACGCCGCTTGGCTTCGCCGCCGAACGCATGCCGTTCACCGACGAAGGCACGCCGGACGTGGACAATCTCTACGCGCGCATCGGCTCCGCCAACGCCGGCCCGCATCTGTGCTTCGCCGGACACACGGACGTCGTGCCGGTCGGCGATCCCGCGGACTGGCGCGACCCGCCTTTCGCCGCGGCGATCCGGGACGGCGTGCTCTACGGGCGCGGCGCCGTCGACATGAAAGGCGCCATCGCCGCCTTCGTCGCCGCCGCCGCCGCCTATCTGCACGAAGCGGGGTCGCCGCCGCCCGGCGCGATTTCCTTCCTGATCACCGGCGACGAGGAAGGCCCGTCCGTCAACGGCACCAAGAAGATGCTGCCGGCGCTCCAGGCGCGGGGCGAGCGGTTCGACGCCTGCATCGTCGGCGAACCGACCAATCCCGCCGCGATGGGCGAGATGATCAAGATCGGCCGGCGCGGCAGCCTGAACGCCAAGCTGACGGTCGCCGGCGTTCAGGGCCACGTCGCCTACCCGGACCGGGCGGACAATCCGATCCACGGCATGATGCCGCTGCTGCAGGCGCTGCTGGAGCCGCCGCTCGACGTCGGCCACCCGCATTTCCCGCCATCCAGCCTGCAGCTGACCTCCGTCGACGTCGGCAACGCCACGACGAACCTGATCCCGGCGCGGGCGGAAGCGCGCTTCAATGTGCGCTTCAACGCGAATTTCGACGGCGCGGGCCTGGAGACGGAACTCCGCCGGCGCCTGGATGCGGTCGGCCGGCCCTATGGCCTCGACATCGCCGTATCGGGCGAAAGCTTCGTGACCGAGCCCGGCCCGCTGACCGAAATCGTCGCGACGGCCGTCGAAGAGGTTTCGGGCGCACGGCCGGAGTTCTCGACGTCCGGCGGCACGTCCGACGCCCGCTTCATCAAGGACTACTGCCCTGTCGTGGAGCTTGGTCTTATCAGCGCGACAGCCCATCAGGTCGACGAGCACATCGCCGTCGACGACGTGCGCGCGCTCGCAGACACCTATCGACGAATTCTGCATGCCTTCTTTCGAGGCTAAGCGATGACCCGCCTCGGCGAAGCTATTCTGAATATCCGCATCGCTATCCGGCTCGGCATGTTCGACGGGAACGCCGCCGCCGGATTTCAGGACGACGACCGCACGTTCTGGCGGTCGTTCTGGGCGGTGCCGCCCATGCTGGCGCTGACGGTGATCGGCACAGATCTGATCCTGCCCACGCCGGTCGAGGGCGCGCGGCGCTCGCCGACGGCGATCGGCTGGCTCGGGATCAGCGTGTTGGCCGCCCTGCTGATCGCCGCCGAGTTTGCGCGCGTCGTGAACAGGTTGGACGCATGGCCGCGGTTCGTCGTGGCGCAGAACTGGGCTTCCTTGATACAGGGCGGCATGCTCGCCGCCGCGCCAGCCATGCTGCTGCTGGTCGGCGCGCCGTCGAGCTTTCTACAGTTGGCTATGGTCGCGATCGGCTTCTGGGCGCTGGCGTTCGATTGGTATGTGGCGAAGAAGGCCCTCAATCTGACCGGCATCCAGGCCGCCCTGCTAACCGGGATCCTGCTCGCGGCCAAGCTGGTCATCGGCAATGTCGGCGCAAACCTTTCGGCCGGATAGGCCTTTGGGCCGTCACCGCTTCATCATCGCTTCCACGAGATAGGGCCCGTCATGGGCGAGGCCGCGCTGGAAGGCCGCCTCGAACTCATCCGGCGTCGAGGCCCGTTCGCCCGCGACGCCGAAGCCCTTGGCCAGGGCGACGCCGTCCAGCGGCGGGCTGATGAAGTCCATCCCGATCGGCTTGTCGTTGTCGTGGAACAGCTTCATGCGCTGCTTCAGGACCGTGTAGCCCTGGTTGTTGCAGAGCACGAACACCGTCTGCTGCTTGCGGTTGGCCGCCGTCCAGAGCGCCTGGATGGCGTACATGGCGCTGCCGTCGCCGATGATCGCCACCACCTGGCGGTCCGGCTGCGCTTCCTGCACGCCCACCGCCGCCGCGATGCCCCAGCCGATGCCGCCGGAGGAATTGCCGAAATAGCTGTAGCGGTCCGTATAGGGCAGCACGTCGTTGATCGTGCCGGAGGACGTGACGCCTTCGTCCACGACGATGGCGTTCTTCGGCAGATTCTCGACGATGCTGAGCATCGCCCAGGCGGGGTCGATCGGCCCGTCGTCGTTCCTGGCCGCCAGCGCCGCCTTCGCCCGCTCGGCGCGAACGGCGGTCCAATTGCGGTCCTTGAGCGCGGCCTGGCGCTCCGCCGCCGTCTGCTTCAGGGCGGCGCCGCCTTTCTTGGCCAAGAGCGGCGTCAGGGCTTTCAGCGTCTCCTTCACGTCGGCGCGCACGGCCATGTCGGCCGGGTAGTTCTTCGCCAGCTCCCAATCCCGCTGGCCGATCTGCACGATCTTCACATGATCCGGCAGCGGCTCGACTTCGCTGTAGACGGACATCTTGAGCGCGTCAGAGCCGATGCAGACCATAAGGTCGTACGGCATGAGCCGCTCGCGCACGACCGGCTGGCTGCGGGTCAGCACGCCCATGTAGCCCGGATGCGCGCTCGGGAAATGAGCGCCATCGACGATGGTCTGCTGGTAGACGGGCGCGCCCAGCACATCGGCGAAGGCCGCCGCCTCGGCGAAAGCGTCGGCGCCGATGATCTCGTGGCCGGCGATCAGAACGGGGTTCTTTGCCGCCAGAATCCGATCCGCCAGGGCCGAGAGCGCCTCGTCATTGGGGCGAACGCGCGTTTCGAGGCGCGTCGCGGCGCCGAGGTCCATGGCCGCCTGATCGTTCAGGATATCGCCCGGCAGGGAGATGAAGACCGGCCCCATGGGCGGGGTCATGGCCACCTTCGCGGCCCGGCGCAGGACGCGCGGCAAATCCTCGATCCGCGTCGGCTCGACCGCCCACTTCACCTGGGACTGGGCGATCGGCACCAGGGGATCGTAGAGCAGCGGCTCGGTCAGCCCGTGGCCCTGCTCCTGCTGGCCTGCCGTCACGATCATCGGGATGCCGGCGATCTTGGCGGAATAGATCGCGCCCATGGCGTTGCCGAGTCCCGGCGCCACATGCACGTTGCACGCGACCAGCTCGCCCGACGCGCGGGAGAATCCGTCGGCGATGCCGATCACCACCGATTCCTGCATGGCGAGCACATAGCCCATCTCCGGATAGTCGGAGAGCGCGTGCATGATCGGCAGCTCCGTGGTGCCGGGGTTGCCGAACATGCGCGACACGCCTTCGGAGAGCAGGCAGGAAATGAATGCATTGCGGCCAAAAATCGTGTTGGCGGGCGCAGACTGAGACATGGAATATCCTTGGCAGGAGGAAGGAAACGGTTTGACGCGGCGGACGCCGGCGCCGAGGATAGCCGCCTTTTCCGCCGGCCGACAACGCTCGGCCCGGCGCGTTCGATATCCGCCGGAGAGACAATGACCGACGCTTTATTCCGCCTGGACGGCCGCGCCGCCCTCGTAACCGGGGCCAGTCGCGGCCTCGGCCGCCGTTTCGCCCTCGCGCTGGCCGCAGCCGGCGCCCATGTGGCGCTCGCCGCCCGCGACCGGGAGCGGCTCGACGCCGTGGCGGCGGAGATCGAGGCGGCCGGCGGCGTCGCCGCGCCGATCGTCATGGACGTGACCGACGGCGGGAGCGTGACCGAAGGCGTGGCGGCGGCGGAAGCCGCTTTGGGGCCGCTCAGGGCTGTCGTGAACAATTCCGGCATCGCCCTCACCAAACGCCTGCTCGACGTGACGCCGGAGGAATGGGACCCGGTGATCGACGTCAACCTCACCGGCGCCTGGCTCGTGGCCCAGGCGACGGCGAAGGCGATGGTGGCGCACGGTCAGGGCGGGTCCATCGTCAATATCTCCTCGATCCTCGGCCAGCGCACCAATCCGGGCGTGATCGCCTACAACGCCGCCAAGGCCGGACTCGACCACGTGACGCGGGAGATGGCGGCCGAACTCGCCAAGCGGGGCGTGCGCGTGAACGCGCTGGCGCCCGGCTATATCGAAACGGACATGAACCGCGGCTATTGGGAGACGCCGCCAGGCAAGGCGCTGATGTCGCGCGTGCCCATGGGCCGGCTCGGCCAGGAGGCAGACCTGGACGGTCCCGTGGTGTTCCTCGCCTCCGACGCCTCCGCCTACATCACGGGCCAGATTTTGGGCCTGGATGGCGGACACATGGTCGGCTTCATCTGAGCAGGCGCCCTTGGCCAGCGCGGTCTAAGCGTCCCCCGGTTCGATCGAGATCATCCGGCGAATGTCGTCAGCGCGGGTGCCGATGGCCATGGGGCGACGCAGGCCGGAAATCATCGCGACGTCGTAAATCTCGGTCACGATGCCCTCGATCCGCACCCAATGCACGGCGTCGCCATTGCGCAGATCGACGACGATCAGGCCGCAGCGCGGGGTCGTATCCCGGTCCTTCAGCGCCTGGTCGAGGGGGAGGCCGGTGAAGGTCCGGTTGTCGCGGGGGAGCGAAAGGCCGATTAGCGCATAGTCGCCGACGATGGAGAGGCCGCGGGCGAAGCCGGGGCAGAAGGCGATTTCCTCGAAGGCGCCGTTCGCCGGATCGACCGAGCCGAAGCGGCCCGTGCCGGAATCCAGAAGATAGAGCTTGCCGTTGGCGACCCTGGGCGAGTGGGGCATGGAGAGGCCAGAGGCGACGACCTCGCCGGAGGCGACGTCCATGACGAGCCCGCCGTCGGTGCGCCGGTCCCGCCAGCCGTCGACCACGTCGGACCGGCTGACCATGGTGACATAGCGGGGCGCGCCGTTCTCGCCCGCGAGGCCGTTCAGGTGGCAGCGGTCCTCGGCGGCGATGCGGGAGATGAAAGGCGGCTTCCAGACCGGGCGGAAACTGTGGCTGGCGCTGACCGTGCCGAGGCAATTGAACAGCGTCGCGCAGAAGATCGGCGCGCCGTCCTGGCCCAGCATGATGTCGTGAATATCCAGGTCCGCGGTCGTATAGGCGATCTGCGGGATATAGACCGCGTCATACCCGTCCTGGTTCTGCCCAGGCTCCAGCGCGTTCTCGAAACGCCAGAGCTGATAAATCGAGGACATCCAAAGGGTGCGGTCGCTCGCATGCAGGCCCATGCAGCGCTCGAACGTCCGTTCGAACACGGACATGCGCCCGTTCGGCTGCTGGCCGATCAGGAACAGCTTGCCCGCCTGATAGGTGGTGAACGCGAGGCTGACGCCCGCCGACGCAAGCCAGGCTTCGAAGCCCCGGCTGGCAGAGAGCTCCAGCTTCGGCTTCTTGTCCGCATCGGCTGCGGCTTCGGTCGCTGCGGGCGCTTCGTTCATGACGTCAAACCTGGAGACTCTAGCGATTGCTCGAAGCTGGCGATGCTATCCTAACGAACGTAGACTGTCGCCCCGAAGAATGGTCACAGACTCAAGGAATTGCGCGGCGGCATGGCTTCCGACACGCTGATCCAGGCATTCGCGACGCCGATCTTCCTGCGCAAACGCGCCGGCGGCGAAGCCCTGAACGCCCAATTGGCCAAATCCGTGCGCGATCTGGCGGCCGCCAATCCGTCCGACGACGCCCATCGCGCCCATCAAGGCGGCTTCTACACAAAGGGCGACTTCTTCGACATGCCGCACCTGCCCGGGGTGACGGATATGCGCCAGATCGCGGCCAAGGCCGTCGTGGACTATATCCGCCAGGCAACCGGCAGAACGGACCTCCCCTCCCGCATCCAGCTCATTTCCTGGGCGGCGCTCACAAGGGCGCGGGATTACCAGACCCCCCATGTCCATGCCGGAGCGACGTTGAGCGGCGTCTACTACGCGGTCGCCCCGCCCCGCCCCGAGCCGCAAGGCTGCATCGATTTCCTAACGCCCATCGACCAGAAGGAAATGACGTTCCTGAAGGGCGATTCCAACACCTTCTGCCGCGTCGTGCCCGAGGCGGGCGACCTCGTAATCTTCCCCGCCTATCTGAAGCACTACACGCACCCCTTCTTCGACGATGACGAGCGCATCGTCATCGTGTTCAACGCCCATATCACCCGTGACTGAGGGCCAGGATCGGGGCGTCGTTTACGTCGCCTCCAAGGACGCGCGTTTCATGGAGGAGGCGGCGCTTTCGGCCGCGAGCCTGAAACGCGCGGCGCCCGGGATCCCGGCCTGGCTCTACACCGACCATGCGGACTGCCCGCTAGCGCGCCTCGACGCCTTCGACAAGGTCATCCCCATAGAAAGCTGCGCCGACTACCGGGACGTCTCCGCCGGCGCGAAGATCGACCGGCTGCGCGTGCTCGCGGACGCCCCGTTCGCGCGCTGCCTCCAGATCGACACCGACACCCGGATATTGTCCGCTGAGATCGAAAAAGCCTTCGATTTTCTGGCCGATATCGACATCGCCATGATCGAATGTCACCCGGACGGCAGCATCTCGCGCGGACTCTACGGGCGGCCGATGTTCAACGGCGGCTTCGTGCTGTTCCGCCGGAACGGCAAGACGCGGGCGCTGTTCGAGGCTTGGCGCGACCTCTCGGACAAGCATTTCCGCCTGGCGGACCGGGACGATCTTTCCACCGTCGGGCAGGAATGCCCCTATATCGCTCACGTCCCAGAGCAGGAGGACAGACGCACGCTGCTGCGCCGCGACCAGCTCGCCCTCGCCCAACTGCTCAGCCCCGAGGTCAACCGCTTCGAGCTCGACTACGCCCAGCTATCGGAAGGCTGGAATTTTCGCGGGACGGGGGAGCGGCGGCGCGTGATGGAGCCGGTGATCGTGGACCACCGCAACGCCTACAAGTTCACGACCGTGCAGGACCTGCTGGCCATCGCGTTCGAGCGCTTCGCCGCCGACGACCGCCGCTCGGCGGGGCTGATCTATAACCATGTCCTCGCGGCGCACGCGGCCGAACTCGGCCAGGCGTCCGCCCGAGACCTGGCGCAAGGCTTCAAGACCGTCGAGGGCGGCCGGTTCGCGGCGATCGGCGACGCGGCGGAGACGGCGCTCGCCGCAGCGAACGGAACGGCGCCGGACTGGCTGAACAATGCGCTGCGCATGGCCGCGCTGCATCTTCGCGCCGGCCAGGGCGAGCCCGCCCTGAAGCTTGGAGACGCGATCGGCCGCCGGGCCGCTCAGTCCTCGTAGGGGTCGCGCACCATGATGGTGTCGTCCCGGTCGGGACTGGTCGAGAGAAGCGCCACCGGCGCGCTTACGAGCTCCTCAACCCGACGGACATATTTGATCGCCGCCGCCGGCAGATCGACCCATGACCGGGCGCCCTGGGTGCTTTCGCTCCAGCCTTCCATCGTCTCGTAGACAGGCCGCACTTCCGCCTGCAATCGCATCGAGGCGGGCAAATGGTCGTATCGGGTTCCGTCCAGGCCTTCATAGGCGACGCAGATCTTCACCTCTTTCAGCCCATCCAGCACGTCAAGCTTCGTCAGGGCCAAACCGTCGATGCCGCCGATGCGCACCGTCTGGCGCACCAGCACGGCGTCGAACCAGCCGCAGCGCCTGGCGCGGCCGGTGTTCACGCCGAACTCCTTGCCGCGCTCGCCCAGCGTCCGGCCGATCTCGTCCTCGAGTTCGGTCGGGAACGGTCCGGAGCCGACCCGGGTCGTATAGGCCTTGGTGATGCCGAGGATATAGCCGACCGATCCCGGCCCCAGGCCCGCGCCGACCGCCGCCGCGCCCGCGACGGTGTTCGACGACGTGACGAACGGATATGTGCCGTGATCGACGTCCAGCAGCGCGCCCTGGGCGCCCTCGAACAGCATGCGTTTGCCCTGGCGGGCCGCATGCTCGACCCGGTCCCAGGTCGCCTCGACGAACGGCGCAAGGCGGGCGCCGATCTCCAGCAGATCGTCCAACAGGCGCCCGCTGTCGATCTCCGCCTCGCGCAATCCGCGCAGGAGCGCGTTGTGATGGGCGAGCAGGCCCGGCAGCTTGGCCTCGAGGGTGTCCCGCTCGGTCAGATCGACCACCCGGATCGCGCGCCGGGCGACCTTGTCCTCATAGGCGATGCCGATGCCGCGCCCGGTGGTGCCGATGGCGGACTTTCCGCGGGCGACTTCCCGCGCCCGGTCGAGTTCGGCATAGAACGGCAGAATGACGGTGGCGTTCTCCGCGACCCGCAGAATGTCCGGCGTGATGGTCAGGCCCTGAGCGCCCACGCGCTCGATCTCCGCGAACAGCGCCCAGGGATCGATCACGACCCCGTTGCCGATGACGGACAGCGTGCCCCGCGTCACGCCGGACGGCAGCAGCGCCAGCTTGTAGACGGCGTCGCCGGTCTGGATGGTATGGCCGGCGTTATGGCCGCCCTGAAAACGAACGACGAGCTCGGCCCGGTCCGCCAGCCAATCGACGATCTTGCCCTTGCCCTCGTCGCCCCATTGGGAGCCGACGACCACCACGCTCGACATGGGTCCAATACCTTCCTAGAGATCCCGAACGGCGCCGTCGCGCCAGAATTTCTGACAATTGAGCCGCGCCGCTTCCGCCGCCGGATCGGCCGTCGGCTCCAAGCCCGCGACGGCGACGGCGCCGCTCGCCTGCACGGCGGCGCGCGCCGCCGCGTCCGCGCCGTGAGGCAGGTAGACCCGTTCCGGCGGCGGCGCCAGCCGCGCGGCGCGCCCGGCCGCGTCCATGAACAGGCTGAAGCCGACGCACGCCTCGCCTTCCGGGTCCGGCAGGCCCGGTCGACGCGCCCGAAAGCGACCGCCCCGGCCTAGTTCGCCCGCATGGCCTTCGGCGAAGAGCGAAAAGGCCACGCCGGTGTGATAGTCGAAGCCGCGATGCTCGACGAAGTCGATCGTGATGGGCAGGTCGGGCGCGCCCGCCTGGATCAGATCGACGATGCCCTTCAAGCGCGCGACCCTGGCCGCGGCCTCGCTCGGCAGGTCCAGTGCGCTCGCAGCCTCGAAGGCGGCGGCCGCCGGGCCGCCGGCGTCGATCAGGGCCAGCAGCGTGTCCGCCGCCGCCGCGGGCGCAAGACTGCGCGTCTCCGCCGCGTCCTTACGATCGAGCGCGGCCAGGAGCGCCGGCGCCGTCTCCGATGAGAGGCCGAACGCGGCGGCGATCTCGCCCGCCATGCGCGGCACGTTCAGATCGACCGTCACGCGCTGGACGCCGATGGCCGCGAGCGCGCCGGCGGCCAGGAGCACGATTTCGGCGTCCGCTTCCGAGCGGCTGGAGCCGATCAACTCGGCCCCCGCCTGACGGAACTGCCGCTCCGCGCCCGCGCGGCCGCCCGAAACCCGCATCACCGCGCCGATATAGCAAAGCCGCAACGGCCGGGGCGCATTGGCGAGGCGCGTGGCGGCGAGGCGGGCGATCTGGGGCGTCATGTCGGAACGAAGCGCCAGCATCCGCTGGGATTCCGGATCCATCATGCGGAAGGTGTCCCGCGCCAGATGCTCGCCCGCGCCGGAGAGGAAGCTTTCCTCGAACTCCAGCATCGGCGGCGCCGCCTGCTCGTAGCCGTTTGCGCGCAGCAGGGCGAGCGCGCGTTCGCCGGCGGCGGACTGGGCCGCCGCCTCCGGCGGAAGCACGTCGGCCAGGCCGGTCGGCAACAGGGCCGGATGGGACTGCGTCTGGGACATCGCGCTCGTGAACTCGACGTGAATTCGGAAGGAATGGCCCGTCCGCATAGCGCAGATCGCGCCCGGGCGAAACCGCCCAAGCCGCGATCAGGCTGCGGCTATTCTTCCAGGCCCCGGCGGATCAGCCGAATATCCTCCGCCAGCACCGTGTCGGCGGACGACAGCTCCTCGATCTTGCGGATCGCGTGCATCACAGTTGTATGGTCGCGGCCGCCGAACTTCCGGCCGATCTCCGGCAAGGACCGCGAGGTCATGTGCTTGGCCAGATACATGGCGACCTGGCGCGGCCGCGCCACGGCGCGCGCTCGTCGCGGCGAACTCATGTCCGCTAGCCGGATATTGAAATGCTCCGCCACCCGTTTCTGGATATCCTCGATCGACACCCGGCGTTCGCTGGCGCGCAGCAGGTCACGGAGCGCGTCTTGCGCCGCCTCGACCGTGATGGCCCGCCCGCCAAGCTGGGAGTGCGCGGCGATCCGGTTGAGCGCGCCTTCGAGTTCGCGCACGTTGGTCACAATGCGCTGAGCCACGAACTCGAGCACGCGGCGATCCACGTCCAGGCCGATTTCGGCGGCTTTCGCTTCCAGGATGGACAGGCGCAGTTCGTAGTTGGTCGGGTTCAACTCGACCACGAGCCCCCAGCCAAGGCGCGAGCGCACCCGCTCCTCCAGGCCTTCCATATCCGTCGGCGACGTGTCGGCGGATACGATGACCTGCCGCCCCTGATCCACCAACGCATTGAAGGTGTGGAAGAATTCCTCCTGCGTCGCATCGCGGCCGCACAGGAACTGCACGTCGTCCACCAGCAGGACGTCGACAGAGCGGAACAGCTCCTTGAAGGCGACCGTCTCCTGGGCGCGCAAGGCCCGAATGAACTGGTAGAGGAACTTCTCCGCCGTCAGGTACAGAACCCGCTTTTCCGGGAAATTCTGACGCATCGCCGCCGCGGTCGCGTGCATGAGGTGCGTCTTGCCGAGGCCGACGCCGCCATACAGGAACAGTGGATTGAACGCCGGACGTTCGGTATCCGCCGCACGCTGGCATGCGGCATAGGCGAACTCATTCGGCTTGCCGACGACGAAATTGTCGAAGGAGAGCCTGGGGTCGAGCGGCGACGCCACGCCTTCGGACCAGCCGTCGTCGGCGACCGGTTGAACCGGCGGCGGCGGCGGCGACACGAGGCTTGGGCGGCGGCCCGCCGTTTCCGGCTCAACCACGAAGTCGATCTGGCCGACCTCTTCGTCCTCGGCGCGCCACAGCTCGCGCAGACGGTCGCCGTAGAGCGTGCAGACGCGGTCGCGGACGAAACGGGTCGGCACGCAGAGCGTAATCTCGTTGTCCTCCACCGCCATCAGCGTCAGCGGGCGCAGCCAGCTCCGGAACACCCCGTCGCCAAACTCGGCGCGGAGACGGCCGCGGATGCGGGCCCATTCGGAATTGCGTCGTTCTTCGAGACTCGCCATGGCGCTCATCCTTGCCGCCAGGGCAGGCCGGCGACTTTCCATCCGCCAACCCGGCCGCGATGGCCTTCGGCGTCGGCGTCGCCTTCGAAGCCTTCCGCGATATTGTATGCCGTTTCATAGCCGGCCGCCGTCGCGGCGGCCGCCGCAGCGCGCGAACGCACGCCCGACCGGCAAAGGAAAAGAACAGGCGCCGTATTGTCGGGCGCCGCTTCGGTCAAAGCGACGATAAACCCTGAATTGACTTCCATGCTGGGATATACCTGCCAAGAAATCAGCTTGGCTTCACGACCGAGCGTCGTGAGATCGGCTAGGCCTACATAACGCCATTCCGGTTCTGTACGAACATCAACCAATATCGCGCGCCCATCCTGGCTTAACACTTCCCAAGCCTTAGCTGGCGGCAAATCGCCTGCGTAAGCTCCGTTCATCCTGAACACCCCCGTAGATCGACCTTCGCCCAGCCCAAATCCGCCGAAAAGCAGGCCTACGTGAAAACAACGAAGAACAGCGCAGCTTTAACTGCAATACGCCGCCCGATTTATTTTAGATTTGCCGCAACTTTTCGTCCTGAAAAGCAGTCGGCACTAGGACCTCCCCCCCGATTTATTCGGGCGTTATTTCTGAGCAGCCCACGGCTGCTTGACGGGAGGTAATGTACCGTTGGCGACGATGGCCGGCAATGCTGAGATTTAACGAATCCGACATAAACATCGCTTGACTCCTGGCGCGCCTTTCGAAGGCTGAAGCCAAGCGCTTGAACCAATGAAGAATCGAGTCGCGGGAGCAGGCAAAAAAAAACCGGGGCGAACCCCGGCGTCGGATCGTCGCAACCGCGACGATACTCAGGCCATCGCGTTGACGCGCTTGGAAAGCCTGGAAAGTTTACGATTGACCGTATTGCGATGCGCGACGCCTTTATTCACGGCGCTGTGCATGATGGGCTGCGCTTCCTTGAGCGCGGCCGCCGCCGTCGTCTTGTCGCCGCTTTCGATCGCGGCCTCGACCTTCTTCACGAAGGTCCGATAACGGCTGGTGCGCATGCGGTTGACGCCGGTGCGGCGGGCCGTCTGCCGGATGCGCTTTTCCGCCTGTCTGCTGTTCGCCATGAGGCTTGAATTCCGTCGGTCGTTTTTAAAAATCGCGAAGGCGCGGTCTATACGGCGGACAGGCGCCCGCAGTCAAGCGTTTCCGCCGACCGCGAGGCCCGTTTCTCGCGGTTTTCAGCGATGTTTGAATTGCGGCTGCCGCTTCTCCGCGAACGCCGCCATGCCTTCGGACTGATCCTCGGTCGCGAAGACCGAATGGAACAGCCGGCGTTCGAAGCGCACGCCCTCGGCCAACGTCGTCTCGAAGGCGCGGTCGACCGCTTCCTTGCAGATCATCGTGACGGGCAGCGACTTCGAAGCAATGGTCTCCGCCGTCTTCATCGCATCCTCAAGCAGGTCGTCCGCCGGAACCACGCGCGTGACGAGGCCCGCGCGCTCGGCTTCCTCGGCGTCCATCATGCGGCCCGTGAGGCACATCTCCATGGATTTGGCCTTGCCGACCGCCCGCGTCAGGCGTTGGGTGCCGCCGCCGCCGGGAATGGCGCCCAGGTTGATTTCGGGCTGGCCGAACTTGGCCGTGTCGGCGGCGATAATAATGTCGCACATCATCGCGACCTCGCAGCCGCCGCCGAGCGCATAGCCCGCCACCGCCGCGATGGTCGGCTTGCGGCAGGAGGCCACCCGTTCCCAATGCACGGTGATGAAGTCCTCTATATAGGCGTCCATGTAGGACTTGGACTGCATCTCCTTGATGTCCGCGCCGGCCGCGAAGGCCCGTTCGCTCCCGGTCAGCACGAGGCAGCCGATCTCGGGGTCCGCTTCGAGCGCGTCAATCGTCTGTGCGAGTTCGTCGACGAGCTGCGCGCACAGGGCGTTCAACGCCTTCGGTCGGTTCAGCGTAATCAGCCCGACACGCCCGCGTTTTTCCGAAAGCACGAATTCGAAAGCCATGATCCTGTCTTCCCGATGGATGATTGTTTCGCCGGCACGCGCCGGATGCGTGGCGGCTTCCTTAGCCTAGACTTGGCAGTTCGGACAATAGAACGACGACCGGCCGGACTGCGTGACCCGCGCGACGACGCCCCGCCCGCAGCGCGGGCAATCTTCGCCCTCGCGTCCGTAGACCGCCCAGGACGCCTTGAAGTAGCCGAGCTCCCCCGAGGGCTGGCGATAATCCCGCAAGGACGAGCCCCCGGCGGCGATCGCCTCCCGCAGAACGTCCGGGATCGCCTTGGCGAGCCGGCGGGTTTCTGCCGCGGAAAGGTCGCCCGCGAGCCGCTCGGGGCGGACCTTGGCGCGAAACAACGCTTCCGACACATAGATATTGCCAAGCCCGGCGATCAGCCGCTGATCCAGCAGCGCGGCCTTTATCGAAGAAAAGCGGCCTTCAAGCATCGCCGCGAGCCGCTTCGGCGTAAGGTCCGTCAACGGCTCCAGGCCGAGGCTGGCGAGGCGCGGATGCAAAGCTTCCTCCGCCGTCGGGAACAGGTCCATGAAACCGAAACGGCGCGCGTCCTGGTAGATGACATGACCGCCCGCGTCGGTCTCCACCGTGACATGGTCGTGCCGGCCGAGTTCGGGCAGCGGCCCGGCGCCGACGACGAGACGGCCGGACATGCCGAGATGGATCAGCCAGGTCAGCCCGCCTTCGAGGCGCGTCAGAATATACTTGGCCCGGCGATCCAGGCGCTCGACCCTGCGGCCGCAGAGACGCGCCGCGAAATCCGGCGGCAAGGGAAAGCGCAAGTCCGGCCGCCGCGCCACGACAGACGCAAGGCTACGCCCCTCGATGCAGCGCGCGAGGCCAAGCCGGCTGGTTTCGACTTCAGGAAGTTCGGGCATAGCGTCGCGGAGCCTATCGGACCCGCCGCCGGGAAGCTATGCTCCCGCGCCATGCCAAACGACCGCCCAGCAGACGACCAGATCGACTTCGGCTTTCGCGCCGTGCCGACGCCCGAAAAGGCGCGCCTGGTCCGTGGCGTGTTCGATTCGGTCGCCAGCCGCTACGACCTGATGAACGATCTGATGAGCGGCGGTCTGCATCGGTTCTGGAAGGCTGCGCTGATCGCGGCGCTCGCGCCGCGCGCGGGCGAACGGCTGATCGACGTCGCCGGCGGCACCGGCGACATCTCGTTCCGCGCCGAAGAATGGGCGACGCGACGCGGCGGCGGTCCGATCGAAGCGATCGTGATCGACGCAAACGCCCAGATGGTCGCCGTCGGTCGGGATCGGGCGCTGGACCGCGGACCGGTCGTCGGCCCCGGACGCGTCGCCTGGGCGACCGGAGACGCCGAACGCCTCCCCCTGCCCGACGCCTGCGCCGACGCCGTGACGATTTCCTTCGGTCTGCGCAATGTCACGGACCGCGCCCGCGCGCTGAGGGACATGCGCCGGGTGCTGAAGCCGGGCGGACGCTTCTTCTGCCTGGAGTTCAGCCATGTGGGCGAACCCTCCCTGGCGGAACTCTACGACCGTTACTCCTTCGCGGCGATCCCGAAACTCGGCCGCCTCGCCGCCGGGGACGCCGAATCCTATCAGTATCTCGTGGAGAGCATTCGCCGCTTTCCCCGGCAAGCCGAGCTGGCGGAGATGATGGCCGACGCGGGCTTCGATCGCGTTTCCTGGCAGGACATGACCGGCGGCGTGGTCGCCCTGCATCGGGGCTGGCGACTTTAGAGCAATCAAACCGGCCAAAGCGCTGGACTGCGCCGCTTAAGGCGCATGCCGCTTTCGCCGATCAAACGCGCCAGCGCAGCAGCCGGCGCTCTATCGCGCCGATGGCCGCGCTCAGGCAGACGCCAAGCGCCGACAGGATCAAAACGCCGACAAACAGCCGTTCCAGGTCATAGAGCGACCCCGCTTCCAGGATATAGGCGCCCACGCCGTACTCGGCGCCCAGCATCTCGGCCGCGACCAGCAGGATGATCGCGATGGCCAGGCTGATGCGAAGGCCGGAAAGAATGCCCGGCATCGCGCCCGGCAAAACGATCTTCCGCACGATCGAGAACCAGGAAAGGCCGAAGCTCTGGCCCATGCGGATCAGGCCGCGATCCACATTGTCGACCGCGCCATAGGTGGCGACCACCGTCGGCGTGAAGACGCCGAAAGCGATGAGCGCATATTTCGAACCTTCGTCGATGCCGAACCAGATGACGAAGAGCGGCAGCAGGGCGATCTTCGGGATAGGAAAGATCGCGGCCACCAGCGGTATCAGGCCCGAGCGCACATAGGAGAACAGACCGATCACGACGCCGACGCCGATCCCGGCGCTCGCCCCGATCGCCGCGCCGACAGCCAGCCGCGTCAATGACGGCGTCAGGTGCTGAAACAGCAGACCGGAGGCGTAGAGCTCCCGAAAGGTCGCCAGCACGTCCGACGGCTTTGGCAATGTCAGCGCCGATATCCAGCCGGTCCGCGTTCCCCATTCGACCACCGCGATCAGCAGGACGAAGACGGCGAAGCCGACCCATCGGCGCGATTTCGGCGCAAAGCCGCCGCCGCGGAACGGAACCGGCCGCGCCGAAAGGCGCCGATCGGGATCAGACATCGGCCAGCTCCGCGTCCGCCGCGCGGGCTTCCTCGCGCATGATCTCCCAGAGCTGGCGCTGACGCGCTTCCAGTTCCGGGTCCGCATATTCCCGTTCCGCCAGCGGCCGATCGACCTCCATCACCTCCCGGATCTGGCCGGGGCGACGGGACAGCACCACGATCCGATGGCCGAGGCGCACCGCCTCCGCCAGATTGTGGGTGACGTAGACGGCCGTGAACGGCCGGCGGGTCCAAAGCGAGACGAAGTCGTCGATCAGAAGTTCCCGCGTCTGGCTGTCGAGGGCGGAGAGCGGTTCGTCCATCAGCATGACGGCGGGGTTGACGGCAAGCGCGCGCGCGATGGCGACCCGCTGCTTCATTCCGCCGGACAACTGCTTCGGCAAAGCATTCCCGAAATCGGCGAGCTTGGTGCGGGCGAGGACGTCCTGGACGATCGCATCCGTCGCCGCTGCGCCCAGGCGGTGGTCTTCCAGCGCCAGCGAGATATTGCCGCGAACGGTCCGCCATGGCAGCAGGGCGAAATCCTGGAACACATAGGTGAGCGGGTTGAGGCACCCTTCCGGCGGCTCGCCGACCAACGACACCGCGCCAGATCCCGGCCGCTCGAGGCCGCCCAGAAAACGCAGCAGCGTGGACTTGCCGCAGCCGGAGGGGCCGACGATGCACATGATCCGCCCGGAGGGGATGTCGAGGCTGACATCCCGCATCACCTCGAAGTCGCCATACCAATGGGAAACGCTTTCGAGGCGGATATCCATGAGCGTTTCCCTTGCGCGGGCGAACCGGCGGACGACGGGGCGGACGCGACGGTCCGCCCCGGACGGCCTCAGCCGTCCATCGTCTTGACGTAGCTGGCGTCCACCAGCGCATCGATGCCGATGCTTGCGTCCACGAGGCCTTCGGACTGGAACCAGGCGAGCTGATCCTTGACCGAGCCGATGTTGAGAGCGGCGCCTTCGTTCAATCGCATCGTTCCATTGATGATCGACGGCGCCGCCTTCTCGCGCGGCCGGTCCGCATAGACATATTTGTGGATGAGATCGACCATCGCATCGACCCCGGCGTCGCCATGAGCGCGATCGATCATGGTCGAATTGTAGTCAGCGACGCCGGCGCTGAAGCCGTCCAGGAAGGCGCCGGTCATGTCGCGCTCGTCGGCGGCGTTGCGCGCTGACGTGAAGACGGTCGTCACCTGGTAGTTAGGCAGATAGTCGGCGATGCTCCCGATGATGTGCACCGCGCCGGACTTCGCCAGGGGCTTCGCGATATGCGGCACGATCGCCCAGGCGTCGATCTGCCCGGACTTGAGCGCGCCGATGATCGCGCCGACCTTTTGCAAGGGCTTGAAGGACATTTCGGCGCTTTCGGCCTTCGCCACTTTCGAGCCCATATAGTGGAAGGACGATCCGGCCGTCGTCATGCCGAAGGTCTTGCCGCCGAGCGCGGAAGGCGCGGTCAGACCGGCCTTGAAGGCCGCGTCGGAGGCCAGAATCTTCTGGCCGTCGATGCCCTTCTCTTCGGAGAGCGCGCCGCCGATGACCTTGATCGCGCCCTTGTCCGCAAGGGAGACGAGGCCGCCGGAAATCGCCGTCACCGCATAGTCGATGTCGCCCGACGCGATGGCTACGGCCATGGGCTGCGCCGCCTGGAAGAACTTCAGCTCGACATCCAGCCCCGCCTTAGCGAAGTAGCCCCGCTCCAGCGCGACGAAGCTGCCGGAATGGCTGGTGAACCTGAGGGCGCCGACCGTCACCTTGCGGTTCGCGGCGATGGCGGGCGCGGAGAGCCCGCTCGCGACGGCGGCGGCGCCGAGAACGCCGAGCGCCTCGCGGCGATTGAGCTTCGTCATGGTTTTCTCCCTTGTGCCGAGTTTGTTATTGCGTCGTTCGCCGCATCATACCGACCCCGGCGTCAACCGCGAGACGTTTCCCATGCTGCCCCCATGGGGGGCGGTTCCCCTAGCAGACGGCGCGGGATCTAGCGAACCGAAATGCGGGTTGAGAGCCGGAGGCGGCGGCGAATGGCACGGGACGTCGCATCCACGCCGATATTCATGACGGCCGTCAAGGCGATCAGAAACAGCGCGCGATCGTAGCGGATTTCGGCGAACGCGCTGTCGACATAGAAGCCGATGGTCGCGACGCCGAGGAATCCCAGAATGGCCGATTCCCGCATGATCACTTCCCACCGGTACAGCAGGAAAGCGAGCGCCTGCCGGTAAACTCGCGGCGTCGCCTCCCAGAAATACCGATCGACGCCGCGGGGCGCGTCGGGGCGGAGGCGCATGGTCTCGGTAAAGCGCCCGACCAGATGGCCGACGATGGCGCCATTGTGGAGGGAAAGCGCGATGATCGCCGGCAGCATGGACGGCCCCCAAAGCTGCAACAGCACATAGGCCAGCAGATATTCCGGCGTCGAACGCAGGACGACGAGCGCCACATGCCCGACCCCGCGGCCGGCGCGCCCGAAGAACAGGGGCGATATCAACGGGTAGAACAGGAAGGTCAACAGGCAGGTCAACGCCAGCGCGATCACCGAAAGTTGCATCGCCGCAAGCGCGCCGGGCGCCGCCTGGTCTCGCACCATCATGACCAGCCAGTCCCAGAAGGCCGTCAACGTCGCCCCTTCGGTTCGCAGGGGATGGGGCACGATGTCATGGGTCAGAAAGCGCCAGGCGTTCGCGCCGACCGCGATCCGATCCCAGGGCAGAATCAGAAAGGCGGCCAGGAAAAGCAGCGGGATCGCCCAGCCGCGCGCCCAGAACCGGATCGTCGCGATCAACGCGTAGAACACGATCAGCAGCGCCCAAACCTGATCGTAGTGGCCTTCGCCGAAGGCCGTCTCCAGATGGAACCCGAGGGTCGGCAGCCCGAGAAAGCCGAGGATAGCGCTCGTCCGAAGGCCGCATTCCAGCCGATAGAGCGAGTATGTTCTGAAATGAGGCCAGGCCTCGGGCAGGCGGATGAACAGGAAGGCGGACACGCGCCCGGCGCCGGGCGGCATGGCCTGCATCGGCGCGGGGTCCTGTTCTTCCAGGATTTCAGCATAGACCTTGGCGAAGATGCCTGCATAGGGGATGGCGATCGCGAGCAGGCCGGTCAGGGGCGACAGGCCGAAGAGCTGCAGGAAAATCAGCGCCCAGAAGAGTTCGTGCACGGCGCGGATGACGGCGGCGAACGTTCGAACCAGCGCCAAATGAAACGCCAGCGCCAGCAGAAACCCCGCAAGATTGGCGGCCGCGACGCCAATCAGCGCGAACGCGACCGTGAACGCGATCGCCTCGCCAAGACTTTCGACGGCCAGGAAATCCGGCGGAAACAGGCCTTCGACCAGGCGCCCCAACTCCCGCCAGGGGTCGGCGGTGGTGACGGCGATATCCGCCGTCGCCAGCGCGAACAGCGCCGCCGCCAGTCCGCAAAGCACCGTTCGGGCGAGCGGCGACGTCCAGGCTCGATAGGTCGGCGGCTCGGCCCGAGCCGCTGGCTCAGGCGGCGTAGATCGCATCGAGTTGCGAAGGCTGGAGATCGACCGTCGGCGCGTCGAGCGCGATCCGGCCATGCTTCAGGCCGATGATCCTGTCGGCGAACTCGAACGCCAGCGCGCGATCGTGCAAGGCGAGCACCGCCGTCTTGTATCCGCCGAGCAACGCGCGCAGCACGTCCCGGGACTGGTGGTCGTCCACGGCGGATACCGGCTCGTCGGCCAGAACCACCTCCGCCCCGCGATAGACGGCGCGGGCGACCGACACGCGCTGCATCTGCCCGCCGGACAGTTCGCCCGCCCGCTGGAAAATCAGATCGTCGAGCCCAAGCGGACGCAGAACGTCAAGCACGTCCTGAACGTCGCCCCGCGCCGGGCGGACCAACGCGCGCAGGTTCCCGATCCAATTCCGCCGGTCGAGCCGCCCCATATAGACGTTGTGGAAGACGCTCAGATTGCCGACGAGGCCATAGTCCTGCGGCGCGAGCGCCGCCGCCGCCCCCGCCCGCTCATAGAGCAGGCGGAGCAGCGTCGACTTGCCCGCGCCGCTGGCGCCGACGAGAGCGATGGTCTCGCCGGCGCGCACTTCCAGGGACAGATCGTTCAGAACCGGGGCGCCGCCATAGCCGACGGTCGCGCCCGACAGTGCGATTAGGTTCACTTGTCGAGCAGGCCAATCGCCTCGCCGGTCGCGCGGATCGGATCGTAATCGGCGTTCGACGCCGGGACGAAACTCTTGCGCGGGAAAGCCGCGAGCAGATCGGGATCGTCGATCGCGAGCAGCGCGGCGCGCACCTTCTCCGCAAAGCCGGCGCCATAGCGCGCATCCACGTCGCCGCGAATGCTCCACTGATAGTCGGGGTAGGTCGGCGTGCGCCAGACGACGTTGACCTTGGTCGGGTCGATCTTGCCGGCCGCCAGCTCCGTCTCCCAAACCTTGTAGTTCACCGCGCCCGCCTGATAGGCGCCGCTTTCAACCAGGGCGATGGTCTTGGAGTGGTCGCCGCTGAACCCGACGCGCGCGAACGCCTCTTCCGGCGCCATGCCGAAATGCTCGCGAACGTGGAATTCCGGCATAAGACGGCCGGAGGTCGATCCCTTGGAGCCGAAGGTGAAGGTCTTGTCCTTCAAGCCGCCCGGAAACGCCTTGCTTTCTTTCAGGCCGAGGGCGGCGTTGGCGATGAAATAGGTGACGAAGAACTGGTCCTCATACCCCTGTGCGATGGCCAGGGAGCCGGGCACCCGCTCCCGCGCCTGCACGCCCGACAGGCCGCCGAACCAGGCGAGCTGCACCTGATCGTTGACGAAGGCGGTCACCGCCGCGCCATAGGATTTTACCGGGATATAGGCGGTCTCGACACCGAGCTTGGCTTCCAGATAGGTCGCGACCTTGCCGAAGCGCTCTTTGAGCCGTGATTCGTCCTGGTCGGGGATCGCCGTGAATACGAAGGTTTCCGCTGATGCCGCGCCCGCTCCGACGACGCCGCCCATGCACAGGGCCGCAGCCAGAATTGCGAGCGCGCTCAGCACGGAGCGCGCAATTGCTGCGAACATCTTGGTCTGTTCCCTACTCTTCAATTTTTGCAAGAGGCGGAACGGTGCGCCAAGCGCCGGCGGATCGCAAGTGCGGGCCGTGCAAAGACGATATGCGATAAACGCCGACCCATCGCGCTTGCGCCCAATCAGCTTTCCGTCAGCGTCTCGAGGATATCCGCATACCAGGCGCAGTTGAGGCCAAGCGCCTCATCGGCCACCAGGTCCCTGGACGCGATGTCGAGGCGGGTGGAATGCACGCCAAGCAGCGTCCACGGCAATTCCGGGTTCGAGGGATCGCGCATCACCACCGGCGCGCCGCTGATGCCGCGATGGGTGCGCCCGTCCGTCAGGAAGTATCCGAGCCCCTGGAAACGGAGCCCGAAGGACGACGAGACGATGGCGTGACGCGCGATGGGCATCCGATGCAGCGTATCGTGAAACCCAAGGGGAAAGCCGAGGATCAGGACGTTCGTCCCGATCTCCACATCCGCCGCCGACGCAGGCTGCCGGCTCGCCGAGAACGCGCGATAGACCGACGAGTCCGGCAAAGCCTCGCGATCGAGTTCGATCGCCGCCACGTCCACCGCGCCGCCGCGGTCGCCGGCTTCCCGCCACAGCGGCTCGCCATTCCTGTACAGGGGGATCGCGAAGCCTGTCGTGCGGGCGATGTCGTTCGCGTCGATATGCAGATGGATCTGCAGGCGGTCAGGGCGGTGTTCGCTTGCTTCGTCCAGCACAACATGGCGGCTGGTCACCAGAAAAAGACGGCTATCACGCTCGTAGAAAAACCCTGTCGCATTGGTCAGCGCCGCCTGACCGTGGAATGTCAGAACACGGGTCGCCGTCATCAGCAATGGATCAATCATCGACCCAAACCCTCGATCGAAAAATGGCTCCTATCGCCGTGGCGGCGCAGCCGCAAGAAGCGGAAATCTTAGCAGGGCTAATTATTTTCGCCGACGGGTTCATTCCCTTCGACCGCATCGTCGCCCTCTCCCTTAAGGTCGTCGCGCGCCTTTTGCCTTTTCGCTTCCAATTTAGCCGCCTTCTTTTCCTGTTTTTCGATCTCTCGGACGCGACGATCGAACTTATAGTTTGGTTTGCGCATGGCGACGTGCTCCTATCGTCACAATGGGTGGGCCGAACCGCCGCTCGGAACCTCTCCAAGGCTCAGAGCCGGGCGCCTTGTGCGCTATATCCGGCAGAAAAGAAAAGAGGCCCGTATCGCTACGAGCCTCTATTCCACCTCGCTAGGTCAGCGACAAAGTCACTTGATCAGCGAAATATTCTCCGCGGACGCTTTGCCATTCTGGCCAGCCGTCAGTTCGTACTCGACCTTTTGGCCTTCGGCGAGGTTGGAGATGCCGGCGCGCTCCAAGGCTGAGATATGCACGAAGGCATCCTTCGAGCCGTCTTCCGGCTCAATGAATCCATAGCCCTTCGTGGCGTTGAACCACTTTACGGTTCCAGTCGTCATTCGTCTTCCAATCAAAACTAGCTCACCGCGAAAACATGGATGCTTTCAGCGGAATAGTGATATCGCCATCATTTTTTGAGAACGATAGCCCCGAAAACTCCTCCGCCCTCATGCGGTGGATTTTATTTCGACGCATGGCCCATATACGGTCGGGATGGCGGTTTCGCAAGGGTAAGTTTTAAATTTTTATCCCGTCAATTAAACACAAAAATTCCTTGGCCCGGCAAACATGTGAATAAATTTCGACAAACACCGAACTTCCGAACAATCATTCATAGCAAACACTGCGTTTCAATCCATTTATTTTTCCTCGAACGAATATCAATCTTTTCTAATGCGCCAACTTAGCCTGTCGTGCCGGGCGCCTTGAGCGGCGCGGGTTTTTCCTCTGCGGTTCAAGAGCCTGCACTTCACGCCGAGGAATAAGGCGGCCTCTTGCATTGGGCGCGGCATCCGCGCGCGCCGTCCGGGGCTCGCAAAGGCCGCCCGAATATGAGATTTTGGCGGCTTGGACTCAGCTTTAGGATGGCATTGCATGCCCGAGTTGCTCGAAGTCGAAGGCCTCGCCGTCGAATACCCGACGCGCCGCGGCGTCTTCACAGCCATCGAAGACGTTTCCTTCCACGTCAAAGCCGGCGAAATCTTGGGCATCGTGGGCGAATCCGGCGCCGGCAAATCCACCATCGGCGCGGCGATCATGCGGCTGATCGACTATCCAGGCTATATCCGCGAAGGCCAGATCCGCCTGAAAGGCGAAGATCTGGCCCATCTCTCGGAAGCGGAGATGACCAATGCGCGCGGCCGACGCATCGGCATGATCTTCCAGGACCCGCTGACCGCTCTTAATCCGGTTCTGACCATCGGCACGCAGATCCGCGAAACGCTGCGCAAGCACACCGAACTGACAGGCCCCGCCATCGACGCGCGCGCGATCGAGTTGCTGAACCAGGTCGGCATTCCCGAGCCGGAACGCCGCCTCGCGCAGTATCCCCACCAGTTCTCGGGCGGCATGCGCCAGCGCGTCGTCATCGCCATCGCGCTCGCCGGCGAGCCGGAGCTTCTGGTCGCCGACGAACCCACCACCGCGCTGGACGTTTCGATCCAGTCCGAAATTCTGGAGCTGATCCAGGGCCTTTGCCGGGAACGCAATCTCGGCGTCATTCTGATCACCCACGACATGGCGGTCATCAACGAGGTGACGGACCGTGTCGCCGTGATGCTGCACGGTCACATCGTCGAGATCGACGAGACGCGCAAGATCATCGACGCGCCGAACCATCCCTACACCCAGAGCCTTATCGCGGCGGTGCCGCGCACCGACGTGAAGCTCGACCGCTTTCAGTTGGTCGAGGCGACGGCCGGCGGCGCAAGCGCCATCGAGGCGATGTCCAAGGACGTGGCCTGGCTGAGAAGCGGCGGGGAAGCCGCGCCGGAAGCCGGCCCGGTGATCGAGGTCGAGAACCTGACCGTGCGGTTCCTGAAAACCCGGGGCGTGCTGCCGCGCTGGAACGAGTATTTCAAGGCCGTCGACGACGTGTCCTTCGATATCCGCAAGGGCGAGACATTCGGACTTGTCGGCGAATCCGGCTCGGGCAAGTCGACGGTGGCGAAAACCATCGTCGGCCTGGAAGAAGCCTATGAGGGGCGCGTGCGCTATCGGGGCCGGGACATCACCGGCCTCGCCCACGACGCCAAGCTGCGCCGGTCCGTGACGGACATGCAGATCATCTTCCAAGACCCGTTTTCCAGCCTGAACCCGCGCATGCGCGTGCTGGATATCGTCACGGAGCCGATGGTCTATCACAACCTCGCCGAAGCCCGGGAAGCGCGCGCCGTCGGCGAGGAGCTGCTGGCGCGGGTCGGCCTCGCGCCCGGCGCCGGGGACAAGTATCCCCACCAGTTCTCCGGCGGCCAACGCCAGCGCATATGCATCGCCCGCGCGCTCGTCATGCGGCCGTCGATGCTTATCTGCGACGAGCCCACCTCCGCCCTCGACGTTTCGATCCAGGCCTCGCTGCTGAACCTGCTGAAGGACCTTCAGGAAGAGCTTGGGCTCACCATGCTCTTCATCAGCCACGACCTCGCGGTCATCCGCCAGATGTGCGACCGCATCGCCGTGATGCGTTACGGCAAGCTCTGCGAAGTGGCGGAATGCGAAACGCTGTTCGCCGACCCGCAGCACGAATATACGCGGGAGCTGCTGCGCCTCGCGCCGAAGTTCAGCCGGGACGTCGCCAGCTAACCGACGCGGGCATTTCCGGTAAAAGAGCCTTATATAGACCCTGCTAGTTAGAAGGCCTTGATTCGGGCGCTTCCCGGCATCGTCGGCGCGCGCCCGAAGCCAACAGGATGGAGATGTCCCATGGGCCCAGAGTTCGCCATCGGCTCCTTCGGCGTTTTCGTGATCGTGTTCCTGGTGGTCATCCTGCTGACCATCTTCAAGGGCGTGGTCGTCGTGCCCCAGGGCAATGAGTACACGGTGGAGCGTTTCGGCAGATATACGCGCACGCTCCGGCCGGGCCTCCATGTCATCGTGCCGTTCATCGACGGCATCGGCCGGCGGTTGAACGTCATGGAGCAGGTGCTGGACATTCCGACCCAGGAAGTCATCACCAAGGACAACGCCAGCGTCCGCGTCGATGGCGTGGTGTTCTACCAGATCCTGGACGCGGTCGCGGCGGCCTATGAAGTGCGGGAGTTGGAGCTCGCCACCGTGAACCTCTCCATGACCAACCTCCGAACCGTCATGGGCTCCATGGACCTGGACGAGCTGCTCTCCCAGCGGGACCGCATCAACAGCCAGCTCCTCTCCGTCGTCGACGAGGCGACCAACGCCTGGGGCGTCAAGATCACCCGCGTCGAAGTCAAGGACATCTCGCCGCCGGAAGACCTGGTCGCCGCGATGAACCGGCAGATGAAGGCGGAACGCGACAAGCGCGCGAATATTCTCGAGGCGGAGGGCGAACGGCAGTCGGAAATCCTCAAGGCCGAGGGCGAAAAGCAAAGCCTGATCCTGGAAGCCGAAGGCAGGCGGGAAGCCGCATTCCGGGACGCCGAGGCCCGCGAGCGCGAGGCGGAAGCCGAGGCCAAGGCGACCCAGGTCGTCTCCGATGCGATCCAGAGCGGCGGCTCCCAGGCGATCAATTACTTCATCGCCCAACGCTACGTCGACGCCATGCAGGCGATCGCCGCCGCGCCCAACCAGAAGCTGGTGCTGATGCCCCTGGAGGCGACCGGCGTCATCGGCGCGCTCGCGGGCGTCGCGGAAATCGCGAAAGAGGCGTTTGGCCCCGACAAGGACTCCAACGGCGGCTCGAACGACAACGGCCCCGGCGGCGGGGCGCCGCCGCCATCGTCAACGCCCTCTCCCTGGCGGAGCTAGGTCGCGACGATGCTGGGAGGCGCATTCGAGACGATCGTTTATTGGCACTGGTTGGCGCTCGCCGGGCTTTTCGTCGGCATAGAAATTCTTGCGCCTGGAGTGTTCGTCATATTCCTGGGGATCGCCGCCGCCATCGTCGGCGTCGTAATGCTGGCGCTGCCCGATCTCGACTGGCGGCTGCAACTGCTGCTGTTCGCCGTGCTAGCCGTGACCCTGGTCTTCATCGGCCGCCGGATCTACGGGCGCATGTCGGAAGCGGAGGATCACGGCTCGCTGAACCGCCGGGCCGAACGTCTCGTCGGGCAGGTCTATCCGCTCGCCGGCCCCATGCATGGCGGCCGCGGCCGGCTCCGCATCGGCGATACGGACTGGCTCGCCCGGCTTGCGGACGACGCGACCGACGACCAGCCCGAAGGCGCCGCCATGCGCATCGTCGCGATTGACGGCGCGACCTTGATCGTCGCGCCCAGGGACTAGGCCGGGATGCGCCTTGGGCGGGCTCAGCCCCTTGGCCGACGACTTGGTTTCGGCCAAGGCCGAACCAATTTAGCCGCCGTCAGCCCCAGTAGCCGGGCGCGGATTTCCGCCAGTTCAAGAACGCTTCGGCGAGTTCGCCCGGCTCGCGCCAGAGATCGAGCCCCAACTCCGTCTTGAGGCGGTCGGCGGAGAGCGGTCGGCGGTCCTGCAGTCCGTGCATATCGACGTTCGCCTCCTCGCCGTCGCCGGCGATGCGCCATTCGAGGCCGGGCTGCGCCTCCGTCAGGGCCGCCAGCCAATCGGCCACAGTCCATTCCCGTCCGCAGGAGACGTTGTAGAGCCGATGTTCCAGGCGCTTCGCCTGCAGCACGGCGACGACCGCCTCGGCGACGGCGCGGCTGTCCGTCCAGTCGCGGGCGCCGGCCCTCGGCAATATGGCCGGCGTTCCATGCAGCATGTTCCAAGCCGCCTGGAGGTGCGGCGAGAGCGTATCCCGCCGGCCGGTGTCGCGCTCCCAGGGGCCGAAGACGCCGGAGAGCCGCAGGCTGACGATGTCCGTCTCCCAGAGATCGGCCAGCCGATCGGCGATGCCCTCGCTGGCGAGCTTGCTGACGCCATAGAGCGTGTTCGGCTTCGGCCAGTCGCCGTCCTCCGTCAGATGGCCCGCGCCGACGAACCCGGTCTCGCCATAGGCGGAGGCGGACGACAGGTTGACGAAGCGCTTCGCCCCGGCCGTATGGGCCGCTTCCAGGATGTTGGTGAAGCCGATCACGTTCGTGTCGAGGGTTTCCTGGGGCCTCAGGCGCTCCCGCTCCGCCGCCGAAGTGACGGCCGCCGCGAGCACGACGGCGTCGATCCCTTCCAGCGCCGCCAACGCCGCCCGCCGGTCCGTCGCATCTGTCACCTGGACCTCGATGGCGCCGAGGGCGCTGTGGTCGCCAAGGAACCGCAAGGCCGCCTCGGGCGGCGTGTTCAGATCGATCAGGCGGACATGGGCGCCCTTGGCGACCAGCGCCTCGGCGATCGCGAGGCCGACAAATCCGGCGCCGCCGGCGATTGCGACATGCATGGGCGCTAGTCCTCGCCCGCGACGCGGCTGGCGCGCGGATCGGCATGGGGAATGGGAATGGCGCCGCCGCGCGTCTTATCGACGAAGGCGCCGCCGGTCGGGTCCACGGAGCCGCTTTCCTGTCGGCGAAGGCCGGCGGCCTTCACCACCGGAATGTCAGCCGGATCGATCGGCGCCAAGCGTTCCTTCCGCTCCAGCGCCGCGTCGATAAAGGGTTGCAGTTCCGCCTGCTTCCGCGCCTGACGCGCCAGCTCGCGCTCCTTGAATTCGCCAAGGAGCGTCTGCGAGAAGAGGTCGAGCGCCTCGCAGATATGGCCGTGCCGGTTCCGGCCGACCTGCTGCACGAAGATGATCTGGTCCATGCCGACGTCTTCGTACCGCTTCAAATGGGCGCGCACCTGTTCCGGCGTCCCGATGCCGCCCTGGCCGGCATTGTCCGGCAGGTCCGCATAGGCGTCGTCGAACAGGCCGCCCAGGTTCGTCACCGTCGGGGCGTGGGCGCCGAAATTGGTGTAGTGGGCGAGGCTGTAACCGAAATATTTGAAGCCCGCGAGGCCGCGCGCCAGGGCTTCGTTCTCGTCCCGGTGGACGGAGAAGCCAGAGACCGCGGCGATGTTGGGATTGACCGCCCAGCCGAGCGGCTTGCATTCCTCTGACTTGATCACCGCGTAGTATTCGCGGACCCATTCGCCCGCCTGTTCCGGCTCGACGAAGCCAAAGATCAACGCGCCCATGCCGAGCCGGGCGGCGCGCAGAATGCTGTCCCGGCGCGAACAGGCGAGCCACATCGGCGGATGCGGCTTCTGCAAGGGCTTTGGCACGATATTGCGACAGGGCATCGAGAAATATTGGCCCTCGAACCCCGGATAGGGGCTCATCGCCATCATGTTCGCGGCCTGCTCCGCGCCTTCCCGCCACATGGGGCCCTTCTCGTCCGGCGGGACATTGAAGCCTTCCATTTCCATCAGCGTCGCCGACTCGCCCGTGCCCCACTCGACCCGGCCGCCCGAGAGGATGTCGAGCGTGCCGACCCGTTCGGCCACACGGGCCGGGTGATTGTAATTCGGCGCCGTCAGATTGATGCCATGGCCGAGGCGGATCTGCTTTGTGCGCTGGGAGGCGGCGGCCAGGAACAGTTCCGGCGCGGAGGAATGGGAATACTCCTCCAGGAAATGATGCTCGACCTCCCAGACATGGTCGATGCCGATCCGGTCCGCGATCTCGATCTGCTCCAGGCTTTCGGCGAAGACGCGCGCTTCAGAACCGTCGTCCCAGGGCTTCGGGTTCTGATGCTCGTAGAACAGGCCGAACTTCATCGCGGGCTTCCTCCGGGTTTATGCAGACCTTCGCTTTCAATGATCGCATGAAACCCGCCCCCGGGCGCAAGCGCCGCAGGAATCGGGTGGCGGCGGGCCCGTCGGCTGCGCCATCTGGAGCGCATCGCACGCGCTACGGAAAAGACCATGTCGAAACCTCTCGCCATCGCTCGCGCCATGACCGGGCAGGAATGGGCGCTCGTGATCGCGCTATCCGTGCTTTGGGGCGGGTCCTTTTTCTTCAACGGCGTCGCCGTACGAGAGCTGCCGACATTCACCGTCGTCGTCGCCAGGGTCGCGCTGGCCGCGCTGGCGCTTTACGCGATCATGCGGGCGCTTGGAGAAAGGCTGCCGCGCGGTCGCGGCGTCTGGCTCGCCTTCTTCGGCATGGGCCTCCTGAACAATGCGATCCCCTTCAGCCTGATCGTGTGGGGCCAAGGCCAGATAGCTTCCGGCCTCGCATCCATCCTGAACGCGACGACGCCGCTGTTCGGCGTCGTCGTCGCCCATTGCCTGACGTCGGACGAGAAGATGACGGCGGCACGAGCCGCAGGCGTGATCGTCGGCTTCGTGGGCGTCGCGATCCTGATGGGCGGCGCGGCGCTGGGCGAAGCAATAGACGGTTTCTGGGGGCAGGCCGCTTGCATCGGCGGCGCCGTCTCCTATGCCTTCGCCGCCGTGTTCGGTCGGCGCTTCAGACGGATGGGCCTGACGCCGTTCGCAACCGCGACCGGCCAGGTCATCGCCTCCAGCGCCATACTCTTGCCGATCATGTTCGCGTTGGAACGGCCCTGGCTTCTGCCCGCGCCTAGCGCTTCGGCGCTCGCCGCCCTCGCCGGCGTGGCGTTGCTGTCGACCGCGCTCGCCTACGTTCTCTATTTCCGCATTCTGGAGACGGCGGGCGCCAGCAACCTTTTGCTGGTGACGCTGCTGATCCCGCCGACCGCGATCCTGCTCGGATGGGCCGTTCTCGGCGAAAACCTGGAGCCGCGCCATTTGGCCGGCCTCGCCCTGATCGGCGGCGGACTTGCGATCCTAGACGGGCGCGCCGGCCGGTTTCTGCGCTACGGGATGGGTTGCAGCCGCCGGGCGACGAAGCGTCTATAGTCGGGCCATCGTTGTGTTGAAGGCTCCCGTCATGACCGTCGCCGTCGCCCAACCGGCCAGCGAAACTCGCGTGCTTTCGTTGATCGGGATCGGCCATTTTCTCAGTCATTTCTATATCCTTTGCCTGCCGCCGATGCTGCCGACCCTGGCGCGGGAGTTCGACGTCGGGTTCGCGCTTCTGGGGGCGGCGATCGCCGGCTATGCCTGGATCGGAGGGCTGATGCAGGCGGGCGTCGGCTTCGCGCTCGACCGGATCGGCGCCCGCCAGATGCTGGCGGCCGGGCTTGGCCTGAACGCCGCCGCGATCGCCTGCATCGGCCTTGTCGACGGCTATTGGGCCTTCGCCGCCTTCGCGGTCTTGGCCGGCATCGGCAACGCCGTATTCCACCCGGTCGACTATGCGATCATCGCCGCCAAGATCGACGAGCGCCGGCTTGGCCGGGCCTATTCCCTGCACACCTTCTCCGGCTTCTTCGGCGGCGGCGTCGCCCCAATCGCGATGGTGACGCTGTCGGCGGCGTTCGACTGGCGCACGGCCTTCATCTCGGTCGGACTGATCGGCGTCGTCGCCGCCCTCGTCATCCTGATACAGGGCGATGCGCTGGCGGGCGAGCAACGGCAGCCGAAGCGGTCCGCCAGCGGCCCCGCGCCAAAGTCCGTGCTGCTGACGGCGCCGGTGCTGCTGTATTTTCTGTTCCTGGCGACCTACGGCCTAGCGACCGGCGGCATCGGCAGTCAGGGCGTCGTCGCCATGGTCAAGATGGGCCTAACGGACGAGGCCGGCGCCGCCCAGGTGCTCTCCGCCTACCAGTTCGCCATCGCCGCCGGCATTCTGGCGGGCGGCGTTCTGGCCGAACGATATGGCCGCCACGGCCTCGTCGCCGCGGTCTGCCTGCTGGCGGCCGCCGCCCTGCTGGTGTTGCCGCCCGTGCTGTCGCCCGTCGGCCTGCTGCTGTTCCTGATCTTCATCGCTTCCGGCTTCGGCTTCGGCGCCGTGCTGCCGGCGCGCGACCTGATGGTGCGCGCGATCACGCCGCCGGGCGACAGCGGACGGGTGTTCGGCGTCGTCTTCGTCGGCCTTTCCGTCGGCTCCGGCCTCGCCGGCGTCGCCTTCGGGGCGCTGGTGGATGCGGGCGGCCATGCGCTCGTCTTCCCCGTGGCGGGCGCGCTGCTCGTGTTGGCGGTGCTCATCACGACCGCCGCCCAGATATCGGCGAACCGCGCGGCCCAATGAACGACATCGCGGAACGCATCGACGCTCTGGACTGGCCCGCCATCGCCGATGCGTTCACGGCCGACGGCTTCGCCATCCTGCCGCCGTTGCTCAGCCCCGAAGCCCGCGCCGGGCTGATCGCCATGGAGACGGACGACGCGGCCTTCCGCACCCGCGTCGTGATGGAGCGCCACCGCTATGGGGTCGGCCGCTATGGCTACTTCGCGGACCCGCCGCCGCCGGTCAGCGAAATGCGGCGGCGCCTCTATCCCCATTTGGCCGCCATGGCGAACGCGATGATGGCCGCGCTCGGCCAGGACGTCCGGTATCCGGATACGCTGGCGGCGTTTCTCGACCGGTGTACGGCGGCGGGCCAGACGAAGCCGACGCCGCTGCTGCTTCGCTATGAGGCCGGCGGGCACAATCGCCTGCACCAGGACCTGTACGGCCCCCTCGCCTTTCCGATCCAGGCGGCCATGCTGCTGTCGGAGCCGGGCCGGGACTTCACCGGCGGCGAATTCCTGCTGGCCGAAACCGCGCCTCGCCAGCAGACTCGCGGCGAAGCCGTCCGCCTCAGCCTGGGCGAAACGATCCTTTTTCCGACGGCGGAACGGCCCGTCCCCGGCGCGCGTGGGATGCTGCGGGCGCGCATGCGCCACGGCGTGAGCACCATCCGGTCCGGCGAGCGCTATACTCTTGGCGTGATCTTTCACAACGCCGCCTGACGACGGGAGGACGCGCCGATGAGCATCGCCCTTTACCTGGACGACGATTCCCTCGGCCATCGAACGCCGGAAGGCCATCCGGAGCGCCCGGCCCGCTTCGAGGCGGCCAAGCGGCGGCTCGACGAGCCGGACTTCGCCGGCCTGCCCCGCATCGCGCCCGCGCCGGCGGAACGGGATGCGCTGGAGCGCGCCCATTCCGCCCGCTATGTAGACTTCGTTCTGGGCGCGGAACGGCCGGACGCCCTGGTGATGCTGGACGCCGATACGGCCGTCGGCCCCGGCTCCACCATCGCCGCCCTGAAGGCCGCCGGCGCCGGCATAGACGCCGTCGACGGGGCCATGAAGGGGACAGCGACGCGCGGTTTCTGCCTGGTGCGTCCGCCGGGCCACCATGCCGAGATCGAAAGGCCGATGGGCTTCTGCCTCTTTAACTCGATCGCTGTCGCCGCCCTGCACGCGACGGCCGCGCACGGGCTGGAACGGGTCGCCGTTCTGGATTTCGACGTGCATCACGGCAATGGCAGCCAGGCGATCTTCTGGGAGAATCCAGACGTCCTGTTCGCCTCTTCCCACCAGATGCCCCTGTTTCCGGGCACCGGAGCGGAGGACGAAACCGGCGTCGGCAATATCTGGAACGCGCCGCTCCGCCCCGGCGACGGCGGCCCGGCTCTGCGGGCCGCCTGGGAAAAGCGCCTATTGCCGGCGGTGGACGCGTTCAAGCCGGAGCTGATCCTGGTTTCCGCCGGTTTCGACGCCCATCGCCGCGACCCGCTCGCCCAGATCGAGGCGGAGGCGAGCGATTTCGGCTGGCTGACCGCGCGCATCGTCGAACTGGCGAACGCCCACGCCGACGGCCGCATCGTCGCCATGCTGGAAGGCGGCTATGACCTGACCGGCTTGATGGAATCCGTAGCCGCCCATGTGGCCGAGCTTGGAGAAGGCCTCTGACATCGCTTGCCATAGCGACGGCCGATAGCGAAAAATAGCCGACTTAACATCACCGTGCGTCCCGCAGTCTCTCGCGGGAGAATTTGTTCAAGGACCGCCGTCATGCCTGCCCCGCCCGTCACCTCCACCGCCGATACGGACCCTGTGCTGGAGCAGCACGCTTTCCCGGTGGACCGCCTGGAAGACTATCTGGCCGAGCATGTTCCCGGCTTCGCGCGGCCCCTGACGGTCGGCCAGTTCCAGGGCGGCATGTCGAACCCGACCTTCATGCTGACCGACAGCGCCGGCAAGCGCTACGTGATGCGCAAGAAGCCGCCCGGAAAGCTGCTCCCCTCCGCCCATGCGGTCGATCGCGAATTCCGCGTCATCTCCGCCCTCGCCGACACCAACGTGCCGGTCGCCAAGGCGTATGTGCTCTGCGAGGACGACGCCGTCATCGGCCACGACTTCTACGTGATGGAGCATGTGGAAGGGCGCGTCCTGCGGGATTTCGCCCTGCCGGGCATGTCGCCGGCCAAACGCACGGCGCACTACGACGAAATGGGCCGGGTGCTGGCCGAACTGCACAATGTGGACTTCCGCGCCGTCGGCCTCGAGAGCTATGGCCGGGAGGGCGGCTATTGCGCCCGCCAGGTCAAGCGCTGGTCGACCCAGTACGAGGCCAGCAAGACCGACGACGTTCCGGAGATGGACAAGCTGATCCGCTGGCTCGGCGAAAACATGCCGGAAAAGGAAACCACCAGCATCGTCCATGGCGACTACCGCATGGAGAACCTGATCTATCACCCGGACCGGGCGGACGTTCTGGCGGTGATCGATTGGGAGCTGGGGACGCTCGGCGACCCCTTCTCGGACCTCGCCTACAACTGCCTGAACTATCACGTGCCGGACGCCGCGCGCGGCGACATCACCACCCTCGACCTGGACGCCGTGGGCATTCCCGACGAGGACGCCTTCGTCGCCCGATATTGCGCCGAGCGCGGTATCGAGCCGCCGCCGAATTGGAGCTTCTATCTGGCGCTGTCCCTGTTCCGGCTCGGCGCGATTTCCCAGGGCGTCTACAAACGGGGCCTGGACGGCAACGCCTCCAGCCCCGGCGCGATCGAACGGGGCGCCAAGGCCCGCCAGCTCGCCGAAGCCGGCTGGCGCATCGCCGAGAAGGCCTGATCGGCCTACTTGATCCCGGTCGCCGCCATATAGAAATCGTTGGCCTTGGCGTGCGCCGCCCAGGCGTCCGCGCTTTCGGAGGCCTTGAGCCGCGTTTCGGGGTGGAAGTGGCCGAAACGGTCTTCGCCGCGCACCAGAAGCGCGCTCGACCGGGGCTCCCGTTCCGGCCGGACATGGGCCGGGATATAGGAGACGCCGACGCCGATGCGGCGATCCGCGCCAAGGTTCGGGCCGGAGGCGTGGGGCGTGTGGGTATGGTGTAGCGACATCGACCCCGCAGGAACGGGCACCAGATCGCCGTCCGTATCGCTCCAGCGGCCATAGATGCCCTTGCCCAGGCGGATCAAATGATCGGGCTTCGGGTCTTCCATATGCGGCAGCAATCCCTCGTGGTGCAGGCCCGGGATCATCCGCATGCAGCCGGTCGCCGCCGTCGCGTCCGAGAGCGCCACCCAGGCCGTGACATGCTCCGCCGGCGCCAGATGGAAATAGTCGTCGTCCTGGTGCCAGACGATATGCCCGTCCGAGCCCGGCTCCTTGATGTGCATAGTGAGGTGGTAGACCAGGATGTCCGGCCCGATCAGGTCCTCGACCGCGTCCAGCACCGCCGGATGATGGACGATGGCGTCCGCCCAATCGAACAGCAGGTAGGATTTCGACCGTTCCGGGAAATCCAGCTTGGCGCCGCGCCGGGCCTCGAAATCCTCCAGCCCCGCCCGGAAGCGCAGCGTTTCCTCAGGGGAAAGTACGGGCACGGCGCCGACATAGCCGTTCTGCCGGTATCCCCGGACTTGGTCTTCAGTCAACGACTTCGGCATCGCGCGGATCCTTTCCCGTTCAATCGGACGTGACGATCAGATTGCCAAACTTATCCGCCACGGCGGTCTCGCCCGGCAAGATAACCGTCGTCGCATCGAGCTGCATGACGACGGCCGGCCCGACAATGCGGGCGCCGGCGCCGAGTTTGGTGCGGTTATAGATTGGAACATTGACCGGCCCGTCGTCGAACCAGACGTCGTGACGCGCCGCCTCGGCGTCGGCCAGGGCGCCGCCCGAAGGCAGTTCGGCCATGCGTGGGGTTTCAAGCTCGCACGCGGCGGCGACGCGCAAGTTCACGATCTCCACCACGGTGTCGCGCTGGGCGAAGGTATAGAGCTGCTCGTGCTGGGCGTGAAAACGCTCGACCGTGGCGGCGACGGTTTCGGCGGTCACGCCGTCCCCCGCCCACGGCACGCTCAACTCGAAGCCTTGGTTGCGGTAGCGGAGGCTAGCGTGGCGGCTCTTGCGGCGCGCGTCCAGGGGCGCGTTCTCCCGCCCGAGCCATGCATCCGCCTCCGCCTCCAGTTTCTCGAACGTCTCGGCGATCCGGGCGACATCGTAGGGCGGCGCCTCGACGCAGGTCTGGGCGTAGTCGGCGCGGAGGGTCGAGACCAGGAGGCCGATGGCGGACAGAACGCCAGGCGAGGGCGCCACGATCACCGTCTTCATGCCGAGCAGCCGCGCCATCTCGCCGCCGTGCAGCGGCCCCGCGCCGCCGAACGGCGCCAGCGCGAAATCGCGCGGGTCCTCGCCCCGTTCGACCGAAATCACCCGGATGGCGCCGACCATGTCGTTGTTGGAAATCGCCAGAATGCCCTTCGCGGCGGCTTCGACCGAGAGGCCGAGCGGCATTGCCACGTCCTTCTCGATGGCGCGCCGCGCCGCCTGGACGTCGAGCGCCATGCCGCCGCCCAGGAGAAAGGGCGGCAGCCGGCCGAGTACCAGATGCGCGTCCGTCACGGTCGGGCGGTCGCCGCCCTGGCCGTAGCAGGCGGGGCCCGGCGCCGCGCCGGCGGACTGAGGGCCGACGACGAGCGCGCCCGTATCCGTGACGCTCGCGATCGAACCGCCGCCGGTGCCGACGGTGTTGATGTCGATCATCGGCAGCGCCAGCGGCCAGTCGCCGATCTGCCCGCTTTCCGAGAGACGCCAGTCGCCGCCCTTGATCATGCTGATATCGGCCGACGTGCCGCCGATATCCACGCCGATCAGGTTCCGCCGCCCGGCTGATGCGCCGATATAGCCGACGCCGACGACGCCCGCCGCCGGCCCGGAAAGCGCTGTATAGGCCGGCGCCCGCCGCGCTTCCGGCGCGCTGACGACGCCGCCGTTCGATTTCATGATCAGGAGCGGCGCCTTCACGTCGGCCGCCCGCAACCGCTCCTCCAGTCGCTCCACATAGCGCGTGACCGCCGGCATGACGTAGACGTTCAAAACGGTCGCCATGCTGCGTTCATATTCGCGCACCAGCGGCAGCACGTCGGACGACAGCGAAACCAGCGCCTCGGGATGCTCCTCCAGAATAAGCGCGCGGGCGCGGCGTTCATGGACGCTGTTGGCGAAGCTGTGCAGAAAGCAGACGGCGATCGCATCGACGCCGCGCTGCTTCAACGTCCGCGCGGCCGCGCGGACGGCCGCCTCGTCGAGCGGCGCGAGGACCGAGCCATCCGGACCCAAACGCTCCGGAACCTCCAGGATGCGATCGGCGGGAACGGGCCGGGTGGGCTTGATCCAGGCGAAGAGGTTGGCCTGGCGGGGGATGTCCTGGCGGCCGATCTCCAGCACATGGCGGAAACCTTCGGTCGTCAGCAGTCCGGCGACGGCGCCCTTGCCTTCCAGGATGAGATTGGTCGCGACGGTGGTGCCGTGGAAGACCTGGCCGAGCGCCGACGCCGGAATGCCGGCCTCCGCGACGATCTGGGCGACGCCCGCCATGAAGCCGCGCGAGGGGTCGTCCGGCGTCGATGGCGTCTTCGCCGTCCAGGCGGCGCCGGTTTCCCGGTCGAGCAGAGTTACGTCCGTGAAGGTGCCGCCCGTATCGATGGCGACGGCATAGCGAAGGTCTGGCCGTTCGGACATGCGCCTAGGCCCGCCCGTCTTCCAGGCTGTCGCGATATGTCCCGCGATGGAAAAGGCCATCGACCAGCGGGCGTTTCGCGCGGAGGGCGGACGTCGCGGGTTCGTCGACGGATCGCCCGTCGCCCGCGAGCGCCACGCCATAGTCCCGCGCCGCCGCATCTGGGCTGACATAACCGTTCAGAACGTCCGCCAAAACCCGCTCCGGCTCCCGGTCGAAGGGATGGCCCCATCCGCCGCCGCCGCCCGTCTCCAGGCGCAGGATATCGCCCCGCTCGAGGACATTGCCGTCGCTGAACGGCGGCAGTTCCCGCTCTCGCGCCGCGCCGGGATTGACGACGGCGCGGCCGCCGCCGCCATTCATGCCGCCCTTCACGCCCCAGGGCGGTTGCTCGACCCCGTCGATGCGGATGGAGAAGGTCGCGCGTTCCGCCAGCACCTCGACCTCGCGCACGACGCCGGCGCCGCCCCGCCAGCGTCCGGGGCCGGCCGAGTCGCGGTTCACGCCATAGGAGCGGATGCGCACGGGATAGGAGAGCTCCAGCATCTCGGCCGGAAAATTTTCCTGGGCGACGTAGTAGACGCTGTCGATCCCGTCCGCGTAAGGCCGTGCGCCATAGCCGACGCCGAGCCCGTCGGACATGAGAAAAGGAACGCCATCGTCGTCCACGCCACGGGCGAAGTAGATGACATAGGCGCAATTGGCTGCGGTCGATTCGCCGCCGGCGGCGTTGACCAGGCCCATGCACGAACTCAGCAGCCGCATCATGGTGAGGCCGCGCTGGCCGAGCGGCGCCGGCCATTTCGGCTGCAGCATGCTGCCTTCCCGCAGTACCACCTCGTCGATGGCGCGGCCGGCGGCGGCGTTCAGCAACAAGGTAGGATCCTGCCCCAGCAGATACATGCTCATCATCGCGCGCGGCACCGCCGGGTTGACGAGATAGTTGATCGGGCCGGGCGCCTGGTCGTCGCTCGCGGAGAAGTCCAGCGTCGACTTGCCATCCTCGACGCGAAGCTCCATCCGCATCCAATAGGGCCCGTTGCCCTGGCCGTCATGGTCGAGCGCGTCGGCGAAGCTGTAGCGGCCGGGCGGAAAGGTTTCGGCTAGCCGCTTCTGGGCCGCCCGCTCGGACCGATCGCCAAGCTGGGCGAAGGCGTCCTGAATGATGGCGGGCTCGAAGCGCCGCGCCAGGTCCGCCAGACGTTTCTCGCCCAGGCGAACGGCGGCGACGCAGGCCCTAACGTCCCCCCGCAGCATTTCCGGAAAGCGGGAGTTCCGAAGAAAAATGCGCAGGAGGTCTTCGCGGATGACGCCGTCTTCCGCCAGCTTCACCGGCGGAATGATCACGCCTTCCTGGAAGATGTCCGTGCAGTCGGGCGAGATCGAGCCGGGCCGCATGCCGCCGATATCCGCGAAATGCGCCCAGCTCTGGGCGAAGGCCAGCAGTTCGCCGTCGACGAACACAGGCGCCACGAACACCTGGTCCGGCGAATGGGAGACCGAGCCCTTGGAGGCATAGCAGTCGTTGTACCAGTAGAGGTCGCCCGGCCGCATGCTTTCGACCGGATAGCGCTCGAAGATCGGGCGGATGGGATCGCCGAAGGTCGGCCGATAGGCGCCGATGACCATATCGCCCGCCGGATCGAACAGGGCGACGAAGAAATCCTTCTTCTCGCGAATGAAGCCGGACATGGCGGTGCGCTCGATCAGCGCCTCCATCTCCTTCTGGGCGGAGCGGAGCGCGCCCCGGACGACTTCCAGCGTGACGGGATCGCAAAGAGCGTCCGCGGCGCCTTCGACGCGTTCGACCAGGTTCATCGAAGCCCTCCCTTGGGAATGCAGCTGCCCGATAGACGCACGAGCTTACGGCAGATCGGTCGGCGCCCGAAACCGCCGCCGAAAGCGGCGCCATGTGGCTCTCGCCGCCGGAAGCGGTCATCATGCGCCCAAAGAACGAGCGGGAGGCGATCGGATGGGCGAAAGGTTGGCCGGCAAGGTCGCGGCGATAACAGGCGCCGCCAACGGCATCGGCAAGGCGACGGCGGAGCGTTTCGCCGCGGAAGGCGCCGCCCTGGTCCTGGGCGATATCGACGGCCCCGCGATCGAAGCCGTCGCCGAGAACCTGCGCGCCGCCGGCGCCGAGGCGGTCGGCGTCGCGGGCGACCTGACCCAGGAGGCGGACGCGAAACGGCTGATCGACGCCGCCCTCTCGGCCCATGGCCGCGTCGATGTTCTGGTCAACAATCTGGGCGGCGCCGCCACTGGCAGGATCTGGGAGCTGCCGGCCGAGACCTGGGACGCCGTCATCGCGCTCAATCTGCGCAGCCTGTTCCTCTGCACCAAATATGCCGCACAGGCGATGGTCGCGGCGAAGTCGGGCTCGATCGTCTGCCTCTCGTCCGGCGCCCGGGAGGGCACGCCCTGGAGCGCCTATTATGGCGGCAACGCCCCCTACTCGACCGCGAAAGGCGGCGTCCACGCCTTCATGCGCGACATAGCGCTGGAGCTGGCCGAATATGGCGTGAGGGCGAACGCCGTGGCGCCGGGGCCGATCGATACGGAGCGGGTCGGCCAGAGCCTTCGCCGCCTCAACGAGACGGTCGAACTCAGCCCCAACAAGATGACGCCGCTCGGCAGGCTCGGCACGCCAGCGGAGGTGGCGAACGCGATCCTGTTTCTCGCCAGCGACGAAGCGTCATACGTCACCGGCCATACGCTCGCCGTCGCGGGCGGCCGATAGAATCGGATCGCGTCAAGGGGCCGACGCCGTTTCCGCGAGCGCGGCGCGCACATGCTCGGCCACCAGATCGGGCGCCTGCATGGGAATGAAATGGGTGAGATCGGGACGGTAGACGTCCCGTCCGTCGCGGAAATAGCCGGCCAGTCCCTCCCAGGTGCTCGAGCGCGCGAAGTTGATGCGCGCGCCGGCCTCCATCGGAATGAAGAGCGCGCGCAGGATCGTCGCCGGACACGCAATTTCGCCAAGACGGTCGAGGATGCGCGCGCGCCAGCTGTTCATGTAGACAGACGCCTCGAGCACCGGCGCGCAGGCGAGGATCAGGCCATCGCCGTCCGGCGCAGGCAGCAGCCCATAACGGCAATAGTCGACCAGCGTTTCGGGCTGCCAAAGGTTATAGGGCTCCCGGTCCTTCAGGTGGTCGTGAAACGCCTGCCAGGACGGCCAGCGGCTCCGGCGCTTCGCCACGGGGTGGGCTTCGGGGCCGGGCAGATGAGCGAACCGGTTGCGCGTCTGGGCTTCCGGCGGCGGCAAGACCGGATCGCAGAGCGTCAATCCGCCAAAGGTTCCCGGTCGCGCGATCTCGACCGCCGCCGCCACATGGCCGCCCATGGAATGGCCGACGCCATGGGCGCCTTCTATCCCAAGGCCATCGACCAGGTCGATAATATCGTCGGATGCTTCCCGCCAATCCTTGATCGGCGGGCAATCGGCGCTCCGGCCGTGGCCGCGCAATTCGACCGCAACGATGCGGCATTCGCGCGGCAGCCGTTTGATCGTCTCGTCCCAGACGCGGGCGTGGAACCCCGTCGCGTGCAGGAACAGAACGAGCGGCCATTCCGCCGGCCCGTCCCATTCGAAATAGCAAAGCTCCGTGGTCCGCGTCTGAAAACGGCGCTCGACGGGGGCATCGGTTCGCAAGGCGGCGGCTCGGCTTCGACTGTCGGGCTCGGAACCGCCGGCCGTGCGACGCAAGCGCGGACCTGCGCCCGCGCCGCCCGGCGGCAATTGTGGCGCTACTCGCCCGCGCTCGCGGGCGCCGGCGACTGCGAGCGCCCGAACCATGCGATGGCGATGCCGGGCACGGCAAGGCAGGCCGCGATGATATTCAGGGTCGAGTGCTCGTATCCGACGAGCTCTCCACCCGGCAGCATCATAATCACGCCGCCGACCAGGATCAGGGCGCGGCACAGCCAGCCGAGGGGTCCGAACACCATCAACCGGCCGACGCCGACCAAATAGCCTTGCAGCGCACCCGCCACCAGAACGACGCCGATGACGGCGGCGCCAAAGGTCAGCACCACCTCAAGGGGTTCGCCCCGACCGATCAGCGCCGGGTTCAGCACGAAGAAGAACGGCACGAAGTAGATGATGCTGCCGAGCCGCATCGCCTCCAGCCCCGTCTTCATCGGGTTGGAATGGGCGACGGTCGCGGCCGCGAAAGCGCCGATGGCCACCGGCGGCGTGATGAAGGAAATCATGCCCCAGTACAGCAGGAACAGATGGACGGCGATCTTGTCGAGCCCGCTGTGGATCAGCGCCGGGCCGACGGTCACCGCCAGGAAGAGATAGGCGGCGGTCACCGTCATGCCGATGCCGAGGATGAAGCTCGTCGCCGCGCCCATAACCAGCAGCAGGAAGACGTTCTCGCCCGCGACCGCGACCAGATCGTAGGCCAGGCTGCCGATCTTGCCGCTGAGCATCAGCGCGCCAATGATGAGGCCGACGCCCGCGAGCAGGCCGGCCAGCTCCGTAAAGAGCTTGCCGACGCCCATCAGGAACTCCATCAACCTCGCCATGTTCCAGCGGTGATGCTTGGACAGCTGATTGATGACGAGCAGGGTCGCGGTCGCGTAATAGGGCGCCTGCGCTTCGCGCTGCATGTACAGCAGCATGACCACGAGCATCGCCAGGACGAAGATAAAGTACCAACCCTGCTTCAGCACATCGAGCGCCTTCGGCAGCTCGGCGATCGGCAGGCCCTTCAAGCCGTAGCGCGCCGCATAGGCGTCGATCTGCATGAACAAGCCGAAATAATAGAGCAGCGAGGGGAAGATCGCGGCGATCACGATGTCCGCGTATGGCACTTCCAGGAATGTCGCCATGACGAACGCCGTCGCGCCCATAACGGGCGGCATCAACACGCCGCCGGTCGAGGCGCAGGCTTCGACGCCGCCGGCATAGGTACCCCGGAACCCGACCCGCTTCATCGCGGGAATGGACATGACGCCCGTGGTCAGAACGTTGGTGATGACCGATCCGGACATCGACCCCATAAGGCCGGACGCGAAGATCGCCACCTTGGCCGGCCCGCCCCGGAACTTGCCGAGCAGCGCAAAGGCGAGGTTCAGGAAGAACGCGCCGCCGCCGGTATATTGCAGCGCCACGCCGAAGACGAGGAAGCCGACCACCAGATTGGCGAAGGCCCGCATCGGAATGCCGAGCACGCCCTCCGTGCCGTAAATGTAGAACGCGCCGGAGATGGTCCAGCTCGTGGACTGGCCGTTCAGAACGCCCGGCATCATGGCGGCGAACACCGGATAGATCGAGAAGACGACGCAGATAACGAAGATCGCCGTGCCGCCGGTTCGTCTGGTGGCCTCCAGGACGATCGCCCACATCATGAACGCGGCCCATTTCGCCTCTTCCGGCGGCAGGTATTCCCAGCCGTCCTGCAGGATTTCGTTGCCGTGCAGGATGAAATAGGCCGACAGCAAGATAGTGATGGCGGCCAACAACAGGTCGTACCATGGCACGTGTCCGGACTGGACGGCCCCCGGCGCGATCGATCTAAACGGAAACAGCAGGAAGACCAGCGGCAGCAGCATGCCGAGCATCAGATAGAAATACTCCGTCTCCAGCGGCACATAGAGGCTGAGGCGATTGCCTAACCCGAAGATGACGTAAATCGAGACGACGACCGAGCCGATCGACGCGAACAGCAGCCAGGCCCACCAAAAACTCGAAAGGTGGCGATGGCGGCTAACGCTCGCCTCCGACCGCTCGACCGCTTCGTCGGCGGTGACCGTTTCCTCGTGATCCGGGGTGGTGTTCATCTGACGGAGCCTTCCCTGATGGACTGTTTTCGCCCAAGCATTCTTCGAATATTGGCCGAAGCAAGATGCGCCGGCATATCGGATTCCGCAGCGCAAGCGCCCCTCGCGCGCGGTTTCCAAATAGCGGAAACAAAACCCTAAGAGCGTTCTTGACCGTCGTAAAGATCGAAACGAGACGGCGTTCGGCGCCGAAAAAAGCCGCGCAGAGCTTGAGCTCCGCGCGGCCGGCGAACCAGGAGTTCGCGTTCAGCCGATCGGACCGTCGGCGGGGCGGCCGCCGGTCCGTTCGACATCACATCGGGCTACGGAACGGCACGCTCATATTGGCGGCTTCCAGCGCGGACGCGCGGGCTTTCAGCCAGTCCGCCTCGAAGGAATCGCCGCTCGGGCCGGTCGCCATGAAGGCCTTCCAAGCGTCCGCCAGCACGGCTTGACGCTTGTGCTGCATATCGGTGTGCGCCTGGTCTTCCGCCGTCCACTTGCCGGCTTCCTTGTAGTAGGCGATGGAGCCCGGATGGAACGGGAAGACCCACTGGGTCGACTGGTTGGAGAGCTGGTAGCCATCCATGCCGGGGCCGGATTCCTTGAAGTCCTCATAGTTCTCCATGACCGCCTTGGTCAGGCCATAGGCGGCTTCTTCCGACAGGTCGGGCATGGAGACGAAGATCGGGTAGGCATAGCCGGCGCCCTCATAGGGGAGCTTGCCCGATGGGTTGTTCTCGCCGCCGACGGAGTTGGAGACCATCACCTTGTTCCAGTAGGGCGCCACTTCCCAAACCCGCTTCCAACCGGCTTCGTCGGAATGCGGGAAGTTCGGATGGGCGATGCCGCGCGGGCTCGCCTGGATCTGCGCATAGATGCTGGAAATGGTCGAGCCAAAGGCGGCGTCCGCCTGGCCGTCCAGGATCGCCTGCATGGACTGGCCCCAACCGGGGACTTCGACCTTCTGAACGTCGTCCCAGGTCAGGCCGCCGAACGCGAGCACCGCCGTGGCGTTGACGTTCAGCGCGGGCGCGCCCTTGACCCAAGTCACGCGCTTGCCCTTGAGGTCCGCGGCGGTCTTGATGCCGGCATCGCCCGCAAACGCGAGGCCCGTGCCGTTCCGGCCCAGATTGTTGAACAGGTTATAAAGCTTGGTCGGCCCCCAGTTCTTGTTGGCGAACATCAGCACGCCTTCCTGACCGAAATAGGAGGCGATGCCGCAGGCGCAGATTTCCGCCTGACCGGCGCGCAGAGGCAGCATGCGGGAAACGTCGTTCTTGCCCGGAATGACCCGGAGCTCGGTGCCATAGTGCTTTTTCAGCATGTTGCCGAGACCGATGGACTGCGCATAGCCCGACGACGTCGTGCCATAGGCCGTCCAGGCCAGGTTCTTGGGCAGCATTACGTCGGCGGCGAACGCGCTGGCCGTTATGCCGGCTGACGCGACGAGCGCCGTCGCCGCCACGGTAAACTTACGAATCATTCTGAAGCATCCTCCCAACGGAATGTGATTGCGCCTCGCGTTCATTCGAACGCCTGAGGATCGAAGATTCGCGAGGTCAACATCCATGGCGATCTCGCCACGTGCGACGACGGTAGGACGGTTAGTCGCAGTCGTAAAGCGGCGCCCGGCGCCTACAGAGCGTAGCGCATTCCCACCCACGCGGCGTCGCTCTGGGACGGCCGCGCGCGCAAGGCGTGAGGCGCCGGCGCGGCCGTGCGGTTCGCGGCTTGGAGCCAGTGCCGTTCGGGCTGACGGGCCGCCATTTCGGCGTCGATCTGCACCTCGTCGAAGCCGCAGGCGCGCGCCATGGCGTACTGGTCCGAGATCACATGGCCTTGCGCCCGCAAACGCCCCGCATAGCCCAGCGCCCTCAAGCGGCGCGCGACCGAGAAGCCGCGGCCGTCGGCGAAGCTCGGAAAGCGGACGACGATAAGGTCGATCCGGTCGAAATGGGGGGCGAGGCTGGATGCGTCGACATCGTTGTCGACCGCGATCGCCGCGCCGGAAAGCCCGTCGCCGGAAAGCGCATCGACTTCCGTCAACGCGACGGCAGGATCAACGGGCAGGAAGCCTTCGTCGGTTACGATCGGCATGGTTCGTTTCCTCTGCGCCAAAGCCGGCGCGATGGTCAGTAGTGGCAACCGCGATACTCGAAGTCGTTGGATTTCGGGCCCGGCCGGGCGGACTTGGCATAGAGCGCTTCCTTGAAGGGGTCGGCGCCCAGCCGGCGGAAGCAGTCGAGGAACCGCTCCGTCTCGTCCAGGCGCAGATCCAGATAGGCGTCGAGCAATCGCTCGATGGCCGGCCCCACCTCCTCGAACGCGAAGCCCGGACCGGCGCGTTTGCCAATCTCGGCCGTCTCGGTCGCATCGCCGCCGAGGGTGATCTGGTAGGATTCCACCCCGGCTTTCTCCAGCCCCAGAATGCCGATATGGCCGACATGATGGTGGCCGCAGGCGTTGATGCAGCCCGATATCTTGATCTGCAGCTTGCCGATCTCCCGCGCGCGGACCGGATCGGCGAAGCGGCGGGACAGCTCCTGCGCGATCGGGATCGACCGGGCCGTCGCCAGCGCGCAATAGTCCATGCCCGGGCAGGCGATGATGTCGCTCGCAAGGCCGACATTCGCCGTCCCCAGCCCGGCCCGTTGCAGGCCGGCGAACACCGTCGGCAGATCGTTCAGGCGCACATGGGGCAGGACGACGTTCTGCTCGTGGCTGATGCGCAGCTCGTCATGGCTGTAGCGTTCGGCAAGGTCCGCCATCGCCCGCATCTGGTCGGCGCTGGCGTCGCCCGGCGCTTCTCCAATTGGCTTGACCGAAATCGTGACGATCCGATAGCCCGGCGCGCGATGGTCCGCCGTGTTGTTCTCCAGCCAGGCCCGGAATTGCGGGTCATTGGCGAATGCGAGATCGAACGCGGCGTTCGCCTGCTGAGGCGGGGCGAAAGCGGGCGGGGCGAAAGCGGGCGGCGCGAAATAGGCTTCGATCCGGGCGACCTCCGCCGGATCGACGGCCACGGTCGCCGCCGGCCCGGCCGCTTGCTGGCGGGCGAATTCGGCCTCCACGTCGCTCCGGATGCGCTCGAGGCCAGTTTCGTGGACCAGGATCTTAATCCGCGCCTTGTACTTGTTGTCCCGACGGCCATGCAGGTTGTAGACGCGCAGGATCGCTTCCAGATACGGCAGCAGGGCCGCTTTCGGGAGGAACGGCCGCAGGACCTTGCCGATCATCGGCGTGCGGCCGAGGCCGCCGCCGACGATGACTTCATATCCGGGCTCGCCCGCGGCGTCGCGCACCATGCGCAGCCCAATGTCGTGGGCGCGGGTGACGGCCCGGTCGTTCGGCGAACCGGTGACGGCGATCTTGAACTTGCGGGGCAGGAATGCGAATTCCGGGTGGCCGCTCGACCATTGGCGGATCAGTTCCGCCGTCGGCCTGGGGTCCTCGATCTCATCGGCGGCGGCGCCGGCGAAGTGGTCGGCCGTGACGTTGCGGATGCAGTTCCCGGACGTCTGGATCGCGTGCATGCCCACTTCGGCGAGCGCGTCCAGGATCGCCGGCACGTCGCGCAGTTTCGGCCAGTTGAACTGGATGTTCTGGCGAGTGGTGAAATGGCCGTAGCCCTTGTCCCAGCGCTCGGCGATCATCGCCAACTGGCGCATCTGGCGGCTGTCGAGCGAGCCATAGGGTATGGCGACGCGCAGCATATAGGCGTGCAGCTGCAGATAGAGCCCATTCTGAAGCCGCAGGGGCTTGAACTCATCCTCGGTCAGCGCGCCGGACAGGCGGCGCTCCACCTGGTCGCGGAAGCTCTCCACGCGCGCCTCGACATAGCGGGCGTCGAATTCGTCATACCTGTACATCTGCTGGCTCCTGATCGCCGGCGCGGGTTTCGGCCTGCCGGCCGAGGTCGGTGCGGTTGGTCGGACCGCGGAGGCGGATACGTTCGCGATAGTGGATCGGCGCAGGCCGGCCGGCCGCATCGATCTCGACCGCCGCCAGATAGGGCTCGACGGCGCGGTCGCTCTGGCCTTGGCCCAGCGCAAGCAGCCGTTCGCCGTCCGCCGCCGTGGCGGCGATGGCGGCGCGCGCGACGTCGCGGCTCCAATCGCCCTCTTCCGTGAGGAATATGACGTCGCCTTCGAGCAGGTCGTTGGCGGTTACGATTTGCGGTCCTGCATCGCACGTCATTGGGATGCTCCGGCAACGGCGGCAGCGGCGGCGACGCCGGCGTCATGGCGGCGCGCGGCGACGCCGAACAGCAGTATGGCGGGGCCGCGCACGCCGAAGGCGGCCATCTCGCCGGACAGGTCGCCGAGGCGGGCGGACAGGATCGTCTCGCCCGGAAGGGATGCATTCTCGACGACGGCGACCGGCGTCGCCGGGTCCGCGCCATGCATCAAAAGCCGCCCCTGGAGGAACTTCGCGGCGGCCACGCCCATATAAATCGCGGCCGCCGCGCCCGGCTTCGCCAGCGCGCGCCAATCCTGTTCGGCGAAGCCGTCCACATCGTGTCCGGTCAGAATGCGCAGGTCCGCGTTCCGGCAGCGCCGCGTGAGCGAAGCGCCGGCGCTGGCCGCCGCCGCCGTCGCGGCCGTCACCCCCGGGACGACGCTATAGGCGACGCCGGCCGCTTCGAGCGCGTCGATCTCTTCGTCCAGCCGACCGAACACCGCCGGATCGCCGCATTTCAGGCGGACCACCTGGGCGCCGGCCGCGGCTTCCGCGACCAGTAGCGCGTTGATGTCTTCCTGCCGCCAACTGGGACCGCCCGGCTGTTTGCCGACGGAGACGATACGCGCCTCGCGGCGCGCCAGCTCCAGCGCGCCGGCGGAGGCGAGCCTGTCGTGGATCACCACGTCCGCCTCGTCCAGGAGACGGCGGGCCTTCAGCGTCATCAACTCAGGATCGCCCGGCCCGGCGCCGACGAGATAGACATGCCCGGCAGGCGCGGTCTCGTTCCGCACCGCCTCAAGCAGATCGTCCAATGCGGCGACGGCGTCGCCGGGGCGGCCGCCCCTTGCCTGAACAGGGCGGCGCTCCAGGAAGAAGCGGCGCCAGAAGCGCCGTCGCGCGTCCGCGTTCCGCAGCGTCGCCGCGCGTCGCCGGAAACCGCCGGCGAGCCGGGCAAGGAGGCCGAGATCGGAGGGAAGCCGTTCCTCGAACTCGCGCTTGAGCAGCCGCGCCAGCATCGGCGCCGTCCCCTCGGTTCCGATCGCGACCGTGACCGGGTCCCGGTCGACGATGGCTGGCGTCAGAAAGTCGGATGCTTCGAGATCGTCGACGGCATTGCAGAGCACGCCCTCCGACCGGGCGAGCGCGACGGCGCGGGCGTCCGCCGCTGCGTCGCCATGAGCGGCGTAGAGAAGCGTCGCGCCGGCCAGATCGCTGGCGACGATCGGCCTGCGGACCAATCGACACCGGCCGGCGCGCGAGAGGCGCTCCGTCTCCGGCGCGGGCGTCGCGCCGAAGACGACGATGTCCGCTTCTGTCTTCAGAAGGATGCGAAGCTTGGCGAGAGCCGTTTCGCCCGCGCCGGCGACGACGATGCGCCGGTTCCGCAAATCCAGGGAAATCGGCAGATGTCGCACGGACCCGCCTCCCGAAAGTCTAGGCCGGGACCGCCCCAGCCAGTCGACGAAACTTACCCGTTAGACGAAAAATTTTCTCTCCAAAATCAATAATCACAGAAGAAAGGGAATAATTTTCCAATTCCTGTCGAATGAGAAAACTTCTTCCGGTAACCGGCGGAATCTCGGGCGCGTTTACAAGGGTGCGGGCCGGCGGCTCAGCCGGCGCGGAGGCGTGGCAGGGCTTCCGTTTCGAAAAGGCGCTTGCCGACCGCGCCTTCGCCATCCTTGCCGGGACGAAGCGAGCCGAGCAGCACGACCTTGCCGAGACCGAGCGCGCGAAGGGCTTTGAGCCGCTCGACCGCATGCTCCGGCGGGCCCACGACCGCGTACTCGTCGATGAAGGCCGGCGTCAGGACGGCCGCCTGCGCCGAGTCGCCTTGGGTGTGTTTCATCATGTCGTAGGACTGGCGCAATTCCGCCATCACGGCTTTGCTGGCGTCCGACAGCGGGCCGGCGGTCTTGCCGTGCATGATGGCGAAGCGCGCCGCCACGGTGAGGCTGCCGCGGGCCAGGTCGCGGGCGACGTCGATATCGGAATGGCAGGCGAACGGCACATAGGCGCCGAACGCGACGCCGTTCGGATCGAGCCCCGCCTCCCGACGCGCCGTCCGCGCGACATCCATGCCCCAGGCGATGCGCGCCGGATCGGCGCCGAGCGCGAACATCACCCGGTCGCCCTGCCGGGCGGCGACGCCGATCACCTTCGGCCCGGTCGCCGCAACTTCCACCGGAACCCTGCCGCCCTTGGCGACCGCATCGGCGATCCAGCCGATCCGGCTTGCGTCCGGCGCATGGGCCAATTCGAGGTCCGCCAGCGGCGGCGCGGCCTCGGCCGGAATATCGACCAGTTCCTCGAACGGCACGGCTTCGCCTGCCAGATAGGCGCGCAGATGGCCGAGATAACGCTCGAACTGTTTCAGGCGCGCAGGCGCGCGGCCGAGATGCGCCAGCGCAGAATCGCCGCGTCCGATGCCGAGCGTCATCCGCCCGCGCGATACGCTCTGGACGCTGGCGGCCGAGGCGGCCAGCGCCGCCGCCGTCCGCGTGATCGGGTTGGAGACGCCCGTGCCGAGCTTAAGGCGCGTCGTCACGGTCGCCGCCATGGCGAGCGCGACGAACGGGTCGGCCGCCAGGTTCTGGGAATCGACGACGTTCAAGCCGTCCCACCCCTGCTCCTCCAGATCCCGCGCCACATGCAGGATGCCACGCGGCGCCGGCACGCCGGCAGACCAGATTTCCATGACCGTTCCTCCCAAACCATTCCCGCCAGGCCGACGGCCGGCAGGCGTCCGCCGCTTCCATTCCGGCGCGATCTCAATCTAGGCTACCAGCCTCGGCCTTCATTCCAACCGCTGCCTCGGAACAGACGCCCCCATGAAACCGCTGCCTTTGAATGGCGTTCGCGTCATCGACCTGACCCAGATCTACCAGGGCCCCTACGCCACGTTCCTGATGGCGATGGGCGGAGCCGAAGTCATCAAGGTGGAGCCGTTCGGCGGCGAACGCACCCGACGCGGCGGCGGCGACGCGACCCCGCTGGCCTTCGCCATGCTGAACTCCAACAAAAAAAGCGTGACCCTCGACCTGAAACAGCCCCGTGGACGGGAACTGCTGCTGGCGATGGTCGAGAAGGCCGACGTGCTGACGGAAAACTTCGCCCCAGGCACGATGGACCGGCTCGGCATCGGCTGGGACGCGCTCCGCGCCGCCAATCCCCGCCTGATCTACGGCTCCGCCAACGGCTATGGCTCCTTCGGCCCGGACTGGGACCAGTTGGCCATGGACCATACGGTGCAGGCGGCGAGCGGCATCATGAACAGCACCGGCGAAGCGGGCGGCCCGCCGGCGCGAGCGGGCGGCCAGGTGTGCGACTTCATGGGCGGCATCCATTTCTACAGCGCCATCGTCACCGCGCTGCTGGGCCGCCATCAGACGGGCATCGGCACGCGCGTCGAGTCCGCGATGATCGAGGCGATCTATTTCAACCTCTCAAGCGAGTACAGCAGCTATCACCGCACGGGCGAAATCCCGCCGCGCCGGGGCGACAAATCCGCCGGGCAGACGGCGCCCTATGGGCGGTACGAGTGCGCGGACGGATGGATCGCGCTCATCTGCGTCAGCGAACCGCAATGGCATAGCTTGCTAAAACTGCTCGGCCGGGACGACCTGAAGGACGATCCGGCCTATGACGGGCCCGTCAATCGCTCAGCCCGCGAGGACGAAATCAACGAGATGATCGGCGCATGGACGCGAACCCAGAGCCGCGACGAGGCGTTCGCGGCGCTCAGGGCCGCGCGCCTGCCGGTCGCCCCGGTGCGCGACCTCGCCGAGGTGATGGCGGACCGCCATCTGCACGCGCGGGGCATGCTGCACGACATGACCCATCCCTATATGGGCGAGATCGTGCTGCCGGGCTCGCCGCTGCGCCTGTTCGAATATGAACGCCTGACGCCGGAATTCTTCCCTGAAATCGGCGCGGACACCGCCAATGTCCTGTCCGGCCTGCTTGGGCTGGAGCAGGCGGAAATCGACGCGCTGGCCGCGGCCGGCGTTGTGGAGTGCGCCTGACCCGGACCCGCGCCGCTTGATCTTGGGCCGCATCCTCGGCTGATATGCTGGCCACAGGGCGACGACACGCGCCCAGGGAGGGATAAGGTTTGTCCGCGAGCCGCCAGGATCGCGCCGAGGGCATCGGCGCGCCGCTTCGACGCAAGGAAGATTTTCGCCTGATCACCGGCCAGGGCGGCTATACGGCCGACTTTTTTCCGGACGGCATGGTCCATGCCGTCGTCGTCCGCTCCCCCTACCCGCACGCGAACATCCGGGCGATCGACAAAGACGCCGCGTCGGCGGTTCCGGGCGTCCTTGCCGTCCTGACCGGCGCGGACGCTCTGGCCGACGGCCTGAGCCCGATCCCGCACAATCCCGAATGGGCCGGTCCGCCCGACGCGACCCTGGACCTGCCGGACGGCTTCGAGGTCTTCATCAGCGGCAATCACGCCATGCCCGCCGACAGGGCGCGCTATGTGGGCGAGCCCGTGGCGCTGGTCGTCGCCGAAACCCTCGCCGCCGCCGCCGAGGCGGCGGAGCTGGTCGATGTGGACTACGAGCCCCTGCCCGCCGTCACCGACGCCCGCGCCGCGAGCCAGCCGGGCGCGCCGGAGATCTGGCCGGAGCGGCCGGACAACAAGGCGCTCGTCTGCCAGGTCGGCGCCCAGGAGCCGACCGACCGCGCCTTCGCCGAGGCCGCCCATGTGGTTCAGCTCGACAGCTGGGTGCATCGGATCACCGGCAGCCCCATGGAGCCGCGCAACGCCATCGGCGTCTATGACGCCGCGAGCGGCCACTACACGCTGCGCGCCGCTTCCGGGCGCGGCGCGGTGCAGACCCGCGAGCGGCTGGCGATCATCCTTGGCGAGGAGAAGGAAAACTGCCGCGTCGTCTTCGGCGACATGGGCGGCAATTTCGGCACTCGCAACGCCTTCTCGCCGGAATATGCGCTGATCCCCTGGGCGTCCCGCCGGGTCGGCCGCCCGGTCAAATGGGTCGCCACGCGCTCGGAGTGTTTCCTTTCGGACTATATGGGCCGCGACCTCGCCGTCACGGCCGAACTCGCCCTCGACAAGGACGGCAAGTTCATCGGCATGCGCGGCCGGAACACCATGAACCTCGGCGCGCACTCGCTCTACTTCTGGCCGCTGCGCAAGGGGCTGACGATCATGCAGGGGGTCTACGACATCCCCAATGTGCATTTTCACGGGCAGGCCGTCTTCACCAACACGGCGCCCATCGCCGTCTACCGCAGCGCCGGCCGGCCGGAGGCGATCTACGCGATCGAGCGGCTGGTCGATATGGCGGCGGCCGCGACGGGGATCGACCGGGTCGAGATCAGGCGGCGCAACCTCATCCAAAGCGAAAGCATGCCGTTCAAGACAGCGGTCGGCGTGACCTATGACAGCGGCGACTACACGGCCGCCATGGACCGGGCGCTCGAGATGGCGGATTGGGACGGGTTCGCCGCGCGGAAGGCGGAGTCCGCGACGCGCGGGCTTTGCCGCGGCATCGCGATCGCGAACTATATCGAAGTCACCAGCGGCATTCCGCGCGAACGGACGGAGCTCATCGTCTGTCCGGACGGCGCGGTCGAACTGGTCGTCGGCACCGCCAGCAGCGGCCAGGGCCACGAAACCAGCTTCGCCCAGGTGGTGAGCGACTGGCTGGACATTCCCTTCGACAAGGTGCGCTTCATCGTGAACGACACCGACCGGGTTTCGGTCGGCGGCGGCTCCCATTCCGGGCGTTCGATGCGCCTGGTCACCATCGCGCTCCGGGACGCGGTCGACGAACTGGTCGCGCGCGGCAAGGGCATCGCCGCACATGTGCTTGGCGTCTCGGCCGAAGACATCCGCTACGAGGACACGACCTTCACGGCGCCCGACGGCGCGACGCTCGACCTGTGGCAGGCGGCGGAGGCGGCGGAGACGCTGAACAGCCTGCCGGGCGAATTGCGCGGCCCGCTGATGGGCGTCGGCGATATCGTCAACCGCGCCGGCGGCTACCCCTATGGCGCCCATGTCTGCGAAGTCGACGTCGACCCGGACACCGGCCATGTGAAGATCCTGAGCTGGATCGGGGTCGACGATGTGGGCCTCGCCATCAACCCGCTGATCCTGCACGGCCAGGCGCACGGCGCCGCCGCCCAGGGCTTGGGGCAGGCGCTGATGGAGAACATCCACTACGACCCGGAAAGCGCGCAGCTGCTCAGCGGCTCGTTCATGGACTACGCCATGCCGCGCGCCGACAACACGCCGTCGTTCGAGACGGAGCTGGTGGAGATCCCCGCGAGCTCCCATCCCCACGGCGTGCGCCCGGGCGGCGAAGGCGGGACGACGCCGGCGCTCGGCCTCGTCGTCAACGCGATCGTCGACGCCCTGTCGGAATACGGGGTGACCCATATCGAAATGCCGGCGACGCCGGAACGCGTCTGGCGCGCGATCCAGGCGGCGCGGGCCGGCTGACGGACCGGGCCAGCCGATCCGATGGACCTCAGGCCGGCAGGCTGAAGATCAGGCCCTCGACATTCTCCACCAGGAATGCGAACCCGACGCCCGCCACCGCCGCGCCGGCGAGGCGCGGCTGCATCGCCCGCCATTGGCTTGAGCCCGCGACGGAACGGGCAAGAAACCCGACGGCGAGCGAAATCGCGTACTGAATCAGGCCAAGCCCCAGCAGATAGGCCGCGAGCGGCGTCGCTTCCGCTCCGATGACGGCTTCGCTATAGGCGGCGCCGTGGAAAATCCCGGCGGCGGCGAACAACGCCAGCAGCAAGGGCGCTCCCATCTGACGGCCGCTCAACGCGACCAGGCCCGCAAGCACGACGGACGCGGCGACGCCGACTTCGAGAAGCGGCGGCGTCGATCCGCCATACCCCAAAAGGCACCCGACCGCGGCCGCTGCGATGAAGGCCAACGGCGCCAGCAGGCGACGGCTGACGAAGGCGGAAATCAGGCCGACGGCGATCAGGAAAGCGAAATGGTCGATCCCGATCATGGGATGCCCGATGCCGGACAGGAACCCGTGAAGAAAAGTTGTCGGCGTCTCGCCCCCGAGCGGGTGGTGAGCGAGCGCAGGCAGGGCGGGCAAGGCCGCAGCGACGCCAGCGAGGATGGCGGCGGCGCGGCGGCGGGCGAACAGGATCATCTTCCAGCTTCTCCTTCGCCAGCGGCTCAGCGACCGGTTGGCGGCAATTGGCGGTCGCCAATCCTAGCGTCAGCGACGCCCGCAATCACCACCTTTTCGGCGACGCTAGCCAGTAGACGCTAGAAGCCCTTGGCGCGCCCCGCTTCGAAGCGGCCGGCCGCTTCGCGGAAGACGGCATAGGTATGGTTCATGTCCCACGGCGCCTCGACCAGCGTCTCGTGATCCCACTGGCTGCGGGGAATCGGCGGCTCGAAAAAGTCCCCCGCATAGACGTGGATCGCGGCGGTCAGCTTCGAGATCGGATTGGCGACGGAGTGAATGATGTCCTTGCCGAGGGTGGCCGCCTGACCGACGCCCATCGATTCCGCGCCCGCCGCCTCCAGCTGGGCGGAGCCTTCCGGCGCGTCCCGGTGGCGACGCCAGAAGATATTGTCTTCCCGACCGCCATAGATGCCGATCACCGCGCCCATGTTGTGATTGTGGGGCAGCAGCGTCATGTACGGCGCCCAGACGAAATTGATGACCGTGAGATTGTCCGCTTTCAAAAGCGGGAAAACGCCGGCCTCCGTCGGCTCGCCCAACTCGGCGCAGATGCCTGCCGGGTCGGCCACCGCAGCCAGAACCAGCTCCCGTATCGCCGCCTGACCTTCGCCGACGGCTTTGCGGCAATCTTCCAGAAAACGTTCCTTCTCAAACATCCTGGCGCGCTCCCGTTGTGTTCGGACCAAGGTTTACCGGACATTGGCGAATTATTGAATATGACCGTTCGCCACGCCATTCGGACGGCGGACGCTCGCGCCGCATCTCGCCGAAACAATGGCGCGAGGCGCCCTCCGTATCCGGGCGACCGCCGAAGCCTGACTGATGGCGGTGACGGGGATGGCGGCGCCGACGACAAGCAGCGTCGGCCCCAATGTCAGGGCGCCCGGCCGGTGGTCAGCGAGTGGTCGGGATAGACGTCATGGCCCTTTACGTCGAGGAAGCCCGCGTCTTCGAGGTCGCTGACGATCCGGGCCGCCGGAACTCGGCGTCCGCCCTGGGGCACGCCCGGCCGCTCCTCGGCCTTCCAGTCGACGATGGCGATGGGGGCGCCCGGCGCCAGCGCCCGCCGGCAGGCCGCCAGCAGGCCGGGCGCGTCATCCAATTCATGATGCACCTGGAGCATGACGAGCATGGCGCCCGATCCGTCCGCTGTCGGCAACGTCGTCGGCCCCGGCATCAGCGCCGTGCTGACGTTCTCGAGCCCGTCCGCCGCCGCCTGCTCGCTTAAGAGGTCGAGCATGCCGGCCTGAATATCGGCCGCCACGATCTGGCGATCCGCCAGCCTCCGGGCGAACGGCAAGGTCACAAACCCGACGCCGGCCCCGACGTCGATCACCGGCCCGGCGCCGGCGGCAGGCTCGACGACGTCCAGGATCTTCAACGGATCGACCTGCTTGTACCGCGCGGGATCGCGCAAACGCGCGATGCGCGCCGGGTCCATTTTCAAGTGATCGGCCATGGGGGCCTCCTGCGGATTGGGGCCGGCGATCAGGACGAGCCGATGCTCAACAGGTTTTCGACCGGGCGATAAAGTTCTTCCAGATAGGCGACGTCTTCCGCATCGAGCGTGATCTCAGTCGCCGCGACGAGCTGATCGAGCTGGCTGATCTTGGAGACGCCGACCACCGGCGCGGTGATTTCCGGCTTGTTGAGCAGCCAGGCGACGGCGACCTGAGCCGGCGTGTGTCCGATCTTCTCCGCGACCTCGACGACGCGGGCGGCGATCTTGAAGTCCATCTCGCCGCGATAGAGGCCTTCGGTGCGCTTGCGGTCGCCGCCTTGGGATCGCTGGGTGCTGCCGGCGTCGAAGCTGCCTTTGTAGGCGCCGGTCAGGATGCCGCGCGCCAGCGGCGACCAGGGCGTGAGGCCGACTCCAGTGCGCACGCAATAGGGGTTCATCTCCCGCTCTTCCTCGCGGTAGATGAGGTTGTAGTGATTCTGCATGGAGATGAACTTGGTCCAGCCATGACGCTCGGCCGTCATTTGCAGCTCGACGAACTGCCAGGAGAACATCGAGGACGCGCCGATATAGAGCGCCTTGCCGGCCTTCACCACGTCATGCAGCGCTTCCATGGTCTCCTCGATCGGGGACTCTGCGCGGCCATGGCCGATCTGTGGGTGGCGATGGATGATCAGCTGATCGACATAGTCGAGGCCCAGGCGCTCCAGGCAGGCGTCGACGCCTTCCATCACGTGCTTGCGCGAAAGGCCGCCCTGGTTGGGCTTCTTGCCCATCGCGCCCGAAATCTTGGTGGAGAGCACATATTGGTCGCGCGGAACCAGCTCCCGCAGCAGTTGGCCGACGACGCGTTCGCAGGCGCCCAGGCCATACACGTCCGCGCAATCGAAATAATAGAGGCCGTGGTCGAGCGCCGCCTTGAAGATCGGCCGGGCTTCGTCGATCGGGATCGTCCAGTCGCCCTGATGGCCCCGGCCGGGTTCGCCGAAATTCATCGTGCCGAGACAGAGCCTCGAAACCGAGAGGCCGCTCGCCCCCAATGACCGTGACTCCAACATGTGCGCCTCCAAAGATTCGGATATGACGTCACGCTAAAGCGCGTATTGCCGCGGCTCAATGGGGCGGCCGCGTCCGGCGCGGCGCGGTCGGCCGGCCGCCATGGCGGCATTTTCGCCGATTCCGCGCCATCGCCATGGAGGCGCGAGCGCCAAAGCCCTATGATCGTCGCCGCGAATTACGACCGTTCGAGGCGAGGCAGGACGATGACGACGATCCAGATCGATGCCGAAACCAAGGGCGGCGACGCCGATGTCCAGGCCGATCCGGCCATGGGCACGTCCGTTCTGCCCGGGCGAGACGCGCTCGACCGGCAGACGCTGCAGGACCTCAGCCGCAAGTCCGACCGGGCGGGGCTGCTTCACCTCGCCGGCCATCTGCTTGTCATCGCCGCCTCGGCCGGCGCCGTCTACGCCACGGGCGACGCCCTCTGGCTTAAGGTCCAGGTCATGGTGTTCCTGGGCTTCGCCATCGACACCCTGTTCGCCCCGATGCACGAATGCGTGCACGGAACGCCCTTCGCCAGCCGCCGGCTGAACCGCATCGTCGGCTGGTTGACCGGCGCCGCAATCGGCTGGAACGCCACCTATTATCGGCGCTTTCACGCCTGGCATCATCGCTACACCCAGGACCCGGACAACGACCCCGAACTGATGACGCCGAAGCCCCGCACCACCTGGGACTACGTCATGCGGCTTTCCGGCCTGCCCTATTACCGGGACCAGATGAAAATCCTCCTCCGATGCGCCTTCGGCGCGATTGGCGGCCAACCCTTCATCCCGGCGCGCGGCATCGGCGAAATCCAACGCTCGGCGCTCCTCCAGCTTAGCCTCTACGGCGCCGTCGCGGCGGCGAGCGTCTATTATGAGAGCTGGATCGCCGTGACCTACTGGCTACTGCCCATGGTCATGGCGCAGCCCTTCATGCGCTTCATGCTGCTGGCGGAGCACACCGGCTGTTCCGAGGACCGCAACGGCCTGACCAACACCCGCACCACCTACTGCACCCGGCCGGCGCGGTTCCTGATGTGGAACATGCCGTTCCATGCGGAGCACCACCTCTACCCCTCCGTTCCCTTCCATGCGCTGCCCAAGGTTCATGAGGCGGTCAAATCCCGCCTCGCCCATATCAGCGCGGACTACAAGGCGGCGCATGAGGAAATTCGGGAAGACATGAAATCCGCGCGGAACGCGCCCGCCTGAAGGAGGCCCGCACATGGCCCGCCTCGCCATCGCCGTCTCCGGCGGCCCGAAGCCCGCCGAGATCGTCTCTCTGCTTAAGCTGGCGGAGGACCTCGGCTATGAATCCGGTTGGGTCGCGGAAGGCCATGGCGGCGACCAGTTCGCCGTCCTCGCCGCCGTCGCCGCCCAGACGACGACCCTGAAGCTCGGCACGGCGATCAGCAGCGTGTTCGTGCGCACGGCGCCGACCATCGCCATGGCGGCCGCGACCCTGGACGACCTTTCCGACGGCCGCTTCATCCTCGGTCTCGGCTCCAGCCATAAGGTGCAGGTCGAGCCGGAGCACGGCGTCGTCTACGGCAAGCCGATCACCCGCACCCGAGAGACGGTCGCCTTCGTGCGCCAGTTGATGGCCGAAGGCGCCGCCGCCATCGACGGCGAGACGATCAAGATCGAGAATTTCGACCTGTGGTTCGTGCGCGAAGGACGGCAGGTCCCGATCTATCTCGCCGGCCTGTTCCCGAAGATGGTGGAGGCTACGGGCGAAATCGCGGACGGCATCATCCTGACCCGCAGCACGCTCGAGACGGCGGCCCAGATCCGCGCGCAACTGGACGCCGGCGCCGCACAGGCCGGCAGGCCCGCCGGATCGGCGGAAATCACCTCGCTGTTGCCGACGTCCGTTTCCGACGACCGCGCGGCTGCGTTCGACCGCATGCGTCCGGGCCTCGCCTTCTATGTGGGCTTCTTCCCGCGCTATCGCCGCCTGATCGCCGAACATGGCTTCCAGGACGAGACGCGCCGGATCGACGAGGCCTGGCAGAGGGACGACCGGGCGGCCGCCGCCGGCCTGGTGACGGACGCCATGATCGACGCCACGGGCATCGCGGGAACGCCCGCCGAATGCCGGGAGAAGATCGCCGCCTACCGGGACTCCGGCATCGCGCTGCCGATCCTGAGCCCCTTCGCCCGCGGTCCCGGCGCGCGCGAGACGTTCGAATACGTCATCCGTTCGCTGGCGCCGCGCTAGTCCGCAGCGGCGGTCTTCGTTCGATAGCGTTCCGCTCACAGCAACCAGCAGAAAGAAGGCGACGGCGGTCGAGAACGGAATTGGCGGAGGCTCGCCCTATGGGCCTAAGTCCGCCTCGCCTTAAAAGATTAGTCCATCTGATTGCGTTCGAGAGGCTTGAGACGGGTCTACGGATCGGCGTAGGTTTGGCCGCTTGCCGATGCTCACAATAGCTCCAGCGTCCAGGAATCCGTCATGTCGGATGAGCTTTTCATCGGCCTGCTCTTTCTTGTCTTCGGATCGGCCGAACTCCTCCGGCCAGCGGAGAGCGGGCATGACTGGCGGGGACGCCTGCGCAATCTGGGGTATGGCGCGCTCGTTATGACGGTCGGCGCATTCCTGGCGACGCTGGTCTATCGCGCCCTGCCGATCGAGCCGCGCGTTCACCGCGACCCATCCGTGCTCGAAACCCTGTTTCATGGGGCGGCCTATCTCGTCGTCGCGGACTTCTTCTACTACTGGTTCCATCGCGCCCAGCACAGCCTTCCTGCCTTCTGGCAGATCCACCTGCTGCATCATTCCGACGACGATCTGAACGTCACGTCGAGCTTCCGCACCTATTGGCTGGAAAACCCATTGCAGATGCTGCTGATCATGATCCCCACCTATCTGATCGTCGGGATCGACCATGCGGCGCTGACGATTTTCGCGTTCGGCTCGATCTTCTTCCTGATGTTCGCCCACGCCAATATCCGGCTGGAACTCGGTCCGTTGACGCCGGCGTTCGTGGGCCCGCAACTGCACCGGATCCATCATTCGAACGCGCCCGAGCATCACGACCGGAACTTCGCCCAATATTTCCCGATCTACGACATCCTTTTCGGCACATATCGCCGCCCGCAGCCCGGCGAGTTTCCCGCGACGGGAACAGCCGACCTGCCCGCCCGCGCGCCGCTGGTCGACGTTCTCACAAGGCCCTTTCGCGTATGGGCCGGCATGTGGCGACAGTGGCCCTAGCCCGCTCCGACGGGTTAATCCCTGCCGAACACCGCCTGATTGTCGCGGCCGAGCGAGGGCGGCGACTTGCGCATGGGCGGACGTTCGCCATCGAGGCTAAGCGGCAGCCCGATCAGCTTGACGCTCGGATCGTCGGGCGCCGTCTGGGCGAGGCCCAGCGCCTCGGTCTGCGGACAGTTCGCCACTTCCGGGACATCGCGGATCGGGCAGGCGGGAACGCCGGCGGCGTCGAACCTGGCGACCCAGGCCGCGACGTCGTCGCGCGCGAGTTCCGCCTCGATCAGCCCGACCAGAACTTTCCTGTTCGCGACCCGGTCCAGATTGCGGACGAAGCGCGGATCCTCGATCCAGTCCGGCCGCTCGAGAACGGTCGCCGTTTTGGCGAACAGAACGTCGTTCGCCGCGCCGATCATCATATGGCCGTCCCGCGCCTTGAACGCCTGATAGGGCGTGATGTAGGCGTTGCCCGATCCCTGCTTTCCCTCGGCGACGCCGGTCGCCATGTACGCGGCCAGATGGATGGAAATCCATGAGACGCCGGTTTCGTAGAGGGAGAGATCGATCACCCCGCCCTCCCCGGTGCGCACGCGTTCGAGCAAGGCGGCCTGAATGGAAAGCGCCGCCCACATGCCGGTCCCGATATCGTTGATGGAGCTGCCGGCGCGCATCGGCGGGCCGTCCGGCTCGCCCTGAACGCTCATCAGGCCCGCATAGCCCTGCATGAGCACGTCGTAGCCCGGCTTGCCGGCCATGGGACCGACCGCCCCATAGGCGCCGATGTTGCAGTAGATCAGCGCCGGTTTTTCCGCCCGCAGGGTCTCGGCGTCGAGGCCGAACCGCTCGACGACGCCCGGCCGCAGGTTCTGCAGGACGACGTCCGCTTCGTCGAGGATCAGCCGTTTGAGGGCGGCGAGCTGGTCCGCGTCCGTGAAGTCGACCGTAACGCCCGCTTTCGAGCGGTTGAGCGCCTTGTAAATCATGGAGGCGCCGTCGACCACGGGCGGCCAGTGGCGCGCGGCGTCGCCCTTGCCCGGATCCTCCACCTTGACGACCTTCGCGCCAAGTTCGGCCAGGATCTGCCCGCCGACCGGCCCGGCGACGTTGTGGCCTAGCTCGACGACGACAAATCCGCTCAAGGGCGATGTGGACGTCATGTGATTTCCCTCCCGTGGTTCGATCCGGGAAGGTTAGGACATCCTTCGATAAATACGAGTGGGGCCGGTCAGGCGCTTTCGAGCAGGCCGGGAAAACGGGAGTCCATGCGCCGGATAATGTCCGCCGGGAAGGCGAACAGGTCTTCGCCCTGGCGCTCGGTGATCGTCGAGATCATATCCGCGATCTCGGAAACGAGGCGCGTGGCGCGGGCGGCCTCGTCGTCTTCCTCGGCGGCGACGTCGGCGAGCGCCGCCAGCCGGCGCACGGTGTCGTGCAGATTGCCTTCCGGGATATCGGGCGCGAGGTCGCGCAGTTCCAGCGCCTTCTGGCGGATATCGGCGACGGCGTCCCGGCGCTCCTCGTCGCCTTCCGCGTGCAGCATTCCCCGCGCCGCCGCCGCGACAAGGCGGGTGCAGCATTCCAGGCGCAGAATGGTGAGACGGTCGCGCGCCTGCTCGAACGCCGGGTCCGACATCAGGTCTTCCAGGGATTCGCCGGCGAGCGCGGCCTTCAACGCATTGGGCGCCTCGAACTGGCAGACATCCCGAAAAGCGCGGCCCATCTGGGCGCGGATCGGCCCCATATACCCGCTGGCGGCGACGAAGGGCTTTCTGGCGGCCGCCAGGCGCAACATGCGCTGGGCGACGGCGGCGGGGCTGAGCGGTTTGGTCAACACATCGTCCACGCCCGCCAGCAACGCAGCCAGCACGACGCGGCCCTCGGCCTTCGGCGTGGTGATCAGCAGCGGCAGGAACGGATTGTCGCCGATCTCGCCGAAGCGGATGCGGCGGGCGAGGTCGATGATGTCGCCGCCCGGCAGGCGAACGTCGATCTGCGCGCAGGCGACGCCCCCGTCTTCGAGCGCCGCCTCCACGCCCGCCATCGAGCGGCGCCAAAGCACGTTCGCCGCGCCGGCCTCCCGCAAGGCCGAACGCATGGCGCCGCCCGTCACCGCGCCCGCTTCCCCGATCAGAATGACGGCGCCGCCGAGCGGGCGGCGCTTGGCGGCGATGATCGCGGCTTCTTCATCCGAAATGGCGAGGGCGGTCTCGGTCATGCCGCCGATATTCCACGACCGCGTTTGCCGGCTGATTAAACGCCCTACCCGGCTTTTCAGTAAAATGTCCCGAGTCGCCGCTCGGCGGCGTCCGCGCGCCCGTCGTCAGCGGCGCGTCCGCGCCCGGAGCGGCTGGCGTTCGGCCTCCGGGGCCGCGCCGACGTCGCGATGCTTGGGGATGTCGTAGCTACCGCCCGAAACCTCGCCCGTGAAGCCGCGAATGACGTCATTGGCGATGCGCAGACCGCGGTCGCCGGAGAAGACGTCGCCGAAACGCTTCACCAGCTCGTCCACATGTTCGCGCAGCGCCGCCTGACCGACCGGCCCGTCCGGGCGCGGCAGATCCTGGCGGAAGGCCGGATCCTCCACCAGCCGCATCACGAGGTCCTGCATGAGGTTGAGGCCCATGGGCGTCAGAATGCTGATGGAGACGTGCAGCGAGTCGTCGCTTGTCGCGAGCGCGTCGTGATATTGGCCGCGCGGCAGATAGAGCACGTCCCCCGGAGTCATGACGATTTCCTGATCGACCGGGCCTTTCGCCCGGTCGATTTCGGCGGGCGGGATGTTCCGGAACTGGGGATGCTCGATCGGCGCGTTCGCCCGGCCCTTGTAGATGCGCCAGGTCTTCTCGCCGCTGATCTGAAGCGCGAAGACCTCGTGCCGGTCGCAATGGGAATCGAACGCGCGCCGGGCCTTCTGGGAATAGTACAGGTTGGCGTTGCCGTGGCCGTTCAGGGCTTTCAGCACATTATCGACCGTCGCCCCGACGGAGGGCGAAACGCCGCCCATCTCGTTCAGCACGACCGACGAGCCCTGCTGCAGGAAACTCCTGACCTTCGCGGGGTCCGGGCGCATGACCTGCATTCTGTTCCGGTCGACCACGGAGCGGCAGAAGCTCGCCGGCGGCGCCTTCTTGCCGTCCAGAACCAAGTTCAGGGAAAGCCCGCTCCAGACATCCATTTCAAGGAGGGCGTTGAAGTCCTCCCAGCCAAAAACAGCCTCGGCCTTGTCGGCGGAGCCGGGCAGCAGCAGCCAGCGCTGGCCAAGGATTTCCGCAAGAAACGCGTCCGGGTCCAGCGGCGCGATCAGTTCGGCGAAGGTTAGCCCCGGTCGCTTGCGACCCGGTTCGGCGTCCGTCATCCGGCGTCTCCCTTGTGATTATTTTTTCGGCAGCCTGCCGCAACGGACACGCGCGATCAACCCGATCCGGCATTTCGGAAGATGCATGTATAGACCTGTTTCCGCCCCATAACACGCCTTAATTGATTGTTTTTATATAATTTTTTCATAGACGCCCACCGACGCCGGCCGGGATGCGCGCCGATACGCCGCTTCCGAGCCCTGGCCGGCCCGCGCGAAACGGCGTCAGGATTCGGCGAGGCGTTCTTCGGCCATGGCGTCCGCGATCTCGCTGGTCGGCCGGTCTTCGGCGTCGGCGCGGGCGAAGATTTCGCTCAAGGTGTCGCCGATGGCGGCGACGGCGGCGAGCGCGCCGGCCCGGTCATAGGCGCCCGTCGCCCGGTCCTCGTGGGCGATGTTGATGATGCCGCCGGCGTTGATGGCGTAGTCCGGCGCGTAGAGCACGCCCCGGGCCCGCAGCGCGGCGCCGTGACGGGCGCGGGCGAGCTGGTTGTTGGCCGAGCCCGCGACGACCGCCGCCTTCAGGCGCGGGATCGTCTCGTCGTTCAAAACGGCGCCGAGCGCGCAAGGCGCGAAGATGTCCGCCTCGGCGTCGTACACATCGTCCACCGAAACGGCGGTCGCGCCCAACTCGGCGACGGCGGCGGCGACCGCATCGGCCTTGATATCGGCGACGACGAGCTTCGCGCCGGCCGCCGCCAACTGGTCCGCCAGCGCGCGGCCGACGGCGCCGAGGCCCTGCACCGCGACCGTCAGACCCGCCAGGCTCTCGACGCCCAGGCGATGGCGGGCCGCCGCCCGCACGCCCGCGAACACGCCGAGCGCGGTCACCGGCGAGGGATCGCCGGAGGTTTCGGGCAGGCCGGCCACATGGGGCGTCTCCGCGCGCACGATGCGCAGGTCCTCCGGCTTCACGCCGATATCCTCCGCCGTGATATAGCGCCCGCCGAGCCGGTCGATCGCCCGGCCGAGCGCCGTCAGCAGGGCCGGCGTCTTCACTTCGGCAGCACCCCCCAGGACGACGCATTTGCCGCCGCCGAGCGGCAGGCGCGCCAGGGCGGACTTGTAGGTCATGCCGCGGGAAAGCCGCAGCGCGTCCGCCACCGCCGCCGCCTCGTCCGCGTAGGACCAGAAGCGGCAGCCGCCGAGCGCGGGGCCGCGCCTTGTATCGTGGATCGCGACGATCGCCCGCAACCCGCTCGCCGGATCGGCGGCGAAGACCACCTGTTCGTGGTCGCGGAAATCCGGCGCGGTGAAGACGCTCAAAACCCGTCCGCCGCCTTCAGCCAGGGCAGGTCCGCCGCCCGGCGCGCCTCCGCCGCCTCGATCTTCGCCTGCTGGGCGAGCGTGAAGCCGATATCGTCCAGCCCCTCTTGCAGGCATTGCTTGTGAAAGGCGGAAATCTCGAAGCCGTGGACGTCGCCTTCGGGGCCGGTCACGGCCTGGGCGTCCAGGTCGATGGCGATGCGCCCGCCCTGGCTCTCGGCCAGCGCCCGGCGCAGGCCGGCGCAGACGTCCGCCGGCAGGCGGATCGGCAGGAAGCCGTTCTTTATCGAGTTGGAGTAGAAGATATCGCCGAAGCTCGGGGCGATTACGGCGCGAAAGCCGGAATCCAGAAGCGCGTAGACCGCCGCCTCCCGGCTCGACCCGCAGCCGAAATTCCGGTCCGCGACCAGCGCTTCCGCCGCGTCCCAGGGCGGGCGGTTCAGAATGAAGTCAGGGCGGAGTTCGCCGGCGTCGTTCCGCCTGACGTCGTGGAAGAGGTAGTCCGGATAGCGCTCGTCCCGCGGGCGCTTCAGATAGCGGGCCGGGATGATCTGATCCGTATCGACATTGGCGATGTCGAGGGGCGCGGCCGCGAAGGCGCCGCTTTCGAACGCGCGCATGGGCATCGGGTCGGCGTCTCCATCTGGGGGCCGGGTCGTCGGCCCCGGATCAAACCGCGTCGCGGCCGGCGCGTCCAGCCATGGCCGCAATCCGCCGCCGCGGCGGCCGCCCGCGCCTCGCAATTGCCGGCGATGACGGGAACGCCGGCCGCCCGCAGCAGCCGGGCCGTCGCCGCCGGGTCGCCCCATTAGGCCGCGACGTCCCCGGTGCAGACCGTGCGGTCCGCCGGCACGCCGAGCGCCGCGGCTTCCGCCAGCAGGGCTTCCGTCGCCTGAAGGTTGGAATAGGGGCCGCCGAAGATCAGCGCCGGGCCGTCGCCCAGGTCGAGGACGGGGCGGCCGCTCACCCGCTGCACGAAGCGCCGCCCAGAACGCAGAAGCGCGCGCAATGGGGATGGTTCAGCGGCACGGCGCCGGCGGCGCCGGCGAGCGTCGGCCCAAGGTCGAAGGCCGCGTCATAGGGGATGAGCGTGCAGGCGACGACGCTCGCCGCCGCCGCGCCCTTCCGGCGGACGACCATGCGCGACGAGGCGCACATCACCGCATCCGGCGACGTGTCGAGGATGCCCCAGCAGGCTTCCGTGATCTCCGGCGTATCCGCCCGCTCGTCCATTTCGGGAAAGAGCGTCAGGCGCGCGGGGTCGCCCGCGTCCACCGGCAGGCCCGTTTCGCGGAAGAGATCGGCGAAGCCGGCGCGGGCGTCCGCCTCGCTTTCCTCCCAACAGAGCCGGCCCGCGACGCTGATCGAAACGCCGGCCCGGGCCAGCAGCTTCGCGCCCGTGAGCGTCGGCGCCCAGGTTCTGGGGCCGCGCTCGGTCTCGTGCAGGGCCGGCGTGTAGTGATCCATGCTGATGCGAAGCGTCAGCCGCTCGCCATAGGCCGCCGCCAGGCCCTTCAGCGCGGCCAGATGCTTCTGCATGGGGCGCATGGCGTTGGTGAGGACCAGGACCTCGAACCCCCGGTCGAGCGCCATCGCCAGCATGGCGACGATGTCCGGGTTCATGAAGGGCTCGCCGCCGGTGAAGCCGATCTCGCGAACGTCCAGGCCCTCGCCGCGGATCTCGTCCAGCTTCGCCTTGGCGTCGGCGAGCGTCAGATAGGCCAGGCGGTCGTTGGTCGGGCTCGATTCGATATAGCAGTTGGCGCATTCGATGTTGCAGAGCGTGCCGGTGTTGAACCAGAGCGTCTCCAGCCGCTTCAGGGCGACCGCCGCGCGGGGACTGCCGTCCGCCGTCACGCGCGCGTCGCGAAACTTCGCCGGATCGAGGGGCGTCGGCCGCGGGGCGGCCTGGGAGTCTGGCATGGGGCGCACGAGCCTTGAGCAAACGGGCGAAGCAGGTCGCCCCTGTTTAGCAAGCGCCGCCGGCCGGGCAAAATGACACGTCGGTGAACGCTCCGCGCACGGCCCGCGACGCCGCCCCGCCGACGCCCACAAATCCGCTTGCGCCCCCCAACCCTTCCGCCCCATATTGGGCGGCGCGGCGGGTATGATGTAATGGTAGCCTGTCAGCTTCCCAAGCTGAACGCGGGGGTTCGATTCCCCCTACCCGCTCCACAATAGCGAAGCAAGTGTCTGTTCTACAACACAAATTGGCTAATTGCCTCTTGTGCGGTAGACAAAATGGTAGACACTCAGACGGCTCCATACCTCTTTCGCAAAAGGGGTATCTACTATTTCAGCAGACACATTCCGACCGATCTAAGGGCTCATTATCGGGCTAAGCGGTTTGTGAGATCGCTGCGTACTCGGTCTGAAAGCAAAGCTGTTCGCACTGCTTCGATCTGGAATGATCGGCTTGAGAGTGTGTGGGCTGGGCTACGGCTTGAGCGCATTGGGCTTGTAAGCTCGGCAAATGGCTTTGCTCACCCACTAAGCCAAACTCCTCCCCCGATTGCCGGCCCTACGATGAGCGAAGCTTTGGAGACTTATCTAAGGCTCAAAAAGGGTGGCAAAACATCCTTATTTGAAACAACCGCAAACCGCTCAGTCGACTACCTGATCGCTGCAATAGGCGACAAAACCATAGCTTCCTACACCACGCCGGAAGCGGGCCAGTTCCGAGATGCTCTATTCGCCAGAGGGCTCTCCAGCAGCTCCGTGAAACGCATATTCAGCGTCATCAAAGCAATTGTTCATCTCAGCATCACCGAGAATGGATTGGCCTGTCAGAACGCCTTTCGGGGCATCTACATGCCGGAACGAAACGATGTGCGGAAACGCAAACCTATTCCCATCGATGTGATCCGAGACATCCAACGAGAGTGCCGAGAGATTGATGACGACATCCGATGGCTGATTGCGCTCATCTCGGATACGGGAATGCGCTTAGCCGAAGCAGCGGGCTTGCTCGTAGCCGACCTAAAGCTTGATGACGAAATTCCGCATGTGGTTATCCAGCCTCATGAATGGCGTCCTCTGAAAACCACATCTAGCCATAGGGAAATTCCGCTTGTGGGGGCGTCACTTTGGGCTTGCGGGCGAATTGTAGCGAACGTAGAGGGCCCTTACGCTTTCCCGAGGTACGCCTCTGCAAGAGGTACAAATTCCAACCACGCTAGCGCCGGGTTGAATAAGTGGCTCAAGCCAAGAGCGCCTGAAGGTTGTGTTGTTCACTCGTTTCGCCATAGCCTGAGGGATCGCCTGAGAGCTATTCAGTGCCCCGCGGATATAGTTGATACTATTGGCGGTTGGTCAACGAACGGCATAGGGCAGCAGTATGGGAATGGATACAACTTAGATATCACAGAAAAATGGATGCGAAAATTATTAGCATAAATTATTTTGAGACGAATGCGACTAATTCCATCGTATTGCATGAGCTAGTTAACTTTCGGGTGATGGCGAAAACACAAACCCTACCCCTGACCGCCCTTTCCCTGCCCTAATAATTACTTCCAAATGCTGACATGCAAACATGTAGACATTCCGTGCACCCTTAAACCACCCGAGATTGTCTGGACTCAATTCAATAAGCCGGTCCGCAAGCGCCTTATAAGACATATGGCCCACCGCTTCTCTAATCTCTAATGTTTCGAATGTGATGTGAATCCTTGTGTGGGCGAAAACATTCCTTATGTCCTTAATATATAATAAATCCCCGTATACCTCGTCTGATATACAATCAAATGCTGCTGCTATACGGATTTTCGCAGAAAATGTTGATAGAGGCCGGTCTCCCCCAAAAATGGCATCCAGCCTCGACTTAGGGAGGTCTATCATACTTTCTATTAAACATTCTTGCAGGGCATCTTCAACATTAGTCGCAGCGATAATTGCAGCTGCCCTATCATCAACCTCTCTAAGTTTTTCTCGGTAAGCGCTCATTTCCTCTGGCGTCGGGCCAGATTTCATAAGCGTCTTCAAACCGCGTGAAGACATTACGTCTCTCCAAAATTTGAAAATACAAACTGTGAGCCGATAAATTGATAACTAAACCTCAGACCGAGTACGCAGCGATCTCACAAACCGCTTAGCCCGATAATGAGCCCTTAGATCGGTCGGAATGTGTCTGCTGAAATAGTAGATACCCCTTTTGCGAAAGAGGTATGGAGCCGTCTGAG
>Ga0209273_10000051_pt1 | contig 279424 bp, 256 predicted proteins | sample tdAd471_FD_187126 | JGI IMG/M metagenome (GOLD analysis project Ga0209273, IMG submission 187126) | Marine sediment microbial communities from the Atlantic coast under amendment with organic carbon and nitrate - tdAd47.1 (SPAdes)... | ecosystem: Environmental > Aquatic > Marine > Coastal >... | reverse complement strand
GTGTCATTGATCAGCGTGTCATTCATGGCAAGCGCTCCCATCCCCCTAGAAACCAAGCCGCGCGACAGCGCCGAGATAGTCGCTGGCGAGGTCGGGGGCATCGGGGCCTTCGATCCCCAGCTCACCCAAGGTTTGTTTGAAGGTCGTGAGCACGAGCGAGTCGAGCTCCCGCTTGATGCGGTCGAGCCGGTCATGGGTGTGGGGCGCAAGGATCAGTCGCCGTCCCAGATCGTTTTCGCCAAAGCCCATGTGGCGGCGCTCATCGGTAATGATGCCGGCGAGGATCTCCTTGGTGATGGGATCGGCGTTCTGCGCATGATTGCGAAAGACCGTGAACTCAAGGCTTTCAAGAATCACATTTTGCGCAAAGACGGCCGCTTCCCAGTCGCGGCTGTCGACAAAATCAAGCAGCCGCTCCTTGAAGCGCAAAAGACTTTTGCTGGCGCGCGCCTTGATCTCCTGTTCGGGATTGCGCACCCCGAGCATGGCGAGGCGGTGAAGTAGAACCTCCAGGTGACGGCCTTCATCGGCGACCTGCGTGGACAGAAAAATCTTTGACGCCCGGTCCGGGGCGAAAGAGATCATGCCGCTAGAGGCTTCCAGCGCCGCCGTCTCACCAATGCAATAGTTGCACAGAGTGGTAATGAGGCCGTCCTTGCGCCGGTCATCCATCTCTTCCTCTTCGATTTCCGGATCGAAACCGAAGGGGCGATCATGCAGATAGCCCTCAACGGTTTCGAACCAGAATTCAAAAGAGTGGACCTGATCGAGAAACTCGCCCTCGGTCAGCTTATGGGGATCTTGCCACTCCGCCATGTTCGCTCCCTATGCCGCGACCGGCGATTGGTACTCAAGACCAATGCGGCCCAGCCGCGTCTTGAATTCCTTCAGCACCGTATCGGCGAGGACCTTTTCCATTTCCTCGGTATCGGCCTGAGACAGGTCGACGCCGTGGTACATGGCGGCTTGGCCATGGCCCGCGCCATCATGCGCGCGCTTGGCTTCTTCGTTGGCGCCAGCACCTTCCTGGAAGGCGCTGTGGAACGTTGCCAGCATGTGTCCGGCCATTTCGGCCTGCATGCGTTCGCATTCTGCTTTCTTTTCCGGATACTGCTTGATCAACGCGCCAATGCGGTTTTCACCAAAACCCACGTGACGGCGCTCATCGGCAATTGTGCCCGACAGCGTGTGCGCAAACTTTTGGTTATCCACTTGCGCGCCAGCGTGAAGCATTTCAAAGACCGAGAACGCCATGCCTTCCAGCACAATGTTCTGGCCCACGACGCCGGCGACGAAATCGCCCTTGTCGACTTTTTCCAGAAGCACTTCAGCGAATTTGACGAGGTGCGGGTTGCCAAACTCATTCAGCGTGGATTCGAGATCAGCGGGGCTAACCCCAAGATCGAACAGCCGCTGTGTGAAGACTTCCACATGGCGGGCTTCATCAAGTGTCTGCGTCGCCAGGAATGTTTTGGACAGATAGTCCGGCGCACAGTTCACAAGGCCGGAACTTGCCGCCAGCGCGGCGCGTTCGCCCAGAATCAGGTTGCAGGTCGAACGAACTTGCCCTTCGCGGAGCACTTCGTTCTCAAAGAGCTCATCAGGCTCTTTTTCACTCGCTTCGTGACCATAGATAGTGTCTTCAAGATACCCTTGGGGGCACGATTCCAGCCATTTCTGGATCGAATACCCGGAAAGAAAATTTGTCATTACCGGCCTCCTCACCGTGGGACGCTTGGGCCGCATCCCGCTTGCATGCGCCGCACAAGGCGCCCTTGAATGCTGATGACAATCTGTCAGTCGGGCCTTGACCCAGATCAAAGAAGGGGCGAGGAAAGAGGGGGAAAGCCGTGATTGAGAAGGGTTCGCAGATGGCACTCACCACCGACGCACTTGCCCAGGACTTTCCAGATCTTTCGCTGCTGACCGGCGAAGACAGCGCGGCGCGCCAGCTTTCCTTTGGCGTGAATGAGCCCAACCCGGCCCTCGGTATTGCCCGGCCGCGCACCGCGCAAGAGCTCGCCGATCTTCTCAAGCGCTGCAACGAGGCGGGCCAGCCCGTCATCTTTGGCGGGGGCCTGACCAATATGGTGGGCGCGACACTGGCAAAGCCTGAAGACCTCATCATCTCCACCGAGCTCATGAACGGGATCGAGGAGATCAACACCGAAGACCGCGTGGTCGTGGTGCAGGCGGGCGCGAAACTGCAGGACGTTCATGACGCGGTGGAAAAGCACGGTCTTGCGCTTGAGGCCGATCTCGGCGCGCGCGGCACGGCCACCATCGGCGGCATGATCTCCACCAACGCGGGCGGCAATCGCGTTGTGCGTTACGGCATGATGCGCGAACAGGTGCTAGGGCTCGAGGTGGTGCTGGCAGACGGCACCGTGCTTTCCTCCATGAACCGCGTACTGAAAAACAACGCAGGCTACGACCTCAAGCAATTGTTTATCGGCAGCGAAGGCACGTTGGGCGCGGTCACCCGCGCGGTATTGCGCCTGCGCGAGCTGCCGCAACACACCTCGACACTGTTCCTTGCCCTGCCGTCCTATGACGCGGTGTGCGGCTTGCTGCGCCATCTCGATCATGGCTCGGCGGGGACCATGACCACCTTCGAGGTTTTTTGGAACAGCTACTACAGGCTTGTTTCCACCCCGCCCGCGCCGGGCACGCCGCCGCTGGCTCAAGATTATCCCTTCTATGTGCTCACGGAAATCGGCGGCGTTGATCAGGAAACCACCGAGGCGCTGGCGCTCAGCCTTGTTGAATCCGCAACGGAAAAAGGCCTCATTGAAGATGGTTTGCTGGCCAAGAGCGAAGCCGAGCGCGCGAAGCTCTGGGCCTTGCGCGATGACATTGGTCAGATCCTGCAGCTCTATCCCATGGCGGCATTCGACATTTCCGTACCGCTCAGCCAGATGCCGCAGTATCTGGAAAACATGGAAGCGAAGATCACAAAGGAATTTCCCAACAACCGGCATGTCATCTTTGGCCATCTGGGTGACAGCAACATTCACTTGATCGTCGGCTCAGGCACCGAGGACCCCGAAGACCTGCACCGCATTGAAGAGCTGGTCTATGAGCCCCTGCCCGCCGTGGCCGGGACCGTTTCCGCCGAACATGGCGTGGGGCTTTACAAAAAAGCGCACCTGCACCTGTCGCGCACGCCTGAAGAAATCGCCATGATGAAGCGGCTGAAGCATTTGTTCGATCCGAACAACATCCTCAATCGCGGCAAGATCTTTGATCTCTAGGCCGCGCGGCGACATTGTTATAGAACAATATCGCGAACCTGTGCGTTGAGGCGCCCGCTCCCGCGCGCCATATAAGCCCTCGCGGGCAAGCGTGGTTGGGGGACCTGGCCCACCTTTGCAATAGAAAAGGTGAGGAACCGACATGAGAAAATGGATTTTACGTGGGCTGGGCCTGCTGGTTGTGATTGCCGTAGCGGCCGGGCTGGCGGGCTTTTCCTATCTGACGCGCGGGCTGAACTACGGCCCCCCTTCTGATCGCAGCGCCTGGGCCGACCAGCCCCCGTCGGTTAGCACGGGCGAGCTCGCCTACATCCAGCGCGATGTCGAAAGCGCGCGCGAAATCTGGCGCGCGCTGGCTGAGGACGAAACGGCGCGTCTCGAAGACCGCACCGATTCCTATCGCCTGCTCTCACGCACCGCGTGGCGTATTTATCAGGATACGGACGAAGGGGTGAGTTACGCTCGTGCGGCCGTGGAGCTCGACCCTCAGGAATGGGAGAACGCTGCGGCGCTCTGCAATGCACTTTCAGCGGCGGGGGATACGGACGCCGCCCTGGCCGCCGGGCGAGATGCCATGGCCCGTGCCGATAGCCAGAACGCCCAGAACGAAGCCGCAAATGTTTTCGCGCGCGCAGCCCTTGTCAGTGTCGAGGGGAAGCGACTTGATGAGATAACCGCCGCGGATCGCGCACGCCTGCGCGAGGCGCGTGACGCCCTTGCCCCCGCGATTGCCAACCCACCGGCGCAGGTGGACGCTTCGGCTCTCGCGCTCGCCATTGGCCTGCGGCTGGACGACGGCGCCTTTGCCTGGGCCGCGTGGGCTTCCTATTACCACAGCCCCACTGGCATATCGGCCATGTCTGATCAGCGTGAGGCGACGAATGTTCTATCTGTGGCTTTGCCCCGCTGGAACCCGACGCGCATGGGCGCAGAGGATCGCCGGGCCATCGCAATGGCTCTTGCGCAGTCGTTCTTTTTTGACGAAGCCGCCCTGCTGATCACCGATCGGCGCAATGGGGATGTGGATGCGTTGCAGGCCGATGCAGAAATCTCATCCCTGCTGGCCATGGCCGCGTTCGTCCGTGACCTGACGGCTCACACGGATGAGTACTATCGCGGTATTGCGGCGGCCAACACATCGTCCAATCTTTTTGAGGTCCTGCACACCTTCCAGTTTCGCCAGGGACGCCTCGCCCTTGGGCGCACCCTGTGGACGGCACTCGACCTGCCCGGGGCGTTTGACACCGATGCACTGGAAAGCGAGCTCGCTGATCGTTTCGGCCTCTATTACAACGAGGGCCCGACCAGCCGGGTCTATGACCTGCACGCAGGCTTTCGCGTCCTGGACACGACCCATACCGCTAACCAGTATGGTCGCACGGCGGACCTGCGCTATGTGGTCGTGGGGCGCATGATCTCCAACGGATATGAAAGCTGGCTCTGGGATGGGCGGCAGCAACATGGCGGTTGGGCCAGCGCGGACACGATCTATCAGGTGCGCCCGGCCTATGCCGATGATTCCCTGCGCCGGTGGAACCAGATCACCGATCCCGCGCAACGCCAGGAGCGCGAAGAAGAAATCGCGCGCCTGACAGCGGAGGATGCGGGCATCCTGGGTGATGCGCGCGTGACCCACCTTCCGGGGCTCGCGGCGCGGCTACGTTGGCAGGCCTACAATGCCATTCTTGGATACGCCCGCGCCGAAGGTGGGCAGACCAACGCCCGGAGCGTCTTTACGCTGGAACTGGACAATGCCATTCGCAACTATTCCATCTTCCAGCATGAAGGTCGCCATTCACTGGACCGGCTGTATGCGCCTGAAGACGTTACCAGTGACACGGCAACGCTGGAATTCCGCGCCAAGATCAGCCAGGTCGTGTTCAGCGATTGGCCACGCCTGACGTTCGGGTCCATCATCAATCCCAACCTGGGCGATAACACGCCGCATGGCATCGCGAACCAGCGTCTGATGGAAGGCGTTGTCGACTGGATGGAGGAGCATGCGAGCGAGATTGAAGGGCTCGACCCGAACGCGCCATTGATGCCGCAGTTTGATCGTCTGACCGATGATCAGATTCGCGCCTCGGTCCGCTATCAGGACCCTTGGGCCACGGAAAGCAGCTAGGACACCTCGTTCGCCGTATCCCTCCAGCCGAAATGGTGGGCAAGGCGGGCGTGTTCTTCCGTTGGAATGTCGTACTCCACCTCGGCGGTGTTGGCCTGATCGCGCAGGTCCGCGGGCACATCCGCCCACAAGCGCGGTGAGAAAAGATAAAGCGCGTCATCAGGCAGGGTCATCTTGCCTGGCGGCCCTTTCACAACCAACGGCGTGAGGCTATAGCGCGCCGAGGGCAGCAGAACGCTCACATCCGCGGCCATGCTGCGCGCCATGCTTTCATCTCGCTCCACAAGACAGATGCGCAAGGGCCCGCGCCGCCGCCCGAAGCGCTTCAGCGTTTCTTCCAACGCACGCGCCGGTCGGATGGAGATAAACATCGCGTCCTTCATCCGATGCGGCCAGCGCTGGCGAATATCATTATAGTGAAAGAGCGTCGCCACAAAGGGACCGGGCGGCGGCTCGTCCGCCCAGTCGAGCGACCAGCCCGTCGTCTCGATGCCCCAGCGCGTCTCTAGCTGCGCCGCAAGATGGCTCGCCTGATGCTCACTGCATTCGGCAACGCACAGCGCCCGCGCCCGCGTTGGCGCACCGCGATTTGCGGTAATCAGATCAGCAAGATCAGCGGGGGCAAGGCCGAAATCCTGCGCCGCGCGGGCCGTTACCCAATCCACAAAGGCACTGACGCCCCCCGGTGCGGTCGCGCCCACCGGCACGCGGGCAATCACAGTTGTCCCGCGTCCGCGCTGCATGTCGATCATACCTTCCGCCGCCAACTGGCCATAGGCGTGACGCACAGTGTGTAGATTAACGCCCCAAAGCGTCGCGCCTTCCGCCACCGTGGGCAGGCGCGCGCCAATGGTAAGATCGCCCGTCGCAATCCGGTAACGGAGTTCATCCGCCAACTGACGATAGGCCGGTACGGTCGAGCCCCGATCGATGCGGAGTTTTGGTGGCTTTGGTGCTGCGCTCATTTCAAACGCAGCTTGCGCCGGACGCAGCCACCGATCAAGCGGCGCGCGCTCAGATAAGATCGCAGATTGCTTGCGCCGCCGCGCTACCCGAAAGCGCCCCGCCGAGATCGCCGGTGGTGCGCCCTTCATCAATAGCGCGGGAGATGGCGGCATCTACGGCGTCGGCAGGTTCACCCAAGCCAAGCCCATGACGCAGCAGCATGGAAACGCTGGCGATGGCGCCAATGGGGTTCGCCTTGTCCTGCCCCGCGATATCGGGCGCGGAGCCGTGGATCGGTTCAAACAGTCCCGGGCCCTCGCCGCCCAGCGACGCCGAGCCCATGGTGCCGATGGAGCCCGTGAGCACGGAGGCCTCGTCACTCAAGATATCACCGAACATGTTTTCCGTGACAATGACGTCGAAGCTTTTGGGCCGCTGGATCAGATGCATGGCGGCGGCGTCCACCAATAAGTGATCGAGCGCAACATCGGGAAATTCGGTTTCGCCCAAGCGCGTAACCGTCGCGCGCCACAGGCGGCTGGTTTCGAGCACGTTGGCCTTGTCGATCGACGTGAGGCGTTTGCCCCGCTTGCGCGCCGCCTCAAAGGCCACGCGCGCGACACGTTCCACCTCCGGCACCGAATAGGCGCAGAGGTCAGAGGCTTCATTTTCATTGCGTTTCTTTTCGCCGAAGTAAATGCCGCCGGTCAGCTCGCGCACGATCAGAAAATCCGCACCCGCAACGAGTTCTGCCCGCAAGGGTGATTGATCGACCAGTTTCGGGTGCACTACGGTGGGGCGCAGGTTCGCAAAGAGCCCGAGTTCCTTGCGGATCTTGAGAAGGCCCGCTTCAGGCCGCACCTTTGCGTCGTCCCATTTGGGCCCGCCCACGGCGCCGAGAAAAACCGCGTCCGCCCTTTTGCACGCCGCAACGGTGGCGTCCGGGCACGGATCACCTGCCTCGTCAATGGCAACACCGCCGAGATGTTGGCTGTCGAAGGCAAAGTCGAGCCCGAATTTTTCGCCCACGCGATTAAGCGCGCCGGTGGCGGCCCCGGTGATTTCAGGGCCGATCCCGTCGCCGGGCAGAAGAACAATTTTATAGGTCATGCGTGTGCGGCCTCGAAGGCTTCGATATCGGATTGTTTCGATTGAAGAAAGCCGAGCTGGTCCACCCCGTCAAGCAGGCAGCGCCGCGCGAAGGGTTCCACCTTGAACCGGCATTCGTGATTGCCGAAGCGCACAGTCTGGCTCTCGAGATCCACCGTTACATTGGAGCCCGGGTTTTCCATCAGCCACTGGTGCGCTTCCGCGTCGATGACGATGGGCAGGAGCCCGTTCTTCAAGGAATTCGATCGAAAGATATCGGCAATTTCGGAGCTGATCACCACACGGAACCCGAAGTCCGTAAGCGCCCAAGGGGCATGTTCGCGGGACGAGCCGCAACCAAAGTTGCGCCCAGCGACCAATACCTGATGGGTGCTTGTGTCCACATTGTTCAGTTGCGCGCCGGGCTTGGGGCTGCCGTCGGCATTGTAGCGCCAATCATAGAACGCCTGCGCGCCCAACCCCTCGCGGGACGTGGTGGTGAGAAACCGCGCGGGAATGATCTGGTCCGTGTCGATGTTTTCATTTTCGAGCACGACGGTCTGTGATGTCAGAGTCAGAAACGGTTCCATGTCAGTGCTCCAGATAGGGTCTTGGGTCGGCGATAACGCCTTCGACCGCACTTGCCGCCGCCGTGGCAGGGCTGGCGAGCACGGTGCGCGCGTCCTTGCCCTGGCGGCCTTCGAAGTTGCGGTTGGACGTGGAGACGGTCAGTTCCCCCGGCGCAGTGAAATCGCCATTCATGGCGATGCACATGGAACATCCGGGCAAGCGCCATTCCGCACCCGCCTCAACGAAGACCTTGTCGAGGCCTTCGGCCTCTGCCGCCGCGCGCACTTCCCAGGAGCCCGGCACGACAAGCATCCGCACGCCGTCCGCCACCTTGCGTCCCCTCAGCACCGCCGCCGCCGCGCGCAGGTCCGGCAGCCGCCCATTGGTGCAGGAGCCGACAAAGACGTTGTTGACTTTCGCGCCCTTCACCGGGCCGCCGGCTGCAAACTTCATGTAATCAAGCGCACTTTGTTGCGAGGCGTTTTTGGGTTCGGGCACATTGCCGTCTACAGCGACGCCCGCATCAGGCGCGGTGCCATAGGTCACCATGGGCCGCAAGCTGGCCGCGTCGAGCCGCACTTCGCGGTCGAAGGTCGCCCCGTCATCGGTGCAAAGGGCTTCCCAACCTTCCACCATCTGCGCCCACTCGTCATCGCTTGCCTCGATACGCGGGCGCAGCCAGTTGAACGTCACCTGATCCGGCGCGATGAGACCAGCGCGCGCCCCGGCCTCGATCGACATATTGCAGACGGTCATGCGCTCTTCCATGGAAAGCGCGGCGATCGCGTCGCCCGCGTATTCAATGACCGAGCCCGTGCCCCCGTCGACGCCAATTTCCGCAATGATGGAAAGGATGATGTCTTTCGCACCCACGCCGTCGGGCAGTTTGCCGTCCACCGACACGCGCATGGTCTTGGGCTTGCGCTGCAGCAGACATTGCGTCGCGAGCACATGACCCACTTCGGTAGTGCCAATGCCGAATGCCAATGCGCCAAAGGCACCATGGGTGGATGTGTGACTATCGCCGCAGACAATCGTCATGCCGGGGCGCGTGCGCCCTGCTTCCGGCGCGACCACATGAATGACGCCGTTTTCCCGCGCGCCGATGTCGAGCAACGGAATGCCATGCTCCGCGCAATTCGCGCGCAGGAACTCCACCTGTTTCTTCGCCTGCGGCGTGAAGTACGGCACCTCGCCCTTCTCATTCGGCGGCAAAGTCGGCGTTGAATGATCCATCGTCGCAAACGTGCGATCGGGCCGCCGGACCTTCATCCCCCCCTCCTTGAGCATGGTGAAAGCCTGGGGCGAGGTCACCTCGTGCACCAGATGCAGATCGATATAAAGAGCACCCGGGGTCTCGTCCGTTTCCGGCACTACCTCGTGCGCGTCCCATAGTTTTTCGAAGAGCGTGCGAGCCACTCCGTGCACTCCTTCCTTGAGAGGCGACGCTTACGCCGTCATCGCTGTGTCAGTATATTCGTGGATCAGCTCCAGCAGCTGATTGTCCGTGACCTCGCCGCATTCATCCGCCAGGCGTTTGAACGCGAAAAAGACCTGCGGCAACACATTGCCTTCGAGCCGGGCGCCGAGCAGCTCCGCGCGCTTGATGAGCGCGTGCTTGCCCGAGTGCTTGCCCAGCACCAGCTGACTGCCCGGGGAGCCAACGTCCTCTGGCTTCATGATCTCATAGGTATTGCGGTCATTGATCATGCCGTGTTGATGGATGCCTGCTTCGTGGGCAAAGGCGTTGCGGCCCACGATGGCCTTGTTCCGGGGCACGGGATTGCCCGTCAACGCGGCCAAGAGTTGCGACGTCGCATAGAGCCCTTGCGTATTCACGCCAGTCTGGACGCCCAACGTATCGCTTCGCGTTCGGATGGCCATGACGACCTCTTCGAGGGAGCAATTACCTGCCCGCTCGCCGATGCCGTTGACAGCGACTTCCACCTGACGCGCGCCGGCACGCAAGGCGGAGATGGAATTCGCCACCGCCATGCCCAGATCGTCGTGACAGTGGGCGGACAGCACCACGTCCTTCATGCCGCTAGCGGTTTCCCGCAAGTGAGTGAAGAGATCAAAGATCTCATCCGGCGTGGTGTAGCCCACCGTGTCGGGCACGTTGATGGTGGTCGCGCCCGCTTCGATGGCGGTTTCCACCGCCTCCACCAGGAACTCGCGTTCGGTGCGGATAGCGTCTTCGGGTGAGAACTCCACATCATCGAAATAGGTGCGTGCATGGGTGACCGACTGGCGGATTGCCTCCAGCACCTGTTCCCGGGTCCAGCCCATCTTCGCCTTACGGTGAACGGGGCTTGTGCCGAGAAAAATGTGGATGCGGGATTTTTTGGCCGGCGCCAATGCGCGCGCGGCGGCGTCAATATCCTCGCGTCCCGAACGGGAGAGCGAACAGATCCTCGGTCCTTCAATCTCGCTGGCGATGCGGCGCACCGCTTCTTCGTCGCCCGGCGAAGCGGCGGCAAAGCCCGCCTCGATGACGTCGACATTGAGATCGCGCAAGGCGGCGGCCATGCGTAGCTTCTGATCCACATTCATGGTGAAGCCCGGCGCCTGTTCGCCGTCGCGCAAGGTGGTGTCAAAGATGGTTACGTGAGGTTCTTCCGCTACGACGGCGCCCTCATCTTTCTGATCGCTTGTCATGATACTGTCTCCCCGAAGGTACGTTCCTGGTTCTGATTTATGTCCGGCGCCACCATGGCGCGCGCAATTCGGCGAATGCCGTGCAGCCGTCCAATCTGGCGGCTGAGCACATCCACCGAGCGCGACGCATCGCGCGGGGTGATGCCCACGGTGACGTGGTAGGCATCGTTGGCGCCGTGGGGATGAACCTCCGGCATGTTGAAACTCGTGAGCTCGAAGCCGCGGCGTTCAATCAGACCGAAAAGGCGTTGGATCGCGCCTTCCGCACGAGTGATTTCGATGCAAATCATTTCCTGAGCCATTTTCTAGCCCTCCAACATTTCGATGTTTGATTTACCGGGCGGCACCAGCGGCCACACGTTGGCTTTGGGATCGATCTTCACATGCGCGAGGATCGGTCCTTTCGCATTCAGCAGGCGTTCAATAGCCGCTGACTGCTCTTCGCGTTTGGTCACGGTGAAAGCTTCGATACCGAAGGCGTCCGCGACTTCCGCAAAATCCGGATTGCACGACAGGTCCACTTCGCTGAAGCGGCTGTCGAAAAAGAGTTCCTGCCATTGGCGCACCAGGCCAAGCGTCGAGTTATCGAGCAGCAGGATTTTGAGCGGCAGCTTGTAGCGCTGCACGGTGGCGAGCTCCTGAACATTCATCATGAAGGAGCCATCGCCCGACACGGTGACCACATTGGCGGTGGGGTCGGCGAGCAGCGCGCCGATGCCCGCGGGCAGGCCGTAACCCATGGCCCCCAGGCCCCCGCTCGTCAGGTGTGCCTGCGGCCGGGCAAAGCGGCAATGTTGCGCCACCCACATCTGGTGCTGGCCCACATCGCACGCGGCGATGAAATCATCGCCCGCTTTTTCGCTCAGTTCCTTCAGCATGCCGGGGGCATAGACGCCATCGCCCGGTGCGTCATAGCGGAACCCGTGACGCATTTTCAGCAGGGCAAGATATTCGGTCCAACGTTCCATATCCGGTGCGGCTGGATAAAGACCGTTCAGGATCTCTTTCAACTCACCCACCAGCGCCACATCGGGGCGGCGCAGCTTGCCCACTTCCGCAGGGTCGCGATCCATGTGGATGATCTTGGCATTGGGGGCAAAGCTTTCCAGATGCCCGGTCGCGCGATCGTCAAAGCGCGCGCCCACGGCGATCAGCACATCGCAGTCATGCACGGCCATGTTCGCTGCCTTGGTGCCGTGCATGCCCAGCATGCCGAGCGTCAACGGATGATCGGTGGGCAGGGTACCCAGACCCTTCAGGGTCGCAACGCTGGGGATGCCGGTCCGGTCCACGAATTCGCGCAAGGCGTCCACCGCACCGCCCAGCACCACGCCACCACCCACATAAAGCAGCGGGCGTTTCGCCTGAGCGATCATCCATTCGGCCGCCGCCTTGTTGCCATTGGCGGGGCGCGGCGGGGTCGGATCGTCAGCCACAAAGGTGCGGGGCTCAAAGGTCTTTGTCTGCGTCACGTCCTTGGGGATATCCACCAGCACCGGACCGGGGCGACCGGAGCGGGCGATGTGGAACGCCTCCGCAATGACATGGGGAATGTCTTCCACCCGGCGGATGACAAAGGAATGTTTCACCACCGGCAGGGTCATGCCGAAGATGTCCACCTCCTGAAAGGCATCCGTGCCCATCAGATGAGTGGCCACTTGCCCGGTGATCGCGACGATGGGCACGGAGTCCATGAACGCATTGGCGAGACCTGTAACCAGGTTCGTCGCGCCGGGGCCGGAGGTTGCCATGCACACGCCCACCTTGCCGCTGACACGCGCATAGGCATCAGCGGAAAAGATCGCGCCTTGTTCATGCCGGGCCAGGATATGCTTCAAATGGCTATCGAACAACGCGTCATAGATGGGCATGATCGCGCCGCCGGGATAGCCGAAGATATACTCCGTCCCTTCCGCTTCGACGGCGCGGATCACCAACTCAGCGCCGGAGCGCTCCGTCGCTGGTTCCGCGCCGCTGCTAATTTGTTCAGCCTGCTCGATCATCATTGGTCTGTCCGTTGGAGGCTCGTGTGGAAGCGGTTGGTGCGCCGGTGTTCGAACCGGGTCGCAGCCAGGGCATGCGGTCGCGCAAGCGGCGGCCGACTTCCTCGATGGGATGCTCAAGATCCTTTTTCAGCATGGCGTTGTAACGCGGCTGCCCGGCCTGATTTTCCAGGATCCATTCGCGCGCGAAGGTGCCGTTCTGAATGTCTTTCAGGACTTCCTTCATCTGCGCGCGGGTTTCGCCATTCACGACGCGCGGGCCAGAAACCAGATCGCCATAGATTGCCGTCTCAGAGATGAACTCGTGCATCTTGGCGAGCCCGCCTTCGTGCAGCAGATCCACAATCAGCTTCAGCTCGTGCAGGCATTCGAAGTAAGCGACCTCAGGCTTGTAGCCCGCGTCCACCAAAGTTTCGAAGCCAGCGAGCACCAGTTCGGTCGCCCCGCCGCACAGCACGGCCTGTTCGCCGAACAGATCGGTTTCGGTTTCTTCGGCAAAGGTCGTCTCGATCGCGCCGCCCGTGGTGCCGCCGATGGCCGCCGCATAGTCGAGCGCGATGTCGCGCGCCTTGCCGTTTGCGTCCTGGTGCACGGCAAAAAGGCACGGCACGCCGCGACCCAGCTCGTACTCCCGGCGCACAAGATCGCCCGGGCCCTTTGGCGCCACCAGGACCACGTTCACATTTTCCGGCGGCGTTACGCGGCCGTAGTGGATGGTGAAGCCATGGGCGAACATCACCGTGTCGCCGGGGCTCAAGTTGCCGCGCACGTGCTCTTCGAAAATCTTCTCATGGCTCATGTCGGGGGTGAGGAAGCAGATGAGCTGCGCGCGCTGTGCCGCATCGGCGGGTTCGGCCACATCAAAGCCGTCCTCGGTGGCGCGTTGCCAGCCCTTGCCGCCTTCGCGCACGCCCACCACCACCGAACACCCGGAGTCGCGCAGGTTGCGCGCATGTGCCCGCCCCTGGCTGCCATAGCCGATAACCGCGATGGTGCCCTTACGCAGAGATTCAGGGCTCGCATCCTGATCGGTGTAAACTTGCATTGGTCTGACCTTTCTTCGTCTTTAACTTGAAGCGCCTTGCGTCACCGCGCCCTGGGAGGCACTGGCAACGAGAGCCGCATATTTCGAAAACACACTTGAGGCGCCCTCCTTTACAGGGGGCGTGGGGGCAGCGGGCCGCGCCGCCAGATCCGCGCGCACATCGATGCGGCGGTTCGGAATATCGATGGCGACGGTATCGCCTTCCTTGATCTTGCCGATGGGCCCACCGGCGGCGGCTTCCGGCGCCACGTGACCGATGACGAGGCCGTAGCTCGCGCCGGAAAAGCGCCCATCGGTGATCAGCGCCACGTCTTCGGAAAGTCCCTGCCCCACCAGCGCGGCGGTGACGGCCAACATCTCGCGCATGCCGGGGCCGCCCTTGGGGCCTTCGAAGCGGATGATCACCACGTCGCCCGATTTGATCTGGCGCGCTTCGATGGCGGCGAATGCATCTTCCTCACAATCAAAGACGCGCGCGGGACCTTCGAAGGTTGTGCGGTCGTGACCGGACAGTTTCACCACGCCACCTTCAGGCGCGACGTCGCCATACAGGATGCGGAAGCCGCCATGATCCTTCAGCGGCGCGTCAACCGTGCGCACGACATCCTGACCGCGCGCTTCGGGTGCGTCTTTCACTTCGTCGAAAAGGGTGCGGCCGGCGACCAAAGGGGCATTGGTCAACCGGTCCGCTTCCAGGAGGCGGCGGCAAATGAGCGCCGTGCCGCCGGCTTCGAACAGGTCATGAGCCATATACCGGCCGCCAGGCTTCAGATCGGCGATGACGGGAGTGGTGGCTGAGGCCTGATCAAAGTCCTCCAAGGAAAACTCAGTGCCCGCCTCGTTCGCGATGGCGAGCAAATGCAAAACCGCGTTGGTCGATCCGCCACTGGCAGAGACCGCGCGCGCGGCATTGATGAAGGCATCACGCGTCAGAAAGGTGCGTGGTGCGATGTTCTGTTCCACCATTTCCACGGCCAGACGGCCGCAGCGGGCGGCTTGCGTTTCTTTCGCGGGATCGGTGGCGGGCACATCGTTCGCGCCCATGGGGCTGATGCCCAAAACCGAAAGCGCCATGGCCATGGTGTTGGCGGTGAATTGGCCGCCACAGGCGCCCGCGCCAGGGCAAGCCGCGCATTCCAGCAAGCGCAGCTCTTCGTCCGACATGGTACCGGCACTATGCGCACCGACCGCTTCGAACACATCCTGAATGGTCACGTCATGATCATGGAAATGGCCCGGCGCGATGGAGCCGCCATAGAACACAACACCGGGCACATTCATGCGCGCCAGCGCCATGGCGGCCGCGGGGATCGTCTTGTCGCAGCCCACGAGAACGACCACGCCGTCCAACGAGTGGCCGCGAACGGCCAACTCGATGGAATCGGCGATGGTCTCACGGCTGATAAGGGATGCACGCATCCCGTCCGTTCCCATGGAAATGCCGTCCGAGACGACAATGGTGTTGAAATCGATGGGGGTGCCGCCCGCCTCGCGCACGCCACGGCGCACCGGTTCGGCCAGCTTGTCCAGGTGCATGTTGCAAGGGGTGACGTTGGTCCACGTATTGACCACGGCGATCATCGGCTTAGCCATAGCCGCATCGTCGAGCCCGGTCGCGCGCAGCATGGCGCGGGCGGGGGCACGGGCCGCGCCTTCGGTGATCGCATCGCTGCGTTTGTGATTTTTTGTGCCGGGCACTCTTCGTTACTCCAATTCGGCAACGAAAAAGCCCCGCTCCATTTTCGGGAGCGGGGCTTTTTCGAAGGCCTGATGTATTCTTCAGTTACACAGGTTCGGGCGCCGCTCCCTGGGGGGCGATAATAAGTACGAGTACAAGAATGAGGCTTAGGCCAAACGCAAGCGTCGGCGCAGCGGCAGAAACCGCTGCACTTTCAATCACTTGGCTGTTCAGCACGAAGGCCATTTCAAATCGTCCTCATTGCTCGCAAAAGCAGCGCAACAACAGTCCCGCCCCACCTATTTGGTCGGACGGGATCCTTTATTGCGGCGCAAACCTAACATCGGGTTAAAAGTTACGCAACCGGGAGATTTGTGAAACTTTATTGCCAGATTGCCGCAGGCACTTTCGCCAGGGTTTCCAGGGCCTCCGAAACTACAGTTTCAATCTGGCACTCCCAGATGCCCGATGTTTTTGGGATCAGGCGGCGGTTTCATCCAATGGGCCAGCGCCTGAAAGAATGCCCGCGGCCCTTGCCGCCGCCACTGTTCTGAACTCAACCCAGAAGGTGCTGCCTTTGCCTTCACTGCTTTCAACGCCGATGCGGCCGCCCATCATTTCGACCAGACCCTTCGAGATGGCGAGCCCGATCCCCACTCCGTCGATCCCGCTTTTTTCGAAGTTCAGCCGATTGAAGGGTTCAAACAACTCATCCTGGCGGTCGGCAGGAATTCCGGGCCCCTCATCTGAAATGGAAACTCGCAGTAAATCGCCGCCGACGTCCTTCACGTCGATATGGACTGTGCCGCCGATGGCGTTGTACTTGATGCCGTTTGAAAGCAGGTTGATCAGCACTTGTCTCAACCGCATGGGGTCGGCGGCAATCTGTTCCGAAATGCCAATACTGTCACCCAAATGGAGCGCAATCTCACGATCGGCACAGTCAGGCTGAACAAGGGTCGTTGCGCCGGCTATCGCTTCGCCAAGGTCGATTGGTTCGAGTTGAACTTTTACCGACCCTGCCTCGATACGAGATAATTCAAGGATGTCGGTCACAAGACCAAGCAGATGGGCGCCCGCCTGAGCGATGTCGTCCACATAGGCTGCTGATTCTTCGGAAAGTACTTCCGCATCTTTGAGCTTGAGTAATTGGGCAAATCCGAGAATGGCGTTCAGCGGTGTACGGAGTTCATGGCTCATGCACGACAAGAACTCTGACTTAGCCTTACTGGCTTCCTCCGCACGTTCCTTGGATGCGCGCAGTTCGTCTTCCATCGCCCGGCGCGCGGTGATGTCTTGCACCGTTCCGAGTGTCCGGAAGGGCGTTCCATCATCCCTGTAGAACGTCTTGCCATTCTCGACCACATGTTTGACCCGGCCATCTTTCATCAACAGCCGATGCTCAATCCTGTAGGGCATTCTCTCCGCTACAGATGTCCGATAGGCCCGATCGACCTCATCTCTGTCATCGGGGTGAATGACATCAAGAAAGGTCTCGTAAGATGAATCGAACTTATCCGGATCGATCTCAAAAATGCGATAAACGTGATCCGACCACGTCAGATGATTGTTTGGCATCTCCAACTGCCATGACCCGATGTTCGCGAGGCGTTGTGCGTCGGCGAGGTTTCTTTCGCTTTTCTTCAGCTTGTTCAGCGCGGCGATGCGTTCCGTCACATCAACCGCAAAACCAACGATGTGCGTCTGCACTCCCGCGCTGTTCATCAAGGGCCCGAACGTCACATCGATTGTGATGATGTGACCTTCCCTGATCTGAACCGGTGCTTCGTAGCGAACTTTCTCGCCGCGCGCCGCGCGCGCCATCGACGACTTCAGCGTGACCTGCACGTCCGGGTCATATGACCACCAATAGGTGTCCCAGAACTTTTTCCCCAGCACATCATCAGCGCTGACCCCCGCCGCGTTCAAGGCCGCCTTGTTGGCGGTGATCAGCGTGCCGTCCAGTTCATAAATGCCCACGAACCCATACAAGGCGTCGACGACATCCTCGACACTCCAGGATTTTGCAGTGCTGGTCGGCGGCTCAGCTTCGGTCGCCACTGGCGGTCCCTCCCCGTACTCCTCACCTGCCGCCCCCAAAAAGGAGGCGGCATTGAGTGACAGGAAAAAATTAGGCCAACCTAATTAAAACGCTATTAATCCGCAGAAATCCGGGAAAAATCAGGCTGCCTTTTCTCCTGAAAGGCGGCGATGGCCTCAAGATTCGCAGGGCCCCCGACCAGATAGGAGAGGTGTTCCCGCTCCCGCGCGCGGGCCGCTTTTGATGCTTCCGCTCGCGTGGCGAGCAGCAACTTCTTGGTCGCAATCAACGAGGGGATCGGCTGTGCGGCGATCTTGTCGGCCAGCATGAAGGTCTCATCCATCAGATCCCCCTGCGGCACGACTTTCCAAACGAGGCCGATTTCCTTGCAAGTTTCTGCCGGGATCCAATCGGAGGTGTAGAGAAGATGCGCCGCATTGGCGAAGCCCACGGTCTGGGGCAACAATGCAGAATTACCCGCTTCAACGACGATGCCCAATGAGGCGAAGGGCCCGCGCAGGCGCGCTTCGTCGGCCATCAGCACGATGTCGCAATGGGGCAGCATGGTGAGCCCGATGCCAACACCAAGACCGTTCACCGCGGCGATCAGCGGTTTCGGGAAAGCTTCCAGCGTCTCGATGAAGGGTTCAAACCCGTGGCGTTCGCCATCATCGTAGTCGCGCTGGGTTGCCATTTCCGAAAGGTCCTGACCCGCGCAGAACGCGCGCCCTTTCCCTGTCACCACAACAATCGCCACATCCTTATCCGCCTCGGCGTCGTTCAACGCCTTGCGAAAGCCATCGTATTGCGCGTCGTTAAAGGCGTTCAGTTGATCGGGGCGGTTGAAGGTAATGACGCGGACCCGACCGCGATTGGTAACTTCAATGGGAGAGTCGCTCATCAGATTTGCTCCACGCGTTCGGAGTGACCGGACCATTGCCAGCCCATGGTAGGCCGCGAGATGCCGAGCATCATGCCGCCCAGTGTCGGCGGATGCAGAAACAACGTGTCGGAAGGGCGGTCGTCCTGTTTGCCCTCGGGCGTTACCGTATGGCCGAGACCGAGCTCGCGCACACGTTCTTCGATCTCCAGCACCTTCGCGGATTCGCCATAGGCCATATAAAATTCTTCGCCGAACTTTTGGAAAAACCGCCCCATGGTTTTGGTCGTGTCATAAGGATTGATCACTTCAAACCGCCCCAGAAGATCGGGATGGAAGAGTGTAAGAATTCCGCGATAGCCGTATTGTTCTGACGCGATGGGGACGAAATTGTCCGCGTTCAGATCAAACAAGCGCGCATAGCGTTCCGATGCGGTTTCTTCGTTCGGCACCAGAAGCGTCACTTCATAAAGCCAATCGAGATCGCCCACCGGCGGCAGGTCTTCGTCCGCGCTGATGACCGTGCGGGGCGTGCCGGGGCCGGTGTTGACGGGATCGATGAAGATCTGCCCGCCTTCGGTGACGGGTTTGGCGCCAACCTTTTCCAGATGCGCGCGCATGGCATCCATATCGCTGCAGGCCGCACCGGCAGAATAAAGATGCGCCCCGCCGCGCCGTTTCAAGGCATCGGCGACAGCGCCTTCCCCGTCGGGTTCAAGAAATTCCACCCAGCCCCGGCCGATGCGATAGGACGTGCGCTTCGCGCCAAGGCACGCCACCTTGTCCGACCCGCCAGGTTCGGCGTTCAGAACCTCACGCCATTTCTGCGCGGCGGCGGCGGCGTTCGGCACCGCCATCTGGACCCGATCAACCCGTGTAAGCATGGGCAGTTCCCCTTTGTTCTTTTGCTTGGGCTCAAGGCTACACCTTGAGTCCCGGGAGGCAAACGGACGATTGGCGGAGGGTGCGGATCGCGCTAGAACGCTACGTCATTTGAGTAGTTCAGAAGGTCCCCCATGACACGATTGCTGGTTGTTGCAGGCAGCACGGCGAGCGCCATAGCGGAAACGCACGCACGCGGCGGCATGGCCCACTCGCGCCGTTATGCGGTCGTGCTGGAAAAGCTCGGCGCGGATGTCGATTGCCATTTTGCGCACCCGAGCGAGGATGGGGCGCGCGCCTTGCCCAAAGGCACCGCGTTCACGGATTTTGACGGCGCGGTGTGGACCGGCTCGCCTTTGCATGTCTACGAGGAGGGACCGGAAGTTCTGGGGCAGATCGCTTTTGCCGAAAAACTCTACACCTCGGGCATTCCCATATTCGGAAGCTGCTGGGGATTGCAGATCATGACCCGCGCCCTGGGGGGCCGCGTCCACAAAAACCCCCGGGGCCGTGAAGCCGGAATAGCAAAGGGATTGCACTTGAACGACGCGGGCCGCGCCCACCCCATGTATGCGGGAAAGGCCGAAGTGTTTGAATGCTTCACCGTGCACCTTGACGAGGTCGAGACCGTAGCGCCCGGAACAACTATTCTCGCCAGCAATGAAGTATCACCGGTTCAGGCCGCGAGCATTGAGACCGGTGGGGGCCGGTTCTGGGGCGTTCAGTATCATCCCGAATTCAATGCCGCCGACATGCTGCGCATCTTTGGCACGATTGGCGAGATGCTAGTGACCGAGGGAACCTATGAAAGCCATGCCACGGTTGAGGCCATTTGCGGGCGGTTCAAGACCGCGCCCACGCGTATGATCGGCTGGAGCTTTCAAACTGGTTGGCGAGCCTCTAGGCCGCCTCAAACCCGCTGGACGGGCAAGCGCCCCTGCATTACGATTTTCCCATGAGCGGGAAAAACGACAAACGCCCCGGACCGATCTCAAGCGCGGCGCTGCAGCTGCTGGTCTTTGTCGTGCTGCTCTGCGGTACCGCAGTGCTATATTACCGTTCGGATCGGCAGGACCCCGAAAGCGCGTCCGCCCTGAACGCCATTGACCGCATGTCCAATGTTCAGCAAGCGGATCAATCAGAACCCGCGTCCCCTTCCACCTTTAACGGGGATGCGGTTCAGATAAGCCCCGACGGCACGCAACTCGCTTTTCTGCGCGGGGCCCGTTTTCATCGCGATATCTGGATTAGTCCGCGCGACGCGATTGAGAATGCCGCGCCCCTGGGCCTTGCCGTCGATCAGGGCGTGCTGCAATTCGAGTGGGCGCTCGACAATGCACACATCATTTTTCGCCGCCCCTTTGACGTGCTCAATCAGGTCTATGCCGCCGAGATAACGACCGGGCAGACCATCGCGCTCAACTCTTTTGAGGGGTCCATTGCGGGCGATTTGTCGCTTAGCCCCCGTCACCCGGATGAGGCGCTGATGCGCCTGGGCGATACGCCGGAGGCGGATCCTGATCTCTATCTCGTCAATCTCGCCAGCGGCGAAATGCGCCTGGTGGAACCCGCCGGCACCGTGGGCGAGTTTTACGCCGACGAGGATTTTGTCGTGCGCGCGGGGCGCACGCTCGATACGCGCGGCTTCACGATTTTCGCCCGCCGGGACGCAGGCTGGGAACAAGTGCGCTTTGTCGCGCGTGAGCCGGGCGAGCAGGCCGGTGTGCTTTATCTCGGTGCAACGCGGAACCGCATCTACATCCTGGATGACGAGGGGCGGAACACGATTGGCCTTTCCAGCATCGATCTCACCACGGGGGAACGCAATGTCATCGCTGCGCCGGAAGACGGCGACATCGTGCAAGTGCTGCGCGATCCCGCAACGTCCGACATTTTCGCCTATGCCGTTGCGGAAGACGAAACCATCGAGTGGCGCGCACTGGACGCGGACAATGCAGGCGATATGGACCGCCTGAATGCCCTGCCCGGGGGTGATGCGCGCGTACTTTCGCAATCGCTAAACAATGACGTCTGGACCATTGAGGCGGAAAACAATTTCTACATTTTTGATCGCAACAGCGGTACGCTCTCCCAAATCAGGTCATAATAAGAAAAACAAAGACGAGGGGGGGCGCACGCCATGGACGGCCTGTTGCATGATATGAGCTGGGCCGTTGCCATACGGCATGATGCGTTGACGCCCATCTTTCTGGGCTTTACAGCGCTTGGCTACTCTACCTTTTTTCTGATCGCGCTTCCCGCCGCCTATTGGGCCTGGGACAAGAACAAGATCACGCGCATTGCGCTGATCGTTTTTGCGTCGGCTATTTTGAATGCCTATCTGAAAGACCTGTGGCAGAACCCGCGCCCCGACATTGCGTTCTGGCTCGACCCCCAAATGGATGACTCCTACGGCATGCCCAGCGGACACACGCAGGTGGGCATCGTCATGTGGTTCTGGCTCGCCTATGAAATCCGAAGGAGCTGGGCCTGGGTCGCCGCCGCCGTCATCGCAGGCGGCATATCCTTTTCCCGTCTCTATCTCGGCGTTCATGATGTGGAAGATGTGCTGGTGGGCGCCGCGCTCGCCGTTGCCACCCTGTTCGCCTATCGCTGGACGTTCAGCGCGCAGTTCAATTGGTGGCGCGCCCTTCCCTTTGTTGCGCGCTTTGGCGCTCTGACCGCACTGTTGATTGCGGTCATGATGATCTGGCCCGGTAACGCGGGCAATAATGGCGCGCTGATGGGAATATTTCTCGCCTGGTACGGCGCGGCGGAACTTGATCGCGACATGATCCGCTATGCCCCCGGACCGGGATGGTGGCGCCGGGTCGTCGCTGTCATCATTGGGGTGACGGGGGTCGTTCTGTTGTTCCGTGTCCTGTCCCATCTTCAGGAAGCGATCGCGCCGGGCTCCGTCGGTCTTGCGGCCATCAATGGCGGCATCATAGGGGCGATGGTCGTAGCGCTGCTGCCCATGCTGTTCCAGCTGTTTCTTCTGGCGCGGCGGGAGCCCCGGTAAGCAAACTTACGCGGCGAGCGATGGATCCTTCAGCGCGCGGGCGACGAGCGGGTCGATCCCCTTTGCCTCCGCCGCAATGGCTAAGAGCTGCTTGCGCATGCGCGGCTCCCAGAACTTGGCGATGTGATCGGTAATACCCGCCACCGCTTCTTCCTCGGAATAGGGCGCGAAGAACGCGGCGATCTGATTCGCCATGCGGATGAGGTCGTCGTCTTGCATCCCTATTCCCCTGCCCTATTCACCCGCCATTGGCAGCGCGCGAGCGGCGTGCGCTTCCTGCCAATCGGATTTGCGGTTGGTGAGCCCCACCTGCACCGCCGTCACCTTGTATTCCGGGCAGCTGGTTGCCCAGTCGCTCAGCTCTGTCGTCACCACATTGGTGCCCGTCTGCGGGAAATGGAAGGTCGTATAGACGACGCCTTGGGGAACGCGATCCGTAATGGTCGCATGGAGCGTTACTTCCCCCTTGCGGCTGGCGAGCGACACAAGGTCGCCCTCGACAACCCCGCGCAGTTCCGCATCATGGGGATGAATCTCAAGCACGTCCTCATCGTGCCATTCGACGTTCTGCGTGCGTCGTGTTTGCGCGCCCACATTGTATTGCGACAGGATGCGGCCCGTCGTCAGTAGCAGCGGATATTTGCGATTGCTGCGCTCATCGGTCGGCACATATTGGGTGAGCATGAAATGGCCCTTGCCGCGCACGAACTGGTCCACATGCATGATCGGCGTGCCGAGCGGCGCGGCCTCATTGCACGGCCATTGCACGGAGCCTTCGCGGTCGAGCATGGCAAAACTCACGCCCGCGAAGGTCGGCGTCAGGCGCGCGATCTCGTCCATGATCTCCGCCGCGCTATCGTAGTGCATGTCATATCCAAGCCCTTGCGCGATGCGCGCCACGGTCTCCCATTCACTGAGCCCCGCAACAGGTTCCATCACCGGGCGCACGCGATTGATGCGCCGTTCGGCATTGATGAAGGTGCCGTCCTTTTCAAGGAACGTGGTCCCGGGCAGAAACACATGGGCGAATTTCGCCGTCTCGTTCAGGAAAATATCCTGCACCACGAGGCAGTCGAGGCTCGAAAGCGCGGCCTCCACATGCTGCACATCCGGGTCGGACTGCGCCACGTCCTCGCCCTGGATGAACATGCCCTTGTAGCTGCCGTCGCGCGCGGCGGCGAACATGTTCGGGATGCGCAAGCCCGGTTCGGCATAGAGCGGCACACCCCAATCCGCCTCGAAGCTCATCCGCACTGCATCATCGGAAACATGACGGTAGCCGGGAAACTCGTGCGGGAAGGATCCCATGTCGCAAGAGCCCTGCACATTGTTCTGCCCGCGAAGCGGGTTCACGCCCACGCCGTCACGGCCCAAATTGCCCGTCGCCATGGCGAGGTTTGCCAGCCCCATGACCATGGTGGAGCCCTGGCTGTGTTCGGTCACGCCGAGGCCATAGTAGATCGCCGCATTCCCGGCGGTGGCAAAGGCGCGTGCGGCGGCGCGCACCTCAGTGGCCGGAACACCGGTCACTTCTTCCATGGTCTCCGGCGAATTTATGTCCTGCGCGATAAAGGCGCGCCAACGCTCAAACGAGTCCGCCTCGCAGCGTTCGGCCACAAAGTCTTCATCCACCAGGCCTTCGGTCACCACCACATGGGCGAGCGCATTGATGAGCGCCACATTGGTGCCTGGCCGCAACGGAAGGTGATGGGCCGCGTGAATGTGCGGGCTTTTCACAAGATCAATACGGCGCGGATCGCCCACGATGAGTGTGGCCCCCTCGCGCAACCGCTTTTTCAGCCGCGAGGCAAAGACCGGGTGCGCATCCGTCGGGTTCGCACCGATGACAAACACCGCATCGGCGAACTCGACAGAGCGAAAGTCCTGCGTCCCCGCCGAGGTACCGAAGGTGGATTTCAGCCCATAGCCCGTTGGCGAGTGGCACACCCGCGCGCAAGTATCCACATTGTTGTTGCGAAAAGCGGCGCGCACCATTTTCTGCACGACCCAGACTTCCTCGTTGGTGCAGCGGGAGGAAGTGATCCCCCCAAGCGCGCCCTTGCCATGCTCGGTCTGGATTTTTTTGAAGCGATCGACGGTGAAGGCGATCGCCTCGTCCCAGCTCACCTCGCGCCAGGGGTCGGTGATGTTCTCCCGGATCATGGGTGTCGTTACCCGATCCTTGTGCGTCGCGTACCCCCAGGCGAAGCGCCCCTTTACGCAAGAGTGCCCTTCGTTCGCCCCCCCGTCTTTTGACGGGACCATGCGCACGACCTCGTCGCCCTGCAATTCGGCGCGGAAAGAACACCCCACCCCGCAATAGGCGCATGTGGTTTCAACAACGCGGGTCGGCTGGCCCATCTCGACAATGGATTTTTCCATAAGTGTCGCCGTGGGGCAGGCCTGAACGCAGGCGCCGCAGGACACACATTCCGAAGACATAAAGTCTTCGTCCATCCCCGCCGTTACTTTGCTTTCGAACCCCCGCGCGCCGATGGTCAGCGCGAAGGTGCCCTGCACTTCGGCGCAGGCGCGCACGCAGCGCGAACAGACGATGCATTTGGTCGGGTCGTACTGGAAGTAAGGATTGCTCGCGTCCGTCACAGTGCCGGGATGTTTTGCGCCTTCATAGCCGTAGCGCACCTCACGCAAGCCCACCTCGCCCGCTGCGTCCTGCAGCTCGCAGTCACCGTTCGCCGAACAGGTCAGGCAATCAAGCGGGTGATCGGAGATGTAAAGCTCCATCACCCCGCGGCGCAGGCGGCGCAGCTTTTCCGATTGGGTTTGAACGCGCATACCATCCACCGCGGGCGTAGTGCAGGACGACGGTGTCCCCTTGCGCCCGTCGATTTCCACAAGGCACAGACGGCAGGAGCCAAACGCTTCCAGGCGGTCGGTGGAACAAAGCTTGGGGATCGGGATGCCCGCTTCCTCCGCCGCGCGCATCAGGCTGGTGCCTTCCGGGACTTTCACGTGATGCCCATCGATGATGAGCGAGACATATTTATCGCCGGCGATCTTGGGCGTGCCGTAGTCGCGTTCGCGCTTCACGGTCATGCGCGGCCTCCCGTTCTGAAATCTTCAGGAAACTTGTCGATGGCGGAAAGCACCGGCTGCGGCGTCAGCCCGCCCATAGCGCAAAGCGAGCCATCCGTCAGCACCTCACAGAGATCGCGCACGAGGGCAAGGTTCGCGTCCACATCATCTCCTTCGCGGATATGGCCGAGCACTTCGGCCCCGCGCGTCGAGCCGATACGGCAGGGCGTGCACTTGCCGCAAGATTCGACGGCGCAAAATTCCATAGCGAATTCCGCCTGCCGCGCCATGTCCACCGTGTCATCAAACACAACGACGCCGCCATGGCCGAGCATGGCGCCGATGGCGGCCATTGCTTCATAGTCCATAGGGGTATCAAGCTCATCCGCCCTCAGGTAACTGCCAAGGGGCCCGCCCACCTGCACCGCGCGCACCGGGCGGCCCGACAGGGTACCACCGCCGAACTCTTCAATGAGCTCACGCAAGGTGAGGCCGAAGGCTTTCTCAACAAGTCCGCCTTGTTTGACGTTGCCACCAAGCTGGAAGGGCTGCGTGCCGCGCGATTTGCCCACGCCAAAATCCTGATAGGCCCTTGCGCCGTTTGCCATGACCCACGGCACGGCGGCGAACGTGAGCACATTGTTCACCACCGTTGGTTTGCCGTGGAGCCCTTCAAGCGCGGGGATCGGCGGTTTGGGGCGCACCTGCCCGCGCTTGCCTTCCAGGCTTTCGAGCATGGAGGTTTCTTCGCCGCATATGTAAGCGCCGGCCCCGCGGCGGATTTCGATCTCAAAGCCGGGGGTGAGTTTCGCCTCCGCCCATCTGCGCACCGCCTCGCGCATCGCCGCGATCGCATGGGGATATTCGGAGCGGATGTAGATGAGGCCCTTCGTTGCCTCCACCGCATGAGCGGCGATGGCCATGCCTTCGAGTATCGAGAATGGATCGCCTTCCATCAGCGTGCGGTCGGCAAAGGTGCCGCTGTCGCCCTCATCCGCATTGCAGCAGATGTATTTCTGGTCCGCCGTGGCATCCTGCACGGTCTTCCACTTGATGCCGGCGGGAAAGCCCGCCCCGCCGCGCCCGCGCAAGCCGGACTCCGTTATCGCTTCCACAACATTCGCGCCCGCTTGCCCTTGCGCCACGCGCAAGCCTTTGAGCCCGCCCGCCTGCTCATAGGCCGCAAGGTCCAACGGATCGATGACGCCACAGCGGGCAAAGGTCAGACGTTCCTGCCCGGCAAAGAAGGGGTGCTTTTCAATCTCGCCCAGCGCGAGCCTGTCGCCTTTGCCCTCGAGCAGCCCCGCATCCAGCAGCGCGGGCACATCGCTCGCCTGCACCGGGCCAAAGCCGATGCGTTTGCCGCCCTCGTCCACTTCAATCATCGGCTCAAGAAAGAACGCACCACGCGACCCCGTGCGCACGATCTCCGCATCAAGGCCGCGCTGCGCAATGCAATTGGCAAGCGTCGTTGCCACTTCCTCGGCGCCCACTGAAAGCGCCGCGGCATCGCGGGGAATAAAGACGCGCACGGTCATCTAGGCGTCCTCCTTCCCATGGCGGATCGCGGCGGCGATTTTGTCCGCGTCGGCGCGACCGATGAGGCGGCCGTCCACCTGTGCCGCGGGGCCCAGCGCGCAATTGCCCAGGCAATAGACATGCCCATGCACGATGCCATTTGCGTCACACGCGGCAGCCAGCGCATCGGCGCCTACCGCCTGGCATGCTTCGGCGCGGCAGACTTTCACTTGCGGACCCGCCGCCGGTTCCAACCGGAAATCATCGTAAAATGTGAGCGTGCCAAAAACATCGGCACGAGAGATATTGAGCGCGCCCGCGATGGCCAGCATTGCCTCGCGGCTGATGAACCCGGCGGCGGCCTGCACATCGTGCAAAATCTCGATCAGCGCATCGGGCCGATTGCCGTAGGTCCCGCAAATCTGTTCCACGTCCGCAGCATTCGCTGTCATTTGGCGCTCCCTTTCGCGGTAAAGCATACGCCTCTCCGCTGCCAATCTCAAAGGTGAAACCCGGGGCCCGAAGGTGTAAGCTTCACCCATGAAAGCGGCATCCGATCACAATTTGATAACACTAACGCCCGGTGGCGCGGCGCCCGGCACGCGCGCGCTCGCCGCCGAGGTGCCAGTTTCGCTCACCTTCAATGGCGTCGCCCATGTGGTGATGATGATGACGCCTCAGGACCTTGAGGATTTCGCGCTCGGGTTTGCCCTGGCCGAACAAATTATCGATGCGCCGGACCAGCTCTTGTCGGTTGAGGCGCGGCCCATCGAGGGCGGTATCCTGGTGCGCGCTGAGATCCCGAAAGAGCGCCACGCGCTGATCCTCGAAGGTCGCCGCAACATGGTGGGGCAGACGGGCTGCGGCATTTGCGGTGTCGTCGAGCTGGATCACGCGGTGCGGGACCTACAGCCCGTGACCGCCACGCCAAGGGCGGACCGCGCGGCCATCTTTCGCGCGCTCGGGGCCTTGCACGATCTGCAAAAACTCAACCAGGAAACCGGGGCCGTGCACGCCGCTGCGCTCGCCAATGACGCGGGCGAGATCATCGCGATCCGCGAAGACGTGGGCCGCCACAATGCGCTCGACAAACTGGCAGGTCACGTAATCCGCGCCGACCTGCCCCATGACAAGGGTTTCGTTCTGCTGTCCAGCCGATGCAGTCACGAGCTGGTGCAAAAGGCCGTAATGTTGGGCGTGCCCATGCTGGTGGCCGTTTCCGCGCCCACAACCCTCGCCGTCGATTATGCGCAGCGCACGGGGCTGACGCTCATCGCTCTGGCGCGGTCCGATTCCATGCTGTGTTTCAACGACCCGCACGGGGCCTTCGCCGAGGACACACGGCAATCATGACCCACGAAGTCCTGATCCGCCCCGCGCGCATCACCGACGCGCCGACAATCTCTGCAATTCAACGCGAAGCGCGGGTGCGCGCCATGCCCTGGCTGCCGATGGTTCACACACCAGAGGAAGACCGCGTCTTTTTTGCGAGCCGCATTCGCGAGGGTGAGACCTGCATGATCGCGGCAGTGGATGGCAAGGATGCTGGCTTCATCTGTTTTGAAGGCGACTGGGTCAATCATCTTTATATCCACCCGGACCATTGGCGCGGGGGGCTTGGCGCGCGGCTGCTCGACGTCGCCAAGGCGGCGGCGCCGCGCTTGCAGCTTTGGACCTTTCAGGGAAACACGTCAGCGCGCGCCTTCTACAAAGCGCAAGGTTTTGAAGAGGCGGAGCTTACTGACGGCGCGGGCAATGAAGAACGCACCCCCGACGTCCGACTGATCTGGGCTCGCGGTCAGTCATAGAGGCTCAGGTCGAACCCGGCGCGCGGGTCGGCGCTGCCGGCAAGCATATCGCGATAGACCGCTTCAACCTCGTCCCGTCCGCGCGCGGTGCTGACATCCATCCAGTTTTTCGCGCTGTCGACAAAGGACATCCAAGCCTCGCCCACGCGGGACTGAAGCCCCATGGCGCCCCACTCGCCCACGCGCTTTTTGGCATGGTCGGGCGCAAAGAACATTTGAGGTGCAGGACCGGGCAGGCCCTCGGGCGCACCCATTTTGTCGTAGTGGGTCAGGCCCACCGCGCAGTCATAAGCAAGATTATCCTTGAAGTGATTGTGCACATCGGCGCGAATGCCGCCGTCGCCCGACATGTCCACATAGACGACAGGGTCGGAGGCATCGAGATCTCCGATCTCCTCGTAAGACGCAATGTTGGTGTAAAGCCCCAGCCCTTCGACAAAGTCTTTATTGCCTTTGGAGGTCAGCCCAACGATGCGCAGCGGCCCGCGATTGGCGAGCATGAAGGCGAGCGCGATAGCGGTCTTGCTGGAGGCGGAAGCGATGAGCACTTCCTTGGTGCCGAAAAAGTCTTCATCCGCCAGAAAATCATCGATCAGGAATGACGTCATGAAGAGCGGCTGGAGCAACATGTGCTCGGCTTCTTTGTCCGCGCGATAGCCCGGGTCGGCGGACAGGCGCACATAGCGGTTATAGGCCCCTGGCAGCGCGACGCGGTTCGGCGACACCTCGACAAAGCCGCCGTCGTCCACCTTGCCCACTTTGGCAAGGTAATGGGTGGACATGGGCCAATAGCCATAGAAGCGTTCGCCGACGTCGATACCGTCTACGTTGGAAATCAACACTTCGCCAAAGCCCCAGACCGGGACCCGGCCCCAGCCCTCTTCCGCGGGGAAAAAGTTCCAATAGGACATCATGTCCCCGGCCACCGCGTAGGTGATGTTGTTCGCCGAAAACCCGAAGCGGGCGACCTTGAACAAAACGTCACCGTCGCCCAAAGCGGGCACAGGGGTTTCAACGAATTTGGTTTTGCCCAGCGCGTCGCGACGCACGAGGAAATCGGTGGAGACGATGTCAGCCATGGGGGGCCTCCGCTTGGATGAACCTAGCCCGGGATGCGGACCATCATCTTAGAGTAGCCCTTCACGAAGCTTGAGAACACCCGTTCCGGTTCCTCTACCACTTCGATGTTTGGGAACCGCTTCAGCGCCTCTTCCCACACGATGCGCAGCTGCATTTCGCCCAGGCGATTGCCCACGCAACGGTGAATGCCAAAACCAAAAGACAAGTGCTGACGCGGCCGTTCCCGGTCAATAATAAAGTCGTTGGGGCGGTCGATCACCTCGTCGTCGCGATTACCCGAGACGTACCACATGACGACCTTGTCGCCTTTTTTGATCTTTTTGCCAGACAACTCGACATCTTCCAGCGCCGTGCGCCGCATATGCGCAAGCGGCGTTTGCCAGCGAATGATTTCCGGCACCATGGAGGTGATGAGGTCCGGGTACGCGCGCAGCTTGGCGTATTGATCCGGGTTCTGGTTCAGCGCGAGCAGCCCGCCGGTGATGGAGTTCCGTGTGGTGTCGTTCCCGCCGACGATCAAAAGGATGACGTTGCCAAGGTATTCCATGAAGTCCATGTCCTTGGTCGCCTCGCCGTGCGCCAGCATGGAGATGAGGTCGCCCTTGGGTTCTGCGGCGGCGCGTTCGTTCCACAGCTTGACGAAATATTCGCCGCATTGGCGCAGTTCCGCGCGGCGCGCCTGAATGCTTTCTTCCGTGACCACTTCGCTTTCGCTGGTCACCACATCGGACCAATGGGTCAGAAGGCGCCGGTCCTCCCACGGAAAATCAAACAGCGTCGCCAGCATCTGTGTTGTCAGCTCAATGGACACTGCCTGAACCCAGTCAAACTCTTCATTGCGCGGCAAGCCATCCAGAATCTTGCACACGCGCTCACGGATCAACGGCTCGAGCTTGGCGAGATTGTCCGGCGCAACGATGGGGCTCACGGTCTTGCGCTGCACGTCGTGTTTGGGCGGGTCCATGGCGATGAACATGGGCAAGATGAAATCATTCGCCGGGTTGCGGATGGTAATACCACCCAGCGCCGCCTCGGACGAAAACACCTGATGGTTCGTGTCCACCGCCATGATGTCTTTGTATTTCGTGATCGCCCAATAGGGGCCGTAGCGGCTTTCCTCGCAGTAATGGACCGGATCCTCTTTGCGCAGGCGTTCGAAATAGGGCCACAGCGTATTCGTGCGAAAAAGTTCGGGATGGGAAACGTCGATTTCAGAAAGCGGCATCGACCACGCGCGGTCGGTGGCTTTGTCCAGGGTTTCGGCGACTCTCATGGGGATCGGTCCTCGGCTCACAGATCTTTTCCTGAGGCCGATTATAGATGCGAAACGGCTTGCCGACAAATTGTCAGTTTATGCCCGGCGTCCAAAAATCAGGGCCGCATGAACACGTAATCCGTGTCGGGATCGAGGTTTTCCCCCAGATTTTGGAGCTCGCGCCGCACATCGTCGATGGAGCGCGACTTCAAATAGGTCTCCAGCGCGAGATTGATAAAGGCCCGAGCGACCGCGTCTTCGCCCTGCCCCGTCGCGGCGCATTCCGCCATGGCGGCGGCATAATGGGTCTTGGCGATTTTCGTGGGGCTCGTCATGACGCCACCGCGATGGCTTCGATTTCCACTTTCGCGCCGGGGATGAGGAGCGCCGTGATCACCGTCGCGCGCGCGGGGAACGGCGCACCGAAGCGTTTTGCATAGACTATGTTGAAGCCCGCAAAATCCGCCACGTCGGTAATGAAGATGTTCGCCTTCACCACATCGCGGAGGGTGAGCCCCGCCTCGGCAAGCACGGCTTCCATATTGTCGATGGCCATTTCCGTTTGCGCTTCGATGTCGGGCCCCGCGAGCTTCACGTGCTTGTCGATGCCCATCTGCCCGGCGACGAAGACAAAGCCGTTTGCCTTTGTCCCCTGACTGAAGGGCACGGGCGTGCCGTCCGGCATTTGCGGCGCGTGGCCAAGATATTCGATCATTGTCGGCTCCTATCGTTCATCCCGCTCAGACCAGGCTTCCCAAACGGTGCGCAACGTCACGCCCATATCGAGGAACGGACGCGGCGGATTGGCGGGCGGTGAGGCGATCCGCATCATATCTTCCGTCAAGGGGTTCGCGATTCCCATAGCCATGTCCGCGACCAAACGCCCCGCAATGGTGCCGCGCGTGACGCCAATCCCCTGGAACCCTGCGGCCGCCCAGATGCCGTCCGCCACCGCGCCAAAGACTGAGTCCTGATTGCGGCTCATGCAGAGATAGCCGCCCCAGGTGTGCTCAAGCTGAAGCCCCTCAAGCATCGGGAACCGCGCGCGGAAATGCGCCTCGTGCGTTGCCCGGATCTCTTCAAGCTCTCCCGCGCCAAGCGAAAGCCCCGGGCGGAACAAAATGCCGTCGCGATAAAGAATGCGGTGATCGCTTGTGCGCTGGATCGTGGGCGCGACAAAGGCGTTTGCCGGTGTCAGCCCCCACGTGGGCTTGCCGCCCAGCGCCGCCTGCTGCCCCTCATTCATGGGCGCGCTGAGCGAGGCAAAGGCCGCGAAGGGCAGAAGCCGGTTCGCCGCAAAGCCAAGCGCGGGCGTAAAAGCGTTGGTGGCGAGGATCAATTTGGAAGCAGTGACTTCGCCTTGTGCCGTGCGCAACGTGATCCCGTTGCCCGGCACAATTTCTGTCACGGGCGCGTTTTCATAGAGCGTCACATTGGCGGGAAGGTGATCCGCCAGTCCCCGCACCAGCGCCGCGGGATTCACCAGCACTGTCCCCGGTGTATAGATGCCGGCATGATAGTGTTCGATGCCGATGGCGGCGCGCATCTCCTCCCCGCTCAGCCATTCGTAGGACTCGCCGATATGGTCAAGCTCGGCGAGCAAGGGCCGCAAGTATTTTTCCGTGCCGCGCGGTGATGCCGCCGCGTGATATTTGCCGCACGCGCGCCAGTCGCAATCGATGCCGTGCGCGTCCACAAGGCCGCGCAAATGTTCAACGGCCGCGGTATAGAGCCGCTTCTGCCCCTTCGCGCTTTCGGCCTCCGCCGCGCCGCCGCCGAGGGTGTGCGCATGATCAATGGCAAAGCCGGAGTTCCGCCCCGATGCGCCTTCACCCACCGCCAACGCGTCGAGCACGACAATGCTGTCGTCGGGCCGCGCCTCGGCAAGGCGCCGCGCCGCGGCAAGGCCCGTGAACCCCGCACCCAGAACGGCCCAATCCGCGCGCACCTCCCCGCCGAGCGCGGGGCGCGGGTTGCGCGGCGGCAAAAGGGCCGCCCAGCCCGTGGGGCCTTCGTTTCGGGGGAGCGTCGAGACCTGCTTCATGAACGCGATCATGACCGCGAATGCGCGACGGCGAAAGCCCGGGTTTAACGCCAGCGCCAATGGGGTTAGAGTGCCCCAAATTCATTTCCGGAGCGCCATCCCATGCGGACCTTTTACATCATGATCAAGTGCCAGCTGGGGCACACCTATGACGTTGCTGCCGCGCTGGTGGATGACACAGAGATTGCCCCCGCCGTGCATTCCATTTCAGGGCGCTATGATCTGATCGCGCAATATCATCTGGATGGCGACCAGGACATCGGCCGCTTTGTGAATGAACAGGTGCACAAGATTCCCGGCATCGTGGATACCGAGACCATCATCTGCTTCAACGCCTTTACGAAAGACAAAGGCCTCGGCGAAGGTTAGATCACTCCGCCAGCGCGCTCTTGATCATCTCACTACGCGGGTCGGCCAGACTTTCAATGACATCGAAGTGGTGTTTGCGCACCTCGACATTCAGCTCAATCTCCGCGCCCTTGATTGCCCATGTGCCGGCAAAGGTTTTTGACTGACGAATGAACGCGGGCCGTTCTTCCGCCCCCACCCAAACCACCATCTCCGCCCCGTTGCGAGGCGCGAGAAGGATCGGGCTTTCCGCCGCCGCCATGTCATCGGTGATGTGCAGCTTCTCGTTCATCGATGTCTTCTGCAGCGGAGTAAGATCATAAAGCCCGCTGATCCCCACCGCGCGGCGCACACGCGCGGCGATGTCAGGTTCCAGCGGCGCATCCTCGCACATCATGCGCGCGGCGAGATGCCCGCCCGCCGAATGGCCCGCAATGACAATCGGCCCCGCCTCGCGTTTCGCCGCGTGATTGATGGCCGCGCCGATTTCCCTGGTGATCGCGGGGATCGGTACATCGGGGCAAAGGTCATAGGACGGCATCATCACGGTCCAGCCCTGCGCCGTCGCCCCGGCGGCGAAATGCGACCAGTGCGATTTGTCGAACGAAAGCCAGTATCCCCCATGAATAAAGACAAACAGACCCTTCGAGTCCCCCTCGGGGAAAAAGAGGTCATAACGTTCGCGCGGGCGTTCCCCATAAGGAATATTCAGATCATGGTCGCTGAGCTTGCGAAACTCCGCTGCCTCCCGCGCCCACATTTTCGGAAAGTGCTCGCCGCCTTCGATATAGGCGGCGTTGGCGTAGGCGTCGTCCCAGTCGATGTCATTCTCATCCATGCCCGGCAAGGTGCCATGGGCCTCGCCGCGCCCGCAAGCCAGACTTGCGCGCGCCCTTGATCCTTTGGGGGCGATGGCCGAAAGTCCGCGCAAAAGAACATGAGGAAACACCAGTGACCGACGCCGCCGCGCTCGACCGAGACGACCCCCTTGCCGCCAAGCGGGATGAGTTCGAGATCCCTGAGGGACTCATATATCTCGACGGCAACTCGCTGGGATGCCTGCCCAAGGCGGTGCCGGCGCGCATGGCCGAAGTGGTCAGCGCCGAATGGGGCGGGCAACTGATCCGCGGCTGGAATGATGCCGCGTGGATCGACCTGCCCACGCGCATCGGGGGGCGCATCGGAAACCTGATCGGCGCGGGCGAAGGAACGGTTGTCGCCGCCGACACCACCTCCATCAATTTGGTCAAAGCCCTGTCAGCGGGGCTCGCGCTCAGGCCGGGCCGCAAGGTGATTCTGTCCGACACCGGCAATTTTCCCGCCGACCTTTATATGGCGCAAGGATTGATCCGCACCCTGAACAAAGGGCACGAACTGAAACTTGTCGCGCCGGAAGAGGTGGAAAGCGCCATCGACGACAGCGTGGCGGTATTGATGCTGACGGAAGTTGATTATCGTACGGGCCGCCGCCACGACATGGCGGCACTGACCCAAAAGGCGCATGCGGCGGGTGCCCTTGCCCAATGGGATCTGTGTCATTCGGCGGGCGCCTTGCCTGTGGACCTGACGCGCGCGAAGGCCGACTTCGCCATCGGTTGCACCTACAAATATTTGAACGGCGGGCCGGGCGCGCCAGCCTTTATCTATGTGCGGCCCGATCACCTGCCCCATGTTGAACCGATGTTGTCAGGTTGGATGGGCCATGAAGCGCCCTTCGCCTTCGATCTGGATTACCGCCCCGCGCCGGGCACCGAGCGCATGACCGTTGGCACGCCGCCCGTTCTGGCGCTCAGCGCGCTTGATGCGGCGCTTGATGTCTGGGACGGGGTTTCCATGACGGATGTGCGCGCCAAGTCCATGGCGCTGGGCGATCTGTTTATTGAAGAAGTGGAACGCCGCTGCGAAGGTTTTGGGCTCGCGCTCGCTTCCCCCCGCGATGCAATGGTACGCGGCAGCCAGGTCGCGTTTCGCTGTGCGAAGGGCTATGCGGTGATGCAGGCACTGATTGCCGACGGGGTGATCGGTGATTTTCGCGCACCGGACATTATGCGCTTTGGCTTCACACCGCTCTATCTTCGTTATGCTGATATCGTGCAGGCAGCACAAACACTTGAACGCATCCTGCGCGAAGAGACGTGGCGCGCGCCGCAGTTTCAGCAGCGCGGCAAGGTGACGTAAGACCTATTCGTCACTAAACAAAAGTTCGACGGTCTTGTCCGACAGGTTTTCAAGCGTCGGGCGATTGATCGAGAGGGTGACCGAGCCCCCCGTCCATTCTTCCTTGATCAGCCCCGCGACCCGCAAGATGCGCACGTGGTGGGACACGGTCCCCTTGGCAAGACCCAGTTGCCGCGCGAGGTCGGTCGAACTGGTGGGCTCCCTCGCGATTATTTTGGCGATGGCAAAACGCGTCGTATCCCCCAGCGCCCGAAAGACAAGCGGTGGTTCGATGGATTCCGTGCTCGCGGGCCGCGTCCTGCCGTCGGGGTCGGTAATCTGGATCGAGGGATCGAAGTAAGGAAATACCACCGTCAGGCGATCTATCTTGTCATTGTCGAAGGCCGTCCACAGGCGGTTTACATTGAGCGCCGACGGGATGAAGTGGATGCGCTCGATACTGTCAAAGGTCATGGAAAAATTGACGCGTCCGGCACGGATAATTTGTGCCTCCTCATCCACTTCCACATTGAGCAACGTGCGATCGGCGATTTCCCGCAAGGAACAAGTGGGGATCATGCGTTCCAGCGTGGCAAGGGATCGTTCCATCGAAGGCACGATGGACTCCCACGTATCCTCGAACACATAGTCCCAAAATTCGCTAAGCAGGCGCACGGTCTCATCCCGGATCACTTCGGGGTTCGCGACCAGCCGCTCGTAAAACCGAGCGATCGGCGCGTCCTCGTGAAAAGGAAACAAGCCAAGAAACGCCAGCCAGGCATGCTGGGTATCGGGGTAACTCGCCACCAGATCCTTGAGGCTAATCTTGCCTTCGGCCGCATCTCTCGCCAATTCGGCCGAATGAAGCATGCCTTCAAGAATGACGTACCGAAATCGCTCAGGTGAGATTTCCGCGTAGGCCTTGAGCACCTGAAAGAAGGACCCGTCGAGAGCCGCGCTTTCCACCGCATCGCCAATGTTTGGCCAGATGACCGGATTCGCGCAGTAGCGTTCCACCCGGGCATAGAAGCTCTTGGGCAGTTTGGCCCGCGCCGTCATGCGCCATCGCTCGTCCACCCCGGAAGGGGGCGAAAGCACCAGCCGCAGGGCATGAAAGATTTCCAGACGCGGCGACATGGCCATGGTGATCGGCGGTTTTTCGGCAAAAATCTCTAGTTTTTCCTGAGCCATGGCTGGAACGATATTCATCAAACTCGAATGATTCAAGTAGAACCTTGGCGCCAAGGGGGATCGGGCGCATGGAGGCCTGGACGCGGTCAGCACACCGCCTTCCTCCCCGCCGTGCCGGCGAAAGACCCCACGTAAAAAAGGGCGTTAAGCACAAAGCGACGCCTTGCTTCTTCCGGTGCACCTCAGCCGTTGCAAGCTCGCGAATATCATGATGTTCTGCCGCGCAGGCGTTACTTAGCGGGGATTGGCAACACCGGGGGCGATGACGCCGTGCCCGGTCCGAGCGTGGGAACCTTCTGATTCAAATGTATGAAGACAGGTGTCGGCGACCCGGCCCCCGCGTGGTTCGATCCGCATGGGCACGAATTCAATGAAGCCGACAGACACATCGAACCCCGATTACTTCCACAAAGTCGTTGACTGCCAGTGGGCCTGCCCGGCGCATACGCCGGTGCCGGAATATATCCGGCTGATCGCGCAGGGGCGCTATACCGACGCCTATCTGGTCAATCGCGAATCCAACGTTTTTCCCGGCATTCTGGGCCGCGTGTGCGACCGGCCGTGCGAGCCCGCCTGCCGCCGCGGGCGCATCGATGAAGAACCCGTCGCCATTTGCCGCCTGAAACGTGTCGCCGCCGACCACCGGGACGAGGTCAAGGACCTGCTGCCCCAAAAGCCCAAGACAACCAATGGCAAAAAGGTCGCACTGATCGGCGCGGGGCCCGCCTCGCTGACCGTCGCGAACGACCTCGCGCCCCTGGGCTATGACTGCACTATTTTCGAGGCGCTGGATGTGCCCGGCGGCTTGATGCGGTCGAACATCCCTTCCTTCCGGCTGCCCGAACAGGTTCTGAACGAAGAGATCGGCTATGTGCTCAACATGGGCGTCACGCTGAAAACCGGTGCGCGCATCGACAGCATGAAAGCCTTGCTGGGCGAAGGCTATGACGCGGTCTTCGTCGGCTCCGGCGCGCCCAAAGGCAAGGAACTGAACCTGCCGGGCCGGGACGAAGGCGCGGACAATATCCACATCGGGATCGAATGGCTGGAAAGCGTTGCCTTCGATCACATCGACAAGATCGGCAAAAAAGTCCTGATCATCGGCGTGGGTAACACGGCGATGGATTGCTGCCGCACCTCCCTGCGCCTGGGCGCGAACAGCGTGAAGGTCATGGCGCGCAAGCCGCGCGAGTTCTTCAAAGCGAGCCCCTGGGAGCTGGAAGACGCCGAAGAAGAAAACATTGAGATCGTCGTCAACCATTCGCCCAAGAGCTTTGTCGTCGAAAAGGGCAAGCTGACCGGCATGGTTTTCGAGACCATGGAATATGACGTCGATGCCAAAGGCAAAATCACCGACACGCGTGTCACCGGCGAAGTGACCATCCCTTGCGATGACGTGATCCTCGCCATCGGGCAGGAAAATGCCTTTCCCTGGATTGAGCGCGACATCGGCATCGAGTTCGACAAATGGGATGTGCCGGACGTGGACAAGGTGAGCTTCCAGTCCACGCGTGATGGCGTCTTCTTTGGCGGTGACGCCGCCTTTGGCCCGCTCAACATCATCTGGGCCGTGGAACATGGCCACCAGGCCGCCATCTCCATTCACAATCATTGCCAGGGCAAGGCGCTGACCGATCGCGAGCCCGACGCGCAGATCCTCGAGCCCACAAAGATGGGCATGAACGAGTGGCGCTATTCGAACGGCTTCGACGCCTCCGACCGCCGCCAGATGACTCATGTGGACCTGAAAGAGCGGTTCAAGGATCTCGATACGGAAGTGGAGCTCGGCTTCACGCCCGAACAGATCGCAACGGAAGTGCAGCGCTGCCTCAACTGCGATGTGCAGACCGTCTTCGAGGCGCCGCTGTGTATCGAATGCGATGCCTGTATCGACATTTGCCCGGTGGACTGCCTGACGATCACGCAGAACGCCGAAGAAGATGAGCTGCGCCCCGCGCTCAAATACCCGTCAAAGAATGACGAGCAAGACCTTTACGTCTCCGATGCGCTCAAGGGGACAGGCCGCGTGATGGTGAAGGACGAGGACGTCTGCCTTCATTGCGGACTTTGCGCCGAGCGCTGCCCCACCGCCGCGTGGGACATGCAATTGTTTGATCTCGTCCGGCCCCATGCCGCCGACGAGCCCTTGGGAGTAGCTGCGGAATGAACGTCGTCACCGAGGCCGTGGCGGGCTCACGCGTCAATGATTTCGTCATCAAGATCGCCACGGTGAATGGCACCGGATCGGCCAGCGCCAATACGCTGCTGATGAAGACCATTTTTCGCATGGGCGTGCCCGTGGTGGGCAAGAACCTGTTCCCCTCGAACATTCAGGGTCTGCCCACGTGGTATGAAATCCGCGTGACGAAAGACGCCTATCAGGCGCGCACGGGGGCGGTGGACCTGGCCGTCGCCATGAACGCCGATACTTACGCGCAGGACTTGGAAAAGACCGCTCCGGGCGGCTACCTCATCTATGACAGCTCGTGGCCCCGGCCCCAGCTGCTTTCCCGTGATGATGTGAACGTCATCGGCGTGCCCCTGTCCGCCATGGTCAATGAACGCTTTGATACGGCGCGCATCCGCGTTCTGATGAAGAACATGGCCTACGTGGGCGCGGTGGCGGCGCTCGTGAACCTCGACATGGAGGTCATCCGTGGGCTTGTTACCGAAACCTTCGGCACCAAGAAACACCTGATCGACGGCAATATGGAAGCCATCGATCTCGGCTACCGCTATGTGCTGGAAAACTTCACCTGCCCCCTGCCTATCCGCGTTGAACATTCGGACAAGACCGACGGCTATATCATGATCGACGGCAATACGGCGGCGGGGCTCGGCTGCGTTTACGCCGGCGCGACCTTCGGCGCGTGGTACCCGATCACGCCATCCACCTCGCTGATGGACGGCTATAAAATGTTCTGCGAAAAGTATCGCGTGGACCCCGAAACCGGCGAACACAACTACTGCATCATTCAGGCCGAAGACGAGCTTGCCTCCATCGGCATGGTGATCGGCGCGAGCTGGAACGGCGCGCGCGCCTTCACGCCCACCTCGGGCCCGGGCATTTCACTGATGTCGGAGTTTATCGGCTTTGCCTATTACGGCGAAGTGCCCGCGGTTCTGTTCAACGTGCAGCGTACGGGCCCGTCCACCGGCCTGCCCACGCGGACGCAGCAATCCGACATTCTGACATGCGCCTATGCCAGCCACGGCGACACGAAGCACATCCTTCTGTTCCCTTCGGACCCCAAGGAATGTTTCGAGATGGCGGTGGAGGCGTTTGAGCTTGCCGAATGGTTCCAGACCCCGGTCTTTGTCGTCTCCGACATCGACATCGGCATGAACGACTGGATGGTCCCCAAGCTGGAATGGGATGACAATTGGCAGCCCAACCGCGGCAAGGTGCTAAGCGCCGAGCAGCTTGAGAACATCGACAAGTTCTATCGTTATCTTGATGTGGACGGCGACGGTGTGCCCTATCGCACCCTACCGGGGGAACACCCCAAGGGCGCCTACTTCACGCGCGGATCGGGCCACGACAAGTTCGGGCTCTATACGGAAAATTCCGACAAGTACAAAGACGTGCTTGACCGCATCGCGACGAAGATCGACAACGCCAAATCACGCGTTCCCGCGCCGATTATCAAAAAGGCCGCGAAGAAAACCCGCTGGGGCGTGATTTCGGTCGGCAGCAGCAATGGCGCGACGGTGGAAGCCATCGACCGCCTGGCGACGGAAGACATTCACCTCGATTACCTGCGCGTGCGCGGCTTCCCCTTCAGCGAGGACGTGGACAAATTCGTTGATGAGCACGACGCGGTCTTTATTGTGGAACAGAACCGCGATGGCCAACTCAGAAGCCTGATCCTGAACGAGACCACCGCCGAGAAGAAAAAACTCAAGTCCGTACTCTGGTACAGCGGCAAGGTGCCCGACTGCCGTTTCGTCGTGAACGGCATCAAAGCCCACATCGCAGAGGAAAGTGCGTAATGACGTCGATCGCCAAACCGCGCATTGAACAGCATCTGCTGCGCAACAAGCTGGGCCTCACCGTCCGCGATTACGAGGGCGGCATGTCCACCCTCTGCGCCGGATGTGGCCACGATTCCGTCACCGCCGCCATGGTGCGCGCTTTTTATGAGCTGAACCTCGAGCCGCACACGGCGGCAAAGATCAGCGGCATTGGCTGCTCAAGCAAAACGACCGCTTACTTCCTGGGCCAAAGCCATGGGGTGAACGCCGTGCACGGGCGCATGCCCTCTGTCGCCACAGGCGCGGCGGCGGCCAACGGCCAGCTGCATTACATTGGCGTTTCGGGCGACGGGGATTCGCTCTCCATTGGCCTGGGCCAGTTCTGCCACGCCATCCGCCGCAACGTGAACATGCTCTATGTGCTCGAAAACAACGGCGTCTATGGCCTCACCAAGGGCCAGTTCTCTGCCGCGGCCGACTTTGGGTCCAAGTCAAAGAAGGGCGAGCCCAACCCGCATACGCCCATCGACCCGGTGAAGCTCGCCATCACGCTTGGCGCGACGTTCGTGGCGCGCTCCTTCTCCGGTGACAAGAGCCAGCTCGTCCCGCTGATCAAGGCCGCTGTGATGCACAAGGGCTTTGCCCTGATCGATGTGATCTCCCCTTGCGTCACCTTCAACGACCACGTGGGGTCCACCAAAAGTTACGCGCATACCTTTGAGTACTACCACCCGGCAATCCACGCTGATTACATCGAGCCCTCCGCGGAAATCAAAGCTGAGTACGAAAAAGGCGCGGTGATGGAGGTAGAACTCCACGACGGCAGCAAAATCGCGCTGAAAAAGGCCGATGATGACCTGAACCCGCGCGACCGCGGCGATGTGCTCGCCTATCTTTCGCGGCACGAGGCGCTGAACGAGGTTGTGACTGGCCTGCTTTTCGTCGACGATGAAAAGCTCGACATGAACGGGCGCAACAAATTGCCGGACGCGCCGCTGAACAACCTGCCGTACGAAAAGCTCACCCCTGGTGCGGCTGCCCTCGCGGAACTGCAAAAAGACTACTGCTGACCCGCGGCCCATTTCCGCATAAGGGTTTGCACGCCTTCCCAATTTGGGTTTCACTTGGGGCCCTTGGAGCAATCAATCGTGCTTGGGAGGGCACCCCCGATGTCATCCACCCAGACCGCGCGTGAAGCAAGCCATCGCGTCGCCATTATTGGCACGGGCTTTTCGGGCTTGTGTCTCGGTCATCACCTCAAAAAGCGCGGCATCGAAACATTCACGCTATTCGAGAAAGCGGATGCCATCGGCGGCACCTGGCGGGAAAACACCTATCCCGGCGCGGAATGCGATATCCCCTCCGCGCTCTATTCGTTCTCCTTTGAACGCAACCCGCGCTGGACCCACAAATGGTCCGAGCAGCCGGAAATCCTGCGCTATATGAACCATTGCTGTGACAAGTTCGGCCTGCGCCCTCACATCAAGTTCAATAAGGAAGTCACGGACCTGACCTTTGACGAAGGTGCAGGGCTCTGGCACCTCACAACTGCCGACGGGGAGACAGAGGACTTCGACATCGTCATTTCCGCCGTGGGGCAATTGCACAAGCCGCGCATCCCCACAATTGACGGGGCAGGCAGCTTCACCGGCAAGATGTTCCATTCGGCGCGCTGGGATCATGAATATGACCTGACGGGCAAGACGGTCTCGGTGATCGGCAATGCGGCGAGCGCGCTGCAGTTCATTCCCGAGATCGCGCCGCAGGTCGAAACGCTGAATGTCTTTCAGCGCAGCGCCAACTGGGTCGTCCCCAAGGAAGACCGCGAATATAGCAATTTTGAGAAGTGGCTAGGCTCGAAAATCCCCGCCACCACAAAGTTCTACCGCTTCCTTATCTGGCTGCGCGGCGAGGGGATGGTCTTTCCCCTGATGAAAAAGGACGCGCCCAAATGGCTTCGCGAGAGCGCGCGCAAGCAGGCGATTGAGTTTATCGAGGAAAACATCCGCGATCCGGAGCTGCGCGAAAAACTGATCCCCGAATATCCCATCGGGGCGAAGCGCATTCTGTTTTCGGACAATTATTATCAGGCCCTCGACCGGGACAATGTGAACCTGATCACCGACGCAATCGCGCGCATTACGGAAACAGGCGTCGAGACCAAAGACGGCACCGCCTACCCATCAGACGCGATCATTTATGGCACGGGGTTCGAGACGACAGATTTTCTGACCCCCATGCGCGTTGCGGGGCGCTGCGGCGCGGTGCTGAATGACCTGTGGCGCGATCACGGGGCGGAGGCCTATCTCGGCATCACCCACGCGGGCTTTCCGAACTTCTTCATGATGTATGGGCCGAACACGAACCTGGGCCACAACTCCATCATTCTGATGATCGAGGCGCAAACGCGATACGTCATGTCCTGCATCGATGCGCTCGACAGTCGCCACGCCAAATGGCTCGACCTCAAGGCCGACGCGCAAAAGGCCTATAACGAGTGGATCGACGAAAGGATGAAGGACATGATCTGGACCTCCGTCGCCGACAGCTGGTATCTGCGCCAGGGACGCGTCACCAATAATTGGGTGGGCCGCACCACTGAATACATCAAGCGCACCCGCGCCATGGAGCCGGAAAACTACGTCTTCGCCCCCTGATCCTTTCACAAACAAACAGGACTCTTGAACATGCAGACACGTGCCGCCGTCGCCTGGAAAGCAGGTGAGCCGCTTACAATCGAAACCGCTGAACTCGATGGCCCGCGCGCCGGTGAAGTGCTGGTGGAGATCATGGCGACGGGCATTTGCCACACCGACGCCTTTACACTGTCCGGCGCGGACCCGGAGGGGCTGTTCCCCGCGATCCTGGGGCATGAGGGCGCGGGCATCGTGCGTGAAGTAGGCGCGGGCGTTACCTCGGTTGCGGTCGGCGATCATGTGATCCCGCTCTATATCCCCGAGTGCCGCACGTGCCCCTCGTGCCTGAGCCAGAAAACGAACCTCTGCACCTCGATCCGCGACACCCAAGGTCAAGGCGTGATGCCGGACGGCACCAGCCGTTTCAAGGTGAACGGCGAAGACGTCAAGCACTACATGGGCTGTTCCACCTTCTCGAACTTCACGGTCATGCCGGACATCGCGTTAGCAAAAATCCGCCCCGACGCACCTTTCGACAAGGTTTGCTACATCGGCTGCGGCGTGACCACCGGCATCGGCGCGGTGATCAACACGGCGCAAGTGGAACCCGGCGCCAACGTCGCGGTCTTCGGCCTTGGCGGTATCGGGCTCAATGTCATCCAGGGCGCACGCATGGTGGGCGCGGACAAGATCATCGGTGTCGACCTCAACCCCGGCAAACGGGCGCTGGCGGAAAAATTCGGCATGACGCATTTCATCAATCCGGACGACGTGGGCCGCGACAAGGTGGTGGAAGCCGTGGTCGACGCCACCGGCGGCGGCGCGGATTATTCCTTTGATTGCACGGGCAATACCGCCGTCATGCGCCAGGCGCTGGAATGCGCCCACCGCGGCTGGGGCACATCTGTGATTATTGGTGTCGCCGGCGCGGGCGAGGAAATTTCCACCCGTCCCTTCCAGCTCGTCACAGGCCGCACCTGGAAAGGCACGGCCTTTGGCGGCGCACGCGGGCGCACGGACGTTCCCAAAATCGTGGAGTGGTACATGGATGGCAAGATCAACATCGATGATCTCATCACTCACGTGATGCCGCTCGACGACATCAACAAGGCCTTCGACCTGATGCATGAAGGAAAATCCATCCGCTCCGTTGTGACCTTTTGAGCGGGCGCGGCGGAATGGTCGGCCCCGGGGACAAGCCCCTTCTATCAACCAAACTCTTCTACGGCAGCGGGTCCGTCGCCTATGGCGTGAAGGACGCGGGCTTCGCGTACTTCTTGCTGTTCTATTATTCCAATGTCCTGGGGCTTAACCCGCAGCTCGCCGGGCTCGCGATTCTTTTGGCCCTTGTCTGCGATGCGATCTCAGATCCGCTCGTGGGCCACTTTTCCGATCAGCTCCATTCAAAATGGGGTCGCCGACACCCCTTCATGTACGCCTCCATCCTTCCCATTGGGATTTCTTTCTTCTTCATATGGAACCCACCGGCTGGGCTCGATCAGTCCGGGCTCTTTCTTTACTTGTTCGGCATGGCCGTCCTGGTGCGGACCTGCGTGACCTTTTTCGAAGTGCCATCCACATCGCTGGTGGCCGAGCTCACTGATGACTATGACCAGCGCACATCAATGCTGGGATACCGCTATTTTTTCGGTTGGTGGGGCGGGCTGACAGTGGCCGTGCTCGCCTATGCGATATTGCTGGTCCCGGTTCCCGAAGCCGGTATTGTCAATGGCCAAATGAACCCTGAGGGGTATCAGCGCTATGGGTTGCTGGCGGCTGTCATCATGATGGTCTTCATCTTCATTTCCGCGCGCGGCACACACCGGCATGTTCCCAACCTGCACAAGCCCCCACCGCCGCAGCCGTTCTCATTGAGCCGCACGATCCATGAACTTCGCGAAACCTTGCTTCACCGGCCGTTCCTCGCGCTCTTCTTCGCGGCCATCGTTACCGCCATGGCGCAAGGGGTCATCACTACGCTGAACCTCTATTTCTGGACCTACTTCTGGTTCCTGAATACGACAGAGATCGCGATTATCACGTCAGCCTGGTTTTTTGCCGCGGCGTTTGCCCTGATTCTGGCACCGATCATCACGCGCGGTCGAAACAAGCGAAACGTGGTCATCGTTCTTTCAATCATCTCGACCTGCTATCTGCCTCTTCCCATTGCCTTGAAGACCATGGGTCTGTTCTGGCCCACCGGTCACGAAATGGTGGTCCCCACCTTGGTCCTGCATGCCATCTCGGAAGGCACGATCATCATCATGATCTCCATTCTGGTCAGTTCCATGGTGGCTGACGTGGTAGAAAGCAGTGAGATTCGCACCGGCCGCCGCTCTGAAGGCATCTTTTTTGCCGCACGGAGTTTCGCAGGCAAGGTCGTCAGCGGCATTGGCGTCTTCATCGGCGCGACAATTATTTCAATCGTGGGCATTCCGCGCGGCGCCGCGCCCGAAACGGTTGATCCCGCCATCATGACGAATTTCGCGACCTACTATGTGCCCACGATCATGTTTATCTACTTCATCTCGATTGGCATCCTTTCGCTTTACAAGATCACACGCGAAGGACACGCCGATAACCTGAACACCGTGCGCGAACGCCGCGCCGCCGCAGCATCAAGGGAGTAACCCCATGACGGGCTTCAAGGACTATGACAATTACGACGCCGTGGGGCTCGCTGAATTGGTCGCGAAAGGGGATGTCAGCGCCGAGGAACTGCTGGACGAAGCCATCGAGCGCACCGAACGTGTGAACCCCGAGATCAACGCGGTGAGCCTCAAGCACTATGACGAGGCGCGCGCGGCGATCAAAGTCGGCCTGCCGGATGGCCCCTTCAAGGGCGTGCCCTTCCTGATCAAGGATCTGCACCTGCTGCTAACAGGCACGATCACAACTTATGGCTCGGGACTTTTTCGGGACTATATGGCCGATCACGATGCGACTCTGACCGAACGCTACAAAAAGGCCGGGCTCGTGATCTTCGGCAAGACCAACACGCCCGAGTTCGGCCTCACCGTCACGACGGAGCCGCGCCTTTTTGGTCCCTCAAAAAATCCATGGAACCTCGCGCATAGTTCGGGCGGGTCATCGGGGGGCGCCTCGGCCGCGGTGGCGGCGGGCATCCTGCCCATCGCCAATGCCTCCGACGGCGGCGGCTCGATCCGTGTCCCTGCGGCCGCCACCGGCACCTTCGGGATAAAGCCCACGCGCGCGCGTACGCCAATGGGCCCCGACCGGGGCGAAGGCTGGGCCGGCCAGTCAATCAGCCACGCCATTTCGCGCAGCGTGCGGGACAGCGCCGCCATGCTGGACGCGACCACCGGCACAACTCCGGGGGACCCTTATGAGGTTGCGCCCGCCGCCCGCCCCTTCGCCGACGAAGTGGGCCGCGATCCCAAACCCTTGCGCATCGCAATGTGGACCAAGCGCGCCGACGGAACAGAAGCGGACGCCGATATTGTGCGCGCCGTGGAAGACGCGGCAAAGCTTTGCGAAAGCCTGGGCCACAAGGTGGAAGAAGCCACCGTGCCCGTGGACCCCGCTGATATGGGGCGCGCGCAAATCACGCTCATTGCCTCGAACGTCGCCGCCACCGTTGATGCGCGTCTCGCGGCATTGGGCCGTGACCTGCGCGATGACGATATTGAATATTCAACCCGCGCCATGGTGGAGATTGGCCGCGCCATCACCGGACCGGATTATGTCAATGCAACGATCTTCATGCATCAACTAGGGCGCAATTTTGCGAAGCTGCACGAGACCTATGACGTTTACCTGTGCCCGACCTTGGCCCAGCCGCCGGTGACCCTCGGCACGATCGACATGATGAGCGAGGACTCAGCGACCTATACGCAGTTGTTGCGCGCCTATTGTCCCTACACCGCCATGGCGAACATGACGGGACAGCCGTCCATGTCCATGCCGCTGCACTGGAACGCGGCGGGCCTGCCCATCGGCACCATGTTCACAGGTGGGTTCGGCGATGACGCAACGCTGTTCCAACTCGCAGGTCAGCTGGAGCGCGCGCGGCCCTGGGGCGACAAACGCCCGCCGGTGTGGGCGGCCTAGACGGCTTAGCCCCTGAAGCGGCGCTGCACGCCGGATTTTTGCACCTCATCAATGGAGCGCCAGCCCATCATCATCATGTCGCGCTTGAGTTCCGCGCGCATGAGCTTCAGCACATGTTCGACGCCCGCCTGCCCACCGCTGGCAAGGCCATAAAGGTAGGGCCGGCCAAACGAACAGGCATCGGCCCCGAGCGCCAGCGCCTTCAAGACATGGGTGCCGCGCCGCACACCGCCATCGACGATGAGTTCCAGCCGGTTGCCGATCGCATCGCGCATGGGCGCCACGCAATCGATGGGCGCGGGAACGCCGTCAAGCTGTCGCCCACCGTGGTTAGAAATCATGATGGAGCTCGCGCCCACATCCACCGCGCGTTTGGCATCGTCCGGGGACTGAAGTCCCTTAATCGCGAAGGGGCCGCCCCATTCCTCGATCATCCAGCCCACATCGTCCCAGGTGACGGAAGGCGTCAGCTGCTGGTTCACATATTCCATCAGGCTGATGTCCTGACCCTTCAGGGCCTCGGTCCGGTCCGACACATTGGCGAGCTCAAAGCCCGGGTTCTTGGCAAGGTTCAACGCCCAGCCAAAGTGATAAAGAAAACTCGCAAGACTGCGCGGGGAAAGCTTGGGCGGCATGGACATGCCCCAGTGCACGTCCCGTTCGCGGTTCCCGGCGATGGGCAGGTCCACGGTCAGGCAGAGCGAGGTAAAGCCCGCCGCCTTGCAACGCTGAATAAACTCACGGGCCAGGCCCTTGTCCTTGAAGACATAGATCTGAAACATCTTCGGCCCATCGGTGGCCGCACCCACATCCTCGATAGAGGTCGTCCCCACGGTCGAGAGCGAATACATGGTCTTGAAGCTGGCCGCCGCGCGCGCCGCACCGATTTCTTTCTCATGATGGAAGAGCCGTGACATGCCGGTGGGCGAAAGGAAGATCGGCATGGAAATTTCGGTGCCGAAAATCTTCGTCGTCAAATCGACGTCCGCCACGTCGATCAGATAGCGCGGCATCAGCTCATAGTCGTCAAAGGCGTCCGTATTGCGGCGCAGGGTCCATTCGTCGTCCCCGCCCCCGTCGATGTAGTGAAACAGCGGTGCGGGCAGCGCCCGTTTCGCGCCCTCACGGAATTGCATTACATTCGTCACCTTGTCGAAGCGCGCCATTTCACGTCCTTTCACGTTTCGGGGAAATGCGGCGGGTGCCACCACCTGCGTTATTCCCAAACGGTTGCGTGCATCGTAAGGGTATCCGGCCCCTGGAGGAAAGAACCGCCATGAAATTTGTAACCGCTGCCCAGATTGACCAGAACATCATGCTTGATGCCGCCAATGATGCGTTCAGCGACTATGTGCTGCCCAGCCCCGCCGTATCGCGAGCGGCATGGGACGAGATGATGCATCAACGGGGCCTCAATCTGGAACTCACGTGGCTCGCCATGGAAGGAGACGCCGTGGAGGCCTATTGGCTGGTCGGGACCGAACCCAAGACGCGCCCGGGCGAAAGCTATGGCATTTCCGTGGGCACCCGTCCGCGCGCCAGGCGGCAGGGGCTTTCACGCCAGCTTTGGCAGCATGTCGCGGGCGGGCTTCGCGACCATGGCTATGCGGGGCACGTTCTGGAAGTGATTGAAACCAATACCCGCGCGGTGCCGCTCTATGAGGGATTGGGGTTCGAGAGGTTGCGCCACATTGAATGTTTCAAGGGGGCCGCGCCGCAAGACCCGCCCGCCTCGGGGATCAGCTTCCGCGACGTTGAAATTGAAGTTGCCGAATCGCTGGGCGCGCCCTGGCGGGAGTGGCAGCCGACCTGGCAAAACGACATTGCCGCCGTGCGGAACTTGCGAGAGACAATGGCCGCAACGCTGGCGTTCGATGGGGAAGAGCCTGTCGGCTTCGGCTTTTTCCACAAACCTTATGGCCAGGTGGTGCAAATCGCCCTGCGGCCCGATGTGCGCCGCAAGGGGATTGCGCGCGCGCTGATCGCCCATTGGGCAAAGGCCCATGGCACAGAGGTTATGACCGTCCTGAATATTCCTGACACGGACAAAGCCTCCCTCGCCCTGTTCCGGGCGCTGGGGTGGCGGAACTACGTCAATCAGTTTGAGATGCGCGCCGCGCTCTAGCTCGCGTTGCGTTGCCCATCAGCAGGGGCTTCGTCTGCGCCGCCTTCATTGGCGAACTCATCCGTCGAGAGCCCTTTAAGCTCCTCGGTCAGCCCGCGCAAAGCATCATAGATCGCTGAAAGCTCGTTCTCTTCCGGCGCGGGGGTTTGCGATACGCGCGTACCCGGAGGCGTCATCGCCGTATCCGGTTCAGTGCGCCCGAACAGGCTCTTGCGCATGGGCGTCTTGCCTGTGCGCGCGATCTGGCCCGACAATCCATCGATGCGCGTTTTCATATCCGCCGACATGTCGCGCATAATGATCGACAGGCGATCCTGATGCCGCACCAGCGTTTCCATCACTTCATCAAGCTGATGGCGGGTGCCGCGCGCATCGGCGTGCCGCAGACGAGAGGAAACGCTTGCGAGCCCGTCACGCAGGGCAAGTGCCATAGCCTGTTGCGCCTGGCCCATACGCGTTTGCACTTCTTCCATGCTGGCGATCTGTTCCATGAGCTTGGGGGAAGAACGCGTTTCGCGTTCCGCGACTGTCTTGGCAAGCGCACGAAGCTCAAACACCATCTCCCGCGCAGTTTCGTCGAGTTTTTCTAGCCGCGGGTCGACCAGCGCCGTCACATCGGTTTGCGGCACGACGCGGGCGTCGCCCTCGATTGCGCCGCTGGGCAGATTGGCGAGTTGACCCTGGACATCGCCCAAGACGGTAACGAGGTTTTGCGCGGCTTCGTTCTGCGCCGTGATCTTTGAATTCAGACGATCGGACAAATCGAGCAGACCCGTCGCAATAAGGTGTTCGAAGGAACCGTTCTGGTTCTCGATCTTTTCGCCCAATTGATAGACAGCGTTCGACAGCGAGCGCTGGGACGTGAGCGCCTGATCTTCGAACGACCGAGTGAGATGCGTGACCGCCTGGCCCATCTCGTTGCGCAGCGCGCCGAGGACGGGCGAAAGATCCACAGGCGATTCCACCCGCTCGTTAATGGTCTGCAATTGCGTGTCGAGGCGAGCAATGCTGGCCGCCAAGGTTTCCACCGTGTCGGAGACCGTGCGGCGTTCCTTCTCGAATGTCACATGCATGCCTGTGAGGTCGGAGGTCACGCCGCGTAGCACATTGGCTTCGTCGACAAAAGCGGATTGGGCCTCGCCCAGCACGTCCTGAACGGCGGCAAGACGGGCGCTGAGTTCCCCGGCAATTGCGCCGCCCTTGCCTTCGAAGTTTTGCATTTGCGCGCTGAGGGCGGTGAGTTCGCCCGCCAGCTGTTCGAGCTGTGCCGGAAGCCCGCCCGCATTGCTTTCCAGCCCCTGCGCCAATGCCTCGACGCGCGCGCCAGTTTCCGACATTTGCGCAATCATCTCAGCGGCCTGTTCCCGCAGAGCGTTGCGTTCGCTCTGCCAATGGGCACGGTCAGCCTCTGCCTCAGACAGCACGGAAAGGCGCGACGTGCGCGCGGCTTCGGCTTCCTTGGCCATGAGCGCCGTGGCCGCATGGGCGGTCTTGCCCACATCGCCGAAGGTGTCGACGGCTTTGGTGATGCGGCCCGCGGCACGCTCGATGGGCGGGCCCGCGCGATCGGTAAGCCCCTGCAGATGCGCAAGCGCTTGATCGAGGGTGCTGATCTGCCCGTCGAGGGTTTCGAGTTTGGCAGCCAGCGCTTCCCGCGCCCGTTCGCTGGAGGTGTTGAGCGCGTGCTGTTCCCCGCGCCAGGCGGCGGTGATGTCGGTCAGCTCGTTCGAGACATGCGTCACGCGCGCGCCGGCGGTGGCGGTGGATTCCGACAGATGTTCCGACGTCGCGCGCAGCCGTTCAAGCTCACTGCGCATGGTCTCTGCAAGATTGGTCATCTCAAGGCGCCAATCGCCTTCGGTGGTGGCAAGGCTGCGGCGCGTGCCTTCAAGTTCGCCCGCGAGCTTCAACACTTCCTCGCCCGCCTCGGTGAGGGTGCCGAGCCGCCCGGCGGTTTCCGCGATCGTTTCATCCAGCGCGCCTTCGATGCGCGTCAGCGCCTCGCGGCCCTGATCGGCGATGCCGTCGGAGGATTGCGAGAGATTTTGCGCCGAGCCGCGCAGATCCGTGACCGCGTCGGTGATGTGCTGCAGCGCCGTGTCGACCGCTTCCGCGCTCGCCCCTTCAAGGCGCAGGCGCAGGGCGCCGTCGGCGCCGACGGTTAGAATGCGTCCCGCCTGAAGCTGGGTCCGACGCAGATCATCGGCGACCCGCGCCACCATGCCGATCTCGTCCGCCCGGTCCGTTTCCGGCAGGGACCAGTCTTCCTCGTCCGCCATCAGGCCTTCGAGGTTTTCAGCCAGCTGCCGCAAGGGCCGCCGGATATTGAGATGAAGCAGTAGAGCGCCAAACCCCATAATAAAGACCGCCGCCCCCAGCGCGAGAGAGGTAATCCAGCGCTGTAAGGTCAGCACCTGGAGTGCCTCACGCGTCTGCAAGCGCTGCTCACTCACCTGGAATTCCGTATAGGCCGCATCAAAGGCCGAAAGATCGCCCGCGTATCCAACCGCAATGGCGGGGGCGTTCGCCTCCCCCGTCTGAAGCGTAGCGAGCGCGAGGCGCCCTTCGGCAATACGGCCGCGCACAATTTCGCCAAAGCGATGGGCGAAGGGCTCAGCCCCAAACTGCGCGAAGTCATCCGCCGCGACTTGGGCCTCGTCCAACACCGCTTCCATGGCGGTCAAATCTTCCGCCGCGCCCTCGCCGCTGGCGGCATAGCTGAGAAGCTGGCCCGCAAAGCCCGCGCGCCCCAACAGGCGGTCAATTTCCATGGCCGTCGCCGCGCGGGTATCGGTTCGCGCCGCCGCAGCAGTTAGCTGATCGCGCGCCTCGATCCCCATGGTGTTTGTTACCGCTGCCGCGGCCACCAGAAGAATGAAGAGAAAGACCGCCCCGGCCACCAGAAATCGGCCGGTTAGTGTGAGGGAGGTCACCTTGTTCGTCGGCATAGCGCATACCCCAGAAGCGAGATCATGAACGGGCAATAGGGATTGCCCCATCTTCGGCCCGGGAAAACCCGCGGAAAACAGGGAAATCGTCTTGCCCTAACGGTCGTCGCTTCGGGTTAATAGCTTGTTAACAATGGTAAAGAGAACAGGGCAGCCGATGGCCGCCCCCCCTGCCTGACCTGAGGCGCGGGCACGACCAGATCCGCATAGGGGTTCACAATCGGATTGGCATATTCCTGCATGCTGACCGGCGTGATGATTGATCCATTGTCGTCGATGCCGCCCACGGCGGTGACCACCGTCGTCTGCACCGTCGAGGCAACTCCGGGTCAGCCGACGCGTTCGACCAAAGGCACGCGGCGCGGGCGGGAATAGAACCGGTCGGTCAATTCCACATTGTCGGTCAGGAAGTAGCCCACCAGCGTGGTGTGGAGATAGCGCACATCGACAACCACAACGCTCGCCCCGCTGGTCAAAATGCCGTCGGGCAGATCGCCAACGGCAAAATTTCCCGCACCGCCATTAAAACTATCGGACCAGTCGACTTCCGCACGCCCATTGTTGTCAATGACGCTGGTGACGGTGACGGAAAAATCATCCGAGGGAAAAGGTTGCAGTAGAGCCTGGCCAATAGAAAAGATATCCGACAGTTCATCATCTGTGACCTCGATGTCCTGGGCCACCAAGTCGGCAATCGCACTCGTCACGGTGGTAACCTTGCGATCGATGATCATGATATTCGACACTTCCACGCTGGCGAAAAACAGGACAATCATGATCGGCGCGATGAGGGCAAACTCCACCGCGGCGATGCCTTCCTGTGCCTTTGCAAACTGTCGCCAGAATCTCATCGGCTTTATCCTCATGACCCACCCAAAACGCTGCCAAAGGGTTCGTTCCGGAAGGCTGTGCTGGCCGAAAGCAGCCGTTGCTTGCCGTCATTCATGTTGGCCATCACAAAGCCCACACCCGGAGTAAAGACATCCCAGGCATAAAAGGCGCGGATCATAACGATGTCGCCCGCGTGGCCGATGTCATAGTTCGGCGTGGCGGTGAAGTCGCCATTTTCATCGATTGGCTCGCTGAATTCGACCGATGAGAAATTGTCGAAGGTTTCGACCTCGATGGTCAGGTTTTCGCAGTCGAGCATCATGTCGATCTGGGCGCAGAGCTCATCCTTGAATTGGGCCGCCGTCATATCCATCTGCTGCGCCTGCCCCGTGCGGATGTAGCGCGAGACCTCAAGCAACCCGTTTTCAAGGGTGACGGAGGCAAAGAAGATCATGGTGGATTCAATCACCGCAAAAATCAGCGCAAAGAAAGGACCGGCAATCAATGCGAACTCCACAGCCGTGGCGCCCGAAGCATTGCGGTGGAAACGCTTTATCAATTTTTTCAGCGATCGGCCGAACATAGCGATCAACCTCGTAAACGCAAATCGGACCGATACTATGCCTCGCCGCCTGTAAAGGTTTCGCAAAGGAGATTGGTAAACTTTTCCCTACCTACAGACAATTCCCATCAAACTGATGCGGCTTCTCTAAGCCCCCGTTAAGACCCGTCCCCGATAATAGGGAAGACCAAATCGGTCCTTCTATTTGTCATGGAGACAGAGCATGTGGAGTTTCTTCTCAGAAATGCGCTCGGGACTGCAGCGATTCTGGAGGGCGGCAAACGGCAACACCGCCATGATGTTTGGGCTGATGCTCATTCCTGTTGTCATTTCGACGGGGGCGGCAATTGACGGCTCGCGAGCATTGATCGTTCGTGCGCGTCTGGCCGAAGCGCTTGACGCCGCCGGTCTCGCCGTGGGGGGCGCCACAGAGCTGAGCCAAGAGGACATGGAGCAATTGGCGCAGGACTTTTTTGACGCCAACTATCCTGAAACGGCCATGGGCATTGCAGGGACGCTGAACGTGTCGATCACCGGCGACGTCATTGACATGAGCGCCTCGGCGACCGTGCCGACCACGATCTTGCAGCTCGCCCACATCGACCACGTCAATGTGGCGGTGAGCAATCAGATCACCCGCGAGTCCACCGGCCTTGAAGTCGTGCTTGTGCTCGACAATACGGGGTCCATGGCGTCGAACGGCAAGATCGGCGCCCTGCGCACGGCCGCGCGGGATCTGATCAATATCCTGTTCGGGGACGAGCCTAATCCAGAACTGGTCAACGGCGGCTTGGTGCCCTTTGTCACCGGGGTCAATATCATGGCCGACGGCGCCTTTGACATGAGCTGGATCGATGTGGACGCGGAATCCGAATACCACGGCGAAAACTTTGACGAGGAAAACGGACACCGGGTCAGCCATCTCGATCTCTTTGACCGGATTCGCAACGCCACCTGGCGGGGCTGTGTCGAGGCGCGCCCCTATCCCTATGATGTAAACGACGCGGCCCCGGACCCGAGCAACCCCGATACACTTTTTGTGCCCTATTTCTGGCCGGATGAACCTGATTCGGGAAGAGGGTACAACAACAACTATCTCAATGACCGAATTAGTCGGCGGGACAGGCGCCGCATGTCCAGCGCCGATAGGCAGCGCGATCTTCGTAGTTACGCCAATCGAAACGGAAGTATCGATGAAACGCCCCAATATACGAGCGGCCCGAACATGAGCTGCCCGGATCCGCTGACGCCGTTGACCAATGACCGCGACCTTCTGCTTGATCGCATCGCCGACATGGAACCATGGCAAAACTCCGGCACCAATATCGCCCACGGCCTGTCCTGGGGCTGGCGCGTCCTGTCACCAAGCGAGCCCTTCACCGAGGGCGCGGCCTATAGCGATCGCGACACGCAAAAGGCGCTGATCCTGTTGACGGACGGGGTGAATACGCTTTGCTGTCAGAGCAGTTCACACAACCGATCCGACTATGGCGGCTATGGGTATGTCGCAACAGGTCGGCTGGGCACCACCAGTCCCTATACTGGCCCCAACATTGTCAACGACCGCGTTGAGGAGCTGTGCGAGAACATCAAGGCCGAGGGCATCCGGCTCTATACGATTACGTTCCAGGTCAATGACTCGGAGTTGTCGGACCTCTTCGAGAGCTGCGCTACTTCGCCGGATCTCTACTTCAACTCACCGTCGAACGAGGACCTGCAGAACGTGTTTCGCACCATCGGGCGGGACCTGTCGAACCTGCGCCTCAGCCGCTAACAGGGCAACGCATCCAAATCCCTGAAGGGGCCGGGCGGCCGGCCCCTTTTTTTATTCTGCTGCATGCCCTCCAACAACGTCACAAAAAAAGGGCTCCCGGAAGGGAGCCCTTTGATTTGTCCTGGCGTTGCTGTGCGCTTAGTTGCTTTCGTCGCCCAGGCTCATGCCCGTACCCGTCAGCGTTTGCCAATCACCCGACTGAGTGCTGATCTCGCCCGCTGCGCTCGGCTCGTCGCCCGGGTGCAGTACGCGAACACAATTGTTGTTGCACACATAGTTGATCGAAGATGCTCGGGCGCCCGCCTCGCCGCCCGTATGCAGGGTCAGCCCACCGCGCCACGTGTCCGTCACGCTGAGGTCGATGTTCATGAGCTCGACCCCGTCGGCGTCGAGAACCGTCACATCCGTATTGCCGAACAGGCGGCCGTGAAGCACCAGAGTGCTGCCGTCCACCAGGGTGACATCCGCCACCATCGGGTTGCCCACGATGATCGCCGCCGGCGCCCCATCGATGTGCACGACGCTTGTTTCATTCATCGGCACATTCACTTGCGCGGCAAGCGCCGGCACGGAAACGGCCGAAAGCAATGCACCGGCGATCAGGAATTTCAGTTTCATAGTCTTCTCCCCCGCTGTAGGCGGCCTTCAATCCAGGGGCCATCATGCCTGTAAGGAGTAAATGTCTTCTCAACGAAACAGATCGTCTTTGAATGGCGAACGGGAGCCGCACACATTCTATATAGGGCTGTGTTTCACCCCGCCCGGGGGCCGAAATTAGATACAATTTGAACTAAGTTGTATTTGAGGTTTAATTTAAATCTATACAGTATCATTTCCGATCTATTCCAAAAAAATACTTGGGTGCGGCGCGATTTTAATCTGTTCGTAAGACCTCTCCCTCATAGTGACATCATCCGCTGAAGGACAGTTCGTCCCGAGGCGGTAGGTGCTGAAGAGTAAAAAAATGGGAGTACTTACCATGACCTTTGTTTCTCGTTTCGTGAAAGACGAATCCGGTGCGACCGCCATTGAATATGGCCTCATTGCGGCTGGTATTGCCGTTGCCATTATTGGTGTGTTGACCACGCTGGGCACGAACCTGACCGGCACGTTCACGTCGGTTGCGGACTCGATGTCCTAATAGTCGACTTACTCACGGCGCCGTTCCCCGGCCTTGGGCTTTGTGTCCAGGGTCGGGGCAACGGCCCGGGAGTTTCGACACTAACTTCCTCGAAATCAATTTGTGTTGGAGTTCCGTCAAACGTTTTTTTGGGGTTAGTTGGGGGATGACCGATGGCTGAAGTTGCCGTCTTTTGGATACTACCTGCTGCGTTTCTGGTTGCAGCATTTTTGGATATCACCCGCTATACGATTCCAAATTGGCTGACCGCCGGAATTGCGCTCGCCTTCCCTCTCGTGGCCCTTTGGGCCGGCCTTCCCCCCATGGTTATTCTGGTCCATCTCGGCGTCGGGATCTTCGCGCTGGGCCTGGGCATGATGTTTTTCGCCCTCGGTTGGTTGGGGGGCGGGGACGCCAAACTTGTTGCGGGCGCCGCCCTTTGGGCCGGTCCGACCGCTGTCTGGGCCTTCGCCCTGACCGCCGCCCTCGCTGGCGGAGTCCTCACAGTCTTTCTGATTTTCTTTCGCAAGCTGCCGCTGCCCCCCTTTCTGGCATCTCAGAAATGGATCGCGCGCCTGCATGACCACAATGGCGACATCCCCTATGGGGTGGCGCTGGCTGCCGGGGCGATCTACGCCCTGCCGCTCATGACCCTTAGCCAGGCTCTAACCATGTGACCCGATGGGTCCACCGTATACGGATTAACAAAATGATAACGAAGTCATTGACGCCGCTCGGAAAATTCCGGGCGGCGCTCTTCGTTGTTAAGACTAATTTGATTCACTTTGTGCATTCTGCGCCCAAGGCCAAAGGGGCACAGATGGCAATCCAGGGGGAGACAACCCGATGAACGTTGTACGTATTTCGATCCTGGCACTCGCACTAGTCGCGGCAGGCGTTGCTGCCTTCCTCGTGCGGGGGCTAATGGCAGAAAACCAGCGACAGGCAACGGTTACGGCCAGTGCGCCGGTGATCGAGACGGTTGGGGTTCTTGTTGCCGGCCGTGTCATCAATCCGGGCGAGACAGTGCGCTCGGGCGACCTGCGCTGGCAGCAATGGCCGCGCACCGCAGTGACCGAGGGCCAGATTACCGAAACGGTACAACCCAACGCCCGCTCCGATTATCAGGGCAGCGTGGCGCGCCGGTTGTTCAGCTCGGGCGAACCTGTCGTGCCGGGCGCTCTGGTGCAGCCGGGGACGGCGGGCCTGATGGCCGCGCTCGTTTCGCCGGGCATGCGTGCCATGGCGGTGTCGGTCTCTGATGAAAATTCCGCCGGCGGGTTCATTCTCCCCGGCGACCGGGTGGACGTGGTGGTCACGCGCGAAACAGGCGAAGACCGCTCCAGCCGCTCCTATGTCAGCGAGACGGTGCTTTACAACGTCCGCGTCCTGGCCATCGACCAAGTCTTTGACGAAGACGTCTCGGGCGGGGCCATGGTGGGCGACACCATCACGCTGGAGCTGACGCCAGGACAATCGGAAACGCTGGCGCTCGCGCAGGCGATTGGCGATGTCAGCCTCGCGCTTCGCAGCTTTGCGGACTCCATGGCCCAGGAAGGCGACGACACAACGCCGGAATTCCTGACCGCGGGCGCGCAAAGCAACAGCCAGATCACAGTGGTACGCAACGGACTAGAGACCCGCGTGCGGGTTCAGGGGGGCGGACGATGAGCCGGTTTAACTTCAACAAAGCCGCAAAAGGTATCGCGGTGGGCATTGCCCTGGGGCTGCTGAGTGGCGCCCCTGCCTTTGCCCAGGACAACCCCATGTTCGTGACCATTCACGAAGCGGGCTCCGGCCATACCGCGCGGACCATTACGATCCCCCACAACAAGTCGGTGATCGTGGAACTGCCGGTGGATGCCGCCGATATTCTGGTGACCAACCCGGAAGTCGTCGATGCCATCGTGCGCACGCCGCGCCGGACTTACCTGATGGGCAAGACTGTGGGTCAGACCAACGCGTTCTTCTTTGACAGCCGCGGTCGCCAACTGCTGGACCTTGAAATCCGTGTCGAACGGGATCTGGGCCCGCTCAATGACTTGTACAGTGAGCTGCTGCCCAGTTCGCGGATCGACGTGAACGCCATCAACGACAACCTGGTGCTGACCGGCTTCGTGCCCAATGCCGTCGCCGCCGATCAGGCGCGCGATCTGGCGGGCCGTTTCGTCGGCAACCCCGATGCGATCCTGAACATGCTGAACATCGAAGCCAACGAGCAGGTTCAGCTGCAGGTCCGCGTCGTCGAAATGCAACGCAACCTCGCCCGTCAGTTGGGTGTGGATCTGGCAGCGGCCTTTAACGGCAGCAACATCGCCTTTTCGCCGTTGACCTCGAACCCCTTTGCCATCGCGGGCGCGGCCCTCGGCGGTCTTGGGTTCTCAAACACGACGGACCGCTCCTTCCGCTGGACCTTTGACGGCGATACGCCGAATGAGTTCCTGGACGGTTCGATCCGTGCCTTTGAACGCAACGGCCTGGTGCGGACCCTTGCCGAACCGAACCTGACCGCCATCTCGGGGGAAAGTGCAAGCTTCCTCGCCGGTGGTGAGTTCCCGGTTCCCACGGGCCGCGACAGCGAAGGCAACTCGACCATCGAGTTCAAACCCTTCGGTGTGGGCCTGGGTTTCACGCCGGTGGTTCTGGACGAAGGCCGCATCTCGCTGCACATCAACACGGAAGTGTCTGACCTTTCGAGCGAAGGCGCCCTGCAGATCAATTCGACCACTTATGTCGATCCCGACAGCGGTGAAGTGACGGTCATTCCGGGCGCCACGGTGCCGGGCCTGACGGTGCGCCGCGCGGAAACCACGGTGGAACTGCCCTCGGGCGGCAGCATGGTGATCGCGGGCCTTCTGCAAGATTCGACCCGCCGCAGCATGTCCGGTGTGCCCTGGGTGATGGACACCCCGGTGCTGGGCGCGCTGTTCCGGTCCGAAGACTATCAAAACGACGAAACTGAACTGGTGATCATTGTGACGCCTTATCTGGTTGACCCCACCTCGATGAGCGAGCTGGCGACACCGGATCTCGGTTACGTCCCTGCGAACCCGATCGACAGCACCCTTCTGGGCCGCCTGAACGCCACCTATGCGGTGGGTGAAGGGGCCGAGGGCCGCCGTCTTCAGGGTCCCGTCGGATACATTGTGGAGTAAGGCCATGACCATGATCAAAAAACTTGCGCTTGGCGCATCCTGCATCGCCTTCGCCGCACTGGCGGGCTGCGGATCATTCCCTGGAACGACCAATCCTCATCTGGTCATGCAGGCCGAGGAAGCTCACCCCATTACGGTGCGCGCGACCCAGGCTGAAATGCAGATCGCGGTGAGCCCGCAATCGGCGGCGCTTCCCCGCATGGATGAAACACGGCTGCGCGCCTTCGCCGCGTCCTTCCGCACCCGCGGACATGGGCCGCTGGTGATCGACGTGCCGTCGGACACACCGAACTCCATGGCGGCGACGCAAGTGCTCGCCGACGTTCAAGCGGTTCTGCGTGATGAAGGTCTGCATCCGGACGCGGTCCAGTCGCGGCCCTATCACACCTCGGACAACCCGGAATGGGCGCCCCTGGTGTTGCACTTCACCCGCTATGAGACCGAAGCGTCCCCTTGCGGTGAGTTCGATCAAAGCTACACGCACCGCTTCAACGGCAATCCCACGCCGAACTGGGGCTGTGCCACGCAAAACAATCTCGCCGCGATGATTTCGGAACCTGCCGATCTCGTCACCCCGCGCGACATGACCCCGGCGAACGCCGCCCAGCGCAGTGAAATGCTGGAACGGTACCGGGCCGGTCGCGACACCAACAGCCAGCGCTCGGGTGCCGACAACGCATCTGTCGCTACCGACGTTCAGTAGTCAGAGGAGAGGCTCACATGGCCGAACATGCAAAAGATCTGACGCCCGGCGACGAAGATACCTTCGCCGATACGGGCAGCGTTGCCGATCAGGCGGCGAAACTGACGGCGGAGATTCCCGCCCCTGTGGAACCGCAACCGGAAGCAACGCAAGTACGCCCCGTGCCGCGAATCAGTATCGACTGCTTCTGCGACAACCCGGACACAGGGACCACCCTGCAACGGGCCGCGGACGACCGCCGGCTGAGCCGGACCCACACGACCATCTATATGGGCGGCATTGATGCGGCGATCGATCATTACGACAGCCGCGCCACCCCCAACCTGATCGTTGTGGAAACGCGCGACCCGAAGGTGGACATTCTTGACGGCCTGGAACGGCTGGCCGAACGCTGTGACGCGCAGACGAAAGTCATCGTGATCGGCGGCAGCAACGACATCGTGCTCTATCGCGAGCTGATGCGGGCGGGCGTGAGCGACTATCTGATCGCGCCCCTTTCGCCGCTGCAGTTCATCGACTCGATCTCCTCGCTTTATGTGGACCCGAACGCGGCCCCCATCGGCAAGGTCATCGTTTTCGTGGGTGCCAAGGGCGGCGCCGGCGCGAGCACCGTGGCCCACAATGTGGGTTGGCTGATTTCCGAGGAAGTGGAAGACGACGTGACCATCGTTGACTTCGACGTGGCCTTCGGCACGGCGGGGCTCGACTTCAATCAGGAACCACCGCAAGGGGTTTCCGACGCGCTCGCTTCGCCTGAACGGCTTGACGACGTTCTTTTGGATCGGCTGCTTGCGAAATGCACCGACCACCTGAACGTTCTTGCCGCCCCGGCCGCGCTCGACCGCGATATGGAAATTGATCCCAGCGCCTATGAATCGGTGCTGGATGTGGTGCGCCAATCGTGCCCGGTGGTCATTGTTGACCTGCCGCACGTGTGGTCGGCCTGGGCCAAGCAAGTGCTGGTCGCCGCCGACGAAGTGGTGCTGGTGACCTCGCCGGATCTTGCCGGGCTGCGCAATACAAAGAACCTCGCCGACCTTCTGGTTCTGGCGCGGCCCAATGATGCGCCGCCGCGCATCGTGTTGAACCAGTGCGGCCTGCCGAAACGTCCTGAAATTCTGGCCAAGGATTTCGCCGACGCCGTGGGCCGTGACGTCATCGCCAATGTTCCGTTTGACGCCATGCTGTTCGGCACGGCTGCAAACAATGGGCAGATGGTGGGTGAGCTGAAAGCCGACGCCAAACCGACCGAAGAGTTGCGCAACCTGGCGCAAACACTGACGGGTCGTAAAGCGGCGATGAAGCAAAAGCCGGGCGTGCTGTCGAAATTGGTCGGGCGCAAATCCTGATCTTGAGTTGTTAGGGGTAGATGGTGTTTGGGAAACGGGTACAAGGTGCAGCGCAGACCGCAGCTCCGGAAGTCGTAAAAAAAGCGACACCGGCAGCCCCCGCGACTGCGCCTAAAGCACCGCCGAAGAAAGAGCGGGACGCACCCGCCATTCCCGGACAAGGGGCAAAGGTTTCCGTCAAGGACGGATCCTCCGCGCCGCGTTCGGAAGACTACTATGCGGTGAAGCAATCCATCTTCGCCGCCTTGATCGACACGATCGACCTGGGTCAGCTCGCGCAGTTGGACCAGAAGAGCGCGCGCGATGAAATTCGTGACATCGTTACAGAAATCATCACCCTGAAAAACGTGGTGATGTCGGTCAGCGAGCAGGAAAACCTGCTCGAGGACATCTGTAACGACGTTCTGGGTTATGGCCCGCTCGAACCCCTGCTCGCCCGCGACGACATTGCCGATATCATGGTCAATGGCGCGGGCCGTGTATTCATCGAAGTGGAAGGCAAGGTGGAGCTGACGCCCATCCGTTTCCGCGACAACACGCAGCTGATGAACATCTGTCAGCGGATCGTGAGCCAAGTCGGCCGCCGGGTCGATGAATCAAGCCCGATCTGTGACGCCCGTCTGCAAGACGGCTCTCGTGTGAACGTGATTGCCCCGCCGCTGTCGATCGACGGGCCCTCGCTCACCATTCGTAAGTTTAAGCGCGACAAGCTGACCCTCAAGGACTTCGTGACCTTTGGCTCGATCAACGAGGCGGGCGCGGAGATTCTGGGGATCATCGGCGCCGCGCGCTGTAACGTCCTGATCTCCGGCGGTACGGGTTCCGGTAAGACGACCTTGCTGAACTGTATGACCGGTTTCATCGACGTCACTGAACGCATCATTACCTGCGAAGACGCGGCTGAGCTGCAGCTGCAACAGCCGCACGTGGTGCGTTTGGAAACACGGCCCGCGAATATTGAGGGGTCAGGCGAGATTTCCATGCGCGATCTCGTGAAGAACTGTCTGCGGATGCGTCCTGAACGCATCATCGTGGGCGAAGTGCGTGGCCCGGAGGCCTTTGACCTCCTCCAGGCCATGAACACCGGTCACGATGGCTCGATGGGAACGCTTCACGCCAACTCCCCGCGCGAAGCCATGTCGCGTCTTGAAAGCATGATCACCATGGGCGGGTTCAGCCTGCCGTCGAAAACCATTCGCGAGATGATTTGCGGGTCGATCGACGTGATCATTCAGGCCGAACGTCTGCGCGATGGGTCGCGCCGTATTACGCATGTAACCGAGGTCCTGGGCCAGGAAGGCGACGTGATCATCACGCAGGACCTTCTGCTCTATGACATCGAAGGGGAAGAAAACGGCAAGATCACCGGGCGCCACCGCGGCACCGGGATTGCCCGTCCTGCCTTCTGGGATCGCGCACGTTATTTCAATCTGCACGGCAAGCTGGCGAACGCGCTCGACCGTCTGAACGGAGAGATCTAATCCATGTCGTCGACCATCATTCTGATTCTTCTGCCCATGCTGGCGCTCTTGACTGTGGCGGGGCTCGGCTATGCCTTCACCGGCCCGACCACCGGCACGTCGTCGGCGGCCAAGAAACGCATTCAGAGCGTCAAGCAAGGCGCGGCAGTTTCCGGCCATCAGAACAAGGCACAGCAAAAGGAACGCGACCGCCGCAAGACGGTGCAAAAGACGCTGAAGGAACTCGAAGAGCGCCAGAAGCAGGAAAAGGCGAAGATCTCGCTGGAAACGCGGATCGAACAGGCGGGCCTCAAGTTTTCACCCATCGTCTTTTGGCTGATCTCGCTTGGTTGCGCCCTTTTTACTTGGTTCATGCTGGCGAACAGCGGCCTGCATATCTCGGTTGCCGCCGCAGGCGGCGCGGCGGCGGGTCTGGGCCTGCCGCGCTGGTTCCTGGGCTATCTGACCCGGCGTCGTCAAAAAATCTTTCTTCTGGAATTCGCCAACGCACTCGATGTGATCGTGCGCGGCGTGAAAGCAGGCCTGCCGCTTTCGGAATGTCTGAACATCGTGGCGCGCGAAAGCCCCGATCCGGTGGGGGCTGAGTTCCGCCGCGTGGTCGAAGGCTCGCGCGTGGGTGTGACACTGGAAGACGGTCTGCTGCGCATGTATCAGCGCATGCCGGTGCCGGAAGTGAACTTCTTTGTCATCGTGCTGTCGATCCAGCAAAAGTCGGGCGGTAACCTCAGCGAGGCGCTGGGCAACCTGTCCAAGGTTCTGCGCGATCGGAAACTGATGCGCGGCAAGATCCAGGCGATGTCGTCGGAAGCGAAAGCTTCGGCGGGGATCATCGGGTCACTGCCCCCGGGCGTGATGGCGCTTATCTACATCTCGACGCCGTCCTACATCCAGGTGCTGTTTACCAGCCAGGTCGGCAACATCATCGTGATTGCGGGTGCCTGTTGGATGGCGCTGGGCATCCTGGTGATGAAAAAGATGATCAACTTCAACTTCTAGAACTGGGGCGGACAAGACATGTATTCGATCATCAAGCTTCTTTCCGATCCGCAGTTCTATGCCGTGATCCTGACCGCCGCGGCCGTGTTCGCGACGATCCTCACGTTCGCCTTGCCGCTGCTCCAAGGCGACAAGCTGAACGCGCGGCTGAAGTCCGTGGCCTCGCGGCGCGAAGAGTTGCGCCTGAAGAGCCGTGAAGCCCTTATCGCGACAGAGCAAAAGCGGAACCTGCGCAAAAACTCCAAGGGCCTGTGGGACGATATTGCCGACAAGATCAATCTTGAAAAGATGATGGAAGCCCCCGGCACACGCCAAACGCTGGCGAACGCCGGTCTGCGCGGACAGGGCCCCTACCTTGCCTATATGTTCATTCGCTTCTTTGGGCCGTTCATCCTTGCCACACTGGGGGCGATCTATGCCTTCGTGCTGGTGCGCGGTGAAATGGCGATGGTGATGAAATTCGCCATTCCCTTTGGCGGCTTTGCGGCGGGCTATTATTTGCCGCAACTGCTTTTGCGCAATTTGATCGAGCGGCGGCAGCAATCGATCCAGCGTGCCTTTCCTGACGCGCTCGATCTGCTTCTGATCTGCGTTGAATCGGGCATGTCCGTCGAAGCGGGCTTTGCTCGGGTCGCCGCGGAAATGGGGACGCAGTCGCCGGAACTCGCCGAGGAAATGGCGCTCACAAATGCTGAGCTTTCGTTCCTTCCGGACCGAACGCACGCTTATGAAAACCTCGCCACCCGAACGGGCCTGGATGGCGTGAAGGCCGTGACCACCTCGCTGATCCAGGCTGAACGCTACGGCACCCCCGTGGGGACCGCCCTGCGCGTGATGGCAGAGGAAAACCGCTCCATGCGGATGCAGGCGGCGGAAAAGAAAGCGGCCGCGCTTCCCGCGCAGCTGACGGTCCCGATGATCGTCTTCTTCCTGCCGGTGCTCTTTATGGTGATCCTGGGCCCCGCGGCGATGCGTTTTTTCGACAGCCAATAAGTCAAAGCAACAGACAAACAAAAAGGGCGCTTCCGACCGGGAGCGCCCTTTTTTATTCGCTGTATTATGTGACGAGGCTTACTCGCTCGCGCCTGCGTCGCCGCCTTCAAGGTCTTCCCAAGTGTCGTTCTGGGTCAGCATGGCGCGATAGTATTCAACATTGTTCCGCACCGCTTCGGGGGGCAGATCGGCGCGGGCAATCCGTTCGGCCTCGTCAAAGCGGCCCTGAAGGCCCAGCACCAGCGCCAGGTTCTGTCGCATCTGCGGCGTCGCGCTGGGTTCGGCCACCGCCGCCCGCAGCAGGGATTCGGCGCCATCGAGATCCCCATCCAGCGCGCGGCTGAGCCCGTAGTTGTTCAGCACCGTCGCGTTGTTGGGCGATTTGTTGAGCGCATGCTCATAGCTCTGCGTGGCATCGTCGTAACTGCCCGCCTGATCGTGGGCGACCCCTTCAAGGGAATAGAGCTCCCAATTGTCCGGATCGCGGGCAATCGCTTGCGCCAGCGGTTGCAGGGCCTCGCGCCCGCGCCGCGCGTCGATCAGCACGCGGGCAAATTCCGTCATCACCCGAGGGTCATCGGGATGTTCATTGGCGGTGCGCGCCATAAGCGAGCCCGCCTCGTCGAGCGATCCCAGGTGCCGCAAAGCGGTTGAGAACCGGATCGCCATTTCGGCGTTCTGGGGGTCTTCCTCATACCGCGCGCCCCAATAGGTCGCTTGCGACAGCGCATCCCCGGCGAGCGGCGCATCGGGCAAGCTGCTGGCGCTGGCGATTGCCCGCGCGGGCGCTGCCGAGGCCGACGGGCTATCGGTGTCGGTGGTCTCGCACCCCGCAAGGGCAATCGCGCCGGCGAGGGCAAGAAGGGAAACTGTTCTCTTGAAAGACGTGGCGAGCATGGCGAGCCATTCCTTCTGGTCAATCTGATTGGAGTCCACGGGCGCATTCTCCAAAGGGCGCGTCAAGAAACTGTTAACCGCATCCCCTAAGGGCTCCCGCCGCGTTTTGCGCGTTTCCCCGCCTTTTCAGCGCCCCCGCAAGGAGTATAGTCGGTCCATGACGCAGTCCCCTGACAGTTTCCGGCACCGTTTTATGACCCTGACACGGGGATTTCGCGCCTGGCTGCAGGGCCCCGGCGGGCTCGTGCTGGCCGTGGGCACGGTGGCCGTGGCGGCAGGGGCATTGGTGATCGGCATTTTCGTGCTGGCGTCCCGGCCCCAGGACGAACCCGCCGAAGTGTCCGAAGGCATCTTTTTTGAGATCGCCACGGGCTCGGTCACCGGCACTTATTACCCGCTTGGCAATGTCATCGCCTCGGTGATCGCCAATCCCGCGGGCTCGGTGCGCTGCATAGATGTAGCGCGCTGCGGGCCGCCAGGCCTCACCCCCGCCGTGCAGGCGGCCGAGGGATCGGTCAGCAATATCGAAGCGGTGCATGACGGATTCGCCGCCAGCGCCTTTGCGCAAGCCGACGTGGTGAGCCTTGCCTATAACGGTGATCCGCCTTTCGAGACCTCCTATTCCGACTTGCGCGTGATCTCTGGTCTTTACGGGGAATCGCTGCACCTGGTGGTGATGAAAGGCGCAGGCATTGAAACCCTTGCCGATCTGCACGGCCATCGTGTTTCCGTGGACCGGCGCGGGTCCGGCACCTACGGCGTTGCCACCCGCGTCCTGACCGCCATGGGGCTGTCCGCCGCAAACACGGAACTGATTTATGAGCGCCCGGAACGATCCGCCGAAATGCTGCTCGCGGGCGAGATCGACGCCTTCTTCTATGTGGCGGGGTCCCCGGTGCGCGCGGTGCAAGACCTCACAAACCTCAACCTTGTCGCGCTTGTCCCCATCGAGGGGCCGGAAGTGAACGCGCTTATCGCGCGCGAGCCCTATCTCACGGCGGCGACTATCCCCGATGGCACCTATCTCGACATTCCGGAAATTCACACCATCGGCGTGACCGCCTTGTGGATCTGCCGCGACGATGCGCCCTTCGAGCTCGTCTATCGCATCACCCGCGCCTTGTGGAACCCGGCGAACCGGCCATTGCTGGACGCGGGACCGGAACAGGCGCGCATCCTTTCCCCGCGCGATGCCATTGCCGGCGTGCCCATTCCGTTTCATCCGGGCGCCGAGCAGTATTATCTCGAAGCCGGGCTGCTCACCGAAGACTGAGGCGACGCGTTTGATTCGCGAAAGCCTTGCGAATCGGATTTGATCCCATTGTTCCGTAACCGAAAGGATGAAGGCCGTGACTGATCGCCTGACCACACGCCCGGGGAAAAACACCACATCGGTGCGCCCGGTGCTTGCCAAGGATCTTGCCAAGACGTTGAAGGCCCTGCCCGTGGGCGATGCGGCCTGGGCCAAGGCAAACGGCTTTAAGGCGCACGCGGGTGAAATTCTCGCCCTGCCCCGGTCAAAGGGACAAGTGGGGGGCTATCTTTTCGGTCTTGGCAAGGGGGACGAACCCTTCGCCGCCGCGACATTGGGGAGCAAATTGCCGAGCGGCACCTATTGGCTCACCGGGCCGATCCCCGCCGCGACCGAAACCGAAACGGCCTTTGCCTGGCTGATGGGTGGTTACCGTTTTGACCGCTACAAGAAAAAGACTGCGGCGCGCGCGAAGCTTGTGGTTTCCGACCCCTCCGTGGCGGAGGAAGCGGCGCGACTTGCCAGCGCTGTCAGTTTCGTGCGCGATCTCGTCAACACCCCGGCCAACGACATGGGCCCCGATGAATTGGAAGACGCCGCGCGCGCCCTCGCCGCAAGCCATAGCGCAAAAATCAAGGTTGTGAAGGGCGGCCCACTCGAAACCGGGTTTCCCATGATCCATGCGGTGGGCAAGGCCTCGGTGCGGGAGCCTCGCCTGATCGATATGACCTGGGGCCGGGCGAACGCCCCCAAAGTGACGCTGGTGGGCAAGGGCGTTTGTTTCGACACCGGCGGGCTCAATCTCAAGCCCGGTGCCTCCATGGCGATGATGAAAAAGGATATGGGCGGGTCGGCCAATGTGTTGGGCCTGGCGCAACTCATCATGGATGCGGGCATCGATGTGCGCTTGCGCGTTCTCATCCCCGCCGTTGAAAACAGCGTGGACGGCAATGCCTTCCGCCCCGGGGATGTGCTGCAAAGCCACAAGGGCCTGACCGTCGAGATCGGCAACACCGATGCCGAAGGCCGTCTGGTGCTCGGCGACGCACTCTCGCTCGGCGATGAGGATGCGCCGGACCTGCTGATTGATCTTGCCACGCTGACCGGCGCCGCGCGCGTGGCACTGGGCCCCGAACTCCCCGCCTTCTTCACCAATGATGACGGTTTCGCGGGCGAGGTTGCGGCGTCGGGCATGGAAAACCACGATCCCGTGTGGCGCATGCCGCTTTGGCCCGGTTACATGCGCGAGCTTTCAAGCTCCATCGCCGACATCAATCACATTTCGCCGGGGGGACATGCCGGCGCGATTACCGCCGCGCTGTTCTTGTCGCGCTTTGTCGACAAGGCAAAGACCTATGCACACCTCGACATCTATGCATGGAATGAAAAGCCGCGACCGGGTCGCCAGGCGGGCGGTGAAGCGCTTTCTATTCGCGCGCTTTATCATGTGCTCAAATCGCGATACGGTGTAAAAGAGAAATCGGCTGCAGAACCGAAGGTAAAAGCGAAGAAGAAAAGCGCAACGCGGCGTAAGCGCTAGCGCACGGGTCGCGACACAAGTGCCGCGACACAAAAGAGGACGCGGAACATGAAACTGCAATCTCTTGAAGCACTCGCCCTTTGGTCCGACGTGGTCACCAACCTTGTGCGCGCGGACGGCCATGACCTGTCTCAGCGCCAGCTCGCGCTTTTGCTGATCGTCTATCTCACCCCGCCGCCCCACACGGTGCGCGGCATGGCGGAAAAGCTCAACATTTCAAAGCCCGCCATCACGCGCGCCCTCGACACCCTGTCGATCATGGGGCTGGTGAAGCGCAAGCGCGACCCCGCCGACAAACGCAACGTCCTGATCCAGCGTACGGTGAAGGGGTCCATGTACTTGAGTGAATTGTCCGATCAGATAACGTCGGCTGCCGCTCGGTTGGACGCGGAGCCGCGCCTTTCGCTGCTCAAAACCGCGGGCTAGTCCGCCACCACGTCATTGCCGGCCGCTTCCAGGGCAAAAGCCGCCGCCATCAGCGCCTTTGTATAGTCCGCCTGTGGCGCGTCGAAGATGCGATCTGCGGGTCCTTCCTCCACCACCCGCCCGTCTTTCATGACGATCACGTCGTCGGCGAGGGCGCGCACGACCTTCAAATCATGGCTGATGAAGAGATAGGCAAGCCCATGACGCGCTTGCAGATCGCGCAAGAGCTCCACGATCTGCGCCTGCACGGACATGTCGAGCGCGCTGGTGGGTTCATCCAGCATGACAAAGTCAGGCTTCAGGATCATGGCGCGGGCGATAGCGATCCGCTGGCGCTGACCGCCGGAAAATTCGTGCGGGTAGCGGTCCATCATTTCCGGCGTCAGTCCCACTTCCTCGAGCGCGTCGGCAATCCGCGCGCGGCGGTCATCTTTGGCCGGTGCCAGGCCATGCACGTCGAGCCCTTCAGCCACGATATCGCCCACGGACATGCGAGGGCTGAGCGAGCCGAAAGGATCCTGAAACACAATCTGCATGCGCTGGCGCAAGGGCCGCATGTCGCGGGAGTGCAGGTGATTGATGGGCCGGCCTTCAAAGGCGATGCCCCCTTCCGATCCGGTGAGGCGCAAGAGCGCCTGCCCCAATGTGGTCTTGCCCGAGCCGCTTTCCCCCACAATCCCGAGCGTGTGCCCAGCCTTGAGATCGAGGGAAATGCCGTCCACGGCCTTCACATAGCCCACGGTTCGGCGCAGCAGCCCCGCACGAATGGGAAACCAGACTTTCAGGTCTTCGGCTGACATGACCGTCTTGGCCTCGCCTGACTTTTGCGGCGGGCGGCCTTTTGGCTCCGATGCGATCAAGTGCTTGGTGTAGTCATGTTCGGGCGCGCTTAGCACTTTGGCCGTCTCACCCCGCTCCACGATGTTCCCGTCTTTCATGACGCAAACCTGCGGCGCCATTTTGCGCACCACACCCAGATCATGGGTGATGAGCAGCATGGCCATGCCCATTTCGGCCTGAAGGTCCTGGAGCAGTTTCAAAATCTGCGCCTGCACCGTCACATCCAGCGCTGTTGTTGGCTCATCCGCAATCAGGATGTCAGGCTCGTTCGCCAGCGCCATAGCAATCATCACCCGCTGGCGCTGACCACCCGAGAGTTGATGCGGATAGGCGGCGAGCCGTTCCTCTGCGTTTTGCAGACCGACCTTTTCAAGCAATTCTAGCGACCGGGCGCGCGCGGCTGCTTTGGGCAGGCCCTGGTGGAGTTCCAGAACCTCTCCCACCTGATGGGCGATGGTTTGCAGCGGATTGAGGGAGCTCATGGGCTCCTGAAAGATCATGGAAATGCGGTTGCCGCGCACCTTGCGCAATGTCGCTTCGGACGCACCAAGGAGTTCCTGCCCTTGAAAGGTAATGGAGCCTGCCGGATGGCTCGCCGCCGGATAGGGCAGAAGCTGCAAGACCGACAGCGCCGTTGTGGATTTACCTGAGCCGCTTTCACCAACCAGCGCCAGCGTCTCTCCCCTTTCCAAGATGAAGGACACATCCTCGACGACCGTGTTGCGCTTGCCTTCCACCTGGAAGGCGATGGCGAGATCTTTGACGTTCAGAAGCGGCGTGCCGGTCATGCTTCAGCCCCCGGCATCTTGCGCGGGTCGAAAGCATCACGCACCGCCTCGCCAATGAATATGAGCAGGCTGAGCATGGTCGCTATCACGAAAAAGGCCGTAATGCCGAGCCAGGGCGCCTGAAGATTGTTTTTGCCTTGCTGCAACAATTCACCAAGCGACGGCGCGCCGGGCGGCAGACCGAAGCCAAGAAAGTCGAGAGACGTGAGCGTGGCGATGGAACCGTTCAGAATGAAGGGCAAAAAGGTCAGCGTCGCCACCATAGCGTTGGGCAGGACGTGCCGCACGATGACGCGCACATGACCCATGCCGAGGGCACGCGCCGCCTTCACATATTCGAAGTTCCGCCCGCGCAAAAACTCCGCGCGCACCACGCCCACCAGCGCCACCCAGGAAAAGAGCAAGAGGATGGTCAACAGGATAAAGAAGCTGGGGATCAAAACCGACGAGACAATGATGATGACATAGAGCGAGGGGATTGCGGTCCAGATCTCGATGAAGCGCTGAAAGACAAGATCGACCCACCCGCCGAAATAGCCCTGCACCGCTCCGGCGCTAACGCCGATGAGCGCGGAGGCCAGCGTGAGCGAGAGACCGAACATCACCGACAGGCGAAACCCATAGATCGCGCGTGCGAGCACATCGCGCTGCTGATCATCTGTGCCGAGCCAGTTTTCCCCATTGGGCGCGGCAGGTGCGGGCACCGTTTTGTCGCGGATGATGGTGTTATAACTGTAGGGGATGGGCGGCCAGATCATCCAGCCGTTCTCATTGATCAGGTCGCGCACATATGGATCGGTGTAGTCGGCCTCGGTTTCGAAAAAGCCGCCAAACTTTGTTTCGGGATAGCTGACAAACACCGGCACGAGCAGTTCCCCCTCGTACCAGGCGAGGATGGGTTTGTCGTTGGCAATGAGTTCGGCAAAGAGCGAAAGACCAAAGAGGATGAGGAAGATAATGAGCGCATAAAAGCCGCGCCGGTTCGCCCTGAAGTTCGCAAGGCGACGGCGATTGATGGGCGAAAGGTTTTGGAACAGCACCATCCCCTACCCCTCGCGCGCTTCGAAATCGATACGCGGATCAACCCAGGTGTAGGCAATGTCGGCGAACAAATGCACCAGAAGCCCGATCAGAGAAAAGATATAGAGCGAGCCAAAGACCACAGGATAGTCGCGATTGACGATGGACTGGAACGAGAGGAGCCCGAGCCCGTCGAGGGAGAAGATTGTCTCGATCAGGATCGAACCCGTGAAAAAGATGTGCATGAAGGCGCCGGGAAAACCCGACACGATCAGGATGATCGCGTTGCGAAAAACATGGCCATAGAGAACGCGCCGTTCGCTGAGCCCCTTGGCGCGCGCCGTCGTCACATATTGCTTGCGTATTTCATCGAGAAACGAGTTCTTCATCAGCAACGTGACGGTGGCAAAGCCGCTGATCACCATGGCGCTGACGGGCAGCGTGATGTGCCAGAAATAGTCGGCGATGCGCGCAGGCCAGGAAAGCTCCGCCCAATTGTCCGACACAATGCCGCGCAAGGGAAAGAGATCGAGAAACGTGCCGCCTGCAAACAGCACAATGAGCAGGACGGCAAATAGGAACCCCGGCACCGCATAGGCGACCACCACCACCGCGCTGGTCCAGATGTCAAAGGCCTGGCCATCGCGCGTTGCCTTGGCAATCCCGAGGGGAATTGAGATCATGTAGATGAGCAGCGTGGTCCAGAGCCCCAGAGAAATGGAGACCGGCATTTTTTCGGCGATCAGGCCGATCACTGATTTGTCGCGGTAAAAACTTTCCCCCAGATCGAAGCGCAAGTAGTCACCGATCATGATGAAAAAGCGCTCATGGGCAGGCTTGTCGAGACCGAACTGCGCTTCGAGCTCCGCAATGAACGCAGGGTCCAAACCTTGCGCCCCGCGATAGCGGGACGACCCGCCGCCCGATTCCATCCCGCGCGAGAGGAACTCATCCCCGCCGCCGAGGTCGCCCCCTGCACCGGACACGCGCGCCGTGGCGCCCCCGTCATCAAGCCCTGTGAATTGCGCAATCATGCGTTCCACCGGACCGCCCGGCGCGAACTGCACAATCACGAAACTGATGAGGAGAATCCCGAAGATCGTCGGGATCATGAGCAAAAGTCGGCGAAGGATATAGGCAGCCATCAGCCTGACCGTTTAGAGACAAAGTCAGGCTGAAGTGTGTCTGATCCGACCGGCAAGGTCGAGAGGCAGGCCTTAATGGTCGCCAGCTTCTTCAGTGGGTGCGTGATCTTCCATCGCGCCTTCGACCGCATCGGCCGCATCTTGCGCCGGTGCGGCGGTCGGTGCGGGCAACGGCAGCGGATTGTCACTGCGCGAATTCAGATAGGCGATGAGATCGGCCCGGGCGCTCGCGCGGCGCACACCGCGGAAGCTCATGGCCGTTCCGGGAACCGCGCCGCTCGGGTCTTCAAGAAAACTGAACAGTTCCTCAAAGGTCCAGTCACCGCCGTGGGCGGACATAGCGCCGGAATAATTGAAGCCCGCTTCGTGCGCGACGGGGCGGCCCACGATCCCATAGAGGTTCGGGCCCACTTTAGCGCCCGCGCCCGGCGCATCGTTGTGGCAGCTCGCGCAAGCGCGGAACTGGGCTTCGCCCGCCGCGACATCAGCGCTTGCCAGCAAGGTCGGCAAATCGATTTCCACCGGCGCGTCGGTTTCGCCGCCGCCGTGGCCCGCTTCCATGCCCGGCACGGGATAGCCCATGGCCTCGGCGTGTTCGCCATGGCCTTTGGGGTTGGGATAGAGGTGATGGCTCACTTCGATCACGAAAAACCCAAAGAGCAAGGTGCCCAGAATGGCACCAAAAACTTTGTTCATGAAAAAGGACATCCCCGACGCTCCCTTGGCGGCAAATTAGATTCGGCTTCAGAATTGGCGCGGAGACTATGCGAGCCGCGCCCTATGGCGCAAGCCTTCAATCCGGCCCTCAGTGAGGCCCGGATCATAGGCAGAACCGCCCGTACGACCAAGGGGGACGGCAGGGGCAATCGGTCGCGGGGTCCGGTGGGGCCCCAGCCACCGGAAATTCCCTTAACCCCTTGTGGGTCAAGGAGTTGCGCGGAAGGCGGCTCCCGGCTAAGGAGCATTCTATGGAACCCTTGATCGTCATACCGGCCCGCATGGCCTCTTCCCGCTTGCCAGGCAAGCCGCTGGCGCTGATCGCCGGCGCGCCCATGATTGTGCAGGTCTGGCGCCGGGCGCATGAATCGGGCGCGGGCCGCGTGGTGGTGGCCGCGGCCGAGGCCGAGATCGCCGAGGCGGTGAAAGCCGCGGGCGGCGAGGCCGTTCTGACCCGGCCCGATCACCCCTCCGGCTCCGACCGGGTGTGGGAGGCCGTCAAGGCGGTGGATCCCGAGGGCCGCGCCCCGGCGGTGATCAACTTGCAAGGGGACCTGCCGACCCTGGAGCCTCAGCTGATCAACGCTTGCGTGGACCTGCTCAGCCAAGGCGCCGCCGACATCACGACCCTTGCCGCGGAAATCACTGATCCGGCCGAGCGCACCAACCCCAATGTGACCAAAGCCGTCATGTCTCTGGCCGACGGGATGAGCCACGGCCGCGCGCTTTATTTCACGCGTGCCACCGCGCCATCGGGCGAGGGGCCGCTTTATCATCACATCGGCATCTACGCCTACCGCCGCGAGGCGCTGGAACGGTTCGTCGCCCTGCCGCCCTCGCCGCTCGAGGTGCGCGAACGGCTGGAACAATTGCGCGCGCTCGAAGCTGGCATGCGCATTGATGTGGCCGTAGTGGACACAGTGCCGCTGGGTGTCGACACGCCGGAAGATCTGGAAAAGGCGCGCCGCGCGCTGGAGATTAAGTGATGACGAAAAAAATCGCCTTCCAGGGGGAACTCGGCGCAAATTCGCACATGGCCTGCGCGGAACATTTTCCGGACATGGAGGCGCTACCTTGCGCGTCGTTCGAAGACGCCTTCGCCGCCGTTAAATCGGGCGAGGCGGCGCTCGCCATGATCCCCATCGAAAATTCCGTGGCGGGGCGCGTGGCGGACATTCACCACCTGCTACCCGAATCCGAGCTTTTCATCATCGGCGAGCGTTTTCTGCGCGTGCGACACCAATTGCTGGCCCCCAAGGGCGCGACCATGGACACAATCAAGACCGTGCGCAGCCATGTTATGGCGCTGGGTCAATGCAGGGGTGTCATTCGCCAATATGGGCTGAAGCCCGAGATCGCCGCCGATACGGCAGGCGCGGCGCGCGAGGTGGCCGAAAGCGGCGACAAGACGGTGGCGGCCATCGCATCTTCTTTGGCAGGGGAGATTTACGGCCTCGACACGCTGAAATCCGACATCGAAGACGCGGCGCACAACACCACGCGCTTCATTGTCATGTCGCCCGAGCACATCATGGCGCCGCAAGGGAGCGGCAAGGTCGTTACCAGTTTTGTCTTCCGTGTGCGGAACGTGCCCGCCGCGCTTTACAAGGCCATGGGCGGCTTTGCCACCAACGGCGTCAATATGACCAAGCTTGAAAGCTATCAGATCGAAGGCAGCTTCAACGCGACGCAGTTCTATGCCGATATCGAAGGCCACCCGGACGACCGGCTCGTCCAGCTCGCCATGGAAGAGCTCGCCTTCTTCACATCCTATGTGCACATCCTGGGCACATATCCCGCCGACCCGTTCCGCGAAGATATGTGACTGCATTGCGCGCGGCGCAAATGCGGTCATCCCGGACGACGCGAAGCGCTGATCCGGGATCTCGCGCCATATGCGTACTGGACCCTGCGGTCGAGCCGGAGGGTGACAGTCTAGAGAAACTCCGGGGGCGGAGGATTTTCGCCTTTCGCCTTGGCGATGCGGTAGGAGAGGAGGCTTCTGAAATGGTCCGTTCGAAAAGCGGCTCCCCCTAGCCTGAGAATATTTGGCCGACCAAAATGAGCGGCACCGACGCGCCCGCCTTCGACCCGCACAATGTAACGCAGAGGGTCAATCTTCAGTCGTTCGGGCGGCACCGGAGGAAGAATGCGCTGGATATCTGAGAGGCGATAACGTGCGCCGGCCTTACGCCCCCTGATAAGATTGAAGAGGGTCCTGTCCAGATCAAAGACGATCATCTCGTTATCACGAAGAACGATCTGGTTAGGGATGAAGCAAGCGGTCAGCGGCATCCCAACCAGGAACAAGCCACACAAAAAGAGCTGAGCCAACGTGCCATAAATGACAAAAGCCTGGAGTACATTTGGACCTTGTTCCAGCGCCTGGATCTTGAAATGAACCCAGAACGGCATGATCAAGTCCGCAATCCCGATGGGCATAATCAGCAATGCAAACCGAACATTGAGGCGGGGAAACACAAGATGATCGGCATCCCACCAGGCTGCGTCCGACGCCAGATCGCCCATCACCTCGACGCCTCGCGGCGGCGCCAAACGATTCGATGAGATCGAGGGCGCGGGGGCCGCGCTGCCCGGCCCCGCATTGTGCGCTTTGGCAATTCGATAGTTGAGAAATGGAATCAGCTTGTGAGGCGGGCAGCGGAACAACCAGATGGACAACAGGCGAGGCCGCGTCCGTTTGCCATTCTCAGGCACCGAGGACGGATGAAGCAGAACCAGTTTCTGAAAGATGATCCTTGGAACAGGAAATTTGCTCAACAGTACGCCCAACATGAAGAAAGATGCCCCGCCACCATAGTACATCAGCTCTATTTTGGGCTCGCCATCCCTTGCGAGGCCAAGACGTTGACGCAACGTTCCTTTCAGCAAGACTTCATTGCCCCGGAAAACAAGTCTCTTTGGCCCGGTCAGCGCCATGGCAATCAGGATGATCTGCACAAGTGGCGCAAGCGAGATAAACAGAAAGGTGGTCAGTAGGATGGTTTCCATCAGGTAGTGCTGAAACCCGTAAACCAGCGCCGAAAGGATGATCCCCCAAATCGCCAGCCAATTGATCAAGTGCGTCCAGTTGAGGCCAAGCTCAACTTCGTCATCATCCCACCACGGCTCCCAATGTTCCGGTTTTTCCATCACGAAAACTCCGGAGGCGGAGGGTTTTCGCCCTTTGCCTTTTTGATGCGGTAGGTGAAGAGCGTTGCGATATCTTGCAACGGAAGCGTTTCCCATTGACAAGCCACAAATTCACCTTCGTCGTATTCTTTTCCTCGAAACAATTTCTTGCCGGGATACTTGGCAACAACCCAAGCATGTTTCTTTGGTGACTGCGGTTCGACTAGAGCACACTCAAAATCAGCAAGGTTCCAAACTCCTTTTGTCTCTTTCTTGTAGAATCGATATGCAAGTGCATTGGACCAGAAGCGATGGATCACCCTAGTATCGGTAATTTCGAGTGCGTATTTCCAGACAAACGGCTGAATGTGACCAAGCGTGAAGGAAAATGTCGCAAACAAAAAGAACAAGCCGACGACCGCAAAGATGAGCTGTGCTGCTGTCGGGCTGATTGCTACCGGCGTTTCAATGCCGCCATGGCCCACCCAAACTGCGAAGACCAGACAGGAAATCGCAGCAGTCAAACGCCAAGTGGCACCGATTTTCAGGAGATGTGCAGGGTAGTCATTGAACGGAATGCCGATATGTGGCGCGTCGTACCAGGCGCCCGCACCTTCTGTGAACGGCTCACGCGGCACTTCACCGGATCTGAATATCGCTTTTCCTGACATCGCCCCGATGCACTCTCTTACGGTGTTGAGAGCGTAGGCGAAACGGGTGCGTCATTCAATCACAGATAGGCGTCAGAGCTCGTCCGCCTTGGACTGAAAGGCCCAGGCGCGGAGCAATTGATGCGCGATGGCCATGGGCGGCGGCGTCATGAAGGACTTGTCGCCCTCGCCCTTTAGCGTGGCCGTGATCCGCTCCCTTGTGAACCAGCGCGCCTCGGCGATTTCCACGCCATCCACCTGCACCTCCGTGGTTTCGGCCTCGGCGATGCAGCCGATCATCAACGACGAGGGGAACGGCCAGGGCTGGCTGTGGATGTATTTCACGCTGCCCACCTTCACGGTGGTTTCCTCGGCGATCTCGCGCCGCACGGCTTCCTCGATGGTTTCACCGGGTTCCAGAAACCCCGCCAATGCGGAGAACATGCCGCGCGGCCATTGCGGGCCCCGGCCCATGAGGCATTCATCGTCCCGCACCACAAGGCTGATCACCACCGGGTCGGTGCGGGGAAAATGTTCCGCGCCGCAATTGCCGCAATCGCGCTTGTAGCCGCCGTCGGCAAACTGGCTGGCCGTGCCGCAGACCGAACAAAACCCGTGGCGGTGATGCCAGTCGATCATCGACTTGCCTTGCGCCAGGATCGCCGCTTCCCGCGCGTCGAGCCCTGCGGCGGCGCCTCGCAAGTCCATGAATTTGCCCAGCCCCGCCAACGGGCCTTCGTTTTCAGGGTCCTGAGCGCGGTCAAGATCCACCGCGAAATGGGACACGCCGTCTTTCTGACCCAGAAAGATTTTCACCGCGTTCCGGCTCACTAATCCCTCCAGCGCGCCAGCGCGCAGCCAGCCCACGTCGAGCGGATTATCAGGATTGCGGTTTTCAATCACCAGGGGCTGCAGCCGCCAAAAGGGCACGATCAACGTCGCCCCATCCTTCCACTGAGCGGCGATCCAGTCCCCATCGGGCCGTTTGTCCGACATCCGGTCGAGGGGGTTGTTGGCGAAAGTATTGGGATTGAGGCGGGTCATGCGGCACGAACTCCTAGATGAGTGGCGCATTTCTAACGCGCGGGCGACCCCAAGTCCATGAAGGGGCGGGCGCGAGGGGCGCTCGACAGGCGGCGGAACCCATGGTGCAATTCCCCAACAACAAGGAGGAATTTCCATGACCGCCATCCTGTTTGTCCGCATCACCTCGGACCTGCCCTTCGAAGAACTTTCTGCCCGCGCCGAGGCGCGCAAGCCCCAGTTCAAGGAAGTGCCGGGGCTTTTCCAGAAATTCTACGTCCATGACCCGGTCAAGGGGCACGTCTGCGGCATCTATTTCTTTGAGAGCCGCGAGGCCCTTCTTGCCTATCGCGACAGCGATCTCGCCAAATCGATCCCCGCGGCCTATGAGGCGACGGAGATCCGGCCCGAGGTTTATGACCTCATGTATCCGCTCTATCCCGAGCGCGGACCTGTTGCCCCGTAACATCAAAGGAAATCAGGCCGCTTTGAGGGCCCCGCGCCCCTTGCATCGGCCCCGCCCCTTCCTGATATACTCCCCCCCGAGAGGTTGGCTGGACGGATCACTCGCCAACCCGGTCAGGTCCGGAAGGAAGCAGCCGTAACGAGACCGGTTCGGGTCGGTTCAGCCTCTCACCCTATTTTTGGCACCCCTTTTTCCAGCCTTCCCGCTGCCAGCGACCAAGGACCCTTCATGACCGATGACGCCGCCACGCCCGACGCGCCCAAAGAGCTGGGCCTGGGGCTGGAAGGCGGCGCGATGAAGGGCGACGCCTACCGTGTTCTGGCGCGCAAATACCGCCCGCAGACTTTTGACGACCTGATCGGCCAGGAGGCGATGGTGCGCACCCTGCGCAACGCCTTCGACGCGGGGCGCATCGCCCATGCCTTTATGCTGACCGGGGTGCGCGGCATCGGCAAAACCACCACGGCACGGATCGTCGCGCGCGGGCTGAACTGCATCGGCCCCGACGGCGAGGGCGGCCCCACCATCAAACCCTGCGGCGTGTGCGAGCATTGCAAATCCATCGCCGAAAGCCGCTCGGTGGATGTGCTGGAAATGGACGCCGCCTCGCGCACCGGCATCGGCGACATTCGCGAGATCATCGAGGGCGCGCGCTATACCCCCGTTTCCGCGCGCTACAAGATCTACATCATCGACGAAGTGCACATGCTGTCGAACGCGGCCTTCAATGGTCTGCTCAAGACGCTGGAAGAGCCGCCGGCGCATGTGAAGTTCATCTTTGCCACCACGGAAATCCGCAAGGTGCCAGTGACCGTGCTTTCGCGGTGCCAGCGCTTTGACCTTAAACGCATCGAAGCGGACACCTTGATCGCTTACCTCGGCGACATCGCGGAAAAAGAAGGCGCGGCGCCCGAACGCGGCGCGCTTGGCCTCATCGCAAGGGCAGCAGAAGGCTCTGCCCGTGATGCGCTCTCCCTGCTCGACCAAGCCTTGGCCCATGGCGCGAAAGCAGATGACGGCACGACGCTGATCGGTGAAACCGAAGTGCGCGACATGCTGGGCCTTGCGGATCGGGCTCGCGTGCTCGACTTGCTCAACATGGTCATGGAAGGCGATACCGCCGCCGCCTTGGGCGAGCTGAATGATCAATACGAGCGCGGCGCGGACCCGATCGTGGTGCTGAACGATCTGCTTGACCTCGCGCATTGGCTGACGCGGCTGAAGATCGTGCCCAACGCCGATGATGACGCGACCCTGCCGCCCGAAGAAATTCAACGCGGCAAGGATATGGCTGAGCGCCTGCCCATCAATGTGCTGACGCGCACCTGGCAGATGCTGCTCAAAACTCTGAAGGAAGCGAAGGACGCGCCGCGCCCTCTCGCCGCCGCGGAGATGGGCATTATCCGCCTGGCCTTCGCCGCCAAGCTGAAAACCCCCGACGAAGTAATCCGCATGTTGGAGGCTGACGCTGGCAACCCTTTACCTGATCCGCCTTCTGGCGGCTCCGGAGGCGGTTCAGGCGGCGGGAACGGCACGCGCACAAGCGGCGGCACAGCGCGCGGAAACTCTCCCAGCACGGCAGCCAAGCCGCAACCGGTGGCGAGCGCGCAGCACGCGGTGATGCTGCGCACCTTCGAGGAAGTGGTCGCGCTTGCCGATCAATATCGCGATGTGCGGCTGAAGACCGAGCTGGAAGATTACGTCCACCTGATTTCCTTCGAGATGGGCCGCATTGAGTTTCGCCCTGCCCCGCGTGCGCCCAGCGATCTTGCCGGGCGATTGAAAACACAGCTCGAAGAATGGACCGGCGCGCCCTGGGCCATTTCCATCGGCAAGGACGGGGGCGAGCCCACCATTCGCGAGACCCGCGAAGATGAGTGGGCCAAGGCCATCGCCAATGCGAAAAAAGATCCCTTGGTTGCCGCGGCCTTCGAGGCCTTTCCCGGCGCGGAGGTCGTGGACATTGTTGAGGCGCAAGACGAATTCATCGAAGGCCTACCCGGCGGTACGGAGTTTGCCCTGGGCGATGATGACGATGACGATCTATAGGCGGAGAACGCGATGAAAGACCTCGGCGACATGATGAAAAAGGCGCAGGAGCTTCAGTCGAAGCTTGATGCGTTTCAGAAAGAACTTGATACGCTCGAAGTGCTGGGCCAATCGGGCGGCGGGCTCGTGACCGTCACGCTGAACGGCAAGGGCATCATGCGGCGCGTCTCCATTGACCCCTCGCTGATGAAACCCGAAGAAGCCGAGGTTCTGGAAGATCTGATCGTCGCCGCGCATAATGATGCCAAGGGTAAGGTTGAGCAGCGCGCGGCCGAGCAGGCCGAACAATTGACCGGCGGCATGGGCTTGCCCCCCGGCTTCAAACTGCCGCTATAGGGCACACGCACCATGTCCCCCGTTAGCCCTGAATTCCAACGCATGATCGATCTTCTGGCGAAGTTGCCCGGGCTCGGCCCCCGGTCCGCGCGCCGCGTGGCGCTGCATCTCGTCAAGCGCAAGGACACGGCCATGCGCCCTCTTGCCCGCGCGCTGGAAGAAGCCGCCGATGCGATCCGCGCCTGCACGACTTGCGGCAATCTCGATACGCACGACCCCTGTTCCATCTGCGCAGACAATCGCCGCGACCGCTCCGCCATTTGCGTAGTGGAGGAAGTGGGCGACCTCTGGGCGCTGGAACGGGCCACGGTTTTTAAAGGCACCTACCACGTGCTGGGCGGCACATTGTCGGCACTCGAAGGCGTGGGGCCGGATGACCTCAACATCGCGCCGCTGATCGAACGCGCATCAAGCGAAGATGTGAAAGAGATTATCCTCGCCGTCGACGCCACCGTGGATGGGCAAGCCACCGCGCACTATCTGACCGACCGGCTGGAAGACGCCAACGTCATCATCAGCCACCTGGCCCACGGCGTTCCGGTGGGCGGCGAGCTTGATTATCTTGATGAAGGAACCCTCGCCGCGGCGCTGAAGGCGCGGCGCCCCTATTAGTCCGCGCGGGCCGCGCCACCCGGCAGGGACTTGGGCGCTTCAGGTTCATCCAATTGCACTTCGGTAATGGCTTCCGCGCGGCGAACGATCTTGTCCGCCGAGGTGGTAATTTCGCGGATATCCTTTTCCGCCTGACCGAAGTGGCGCCCGAGGTTTTCCACACGGCTGCTGAGCCGCGTGACGTCGTCGACCATCTTGCCCACTTCCGCCTGGATCAGATGCGCCTGTTCACGCATTTCCACATCGCGCAGCACAGACCGCACGGTGAGAAGCGTCGCCATCAACGTATTGGGCGAGACGATATAGACGCGCTTGGCCATGCTTTCCTGGACCAGCGCATTGAAGTTCGCGTGGATTTCGCCATAGACCGCTTCGCTGGGAAGAAACATCAACGCGGAGTTCGAGGTTTCCCCATCGATGATGTAGCGGTCGGCGATATCATTGAGGTGCTTTTTCACTGACTGGACAAAGAAGCGTTGCGCCGCCGTGGTCTCCTCATTTGTCTTGGCATCCCGAATGGCGCGATAGCCTTCGAGCGGAAATTTCGCGTCGATCACCAGCGCGCCCTGCCCATTGGGCATGTGGATCAGACAATCCGCGCGCTTGCCATTGGTCAGCGTCGCTTGGAAGGCATAGGCCTTGGGCGGCAGCGCATCGCGCACGATGTCTTCAAGTTGAATTTCACCAAAGGCGCCGCGCGCCTGTTTGTTGGCGAGCACGTCTTGCAGGCCCACCACCTGACCCGAAAGCTCGGTGATATTTTTCTGCGCCGTGTCGATGACCGCGAGCCGTTCCTGCAATTTGCTCAGGTTCTCGTGCGTCTTGGCGGTCTGTTCGGTCAGCGAGTGGGTGACGCGGGTGGAAAACTGATCGATGCGCTCGTTCAGGGTGGCCTGGGCCTGGCTTTGCGCCGCCGTCATCTGGCTGAGCTGGCCCACCAAATTGGCTTGCGCCGCGCCGACTTTGGCCAATTCTTCTTGCAGGCGGCTGACACTACCCGCTTCCTCCGCCGCGGTGCCGCGCCGGAAGATCAAGGCAACTGCAATGATGGCAGCGGCAATTACAATCGCCGCGCCGATGAGGGCCATTTCCATAAAGTCATCCTATCCCAATTCCGCACGAGAAAACCCCGATTCGGGGGGCTTTCACCAAGTGGACGCTGGCGGGCGCGGAAACCTTGATTTTTCATGCCGCATCTCGCTCACGCTAGCGCGCCAGGCGCGCGGCTCCGCGGGGGCGGCGCATCAGCGCCGGGCCGCCGTCGCGGCCTGAAGCACCCCCGAAGTTAACGGGCTCGCTTCCAATTCCTGATCAAAACCTTGACCTTGTGCGGCCTTCCCACCATCTTCCCGGCCATGGCAAAGCTCGAGATCATCACCGCGCCGGACCCGCGCCTGAAGCAAAAGTCCAAGCCCGTGGAGGCCGTCACCGACGACCTCCGTAAGCTGATGGATGACATGCTGGAAACCATGTACGCCGCGCCGGGCATCGGCCTGGCCGCCGTGCAGGTGGGGGCGCCCCTGCGCGTGATCGTGATGGACCTGGCGCAAGAGGGCGAGGCGCCCCAGCCGCGCTATTTCATCAATCCCGAAATCCTCGAAGCCTCAGAAGAGATGGCGAGTTACGCCGAGGGCTGCCTGTCGGTGCCCGACTTCTATGAGGATGTGGAACGCCCCGCCCATGTGCGCGTGCGCTTTCTCGACTATGACGGCGAGATCCGCGAGATCGAGGCGGACGAGCTGCTCGCCACTTGCCTGCAGCACGAGATGGATCACCTCGAAGGCATCCTGTTCGTGGATCACCTGTCAAAGCTGAAGCGGTCCATGATCCTCAAAAAACTCCAAAAACAGAAACGCATCGAAGAGAGCGTGTGAGGCCTATGAGCGCGCTTCGCCTCGCCTTTATGGGAACACCAGACTTCGCGGTGCCCACCCTTGCCGAGATCATTGCGCAGGGCCACGACATCGCCTGCGTCTACACCCAGCCGCCCCGCCCGGCAGGCCGCGGCAAAGCGGACCGTAAAACGCCCGTCCATGTTTTTGCCGAACAGCAGGGATATGAGGTGCGCACACCGAAGTCGCTGAAGGGCGAAGCGGAACAGGCCGCTTTCGCCGCGCTCGATCTCGATGTGGCGGTGGTGGTGGCCTACGGGTTGATTTTGCCCAAGCCGATCCTTGATGCGCCGCGCCTTGGCTGTCTCAACCTTCATGGCTCGCTTCTGCCGCGCTGGCGCGGGGCCGCGCCCCTTCAGCGCGCGATCATGGCGGGGGATGCGCAGACCGGCGTCATGGTGATGCAGATGGAAGAAGGCCTCGATACGGGGCCTGTGCTGCTGGCCGAACAAACCCCCATCGGCGACCGCGAAACCGCTGGCGAATTGCACGACCGGCTGGCCCAGATCGGCGCGAGCCTGATGGGCCGCGCGCTGTCCGCGCTCTCCCGCGGCGGACTTCATGCAACGCCGCAAGCCGAAAACGGCGTTACCTACGCGCACAAGATCGAAAAGTCCGAAGGCCGTATCGACTGGTCCAAACCGGCCATCGAGGTGGACCGCATTATTCGCGGTCTCACGCCTTTCCCCGGCGCCTTTTTTGAAGTCAACGGGACGCGCGTGAAGGTGTTGCGGGCCGAACCCGTCACCGGCAGCGGCGCACCTGGCACGGTGATCGGCCCCGCGCTGACGGTCGCTTGCGGCACCGGCGCGCTTCGCATCACCGAAGTACAGCGCGCGGGGCGTGGCGCCATGAGCGCGGAGGCGTTTCTGCGCGGCAACGACGTGCCCGCCGGAACCGTGCTTTCATGAAACGCTTCAAGCTGACCATCGAGTATGACGGCGGGCCTTACGTGGGCTGGCAACGCCAGGACAATGGCCCCTCGGTCCAGGAAGCGATTGAGACGGCGATCACCGCGCTCTGCGGCGAGGACCAACGCCTTCAAACGGCTGGTCGCACGGACGCCGGCGTCCATGCCCTGGGGCAGGTGGCCCATTTCGACATGGAAGCGGAGTTCAGCGCGGACACGGTGCGCGACGCGCTCAATAAACATTTGCGCCCCCACCCCATATCCATTCTTGAGGCGCAAGAGGTGAGCGAAGAGTTTCATGCCCGCTTTACCGCGAAGCGGCGGCACTATCTTTACCGCATCATCTGCCGTCGCGCGCCGCTGGCGCTGGAACGGGGCCGCGCCTGGCAAGTCTTCCGTCCGCTGGATGTGGCCGCCATGCACGACGCCGCGCAAGTCCTGATCGGCAAACACGACTTCACGACCTTTCGCGCGACGCAGTGCCAGTCTGACAGCCCGGTGAAAACGCTGGACGCAATCAATGTCTTCGAAAGCGCGGGCGAGATTCACGTCACCACCAACGCCCGGTCGTTCCTGCACAACCAAGTGCGGTCTTTCGTTGGCTCACTGAAATTGGTGGGCGACGGCAAATGGACGAAACAGTATTTGCAGGACGCGCTGGAGGCAAAGGACCGCACACGCTGCGGGCCGCTCGCCCCGCCGCACGGGCTTTATCTCCATCACGTTGATTATTGATCGGGCTCGAAAACATTCTCGATCGAAAGACCGAACAGCTTTGAGATGGTGAAGGCAAGCGGCAGGGACGGATCGTACTTGCCCGTTTCAATGGCGTTCACGGTCTGCCGTGAGACCTGCAGCTCTTTTGCAAGGTCCGCCTGGCTCCAGCCCTTGTCACCCCTAAGCTCGCGCAAACGGTTCTTCACTTGTACCGCCGTCGCGCGATGTAAATGCCAACGCCCCAGAGCGCGATCAACATGGGCAAGACCCAGGTAAGCGATAGCGGCGGCAGGCCCACCCGTTCCATCAGGCTGTAGGCAAAGGTGCCGAGCCCCGTGACCATGGCGGCAAATCCCACCGCCTGAACCTGGATGCGGCGCTGCAATTCATCGAGCCGATCGATACGTCCCATGATGATCATCGCGCCCGCAACAACGGGGATCATGGGCAGCAGCGCAACCCCATAGGCGAGCGGACCGAGTTCAAAGGCGCGCAAGGTCCAGATGGAGGCAGGCAGGATCACCGAATAGGCGATCACCACGACGATGAAGGCGCGACCGCCCCAAACACCCTCACGCACAGGGCTTGCCCCGCTTGGTGAAAAGCGTTCCGGCTATCACACCGGCTGCGACGCCCCAGGCGACGGCCTCGCCCATTCCGAGTACGCCAGCAGAGCCAAATGCCGCTCCAACACCAGCGCCCAGCGCGAGCCAAAGTCCAAATTTCCCGTAAGTCATGGGCAACTCCCTTATGCCAGAATGTCAAGTATCCTTTACATAAGGGGCCTGAGTTAGAATGTCAAGGGTGCTTTACACCACTCAGGCGCGGGAGGCGAAGTACCGCATTAGAACGCCATGGAAAATCTTCGTCAGGGCCTCAAGGTCAGTGAGGGAGACCCGCTCATCCACCTTGTGCATGGTCTGGCCCACGAGGCCGAATTCCGCGACGGGGCAGACGTCCTTGATAAAGCGCGCGTCCGAGGTGCCGCCACTTGTCGAAAATTCCGGCGTCACGCCCGTCACGTCTTTCACCGCCTCGGCAATCAGCCCCGCAAAATCGCCGGGCTCGAAAAAGAATGCATCCCCCTGCCCCGCGAACCGCACGGCGACCTCGCGCCCTTGTTCCCTGGCCACCTCCTGCGCGGTCTCGGCGATCCACTTGCGCAGGTCTTCCGATGTTTGCCGGTCGTTGAAGCGAATGTTGATGCGGCCCGTCGCCTTGGCGGGGATTACATTGACCGCGTGATTGCCCACCTCGATGTCGGTGACTTCAAGGTTCGAGGGCTGGAACACATTGGTGCCGTCATCGAGATGGCGTGCATCAAGGCGGCGCAGAATTTCCAGGAGCGCAGGCACAGGATTCTTCGCGCGGTCGGGATAGGCCACGTGGCCCTGTACGCCGGTCACTTCAATCCACGCGGAGAGCGAAGCGCGGCGGCCGATCTTGATCATATCGCCCAGCACTTCGCGGTTCGTGGGTTCCCCCACCAGGCAATGGTCGATCACCTCACCATTGTCCTTGAGCCAGCCCAGCATCTTTTTGGTGCCGTTGATGGCGGGGCCTTCTTCATCGCCGGTGATCAGCAGGCTGATCGATCCCTTCGGCGCGCCATCTTGCAAGAGGTGCGATACGGCCGCCACGAAACAGGCGATGGAGCCCTTCATGTCCACCGCGCCGCGACCCACCAGCTCACCGTCTTTCACTTCGGCCTTAAAGGGATCGGTGGTCCAGTCTTCCCAGGCCCCCACGGGCACCACATCCGTGTGACCCGCGTAACAGAAGTTCGGCCCCTCGGTGCCGAGCCGTGCATAGAGATTGTCCACCGTCGCCGTGTCGTCCTGGGCGAAGGGTAGCCGCGTGCATTTGAAGCCGAGTGCTTCGAGCTGCGCTTGCAGCACGTCGAGCGCGCCCTCATCCTTTGGCGTGACGGAGGGGCAGCGGATCAGGTCAGCAGCAAGCGCGACAGGATCGATAGGGTCAAGAGGTATGGTCATGGCAGACATTTAGGCCGCGCGAGGCGGCGCGGTCAAACGGCTTGCTTAATCGCGCAAGAGTTCGTTGATGGAGGTCTTGGACCGGGTGCGTTCGTCCACACGCTTGATGATCACGCTGCAATAGGTGGCGGGCTTGCCGTCGCCCCCGCCGATGGACCCCGGCACGATGACAGAATAGGCAGGCACTTCGCCACGAAAGATCTCGCCCGTATGGCGGTCGATGATTTTGGTCGAGGCGCCCAAATAGACGCCCATGGACAAGACCGAGCCTTCGCGCACGATAACGCCTTCGGCCACTTCTGACCGCGCGCCGATGAAGCAATTGTCCTCAATAATCACGGGCGTCGCCTGAAGCGGCTCCAGTACGCCGCCAATGCCCGCGCCGCCCGAAATATGGCAGTGCTTGCCGATCTGCGCACAGGACCCAACGGTCGCCCAGGTGTCGACCATGGTCCCCTCGCCCACATGGGCGCCGAGATTCACGAAAGACGGCATCAGCACCACCTGCGGCCCGATGAAGGCTGAATAACGCACGATGCAATTGGGCACGGCGCGAAAACCCGCCTTGTCAAAGTCCGCTGCATTCCAGCCGTGAAACTTCGACGGCATCTTGTCGTACCAGGGCGTGTCTTTGCCCGGGCCGCCGTTGATGGTTTCCATCGGGTTGAGGCGGAAGAACAGGAGCACCGCCTTCTTGATCCACTCGTTGACCACCCAGGTCCCGTCTGGCGCGCGTTCGGCCACGCGAATCTCGCCCGCATCAAGCCGGTCGAGCACATGGGCCACGGCCTCGCGGTCCGCGCCGCCCGTGTCGGTTGAGAGCGTGTCGCGGCGATCCCAAAGGGCTTCGATGGTGGCTTTGTCGGTCATGGATTGGGTCCGTTGATTGGAGGGCGCGGCGGAGGGTGGAAAATGGGGGCCGCCCTGTCAACAGCAAGGAAGTCAGTTGGTGGGGGCGCCGTTCACTTCGGCTTGCATATTGCGCATGCCGGCGCGCGGCTGGCCATTGTCGAGCACAAATTCCTGAACCCAGCCGGTACGGCCTTCGGTCTCGACGCGCTCAAAACCCACGGTGACATAGCCGCGGGATTCACAGTCGCCGTTGCCGACAATCTGAAACGCCTGATCGCCGGTGCAGAGCGGATAGTCGCCGCCAAACTCCACCGGATCGCCCGTGGTATTGTACCCAACTGCATAGGTGTAGATCTGTTCCGCGGGCAGGGAATCGTTCAGCGCCTTGGTGCAGGTGCCGGGCTCCAGCGCCCACCAGCCTTCGGTGCGCCAGGCATCGTCTTCCGTGTAGCCCATGGCGGCATAGAGCTCGATGTCCGTGCGATTGCAGAATTGATAGCCCGAGAGTTCCTGGTTTTCAGCCGCTTGGGTGATCAGGGCATCAAGCAATTCATTTGAGACGATAGTGTCATCCTCAATGTCGTGATCGTCCTTGAAACTGTCGATGGCATTGCGCGTGCGGCGACCAAGATAACCGTCGACAGAGCCCGCGTTATAGCCAAGCTCGTTCAGCAGGCGCTGCGCAGCGGCATGACGCGCGGCCTCGGGCTGAAAGTTCGCGCTCTCGGTCAGGTTCGTGGTCCAGGAGGTTTCTTCGCCCACGTTGATGCGAGAAAACTCGCGCGGCTCGAACCCGCGACCAAAGCAATTGGATTGTTCGTCGATGGTGAAGAGTCCACGATTGGTGCAAAGGCGCGAGCGCCCACCCCATGTGCGGATGCCGCCTTGGTGGGCGGGATGAGATTCCGCATAAGTGAAATAGGCGCCGCCGTCGAGCGGTTCGCGCTCCACCACGCGGCATTCGCCGGGACGCACCAGCCACCAGCCTTCAGTGCGGATGTCGCCATCGCGCGCTTCGTGGCCAAGGGCCGTGAAAAGGTAATAGCTCGACTGATTGCAATATTCGAATTCGGCATGAGCGGGCGTGGGCTTTGCTGCCGCAAATCCCAGTGCGATGACCGCAATAATCAGGCTGACGCCCATCCGCTGCATGATGACGCTCACTTGCCTCGTTAACCCTGACCCCTGGCAGGGATCATAGGTTTCTTGATCCCCAGCGTCCAGATTGGGACACATATTAGGTTTGGTGGCCCTTTTTAGGCCCCTTTACGCCGAACTTGCCCCTAGTGATCCAATAAGCGTGCCAGCCCCGTGCTCCGTAAAGAGCTCCAAAAGGACCGCATGGGGCACCCGCCCATCCAGGATAACCGCCGCCTCGACGCCTTGCGAAATGGCGGAAAGGCAGGTTTCCACCTTGGGGATCATGCCCCCTTTGATGGTCCCGGCGTCCTGGAGCGCCTGGGCCTTTTCCGCCGAAAGCTCCGGCAAAACAGTGCCCGCCTCGTCCATCACCCCCGCGACGTCGGTCAGAAGGAGCAGGCGTTTCGCCCCCAGCGCGGCGGCAATCGCCCCCGCCGCCGTATCGGCGTTGATATTATAGGTCTCGCCTTCCTCGCCCATCCCGATGGGGGCGATGACCGGGATCAGGTCCCCCCCGGTGATGGCCTCGATGACCGCCGGTTTGACCTTTGAGGGCTCGCCCACAAACCCGAGATCGAGGACTTTTTCGATCTGGCTTTCAGGATCGCGCACCGTACGGTGAATCTTGCGCGCGGTGATCAGCCCCCCATCCTTGCCCGAAATGCCCACGGCGCGGCCGCCGACACCAGTGATTGAGGCGACGATACCCTTGTTGATGTGGCCGGCGAGGACCATCTCCACAACATCTACGGTCGCGCGGTCGGTGACGCGGAGGCCTTGAACAAATTCGCTCTGGATCTTCAGCCGGTCGAGCATGGCGCCAATTTGCGGCCCCCCGCCGTGCACGATGACCGGGTGAACGCCGATCTGTTTCAGCAGCACCACGTCGCGGGCGAACTGACGCGCGAGATCGGGGTCACCCATGGCGTGCCCGCCAAATTTGATCACCACGGTCTGATCGTCATAGCGCAGAATATTGGGCAACGCCTCGGTCAGCGTATGCGCGGTTTCAAGCCACGCCGCACGCCGCGCATCGGCACTCTTGCTGTTGTCCTGTTCACCCATGGGTCCTGCCTAAAGCTCTTGCGGCAATTCTGTATCGGTGGCGAGCGCCCAAAGTTCCAGACGCAGGTCGGCAATGCCGTCGCCCTTTTCCGATGACGTAAGCACAATGCGGGGATGGGCCGCAACGTGTTTGCGCAAGTCCGCTTCTACCTCGGCGCGGCGCGTTTTGGCCTCGCCGGGCTTCAGCTTGTCGCATTTGGTCAGCACGATTTGATAAGAGACGGCAGCCACATCAAGCATCTCCATGACCTCGCGGTCATTTTCCTTGATGCCGTGACGCCCGTCGATCAACAGCACGACGCGCTTCAAATTGGGGCGACCCTGTAAATATTCAAACACAAGCTCGGTCCAGGCCGCCTTTTGCGTCTTTGACACTTTGGCATAGCCGTAGCCCGGCAGGTCCACGAGATAGAGGACATCGGACAAGAGGAAATAATTAATCTCTTGCGTGCGGCCCGGCGTGTTGGACGTGCGCGCGAGCGTCTTGCGCCCCGTCAGTGCATTGACGAGGGAGGACTTGCCCACATTGGACCGGCCCGCGAAAGCGACTTCAGGCATGTCGGCGGGCGGCAGACCATCAAGCGCCACAACACCGCGCACAAAGTCGCAAGGCCCGAGGAAAAATTTCCGGGCGGTGTCCGCGAGATCATGGTCCGCGGTCATGTGCCTAGTCGCTTTCGTTCTTGAGATGGCTTTCGCCATCTTCGTCGACGCTCAAGACCTCGCCCTCTTCGCCAAGGAAGGGGTCCGTAGGTTCAAAGCTGTCATCATCCGCTGCGGAGGTGGGTTCAGCCACAGCGGCTGTCCCCGCCCCGGCCCCGGCCGCCGCGCCAGCATGCAACAGGTTGCGGACAAAGCCAGGCAGCGGAATACGCGCCAGCGGATTTTCGTATGTGCCCATGCGCTTCATGATCACCGTCTGCTGGATGATCGACAGCGTGTTGTTCCACGCCCAGTAGATCACAAGGCCAGCGGCAAAATTCGCCAAAATGAACATGAAGAAGAGCGGCATGAACTGGAACATGCGCCGCTGTATCGGGTCCGGCGGCGGGGGGTTCAGCTGCATCTGGAACCACATGGTAAAGCCCATGATGATCGGCCAGACACCGATGGTCAGGAACGCGCCGATTAGCGGAATGGCGGCGAGGTCCGCGCTCGACCACGGCAGCAATCCAAACAGGTTGAACAGGCTCGTAGGATCGGGCGCCGAAAGATCATGGATCCAGCCATAGAACGGCGCGTGACGCATTTCGATGGTGACAAAGAGCGTCTGATACAGCGCGAAGAACACGGGGATCTGAATCAGCATGGGCAAACAGCCCGCAAGCGGATTTAGTTTTTCCCGCTTGTAGAGCTCCATCAGCTCTTGTTGCTGCTTCATCTTGTCGTCTTTGTGCCGCTCGCGCAGTTTTTCCATTTCGGGCTGCACCTTGCGCATCTTCGACATGGACTCATACGACTTGTTCGCGATCGGGAAGAAGACGAGCTTGATGAGCAGGGTAAAGATCAAAATGGCAATGCCGAAGTTGCCGGTCAGCGTGTTGAGGTGGCTAAGCGCCCAGAAGTAAGGCTTGGTCAAAAAGAAGAACCAGCCCCAGTCCATGGCGAGGTCAAAGCGTTGCACGCCAAAATCATCGCGATAATGATCGATCAGGTCGACGACCTTCGCCCCCGCAAAGAGATTGGACGACACCTCGATGCTGCCGCCCGGCGGCACGACCTCGGCGTTCATGATGTAGTCGGCCTGGAAGATCTCACCGCCCGCTGTATCGCGGTAGGTAAAGCGGCCAACGAATTCGCTGTCCTGCGGCGGCACCAGCGCCGTCATCCAGTATTTGTCGGTAATGCCGAGCCAACCTTCGGACGAGGTGAAGTCGCGCGCGCCCTCATCGCGAAGATCCTTGTAGCTCGCGTCGCGGCGGCGGCCATTAAGATAGCCGAAGGGCCCCTCATAAGAGATCCACATGCGGCGGCCTTCGGGTTCGCCCCGGCGCGCCACAAGGCCATAGGGGTGCAGCGCCACGGGGGCACCCGTAGAATTCGTCACCGACTGGGTGATCGTGAACATGTAGTCTTCGTCGACCGCAATGGTGCGCGAGAACGTCAGCCCTTGCCCGTTCGCCCAGACCAAAGTCACGGGCGTCTCGGGCGTTAGCACCGCATCGGGGTCAAGCGGCGCCCATTCGGTTGTGCTGGTGGGCACCACTGTGTTCGTGCCGCGCGCGGGACGCCAACCCAGTTCCGCATAACGCGCCGAGAGCGACGCCGCGGGCGACATGAGCGTGATCTCAGGGCTATCGTCTTCAATGGTTTCGCGATAGCGGCGCAGATGAAGGTCATCAATGCGCGCACCGGCGAGCGAGATCGACCCGTCGACGGCGGGGGTGTCGATGCGAATGCGCGGGGAAAGCCGAAGCGCGTCTTCGCGATCTACAATCAGCGTGTCGGACCCGGTGGGCGCGGCGGCGGTTGTGCCGGTGTCCGCCCCGCCTGGCATGGGCAGGTTTTCCTCAGCTGCCTGCTGCTCGACGGCAACGCGTTCAGCCTCCGCCGCCGCCCGTTCTTCGGGCGAGGGCAAAATCAGAAACTGCCAAAGCATCACCACCGCCATCGCGAGCGCGACGGCAATGAGCATATTACGCTGGTCTTCCTGCATAGGGTCCTAGGCTTTCAAATCTTCAATTGGTACGCGAGCGCGAAAGGGGGTCCCCGCCAGCGCGCGGTCCTTTTATCACTCGTGATCGTTTGCGTAACCCGCCTCAGCACTGTTTTTTCTGTGACTATTCGCGCAAGCGTCCCGAGGCGGCACCGGGTCATGCCCCTGACCCCCGCCCAGCCAGGTAATGGGGTGGCAGCGCAGGATGCGGCGGGTGGCAAGCCAGCCGCCTTTCAATGCCCCGTGGACGCGGATGGCTTCCAGCGCATAGGCCGAACAAGTCGGCTGATACCGACAGCTGGGGGGCAGCAGCGGGGAGATGACATAGCGGTAGAAATGGATGGGCTGGCGCAGCAAAAAACCCAGGATGTCACGCAGTCTCATGATCTTTGCCCTGCTTTTGCGCCGTTCTGCGGGCCGTGGACGGCCTTGAGCGCCCGCAGGATATCCGCTTTGAGGTCGTCGAAGGACCGCCCCAGCGCGCCCTGGCGGGCTATCAGCACATAATCATGGCCGGCCTGGCCCGCAACCGGCAAAACCGCGCGGGCAGCCTCGCGCAGCCGCCGCCGGACCCGGTTCCGGACCACCGCATTGCCGATCTTTTTGGTGACGGTGAGCCCCAGGCGGATCGCCCCTGTGCCCTCGGGGGCATCAGGGGTGGGCATCGCTTGCAGCACAAGCCCATGGGTCGCACGTTTCCGGCCCCGGTTAAGGCGCAGGAAATCGCTGCGTTTGCGCAAAGTATCGATGGTTTTGGAGGTCATGGCCGATACCGGCCCCCGCGTGGCCCGCGGAACGGGAAAATTCCCGGAAATTAAGCGGAAAGCCGCTTGCGGCCGCGGGAACGACGGCGCGCGATCACCTGACGACCATTCTTGGTGGCCATACGCGAACGGAAGCCGTGGCGGCGCTTGCGGACCAGCTTGCTCGGTTGATATGTGCGCTTCATGGCGAAATACCTTCGAATTCTCTGTTTTCGCGGCGCATTTCGTGCCTGCCGCGGGTCAAGGCCGCGTTCTATAAGGGCTTGGCGCGGGGAAGTCAAATACCCCGGTTCGGGCCCCGATTTTAGCTCCGTAACCCGCTGATTTCCACCCGCATCCAAGGCCCCATTGCCGGGGACCGCCGCCCCCTCTAATCCTGGGGGCTGCCCGCCCCGAAAAGGAGCCTACATGACCGACGCCCCCGAGCCCAATTCTGACGCCGGGCAAAAACCACGCCTGACCTTAGGGCGGATACTGCCGTTACTGGTTCTGGTAGGCGCCATCGCGCTCGTCTTTGCTATGGGCTGGCAGGATTATCTCCGCCCCCGGGTGATTGCCGACAGCACGGATGCGCTCCAGGCCTTTGTTGCCGAGCACCGGCTGCTGGCCGTCGCCCTTTTCATGGTTGTCTATATTGTTGTCGTGGCGCTTTCGATTCCCGGCGCCGCGATCCTCACAATCCTCGGCGGGTTCTTGTACGGCTGGATCATCGCCGGGCCCGCAGTCATTGTTGCGGCCACCATCGGCGCGACCATCATCTTCCTTGTCGCCAAGACCTCCATCGGCGATGTCCTGCGCGCGCGGGCGGGGCCGTTTCTCGATCGCCTCGCCAAAGGGTTCGAAGAAGACGCCTTCAATTATCTTCTGTTCCTGCGGCTCGTTCCCATCTTTCCCTTCTGGCTCGTGAACATTGCGCCCGCGTTTCTGGGCGTCCGTGTACGGACCTTTTTCATCACCACGCTCTTTGGCATTATTCCCGGCACGCTTGCCTATTCTTACGTGGGCGGCAGCCTCGACAGCATTTTCACCTCCGCTCAAGCTGATCCCGCGTTTCAGGACTGCCTGGCGCAAGAAGCAACGGGCACGCAAGCCGCTGGGTCCTGCAATCTGCCCGTTGATTTCGGCGATCTCGTCACGCCGCAAATCCTGATCGCCATTATTGCCCTGGGTGTTGTGGCGCTGATCCCCGTCGTTATTCGCCGCGTGCGCCGGGCACGTGGCCTGCAGGTGCAATAAGATGGCTGATATGAAAACCGACATCTGCGTTATCGGCTCCGGCGCGGCGGGGCTTTCGGTCGCCGCGGGCGCAAGCCAGATGGGGGCCAAAGTCGTTCTCATCGAAAAGCATATCCGGGACGGCATCATGGGCGGCGACTGTTTGCACACGGGCTGCGTTCCATCCAAAGCGCTGCTCGCCGCCGCGAAACATGCCTATGGCATGAGCGATGGCGCGCCCTTTGGTATCGCACCAGAAGCACCACGCATCGATTTTGCGAAAGTGCATGCCCACGTTCACGACGTGATCGACACCATCGCGCCAGTGGATGCGGTTGAACGCTACGAAGGCTTTGGTGTGAAGGTTATCGAAGGCGCCGCAAGCTTCACAGGCGCGCGCAGCGTGGAAGTGAACGGCGACACGGTCCGCGCCAAATACTTTGTCATTGCCACAGGGTCAAAACCCGCCGCCCCGCCGATCCCGGGCCTCGACAAGGTGCCTTACTTTACCAATGAGACGATCTTCGAGAACACGGCGCGCCCCGGCCACCTGATCATCATTGGCGGGGGGCCCATCGGCGCGGAAATGGCGCAAGCTCATGCGCGGCTGGGCGCGCAAGTGACGCTGATCGAAGGGGCATCAATCCTGGGCCGCGACGACCCGGAACTCACCGCCGTTGTGCGGCAATCCCTGCTCCGCGACGGCGTCCACCTGGCCGAAGGCGCAAAAGTCAAATCCATTGCAGAGGAAGCGAACCGCGGCATCGCCGTGACGTTTCAACAAGACGGCGAAAGCCAGACGATCATTGGCACGCACCTTCTGGTCGCCACGGGCCGCGCCCCCACTGTCGACGGGCTAGGGCTTGACGCCGCAGGCATCGCCTATTCCCCCAAGGGGATTGAGGTGGACGCGCGCCTGCGCACCACAAACAAGCGCGTCTTTGCCATCGGCGACGTGGCGGGCGGGCCGCAGTTCACCCATGTGGCGGGCACCCACGCTGGGATCGCTATCCGCAACATGCTCTACCGCATGCCCGCGAAGATGGATTATTCAGCCGTCCCCCACGTCACCTATACCGACCCGGAGCTCGCCCATGTGGGGCTGAGCGAGGCCGAAGCGGCGGCGCAATTCGGCGCGGACAAAATCAAGGTCCTGCGCTGGGACTATGCGGAGAACGACCGCGCCATCGCCGAGCGCAAAACCGAAGGCTTTATCAAAGTCATTGTGAAATCGAACGGCGCGATCCTGGGCGCGTCCATCGTGGGGGCTGAAGCGGGCGAATTGCTCGGCCCTTGGATCCTCGCCATCTCCGCCAAGCTGAAAATTTCCGCCTTTGCTGGAATGATCGCGCCTTATCCCACCTTGGGCGAAATATCCAAGCGCGCGGCGGGGTCGCTCTATACGCCGTTCCTCTTTGGCGCGCGCAATCGGCTGATCGTACGCAGCCTGTTGCGCCTGCCCTGAGGCCCAGATTTAGAGCCTTCTAATCTTTCCCGAGGCGACGCATTTCTGCCGCGAACATGTCATACTCCCGGTCAACTTCACGAGCACGTGATCGAAACACGGGTTGGGTATGGCGCAGAACTTTTTGGCCGCGGCGGGACGCCGGACCTTGGCGGGACTACAGTCCCTGTCGGGGCGGCTGGTCGTGCTCGCCATCGCCTATGTGCTTGCCGCGCAGCTCATCATCTATGTGCCGACCATCGCGCTTTACCGCTATGAATGGCTGAGCCAGCGCGCCGACAGCGCCCTTCTCGCCGCCCTCGCCCGCGAAGGCATCAGTGAATATACCGACCGCCTGGCCGAGCAGAATATCGAGGATATTGTCATTCTCACGCGCCTTGAAGGCGAAGTGGCCAACACCATCAAGGATCGCATTCTCGACACCGCAGGCATCCGCTTTGTCGCCGTGCGGCAGAATTCCATTCGGCAGTTGGTGTTGCAAGGCCCGCCGTCCTTGCGTGTCGATTACGCGGTGAACCTGTCGAACGACGGGATCTTGCGATTGATCCGCGACGCCTACCGCACCTTGTTCAGCAACGGCAATCGCATCATCAACGTGATCGACAAGCCCGACGCTACGGGCTTTGCGGTGGAATACGCGGTGGAGGAAGCGCCCCTGCGCGCCGCCATGTTGCAGCAGTCGCGCACCATCTGGTTCGTCGCAGGGCTGATCTCCATCGTCACGGGGCTTTTGCTCTTTGCCACCATATTCCGCTTGCTGGTGCGGCCCATGCGCCGCATCACAGGCAGCATGGTGGCCTTTCGCGAAGCCCCCGAAGACGCAAGCCGCGTGCTGCGCCGGACCCATACCATCGGAGAGCTGGCCGAAGCCGAAAGTGCGCTAGCAGAACTTCAGCACGATGTGCGCGTCTCCCTGCGCCAGAAAACGCGCCTTGCGAACCTGGGGGAGGCGGTTGCCAAGATCAATCACGACCTGCGCAATATGCTCGCCAGCGCGCAGCTTCTGACCGACCGCATCGCCATGAGCGAAGACCCCAGCGTGCAAAGCGCCGCGCCCAAGCTGGTCGCGGCCATCGACCGCGCGGTGGACCTGTCCACCAACGTCCTCAAATACGGCAAGGCACAGGAAACTGCCCCCGAACGCCGCGACATCGATTTGTTTGCTGTGGTTGGCGATGTGGCGGCCGCATTGGATCTTGATGAAGTCAGCGCCGTGCGGCTCCGGTCCGACGTGCCGCCCGGGTTCATGATCAACGCGGACTCCGAACATCTGTTCCGCATTTTGATGAACCTGATGCGCAATGCGATGAACGCCCTTGCCCCGCTCGAAACCGACCACACGAAGCAAATCAGTGTCGCCGCACGACCCACCTCCTCAGGCTGGGAAATCTCTGTCGCCGACACGGGTCCCGGCATTCCCGAACGCATTCGCGAAACCCTGTTTCAGGCCTTCGTCAGTTCCGGTTCCGGCGGAACGGGACTGGGCCTTGCCATCGCGGCGGAGCTGACCCGCGCCCACGGCGGCAAGCTGGAGCTGGTGCGCACGGGCGAAGACGGCACGGAGTTCCTGATCTTCATCCCTCGCCCCTCGGAAGAAGGCGGCGCGGCGTGAGCTGGAACCCGGAAACCTATCTCGCCTTCGCCGATCATCGCGAACGACCCATCGCCGAACTCATCAATCGCATCCCGGCCATCGACGTTTCAAATGCGGTTGACCTTGGCTGCGGTACGGGCAATTCGACGGCCGCCCTCGCCGCCCGATTTCCCGGCGCGAAACTGCTTGGCGTCGATAACTCGCCTGAAATGCTTGCCAAGGCGCGCGGCAGCCTGCCCGGTGCTGAATGGTGCGAAGCCGACATCGGCACATGGCAGCCGCCGCACTGGTTCGATCTGATCGCTTCCAACGCGGCGCTGCAATGGGTGGATGGGCATGACGCGCTCTTTGCGCGACTGATCGGTGCACTGAATCCCGGCGGTGCGCTAGCAATCCAGATGCCGCGCAATTTCACCGCGCCCTCGCATACGCTGTTGCATGAGACAGTGGAAGACGGTCCCTGGGCGGCGAAGACGCTTCCCCTTTTGCGGCGCAATCCGGTTGTCGAGCCAGAAACCTATTACGACCGCCTTGCCCCCCACATGTCTCACGTGGACATTTGGGAAACGACATACGCCCAAGTGCTGGAGGGCGACGATGCGGTTTATCGCTGGACCTCCGGCACGGCGCTGACGCCTTTTCTTGCCGTGCTGGAAGACGAAGAGTGCGACGCCTTTTGCGAGGCTTACAAAACGCGCCTCAACAAAGCCTATCCCCACGCGGCGAACGGCAAGACGCTTTTTTCCTTCACGCGGCTTTTCATGGTGGCGGTGAAATGACGGTGTTGGTGGCCGACATCGGCGCGACCCATGCGCGCTTCGCGATCGCCGCGCCCGACGCAGGCGATGCCGCGCCTGAGACAATGTTGGTTGCGAGCATCAAGACCTTGGAAGACGCAATCGCGCAGTTTCTCGAAGGCAAGGGCATTACCGCGCGCGATCTCGATGCCGCTGTACTGGCCGCCGCGGGGCCCGTACGCACTGATGGCAGTATCCACATGACCAACTGCCCCTGGGTCGCCGACCCCGTAGCCATCGCCAAGGCGCATGATTTTCCTAAAATCCGTGTGCTGAACGATATGACCGCCGCCGCTCTCGGCCTCCCGCGTTTGCGCGAAACCGATGTTGACCAATTTGGCGGGGACGCGCCCGACCCTGCTGCACCCAAGGCGATCCTCGCTCCTGGAACGGGGCTTGGCGTTTCGGGGTTGATCCCATCGCCAAACGGCGAATGGACGGCGCTTGCCAGCGAAGGGGGCCATGTGGACCTCGCCCCCCATAGTGATCGTGAGATCGCGGTGGTGTCTCATTTGCTGCGCGAGTTCGGGCATGCATCTCCTGAACGGGTACTGTCGGGGATGGGGCTTGAAACGCTCTACAAGACTCTCACCGCCCTCGATGGGTCGGGCCTGCCGCCCCTGTCCGCCGTCGATATCGCCGCCGCCGCACAACGCGGGAAACGCCAAGCGGTGGAGACCCTGCAGCTTTTTTCCGGATGGCTAGGGGCGGTTGCCGGCGATCTGGCGCTGACCCTTGGCGCCGCAGGCGGCGTCTATATCGCGGGCGGCATTGTGCCCCAATGGACCGCGACAGACAGCGATCTGTTTGACCGCGCAGGGTTCCGTCGCCGCTTTGTTGCGAAGGGGCGTATGGGCGCAATGCTGGAGCCCATCCCCACCTATATCGTGGGGCGCAAGGACTTGGCCTTGCTGGGCTGCCTGGAAGAGGCGGCCCGCCTACTCCGATAGAGCGATGCCTTCGCGGCGCGGATCGGCACCCCCATCCATCACACCATCGACGATACGGATGCCTTGCGCACCGGAGTTCATACGCGCGACGCTGACGGGGTGCCCCATCGCTTCAAGCTCTGCTTGAAGCGCGGCCAGATCCGTGCCGGCTTCGAGTTCCGTATTGCCATTGCGGTTTACAAAATGCGGCAGATCCAGCGCCTCTTGCATGGTCATGTCCCAATCAACAAGCGCCACAATCGACTGCACCACATAAAGCGGAATGCGAGAGCCCCCCGCCGAGCCGACAATGGCAAAGAGCTGACCTTCCTCGTCGAAGATCGCCATCGGCGCCATGGAACTGCGCGGTCGTTTGCCCGGTGCGGGGGCATTGGCGATGGGATAACCGTCCCGCTGCGGCTCAAAGGAAAAATCCGTGAGCTGATTGTTGAGGAAAAAGCCGCCCGCCATGATGTTGCTGCCAAAGACGCTTTCCACCGTCGTCGTCATGGTCACCGCGTTCCCCGCCGCATCGACGATAGCCACGTGGCTGGTGCCCGGCACATCGGGCGTCACGTCCGGCGCGCGGGGCGGCGCATTGTCCGGCCAGGGATCGCCCGCGGTCGCCGCGCCCATGTCACGCGCAGGATCGATCAATGTGGCCCGCGCACTAAGATAGGCATCGCTGAGAAGTCCGCGCGTGGGTACCGCAATATAATCAGGATCGGCGAGATACATGTCGCGATCCGCATAAGCGAGACGGCTTGCCTGGGAGATCAAGTGAATGGCCTCCGCCGAATTGGGCGCGAGCGCCGCCAGATCATGAGGTTCCAGCAAGCCAAGAATTTCCAGCACCGCCACGCCGCCGGAGGTGGGCGGCGGCATGCCGCAAACCCGGTAGGTGCGATAGGGGCGGCAGATGACCTCCCGCTCCAATGCACGATAGGCGGCAAGATCATCGAGGGTCATTGATCCTTGGTTGACCGGCGCATTCTGAACCGCATCGACAATCGCTTGCGCAAGGGGGCCGTCATACATGGCATTCGCCCCATTAGCGGCGAGCAGGCGCATGGAGTTCGCATAGGCCGGGTTTCGCAGCGTATCGCCCACGTCGAGCAAATTGCCGTTCTCATCGGCGAAATAGGTTTGCGGGTCTGGCATGGCTTGCGTCCAGGACGTGAAGTCCATGAAGAACCTGAGACGCGGACTGACGGCAAACCCTTCATCAGCGAGCGAAGCGGCGGGGCCAAAAAGATCAGACCACGGAAGGTTTCCGTGCCGGTCATGCACCAGTTCCAGCATGGCCATGACGCCGGGAACGCCAACGGACTGGCCCCCCGCCACCACATCGGCAAAGCCGCGCGGTGTGCCGTCGTCGTTGAGAAAGTGATCGGGCCGCGTGGCGCGCGGCGCCATCTCGCGCCCGTCGTAGGCTTCGACCGCGCCCGTCGCCGCGTCGTAATAGAGCAAGAACGCACCGCCGCCGGGGCCCGAGGATTGCGGCTCCACAAGGCCGAGCACTGCCTGCACCGCGATGGCGGCATCAATGGCTGATCCGCCCGCGCGCAAAACTTCCATGCCCGCTTCGGCGGCGAGCGGGTTCGCCGCGGTCACCATCATGTTTGCGGCATCGTCATTCGCGGCGGATTGGTCTTCGGACTGCCGGTCGCCGCAGGCGGCGAGCGCGACAGCAAGGCTGACAATGGTCAGTAATCGATTAAGTTTGCTCATGGGCCGCAGCTTAGCGGCCCGGCGCGCGCTTCCCAAGGGCTGCTTGGCAGTTTTGCGTCTCAAGGATAGGCTCAACCCATGACCAAACCCGGGCCCCGCAATCTGATCACCGATGTCAGCGGCATCACCGTCGGCAATGCGCATGATGAAAAAGCGCGCACCGGCGTGACGGTCGTCCTGCCGGGCGAGCGCTGCGTCGCTGCGGGGGATGTGCGCGGCGGCGGCCCCGGCACCCGCGAAACCGACGCGCTGGAGCCCCACAATCTGGTGGATGCCATCGACGCGGTGGTCCTGAGCGGTGGATCGGTCTACGGGCTCGAAGCCCACGGCGGTGTCGCGGCCTGGCTGGGCGCGCGCGGCCGGGGCTTTTCCATGGCGGGCGAGATTGTGTCCCCCGTCGTTCCGGGAGCGATCCTTTTTGATCTGACCAATGGTGGTGACAAGAACTGGGGTGAGACGCCCCCCTATCGCGCGCTTGGCATGGAAGCCGCGGCGGGCGCCGAGGCAGGTTTCGCCCTTGGCAATGCAGGCGCGGGCTATGGCGCGCAAGCCGGCGCCTATAAGGGCGGGCTTGGCTCCGCCTCCGCCATCACCGACGACGGGTTCGAGGTCGGCGCGCTGGTGGCGGTCAATCCGTTCGGCTCCCCCGTCATGCCGGGCAGCGATGCCTTCTGGGCATGGCACGCCGAACAAGGCAAAGAGTTCGGCGGCCGCCGCCCCGACGCGAATTGGACCCCGCCCGTGATGGATTTTCCCACCGACACCAAAATGGGGGGCCCGCAAAAAGGCGGCAACACCACCATTGGCGTTGTTGCGGTGAACGCAGCCCTTACCCCGGCCGAGGCCAAGCGCGTCACCATGATGGCGCAGGATGGCTATGCCCGCGCCATTCGCCCCATCCACACCCTGTTCGACGGCGATACGGTCTATGCCCTGGCGACCGGCGCTGTGGCGGTGCCCGGCCCCCGCGCGCTGCTTGTCTCACGGCTGGGGATGATCGCCGCCGATTGCATGGCCCGCGCCGTGGCGCGCGGTGTTTACGAGGCTGAAACCCTGGGCACCGCGCGCAGTTATCGCGACGTGTTCGGGGTCTGATGCGGCCCCCCGGACGGCCCTATCTCGGCGCTTGCAATTGCCCCCCGTTTCCGCTTTATTCCGGCCCTCGTTCCGCAAGGACGACACGCACCCGTAGCTCAGCTGGATAGAGCACCAGACTACGAATCTGGGGGTCGGGCGTTCGAATCGCTCCGGGTGCGCCATTTACCTCCCTTGAAATTTCAGTATATTTATCAATGCCTTATGGTCGGCTAGGCCGGGGTTAACCAGCCCATGGCAAACTGCCGGATCTGTGACCTTGATTTGGGGGGCCCAGCGCCGTAAGCCGTTGATGCGTCCCCTGTTTTTGCGGAAAGCCCCATCGCACCATGAGCGACGATACCCTGAGCCCGAGCATCGCCAACCCCACCGGATTTGACGACGAGCTTTATGACATCATGCAGCCCAAGGAAGGGCGCATCGTCATCATGGCACTTGGCGGGGCGATCCTGTTTTTTCTGATCTGGGCCGGGGTGACCAAGCTGGACGAAGTCACCCGCTCCGAGGGGCGGGTCATTCCCTCCTCTAATACCCAGACCATCGACACAAGTACGCAAGGCACGGTCAGCGAATTGCTGGTTCGGGTCGGGCAATCGGTCGATGTGGGGCAATTGCTCGTGCGGCTTGACGACACCATGTCGAGTTCCGACGTGGGCGAGCTCGAGGCGCGCTGGTATGCGCTGCGCGCGCAAAAGGTCCGCCTGGAACTTGAATTCAATGGCGGCGCACCGGAAGATTTTGTCTGCCCCGCCGACGTGCTGGAGCAAGAGCCGACCATCTGCGCCAGAGAACGCCAGCTCACCGAAGCACGGCTCAACGCCCTTCACGATCGGCAGGAAACCGCGACCCAGCAACTGACCCAGCGCCAGGCCCAACTTGCCGAAGCGCAGGCGCGCATCGAGACCTATGAGGAAGGGCTGAGCCTCGCCCAACGGCAGCGCAACACGATCCTCCCCTTGGTGAATGACAACGTGCTGCCGCAGACCGAACTTCTGGCCGTCGACCGCGACGTGTCGGAGCAGCGCGGCCTTCTTGCCGCCGCTCGTCAGGCCTCGGTGTCTGCCGAAGCGGCCGTTGCCGAAGCCGAGTCCGAATTGCGCGGCATCCTGTCGAGCTTTCGCGAGGAAAGCCTGACCCAGCTCAATGATGTGAATCAAGAGATTGGCGTCATTGGTGAAACCCTGCGCGGCGCCACCGACCGGGTGCAGCGCGCGGAGATCCGCTCCCCGGTTTCCGGCACCGTCAATTCCGTCGCCATCACGACGCTCGGCACTTATGTAGCGCCGGGGGATACGCTGCTCACCATCGTGCCGCGCGACGACCTTTTGCTGATCGAAGCGCGGGTGCAGCCGAGCGACATTGCTTTTATTCGCACCGGCCAGCCCGCGAACGTGAAGATCACGGCTTATGATTTTTCCATCTATGGCGGGCTGGATGCGGAGGTGACTTATGTGTCGCCGGACAGCGTCTACGACCCCGAGCGGGATCAAACTTATTTTGTTGTTCACCTGGAGTCTGACCAGTCGTACCTGGAATCCCGCGGGGAACAACTTCCCATCTCGCCGGGCATGGTGGCGCAGGCCGAGATTATCACCGGGCGGAAGTCGATCCTCGATTATCTGCTGAAACCAATCACGCGGGCCTGGGGCCGCGCGTTGCGCGAACGCTAAGCGCGCGTCTTTCTTTCGATCAGGATTTTTTCGCGGCCTTGGGGGTGAGGGTCACGCGCTTGACAGGGGTTGGGCTGTCCGGTTCGTCGCCCTTGTCACCAGAGGGTGCGGCAGTAGCTGCTTGCTGCGGGGTCGGCTGGCCCGCTTGCTGCTTCTGCAGGGTGGCGATCACTTGATCCTTCGCGCCCGACATCATGACGCGCCCCTCGCCCATTACGATCAGATGATCCACAAGGTCGAGCACCGGCATGCGGTGGGTCGCCACCACCAGCGTCTGGTCGGGACGCACCGCGGCCTTCAGCCGTTCAATCAGCCGCGCCTCTGTCCAGGTGTCGAGATTGGCCGTGGGTTCATCGAGCACGATCACTTTGCACGGGGTCACAAGCGCCCGCGCGAGCGCCAGGATGCGGCGCTGCCCACTGGACAGATGCGCGCCCCGTTCACCAATGTGGCGGTCAAAACCCGCTTCGCCTTCGGTCAAAAAGTCATGCAGGCCGGTAAGTCTTGCCGCCTCAAGCAATTGCTCGGTATCGGCCGCCGGATCGCTGAGGATCAGGTTCTCGCGCACCGTGCCGGAAAACAATTCGGAATCCGCACCCACGAGGCGTACCGCGCGGCGCACGTCGGAAACATTGTATTGCCGCGCGTCGAGCCCATCGATGGCATAGATGCCGGAGCTTGGCGGATAGATCGCCGCCAGCAAACGGCACAGGGTGGTCTTGCCCGAGCCCACGCGGCCGATTACGCCGATGCGCGCGCCCGCGGGGATTTGCAGCGACACATCGTTCAAGACCTTTGAGGCCGCGCCTTCGAGTTCGAGATTGACTTCCTTGAGGGTGAGCGTGCCCTTTTCGATGCGACGGCTGACCGTGCGCACCGCGGTCTCCGACGGCAGCTCCATCAGCTGATCGAGCGCGTTCATGGACTGGAACGCCTGGCGCCCACGCGCCAGCAGCATCGCCATGGTGCCCACGGGGCCGAGCGCGCGGTTGGACAACATGACCGTTGCGATCACACCGCCCATGGACATATTGCCCGCCGCGAATTGATAGGCGCCGCCGATGATCAGCGACACGGTGATGAGCTGCTGGAACGTCGAGGCGATGGTGGTGCCGATGGTCGTATAGCGGCGCATCTGCTCATTGGCTTCCGAGCTCGCGCGCGTCAATCGCCGCCACCACTGGGTCACGGTGCCTTCGGCGCTGAGCGCCTTAACCGCATCAAGGGCCGACACGGTTTCAAAGAGCAGCGTGTGTCGCATGGCGGCATTCGCGCGGACGCGGGAAATGGTGCGTGCCGCCACCCCCTGCAAGATCAACCCTGCGATGAGCACGATCAAAAGTCCAACGATCGGCACCATGACCAGCCAGCCGCCCACCATAGTGATAACGATGAAAAAGACGAAGACGAAGCACAGATCCACCACCGCGCCCACGGTGGCGGAGGTGAAAAAGTCACGCACGAAATCGAATTCGTTAAACCGGGCGATATAGGCGCCCGTAGGTTCGCGCCGCGCGCCGAGCGGGGCATTGATGATTTTCTGGAACAATTTGGTGGAGAGGCGATAGTCAACGCGTTTGCCCACCGCATCGGTCAGCGCTGCGCGCGTGACCTTCAGGCTGAAGTCGAATGTGATGGCGGCCAGCACCCCGATGGCCAAGACCCACAGGGTTGAGAAGGCCTGGTTCGGAAAGACCCGGTCATAGGTGTTCATGACGAAAAGCGGGATCGCCAGCGCGAGAACGTTCACAAAGAAACCGGCGATGATGATGTAGGCAAAGCTGCTGCGATATTCGGCAACCGTGTTCCAGAACCAGTCATGGCCAAAGGGCCAGCGCGATTTTGGCGCATCATGAAGACGGCTTTCATCCTTCACGCCAACCCGCGCCGCGCGGCCCGTGACCTCGTCCTCGATGTCGCGCACGGTTGTCGTTTCAGGGTTGGGGCTTTGGCGACCCGGGATGACGACAATGTCGGAGCCGGTGACGCGGCGCACGACGCGCCAATCGCCTGTGTTGAATTCCGCAAGCGTCCATTGGGAGCTTTTGAGAACCGCCGTCAGATCGCCATAGACGGCGCGGGAGGAAAGCCCGCTGCTTTCGCAGGCGGTGACAAAGGTCTCAATCGTCCAGTGGTCGGCCTCGCCCATGGTGGTGGCGATGGAGGGCGCATCCACAAAGGGCGCCAGCTCACGGGCAAGCAAAAGATAGGAGGAACGCAGGTCGAGCCCCGGAACGGCGGCCGCTGCCTTTGGCGGCGGCGGTGCATCGCTGCCCTGATCGGACGCCTTTTTGAGATCTGCGGAATTGGCCGTGGGCGCCGCGGCAAGAGCGGCGGCCTGGGTGGTCGTCGGTGTGGCGGGGCCAGAGCCTTCCGGCCCGCCCGTGCGTTTTTTGCGGCGGCGGCGCGGCTTCAGGCCCACCGTTGCGGCCAGCTCATCAACAAAGGTGCTGACCGTTTTATTGACCCGGCTCAGGAACGAAGGCTTTTTGGCGCGTCGCTCTTCCACTCGTTCGATCTCCCCTTAACGGTTCGCGCGAGGCCCCACCTGCCCCAAAAGCAATATGGGGCCCGCGCCCGCGGACCCCATACTACTTTGAGTCTATTTATATTACGCAAATCTTACGGGTAGCGGCGACGATCGTCCTCGCCCGGGCCCGGATCCGGCGCATTGATGGCTTCCCGGTGGTTCGCCTCGGCAGCGGCCGGCGGCGTAAGCCCCAGGTTGTTCAGAAGGTCGCCCGTGCTGGCCAACAGCCGGTACTGAGCGAAGAGATAAGCATATTCAGACGTCGCCAGCGCTTCGGCCACGTTGATCTTGGAGTTCTGGGCATCCAGAAGATCGAGCAGCGAACGACGGCCGCCGGCCCACTGACGCTCATACCCGTCCACCACTTCGGTGGAGAGCGAGGTCTGTTCCTGAAGCACACCCAGAAGGCTCTGTTCGCTTTCCAGACGATCCCAGGAAATGCGCACGTCCTCTTCGACTTCGCGCGCCACCTGATGCAGGCGGAAGCGTTCTTCGCTGACCCGGCGCAGTTGTTCCTGCTCAGCGGCCTGATAGATGCCGCCGTTGTAGAACTCCCACGTCGCGACGACGCGGACTTGCAGGTCGTTGGTTTCGCCGTCGATGGCATCGAGGTCTTCACCCGTGCGGGCGCGGCCTTCGATGGTGAATTCCGGCATGTACTCGGACCGAGCGGTGCGCAGTTCGCCTTCGGCAGCAGAGATTGCCGCTTGCTGGATGTGCATCTCGGGATTGTTTTCCCGCGCCATGCCAAGAGCGTCGTCCAGATTACCCGGAAGCGCGCTGACATATTCCTCAGGCGACAGATAGCTGGTCACCGGCTCGCCCACGATGCGGCGGAAGGAAATCACCGCGCGAGTGCGTTCACGTTCCGCTTCGGTCAGGTGCCGTTCAGCAGCGGCGAGACGTTCGCGCGCTTGTTGCAGATCGGTTTCCGAAACACCGCGGCCCGACACACCCCGTTGCAGACGCGCAACGATGTCCCGGTGGAAGGCGACGTTCTGGCGCGCCAGATCGACAAGTTCTTCCTGCAGGCCGTAGTTGATGTATTCCCGCGAGGCTTCCAGCGCGATGTACTCCGAGCGTTCCCGCACCCGGTGCGCGGCGCCGTCTACACGGCCCGCCTGGCGTTCCAGCTCACCCCGGCGCCCACCGAAGTTATAGAGCGTGTATTCGCCGTTCAGGGAGAATTCCATCGGGTAGAGCGTATGATCATCGATGCCCGCGATGCGGCGCGACCGATTGTCCAGCTCGCGCACGCCCGCCGAAGCTTCCGCCCAGAAGCGCGGCAGATAAAGGCCGCGCGCCTGACGTTCTTCGAAAGCGATCGCTTCCCGGTTTTGAATGGCTTGCATGATTTCGGGATTGGTGTTCACCGCCAATTCCGCTGCCCGCCGAAGTGTCATGTCGTCATCAGCGAAAGCCGATGTCGCCGTGCAGAGGGCGGCAAGGGCTACTGCCGCCGTGAGAGTCCGAAGTTTCATTTTACTACCCCGTCAAGCGTTTCATCTTGCGACCCCATTTCAATCTGAATGATTTGAGCGTCATTCATATCGAGCCGCCGAAGTTTCCTCGCGTTACGTTCCACACCACCCGAGATCAAGATCCCGCGTCAGAAACAAACCGCACATGTACTTCCGTGCGGCGGTTACGCCGTTCCGGAACATTATCGTCAGTCGGTACCGCAAGCTGCGATTCACCGTAGGCCTGTTCATCGATCCGGCTGCGGTCAAGCCCGCGGCCTTCAAGGAAGTCGGCAACCTGATCCGCGCGCCGCACGGAAAGGCTTTGGTTCGCCGCATCGGTGCCCACACGGTCCGTGTGACCGGCAACGATCGCGCGGTCAAGACCGCAACGGTTTGCCTCGTCCGCGATTGAGGTCAGCGCGGCTTCGTCAGCCGGCGTCATCGCCCAGCGGGCCGTATCGAAATAAACCGTGGTTGAAGCTTCCATCGGGCACGTGTTTACCGGCGGCTGATAGGTCGCCAGTTGGTCGAGGCAATCGCACCGGTTGATGCTTTCCTCGTCCCGTGTCCGGGTCCGCATATAGCCGACCGCGATGGAGCAATGCGCCGCCGCTTCCGAAGAATGCGTATAGGACGGCGACGTGGAATAGACCACATCGTGAGACGCCGCCCGCGTCGCGTTACGGTCGAGCCGCGTTTGCAGCTCAGCCATCAGGGCCCGGTTATCCAGGTCCAGAAGTTCCGAAGGTCCGGACCCTGTGCAAACCAGCGGACCCGCCGCCGCCGAAGCGGCAAAGGTAGCTGCCCCCAGGACGGCGCCCATGATTGTCGTTACGAGGCGCGACATATTCTTCCCTCTCTCAATTCCACCTTACCCAAGCGGACGTATTAACTACGTCGATTAGGCGTGATCATAGTTCATATGGTCTTCCAACTGCAATCCTGAGATGCCGTTGGTAAACCCTGTTTCAACCGATTCCGCCGGTGCCGAAGCCAGGCTGGGCGTTTCCGGGCCACTGCCCAGAAGGCTGCTGAGATCAAAGTCAGGCTGATCCAGCATGTCGGCGAGATCGACGTCAACCGTCCCCGACAGCCCGTGCATGCCCCCCGAACCGTTAAAGTTGGAGGCATTCTGGAGATCATTTCCGGACAATTCGTTAACAAGACCGCCAAAGTCGTTAACGTTTGCGCCCTCTTCGATCCCATGGACAATCTGCGGACCTTCCAGGACAAAAGCGCTGTCCTTGAAGCTGCCCGTGGATTGGCCCAGCAGGCTGGTCATCAGGCTGTCCTCGTGACCGGTCAGGTCCACCGCGAAGCCCGTCGGACCACCAGAACCCGTACCGTCAGTGCCACCGGAGCCGGTGCCGCCTGAGCCGCCCGAGCCGCCGCCTTCACCGCCGCCGACACTGAAGGACTGGATCGCCGCCAAGGGGGCAACCGCTTCGTCCACGTGGAGCGTCAGCGTGTCGGTGATTTCGTCACCGTCGCCATCGGTTCCGGCAATGTCGAAGGACATATCGAAGGTTTCGCCACCGGGGCCTTCCGTGCCGATGGTGATCGCGCCGAGACCGAAGTCATGAGCACTACCGCCGGTCACCGAGATGCCGGTGAAGGGGTTGCCACTCCCCGTGCGAACCTCAAAGTCCCAGTCTTCCTCGATGTCATCGAAGGTCACGGTGCCATTGGCGTTAAACGTAACTGTCACACCGCTTTGCGTGTCGGTGCTGGAGCTCTGGAAGATAAGCACGCCATTCTCGTCATAGACCAGCGCCTCTGTAATAGCGACGATCGTGTCATTGCCATCGCCGTAGATGTCGTCATCGCCATCGGTGGACAAAGCGGCCACGATAAACTCCGCAACGTCAGCCCCACTACCGCCGCGGACATAGGATACATCCTGACGGAACGAGGTGGCTTCATAAGTTGAATCCCAGTCAAAGCCGCTGGCGCCGCCGCCTGTCACGGCATTGGTGACAAACTCCATCTTCACCACTTCGCCGGTGTCGATGCGGGAGTTGTCAACAGAGATCACGCCGGTATCGTATTCCAACACGCCATCACCTTCCATGATGATGTCGACGTTGCTGGCGTTGTTCGCGCCATTGTTCGCCCCGACTGCAAAGATGTTGTTGCTGCCGGTCGTGAAGCTGGCATCCAGGACGTCCTGGCTCACCGATGTGCTGGCGCTGACTTCCACCGTGGCACTGAAATCGGCATTCCAGTTGTTGCCCGAAGGATCGAGCTCCACCGTCATGACCGTCGTGTCACCACCGTTGAGGGTGCCACTGCTGTCTTCGTCGATATAGCCGGTCAGCGTGCCCGTCCCGAAGCCGGTCAGGAGCACCGCATCGCCGCCCGACAGAAGCGCATGGCCGCCTGCGTCCGTGGCCGCCGTGTTGTTCGTACCCACGAACACCACACCGCCAAGACCGTCAGCCCCTTCCACGAAGGAGAGTGCCGTCGAACCCGACGACCCGTTGTCGATGGTGAGTTCGTCACCATCGAGGGCATCAGGCACGTCATCGCCAATTGTGATGTCGAGCGTACCCGTGCTCGTCACGTTGGCGTCATCGGTCACCGAGAATTCGATGCCGTTGAGGACAACCGTGTCTTCGCCGTCGTTCGTCGGATGATCGATCTGATGGCTGAGCGTCACCGTGTATTCATAGGTGTAGAGACCGCCACCTTCGTCGGTGGGGCCATCTTCGACATGAATACGGATCACTTCAGTTCCGCCGGCGTCGATTGTGCCGACAAGGTCACCGCCCGACAGGGCAAAGACCACCGGTTGACCCTCGGACTCCAGTTCCGAGTCATAGGCGCCAAGATCGTTGAGAACGATCGCCGCGTCCAGATCGCCCGGCACTTCAGAGCCGAAGTCAAACGTGATGGTGCCCGTGTTGACCGCCAAGCCGCCGTGGTCTTCCTCGGTGGCGAGCGCCGTATCGCCATTCGCACCGCCCAGACCGTCTTCATCGACGATGATGTTGGTCACACCCGGCACTGCCGGCGCGGTCAGGTCGAAGATGATCGAAGCCGAAGCCTCGTCACCATCATTGTCCGCAACCACATAGGAAATAGTTTCCGCCGCGGCGGCCACCGGCCCTTGGAAGCTGTAATCACCAGTCGCAAAGTCGATGATGAACGTGCCGTCAATCGTCGAACCAGCAACATCCACCGCCACAGACAGCACACTGCCCACAACTGTACCGACGCCCGGTGCCGGTGTAATTTGCGGGTCGCCCACGCCACCGTCCCAAGTGTAGGTCACGCCATCCACAGTGACCGAGACAATCTGCCCCGGGCCGTCTGCGCCAAAATCGCTCCAGACAGAACCATTGGTGAACACGTTGCCCGCGATCGTCGGCTGAACCAGTGCCAGGAGTTGATCGATCAGATTCTCAAAGTCACCCACAAGATAGGCTTGCGGATTGTCGTCCAGATCAACATCCAACAACCGCGCGGGATCAAAGCCCACAGGCGTGCCCACGCCAATGGTGCTGACGTTCAGGTCATTGTCATCAATAAAGGCCTGCCACAGTGCAGCCGTGGCATCTGCCAACGAATTACCGCCCGTACCCAGCTGCTCGTTGGGCTCGCCGTCCGAGAGGAAGAACACGAGGTTTTGAGCCGACGGATCCGGAACATAAGACGCCATCGTCTGTTCGATGGCAGCCGTATAATCCGTGTACACACCGATTGTCCCCGGGCGTGCACCGCCCTCACCAGGGTTCAGCGCATCAACCGCCGCCTCGAACGAAGCCTGATCGGTAAAGGTGCCCAGGTCCGCTGCGGTGGCCGCAAAACCAACCAAGTTGATGGACACATCGCCGCCATAGGCGTTGGCGAACAGTTCCACCCCGGCCGCCTTGATGGCGTTCATCTGCGTGGTCAGCTCGGTATTGCTGATGCTACCGCTGAAGTCGATGATGAACACAGTATTGAAGTCGACCGGCGGCGCTACTTGCGTCGCATCATGGTCGTTCGCGAAGGGCACGTCATCATAGATTGTGACATCCACCGAACCGCTGGCCGTCGATCCGTCACTGTCCGTCACCGTGTAGCCGACACCGTTGAGAACAACAGAGTCTTCGTTGTCGTTCACCGGATGATCGACCTCGTGGCTCAGCGTCACCGTATAATCATAGGTGTAGCTGCCGCCGCCATTGGCGGTCGGATTGTCTTCGATATGGATGCGGATCACTTCCGTTGCACCGCTATCAATGGTGCCGACGAGATCGCCTGTGCCGCCTTCGACCGCGAACACGACGTCCTGGCCGCCTGAGTCGAGCTCGGTATTCAGCCCGGTTGCCTCCAACACGATCGCCGCATCGAGATCCCCCGGCACGTCAGTGCCGAAATCCACCGTGATGGTGCCCGTATCCGTGGTGTTTCCACCATGATCGGCTTCCAGTCCTGTCGGTGTATCGGCGTTCGCCCAAGCGAGCCCGTCTTCGTCCACTGACGTATCAGTGTCTTCCAGTTCCGGCACCGCGTCTGTCACCAGCGTGATGGTCACCGTCGCCGTCGACTTGTCGCCGTCGGAGTCTGTCAACGTGTAGTCGAATGTTACCGTGCCTTGCTCACCCGGCAACGGATCGTACGTGAACGTACCATCCGGGTTCAGTGTCAGGTTGCCCACAACCCCGATATCTGTGGAGTTGAATGTGCCACCCACAAGCGTCACCGTGCCCGGGTTGTCGGCACCCACAACATCTGCGCCGTTGTCGTTGTCGTCGAGCACATTGCCCGTGACATCAGCGTTATCGGCGCTTTGCGTGAAGTTGTCGTCTTCAGCCGAGGGGACGTCGTCCACAATGGAGACGTCGAAGCTGCGGGTCACATCATCGCCATTGCTGTCCGTCGCCGTGAAGGTGATGCCCGAAAGGGTCACCGAGTCTTCGTTGTCGTTCCCCGGATGCATAACCGGTTCGCTGAGCGTTACGGTGTACTCATAGTCCACCGTACCATCCAGATTGTCCGTCGCACCCGTAACCGCGATCGTGATCACCACGTCGTTGGTAACGGAATCGCGGCCCACCAGATCACCACTTTCAAGCGCGAAGTTCACCGGATTGCCGTCCAGCGTTGTGAGCTGGCCGTCCAAAGCAGGCGAGTCGTCGAACACAAACGCCGCGTTGATATCACCCGGGAAATCGGTGCCGAAGTTGACCGTGATCGTTTGCGTGTCCGACAACATACCGCTTGATGCGGTTTCAAAACCCGTCGGCGTATCAGCATTCGCAGAGCCGAAGCCGTCTTCGTCCACTTCCGCATCCGAGGTTGCGGCGGTAGGAACCGAGTCAGGCTCGACCGTCAGCGACAGAGTGCCGGTGATTTCATCGCCATCATCATCCGCGCCGGCAATGTTGAAGTCCATGTCGAACGGATCGCCCCCGCTCGACGCGCCGATGGTTAACGCCCCCAGGGTGAAACGGTCGGTCCCGGTATCGCCCGTGATCTGCACACCCGTAAACGGATCGCCGTCCGCCGTGTGGACCTCATAGGCCCAGTCTTGCTCAAGACCCGTGAAGGAAACGGAGCCGTCCCCATTGAACGTCACCGTCACGCCCGCGGGAAGTGGATCGCCGGACGTGCTGTCCCAGATCTCCGTGCCGTTGTCATAGATTTTCGCCGAGACAATCTCGACAGGATCGTCGTCCAGATCGCCAAACAGCGTGTCATCGTTATCGGTATACAGCGCCGTAACCGTGAAGTTCGCGAGCTGCGAGCCACCCGTAATCCGCGGAAGCTCCTGATAGAAGGTGTCAGTTTCAAACACACCGGCCCAGTCAAAGCCCGAGGCGTCGCCCGGCAGAGCCGCCGTTTCCGCATCAGTCACGAACTCGATCTTTACCGATTCACCAGCCACAAAAGACTGACCGCCACCGATACCGATCCGGCCGTTCGATGTGTTCACCGAACCCGGGTCGCCGTCGAGGAGCAAATCCACGTTGCTGTTGTTGTTGAAGTCATCATCGGCACCAACGGCCTGAATGGAATTATTGCCGCCCGTGATGCCGCCAACGAGATCGAAGTCCGTCTTCGTGCCGTTGTCGAGTTCCACAGCGATCTGCGCTGACCAGGTGTCGGTCACCGGATCAAGCGTCACGGTCAGGGCAACCGTATCGCCAGCGTTGTAGGTGCCGCTATCGTCATTGTCGACATAGCCGATCAGCGTGTCGGTGCCATATCCGGTCAGCAGGATGGGCCCGCCGTCGGAGATCGGGTTGCCGTCGGTGTCCATGGCTTGCGTGTTGTTGGTCCCGACAAACCACACAGAACCCGGGGTGTCAGCGCCTTCCTGGAAGGTGAAGCTGCCCGAAGTCGATGACGGAGCATTGTTCGTGATGGAAAGCTCTTCGCCTTCCAGCAGGTTCGGCACGTCATCGCCAATTGTCACGTCAAAGCTGCCCGTGGCCGTATCACCATCGTCACCGTCCGTGACCGTGTAGCTGATGCCGTTGAGGACAACCGTGTCCTCTGCGTCATTGGCCGGGTGATCCACCTGCTGGCTCAGCGTCACCGTATAGGTATAGGTGTAGCTGCCGCCGCCGTTGTTGGTGGGGTTGTCGTTGATCGAGATACGGATGACTTCCGTCGCACCGCCATCGATGGTCCCGACCAGATCGCCGCCAACCAGAGCAAAAACAACAGGCTGGCTGTCGGATTCAAGCTCCAGGTCATAGGCGCCAAGGTCATTCAGAACGATGGCCGCATTCAGATCGGACGGAACATCGTCACCGTAGTTGACGGTAATGCTGCCCGTGTTGATCCGCAGTCCGCCGAAGTTATCTTCCGTGCCAAGCACCGTATCGGCATTTGCCCACGAAAGACCGTCTTCATCCACCGTGGTATCGGTGTCTTCGACAGACGGTTCATCATCGTCTTGCAGCGTGATCGTCACCGTCGCCGTCGACAGGTCCCCGTCGCCATCTTCGATGGTGTAATCGAAGGTGACCGTGCCCTCTTCGCCCGCACCCGGATTGTAGGTGAACGAACCGTCCGCATTCAGCGTCAGATTGCCTTCAACCCCGCTGTCCGTCGAGTTGAACGAACCAGCGACAAACTCAACATAAGGCGTGTCCTGACCGTCGATGCTGTCCACATCCGGGCCGTTGCCGTTGTCGCTGAGCACATTGCCCGTGACATTGTTGTTCTCGTCCGCTTGCGCTTGCGTGAAGTCGTCGTCCTGCGCATCAGGAACGTCGTCATAAATCGTGACGTCGAAGGTGCCCGTCGCCTTGTCGGCGTCATCGCCGTCCGTCAGCGTGAACTGGATATTATCCAGGACAATCGAGTCTTCGTTGTCATTGCCGGCCTGATCCACAGGCTGGCTGAGCGTAACCGTGTACTCATAGTCCACAAGGCCCGTCGCCGTGCCCGCCGTGGCGTTGGTGATCGAGATGCGGATCACTTCCGTCGCGCCGCTGTCGATGGTGCCGACAAGGTCGTCGCCATCCAGGGCAAAGATTACCGGATCGCCGCCCGAGGTCAGCTCGAGGTCGTAGCCCGGCAGGTCATCAAGCGCGATACCGTCCATAAGGACTGCCGGCGCATCATTGCCGAAGTCCACATGGATCGTCCCCGTGGCAGCGGCATTGTTGCCGTTCGAGGTTTCCGTCACAAGGCCGTCGTCGGCGTTCGCGCCCAGAAGACCGTCTTCGTCGACCGACAGGTTGCCGGTCTCATTGTCGAACTCGAACTCAGGCGTGGAATCGTCCGCCAGATTGATCGTCACCGTCGCCGTCGACTTGTCGCCGTCGCCATCGGTGATCATGTAGTCGAACGTCACCGTGCCTTCTTCGCCCGCACCCGGATTGTAGGTGAACGAACCGTCCGCATTCAGCGTCAGATTGCCTTCAACCCCGCTGTCCGTCGAGTTGAACGAACCAGCGACAAACTCAACATAAGGCGTGTCCTGACCGTCGATGCTGTCCACATCCGGGCCGTTGCCGTTGTCGCTGAGCACATTGCCCGTGACATTGTTGTTCTCGTCCGCTTGCGCTTGCGTGAAGTCGTCGTCCTGCGCATCAGGAACGTCGTCATAAATCGTGACGTCGAAGGTGCCCGTCGCCTTGTCGGCGTCATCGCCGTCCGTCAGCGTGAACTGGATGTTGTCCAGGACGATGGAGTCTTCCGAGTCATTGCCCCCCTGATCCACCGGCTGGCTCAGCGTCACCGTGTACTCATAGTCCACAAGACCCGTCGCCGTGCCCGCCGTGGCGTTGGTGATCGAGATGCGGATCACTTCCGTCGCACCGCTGTCGATGGTGCCGACAAGGTCGTCGCCATCCAGGGCAAAGATCACCGGATCGCCGCCCGAGGTCAGCTCACTGTCGTAGCCCGGCAGGTCATCGAGCGAGATGCCATCCATCAGAACGGCCGGCGCGTCGTTGCCGAAGTCCACATGGATCGTCCCCGTGGCAGCGGCATTGTTGCCGTTCGAGGATTCCGTCGCCAGGCCGCCATCGGCGTTCGCGCCCACAAGCCCGTCTTCATCGACCGACAGGTTGCCGGTGTCATTGTCAAACTCGAACTCCGGTGTGGAATCGTCCGCCAGATTGATGGTTACGGTCGCGGTGGATTTGTCGCCATCACCGTCAATCAGCTCGTAGTTGAACGTGACCGTCCCTTGCTCACCAGCCGACGGATTGTACGTGAAGGTGCCGTCCGCATTCAGTGTGAGGTTGCTGACATCACCCTTCCCGTCCGGGTCGGTCGAGTTATAGGAGCCCGCAACCAACTGCACATGAGGCGTACCCGCGCCATCAACGCTGTCCACGTCGGCCGTGCCGGAACCCGAGGGGTTCTCTTCAAGGACGTTGCCGGTGACGTTTTGGTTCTCGTCATCCCCTGCTTGATAGAAATAATCGTTAAACGCTTCAGGCACATCGTCGTAGATGGTCACATCGAAGCTGCCGGTGGCCATGTCGCCATCGTCGCCGTCGGTCAGCGTGAACTGGATGTTGTCGAGGACAATAGAATCTTCGTTGTCATTACCCGCCTGGTCCACAGGCTGGCTGAGCGTCACTGTGTAATCGTATTCGACGTGGCCGGAGCCCGTGTTTTGCGCATCGGTGATCGCAATGCGGATCACTTCGCCAAGACCAGCCGTCGAGCCCACGATATCGCCTGTGGCGGTTTCCACAATGAACACCACGGCTTCATTGCCGGACGTCAACTGACCATCGAGGCCTGCCACATTCAGCGCAATGCCATCCGCCGGATCAGTCGGCGCATCGTTGCCGAAGTCCACATAGATGGTGCCCGTGGCAACGTCGTTGTTGCCGTTGGAAGTTTCAGTGCTGATCGGCCCGTCAGCATTGGCGCCAAGAAGCCCGTCTTCGTCGACCGTCAGGTTGCCGTTTTCGTTGCCGAACCGGTAATAGGGGACAGAGTCGTCCTGCAGATCGATCGTCACCGTGGCCGTGGATTTGTCACCGTCGTCATCGGTCAGCGTGTAATCGAAGGTCACCGTGCCTTGTTCGCCCGCGCCGGGGGTGTAGGTGAAGGTGCCGTCCGAATTCAGCGTCAGGTGGCTGACATCGCCTTTGCCGTCCGGGTCCGTGGAATTGTAGGACCCCACGACCAGCGATACGGTGCCCGGATGGTCCGCGCCGATGATATCGGCCGTGCCGCTGTAGCCGGGGTTTGCTTCCAGCACATCGCCGGTAACAGGCGTGTTTTCGCCGTTGCCGAAGTCATTGCCGATCGGCTGAGCGACGGAAGGCTCCTGCGAGGATTCTTCTTGGCCGTACTCGTCGCCTTGCGTGAAGTAATCATCGAAGGCTTCGGGGATATCGTCGAGGATGCCCACGTCGAGCGTACCAGTGACGGTGCTACCGTCGCTGTCGGTCACCGTGAACTGCACACCTTCGAGCGTGATCGAATCCTCTTCGTCATTCGACGGATGATCAACCTCGAGCGAGAGCTGCGAGGTATATTCATAAGTGATGGTTCCGTCGCCGTTATCGGTGGCGCCAGAGATCCAGATGCGGATCACTTCTTGCGAGCCTTCGCCACCCGGAATGGTGCCGACGAGCACATCGCCGTCCAGGGCGAAAGTGACCGGCACGCCGCCGGAGGTCAGTTGGCCATCATAGGAATCCAGATCGTCGAGCGCGATGCCGTCCATCGGGTTCGCCGGCACATCCTCAAAAAAGTCGACCAGGATGGTGCCCGTATCGGTCAGGTTTTCGTTGCCGTCATACTCAAGACCGCCAGGCTGATAGTCGGTACCGCTATCCTTGTTCGCCCAGCGCAGGCCGTCTTCGTCCAGCTCAGTGGGATCGGCGTTCCGGATTTCGGGCTCGGTGTCTTCTTCAACGAGATAGATTTCTTCGTATTGCGGGAAATCAAAAGCCAGAGCCGTGGGCGGCAGAAGCGGCGTGATGGGAAGCGCCGGATCAATGAAGCCAGGGTCGGTTTCGAAGTTGCCGCCAGAGCCGTTCGTGACGACATCGCCAGCAGGTTCAGGGCGCACGAAGGGGAGCGTGAACGTGAGTTCGCCGATTTGAACCTGGCTGAACTGATCAGCGGCATCTTCGATGCGCACAACGTCGCCATCGGGCATGGTGATGAGAAGGTCCACACCCTGGATCGCGATGTCAGTCAGTTCCACACCCTCAGGGGCCTGATAAATTCCGGTGACCGGCGCGTTCGGGTTTGTCGCCGCGACCTCGGCCTGCGCCATCTGAATCGGCTGCTCGCCGTTCGTTTCCGCAGCCTGCTTGTTCCCGCTAGTGGACTTTTCGTTCACCGCTTCGGTTGCAGTAGAGGCTTGGTCCGTACCACTCTCAGTCGTGCCGGACGTGTTCCCATCAAAACTAGCCATTCCCAACTCCCACCAGATTGCCTGACGCACGAAAAGCCGGTCACTCCGAACCAGCGCACACCAGGAAAATCGTTAATTAATTCCTAAGCATAATCGCTCCGAGTGGCCCGGATCGCAAGAGCACTCATAAGTGTGCCAAATTGCGACCGGCCCGCTCCCCACCTCGCAAGAGGCGTGCAAGTTGTTGGTCTTTATGGAGTTTCTCGGCGCGGCATCGTTAACAGGGGTCAGGCGTCCCTCCCCGGGGCGCCTTACAAAACTTAAGTATTGGTAAACTTATCACCTTTTGAAGGCAATATCCAAGGCCCAGCCTGCCCGCATCGCGAAACTTTTGTGAAAAACTGCACTTTTTAGTTGCTTAAAATCTGAACAAATCCCTTAGCGGGATGTTGTTCCCGGGCCCTTATTGATGAGCACGACCCAAAACCGATGAAGGTGAGGCGAGTGCGATGATGAGGCCCTGGCTGCGTAAAAGCCAAGCGAGCATAGTGACGGCAGCGATGATGACCGCTGCGGTCCTGGCGTGGCCCTATCCGGCCAACACCAGTGTCTATAGCCCCAATCCGATCAACATGGCCCCGGAAGCGGCGGAAACGACCGTTTTCGTGCCCGAAAGCCCTGAGAGCGCTGTGCCGGAGCTCCAGCAAGCCTCGGCCCCCGCGCGACTTGCCCTTGCCCCGCGCCTCATACGGCCCGAACGCCGCGCCCCCGAGGCCCGCCCCGAAGCGGCACCCGAACAGGAAGCCGCGCCGCGCCGCGCACCCCTGTTGCCCAATCTGTTTGGCACGGTCGCCGTGGCAACCTCTGCCGCCCCTAACGGTTGGGTGGAACATGTGGGCCTGGCCGCCGATGAATTCGCGAACTGCATCGCGACCAGCGGCTGCGGCAATTCCGCGACCTGGCGCAACGCGGTGGAACGCATTCAGGCCCTGCCCCTGCGCGACCGCCTGGCCCGCGCCAACAGTTTCGTCAACAATGCCATCCGCTTCCGGTCCGATATCTCGGCCACCGGCCAGCGCGACAGCTGGATCACGCCGACCGAGCTGTTCCGCACCGGCAGAGGCGACTGCGAAGACTTCGCGCTCGCCAAATACTGGCTGCTGCGGGCCGCGGGCGTTCCCGAAGAAGACATGTACATCATGGTCGTGTCTGACCTGATCGCGCGCGCCGACCATGCCTATCTCGCCGTGCGCGTGGGCAACGGTTTTGTCCTGCTGGACAGCCGCTCGGACGCGGTGCAGTCACCCAACCAAGTCGATGACATCACGCCGCTGATCACCGTTGGCGCGCGTGGGGCCTATCTGCACGGTCGCCCGGCCTGATCACGGCGCGCCCCGGCGCGCGTGACAGCCTCAATCTTGACCCTGCGGGCGACGCAGCGCAGAGTCCGCCCCATGACACAGACGCGCACGAAGTCCTTTGTCCACGCCGCGGCTTTCGCGGCCCTCGTCATCTCTTGCGCCTTCGCGGTGCCGCCCGCTGCCCTTGCCCAGGGCAAGGTCCCTTCGGCTCCTGCCGCCGAAGACCCCGCCCCCACACCGGAACCATCTGCGCCGTCATCCAAACTTCCCGCCGCTGCGGAGCCGGAGCCTGAAGCGCCCGCGATTGAACCAGAAATGCCTGCCCCGGCCAGCAAGGTCCCAGCGCCCGCGGAATCGGCCACCCCCGCGCCCGCCGTCGAACCCGCAGATGAAGTACCTGCCGCGCCTGAGCAGCCGAACAATTATGTGGAGCTGCCCGAAGACATGATGCCTGCCCCGGCAGCTAACGAGCCCGTTGCCGAACCTGCAGCGTCTGAGGCGCCAGCAGCACACGCCGCACTGCCGGACGATGCCAGCCTGATGGATCGCATCGCGGCGGCGCAGACCGAACTGGAAGCCGGATTTGAACCGGGTGAGCCCGCCGCCTTTCGCGACATGCTCGCCACCGATCCCGACCCGGATCAGGCCATGGTCATCGGTCAGTTGCTTTACATGCGACGGCATTTTGATCGCGCGGCATGGTTCTTTGGCGAGGCGGCGCGCGCCAACCCGGACAATGCCTCCGCACTGAACAACTTTGGCGCCCTGCTCGACGAAACCTACATGAACGACCCGGCGGCCCATCCCGCCTCATGGATTGCCACCGCGGTGGATGCGGTGGCACGCGCCAATGAGCTGCGGCCCGGGGACCCCGGGATCGAAAACAATCTGGGGCGCGGCATGTACAATCTCTCGCGCGTTGACGCAGACGCTGCCGATCTCGATGCCGCCGCCGCGGCGCTTGCCCATGCGGTGGAAGCAGACGGGGACAATGTGGTGTTCCTCACCAATCAGGCGCTTGTGCTTGATGCACAAGGGGATGCGGACGGCGCGGCCCGGGCGCTTGACCGCGCTCATGAGCTCAGCCCCACGCATCCTTCTTTCCTGATTGCCAACTCTCAGGTGAGCCCGGCGACCTCAGGCGCCTATGGCGGCGTGTCGCGCAATTACTGCTCCATCGACTATCAGTGCGCCCAGCGCTGCCCGCCCAGCATTATCGGCCAGATCAACCGGGTCACTTGCGAGATGGAAAACTCGGGCGCGAACATGGCCTGCAGCGCTGGCGAGCCCTATGCGCGGAGCTTTAATTGCGCGGAACAGATTCCTGAGTTCGGTATCCTGATCCCCGGATTGAACGCCGGCTTTTCCGTCGCCTCACCCTGGGGATCATTCGCCGCTGTGGTGGATGGTCAGGGCAATGTGCAATGGCGGGTCGAAGCAGGGCCAAACCTGGGTCCCATCAATCCCTACATTCGCGTTGACGGCGGCTATCAACCGAGCGGCGGCTGGAGCGTTTCGGACACGCGCGCCGGGGTCAAAGTCAATCTGGTCCACGGCAATCCAGTTGGCCAAGCCGTAGGCGACTATGGCTATCAACCCCTTTATGTGCAGGCCGAAGGCAGCAGCGCGAACCAGTCCGCCGAGGTTTCAGCCGGCGTCTATGGCAACGGCACAATCCTGCACTGACACCCCCCTGAAAAAGCAATTGCGCGTGACGGCGGCAAGGTTTCGCTAACCCTGTCTGTTTCCCGCTCTGCAACTCTTCCCGCTCATGATTCCCAAAGCGGCACGCTTTGGAGAACAACATGGGACAGGCGATCAGATTCCGGCGACCACGGGCCTTTCACATCCCCGCCCGTTTTATACCGGGTGCGTTTATCCTTTTTGGTCTGCTCGGACTTCTTGCCCTGGAAAATGGTGCGCTCTCATTCGCCGCGCCGCGCCTGACCTGCAACGCGCCTTCCATAACCGACGGTGACACCTTCAGATGCGACGGTGACCGAGTGCGTCTGACAAGCATCGACGCCCCGGAGATGCCGGGTCATTGCCGCGAAGGCCGCACTTGTACCCCGGGCAATCCCTACTCCGCCGCAAGCTATCTGCGCAGCATTACCCGCGGCACCGTGGAATGCCGTGTTCTGGATCGTGACGTCTATGGCCGCGCCATTGGCAGGTGTCGGTCGAACGGGCGCGATCTTTCCTGCGCCATGGTGCGATCCGGGAACGCTGTGCCGCGCTATGGCGGCAGTCCTTGCTAGGGGCCGTCACAGCTCATCACATCCCCTCCAATCCTCGTGACTATCGCTGATTGTGTTTGCATGTGCGCGCGCAACGACGGATCATGCGCGCAGCTCTTCAAACGGCGGCGGCACTTCCGCCCGTTCGCCCTTCCCGCGCCAGACAGTCACGAGGACCTTCATGCCCGCCATTCACTTTGACCGCTTTTATCGCCACGCCGAAATGACCGAGCTTCTGAAAGCTTTCGCGGCGGAGCACCCCGATCTCGTGACGCTCGAAAGCATCGGCACCTCCTATGAGGGGCGTGAGATCTGGGTGGCCTCTGTCACCAACCGCAAGGCCGGCGAAGCAGCGGACAAGCCCGCGATTTGGTTGGACGGAAACATTCACGCGGTGGAACTGACGGCCTCTGCCTCGTGCCTCTATTTCCTCAATCACCTTGTGACGAATTTCGGCAAGGACAAACGCCTGACCCATACGCTCGACACGCGGAGCTTCTACATCTGCCCGCGCGTGAACCCGGACGGGGCGGAAGCAGCCTTGCGCGATGTGCCCTATCGTGTGCGCTCTTCCATGCGGCCCTACCCGCACACCGATGAGCAGGTTGCGGGCGTGCGCCCCGATGACGTGGATGGTGACGGACGCGTGCTTTACATGCGTGTCGAAGACCCAGCCGGTCCGTGGAAACCGCACCCCGACGCGCCGGCCCTTCTGGTCGCGCGCGAACCCGATGAGTTTGAAGGCACCTTTTACCGCCTCTACAAGGAAGGGGAGATTCTGGACGACGATGGGTCCATGGCCAAACACCAGATGCCGCCGCAAGGGCTTGATCTCAATCGTAATTTCCCGGCGGATTTCGCGCCGGAGGGCAAACAGCGCGGCGCGGGGCCCGCACCTTTTTCCGAGCCCGAAACCCGCGCGTTGGGCGATTTCTTCATTACACGGAAGAATATCTTTATGGCCATCGCAGGCCATACGTTCTCGGGAGTTCTGTTGCGCCCCGGCTCAACCGTGCCCGACGAAGACCTACCGGTCGCGGACCTTATCGCCTACAAGGCCATGGGCAAGAAGGGCGAGGAGCTAACGGGTTATCCCGCCATCAGCGTCTATCACGACTTCCGCTATCACCCGAAGGACGACATCAAGGGCACTTTCGATTGGGTCTATGACCACCTCGGTATTTTCACCTGGACCATCGAATATTGGGCGCCCCATCGCGCCGCGGGCCTGAAGGTCGAGAACTACACTGATTGGCTGTTCGGCCATTCGACCGACGACATTCTCGCGCTTTATCGCTTCTTCGAAAAAGAAGCGCCAGGCAAGGGCTATGTGGATTGGTACGAGTTTGACCATCCCAAGCTGGGCAAAGTCGAAATCGGCGGCTGGGATATTCAGAACACGTTCCACAATCCGCCGTTCCACATGCTGGAAAAAGAGATCGCGCAGTTTCCCGACTGGTTTATCTATCTCGCGCTCATGTCCCCCAAGCTGGAACTGCACAGCGCCAAGGCCGAACCCTTGGGCGGCGACAGCTATCTGGTCAGTCTGACGGTGGAAAATTCCGGCTATCTGCCAACCTATGGCAGCCCCATCGCGAAAGATCACATGATCGCCCGCGACATGGTGGTGGAAATTGAGTTGCCCGAAGGCGCAACGCTGACCCGCGGCAGGCCATGGCAGGAAGTGCCGCACCTTGACGGGCGCGTGGGCATGATGTCTTCGCCCGTTTTTGTCGGCACCGGCTTTGACCCCAAGGACGGGTCGGACAGTCGCGCAAAAGCGGAATGGATCGTTGAAGCGCCCAAGGGCACAAAGCTGATCGTCAGTGCACGGACGGAGCGGGCCGGCAAGGTTTCCGCCACCGTCACCTGCGGCTGATTTAATCGGTCAGCTGAACCCAGCGTGCCTGGAAATTGTTGTTAGGCGTGACCGGCGTGGACACCCGGTCCCGCATGGCCCACACCAGCACCTGGTGATGGAGCGGCAGATAGGCCACGTCCTCTGTCACCAGTGACCAGACCGCGTGCACCATCTGGTCACGAATTTCGGGGTCGAACTCAGTCATGATGCGGGCGATGAGATCGTCCACCTCCGAGTTCGAATAGTGCCCCTTGTTCCAGATCGACGTCGTTCCATAAAGGTAAGCAAAGACATCCGTGCTATCGAGGGTGCCCGGCGTCCAGCCCAGCATATAGAAATCGCTCTCGCCGTTTTCCACTTTGGGGAAATGCAATGTCTTGGGCAGCGCCTCAAGGCTCACCTCGATCCCGATGCGCGCCAGCATGGCGACAATCGCCTGACACACCGCCTCGTCATTCACATAACGATTGTTGGGGCAGTCGAGCCGCACGGAAAACCCGTCTTCATAGCCAGCGTCCGCCATCAACTCGCGCGCGGCGTCGGGGTCAAAGGGAAGGCGCGTATCAAGTGCCTCATTCCAGCCGTCGATCCCCGGCGCGACCAACATGCCCGCCGGCGCCGAGCGGCCCCGCATGATACGTGCCTGAACGGCGTCCATGTCGAGCGCCATATACATGGCGCGCCGCACGCGCTCATCCGCAAAGGGGTTTGCGCCCTGAATGTTCGAGGTTTGTAGTTCCTCCGCCCCCTGTTCGAGGCCGAGGAAGATGGTGCGCACCTGCGGGACCTCTTCCAGGTGGAAGCCCGGGGTGCGCTCAATACGCCGCAGGTCCTGTAGCGGCGGATCGGTGACTAGGTCCACTTCGCCCGAAAGGAGCGCGGCGATGCGCGTCGCATCATTGCTGATCGACAGATACGTCAGGCGCTGGACATTGCTGTCGCCTTCACCGTCAATGCCCCACCAATCATCATTGCGCACCATGACGGTGCGGATGTCTTGCTCACGAATCTCAAGCTTGAACGGGCCCGTGCCATTGGTGTGGCGCACGGCGTAGTTTTCATCACCGGCGGAAAAATCCTGCACCTGCGTTGCGTTGTTTTCCTCGCACCAGGCGCGAGACATGATCAGGATGTTCGTCAGATCGCGCGGCAAAAGTGGCATGGGTTGGTCGGTGACCACATCCACGGTCAGGCCGTCCACCGCCGTTATCTCGACAATATGGCTCACATAGGGGCGATAGTCCGAGGCCTGCTGCTGAGCGCGTTCGATGCTGAACACCACGTCGTCAGAGGTAAAGGGCGTGCCGTCATGAAACGTCACCCCGTCGCGCAACTGAAAGCGCCAGCGCGTGGGCTCAAGCACTTCCCACGAGGTGGCGAGAGAGCCTTCAAGCTGCAGGTCCTGACCGAAAGCGGTCAGCGTCTCGTACATCTGATTGAGCAGATTGAATGTGGGCCCTTCGGCCTGGGCGTATGGGTCGAGGGTCAAAGCATCACCGCGCGAGCCGACGCGCAGCTCCCCCGGTTCCTGCGCGGCGGCGGGCACGGCCAGCGCGATGAGACCCATGATCAGAAATGCGATCAGATTTTTCATAAAAACTCCCGGATTTCTGCCCCTGCCAGCTCTCACGCTACACCAAATCCGGAGCACCCGCAAAGCCCGGGGCACTCTGTGACCGGCATCCCGTCGATAACAGTTCCGTCAATCGAGATCGGCGATGCCTGGAACAAGAAAAACCCTTGAGTGAAAGGCCAAGGCCCTTTAAACGGCTGATACCCAATAGTTTTTGAAACGGGAAGATCATGCCCTTCGCCCTTCGCCTTGCCTTCATCGCCCTCTTTTTCGGAACAACCCTCGCTGCCTGCGGCCGCACGGTTCAGGAAGAAGCGCCCGAGTCCGTAACCGCCGCGGCGGAAGACGAAGACGCGATTGCAGACGATGAAGATTTTGAGGTGGAAGGCGAGTTCACCTATCTCCGAGACCTCATTCTTGAAGTCCGCCGGTCGCCCAATCAGGCAGCGCTGGAAACCGTTGTCGCGCAAGCGCGCGCGGACGGATACTCCGACCACGACATCGCGAGCGCCATGGGGGTTGCTTACCTCATTACACCCGGACGGCGGGTTCTGATCTCGGTGGTCTTTGTGCGCTTCAAGGCGGGCAGCGCGGTTCCGGCCGACGAACTTGATGCGGCCTATGAATATGCCCTGACGCCGCCGCGTCTGCGCGAGACCATGAACGTGGATGAAACCGAAGGCGAGCCCGAAGAAGGCGTGCTTTTCGAACAAGCGCCCGAAGAAGAGGCGGCGACAGAAGACGCGAGCGACGAAGACGACGCCGCGGACGAAGATGAAGAGCCGCGCCAGACCGGTTGGCGCCGCTGGATCCCGGGCCTTTAAGCCAAGCTTTTAGAGACGTTCGAGGGGGACCACGAAAGCGTGCCCCCCTTCGCTGCCCGTCAGCGCCTTGATCCCATAGACCTGCGCAAGATTGTCGTCCGTCAGCACAGTGGCGGGCGCACCATCGGCATGCACTTTGCCGCCGTCGATCATGACGAGTTCATCGCAATAGCGCCGCGCGAGACCAAGGTCGTGCAGCACCGCGATGACAAGCCGGCCTTTCGCCGCCTCCGCGCGCAAGACCTCCATCACCTGGATCTGATGCGCGGGGTCGAGGGCGGCCACCGCTTCATCCACTAGCAAGACCGGCGCATCCACCGCCAGCGCGCGCGCGAGCAGAACCCGCGCCCGTTCCCCATTCGAGATGGCGGAGACGGGACGGTCCGCGAGCGGGCCCGCTTCCACCGCATCAAGGGCCGCTTCCACTGCGCGCTCGTCGCTTTCCGTCCAGGGCGCAAAGGAACCCCGGTGCGGATGACGGCCCAGTGCCACCACATCCCGCACCGGCAAGGGCCAGGTCATGTCGCGTTCGGGCGGCAGGAAGCTGAGCCGTTTCGCGCGCGCTTGTGGCGAGAGTGTTGTGAGGGGCGCGCCATCAAACAGCACCTCCCCTTCACCGCGCCACAGACCGGCAATGACGCGCATCAGGCTCGATTTGCCCGCACCGTTGGGACCGATGAGGCCCACAAGCCCGCCGCCCCATGTGCCACTGACATCGTCCAGCACCTTTCGGCCACGCAAGGAGAGAGAAATGTTCCTCAGCTCAAGGGTCATGACGCAAACCCCCTGCGGATGCGGAAGATGAGATAGATAAAGAACGGCCCGCCAATGAGCGCAGTGAAGACGCCGAGATAAAGCTCTGCCCCCGTCCAGTTGCCAAGGGCGCGCACGCCAATATCGGCCATGAGCAGTAGCGCCGCACCGCCGAGCGCACTCGGGAGCAAGAGCTTGCTGGGCACATAGCCCGTAAAGGGGCGCAGCACGTGAGGCACGATCAGGCCCACAAAACCGATGGCCCCTGCCACGGCAACGCCCGCGCCCACCGCCATGGCCGTGCCAACGATGATCCGGATACGGACAGAGGTAAGATTGACGCCCAATGACCCCGCGGTTTCTTCGCCCAGGACAAGAGCATCGAGACTGCGCGCTGTGGAAAGGATCAATCCTGATCCCAACAGAATGAAGGGCAGCGAGAGCCAGACATCCGCCATGGACCGGTCCCGCACCGATCCCATGAGCCAGAACACAATCTCACCGAGGGCCCAGGGGTTAGGGGAAAGGTTCATGGCAAGTGCCGTGAGCGCCATGGCGATGGAACTGATCGCAACGCCAGCGAGGATCAGAGCGGTCGTGCTGCCTTCCTTGCTGGCGAGCAGAAAGATCAGCACCACCACGACACCCGCCCCGGCCATGGCGCCCGCTGGCAAGGCGAGGGTCGTCACGTTCGCCACGCCGAAATAGAGCATGATGACTGCGCCCAGCGCCGCGCCAGAGGTGACACCGATGTTGCCGGGCTCAGCCAACGGGTTGCGCAAAAGCCCTTGCAGCGCAGCGCCACATAGCCCGAGCGCCCCGCCAATGGTGATGGTCAAGAGCGCGCGCGGCAGGCGAAGTTCCTGCGCGATAAGAACATGCGAGGGCTCACCGATGCCAATGACCCCAAGGAGCGCCTGTCCCGCGCCAATGTCCGCATAACCCCAAGCCAGCGAGACGACAAAGAGCGCGAGCACAAGTGCGGTCAACGTGAGAAAAAGCTTCATCGCGCCGCCGCCTCCGCTAGTTCCGGCGCAACGTCGGGGAACAGGTGACGGCGCTCCACCGCCAATTGTTCGGCGGCATCAAGCATATAGGGCCCCGCACAAACCCAGGACGCGGCGGGCACGGATATAATCGGCGTCATCTCCACCATGCGGCGGAACAGGGGGTGCCGCGAAAAACTGTCGAGGAGCGAGGGGTCGGTGGTTTCAAAAAAACTCATGACGATGACGTCGGGGGGTGTTTCCACCAGCTCTTCCAGGGGCACGCGGCTCCAGCCCCGGTGACCGAGGTCCGCTTGCAAATTGCGAAAACCCGCAAGGCGCAAAACCTCGTCCACATAAGTGTCCGCCCCCGCGCCGCCGCCGCCGGGCGAAACGTAAAGCGCGCGCGGGGCGTTTTCGCTTACCGTATCAGCGAGGGCCGCGCGGCGCGCCTCAAGCGCACGAACAAGGGCCGCCCCGCGCCCCGATTGGCCGAGGACGTTAGCCATGCGCGTGACTTCACCTTCCACATCAACCACGGAAACAGGATCGCCAAGGCGAAACACTTCCGTGCCCAGACCATCAAGCCGCCGCGCGGTCTCGGGATGACCGTAAGGGTCGAAGATCACGAGGTCGGCGCGCACGGCGAGGATTTCTTCCGCCAGCCCGCGAATTTGCGGCAGGCCCTGGGCCGCCTCACGCACGGGAGATCGCAACGTCGTCGCCTGCCACGAAACGGCCGCCACCTGATCCGCATCCGCCAGGCTGAGCAAATATTGATCCGTACAAACCGAAACAGAGGCCGCACGCGGAAAAGCAGAGGGCGATGAGGGCTCGGCCAACGCCGCGGCGGCGCACAGCAGCGCCGCGAAGCCAATCACTATGACCCTCATCGCCCTCATCTCAGTACCTCATCCGAAGGCCGACAAAGACCTCGCGACCCGGCGTCGAAAACCCGTCCACTTCCGTATAGGCGGCATCGGAGAGATTGGTGCCGCGCAAAGTGAGCGCAATATGCGGCGTGACGGCGTAAGACGTCGCCGCGCCGAAGACGAGATAATCAGAAAGGTCAGTACGGAACTCACGAAAGCCGTCCTGGCTGTCATCGACACCGCGTGCATTTATGTTGACGCGCAGCCGCTCGCCATCGCCTGCATAATCGAGATCGACGCTGCCCATGTGCCGGGGCCGCCGCACGCGCGGCAGGCCGTCTTCCGCGTCGGGCGAATTCACCGTCGCGTCTGTGTAGGTGTAGGACAGGCTGGCACTGAGGTTTTGCGTCAGCGTTGCCTCAAGACCCGCTTCCAGCCCACGCGAATGAGACCGGCCGGTGGATTGGTAGTAGCCGGTAAAATTCACATTGTCGTAGCGGATCTCATCCTCGATGCTTTGATCGAAATAGGTGAGCGACAACATCGCCGCGCCGAAAAACAGTGGTTGGTCGACGCCAACGTCAAACCCGATACCGGTTTCCTCGCTCAGCTCCGGCAGGCTCGCCCCCGCATTGTAGGCGCGTTCATAGGCGCTGGGGGCGCGGAAGCCCGTCCCCGCGCTTGCCCGGAATTTTGTCTCATCGTCGCCAAAGAGCGGCACGAGATAGGCTGCCGTCGCGCGCAAGGAAACGTGATCGTCGTAATCTTCCGGCGCATCGAAGCGGGCACCCACGGTCGTGAAAAAATTCACCGCCCATTCCGCTTGCCATTCGGCATAGGCTGCGACAGCGGAGGTGGTGTCGTTGATCGCGTCCGTCGTCACCTCTTCGCTCAGGTAACTTACCCCTGCCGTAAAGCCGTGGCCGTTGATCGGATCCAGGCTCACGAGATATTCCGCCTCGTACCGATCCGTATCGAAGCGCGAAATGAGCGCATTGAAAAAGTCACGGGTGGGCTGGCCGCCATCCAGGTCCGTGCGGCGCACCTGATAAAAGTTATAGGCGATGAGGTGATGAAGCCCCTCGCCGACCTCATCGCTCGTCAGCGCGACACGCGCGGCCACTTCTTCGGTCAGCAACTCGCGATCAGGATCAAAGGAAAACCCGTCGAACTGTGCATAAGAGTCCGAATAGCGCCCCACGACTTCCAGCCGTGTGCCCTCGGTCAATGCCGCGCCCGCGACCCCGTGAAGGGTGAGATTGTGGTAGCCGTCATCGTCCGCGAGCGTCGGGTCGCCCACCTTGGCCGAAATGCCGTCGGTGCGTGTGTAGTCCCCACTGAGGGCGAGATCGACCCGGTCCCGCGCGCCGCCCAAGAACCCGCGCGCCGTATAGGTCTCATGACTGCCGCCTTCGAGCGCCAGCCCCGCCGCATCGTCGCCGCCGCGCCGGGTGACGATATTGATGACGCCGCCGATGGCGTCCGCGCCATAAAGCAGTGCCTGCGGCCCGCGCAGCACTTCGATGCGGTCGATGGCGGTGACGGTAAGGTTGCCAAAATTTACCGCCGCCTGCGGCAAGGCCCCATCGGCGACGCGAATACCGTCCACCAGCACCAGGGTGCGATAGCTTTCTTCGCCCCGCAGGCGCACTGCCACTTGCCCGCCGCGCCCGCCGGAGCTTGACGCCTGCACCCCCGGCAGACGGCGTAACGCGTCCTCCACATAAAAGACGCCTTGCGCTTCCAGCTCGTCCGCGGTCACCACCGAAACGCTGGAGCCCACTTCGCGCAGGGGCACCGCCCGGCGGCTGGACGAGACCACGATGGTTTCCTCGTCCGTTTCATCACTTGCCAAAGCAGGCGGCACCCACGCGCATGCCGTCGCCAGTCCCAACACAAAAACTCTTTTCATTGTCCGACCCTCTTTCGTCACGAAAACAAGAGCCGGCACGGACAACCACGGACCACGGCACAGCCGTCGTCGCCATAGAAGTTCAATGAATGTCAGGTGGAATCGCATCCCGCGGGTCCCCGTATCGCCAGCTCACCAAAGGTGTCGCCGCTACGGAAAGACCGCTCCCCCGGCAAAACCCGACCGTGGGTGGACGACAGCGACGGCAGGTCTCCTGGCTCCCGGCTCAAGCGTTCGTCCCGCGCCTTCCCAGGGCCCGAAGGCCCCAGTGGCGTTATGCGGGTGAACTCGCCGGTTCACAGTTGCGGGTACAGCCGCAGCGCGGTCCTCAACTCCGGACCTCCTGCGTTCCCTTTTCGCTTCCTTTCGGAAGACCGTCACAACGGGCGGCATTGAAGCGGAAACCGGGCGGGGCCGCAAGGGCTGAGATTCCGGCGGGATTCCGGTGATTCCGAGCGCGGCGGCTTTGGGCGTCGTAACCCTTTGGCAACACTCCTTGCGAACGGCTTAATCCGTACCCGGAGGAATGGCCCTACCGTTTAACGGAATCAAAAAAGCTTTCTGGCAGAGTGGCGTCAGTAACCGATCAAACGTCCCTCTCTCGGGGCACTACGATCACTCTAGCGCCCCGCCTGCGTATCGGCGGGGCTTTTTTTATTTGCTGCTGAGGCGCACTTGCGTCCGGTCCGTGCGCCCTTCCGCATCGATGACGGCAATCTCCGTAAAGCCCGGCGCATTGGCACGCCACAGGGTCGGCTGATAGATATCGGCCTCAGGCAGCACTTCCCCATCCACCATCCAGCGCAAGGGCGGCGTGCCGCCAAGAGCGCGCAGGGAAAGCTCAACCCCGCCATCGTCCAGATCAATGGTCGCGCCCGCAGGGGGAAAGGCGATGCGCGGCGGCGGAGCGGCAGCGTTCCCGCGCGCGTCCGCCCAGAGCTGCGGCGCGCGATAGCGTTGCATAGAGGTGGGAAGCTCCGCGCGGGATGTCACTTGCATCACCCCCGTCGGGACCGGATGCGGGGCGCCACCTAAGGGGAGTTGGTCGAAGACCTGAAACAGAACCGGTGCTGCTGTATTGCGGCCATAGGACCCGGGACGCGGCGAGCCATCCGGCCGCCCCACCCAAATGCCCACGGTGTAATCGGTGCTGTAGCCCACGGCCCAGGCATCGCGATAGCCATAGGACGTGCCCGTCTTATAGGCGATTGCACCCGCGCGCATCTGCCCCCGGCCCTGCCCACGCCCATCGGGCAAGGGCGCGCCTTCCAGAATATTGGTCACATACCAGGCTGCCGCCTCGCTCATTTCGCGGCGAGGCGCGCCATCTTCATCGCTTTGTGCAAAAAGCAACGGTCGTACTTCGCCTCTATCGGCGAGCCCCACATAGAGCATGGTGAGATCGGTGAGGCTGATCCCCACACCGCCCAGCGCCAGCGGCAAAGACGGCTGACCACCGAGATTGCCAAATTCAATCCGTGCCCCCACTTGGCGGAGCCGCGAGGCAAAGCGCATAGGACCGACGCCATCGAGCACCATGACGGCGGGCACATTGAGGGATTGCTGAAGCGCTGTGCGCACCGTCACTTCACCCAGAAACTCGCGGTCGAAGTTTTGCGGCGCGTAAGTGCCAAACACGCTCGCCTGATCTGTGATGAGCGTTTCGGGATGGAGCGCCAGATCGTCGAAGGCCATGCCATAGATAAAGGGCTTGAGCGCGGAACCGGGCGAACGCAAGGCGCGCGCCACATCCACTTGCCCCTCCGGCCCCCAAAAATCCGCGCCGCCGGAATAAGCCACAACGCGCCTCGTGGCGTTTTCGACAACGACAATGGCAAGGCTCGCCGGATCTTCAAATCCCGACGCCACCTCGCCGCTGATGCGTTCCACATGGGATTGCACGCGGCGGTCAATGTAGGTGCGGACGATGCCATCTTCACCCGCGCGGGCACGAAGCGCGCGCGCAAGACGCGGCGCATGGAAGGGCAGTTCCGCCCGGGCGGCAGGGACCGGATCTTCGTTGGCTTCATCCGCCGTCGCCGGCGTTATGGCCTCACGATCAGCCAGCAGCGCAAGCACGCGCGCGCGGCCCTCGCCCGCCGCTTCCGGGTGGCGATCGGGGCGCAGCCGTTCCGGCGATTGGGGCAACGCCACCAGAAGCGCGGCCTGGCTAACCGAAAGCTCTGTTGGCTCCTTGCCAAAGTAAGCGAGCGATGCGGCGCGCACCCCTTCGAGGTTTCCGCCAAAGGGCGCGAGGGTCAGGTACATCGAAAGGATCTCATCTTTCGAATACCGCCGCTCGAGCTGCAACGCGCGGAGGGCCTCGATCACTTTAGAGCCAAAGGTGCGTGGACGCGGCTCGAGCAAGCGCACCGTCTGCATGGTGAGCGTGGACGCGCCGGAAACAATGCGCCCGTGGCTCGCCCATTGAAAGCCCGCGCGCACCACCGCGATGGGGTCAACGCCCGGATGGCTGTAGAAGCGCTGATCCTCGTAAGCGATCAACGCATCGATGTAATTGGGATCAACCTCCGCCGCCGCAACGGGCAGGCGCCACATACCGTCAGACGTCGTGAAAGCACGAAGGATGCCCCCGTCCGCATCGAGCACCAGGGTGGAGCGTTCCTCATACCGCGACAGATCCGGCGGCAGGAGAAGATCAAGGCTGACGGCAAGCGCAAGAGCACCCGCGAGAGCAAGACCTGCCCCCGCGAAACGCCTCTGCAGCTTGGTGAGCCCCCGGAACATCAGTCCGCCGCCGTCACCGTGAGCGTGCCCATTTCAGTGCGCGCCGTGATGCGCGGTTGATACATGTCCTCCACGTAAGCGGGGGGCCGCACAAAGGTGCCCGGCGTGATCGCCCGTGCGAGATAGGCCACTGCAAAGGTAGGCCGGATGGGATTGCCCTCGCTATCGGGTTGCAGCGGCCGGTAGCGGTTGCCGATATCGAAGGCCGCCACATAGCGGTCGTCGCGGGCTTCCTGCATGTCCACATATGTGAGGTCCGGCAGCCAGGGATAGGCGTTGTTATAGAGCAGCGATTCAATCTCGAAGCCCGCCGGCAACAGATCAAGCGCCACCATCTGACGGTAATAATTGTCCGCCATCTGCCCCTGGATCACCACGACAACGCGGTCGTTCTGTTCGACCTTCGCAAGGTCCGCGGCCGTGCCGTCGAGATTGTAGTAGCTGCGCGTAAGCGTGAGCCCTTCGGCGAGCGGGCCCTGCGGTTCCGCCGGAACGCCCACCACCGATTGGCTGCGCCAGATATCGCCGCCATTGTTCGCGACGCTGACCCCGCTGCCGATCTCCGCAAGGGTCGGCATCACCGTTACCGGATCATCGCCGGTGACATTCGCCGCGCCGGTGACCGATACGTTCAGCTCGTTCCCGGAATGAACCAGCGCCTCCGCCGCGAAAAGGAGCCAGGCCTTTTCCTGCGTCGTCGTATAGGTGAGGCGCGGGGCCAGCGTGTCGATGCGTTCAAAGAGCCCCGGCAGAAGCCCCAGCCGATGTCCGCGCGCGACCATGGCTGTGAGCCCCGCCACATCGCGCGTGAGTGAGCCATAACGGAAGCCCACATAAGTGCGCGGGTCCGCTTCGTTCGCGAGCCGGATCGCGCGGTCAAAGGCAGAGGCCGCCCGCGCCCGGTCCCCCATGGCATCAAGTGCGCCACCCATCATGGCAAGCGCCATCACGTCATTGATCTGGGTACGGACCGTATCGTGGAAGTACCTAAGGTCCCCCGGCACCGCGCGACCTTCCTTGGCCAGCACATAAAAGGCATAGGCGCGCACGGGATTATCGCGCCAGGATTGCGAGGCAACGCCGGAGGCCCATTCAAGGCCGCGCCGCGTGGCATCGTCCGGCACGACATACCCGCGCCGGTCCGCCTCGAGCAGAAAATCGATGGCATAGATCGAAAGCCAGGCTTCCGCCTCGCTGCCATGCGGGCCCCACATGCCGAAGGCACCATTGGGTCGCTGCATGTCGAGCACGCGGTCGATGGCGTTCTGTAGGCGAATTTCGATGCTTTGCGTTTCGCCCGCACTTGTTTCAAGTCCAGCCTCCGCAGCCATCTCGCCATAGAGCAGAAGCGGAAAAGCGCGGCTCGTGGTTTGTTCCAGACAGCCGTAGGGATAGCGCGCCAACGCCCGGAGGAGACCGCCCACATCGAGCCCGCGCGTGGTCGACAGCGACAGGGTCGTTTCCACCGTGGCGGGGATCAGCCCCGCCGCCGCGTTCGACGGCACGGTATAGGCATCGCCGCCGGCAAAGACCTCCGTCACCTCGCGCGTTTCAGGAAGCTGCGCGGGCCGCACCTCAATGGGCCAACTGCGTGTGCGGTCAAACCCACCCGGTCCTGACAAGTGCAGTTCCACCGTCGCAATGCCGATGTCCGTTGCAGAGACGGGGACAGAAACCTCTTCCCGTTCGCCGACCGCCAGATTGAGGCTGTAATTGGGCTCAGCCGTAGCGATGCCGCCGATCACATTGAAGCTGGCCGTGTAATTGCCCGCGGCCCCTTCCACATTGTGCATGGACAGCGTGGCAAAGGCATTGTCCCCCGGCGCGAGGAAGCGCGGCAAAGACAACTCGCCCACCACCGCATCGCGTACGGTGAGCCGCGCATCGGTCTGGCCCACTTTGGTTTGCGAGACAGCCACGGCCATCAGGCGCAATTCACCCGCGAAGTCGGGAATGTCGAACGTGATGTCCGCCCGGCCCTCGGCATCAAGCGCCACAAGACCGGAAAAGAGCGCGACCGTGCGTGTCGGCACGACCGTCAGCCCCGCACCGCCGATGGCGCTGTCGCCGCCGGTGCGCAAGGGGCCCACGGCTCCTGACTGCGCTTCGATCAAGCGGCCATAGTCATCACGCATGTCGACGCCCAGCCGCCGCTTGCCGAAGTAATAGTCCTCCGGGTTCGGGGGCTCAAAGCCCGTCAGCTGCAAGATGCCCTGATCGACGGCAGCAAGGGTGATATAGGCCTGTTCGCCACCCATGTTGGTGACCTGTACGGGGATCGTCACTTGCTGTTGCGGTGCCACGACCTCCGGCACGTCCAGCGCGATGTCGAGCACACGAGCGCTGTGATCGACCGCCAGATAGGTAACGCCCACGGCGCGAACGGGTGCGCGCGGGTTGCCTTCGCCCAGAGGCCGGTAGTGGGTGACAAGCGCATAGGCGCCCGCGCCCCATTGATCATTGATGTCGAAACTCACCTGCAAGCCCTCTTCGGGCACATCCACCTGGCGCGTCTCGATCACCTGGTCGTTGGCGATGACGATCAGCGCCGGGCCCGCCTGTTCGGGGCGGATGGTCAGCGTAGCCGTGCCGCCGGGCGCATAGCCGTCCGCATCCGCCGTCACGATCAACTGGTCCGGACGATCCGGGGAGGACGCGCCCCACCAGCCGGAATAGAAGCGAATGGAAGAGGAGACATCGCCCGCTGCATCGGTCAGCACCAACCGATAGGTGCCCCAGGGCAGTGTTTCAGCAATATGCGCGGGCAGGTCCGTACCAATGTCGATGGTGCCCGCGCGTACGGAGTTGTCGCGCAGGACGGATTCAAATCGCCACTGACCATTCACCTCGTACCATTGGTAATGGCGCGTTTCGCGAATGATTTCCCAATGGGCGCCTTCGGCGGCGACGCGGTTCCCCGTCCGGTCCACGGCCACGAAGTCAAATGTGGCTTGGGAGCCTTCGCGCACATAGCGCCCTTCGAAGGCGGAACGGATCCCGAGATAGTGCTGGTTAGTACGGATCGCGACATCTGTCGTCGTCTGCGTTGAGCGGCCACCGGGCTCAAAAACGCCAATACGGATTTGACCACGCAGGGGCCAGGTGGTGGTGGGCAGGCCCGTCACCGATCCGCGCGCAAGGGTTTCGCCATCAGCGTCAGTCGGTTCCATCGACAACTGACGGAACGTTGCGTCGAGCGATTCCTCAACGCGGCCAAAGTGGAAATCGCCAAGCCCGTCGAAAGCATTGTAGTCGTGAGACAGGCGCAGTTCCGCCTCGCCGCCCATGTTCGCGGCGGGGGCGCCATAAAGAAAGCGCGCCCGCACATCGACCTCGATGGCATCACCTGCGTTCAATATCTCCGCGCGCGGGGTGGCGGTCACTTCGAGCCGTTCAGGCACAAAGTCCTGCACCTCGAAACTGACGGACCCGACAGCGGGGGCATTCGTATCCACATAGGCGCGCGCGCGCCACATGCCGAAAGGCGCGGTGCGCGACAGCGTGACCGGAAAGTATTGCGCGCCCGCATCCTGGTCATTGAAGGTCTCGCGGCGGAACTCGACCCCATCGGGGCGCGTCACCACAATGGTCAGCGGCACATCGTCCAGGGCATTGGCCCCGCGATTGCGCAACAGCGTTGTCAGCTGCACCGTCTCGCCCGGGCGATAGATACCGCGTTCGGTGTAAAGGAACGCATCAATAGGCCCCGGCGTGGCGCGGCCCGAAACACCGCGGTCGGAAAAATCGAAGGCCGCGCGACGCAGATCGAGAAACGCAAAGTCGCCATCGGGGCCATAGGCCATGACCGCGACGGGTTCGTCCCCGCCGGTGCCGCGCGTCAGGCCCGCCTCAAAGGCGACCTCCCCGTTCGCGCCTGTTTCGCGCGTGCCGAGGATATCGTTGTTACGGGCGATTAGCGTGAGCTCCACATTGCGGACCACATCCGCATCGTTCAGCGAACGCACAAAAACGTGGAGGCCATCGTCCCCTTCAAAAGTGGTGAGGCCGAGGTCGGTCTCAATCACCCATTGCGCCGCCGTGCCGCGCCAATAATTGTCAGAAGAGGCATCGTCCGCCGCATCTTCTGCAAGGACGAGATAGGCGCCCGGCGCCGCGTCGCCCAGAACCTCGGCGATGGGAAAGTTCGTGACCACGGCGGAGTTGGATACGCTTTCGATGTCCATCTCCCCTTCCCAAATCAGGGAGCCTTGTTCGTTTTCGATGGTGTTGGCGTCATAGCGATAAAGCTGGTTGTCATCGAGCAGCCCTTGCCGCAATTGCGACAGGAGGCGATCGCCCACGCGCAAGACGCGGATGGACAGCGTGTCGATGTTCACCGTGGTCACGGGGATTACCCCGCCCGCATCGCGCGGCAGGATCACACCGCCGCCAAAGGCCGCCGCAGCGGGACGGTCCCGTAATTCCACCGGCACCACTTCGTCAAAAGCAGTGAGGTTGCCGCTCAGTGCCGGCATGCCTTCGCGGATCGTCACCTGATAGGTTTGATTGAATGCAAGCCCGCCGAGGCAGAGCATGGGCCCCGCGATGCGCACGGAAGGCTTAATGGCGGGACGAATTTGCAAATAGTCTTCGTAATTGGTGGCGCCGCTTTCATCGAGATCCTCGCTGAAGACGAGACAGGCCTCGGGCGCGTCGCTGGCGGTTTCCACCTGCAGGCGCGAGAAGGCAAAGGTCGCGGGCAAGGCGGCGAGGGTCACATCCTCGACCTCGCCAATGGCAACGGGCCCCTCCTGCCGGGGCGATGACCCATTCCAGACAAACCAAATGGCGCCAAGCGCCACAATGCCAATGAGTACTGCCAGGCCAATCCGCTTCATGGGGTCCCTCCGTCATGATGTGCAGGCACCATGATGCCCTATTTCAACAGCTTTGTGACGGCTTTCCGGCGGGACTGTGCGGAATGGCGACTAATCGAGCGAAAGGGGGCGGAGCAGGTCCGGTGCCTTGCGCCAGGCATCGGGGCCCTCGCCAAGGTCCGGAAGAATGGCGATGGGCACACCCCGCAGGAACCGCGCGATGGCGGCGGCGGTCTCGCCCGGGGGCACGGGAAGCTCTCCCCGCGCGGAGATCACGATGCCTTTAAGGTCGAGCCCTGCACTGCGAATAACCTTCGCCGCCGTGAGCGTATGGGAAATGGTGCCGAGATAACCGCCCACGACGAGCAAGGCGGGCGCCCCCGCGGCGGCCATCCAGTCGAGCACCGTGTGACCCGCGCCCACGGGCGCCATGACACCGCCCACCCCTTCGATCAGGACAATGTCCTCTGGCCCCTTGAGGGCAGATTGGGTGAACTGCGTGACCGCATCAAAATCGATAGCGCGCCCTTCGCGCTCTGCCGCCATGTCCGGCGACAGGGCAGCCTCAAATCGCCAGGGTGTCACCGCGTCGATATTGGCGGGGGTAAGCTCACGCTCAAGGGCATTCAGAATAATGCCCGTGTCGGTGCCTGCCACATCAGCCTCGCCAAAGCCGCTGAGCAAAGGCTTAACCGCGCTCACACTGCGGTCTGCCGCACGCAACTGATGAATCAGCGCGGCAGTGACAAAGGTCTTGCCGATCTCCGTTCCCGATGAGGTAATGAAGAGCCCTTGCGCCATGGTTATTCCGCCGCCACAGGGATCGTCAGCTCACGGACTTTTCCCGCAAGCCGGGCGATATCCCCATCGTCATGTTCCGCCGTGAAGGTGAACCTGAGCCGTGCCGTGCCCGCCGGGACCGTGGGCGGGCGGATGGCGGTAACAAGAAACCCTGCGTCTTCCAGCGCAAGGGACGCAGCAAGCGCCGCGCGTTCATCCCCCAGGATTAGCGGCACAATGGGGCTTTGCGGTGTGGGCAGGTTAAGCGCCTTGCAAAAGGCGGCGGCTTTTTGAACGGGCGCACCGCACAGGTCAGGGTCTTCGCGGATGATCTTGAGCGCCTCTAGCGCGGCGGCGGCGGAGGCGGGCGGCAGCCCCGTCGAATAGATGAAGGGCCGCGCGCGGGTGCGGATGAGATCGCATACTTCACGGTCCGCGCAGATGTAACCGCCATAAGACCCCAGCGCCTTTGATAGCGTTCCCATTTGCAGGGGCACATGCAAACGGGGGCCAAAGGCAAAGCTTGATCCGCGCCCGCCGCCCACGACGCCCACGCCGTGCGCGTCATCAGTCATCAACCAGGCGTCATGGTCCGCCGCCAATGCCGCCAGCGCGGGCAAGGGCGCAAGATCGCCGTCCATGCTGAAAACACCATCGGTCAGGATGAGACAGTGAGCAAAGGCCCCGCGATAATCGCGCAGGCTTTGCTCGAGTGCAGCCATGTCATTGTGGGCAAAGCGCATCACCGTTGCGCCGGAAAGCTGCGCGCCCGCATTGATGCAGGCGTGCGCAAGCTCGTCCACCAGGATGAGGTCCCCCTCGCCCACGAAGGTCGGGATGATGCCGAGATTGGCGAGATAGCCGGAACCAAAGACCACGGCATCTTCCGTGCCTTTGAGGTCCGCGAGCGCGCGTTCAAGCTCCGCGAAAAGCGGATGATCGCCTGTCACAAGCCGCGAGGCGCCCGCCCCCGCGCCATAGCGGTCGATGGCTGATTTCGCCGCATCCTTCACGCCGGGGTGCGCGGACAGGTTCAGATAGTCATTGCAGCAAAAGGAAATGAGCTCGCGCCCGCTCCGCCGCACGCGCACGGAATCAAAACGGTCTGTTGCCTGGAGGGCGCGCCGCTGAGCACGCGCTTCAAGAGCGGCGAGTTTTTCCTTCGCATAGTCGGTCGGGCTTTGTGCCATGAGGGGGTTGTAGCCGAGCGGCCCCCCAAGGCCAAGAGCGCAACGAAAACGCCCGCCGCGGGGTTTCCCGGGCGGGCGCTATTAGTCGGGTTTGTAGACCCTGCGGTCTACATATGCCGCGCGAGGAAGTTTTCCCAAAGTCGCAGGGTTTCTTCCATATTCGGCCGATAGTCCATGGAGTGGTTGCCGTGCTCGAAAATGTGAGATTCGTACGGCACCCGCGCCTGTTGCAATGACCCGATCAGACGTGTGGTTTCCTCGTAAGGAACCGTCGCATCTTCCTGACTCGCAATGACAAGAATGGGTATGCGAATCTCGTCCACGCGGCGGTTCGGGGAGACATTGGCAAGGCCGCCCCAATCGTCGCCCATGGAGCCCTTCCAGAAATCCAGTGCGCGCCAAGCGCGACTGGTGCGAAGATCGCCCATCATGCCAGGCAAATCATAAACCCCGTTGATGCCCACCGCACAATTATAGAGGTCAGGCGTATCAATCGCGGCATAGATCGCAGCATAGGCAGAATAACTCCACCCCACGATGCACATGTGATTGCGGTCGGCGATGCCAGAATCAATCATGTACTGGGTTGCGTCGGTCAGATCGTTTTGCATGGCCGCGCCCCACTCACGGAAGCCGGCGGCTAGGAACTCATTGCCAAATCCGCGGCTGCCCCGGAATTGCGGTGCGAAGATCGCATAACCCCGCGTGGCGAGGAATTGACGGATGAGGTCGAACGTCGCGTCGTCCCGCGCATTGGGGCCGCCGTGTGGCCACAGCACGAATGGCATGGGTCCGTCTGCAGCCGTCCGTCCCGGCGGCAAGGTGAGATAGCCCGGAATTTCCATCCCGTCGCGCGCGGTATAGGTCACGACACTGGTGGTGCCCAGATTGTCAGGGCTCAAGTCGGGATATTGTTGGCCCAGTTCGCTAATCGAACGGGTGGTGTCATCCATAAGGTAGTAAACCACAGGATCGCCCGGCCCAAAGGTCACCAGAATACGCTTGGTGCCATCGTCCGTTTCACTGTTCAGGCCAACGGCAGGTCCGATCTCGCGGTCGCTTTGGTCAAAGTAATCTTCATTACCCAGAAGAAGGCGGGTATAGCGGCGCGCATCGGCTTCGGCCTCTTCATCGAAATAGGTCACGCGAGGCGTGTGAACCATGTAGCTCACGCCAAGCAGCTTGTCGTCATCTTCGTCATAGATGAGCTGACCTGCGTCCACCCAATCATGAAGGAAGACACGCTCCACCGCTCCGCTTTCGAGGTCCATTTTGTATACGCCGATGCGGCCTTCGTGATTTGAATAGAAGTAGAGTGTGCGGCCACTATCGAGAACTGTAATCGGGTCCAGAGTCGCTTGCCCTTCGTCGCCACCAAACCAATTTTGAGTATAGACGGTGCGCCAGTTGTGCGAACCAGGTGAGCGCACCATCATGCGGAGCTGATTGTCATCGGTCAGATCGGTGCGTGCCACCACATTGCCGTTTGAGTCTGTCGCCCAGCCCGTCGTGTCAGCCGTCCCTTGCGCAACGCGAACTGAACGGCCTGTGTTGATATCGACTCTGGCGACGGTCTGGAAGCCGACGTTCTCCACGCGTTCCCAAAGGCCCACCAAGATGTGGTCTTCATCGTCGGGAAGCGTGTCGATAATGTTGCTTTCGCGCGAGATATCGTTGACGTCGTTTTGACGGGATTCAAACAGCACCTGCACATCACGCCCATCGGGGCCGACGGACAGAAGCCGTTCTTGTTCAAGCCGGAAGTTCGCGTAACGCGATTGATAGTGATCGTTCCAGTTTACCGTCACGACAATCCGGTCGCCGGACCAGAAGTAATCGGTCACCTCCAGGTTTTCGTCTTGGGTACGTTGGCCGCCTTCGATGACCGTCGGGTCACCTCCACCGGTGTTATAGACCACCAGTGCCGTACGTCCCTGATAGGGTTGGATCATGCTGATGTACTGCCCATCAGGTGAGATCTGCACATTGCGCATATCCCACAGGAAGGCGCTGGCCGGCGGCGGCGTCTGCGCGGCGGCGCCAAACGATGCGAATGAAACAAACACGAGCATGAGCCCCGCCAGAAGGCGCGGATAGATGCGAGCCATGAAAATACTCCCCAAAATTGGTGCCGTCGTTCGGCCCCCTTGCGCCTTGGATTCCGTCCGTCCGGCGCTGCCTAGGCCCCAAACATCCGATTCCCCGGGGGCAAGGTCAAGGCCCGCCTTGCGTGCATAGACTTTGGGTCGCAGGCCCGTTTGGCGCGATACTTAACAGGGCCTTGACCCGTGCCGCGCGGACAAGGACACTCGCGCCTGATTTTCCCAGACAAGGCCACTTTTCATGCCCCAGATCCCCGCTTCGCTGCTCAACGGCACTGTGAGACACGACTGGACCCGCGACGAAGCACATGTGCTTTTCGATGCACCATTCGCGGATCTCATCTTCGCTGCGCAAACGGTGCACCGGCAGAACTTCGACGCCAACGAGGTGCAGTTTTCACAGCTCCTGTCGATCAAGACCGGCGGTTGCCCCGAAGACTGCGGCTATTGCAATCAGTCCGCCAAGTTCGACACGGGGCTAAAGGCCTCAAAGCTTATGGAAGTGGAAAAGGTGGTCAGCGAGGCCCGGGCGGCGCGCGATGGTGGCGCGACGCGCTTTTGTATGGGCGCGGCCTGGCGCGAACCGAAAGACCGGGACATGGACACGCTCACCACGATGGTGCGCGAGGTCAAAGGCCTGGGGCTTGAAACCTGCATGACGCTCGGCATGCTCAGCGACGACCAGACGTCCCAGCTCGCCGATGCGGGGCTTGATTACTACAACCACAATATCGATACCTCGCCGGACTATTACGACAAGGTCATCACCACGCGCACCTTCCAGGACCGGCTCGATACATTGGAACGCGTGCGCAATGCCGGCATCAATGTTTGCTGTGGCGGCATTGTGGGCATGGGCGAAGAAGACGGCGACCGCGCGGGATTTCTCGTGGCGCTCGCAAACCTGCCCGCGCATCCTGAAAGCGTGCCCATCAATGCGCTGATGCCCACAAAGGGCACGCCGCTGGGCCAGAGCGCGGCGCTCGACCCACTCGACTTTGTGCGCATGATCGCCGTGGCGCGGCTGATGATGCCCAAGTCCATGGTGCGTCTGTCCGCCGGTCGTGAAAACATGAGCGACGAGACCCAAGCGCTTTGTTTCCTCGCCGGGGCGAACTCGATCTTTGTGGGCGACAAGCTGCTCACCACTTCGAACCCGGGGCAGGACCATGACGAGAACCTGTTTACCCGGCTTGGCATCCGCTCGATGCCGGTCACGCAAAAGGCCGCGCCCGGCCAAGCGGCGGAATGACCTCAAATCCTGACTGGCTGGCTGAAGGGCTGAACCACATCTGGTTGCCCTATACGCAGATGAAAACCGTCCCTGCACCGCTTCCCGTGATGCGCGGGCGCGGCGCGCGGCTGACCCTTGCCGACGGGCGCGAGCTGATCGACGGCATTTCAAGCTGGTGGACCACGGTACACGGCTATTGCCACCCGCACATCGAAGCGGCGGTGAAGGCGCAGCTCGAAACCTTGCCCCATGTCATGCTGGGCGGGCTGGCGCACGAACAGGCCTATCGGCTGTCGACGCGTCTCGCCGCGCTGCTGCCAGGCGATCTGTCTCGCGTCTTTTATTCCGAAAGCGGATCGGTGTCGGTGGAGATCGCCATGAAAATGGCGGTGCAGTACTGGCTGAACAAAGGCGAACGGCACACGCGCTTCCTCAGCTTCACCGGCGGCTATCACGGCGACACCTTCATGACCATGTCGGTGTGCGACCCGGACGAAGGCATGCATTCGCTTTTCACCGGCGTGGTGCCCGATCAGATCGTTGTGCCTTTGCCGCGCGATGAGGAAAGCATCGCCGCCTTCGAGGCAGCAATGGACAAACACGGGGCCGAAATCGCCGCCGTGGTGACGGAACCTTTGGTCCAGGGCGCGGGGGGCATGGTGTTTCACGATGCGGAGGTTCTGCGCCGTATCCGCAAGGCCTGTGACGCGCGTGGGCTGTTGCTCATTGTCGATGAAATTTTCACCGGCTTCGGTCGGCTCGGGCAAATGTTCGCCTGCGACGTAGCGGGCATTGTGCCGGACATCATGACGATTTCCAAAGCGCTTACGGGGGGCACACTGCCGCTCGCCGCGACGGTGGCGCGGACCCATGTGTTCGAGGCGTTCTATACCGACCAGCCCGGCGACGCGCTGATGCACGGGCCGACCTACATGGGCAATGCGCTTGCCTGCGCCGCCGCCAACGCCTCGCTTGATCTGTTTGAAACCGAGCCGCGCCTTGAACAAGTGGCGGCCATCGAAGAGAGCCTCGCCGAAGGCCTTGCCCCTGCGCGCGACATTCCGGGTATCGTGGATGTTCGCGTGCGCGGCGCCATCGGCGTTATTCAGGTGAAGGAAATGCGAAGCCTGGATGATTTGAAGGCGCGCTTTGTTGAAGCGGGTGTCTGGGTCCGCCCCTTCCGCGACATTATCTATACAACGCCGCCTTACGTGGTGGGGGAGGACGACCTCGCCGCCCTCACCCGCGCCATGGTGGACGTGACCCGCAAATGGGCGAGTGACGTCGGCCTTGCCTAGTCTTCCACCGGCGTCGCCACACCGCGCACCCAGGGGTAAAAGGTTTCGCCCCCGTCCCAGGAAATATTGATACCGCGCGCATAACCCGGTCCTTCGGTGTCTTCAAACCAAAGCTGGTAGTTGTACACCGCGCCATTCGGGGCGTGATAGGACGTTCCCGATGAGACATTGTCGAGCACCAGGCGGTCCCCGTCGAAGGTACCTTCAAACACATCCACAAGCCCGAGGAATGATCCATTGACCACCACGCGATATTCCTCGCGGAACGGGTCAAAGCCGAAGACCGTCATGGTGCTGATGCCGTCATCCCCTTCGGGCAGGCGGCGATTTTCAACCATGATGGCGTCGTAGAGATCGCGTTCCATTGTGATGCGGTGGGTGGGACGCGGAGCCCATTCCCCTTGCGGGTTTGATTCCTCGGAACTGACCTCGAACGTGCCCAGCATGAAAGCAAGACGATCCAGATTGGCGGGGTCAAATTCCGCCCCCCGCGATTGAGCCAGAGCGGCAGGCGCAATGACCAATGAAAATAGAAAAGCAAAAATGACGCGGCTCATATCTGATCCCCCAAAATAACTGAACTTGTTCAGTCTAACACGGCGCTACGGCCATCACGCACTCAAACCCCCGTGACATTTTTGGGGTCACCAAAACAATGGGGTGAGGCCTGATGCGGCCTGATGCGCGCTGATACGCCCTTCGCGCCCTTTCGATTCATCGCTATGGTGCGGAACACCATCCAATCGCAAGGGAATGCGCGGCATGACAATCGAGGCAGTCATCTGGGATTTCGGCGGGGTCTTTACCACCTCGCCCTTCGAGGCGTTCGCCGCCTATGAGGAACAACACGGCCTGCCCAAGGATCTGATCCGCCGCGTCAATTCAGCGAACCCCGATGACAACGCCTGGGCAAAATTTGAACGCTCCGAAGTGGGCATTGCCGAGTTTGACCGCCTGTTCGCCGAAGAATCCCGCGCCCTGGGCCATGAAGTGCCGGGCCATGATGTGATCGCGCTATTGCAAGGCGACCTACGCCCCGAAATGGTGCGCGCGCTTGAAATCTGTAACGCCCAGTTCAAGACCGGCTGCATCACCAACAACGTCAAACCCCATGACGGCAAAACCATGTGGGAGGAAGGCAGCCGCGCCGCGCAGATGCACGGCGTGATGCAGATGTTTGATCATGTTATTGAAAGCGCGCTCGTCGGGGTCCGCAAACCGGACCCGCGCATTTACGAAATGATGTGCGAGGCGCTGTCGGTTGCGCCGGGCGCTTGCGCTTATCTCGACGATCTGGGGATCAACTGCAAACCCGCGCGGGCCATGGGCATGGCGACGGTGAAGGTTGTCACCGCCGATCAGGCCATTTCTGAATTGGAACAGATTACCGGGCACTCGTTGAGATAACCGGCAGGTCCGCCTAGTTCTTGGTGGGGTCGTCCATGCCAAGACGCTTCAGCGCTGCGAGGCGTTGCTTCTCAAGCGCCTTTTTGCTGACGCCAAGTTCGTCCGCTACGCGATGGATCATGTGCGCTTCGAAGCGGTGGAGCGTGCCATCCGAATAGGCGACTTCCCACAACATGCCCACGATGTCTTCGCGTTCGTTCAGCGAAAACTCCTTGCGCACCGTTTCGGTGAAGACCCAGTCGGAATAGACCTCGCCCTGCCGTTTGGCGGCATAGTCGAGCAACTTGCGCGCATCTTCCTCGCCAAGGCCGAATTTTTCGCGCACCAGCCGTTCGATGGTGGCCCGCTCCGTTTCGTCAAAGTCGGTGTCGAGACGGGAAGATTCCACCAGCAGCGACGCCGCGGAAATTTCCTTTTTCGAAAAGTCGAGATCGGGCGTGGGCGGCGCGGCAGGTTCCGCGTTCTTGAGCCATCCAAAGAGTTTGCCGAACATATTGGGCCCCCAAAGGCAATTTGAATCAATCGGGCCGGAGATTGACACTTTCCGCCCCATTTGAAAAGCGCCCGCCCGGACCCGTGCGCGGGCCCGGGGCGGGCTGTTTTCTAGTGGCCGCCCGCGGGCGCGCGCACCGGTTTCGTACGCTTGAACAAGAGGTCAAGGATGACCGCGATCGCGGGCAGCACCGTCACCGCCATGATCATGTTGGTCATGAACATGAAGAACAGCAGGAAGCCCATGTCGGCCTGGAATTTCAGCGCCGAGAAGACCCAGGTGCTGACGCCCATCGCCATGGTCAAGGCGACGAACACCACCGCCATGCCGGTTTCATACATGGTCTGCTGATAGGACCGGGTGATGTTCAGCCCTTCGGAAAGGTGGAACTGCACGCGGTTGTAAATATAGAAGGCGTAATCCACCCCCAGGCCCACCGCGAGCACAATCACCGGAAGGGTCGACACCTTCAGACCGATGCCGATCTCCTTCATAAACCAGTACCCAATGAAGGTGGCCACCGTTAGCGGCACACAGCACGCAATGGTGGCGCGCCAGTCGCGATAGGTGGCGATGACCATCAGGATAATCACAAGATAGACGGCGAGGATCATGGGCAGTTCCGCATGTTCCACCGTTTCATTGGTGGCGGCCGCAACCCCCACGTTGCCTGAAGCAAGGCGGATGTTCACGTTCTCATGCGGATTGGCATCCCGCCATTCTTCCACCGCATGCACCACTGTGGAAATAGTCGTCGCTTTACTATCGGCGATAAATATCTGCACCGGCAGCAGCGAACAGTTGGCGTTGAGCCACCCCGTCGAGGTTGGAATAGGCGAGGTCGCCTGCACCAGCGCAAAACGGTTTCGTGGCAGGGCCGTCCATTTGAGGTTCCCCTCGTTCCAGCCCGCGTTCGACCGCTTGGCCGCAAACGGCAGCGATGCAACCGAGATCACACCGTCCACGTTCTGCATGGCCCACGAGAACTCATTCAGATAGTTCATGTACTCGTAGTCGATACAGGCTTCGGTGGGCGTTTCCACAATCACCGTCAGCAAGTTAAGGCCGATGGAATAGTCCGCCGCGATCTGGCGGCTGTCCACGTTGTAGCGCGCTTCGGGCCGCAGTTCGGGCGAGCCAGCATGCAGGTCGCCGATGTGGCGGCCCTGGCTCTGCACCACGGCGTTCACAAAGATAAAGCACGCCGCGATGAAAATCAGAATTGAGATCGGCGGATAGGCTGCGTACCCAAAGACTTTCATCACCTTGCGGCGGAAATCGCGCGCGCGCGTTACCCGGGCCACATAGGCTTCGTCGAAACTGAAGTAAGACACCACCAACGGCAGCATGATCAGGTTGGTGAAGATCTTGAACATCACGCCAATTGTCGCCGTGATGGCAAGTTCCCGGATCATTGTGATCGGGATCAGCCACAGAGTGATAAAGCCGACAAGGTCAGTGATCAGGGCCATCGAGCCCGGCACCAGCAGCCCACTGAAGGACGCGCGCGCCGCCTGATAGGCGTTCTTGCCGTTTTCGATCTCGCTACTGATCAGGTTGACCTGCTGCACCCCGTGGCTCACCCCGATAGCGAACACAAGGAAGGGCACAAGAATGGCGAGGGGGTCGAGCCCCAGCCCCATCAAATTTAGCACACCAAACTGCCACACCAGCGATGTGAGCGAACAGAAGAGCGGCACCAAAGTCAGCACCACGGATTTGGAATACCAAAACACCAAAAGCGCTGTGATGAAGAAGGCGAGGATGAAAAAGACGATCACGCCGCCCGCGCCATCGGCGATATCGCCGATGACCTTGGCAAAACCGATGATGTGAATGTCGATGGGGGCGCGGTGCACGGTGACGTCGAAACTTTGCCCTTCAACAAAGGGGTCTTCCCCTTCGTGGGCCACGACGAACACGCCCACGGGCAAATCATCCGCGCCGTAGGTGATACCCTGTTGTTCGGCAAGCGCCTGACGACCCCGTTCGTTGAGAATCTGGACACCGCCGGATTGCACCGTGTACCAGCCGTCTTCCAGCTCCATGTCGTCGGAAACATAGATCGGGCTGAAGCTGGCGACGACCGGGCCGTCCGCTCCGCCGCGGCGAATGTCAAAGACCGCGTCCTGCAGCCCGCCTTGCGCGACAACGACCGTATAATCCTGATCCGGGAAATCGAGCGCGGGCTCACAGTCGCCGCTTTGCAGGCCGGCAAACCGGTCAAGCGGCAGCTCCCCGGACAGAATGCCCTGGAAGCGTTGCGGGTGATAAATATAGGCCGTATTGGCGGTGCCGATGCGGCGCGTCATTTGCCGGTCCGCGGCGTCCAGATTGACCGTGAAGTAGTTGCGGCAGCGGATATCGCGCTCAAGCCGCGCGGCAAGATCGAAGTAATCGAGCGGCTGGCCTTGCGAGTCGACTTCCACAAGCTCGGCCACAATCAGTGAAGAGTTGAAATCGTTGGAGACAAGGCGGCCCACATAACCGCCGCGGATCACGTTGTTGCGGATCTGATCAAGGTTGCGGGCATTCAGCGTGCCCGGCGTTACGGTGCCGGGGATCACGTCATCGGCGCGAAACCCTTCTTCGGTGATTTCAAAATAGCGGGTGTTCGGCGTCCAAAGGGACGTCACCGTGCGGCGGTCAACGCCGGGAAGGAAGAAAACGTCATCGGTCACTTCCTTCAGGCGGGTCATGAAATCCTGGGTAAAGATCCCGCCATCTTCGAGGCTGCGCACATCAACGATGATGCGGTTCGAGCCGAACAGTCGGTCGCGATATTCCTGGAAGGTCTGAATGTATTCGTGGCCCTGGGGCAATTGCTTGTCGAACCCGGCATCAAGGCGAAGGAACTGCGCCTGATAGCCCATATAGATCGTAACGATCGCAAAAAACGCCAGAATCGGAACCCGCAGCGCGAAGACTACGTTCTCGAGAAACTTGACCATATTCACTGTCCGTCCTTGTACGGAGCGTTGACGCCGCTCCCGTAGACCTCCCCGTAAGCGCGCAAGGCCATCGCCTGCTGCGCTAACGAAACTCCAAACACTTTAAGGAAATGCACCCATCCGACGGGGCCAGCGGCGACAGCTGCCGCGCGTTCCCCACATCGATGCCTCCCCTTTGGGCCGCAATTTGGCCCCTCAGCCGCCTTGCCACCCCACCGGAATCCACTGCCGGACCCGCCGTTCGAAGTGATAATCTGTCAGAACCACCACTCCCGCAACATGAAAACCGGACCCTCGGACACACCTGAGGCCCGGCAACCAGCTCGTTCCGGCCCCTTGAGCTTAACTGTCTTCACGCTGCAATCTAGTAGAATTATTGCGATTTTGGCCATTAACCTAACCGCCGTGCCTTAATGATCGCATAAGACTGCACGATTGTTGCGTCGAATGGTCCCAGCCCTCGGGCCGGAAATTGATCACAAAATTGACGCCTGCGTCATTTTTCGCTTGTGGGCGGGTCCTCAGCCCCTATATCTTCTCATGGAACAAAGCTGACGCTGCCGTCAGGATCGACGAGCGGCGCGCCCCGGGGTTTCCCCATCTGTCGAGGAGAAAAAAAATGGTCCGCCAAATCACCAAAGACGAAATGTATGACGCCGTCGCGCCCGACGACTTTGCCTCCATGATCGAGGTGGACCGTTACGCCGGCCGCGCCACCGCGTTCGACAAGATCATTTCCGCGACCCACGACCACTTCTGGGATCCGCTGGACAAGAAATACATCGACTTCGACGAAGGCTTCGACATCGAAAACGAAGCCATTATCCCCGAAGACTTTGTCCCTGCCCTGCAAACCAAGCTTGTGGACGAGCACCTGAAGGGCAAAGAGCGCATCCGCTTCATCAATGAAGTGGCGCGTTGGCAGCTATCGGCCATCCTTCACGGCGAAGCCGGCGCGCTGGCGCTGTCCGCTTCGCTCTGCCACATCCTTCGCGACCAGGGCGCGCAAGAATACGCCGCTAACCAGGCGCGCGAAGAAGCCCGCCACGTCACGGCCTTTTCGAAATACATTGAATCGCGCTGGGGCAGCCCGCTACCCTGCGGCCCGACGCTTCAGAACCTGCTGACCGAAATGGTCAATGCGCCGGAAGTCTACAAAAAAATCGTGGGCATGCAGATGCTGGTCGAAGGGCTTGCCATGGGCGCGTTCGCGACTTTCTTCAAGGAATCAAATGACCCGGTGATGAAGCACCTGATGCAGCTCGTCATGACGGACGAAGCGTTCCACCACAAGTTCGGCAAGATCTGGGCCGACCGCACGGTGCCGCACCTTTCCGAGGAAGAGCACAACATCGTCGAAGACTGGGCGGCGGAATGCTTCCAGACGCTTTTGTTCAATCTGGTGAACCCGGAGCAAATGAAAGAGCTTTACGCGGACTTCGGCCTTGATTGGGAAGAAGTGATGGGCGCGTTCCTGGAAGCTGCTACCGACGACGAACGCCGCGAGCGCATGCAGGAAAGCACCGACATCTTCCGGGTGCTGATCAAGACGCTGCTAAATGCCGGCATCATCACCGACCGCACCAAGGACGTCTATGCGACTTACGTGAACATGGACGAGCTACGCCAAGAAGGTGACGAGATGGTGGGTGACGCCATTGCCGAAGAAGGCATCGGGTTCCTGCAAAAAGTGAACTTTGGCAAGGACGAAGGTTACGACCTGAAGGCCCACGCCTCCGCCGCCGAATAAGCGGAACGTTTGTAGGAGGGCTTGCCCCTCGACGCGTTAGAAGAATGAAACCCCCGCCGGGCCTTCCCGCGCGGGGGTTTTGTTGTGAGGAAGGTGCAGGATTCTAATCCTCTTTGCCGCGCGGGGCTGAGCCGTTACGCTCCTTCCATGGCGATCAAATTCATCAACACGGGCGAGCCTGAACTCAGCGAAGAGGAGGAAAGCCGCACGGCGGAAATCACCCGCGGCGTGCGGCGATTGTTTCTCGATCTCGGCTTTGCACCCCTGTGCGAGCTGACGCTCATCACCGGGCGCCGGGTCGATGTGGCGGGGCTGAACAAAAAAGGCGAGATGATCGTCGCGGAGGTGAAATCCTCCATCCCCGATTTCAAGTCGGATCAGAAGTGGACGGAATATCTCGACCACTGCGATCGTTTCTTCTTTGCGGTCAATCGCGATTTTCCCACTGAGCTGATCCCCACCGACGTGGGCCTCATCATCGCTGACGGATATGGCGGCACCATTGTACGCGAGAGCCCGACGCTGAAGCTCGCGCCCGCGCGGCGCAAAAACCTCACGCTCAAATTCGCCCGCGTCGCCGCGGAGCGCCTGACCGGTTTCCTGGATGAAAGCTGACGTCCCATCCCGCCGTCATCCCGGACGAAACATGAGCCCTAAGGCGCGTCGCCTTTGGCACGCGAATGTTCGATCCGGGATCTCGTGACCTGATTTGAATTTCGAGATTCCGGGTTCCTCGCGCCGCTCGGCCCCGGAATGACGTCGAACCTCAGCGCGGGGCCCGTTTCGCCAGAATGCGCTGAAGCGTGCGGCGGTGCATGTTGAGCCGGCGCGCGGTCTCCGACACGTTCTTGCCGCAGAGCTCATAAACCCGCTGGATATGTTCCCAGCGCACGCGGTCCGCCGACATGGGATTTTCCGGCGGGGGCGGCAACTCGCCCGTTGTCGAAAGCAGTGCGCGTTCCACGTCGTCCGCATCGGCCGGTTTGGCAAGATAATCAATGGCGCCGCGTTTCACCGCCGCTACCGCCGTGGTGATGTTGCCATAGCCCGTGAGCACGATGACGCGGGCATCCTCGCGCTTGTCCTGAATGCGTTGCACGACGTCGAGGCCGTTGCCGTCTTCAAGGCGCAGGTCCACCACCGCGAAGGCGGGCACCGCGCGATTGATCTCGGCCTTGGCTTCCGCCACCGATTCCGCCAACACCACGTCAAAACCGCGCCCTTCCATGGCGCGGCCCAGCCGCGTCCGGAACGGGGCGTCGTCATCAACGATAAGAAGGCTCCGGTCCTCGAGGGCTTCGAGGTCGATGAGCTCTTCGGACATCAGGGTTCTCCGCACATTCCTCGGGTTTTCTTGGCGCAGCGGCTCACGCCACCGCACCCCCTCAGAGATATAAGACGTGGACAGGTTTTTCCAGCCTTTTGAGGGTCTTATTCGCTCGCCTCTTCACCATGTTCGGGCGCGGGCGGCAGGGCCTCGATCCGCCCTCGCGGCCAGGACACCTCCACCTCCGCCCCGCCCCGGGTGGGATTGTGCGCGTGGACTTTCGCGCCGGTGCGTTCGAGCAGGGTTTTGGCGATGAAAAATCCAAGACCTAGCCCCACCGCGTCGCCGGGTTCGGCCTTCACATCATCTTGCCGCCGGGTGGAAACGTAAGGCTCCCCCAATTGCGCCAGCACTTCCGCCGCAATGCCCGGCCCGTCGTCCCGAATACGGAGCACCAGCGCCTCCCGGGTCCACGATGCGGTGATCTGCACCTTGGTGCGGGCGAAATCGACGGCGTTTTCAACAAGGTTATGAAGGCTGTGAATGACCTCCGGCTGGCGGCGGATGACGGGTTCGTCCTGATCATCCGGCCCCGTAGGCGGGGTGAGCGTGATTTCCACTTCGACCCCGAAGCCGAGATTGGGTGCGGCAATCTCATCGAGCAGCGCGCCAAGGGTCGTCTGCGTAAAGTGATCGTCATTGTCATCAGGCTGGCGCGACAGACGCGTCAGGATCTCGCGGCAGCGCGCAGCCTGGCTCCCGAGTAGCGCGGCATCTTCGGCAAGGGGGCTGTCCGGCCCGATTTCCCGTTCAAGTTCCTTGGCGACCAGGGCGATGGTGGCGAGCGGCGTGCCAAGTTCATGCGCGGCGGCGGCGGCGAGGCCCCCGAGCGAGGCAAGGTGATGTTCCCGTGCCAGCGCCGCGCGCGTTGCCTCAAGCGCCATGGACATGCGTTCGGCCTCCGATGAAATGCGCCAGGCATAGATGGCGGTGAAGCCAAGCCCCAGAACCAGCGCGACCCAGGTGCCGACGACATAAAGCGCGGGCACTTCCAGCGGCGGCGCGTTGTGCCAGGGCAGTGGCAGGTGCACGAAGGCCAGCACCGTCACGCAGACAAAGGCAAAGGTCCCCAGCGCTGCGGTGGACCTGAGATCAAGGCTCGCGCCCGAGATCGCCACCGGCGCGAGGAACAAAATCGCGAAGGGGTTTTCAAGACCCCCCGTCAGCAACAGCAAGGCAAAGAGTTGGGCAATGTCGAACCCGAGATAAAGCGCCGCTTCGCGATTGGACAGACGCTTGGCAAAGGGAAAGCGCACAGAGACCACAAGGTTCAGCGCCGCGCTCGCACTGACGACCACAAGGCAATAGATGAGAGGCAGCTCGAACCCGGCGATGAAATGAATGCCCAGCACCGCCGCCGTCTGCCCCGCCACGGCAAGCCAGCGCAAGAGGATAAGGGTACGCAGGCGCACACGTCCCGACGTGAAGGAAAAACGCGACAGGGGCTCTTGCGCCTTTGGGGTGTCCATTTCGCTCATGCGGCCTATATTGTCGCGTGATCCCACAAATGGCGAGTGCATCTCGCATCCAATTAAGGCGCGGCGCCCCCATGAACATCGCAAAAGCGGAAAATTTCGACGCGGTTTGCGTTTCGGGCCTGACCAAGGTCTTTGGCGCCGTCGCGGCGGTGGACGGGATCAGCTTCACCGTGCCCGCAGGTTCGACCACCGCATTGCTGGGCGGCAACGGCGCGGGCAAGACCACCACCATTTCCATGTTGCTGGGGCTGATCAAACCCACCGCGGGGGACATCCAGATCCTGGGCGTCGACATGCGCCGCGCGCGGCACAAGGCCCTCGCCCGCATGAATTTTGAAAGCCCTTATGTGGATCTGCCCAAACGCCTGACTGTGCGCGAAAACCTGCGCGTCTATGGCCGGCTATACGGGGTGCGAAACCTGAAGGGTCGCATTGACGAGCTTGCCGAGGAGCTGGCGCTAAAAGAATTTCTCGATCGCCCGGCCGGCACGCTCTCGGCGGGGCAGAAAACTCGCGTGGGCCTCGCCAAGGCCTTTATCAACAAGCCCGAGCTCTTGCTCCTGGATGAGCCCACCGCGTCCCTCGACCCCGACACAGCCGATTGGGTGCGACAACATTTTTCCAATTACCAGAAACAGTCGGGCGCGACGATCCTGCTCGCCTCGCACAACATGACCGAGGTCGAACGGCTCGCCGATAACGTCATCATGATGAACAAGGGGCGCATCGTCGATCAGGGCGGCCCCCGTGATCTCATCTCCCGCTACGGGCGTGAGAACATGGAAGAGGTCTTTATCGACATCGCGCGCAATCGCCGCGCGCCCAGCCGCGAGGAAGACGGCGCGGCGGTGGATGAACTTCTGACCGTGTCGCCTGCGCGCAAGGAGCCGCAATCATGAGCACGAATGACCGCACGCCCGGCGCCTCCACGCTTTTTTCCTTCGCGCGCATCGGGGCGATGATCCAGCGCTATGTCTTTCTGATCCGCTCGAGCTGGCCACGCATGGTCTCCATGTTCTATTGGCCCACGTTGCAAATCCTGATCTGGGGTTTCATCCAATCCTTCCTCGTGCAGCACTCGAGCTTTTTCGCCAATGCCGTGGGCGTGCTGATCGGCGCCGTTCTTTTGTGGGATGTGATGTTCCGGGGGCAGCTCGGCTTTTCGCTGTCGTTCTTTGAAGAAATCTGGTCGCGCAACATGGGGCACTTGCTGGTCAGCCCCTTGCGGCTTTCGGAGTTCATCATTGCGCTGATGGTGATGAGCACCATCCGCACCCTGATCGCCGTCATCCCCGCCGCCATCATCGCCTATCTGATTTTCGACTTTTCGATCCTCAGCCTGGGCGTAACGCTGGGGGCATTCCTGTTCTCGCTTCTGATGTTTGGCTGGGCCGTGGGGCTGATCGTATCGGGCCTCGCGCTCCGCTATGGCCAAAGCGCGGAGGAGCTCGCCTGGGCGCTTTTGTTCCTGCTCGCGCCCATTGCGGCGGTCTATTACCCCGTGTCGATCCTGCCGGAGTGGCTGGAACCGATCGCTTATTCTTTTCCCCTCGCCCATGTGTTTGAAGGCTTGCGCGCCATCATCATCGACGGGCAAGTGCGCCTTGATCACCTCGCCTGGGCCTTCGGCCTCAACGCGGTTTACATCGCGGTGGGCGTGGGTGTGTTTCTCTATTTCTTTGAACAGGCGCGCGAGCGGGGCATGCTGCTCCAGCTCGGCGAATAGATTTTAGTAGGCGCCCGCGTCGCGTAGCGCCTGCGCCACCTGGCGATGACGATTCTGTTCGGCAATTTCCAATGCCGTCGCGCCTGAAAGATCGGTCACTTCCAGATCCGCATCCCCTTCGATCAGCGCCTGCACCACGGCCGCGTGGCCGTTGCGCGCCGCCTTGATCAAAGCCGGTTCGCCGCCGGAGCCTGTTTCATCAGGATCGGCGCCATATTCCAGAAGGGCGCGCACGATGGTGGCATCGCCGAGTTCCGCGGCGACGGTCAGCGCCGTCGCATCTGTGCGGCGGTTATCATTATCGAGGCGCGCGCCCGCTTCGGCCAATATACGAATGGCGTTTACATTCCGGCTCTCCGCCGCCACCACGATGGCGGGCGAGCCCGACCCGGAGCGCTCGTTCACATTGCCGTCGGAAATGAGCGCGCCTTCAAGCGCCACATCGTCACCACTGCGAATGGCCTTGATCAGGTCGCTGTCCCAGGCCGTTTCATCGAAAATGCCCTGGGCGCTCGCCGGGACGGCGATACTCGCCAGCAAAATCATCACGCCACCGAGGACGGCGGCGATCCCTTTGAAATGCATATGTTCGATCCCCATGGGGTTGGCTCCTTGCCTTAAACGCGCGATGTGAGCCCTGCCGTCGCTCTAATTACTAGGCCTTGGGGCGGATTGCCAGTGAGAACACTGTGAGGCCCGGCAATCAGACCTTTTCCGCCAGATTTACGGCGGCAAGTTGACCATGCGTCAAAATGAAATCTTGCGCCGCCGCCCCCAATATCCGATGTGAGGCGCCATGGTAAACACGCCCTCTTCCAAGAAAGACACCGCTGACAGCCCGATTGAGCTGCGCTGGATTCCAATCCTCGCCGGCGCCTTCGCGGTGCTGGTGGCCATCGGCGCCCTTTATGCCGTCACCGCGGAACGAGGGGAAGCGCCCGGGTCCCGCGCCGAAGCCTTTGCGGGGCTGGGCGGGGATTTCACCCTTACGGGCAATTCCGGCGCGCCGGTCAGCCTGTCCGATTTCGAAGGCAAGGTGGTCCTGCTCTATTTCGGCTACACCTATTGCCCCGACGTGTGCCCCATTCACTTGACGCTGATCTCCGCTGCCCTCGACCGGCTCGGCGGGCGGGCGAGCCAGTTCCAGCCGCTCTTTGTTTCGGTTGACCCGGGCCGCGACACCCCCGAGGCCATGGACATCTATGTCAGTCACTTCAACGCCCATCTGATCGGCCTCACCGGCAGCGAGGATGAGATCGAAGCCGTGGCGGATGAATATGCCGTCGCGCGGCAAATCGTGGGCGACCCCGCCTCCGACGATTACACGGTGAACCATTCCTCGGTCATCTATGTCATCGGCCGCGAGGGGCAGGTCATCGATTTGCTGAACGCCGACGCGGGGCCCGAAGAATTGGCCGAGCAGCTCCGGCGCTACCTCTAGTCCCCCCAAGTAGGGCCGGATTGGCCATACCCTGAGCCTTTTCCCCGAAGAATCTGCGGTTAACTGCGGCGAAATTGCGGGGTTTTCCTTTCGTTGCGGTGCGGTATGCTGATCGTCCGGGACGATTCGAGGGGCCGTTCCGCCTGAGCCCGAACCCGCGGGCCCAGAAAAAAGGGCGAACGAAGTCATGTTGTATCATGCGTATGAGTTGACCCACGCGGCCATCGCGCCGTGGCGTGCTGCGGCGGGCGCCGTAAAGGCGACCCTGTCGAGCCCTCTCAATCCGTGGGCCTATACCAGCTTTGGCAAGTCCATGGTCGCCGCCGCCGATGTGTTCGAGACCACCACCCGCCGGTATGGCAAGCCGGAATTCGGCCTGCACGAGGCGCTCGTCGACGGCGAGCCCGTGCCCATCGCCGAACGCCGCGTCTGGCGCGACACTTTCTGCAGCCTTTTGCATTTTGAAAAACAATGGCCTGAAGAAGCCGTGGACCAGACCAAGGTTCTGATCGTTGCACCCCTGTCGGGGCACTATGCGACGCTGCTGCGCGGCACAGCCGAAGCCATGCTCGAAGGCCACGACGTCTACATCACCGATTGGGAAGACGCCCGCGAGGTGCCGATGTTCGAAGGGCGCTTCGATCTCGACGATTACATCGACTACGTCATCGCCATGATCAAGCACCTGGGGCCGAACACCCATGTCATGGCCGTGTGCCAGCCGGGACCGGCGGTCCTGGCCGCAACCGCCCTGATGGCGGCGGCAAAGGATGAGGCGACACCCGCGTCCATGATCATCATGGGCAGCCCCATTGATGCGCGGCAAAGCCCGACAGTGCCAAACAAGCTGGCCGAGGAACGCGGCCTTGCCTGGTTCAACGCCAATATGGTCTCCACTGTGCCGCTGCCCCACCCGGGCGCGTGCCGCCGGGTCTATCCCGGCTTTGTGCAACTGGGCAGTTTCATCTCCATGAACCGGGACAAGCACGTCGAGGCGCACTGGAACTTTTTCAATCATCTGGTCGAGGGCGATGGCGACTCCGCCGACAAGCACCGCACTTTTTATGACGAGTACCTGTCGGTCATGGACCTGACGGAGGAGTTTTATCTCCAGACCGTGGACCGGGTGTTCCAGCGCCACCTTCTGGCCAAGGGCGAATTTGACCACCGGGATACCCGCGTCGACCCCGCCGCAATCACCGCCACAGGCCTGATGACCATTGAAGGTGAACTAGACGATATTTCAGGGATTGGGCAGACCCAGGCCGCCCATGAGCTGTGCCCCAACATCCCCGCCGATATGCAGGAAGACTATGTCCAGCCTGGGGTTGGGCACTATGGCGTCTTTAACGGCAAACGCTGGAAGTCCGAAATCTGCCCGCGCGTGACACGGTTCATCGAAGGCATTGAGCAACGCCGCAACGCCTGATCCCCCGCGCTTACACCGCGAAAATCTGATCTTCATTCCGGAAGGTTTTGAACTCGAGCGCGTTGCCCGCCGGGTCGCGCACGAAGAACGTTCCCTGCTCCCCCGCCTCGCCGTTAAACCTTATGTAAGGATCAACGATGAAGTCTGTGCCCGCGTCGCGCAGACGTGCGGCGAGTCGTTCCCACTCGCTCCAGGGAATGATCAAACCAAAATGTCGAACGGGGATCATTTTTCCGTCGACAGGATTTGTAATCGGCGTATCTTCGTCGTGGTCTACAAGGTGTGCCACGAGTTGGTGTCCATAAAAATCGAAGTCGACCCACCGGTCGCTTGACCGCCCTTCAGGGCAGCCCAAAAGATCCTTGTAAAAGGCGCGGGCCGCCATTAGGTCATCGACCGGAAAGGCGAGGTGAAACCGCGGGACAGGTGTTGGGGATTGGTTTTGCATCGGTCTGGCTTCTAACGAGTTGAACGTCCATGAGTAAGAAACGTCGCGTTACCGAGATCGCCCTGATGGGCCCTCAAACGCTGAACATTGCAGGCGAAGCGGTGCCTGTCACCATCCGAATCAATCCCCGGGCGCAGCGCCACCTGATCAAGGTGGAGCCGGCGAACCGGTCTGTCGTTCTGGTGACCCCGTCGAAATACACGGTGGACAGCGCGCTTCAATTCGCCATGAAGAACCGCGACTGGATTGCCGAAGAAGTGGCCGCCGTGCCCAAGGGCAAACCCTTCAAGCCGGGTCGCACATTCCCTTTTCTGGGCGACAAGCTGAAGATCGTGCATCGTCCCTACGCCCGCCGCGGCGTGTGGATTGAGGACGACAAGCTGAATGTATCTGGCGCCCTCGACCATGTGGACCGCCGCGTCAAAGATTTTCTGAAGGCCCGTGCGCGCGAGGAACTCGCCGAATGCGCCCAGACCCACGCCCGCCGCGCCCGCGTGAAGATCGAACGGCTCGCTGTGCGCGACACCACCACCCGCTGGGGGTCGTGTTCGAGCTCCGGCACGCTTTCCTTCAGCTGGCGGCTGGTGCTGGCGCCCTATTGGGTGCTCGATTATGTGGCCGCGCACGAAGTGGCGCACCTGCGTCACCTCGATCACTCGGACCGGTTCTGGAACCTGGTGGACCGTTTGATCCCCTGGGCCGAAGAAGGCGAAGAGTGGCTGGAAAAGAACGGCGCACTTTTGTACGCCTACGGCCGCGAAGGCTAGTTCCCGACATATCCCGTATTTGAACCGAGAATGATGTCGGCGATGCTGTCGTCATTCTCAAGATCCGGCGCGGGCGCACCGCCCGGCAGCCGCCCGGCAAGGGCGCGTGGCGGCAAGCCGCGATGGGCGTCCCGCATCAGCATGTTCCAGGTTTGGGCCGGCAGCGTGCCGCCCGTGACGCGGGACATGGGCGCGTTGTCATCATTGCCGAGCCAGACCCCGGCCACATAATCCCCCGTGAACCCGACGAACCAGGCATCGCGAAAATCCTGAGAGGTCCCGGTTTTGCCCGCGCTCGGGCGGTCATTGAGATAGGCGCGATGGCCGGTCCCGCTCGCGATGGCATAGCTCATCATCGAGACGAGATCGGCTGTGGGCCGCGCGGGGATCACTTGTCCGGGGCCAGAGCCCGTGCGTTCAAACAGCACTTGGCCATCAGCCGTGCGGATGCGCGTGATGGCATGGGGAATGACCCCTGCCCCGCCGTTGGCAAGCGGCACATAGGCGCTTGTCAGCTCAAAAGGGCTTACTTCCACCGACCCAAGAGCCAGCGAAGGCACGGGATCAAGCGGCGTGGTAATGCCCATGCGCCGCGCGGTACGGGCGGCATTTTCCGGCCCCACCGCAACGATCAGGCGTACCGCGACCGTGTTCACCGAGTTCGCGAGCGCATCGCGCAACTGCATGAAGCCATCATTCTCACCTGAGAAATTTTCCGGAACCCAGCCATCCACTTCGATCGGTTCATCCTGAACGATGGAATCGGGGCGATAACCCGCCTCAAGCGCCGTCAGATAGACAAAGGGTTTGAAGGCAGAGCCGGGTTGCCGCCGCGCCATGGTCGCGCGGTTGAACTGGCTGTCGCGATAGGAGCGCCCACCCACCATGGCGACAACGCCGCCCGCAAGATCAAACACAACGATCGCGCCCTGATGGGCATTCCGATCCGCCCCTTCGCCGTCGATGGTTTCAGCCAGCGCATGTTCCGCGGCGAACTGGACATTCAGGTCGAGCGAGGTTTCGACAATCAGGTTGCCTTCCGTTCCGCCGATGTAAGCGGGCAGCCGATCCATCAGCCAATCCACAAAGTAGCCCGCGTTGTCGGTCGCGGTCCCCATGGCATAGGCGACGGGCGCGCGTTCGCTGAGCGCTTGCGCATCAGGATCAAGAAACCCGGCGTCCACCATGGCGCGCAGCACCACTTGCATCCGGTTCGCGGCGGCTTCGGGGTTCGAGGCGGGCGAATAGCGCGAGGGCGCTTTCAGCAGCCCGGCCAGCATGGCCGCCTGATTGAGGGTGAGCTCTTCGGGTTCCACGCCAAAATACCTGTGCGACGCGTTCTCAATCCCGTAAGCGCCGCCGCCAAAATAGACGCGGTTGAGATAGAGCGTCAGAATCTCGTTCTTTGAGAACCGCGCCTCAAGCCAGAAGGCGAGCATGATCTCCTGGATCTTGCGGCGGAAGGTGCGTTCGGGCGTGAGGAACAGGTTCTTTGCCAGCTGTTGGGTAATCGTGCTGCCGCCCTGCACCACGGAACCTGCGCGAATATTCGCGACCGTCGCGCGCGCAAGGCCCCAGAAATCCACGCCCCAATGGTCATAGAAGCGCCGGTCCTCAATGGCGAGGAATGCAGCGGTCACATGAGGGGGTAGATTTTCCACTTGCGCGAAGGGCGAGGCCGACGCGCCGCGCGTGGCGATGGTGCGCCCGCTGACATCAAGAATGGTGATGCCCTGCCCGCGCGTTTCCGCCATCAGCTGCGAGGTGTCGGGCAAGGTGCGTGCGTAATAGAACATCAGCCCCAGAAAGCCGATGCCGAGCCAGAGCAGCGCCACGCTGACGAATTTCACGATGCCTGGCAGGTAGGGACGGAAGGGATCGATGATCGGATCAAGGAACGAGAACCAGGAGCCAACCCGCGCGAGGGCGCGCTCAAAGATATTGCCGCGTGACCGGCGACGGCGCGCCGATGTGCGCCGCCGAGGCGCGGGGCGTTTGCGCGCGGGCGCACGCGAACGAGAGCGCGAGCCGGGGCGTTTTGCCCCGGGCCGTCTCCGGCTCGATCCCGATCGGGACCCGCCGGGTTTGCGCCGCCGCGGTGTCCGCGCCATCCTTGACCTCTTTCGCGCTGAAAATCTTTCCCCCTCAGATAAGCCGATAAGGGGTTAACGTCTTGTTTACCGTCGCGGATCAACCACACGATTGCGCCCGTTCTTGCGTCTGGATATTTGCCGGGCTTCCGATCCGGCGTAAGGTCCGCGCCACAAAGGAGCCCCGCCAATGCTGATCAATGTTGATCTCTTGCCTGCTTTTCTGCTGGCCTCACTGGCCTTGGGAATAACCCCTGGGGCGGACATGACTTTCGTCGCGGCCCAATCGCTGTCGGGCGGACGCCTTGCCGGTTGGGCGGCAACGGCGGGGGTCGTCGCTGGGATGCTGGTGCATTCAACACTCGCGGCCCTGGGACTAGCGGCACTGGTGGCAGCCGAGCCTTTGGCCTTTGAAGTAATCCGCTATGCGGGCGCGGCATATCTGGTCTTCATCGCGGTGCAGATGATCCGCCATCCCCCGGTGCTGGGGCGCGCGGAAGGCAGCGAGAGCACCAACCTCGTCCGCGCCTTTCGTCAAGGTCTGCTCACGAACCTTCTGAACCCCAAGGTGATTGTGTTCATCCTCGCCTTCCTGCCGCAATTTGTTGACCCTGCTTTGGGCCATGTTGGCGTGCAGATTTTCGTGCTCGGGATTATTTTCGGCATTCCGGGATCGACCGCGCTGGTTTTTGTCGCGCTGGCGGGCGGGCACATCGGCGCGGCGTTTCGCGCCCACCCGTTCGCCGCCAAAGCCATTGGATGGATTTCAGGCACACTGATCGGCGGGCTTGCCATCGGCTTGCTCGTCGCTCATCGCAAAGCGGCGTGAATCAAATATCGAGGTTCGCGACCGCGAGGGCATTGTCCTGAATGAACTCGCGGCGGGGTTCCACCACATCGCCCATGAGCTTTGAGAAAATCTCGTCCGCCGTGTCGACCTGCGCCACTTTCACCTGAAGGAGCGAGCGGGCGTTGGGGTCGAGCGTCGTTTCCCAAAGCTGATCAGGGTTCATTTCCCCCAGGCCCTTGTAGCGTTGCAGGGCAATGCCTCTTTGCCCTTCGCTGAGCACGACTTTGAGAAGCTCCGACGGCGAGCGGACAATATGCTCATTGCCCTTCACCTTGAATTTTACCGCACGGGCATAAACTTCCCCCAGCTCCGGTGCCCAGGCGTTGAGACGCCGCGCTTCGGCCGAATGGATGAGCGCATCATCGATGCGGCCCACTTCGCGCACACCGCGCACGGTGCGTTCAAAAACGATGTCACCAACCTCGTCCCGCGAACCCGTCCAGCCCCGTTCCATTTCCGGCGCCATGCGATCGAGCCGTTCGGCGATGCGATCAATGATCGCCTGCGCCGCGTCAGCATTGCCGAGCTTGTCGGGGGAAAGCGCCCCGGCGATGGCGGCCTGTTCCACAATCACGCGCGGATAGCTGAGCGGGATTGCATCAAGCACGAGGCCCACTTGCCGCGCGCGGTCGAGCAGCGCCTTGAGATCGCCGCCCGTGCGCACTTCGCCGCTGTGGAGTTCGATACCAGCGTCTTCGAGACCTTCGGAGACAATGTAGTCATACATCTCCGCATCGTTCTTGAGATAGCGGCTCGATTTGCCGCGCGTCACCTTATAGAGCGGCGGCTGCGCGATATAGAGATAGCCGCGGTCGATCAGCTCCGGCATTTGGCGATAGAAGAAGGTGAGCAGCAGCGTACGGATGTGCGCGCCATCCACGTCGGCATCGGTCATGATGATGACCTTGTGATAGCGCAGCTTGTCGATATTGAAATCGTCCCGCCCGATGCCGGTGCCGAGCGCCGTGATCAGCGTGCCGATCTGTTCGCTTGAGAGCATCTTGTCAAAGCGCGCCCGTTCCACATTGAGGATTTTACCGCGCAGGGGCAGCACCGCCTGGTTTGACCGTTCGCGCGCTTGTTTCGCGGACCCGCCGGCAGAGTCGCCCTCGACGATAAAGATTTCAGCTTTGGCTGGGTCGCGTTCCTGACAATCGGCGAGCTTTCCCGGCAGGGATGAAATTTCCAGCGCGCCCTTGCGGCGAGTGAGCTCCCGCGCTTTCCGCGCCGCTTCGCGCGCGGCGGCGGCCTCGATCACTTTCGCAACGATGGCTTTAGCTTCCGCGGGGTGTTCTTCAAACCAGGCGCTAAGGTTTTCGTTCACCAGATTTTCGACCACCGGCCGTACTTCGGAGGAGACGAGCTTGTCTTTTGTCTGGGACGAAAATTTCGGGTCGGGTACTTTGACCGACAGAACGCACGTCAGCCCTTCGCGCGCATCATCACCGGTGAGCGCGACCTTTTCCTTTTTCGCCATGCCAGAGGAATTGGCATAGCCGTTCACCACCCGCGTCATGGCGGCGCGGAAACCGGCAAGGTGCGTGCCGCCGTCGCGCTGCGGGATGTTGTTGGTGAAGCAGAGGACGTTCTCGTGATAACTGTCGTTCCACCACAGCGCGGCTTCGACGGTGATGCCGTCTTTTTCGGCGGAGACGGCAACCGGCGCTTCCACCAGCGCGGACTTGGTGCGGTCGAGATAGCGCACGAAGGCCTCAAGCCCGCCTTCGTAATGCATCTCCACAACGTTTTCGTTCACATGGCGTTTGTCGGTCAGCACAATGGTGACGCCCGAGTTGAGGAAGGCAAGCTCGCGCAGGCGGTGCTCCAGGGTGCCGAAATCAAATTCCGTCATGGTGAAGGTTTCGGTCGACGGCAGGAACGTCACGCGGGTGCCGGTCTTGCCGCCGGAATCGCCCTTCACTTCAAGCGGTGCCGCCGCGTCGCCATGGCGGAAGCGCATGTAGTGTTCTTTGCCCCCCCGCCAAATGGTGAGGTCGAGCCATTCCGACAAGGCATTCACAACCGAAACGCCCACACCATGAAGGCCGCCCGAAACCTTGTAGGAGTTCTGGTCGAACTTACCGCCCGCATGCAGTTGGGTCATGATCACTTCGGCAGCGGAAATGCCTTCGCCCGAATGGATTTCTGTGGGGATGCCGCGCCCGTTGTCGGAGATGGAGGCAGAGCCGTCGGCGTTGAGCGTCACTTCCACGCGGTCGCAATAGCCGCCCAACGCCTCGTCGATGGCGTTGTCCACCACCTCATAGACCATGTGATGCAGGCCCGAGCCATCGTCCGTATCGCCAATATACATGCCGGGGCGTTTGCGCACCGCTTCAAGGCCTTTCAGAACCTTGATCGATTCCGCGCCGTATTCGGCGTTGTTGTTTTTACTGTCTTCGGCGTTCGCCATGTCGGTCTTCCTGACTTGGTCGGGTCTTAATCCGCCTGTTGACGGATCATCCCGTTGCTTACTTCAAATTGCTGGGCACGAGGGCCAAGCGCGCTGAACAGCGCGGCATCGGTTCCCGTCATCCAGGCCTGCGCGCCAAGGGCGCAAATTTCATCGAAGAGGCAGCTGCGCCGATCTTCATCGAGATGCGCGGCCACTTCATCCAAAAGCAACAAAGGCGCCGCGCCCCCGTGGGCCACCGCCTGCAGCCGCGCATTGGCCAGTACCAGGCCAATGAGCAGCGCCTTCTGTTCACCCGTGGAACAATCCGCCGCGGGCATATCCTTTTCCCCATGACGCACGCGCAGGTCCGCCCGGTGGGGGCCGACGGTACCGCGCCCGGCCGCTTCGTCCCGCCGCCGCGCATCGCACAGCTGGCGCGCAAGGCTTTCCGCATCCTCCGCCACAAACCCTTCATCAAGATCGAGGCTTGCGCGCGGAAAGGCGCTTTCTGCCTCGTCGATGGCCGCGCTGAGCCGCGTCAGCAATTGCCGCCGCCCGGTGGCAAGCTTGATGCCCGTCTCCGCCATGGTTTGCTCCAACCCCTCAAGCCAGACGGGTTCATGTCGCCCGTCGTTCAAGAGCCGTTGGCGTTCGCGCATGGCTTGCTCATAAGAACTCGCCATCCGTCCATGTTCGGCGCTGAGCCCCAGCGCCATGCGATCCAAAAACCGGCGCCGCGCCCCGGGCGTGTCGGTGAACAAACGATCCATGGCAGGCGTGAGCCAAAGGAGCCGCACATGATCGCCCAGATCGCCGGGGGCTGCCTTTTCCCCATCGATACGCACGTCGCGCCGTTCATGAACATCAACGCCCGTGCGCAAAGCAACTTCATCACCGCCGGCGCGCACCCGCGCCGCAACCGCCCAGGGGCGCGGGTCAGAACCGTTTGCGCGCCGCATGGCATCGCCCAGCTTCGCACCGCGCAAGCCCCGCCCCGGCGCCAGCAACGACAGCGCCTCGAGAATATTCGTCTTGCCCGCGCCGTTGGGCCCCCAGAACGCAAGCGGGCGCCCATCGCTCACCACCTCCGCCGCGTCGTAGGAGCGGAAAGAGGTCATGGCGAGACGGCTGACATAAAATGCCGTCCGGGCCCCTTCGGGGGCGTTATGTGCCATTGCGGCGGCGGTCATCGTGCCCCCGTTCTGCCTCAGACCCGCATGGGCATGAGGACATAAAGCGCGCGCTCGTCTTCCATGTCGCGAACGATTGTTGGCGAGCCCGGATCGGCAAGCAGGAACTGCGCCTGTTCGCCATCAAGCTGGCGCGTAATGTCGAGGAGATAGTTGGCATTAAAGCCCACCTCGATGGGCCCCGCGCCATATTCCACGGCGAGCTCTTCCGTTGCGTTCCCGCTTTCGGGGTTCACCACGGTCAGCGTCATGCGGTCTTCCTCGATATTGAGTTTGACCGCGCGCGACTTGCGCTCATCCGAAATGGTCGCGACCCGATCCACCGCATGAGCAAAGTCCGAGCCATGCAGGATCAGTGACTTGTCGTTGCCTTGCGGGATCACGCGGTTGTAGTCGGGGAAGGTGCCGTCGATCAGTTTCGAGGTCAGCACGATGCCGTCGAACTCAAACCGGATCTTGGTGTCGGAAAGCGCGACCTCAACCGTACCCGCACCATCATCGATCAGCTTGCGAATCTCATTCACGGCCTTGCGCGGCACGATAATGCCCGGCATGTCCTCGGCGCCCGCGGGCAGAGGAAGCTCGTAGCGCGCCAGGCGGTGACCATCGGTCGCCACCGCGCGCAGCACATTGCCGTCATCTGTCGCGGCGTGCATGTAGATGCCGTTGAGATAGTAACGGGTTTCCTCGTTCGAAATGGCGAAGCGCGTCTTGTCGATCACGCGCGCGAGGTCTTTGGCCTCCAATGCGAATTGCACCGGCAGGTCGCCCGCGGACATTTCGGGAAAATCATCGCGCGGCAGACACGCGAGGGTAAAGCGTGAGCGCCCCCCTTTCACATGCAGGCGCTGATCGTCCTGCACATATTCGATATCGACCTGCGCACCGTCGGGCAGCTTGCGCACAATCTCGTACAAGAGATGCGCCGGCGCGGTGGTGCCGCCTTCAGTCACCACATCCGCGTCGATGATTTCGATAATTTCCGTATCGAGATCCGTCGCGGTGAGCGTTAGCTTGCCGCCCGTCGCCTGCAGCAGGACATTCGATAGAATAGGAATGGTATTGCGCCGTTCAACAACGTTTTGAACGTGGGAGAGGGACTTCAACAGTCCGCTGCGCTCGATTGTGAACCTCATAGCATTCGGTCTTTCGTGTGCTTCTTCGTGTACGCCCAAATCTCAAACCTTGACGGTCCGCCCGCAGAGGATTGGCCGAAAACGATGTGCGGAAGAAGCGTGTGGCGAGGGGCCGGCTTCGCGTTATTGGAGGATTTTGCCCCCATCCGAAGCCCGTCCCGCGCCCCATTTCGAGCGCGCTCAGGCGCGTATTTGGCTATCCGCCCCGCTTGGCCAGCAGGCGTCCGAATCTCCCACTGAGATTAGCCCATTTCCGGGAGAAAAAGCCAATTTTTTCGGCGATTTGACCACTTGCAGCCCCCGGGCAACCCCTTGAGCCGCAAGCGTTTTTCAGATCACGCTTCGAGCATGCGCTTGAGCAGATCGATATCCTCGTCGAGGGTCCTGTCCCCGGCCCGAAGCTCCTCGATTTTGCGCACCGCGTACATCACCGTGGTGTGGTCCCGGCCGCCGAATTTACGGCCGATTTCAGGGAGCGAGCGAGGGGTCATCTGTTTGGCCAGATACATGGCGATCTGGCGGGGGCGGGCGACGGCACGGGCCCGGCGGGCCGAATGCATGTCCGACAGGCGGATGTTGAAATATTCCGCCACCTTGCGCTGGATCTCCTCGATGGAGATCTTGCGCTCGGACGCCCTCAGAAGGTCCTGGAGCACTTCCTGGGTCATCTCCAGGGTGATGGGACGCCCCACGAGGGAGGCAAAGGCCACCACGCGATTGAGCGAGCCTTCCAGTTCCCGAACGTTCGACATGACCTTATGGGCCAGGAACTCAAGGATCTTGGGTTCCACCTGAATGCCGTCGCGTGCGTAGATACGTTCCGCCTTTGATTGCAGGATCCCGAGCCGCAGCTCGTAGTCCGTGGGGTGGATGTCGGCCACAAGGCCCCAACCCAAGCGCGACTTGATGCGTTCCTCGATCCCTTCCAGGTCCGAAGGCGACCGGTCGGCAGAGATGATCACCTGCCGGTTATGGTCGATCAACGCGTTGAAGGTATGGAAAAATTCTTCCTGGGTGGAATTTTTGCCCGAAATGAACTGCACATCGTCGATCATCAAAACATCCACGGCGCGGAACTTTTGCTTGAACGCCATGGTGTCCTTGTACCGAAGGGCCCGCACGAACTGGAACATGAACTTTTCCGCCGAAAGGTAAAGCACCTTCCGCGAAGGGTCGCGACGGCGAATTTCATGGCCGATGGCGTGCATCAGGTGGGTCTTGCCCAGACCCACGGAGGAATAAAGAAACAACGGGTTGAAGGGCACATTCGGGCTTTCCGCAACGCGGCGCGCGGCGGCATGGGCGAATTCGTTGGATTTGCCTACGACGAAATCATCGAAGGTATAGCGCGCATCAAGCGGCGCATCGAAGTCGAGGGCGCTGACAGGGTCTTTTGCCCGGGCGGCGGATTGGGCCGGCTGGGGGGCGGACACCGCGCGGAGCGGCGTCACATTGGCGGGGGTGGCCGGGGCGCCGCTTTTGAAGGAAGGCTCAGCGGCTTCGTCGCGCGGGGGCGCGTCCACACTGATTTCAATCTCGGCGACCGCGGGGTCTTCCTCGCGCCAGTAGTCCACAATGCGGTTGCCATAACGGGCGAGGATCGAATCCCGCATGAAAGGCGTCGTCACCCCAAAGGTGACTTTGTTGCCGTCACGGCCCTTGAGCGCGAGCGGCTTGACCCAGGAACTGAATGTTCCGTCGCCAAGGTCGCGGCGCAACCGGTGGCGTACCCGTTGCCAAATGGCCTGGCCATCACCGCTTGTCGCAAATTCATCTTTGCCAATTTCGTTCTTGTTTTCTGACATGACCCCGTATGACCCAAATGAGAATTTTTTCTCGTTTTCGTTTTCATCGCCGCCCGCGTTATTCCGCGAGTTCCCGAAGGCGATGCCGTCCCTTTTAAATCCCGATGTTGTTCCGTCGGTAAGCTCTCTATTTGCCCGGCATCTCTCCTTACGTCTGCGCCTCTATTCCTCGCGCGACTTACGTCTGCGCCCAAGGAAGGCCCGCGGCCTTCCACCCGTTTACGCCGCCCCGGTGGCGGCTTGCGTCCAGCGAGCCCTCAAACCCGCCTTCAACATTGTAGGCCCGGTCAAAGCCTGCTGCTGTTGCCGCAATGGCCGCCGCGCGGCTGCGCTGGCCCGAGCGGCACAGAAAAAACACCGCGCGGGTTTTATCATCACCGCAAAAGCGCGTGAGTTCCGCGGGGAAAAGATCGTTCGGCGCCATCTCCGGATAGCTGACCCATTCGATGAAACCCACCGATTTGCCGAGGTCTGAAAGGTCCGGCACGCCCACAAAGCCCCATTCGGGCCGCGTGCGCACGTCGATCAGAACCGCGTCCGCTTCAGCCTTCAGAACATCAAAGGCATAAGACGGGCTGACATCGCCCGCATAATCATCCGCGCCGGCGCCCATCATCAAGAGCCCCGGCTGCGCGATGTCTGTGATTTGATCTTTATGCTGATTGTTGTGAGGGCGGGTTTGAGTTTTCGAGTGGAGTGCAGAAGCATCGATATGTCCCCTGGCGAAAAATTCCACCGTTCTACCCCCGAAAGCAATTCGTGCGAGGCGCATTCGCCTGCGTTAGACACAAAAGGGCTCACTCGCCCGGCCGCACGGACGCCGCGGTCTTACGCTTCAACTCATGAGTTTACGTATTTTTGCCGGCGACTTTTGGCTCTGAACTTTTAGCCCTACGCCCCTCTTCACACCCCTTATTGAAAGAGATTGAAAGAGCTCGCCAGCACCTCGTTGCGAGGTCGGGATAGTTAATCGCATCGGCCTGCGTGATGCAATGGATTTGATGCACAGAGTCGTAAAAAAATTTTCATACGGCACGTGTATCCGCATGTGTGTCCGCACTGCCGCGCGGTGTTGCAAATTCGTCCGGGCACCGACTAATTCAGTGAACGCGAAGATGAACAAGTGTTCATCGCGCAAACAAAAACGGCCGCGCCTGCGCGCGACCGTCTTGATGAAACTGATTGTCGATGAGCTTGTGCTTACGCGCCCATCTTCGCGACACGCGCGGCGAGACGCGACACTTTCCGCGATCCCGTGTTCTTGTGCAAGATGCCTTTGGAAACCGCGCGCATGATTTCGGGCTCGGCCGCGCTGAAGGCAGTCTTCGCAGCAGCCTGATCACCCGAGGCGATCGCTTCTTCCACTTTCCGCACGAACGTCCGCATGCGGGTCCGGCGGTTCTTATTCACGGCAGTGCGGCGCTCAATCTTGCGCACCATCTTTTTCGCCGACGAGGTATTAGGCATCAAAAACTTCCCGAATTTCCTTTTGGGTCAAGGCGGCGGGTTATAGACCCCGGCCCGGCCCCACGTCAAGCGGCGGAAAGCCGCAATTTAAAACAGCCCGAAAGCGCAGAAATCCGCGCCTTCCCGGGGGTCTTCCTAGCGGTGCTTGAAGTGGGGGTTCCGCTTCTCGACAAAGGCGGTCATCCCTTCCTTCTGGTCCTCGGTGGCGAACATGGAATGGAACAGCCGCCGCTCGAACCGAACGCCCTCGGCCAAGGTCATCTCGTAGGAGCGATTGATGCTCTCCTTGGTCATCATGACGATGGGGTGGGATTGCTCGGCGATCTTGATCGCCATCCGCATCACTTCGTCTTTCAGCTCGTCCAGGGGCACCACCTTGGTCACAAGACCTGACCGTTCGGCTTCCTCGGCATCCATCATCCGTCCCGTCAGGCACATGTCCATGGCCTTGGCCTTACCCACAAAACGGGTCAGGCGCTGGGTGCCGCCTACGCCAGGCATGACGCCCAGGTTGATTTCCGGTTGGCCGAATTTCGCATTGTCCGCGGCGACAATGGTGTCGCACATCATGGCAAGCTCGCAGCCGCCGCCGAGCGCATAGCCCGCAACACCGGCGATCACCGGTTTGCGGCAGCGCGTCACGCGTTCCCAGTTCTTCGTGATGAAGTCTTCCTTATAGACGTCCATGAAGGTCTTGGGCTGCATTTCCTTGATGTCCGCGCCCGCGGCAAAGGCCTTGTTCGACCCCAGCAGCACAATACAGCCAATGGTATCGTCGTCTTCGAAGGTATCGAGCGCGTGGCCCAGCTCATCGATCAGTTGCGAGTTGAGCGCGTTCAGCGCGTCCGGCCGGTTCAGCGTAATGCTGCCGACGCCGTTTTCGTGATCGACGATGATGGTCTCGTAAGCCATGTGTTTCCCCGTTTTGCCTTGCAGGCTCTGGTTCTCTTGTAGCCGGTTCGGCCCGGCTCTTTCACAAGGGCGCCTCCTTTACGCCTTTGGGCGCGGAAACGAAACCCCCCAATTGATCACAAGAGCGCCGTGGTTAAGGGGCGCGGATTCCCGCCTAACGCTGGCATTTCGGGCAAAAATAGGTGGATCGACCCGATTGCACCAGACGCTGGATCTCGGTCGTTTCGCAGGAATGGCACATGGTCCCTTCCCGGTCATAGACATCGAACCGGTGCTGGAAATAGCCAAGCTCCCCATCCGCGCGGGCATAGTCGCGTAATGTGGACCCGCCCGAGGCGATGGCTTCATTCAGGATGTTCTTGATCGCAGGGACCAGCCGCTCGGCTCGCGCGCCCGCCACACTGGCCGCCAGCCGCCGGGGCGAGATTTTCGCCCGCCAAAGCGCCTCGCACACATAGATATTGCCCAGCCCCGCAACCACGCGCTGGTCGAGCAATGCGGCCTTGATCGGCGTCTTCTTACCCTTAAGGCGCTCAGACAGCGCCGGGCCGGAAAACGCATTGCTAAGGGGCTCGGGCCCCATGGCGGCAAAGTAAGGGTGGCGGTCGATTTCCGATTGTTTCACGAGGGACATGAGCCCAAACCGCCGGTGGTCCGTATAGATCAGCCGAGTTCCGGCATCGGTCGTGATGATCACATGATCATGGGGGTTGGGGATGGCTTCATCGCCCTTTGCATAGATCGTGAATTTGCCCGACATGCCCAGATGCACAATCACTGCGCTGCCGGTATCAAGATGCCACAACATATACTTCGCCCGCCGCTCAAGCCGTTCGACGCGCGCGCCTTCCAACGCTTTCGCGAAACCGCGCGGAAAGGGCACGCGCAAGTCTTTGCGGTTCAGCTGCACACGCGTAATGCGGCGGCCCTCAAGATGGGGCTGAAGGCCACGCATGACGGTTTCGACTTCGGGGAGTTCGGGCATAGGGCCTGTCTTAATCGGCGGCGAAGCGCCACGCTAGCGTGATCGGGGCATTGGCACTATGGTCGCGCCAGATGACTGAGAAAACGACACATTTCGGTTTCAGGGAAGTCCCCGACAGTGAAAAGGCGGGGATGGTGCGCGGCGTCTTTGACAGCGTCGCGGACCGCTATGACCTGATGAATGACGTCATGTCCGGGGGCGTCCACCGCCTCTGGAAAGACGCCATGGTGTCGTGGCTTTCCCCCCGCCCCGGCACGACCATCCTCGATGTGGCGGGCGGCACGGGTGACATCGCCTTCCGCATGCTCGACAGCTCGGCGCGCAAAGCCAAAGCAAACGGGCAAGAGGCGGCAAGCGTCATCGTTGCCGACATTAATGAAGAGATGCTGCGCGTGGGCGCCGGGCGCAGCCAGCGCGACCGCGCCGATAAGGCCCAGCCGCTTGCCTGGGTCACGGCGGACGCGGAACACCTGCCCTTCGAAGACAATTCCGTCGACGCCTACACCATCGCCTTCGGAATCCGGAACGTCACGCACATCGACAAGGCGCTGAGCGAGGCGCACCGCGTGCTGCGCCGCGGCGGGCGCTTTCTCTGCCTTGAGTTTTCCGAAGTGCAGGTGCCGCTGCTTGATCGTGTCTATGACGAGTTCTCCTTCCGCGCGATCCCCCGTTTCGGCAAATGGATCACCGGAGATAGTGAGAGTTATCAATACCTTGTGGAAAGCATCCGGCGGTTTCCCAATCAGAAAGCCTTTGCGGGCATGATTGCCGCAGCGGGCTTTCAACAAGTGAAGGTCCGCAACCTCACGGGAGGTGTGGCCGCCATGCATTCAGGGTGGAAGATCTGATGCTGCGCAACATGCGCAATATGTTTCGTCTCTTGCACGCGGCGCGTACGCTCGCGGCCTATGAGGCGTTGATCCCCGTTGAATTCGAAGATCAGGTGCCGGGGTCCGCGAAATTCGCGGCCAAGGTCTTGCGCTTCGGCACACGGCGCCGGGGCGAAGAAGGCGACACGCCAGAAGCGCAAGCGGCGCGTTTGGCCGAGGCGCTGCAGGAACTTGGCCCCACATACATCAAGCTGGGACAGTTTCTGGCCACGCGCCCCGACATTGTGGGCGACGGAATTGCAGACGGCCTCAATGTTTTGCAGGACCGCCTGCCCCCTTTTGGCGGCGCGGAAGCGGAACTCAGGATCGCGCGCGATCTCGGCAAGCGCGTGGTCGAGCTTTATTCCGCTTTTGGCGAACCACTAGCCGCCGCTTCCATCGCGCAGGTGCATCAGGCCACCACCACCGAGGGCAAGCTGGTCGCCGTGAAGGTTTTGCGCCCTGATATCGAACGGCGTTTCCGCAATGATCTTGATGCGTTCTTTTTCGCAGCGCGGATGGCCGAACATTATTTCCCCGCCTCCAAACGCCTTGAACCCGTGAAGGCTGTTGAAACCCTTCGCGATTCCGTTGATCAGGAAATGGACTTGCGGCTTGAAGGCGCCGCCGCGAGCCAGATCAAAGAGAACACGGCGGCCGATGAAAATTTCATCGTGCCCGCCGTCGATTGGGCGCGCACGGGCAAGGCGGTGCTGACCACCGAATGGGTCGAAGGATCTTCGGTGCGGAGCGCGGACGAGTTGCGCGAAGCGGGCCATGACCCCAAAGCCATCGCGAACCTCGTGATCCAGACCTTTCTCACCCATGCCCTGCGCGATGGGTTTTTTCACGCGGACATGCACCCGGGCAATTTGTTCGTGGACAAGGAAGGGCGCCTGGTGGCCGTGGACTTCGGCATCATGGGGCGCATCAGCCGCGCTGAGCGTCGTTTCATGGCCGAAACGCTCTACGGTTTCCTTTGCCGTGACTATGAGCGCGTCGCGCAAGTGCACTTTGACATGGGCTATGTGCCCGCGGCCAAATCAAAAGAGGACTTTGCGCTCGCGCTCAGGTCCGTCGGCGAACGCATTTTCGGGCGGCACGTTTCCGAGATTTCTATGGCGGGGCTGCTTGGCCAATTGTTCGAGATCACGCGGCGCTTTGGCATGCACATGCAGCCCTCTTTGCTGCTGCTGCAAAAAACCATGGTCGTCGTGGAAGGGGTCGCGCGGAACCTCGACCCTGAACACAACATCTGGGAAGCCTCCCGCCCCGTGGTTGAAAAATTCATGACCGATTACATCGGCCCTGAAGCGCGCGTACGGGAAGCTGCCGACGCCGCGGGGCATCTGGCGCGCATTGCAACGCGCCTGCCGGACATGCTGGAAAAGCTGGAAGACGCTGCGGTGATCGTCACTGAAATGGCCGACGAGGAGGGTGTGCGCCTGCACCCTGAAACGGCAAGGGCCATCGGCGAGGCCGAAGCGCGCGGCACCCGGTCAGGGCGCACCGCCATGTGGGTGGGCGCGGGCGCGCTGGTCGCCATGGCGCTCGCCGCCTTATTCGGCTAGCGCATAATCCGCGCCACTAGCGATGGTGCCAGGATCATCAATATGATCCCGAGCAGAATGAAGTTGCCGCTCAGGATGTTCGCCGGGTGATAGTCGGCCCACAAAACCGATGCGGGCTCACCCCGCGCCACGGTGACGATAAGAAGCTCGAACCCCACAGTAGCAGCACCCCAAAAGAGCCCGAGCGCCCATAGCGCCCTGGCCCCCTCGGGCCGTCCAATATTGCGCAACAGCAGCCACGTCCCCGCATAGATCACCGCGAGCATGAAGAGCCCGCTGACGATATGCCCCCAGAAATTGCCCATCGCGGGGATCAGCAGCCCCATGCGCAAAACGCCGTCCAGCGTTGCGGCGACCATGAAGGAAAGCCAGAAGGCGAGGCCCCAAGCCAAAAAGCGCAGCGAAGAGACAGTCTTCATTAATCCCACTCCCAATCTCTTTTCGGATTGATCTACACAAGGGTGCCGTAAATCCCTATATTCCCCGTCCCGGACGACAGAATAGGTGCCTCATGGCCCTCGCTGGCAAACGTATCCTGCTCATCATCGGCGGCGGCATCGCCGCTTACAAGACGCTGGAGCTCATTCGCGGCCTTCGCAAAGAGGGCGCCGCTGTGCGCGCGGTGCTGACCCAGGGCGGCGCGGAGTTCGTGACGGCGCTTTCCGTTGGCGCACTGACGGAGGACAAGGTTTATCAGAACCTCTTCGACCTCACGGACGAAGCGGAGATGGGCCACATCGAGCTGAGCCGTCAGGCCGACCTTGTAGTCGTCGCCCCCGCCACCGCCGATCTGATGGCGAAGATGGCGAGCGGCATTGCCTCCGATCTTGCCACCACGGTTCTGATGGCGACGGACAAGCCGGTGCTGATTGCGCCCGCCATGAACGTGCGCATGTGGGAGCATCCCGCGACCCAGCGCAACCTCGCGACCCTCACCCGCGACGGCATTCAGGCCATCGGCCCCAACGAGGGCGACATGGCCTGTGGCGAGTTCGGCCTTGGCCGCATGGCGGAGCCGGAAGAAATTCTCACTGCGATCAAAAAAAAACTGAATGACAACGACGCGCTGAAAGGTTTGCGCGCGCTCGTCACCTCCGGCCCCACCCATGAGCCCATCGACCCGGTGCGCTATCTCGCCAACCGATCGTCGGGCAAACAAGGTCATGCGATTGCCGCGGCGCTGGCCAACCTCGGCGCGGAAACGACGCTCGTCTCTGGCCCCACGGCGCAAGCCGACCCGCGCGGCGTGAATGTGATCCACGTACAAACAGCGCAAGAAATGCTGGCTGCTTGCGAAGGCGCCCTGCCCGTGGACGTCGCGGTCTTTGCGGCCGCCGTTGCCGACTGGCGCGCCGATGCCCCCGCCAATGCCAAACTGAAAAAGACCGGCGACGCGGGCGCGGACCTGAAGCTCGTCCAGAACCCCGACATCCTTGCCACCATCGCGGGGCTGACCACAAAGCGCCCCAAGCTTGTCATCGGCTTTGCGGCGGAAACCGACAATGTGCTTGAGCATGCGAAAGCCAAACGGACACGCAAGCGTTGCGACTGGCTGGTCGCCAATGACGTTTCCGCCGCTACGGGCATCATGGGCGGGGACGAGAACGAAATTCATCTCATCACGCCGGGCGGCGTTGAGGATTGGCCGCGTCTTGGCAAGCGGGAAGTGGCCGCGCGCCTTGCCGCCCGTATCGCGGAAGAGCTGAAGGGAGCTGCCGCGTGAGTGTGAAAGTTCAAGTCAAGCAATTGCCCCATGCAAAGGGCCTGTCGCTGCCTGCTTATAAGACGAGCCTTGCCGCCGGCGCCGATGTCGTTGCCGCCGTGCCGCGCGGCAATCCAATGAAGATCTATACGGGTGAGCGCGCCGCCGTGCCTACGGGGCTAACCGTCGCGATCCCTGAGGGATACGAGATTCAGGTGCGGCCCCGTTCGGGCCTCGCCAAAAACCACGGCATTCAGATCGTCAATGCGCCGGGGACCATCGACGCGGACTATCGCGGGGAGATCCAGGTCCTGCTCATCAACATGGGGACCGAGCCCTTTATCATTGAGCGCGGCGACCGCATTGCGCAGCTGGTGTTGTCCGAAGTGCCGCAGATCGCGTGGGACGAAGTGGGTGAGCTGCCCGACACCGCGCGGGGCGCGGGCGGGTTCGGCTCCACGGGGACATCGTGATGCCTATGCTGAAGCTCTCAAAGAAAACGGTGCTGGCCCTCGAGGCCGTTGTGGACATTGCCTACAACGCGCGGCCCGAGCCCGTGCAGGCGAAAGAGATTACCGAGCGCCAGGGCATCCCCCAGCGTTATCTCGAACAGGTCATGCAGCATCTGGTGCACGAAGGCATCTTGAAAGGGGTGCGAGGGCCCCGCGGCGGTTATCGCCTGGCCCGCGAACGGCGGCGCATCACCGTGGGTGAGATCGTGCGCCTGATCAGCACGCTGGAAGCCAACCACGATGATGAAGGCGGCGTGTCGGAGCTGGGCGAAAAGATTGTGCGCCCCATGATTGACGGCGCGCTCGCCAATCTGCTGCGCGAACTTGATCAGATCACCATCGAAGACCTGTGCCGTCAGGCCGAAGCGGCAAACGTCGCCGGACGGCACACCGAAAAACTCGACTTTACGATTTAAGGGAGCACCCCCCATGTCCGACACACCTGCCCGCAAGCCGGGGCGCGGCCGCGTCTATAACTCCATTACCGAAACCATCGGCGACACGCCGCTGGTGCGGCTGCAACGCATGCCCAAGGAAGCGGGCGCGAAGGCGGACATTCTGCTCAAGCTTGAATTTTTCAATCCGATCGCGTCGGTCAAAGACCGCATCGGCGTTTCCATGATTGAAACACTGGAACGCGAAGGCCACCTTAAGCCGGACAGCGTGATCATCGAGCCGACCTCCGGCAATACAGGCATCGCGCTCGCCTTTGTCGCGGCGGCGAAGGGTTACAAGCTGATCCTCGTCATGCCGGAAAGCATGTCCATGGAACGGCGCAAGATGCTGGTGCTGCTGGGCGCGGAACTGGAACTCACGCCCGCCGAGCTTGGCATGAAGGGCGCGCTCGCTCGCGCCAAGGAACTGGTGGAACAGACGCCGCACGCGGTGATGCCGCAGCAGTTTGAAAATCCCGCGAACCCCGAAATCCATCGCCGCACCACGGCGGAAGAGATCTGGAACGACACGAACGGCAAGGTCGACGTGATCATTTCCGGTGTGGGCACGGGCGGCACTCTGACTGGTGTCGGGCAAGTGCTGAAACAAAAGAACCCGGACCTGAAGATGATCGCTGTCGAGCCCGAAGACAGCCCGGTCCTTTCCGGCGGGCAGCCCGGGCCGCACAAGATCCAGGGCATCGGTGCGGGCTTTGTGCCCTCGATCCTCGACACAAGCCAAATTGATGAGGTTGTGACCATTTGTAATGAGACAGCCTTCGAGACGGCCCGTAGGGTCGCCCGCGAAGAAGGCATCCCGGTGGGCATTTCCTCCGGCGCTGCCATTGCGGCGGCGCTGGAAGTCGCCGCCCGCGAGGGCATGGAAGGCAAGACCGTAGTCGCGATCATCCCGTCCTTCGCGGAACGTTATCTTTCAACCGCACTTTTTGAAGGCCTATGAGCACACTTGAAACCGACCGGTTGATCCTGCGCCCCCTTGAAGCGGGTGACCTGCCCGCCTATCGCAAGATGTGGGGCAACCCGGGCGTCACGAAATATCTTTCGTCGACAGAGAAGTTCGGCCCCGAAGTGGCGGACCGCGCGGTCACGGCCTGGACAAAGCATCTGAACGAGCGCGGCTATGCCCCCTGGGCGGTGGTGCACAAGGAAACGGGCAAGCTGATGGGCCATAGCGGCCTTCAGTTTCTCAAAGACTGGGGTTACCCCGAAGTGCTCTACGCCTTTGACGAGGAATGGTGGGGCAAAGGCTATGCGACGGAAAGCGCCATCGCCGCTGTCGCCTATGGCCTTGGGGCGCTACGGCTCGACCGGATCGGCGGCATGGCGTTTGAAGACAATGTCCCTTCCTGCCGGGTCTTGGAAAAAGCCGGGCTGACGCGGCAAGGCCCCATCAACTTTCACGGCGACGAACTCATTTATTTCGAGCGCATTGGCACGTAAGGTCCATGTCCCATAAAGTGGCCCCATGGCACTGACCCCGGAACAGATCGACCGCTATGCCCGCCACCTCGTCCTGCGCGAAGTGGGGGGGCCCGGTCAGCAAAAGCTCCTCAGGGCGAAAGTCTTGATCATTGGCGCGGGCGGGCTCGGCTCGCCGCTGGCGCTTTACCTCGCCGCAGCAGGAGTGGGCACGCTCGGCATTGTCGATGACGACGAGGTATCGCTCTCGAACCTGCAACGCCAGATCATCCACAAGGGCAGCGACATTGGCCGCCCCAAGGTCGAAAGCGCGAAGAGCGCCATCGAAGCGCTGACCCCCGACGTGAAGGTCGTGCCGCACAAGATGCGGCTCACAGCGGAAAATGCGGCGGAGCTGATCGGCGCCTACGACATCATCGCCGACGGGTGCGATAACTTCGAGACGCGCTTTCTCGTCAACGACACGTGTTTTGCTGAAAAGAAAACGCTGGTCTCCGCCGCCATCGGTGAGTTCGACGGGCAGATCGCCACCTTCAAGGCGCACGAAGGCGACTATCCCTGTTACCGCTGTCTTTATCCTGAGCCCCCGCCCCCCGGCGCAATCCCGCCGTGCAGCGAGGCGGGCATCCTGGGCGCCGTTGCCGGTATCGTCGGCGCGTGGCAGGCGCTTGAAGTGATCCGCGAGATCGTCGGCTTTGGGGAAGGCCTTGCCGGCAAGTTGCTTTTGTTTGACGGGCTGGGCGCGCGGACGCGCACCATCACCCTGCCGCGCGATCCGGCCTGCAAACTCTGCGGCGGAAACGCCTAGCCTATTCCGCGCTGAGCGAGCGATAGGCGATCATTGTCATCGTATCACCGTCGATAAACCACTGCCCCCATTCGCCATTGAACGCGCTGAGCGGATCGGCGGCGACCACGTCTTCCTCGCTCATCCCTTCGGCCACCAGCGGCGCAATAATGGTGCGCACACTGACGAGCACATCATGGGCGGCTTGCATGTCTGCCTTTGTGGCAAGAGCGCCGTGACCGGGAATGATCTGCGTGTCGTCGTCCGCGATGGCGAGCCCCACTTCAAGGCCCGCAATAGTGCCGTCGAGGGAGCCGCCACTTGCCAGATCGATGAACGGATAAAAGCCGTTGAACAATACATCGCCCATATGCAGCACATTCGCATCGGCAAACCAGATGATGCTGTCCCCGTCGGTGTGCGCATGGGGCACGTGGATCACGCGGGCCTCGTGCCCATTGAAGTGAAATGTCGCCGTATCGTTGAACGTAATCACCGGCAGCGCGGCCTCTGGCGAGGGCGGGATGGCATCGCCGCGCATGGGCGTCTCGAGACCCGTTTCCATGCGCCCGCGCACGTTGTCATGGGAGACAAGCATCGCACCTGTCGCGGCAAAATTTTCATTCCCGCCAATATGGTCGCCATGCCAGTGGGTGTTCACCACATAGCGGATCGGCCCATCGGACAGTTCCGCAATCGCGGACAGAAGCCCATCGGACATCTGCGCGTATTGATCATCAATGACGAAGACGCCGTCCTCGCCCGCGGAAACGCCGACGTTCCCACCCTGACCAGAAAGCGCGTAGAACCCGCCGCCGAGGTCATGGGTTTCCACTGCGGGCACGTCGTCCTGCGCGAAAGCAATCCCCGCGATCAATGCGAATGATGTTGCGGCTATGATGGGTCTGAACATTCTGGGCCTCCCTCGTCTTTTGCCTGAGCTTACAGGAAAGGAGGGGCCACGCGCGAATTCTTACAGAACGTTGGGCAAAACCCGGTCCGGCGGGCGGTGGCCGTCGCAGAAGGTCTTGATGTTCACCAGCACCTTTTCGCCCATTTCCATACGACCTTCGAGGGTATTGGACGCCATGTGCGGAAGCAGCACCACGTTTTGCCGATCCAGCAGCCGGGGGTTCACCGTGGGTTCGTGCTCGAACACATCAAGCCCCGCGCCGGCGATCTCGCCCGCTTCGAGCATGCGCACGAGGGCGTTTTCATCCACCACTTCGCCGCGCGCGGTGTTGACGAGATAGGCCGTCGGCTTCATCAGCTTCAGACGTCGCGCGGACAGAAGGTGGAACGTTGCGGGCGTGTGCGGCGTGTGCACGGTCACGATGTCCATGCGCGGCAGCATGCGATCGAGCGAATCCCAATAGGTGGCTTCCAGATCATCTTCTGTAAGCGGATCAAGTTGCCGTCGCCCGTGATAGTGAATTTCAAGGCCGAAGGCTTTTGCGCGCCGCGCCACGGCCTGACCAATGCGGCCCATGCCAATGATGCCGAGCCGTTTGCCCGTGATGCGCTGACCCAGCATCCAGGTCGGCGACCAGCCCGACCATTCGCCCTTGACCTCGCGCAGAAACCGCGCGCCCTCGGCCAATCGCCGGGGCACGGCAAGGATCAATGCCATGGCCATGTCGGCGGTATCGTCGGTCAGAACGCCCGGCGTATTCGTCACGGTGATGCCGCGCTGCCAGGCGGTCTTCAGATCGATGTGATCAACGCCGTTGCCAAAATTCGCGATCAGGCGGCATTGCTCGCCCGCGCGGCTGAGCACGGCCCGGTCCACGGGGTCGGTGATCGTGGGGACCAGCACGTCGGCTTCTTCCACCGCCTTCATCAAGGCGGCGCGATCCATGGGCTCGTCGCTTTCGTTCAGCCGCACGTTGAACAGCTCGCTCATGCGGCGTTCCACCGCCTCGGGCAGCTTGCGGGTCACGATTACGAGGGGAGCGTCAGAACTGGCGGCCATATTTCGTCCTCACAGCACCGGGGTGGCCCCGGCCATTTGTCCCTTTATCCCTAGCAAAGCCTGGGCGCGGCGACAAAGGGAAAGGCGCGTCCGCTTGACGCAGATGGCCGTCAAAGGTTAAGCGCGGAATGAATTTTGGGGCCGTGACCCGGCCCCCCGGTTGCGGTTATAGTTGCCTCTTGCGGGGGCAAACGCCTGAAAAGGCAGCGTATGGGAGAAGTACATGAGCCGTTTGCTCACCTGCATTGTTGGTGCCGTTATCGTTGCGGCAGCCCTTTCCCCTTCCAGCCCGCTCAGCACCATCTTGATTTCGCCCGCCGCCGCGCAGGCTACGCAAGCCACCCAGGACCTTTCCACCCCGTCGAACCGGCCCGTGCCGCGCTTTGCCACCATCGGGTCGAGCCGCGTGCACCTGCGCCAGGGGCCGAGCCAGGACCACCGCATCCTGTGGGTCTATGAAGGACAACAGGGCCTGCCCGTGGAAGTGGTCGCCGAAACCGAGATCTGGCGGCAGATCCGCGATCCGGACGGGGACCTCGGTTGGGTCCACCGCTCGCTGATTTCAGAATCGCGCGGGGTGGTGGTGACCGGCGAGATGCGCCCCCTGCGCCGTCGCCCCGCCGGTGATGCCCCGATCCTTGCCTATCTGCAGCCCCGCGTGGTGGCGCGCCTGAACGAATGCGACCCGGACTGGTGCGAGATCACCGTGGACGGGTTTACCGGCTGGCTGCACCACGAAGATGTGTGGGGCGTTTACCCGCGAGAAATTGTGGAGTAGCGCGCCCCAAGACGCACCCTTGAAACCGGACCGCTACAGGTCCACCATCAATTCAATAATTCCGAAGGGGTGCCGCGATACGCGCGGCTGAGATTGGCAGACGCCTGAACCCTAAGAACCTGATCCGGGTCATACCGGCGGAGGGAACGGAAAGCCCCGCATGGCGTCACTCGCGTATTCGAGCCGGCGCGCCGCCACGTAAATTCCATGACACCGGGTCTTCAATAATGTTGAGGAAGACCTGAGATGAACAAGCCCCTGCCGTCCGACCTGTTCGCGGTGACCACCGGGCCCCTGCCCGCCTCCACGAAAATCTATGTCGAGGGGGAACGCCACCCGGATGTGCGCGTGCCGGTGCGCGAAATTGCGTTGCACCCCACGGCAAAGGAGCCGCCGGTGCGCGTCTATGACACCTCAGGCCCTTACTCCGACCCGGACGCGGAGATCGATATTGAAAAGGGCCTGATGCCGCTCCGCGCGAAATGGATCCACGAACGCGGCGACGTTGAAAGCTATGACGGTCGCGCCGTCAAACCCGAAGACAACGGCAATGTGGGGGACAAGGCCCTCGTCCGCGCTTTTGACATTCAGCGCAAGCCCCTGCGCGCAAAAGACGGCAAGGCGGTAACGCAGCTCGCCTATGCGCGGGCCGGGATCGTGACGGCGGAGATGGAATACATCGCCATTCGCGAGAACCTCGGGCGCGCGAAGTTGAAAGAAAAACTCATCCGTGACGGCGAGCCCTTTGGCGCGGAGATTCCCGATCAGATCACGCCGGAGTTTGTGCGCGATGAGGTGGCGCGCGGCCGGGCGATTATTCCGGCGAACATCAACCACCCGGAATCCGAGCCCATGATCATCGGGCGAAACTTTCTGGTGAAGATCAACGCCAACATCGGCAATTCCGCCGTCACATCATCGATGGGCGAGGAAGTGGACAAGATGGTCTGGGCCACGCGCTGGGGCGCGGACACGGTGATGGACCTCTCGACAGGTCGGAACATTCACAACATTCGCGAATGGATCATCCGCAACTCGCCCGTGCCCATCGGCACGGTGCCGATCTATCAGGCGCTGGAGAAAGTGAATGGCGTTGCCGAGGACCTGACCTGGGAGGTGTTCCGCGACACGTTGATCGAACAAGCCGAACAGGGCGTCGATTACTTCACCATTCATGCGGGCGTGCGCCTGCCCTTCATCCATCTGACCGCCAACCGCGTCACGGGGATTGTGTCCCGCGGCGGGTCCATCATGGCGAAGTGGTGTCTGGCACATCACGAGGAAAGTTTCCTCTACACGCACTTTGAAGAAATTTGCGAGATCTGCCGCGCCTATGACGTCTCCTTCTCCCTGGGTGATGGGTTGCGCCCCGGCTCCATCGCCGATGCAAATGACGAAGCGCAGTTCGCCGAGCTGCGCACCCTTGGTGAGCTGACGAAGATCGCGTGGGAACACGACTGCCAGGTGATGATCGAAGGGCCCGGCCACGTGCCCATGCACAAGATCAAAGAGAACATGGAAGAGCAGCTGAAGCATTGTGACGAGGCGCCATTTTACACGCTCGGCCCGCTCACCACGGATATCGCGCCGGGATACGACCACATCACGTCGGGCATCGGCGCTGCCATGATCGGCTGGTACGGCTGCGCCATGCTTTGTTATGTAACGCCGAAGGAGCATTTGGGCCTTCCCGACCGGGACGATGTGAAAGTGGGAGTTGTGACCTACAAGATCGCGGCCCATGCCGCCGACCTTGCCAAAGGGCACCCGGCGGCGAAACTGCGCGATGATGCGCTATCCCGCGCGCGGTTCGAGTTCCGCTGGGAAGATCAGTTCAACATTTCCCTCGATCCTGAAACGGCGAAAAACTATCACGACCAGACGTTGCCCAAAGAAGCGCACAAGGTGGCGCATTTTTGTTCCATGTGCGGGCCGAAGTTTTGCAGCATGAAAATCACCCAGGACGTGCGCGATTATGCGGACGGGCTGTCGGATAATGAGAAGTCGAACCTGGAGACCATGGCCGCCGAGGCGCGCAAGGGCATGGCGGAAAAATCGAAAGAGTTTCTGGACAGCGGCGCGGAGATTTATCAGCCCGCAGACGGCGGCAAGTCAGCGGCGGAGTGAAGCGCCTAGTCGGGCCGCCGGACAACAAATGTGTAGACAAACGAATGCACGAAAATGGCTGACGACAGGGCGAGCAGCAACGCAAGCAACGCGCCCCACCAACTAAACTGCGGCAGAGGGAAACGCTCAAAGTAAAGAAGTGACGCCCCCGCCAGGCCAAGCAGGACGTAGTACATCACCGCCTTGTTCATGCGGTCGCGCCATGCCTTGCGGTGGCCAGAGATATTGCTCAGGGCGTTGATCTCATCTTCGAGGTCGGGCCAAATGGCCTTGGCGCGGCGCGACTCAAAGATATAGAGCGCCAGTGCAGCTGCGGCCACTGGCAGCAAAATAATCGTTGCCAATAGTGTGGCTTCGCCCGGAACAACCAGCGTCTTCCACGCCAGGCACACACCAACGCACAGGTTGGCGGTGGCTTTGATGAACTGGTTCTCCCAATGGATACGCCAAGTTTCTTTGCTGATGTCCCCGTCCATAGGGCAAAAGTAGCACCGGCCCAGAAGGGTTGTGAAGCAACCCTCACTCCACCAAATGAAAAATTTCCTCCACCGAACAATCAAACTCGCGGGCGAGTTTCAGCGCGATGATGGTGGAGGGGACGAAGACCCCGCGCTCGATAGTGTTGATGGTTTTGCGCGACACGCCGATGCGCCGCGCAAGTTCTTCTTGGGTTAGGTCTTTTTCCGCGCGCCACACCTTGATGCGGTTGGCGAGCAATTTGGCGTCGCTTCCCATGCGCGCTACTCCGTCAGGTCGAACCAGAGGAACGAACCCATGATGGCGGCAACGCCAAAGAAGATTGAGATGTGCGCACCAATGGCCGCGTTGAGATCGAACCTTTCGCCCGCGCCCACCAGAATAATTTGCACACATAGCAGGACGATAAAGCCGAAGTGCGTGGCGCGGCGGTTCTGGTCGCGTGTCAGTTCATCATCCAGCGCGGCGCGCGCTTCGGGGTCGTCCTTGTACCGCTTGCGGCTGTTCAGGATTTTCACCATGGCGATGGCGAAGACGAACCAGCCCGCGACCCCGACCACTGTCAGCACGATCCCGGTCCCCGTGGGCAGGTAGCCATAAAGGCCCGACTGCTGGGCCACAAAGAATCCGTACCAGGCACACCAGCCAATAAGGAAGGTGATGAGCAGCACCCGGCGGCGGGCAAGAACTTGGTCTGTTGTCTGGGACATGGTCGCCTCCCTTGCTGTAACGTATGGGTTACATAAACACCCTAATAAGGGAAGTCAAGGTTACATATTGGGGCGTGAGGGTCTTATTTTGAATTGCAAACGTGTTCAATGGCTTAGGGGATGACGGGGCAGGTCTGTTCCGCCCCCGGTCGCGGGCGGTAGCGCGGGTCCATGCTGCAGACCGTGGGGCCGGGGCCAAAGGCATCGGGCGCGACGTCGTCGCTGCCTTCTTCGCCGCCCACATAGAGCGGCAAGGCGCTTCCCTCTACCGCGACCTCATCGGATGACGGCCACAATAGGAAAGCCCCCAGCGCCAAAGCGCCGGCGAGCGCGGCAATGATGATGAGCGCGGGTCGCATGGCAATCTTCCCCTCGAGAGGGGAACCATCGCGCCACGCGGGGCCGAAGGCAAGGGTCAGGCGAAGTCGCGCGCCATTTCCTTCCGCGCGTCGGGGGAGAGGCGCGTCATATGGGCATAGCCCTGATGCTCAAGCCCGAGGATCACGTCTGTGCCCTCGTCCTTGAACGCCGCGACCTGCGCATCCGTCAGCGGGAAGTGCAGGAAGTGCACGGACGATGCCTTGCCTTCCGCCGTGGTGCGATCGACGTCTTGCTCGGCTTCGGCCATGACCTTGTCACCGCCTATTTGCAAATAGACGGTTTCTTCCACGCCCCCCAATGAGCCGAGCACGCGGCGGCGGCGCGCTTCGTCATCGATCTCGAACATCAGTGTCGCGACCAGCTCGCGCCCCTGGGGGATCAGCGGATTGTAGGCACGGAGCTCATCCTCGATCTGCTCTTCGCCGCCCTTTTCGATGTAGAGCATTTCGTGGACCTGCATCCACATGGTCTCAAAACTTTCGAAATAGAACGTGGCATCGGGGCCGACGGAAACGCGGCGCAGTTTTTTCGCAGGCAGAAGCCCCGCGCGCAGCTCTTTGCGCTGCTTGCCGAACTCCCCCATGTCCATGATGTCGGCATGGGTGATCTTGCGTTCCGCTTTACTCATATCGGTTCATCCTCTTTGTACCCCCCACACCCTTGCCCTCCCCCACAAGGGGGGGAGGGAACTTGAGTAGTGCTTTGTCTTGCCTCCCCCTTGATGGGGGAGGCTGGCGAGCCAACCGGCGAGCCGGTGGGGGTGGCTCTCAAACGATTCCGTAGGCCATGGCAATGATCTGCACCGGATGCATGCTTTGTCCGGGCACCGGCACACCCTCGGCCAGCTCCTCCGCGCCCTGACGCAGGTGCTTCGCCGCCAGCGGACAATCGGAAACGAGATATTTGTTCTCGTTCTTGATCACATTGCGCATGGCGGTCTTGCCCACTTTCATGGCGACCTCGTGCGTCGGCTTCACAACGCCAAAGGTGCCGCCGTGGCCGGAGCAGCGCTCGAGCACATCCACTTTCATATCGGGAATGAGCCGCAGCATCTCCGCGGCTTTGGCGCCCATGTTCTGCGCCCGCGCGTGACAGGCGAGGTGCACGGTCACGCCGCCATCCACGGTGCGGAGGCCATCGGCCAGACCTTCGTTCTTGGCGATGTCGACGATGTATTCATCGATGTCCATCACCGCTTCGGAAAGTCTTTTCACGTCTTCATTGTGCGGCAGGATCAGCGGCCATTCGAATTTCATCATCAGGCCGCAGGAGGCCGTCAGCGCGATCACCTTCTTGCCGTCGTCCACGTAAGGGCGGAAGGCCTTGGCGACTTTTTCGGCGGCCTTGGCCACCTTGTCGATATGGCCAGCTTCCAGTTGAGGCATGCCGCAGCACCCGGGGTAGACCACTTCCGTCGCAACGCCATTGAGCGCCAGAACATGCAGCGCCGCCTCGCCCACGTCCGGGCCGTTGTAGTTCACAAAACAGGTGGGGAAAATCACCGCCTCGCGGCCAAAGGCCGGGGCATGCGGATTAGGCGTGACGGGGGATTGCTTGGCGCGCGTCGTAAAGGTGCGCGCGTGGAATTTTGGCAATTCCGCGTGGGCGTCGATCCCTGCCGTCTTGTCGATCAGCGTGCGCGTCACCTTGTTGTTCTTGTTCGAGCCCCAATTGACGAGGGGCGCAACGGGCCGCGCCATCTGGCCATTGCGGTCCATCTGCGCGAGCTGTTCCTGCACAAAGTGTTTCTTGCCGGCTTTCGCCTCCGCCGCGCGGACGCGCAGCATCAGGTGCGGAAAATCGAGATCAAACTCATGCGGGGGCACGTAAGGGCACTTCGTCATGAAACACATGTCGCAAAGCGTGCAGGCCTCCACCACAGGCGTGAAGTCTTTGGAGTCGACGCTATCGAGCTCGCCCGTCTCGCTTTCGTCGATCAGGTCAAAGAGGCGCGGAAAGCTGTCGCACAGATTAAAGCAGCGACGGCAGCCATGGCAGATGTCAAAGACCCGGCGCAATTCTTCGTCGATCTTTGCCGGATCGTAGAAATCATCGGAATGCCAATCGAGCGGGTGCCGGGTGGGGGCATCGAGACCGCCTTCACTCATCGCTTGATCCTCTTTATACGGAGTAATTCTTGGGCCAAAAAGAAGGGGCCGCGATGCAAACGCACCGCAGCCCCTTCGGGACTGTGTTAGCCGTTCAAGGTGTCGAGCGCTTTCTGGAAGCGGCCGGCGTGGGACTTTTCAGCCTTCGCCAGGGTTTCGAACCAATCGGCAATCTCGTCAAAGCCTTCTTCGCGCGCGGTCTTGGCCATGCCCGGATACATGTCGGTGTATTCGTGCGTTTCGCCCGCGATGGCGGCCTTCAGGTTCTTGTCGGTGGAACCGATGGGCTCGCCCGTCGCCGGGTCGCCAACGGATTCCATAAACTCGAGGTGGCCGTGGGCGTGGCCGGTTTCCCCTTCTGCGGTGGAACGGAACACGGTGGCGACATCGTTGTAGCCTTCCACGTCCGCTTTTTGCGCGAAGTAGAGGTAACGACGGTTCGCCTGGCTTTCGCCCGCGAAGGCTTCTTTCAGGTTGTCCAGGGTTTTGCTGCTTGCAAGTTCGGCCATGGGGTGACCCTCCCTTATCGGTTGGCGTTTCAAAATTCGCTGCCCGCGGGCCGTGAAAGGCCGCAGGCTCGATGGCGAAGATACGCTCTGGAACGGGGGTGTCAATAGCTTAGAAGTGTTCCAAGCTACTTTTTAAGAGATTGTTTTTGCAAGTAGTTTGCAACTAGCGCCGCTGCAATTTCAGGCGCCAATTTAGTTGCCGGTGCCCTTCACCCGCACCACCACGTCCACGCGCGAAATTTGCGCGCCGTCGGGGGCTTTGGGCAGGCCCTGGACCACGACGTTCTCGCCGCAGATGTCCATCAGGCGGCACTCGTCTTCCATATAAAAGTGATGGTGGTCGGATGTATTGGTGTCGAAATAGGTCTTACCGCTTTCCACCACCACCTCGCGCAGAAGGCCCGCTTCGGTGAACTGGTGCAAGGTGTTGTAGATGGTGGCAAGCGAAACGCGCACGTCGGCGGAAAGCGCCTCGGAATGCAGGGCCTCCGCCGTCACATGCCGATCACCGTGATCAAACAGCAATTTGCACAAGGCCAGTCGCTGCCGCGTGGGGCGCAAATCCGCGCCGCGCAGGCGGGTCAGAGCTTCGGCATAGGGACGTTCGCTGTTCATATCGTTTCTACCTGGCGCTTAAGCCGCTGATTTTACTCGTTTGTTCGGGCGGGGCCTGACCTTCGCAGATGCAATAGAATCAGGGGGTAAGCCGCTACATTCGAGCTATTACAAACTGCCCCTAAGATTGGCCGGGCGGGCCCTAAAGTCAAGGTGCCCGGGCCCAAAAAAGGGGTATTCCGGCCAGCCCCAAACCACCCAGAAACGCTGGCCTCTCCCATGTCCCTACCGTATGATCCCGCGCAAATTCGAGGGATCGGGGCGATTCGCCGCCTTGCCGGCGGCCCCTCAAAACCACACATTCCCGCCCGCACCATCACAATAAAGAGGCAGACGGACTAAATGACCGAGCGCAAGTCGAGTTTTGAGTATGACGAGCTGATTTCCCACGGCCATGGCGAGTTGATGGGCGCGGATGCACCGCGCCTGCCGCTTCCGCCCATGTTGATGATCGACCGCGTCACCTCGATCGGCGAAGAAGGCGGCACCCATGGCAAGGGTCATGTGCACGCCGAATACGCCGTCACCCCCGACCGCTGGTTCTTTGACTGTCACTTCGAAGGCGACCCCGTCATGCCCGGTTGCCTGGGGCTCGACGGCATGTGGCAGCTGACGGGGTTCTATCTCGGCTGGCTGGGATGCAAGGGCAAGGGCCGCGCCATTGGCGTGGGCGAAGTGAAGCTCACCTCCATGGTCACCCCCGACGTCAAAATGATTACCTATGAAATCAGCATGAAGCGCGTCATCACGCGCAAACTGATCCTTGCCATCGCCGACGGCGTGATGCATGCCGACGGCGAGCTGGCCTATGAAGTGAGCGGCATGAAGGTTGGCCTCTTCACCGACTAATCGGCCTTAAAGCGGCCATCCGGGCTTGCGAGATTACTGAGCAGACTTAAAGGGAGCAGCATATGCGACGCGTCGTAGTGACCGGCATGGGGATCGTCTCGAGCATCGGCAATAATGTGGACGAAGTGCGCGCCTCTCTGAAAGCGGCGAAATCGGGCATTGTCGCCGCGCCGACCTACACGGAGCTTGGCTTCCGCAGCCAGGTGGAAGGGTCTCTCAAACTGGATCTCGAAGAAGCGCTCGACCGCAAGACCCGCCGGTTCATGGGCGATGGCGCGGCCTATGCCTATATCGCCATGGTCGAGGCCATCAAGGACGCAGGGCTTGATGAGGCACTCATCAAAAATGAGCGCACCGGCCTGATCGTCGGCTCCGGTGGCCCGTCCACAAAAGCAATTGTGCGCGCCGCCGAAGTGACCCGCGAAAAGGGCACCAAACGCATCGGCCCGACGGAAGTGCCCAAAGCCATGTCCAGCGGATGTTCGGCGGTACTGTCGACCGAGTTTGGCATTCGCGGCTGGACCTATTCCATCAGCTCGGCTTGCGCGACATCCGCCCATTGCATCGGCAATGCGGCGCAGTTGATCCAATGGGGCAAGCAGGACGTGATGTTCGCAGGCGGCGGGGAGGAACTCGACTGGACGCTTTCGTGCCTCTTCGATGCCATGGGCGCCATGAGTTCCAAATACAATGACACGCCGACGGTGGCCTCGCGCGCCTATGACGCGAACCGCGACGGTTTCGTCATTTCGGGCGGCGGCGGCATTCTGGTGCTGGAAGAGTACGAGCACGCAAAAGCGCGCGGCGCGACAATCTATGCCGAGCTGAAGGGCTACGGCGTGGCCTCCGATGGCGCCAGCATGGTGGCACCGTCCGGCGAGGGCGCAGCGCGCTGCATGCGCATGGCGCTCGAAACGGTCGACACGCCGGTCGACTACATCAACCCCCATGCCACCGCCACGCCCGTGGGCGATATCAAGGAGATTGAAGCCATTCGCGAAGTGTTCGGCGCGAATGTACCCGCCATCTCAGCCACCAAATCCTTAACGGGCCACGCCCAAGGTGCCGCGGGCGCGCAGGAGGCGATTTATTCTCTTCTGATGATGGGCAGCGATTTCATTTGCGAAAGCGCCAATATCGAAACGTTGGACCCGGAGATGGAAGGCCTTCCCATCGTGCGCGAGCTGCGCGAGGGCGTGACGCTTAACTGTATCCTGTCGAACAGCTTCGGCTTTGGCGGGACCAATGCCAGTCTTGTATTTCAACGCGTTTAAGTAAGAGCGGTGCAAAGCCGCCTGATGAGTTGAGGGATTTGAAATGTCGGAACGTATCTTGAGCGGCAAATTAATGGCCGGAAAACGCGGCCTTATCATGGGCGTCGCGAATGATCATTCCATCGCCTGGGGCATTGCGAAGCTGCTGGCTGAACATGGCGCGGAACTCGCCTTTACTTTTCAGGGCGACTCGCTCGAGCGCCGCGTGCGGCCGCTTGCCGAAAGCGTGGGGTCGAACCTCATCATCCCCTGCGACGTGACGGACGATGCGTCACTGGACGCGACCTTTGCCACGCTGAAAGATGCCTGGGGCGGTCTCGACTTTCTCGTCCATTCCATCGCCTTTTCCGACAAGTCGGAACTGACCGGGCGCTTCATCAACACGACCCGCGACAATTTCAAAAACTCGCTCGACATTTCCGCCTACAGCTTCATCGATACGGCGCGGCGCGCCTCGGACCTTATGAACCCGGGCGGCGCGATGATCACGCTCACCTTCGAAGGGGCGACCCGCGTGGTGCCGAGCTACAACGTCATGGGTGTTGCCAAAGCTGCCCTCGAAGCCTCCACCCGTTACCTCGCCGCCGATCTTGGCCGTGACGGCATTCGGGTGAACGCGCTTTCGGCGGGTCCAATGCGCACGCTTGCGGGCGCGGCCATCGGTTCCGCGCGCGCCATGTACAAATGGACGGCGAAGCACGCACCGCTTCAGCGCAATGTGGATATGGACGAAGTGGCGGGCGCCGGGCTTTACCTTCTGTCAGACCTGTCGGGCGCCGTCACCGGCGAAGTGCACTTCGTCGACAACGGCTACCACATTGTTTCGATCCCCCGGATGGAAGACCTGGACGACTAGTCCTCACCCCCGCAAGGCACCGCGTGAGATTCGAGCTTGTACTGCGGTGTGAAGTTTCCTTCTTCGTCCACGGGCCCGTCGATGCGCGCCCAGTGGCCGGGCCCATATACCTCGAACCAGATTTGCCGTTCGCTTGTGGGTTCGGGATAGACCTGCCACATGCGCAAGACACCGTCTTCGCCCTGTTCGGCCTCGAGTACGGATGCCGCGCCGTTGGTCGCCTGCCACACCATGGACCAACGACCGGTCTCCGCATTGTAGTAGCGCACATTGGCGCCGAAGACGCGCGGACGATCGGGGCTGACTTCAGGGCCGAACCATTCGTCGATCACCGCGCGGCCATCTAGACCCCACCGCCCGTTCCATTCGGCCTCAAGATAACCGGTGCTGAAGTCTTCGCCTGTCCATTGCCGCGCTTCGACGCGGAAATTGCCGATCATGAAATCGAACTGATGGGCCTCGGGCGGCAGGTCCGCCGCCGGTGCGCCAAAATCACAGGATTGCGCCGCCCCGGGCAACGCCCAAAATGCCGATGCCGCAACGGCGCCCGCCGCGATCAGATGTTTGATGGTCATGGTGTTCCCCCAAGTGAAAAGACCTCACTCAGGGTCGCAAGGCACCCGCACCGCGTCCAATCGAAATTGGTTGATCCAGGCCCCAGTTTCATCGCGGGTTTTCTGGACCCGAATCCAGGTGTCATCGCCCGTAATCTCAAACCAGGCGTCGGTTTCCGCCTCTTCCGGCGGGCTGACCTGCCACATGTGCATGAAGCCATCATCACGAACTTCTGATTCGTAGATGGCGGCTTCCGCCCCCCGGGTTGCTTGCCAGGTCATGCGCCACCGCCCCGCGTCTTCATCCCAGACGCGCACGTTGACGCCGCGATTGCGCAGCCCCTCGGCATTCGCGGGGCCAAACCATTCGTCCACGATGGCGTAGCCCTCAAGCCCCCACCAGCCGTTCCATTCGGCGGTGGCAACGGGGTCGGTCCAGGCGTCGTCCTGCCACAGGCGCACGTCGACGTCGTGATGGCCGATCAGAAAATCCCAGGCCCCCATGTTCTCAGTGATCCCTTCGGCCGGGGCGCCGGGCGCGCAGCCGTCGGCCGCAAGCGCCGCAGGGGATGCCAGGGCCACGCCGACACCAATAAACAGTGTACTGATTGTTTTGCTGAACATGAGAGCCTCCGTCTTCAGGCAGAGACCCTAAACGAAAAGAGCCCGGAGACATCGCCTCCGGGCCCTTGATCGCGTCAAGATCGCGGCAAGCCCCTGAAACGAGGCCTCACGCGTCTGTGAACCTTACTCGGCGTCTTCTTGCTCGAGCTCTTTACCGGTTTCCTGGTCCACGACTTTCATGGAAAGCCGCACCTTGCCCCGGTCGTCAAAGCCCAGAAGCTTGACCCAAACCTTGTCGCCTTCCTTCACCACGTCGCTGACTTGTGCAACGCGTTGGGGGGCGAGCTGGCTGATGTGGACCAAGCCGTCTTTCGGGCCGAAGAAGTTCACGAAAGCGCCAAAGTCGACAACCTTCACAACCTTGCCTTCGTAGATCATGCCCACTTCCGGTTCCGCCGTCAGCGAATGGATCCACTTGCGCGCGGCTTCAATGGCCGCAAGATCAGCAGAGGCGAGCTTGATGGTGCCGTCGTCAGAGACGTCAACCTTCGCGCCGGTTTCCGCAACGATCTCGCGGATCACCTTGCCGCCCGTGCCGATCACGTCACGGATCTTATCAACGGGGATGGTCATCACTTCGATCCGCGGCGCATGCGCACCCAGATCATCGCGGGATTTGGTCAAGGCCTTGGCCATCTCACCAAGAATATGGATGCGGCCATCTTTGGCTTGCGCCAGTGCTTGTTCCATAATTTCCTTGGTGATGCCCGTGATCTTGATGTCCATCTGCAGTGACGTGACGCCCTCGGACGTGCCCGCCACCTTGAAGTCCATATCGCCGAGGTGATCTTCATCACCAAGGATGTCGGACAGGACCGCGAATTTTTCGCCTTCCTTGATCAGGCCCATGGCAATACCCGCCACCGGGCGCTTGATCGGCACACCAGCATCCATCATGGACAGGGAACCGCCACAAACGGTCGCCATCGACGACGAACCGTTTGATTCCGTGATCTCCGACACGATGCGGATGGTGTAAGGAAAGTCCATCGGCCCCGGCAGAACCGCACGCAGCGCGCGCCAGGCGAGCTTACCGTGGCCAGTTTCCCGGCGGCTGGTAAAGCCTGTGCGACCCGTCTCACCCACCGAATAGGGCGGGAAGTTGTAGTGCAGCATGAAGTTTTCTTTGTAGGTCCCTTCAAGCGCGTCGATGAACTGTTCGTCATCGCCCGTGCCCAGCGTGGTCACAACAATGGCTTGCGTTTCACCGCGGGTGAAGAGCGCCGCGCCGTGAGCACGAGGCAGGATGCCGACCTGGCTCTCAATGGGGCGCACCGTCTTGGTGTCGCGGCCATCGATGCGGGAGCCGGTGTCCAGAATATCGTTGCGAACGATATTGCTTTCCAACTGCTTGAACACGGTGCCGAGAACCTTGGCATCAATCTCGCCTTCAGAGCCGTCTTCAGCCGGGCCGAACTTTTCCATGACCTTGGCTTTGGCTTCGCCAAGCGCCGCATAGCGAACGGCCTTTTCCTTGTTGCCGTATGCTGCGCGCACGTCGGCTTCAATGAAGGCTGAGACTTTTTCATACTCGGCGGAATAGTCCGGCGAGACAAAGTCCCAAGGCTCTTTTGCGCACTCTTCAGCCATCTCGATGATCATGTCGATCACCGGTTGCATTTGTTCGTGGCCGAACATGACCGCGCCCAGCATGACTTCTTCGGACAGCTCTTCAGCTTCCGATTCCACCATCAAAACGGCTTCACTGGTGCCCGCAACAACGAGGTTGAGGGAAGATTCCTGAAGCTCGTCAATGACCGGGTTCAGCGCATATTCGCCGTCGATAAAGCCGACACGCGCGCCGCCAATGGGCCCGCGGAACGGCACGCCGGAAATGGTCAGCGCCGCAGAGGCCGCAACCATCGCCAGAATATCCGGATCGTTTTCCAGATCGTGGCTCATCACCGTGGTGATGACTTGCGTTTCGTTCTTGAAACCTTCCGCAAACAGGGGGCGGATCGGCCGGTCGATCAAGCGGCAGGTCAGGGTTTCTTTTTCGCCCGGACGTCCTTCGCGCTTGAAGAAGCCGCCGGGGATTTTGCCCGCGGCATAGGTCTTTTCCTGGTAGTTAACGGTCAGCGGGAAAAAGTCGAGCCCCGGTTTGGGCTGCTTGTCCGCGACCACGGTGGCCAGCACGGCAGTTTCGCCGTAGGTCGCCATAACGGCGCCGCCAGCTTGGCGGGCAATACGCCCGGTTTCGAGGGTCAGCGTGCGGCCGCCCCATTCAATCGATTTCTTTGTGATATTGAACATCTAACGTTCATTCCTTCGGTCGTTCTTACCGCTCGCCCGCCCTATGCGGGTGCGGTGTTGCCTGTCCCTAAAACATCGGCCTGACAGGCAAAGCCGTTTCCTAAAATGCGAAAGGCCGGGAATGCTCCCGGCCCCTCAGCGTGGCACCGCTTAGCGGCGCAATCCAAGTTTCTGGATCAGGGCGTCATAGCGCGCTTGGTCTTTCTTCTTGAGATAATCAAGAAGGCGGCGGCGCGTAGACACCATTTTCAAAAGACCACGGCGGGAATGGTTGTCCTTTTTGTGCTCTTTGAAGTGTTCCGTGAGATTGGCAATCCGTTCACTGAGAATGGCAACTTGCACTTCCGGTGAACCGGTATCTTTGTCGGCGCGGGCGTTATCTTGGATAACCTCGGCCTTACGGTCTTGCGTAATCGACATCGGGTCCCCTTTCTGGGTTCAGGTTAAATACTTTGACGGGATGGAATTCCCCTTGCCGGAAACGGCAGATAGCGACCGGTTCCCCCTTGCAGGAACAAAACACGGTCTCATCCGCACCGGCGCCGAGAGAAAGGTCACTCCCGTCAAGCACCTGGATGGTTCCGGGTCGGGCAAGGACGGATTGTCCGTGCCTGAGCCGTGCCGCATCGTTGCCCGTCACAGCCACCGCCGGGATGTCGTCCAGCGCGGTTTCGATGGGCATCAGGTGCTCTGACGCGGGCGGAATATGGCTCAACTCAATCCATTTATCTAGGGGCAGGGCACAACTTTCATCGAAGGGGCCCACGGCCAGCCGCCGGAGCGCCGAAACATGGCCAAAAGTCCCCAATTTCTGCGCCAAATCGCGCACCAGAGACCGCACATATGTGCCCTTGGAACACTCGATTTCGAAGGTCGCGTGGTCCGCGTCGGGGATCTCGATCAGAGCGAAATCAAAGATTTCCACCTCGCGGGCCTTCAGCTCCACCTCCTCCCCATCCCGGGCGAGGTCGTAGGCCCGCTCCCCATTGATCTTGATGGCGGAGAATTTGGGGGGCACCTGCGAGATGACGCCGGTGAAGGCGGGCAGCGCGGCAAGGATTTCTTCTTTCGAGGGCCGGACGTCCGAGGTTTGGGTCACGTCGCCTTCGGCATCGTCGGTGTCGCGCGCTTCGCCCCAATGGGCGGTGAAGCGATATACTTTTTCCGCATCCATAATGTAGGGGATGGTTTTGGTGGCTTCCCCAAAGGCGATGGGCAGGATGCCCGTTGCGAGCGGGTCGAGGGTGCCCGCATGCCCTGCCTTCTGCGCGTCGAAGGTCCAGCGCATTTTGCCCACGACTTGCGTCGAGGTCATGCCCGTTGGTTTGTCCACGATGGCCCAGCCCGAAATAGGCTGGCCCTTTTTACGCCGCCGTCCCATGGGTCAGTCCTCGCCTTCGTCGTCATCATGGTCGACGTCGCGCGCCACGCGGGTTGACCGCAACAGGGCGTCCATTTTTGCCGCTTCATCGAACAGGGTATCGCCGACGAATTTGAGGTCGGGTGTGAATTTGGTTTCGATCTTGTGGCCAATCTCGCCGCGCAAATATTTGCGGCAGCGCATGAGACCGCGCACCACATTGTCCGTATGGGTGCCGCCCAAATCGGTGACAAAGACCGTCGCATGACGCAGGTCGGGCGAGACGCGCACTTCCGAGCAGGTGATGATGCGACCGTCGAGATCGGGGTCCTGCAACTCGCCACGGGCAAAAATGGTTGCCAGCTCATGACGGATCAATTCGCCCACGCGCAATTGACGTTGGGTGGGGCCCTTCGCGCTATGCGGGCCAGGCTTGGAACGTGACATTGTTTTGTTCTCTCAGTTCACCCGGGCGCGGGGGCCCGGCGGCGGGGGATTGGACCCCGCGTCCTTTCAATCTTATTCGGCGTCGATCAGGCCGTCGCCATTGGCATCGTCCAGAACGGCCTGGCCATCCACGCAACGATACAATTCGCGGCCGATCACATTGCCCGCATTGGCGGGCGGGTTGCCGTCAACCACCGAGCCGCGGAATATCAGGATGTTCTCACCCTGGGGCTCGAATGTCAGCGCAACCGAACGGCTGACCACGACAGGCTCTTGCGGGTCGGCGCCATCTGCGATCTCTGCCGGGTTGGGCGCACGCGGCACTTCCACCGCGTAAGTCGCCGTGATCCATTCCGCGCCGCTTTCGCTGCTGCTGTGGTAGCGCACATCCGCGCCCTGCACATGCACATCACCTTCACGGTAATGGTGGAAGTCCTTGCCCTCAAACGTGAGGACGTCGAGATTGCCTTCGCAGGCGGCGGGGTCAAACCACGCCCAAGTGCCCTCAAGCGGCGACGTCTGCGGACCGCAGGACACCAGAGCCAACGCCGTCAATGCGATTGCCAATCCACGGTACATGCCGAATTCCCCCGTCTTCGCCAGATCAAAGCGAGCGTTCGATGATCTCAACTTCAAAGCATTCGATCTGATCGCCGACCTGAATGTCGTGATAGTTTTCGAACGCCATGCCGCATTCCTGACCCGAGACCACTTCTTTCACTTCGTCCTTGAAGCGTTTCAGTGTCGAGAGTGTGCCTTCGTGGATCACCACGTTGTCGCGCAAGAGGCGCACCTTGTTGCCGCGCTTGACGATCCCGTCGGTTACGCGACACCCGGCAACCTTTCCCACTTTTGAAACATTGAAGACCTGAAGAATTTCCGCGTAGCCCACAAAGTTTTCTTTGCGCGTCGGCTCCAAGAGGCCCGACATGGCCGCTTTCACTTCGTCGATCAGGTCATAGATCACCGAGTAATAACGGATCTCGACGCCGTCGCGTTCAGCGGCTTCGCGCGCCTGTTTGCCCGCGCGAACGTTGAAGGCGAGGATCGGCGCACGCGAAGCCTGCGCCAGGATGACGTCGCTTTCGGAGATACCGCCCACCGCGCCATGAATGATGCGCGCGGCCACTTCGTCGGTGGAGAGCTGATCGAGAGCGCCCACGATGGCTTCGACCGAGCCCTGCACGTCGGCCTTGATCAGCACGGGGAAGTCTTTCGCTTCCCCTTCTTTGATCTGGGCCAGCATCTGTTCGAGCGAACCGCGCCCGCCCGCACCGGCAACCTTTGCATCGCGGCGTTTGCGTTGGCGATATTCGGTCACTTCCCGCGCCCGCGCTTCGCTTTCCACCGCCGAGACGACGTCGCCGGCTTCCGGCGTCGAGTTGAGGCCGAGCACCTCAACAGGCACCGAGGGGCCCGCGTGTTCGACCTGATCGCCATGGTCGTTGATCAAAGCGCGCACCTTGCCCCATTCCGCGCCGGCAACAAGAATGTCACCCACGTTGAGGGTGCCGCGTTGCACGAGCACAGTCGCAACAGAGCCCCGGCCCTTGTCGAGACGCGCCTCGACGACAATGCCTTGCGCTTCGCGGTTCGGGTTGGCTTTGAGTTCCAGAATTTCGGTTTGCAGGTGGATCGCCTCAAGCAGACCCTCGAGGTTTAGTTTCTTGAGCGCGGAAACTTCCACGTCCTGCACTTCACCGCCCATGGATTCAACAACGATATTGTGTTGCAGCAGCTCCTGCCGGACCCGGTCCGGGTTGGCATCGGGCTTGTCGCACTTGTTGATGGCGACAATGATGGGCACTTCCGCCGCCAGGGCGTGATTGATCGCCTCGATCGTTTGCGGCATGACGCCGTCGTCGGCGGCAACCACCAAAATCACAATGTCCGTGACCTTCGCGCCGCGCGCGCGCATGGCCGTAAAGGCCGCGTGACCCGGCGTATCGAGGAAGGTGATTTTCTGACCATCCTTGGTCGTCACCTGATAGGCGCCAATATGCTGGGTAATGCCGCCGGCTTCGCCCGCCACCACATCGGTCTGGCGCATGGCGTCAAGCAGAGACGTTTTACCGTGGTCGACGTGACCCATCACAGTCACCACCGGCGAGCGCGGCTGAAGATCAGTATCATCGTCGTCGCCGCCGATCATGCCTTCTTCCACGTCCGCTTCGGACACGCGCTTCACCATGTGGCCGAACTCAGCAACGATCAGTTCCGCCGTGTCAGCGTCGAGCAGGTCGTTGTGTTTGGCCATGGAGCCTTGCGCCATGAGCCACTTGATTACGTCAACGACGCGCACCGCCATGCGGTTGGCAAGCTCTTGCACGGTGATCGCTTCAGGGATCGTGACCTCACGCATCACGTGGGTCGGGGCTTCGGCACCGCCGCCCTTAGCTTTCAGTTTCTGTTTTTGCAGACGGCGACGACGCGCAGCAATGGAGGGGCTGCGATCGGTTTCGTCTTCGTTCAGGGCGCGGCTGATGGTCAGCTTGCCCGCGCGGCGCCGCTGGTCGCCCGCCTTGGCGCGCGTGGGTTTTTCCGCCTCGCCCTTGCTACGGCGCTTGGCCTTTTCTTCTTCTTCGTCGGCCTTCGCCTTGGCGACACGCATACCGACATCGGTCAGGTCGGCCTTGGCGCGGCGCGCTTCTTCTTCTTCTAGCTTGCGCGCGGCTTCTTCCTCGGCGCGTTGCTTGGCTTCGGCTTCCTTGGCGCGGCGCGCTTCCTTTTCGGCGTCTTTCTTCTTCTGCGCTTCGCGCTCGGCCTTGCGGCGCTCGGCTTCTTCTTCGCGACGCTGGGCTTCGACCTCGGCATTCGCGCGTTCTTCAACTTCGCGAACCTTGGCTTCCTCAAGGGCCTGAAGGCGTTTTTCCTGCTCTTCCTTGGTCAGGGTTTGCAGCACCGCGCCCTGGCGATCGGCATCGTCCGTTTGCGCGGGCGCCTGAGGGGCGGCCTCTTTCGCGACAACGGGCTCTTCCTTGGCCTTGGCCTTTTCTTCAGCTTCCTTGGCCTTTTGCGCAGCCGTCTTGGGCGCAACGATACGTTTGCGCTTCTTCTCCACCACGACGGCTTTGGTCCGCCCGTGGGAGAAGCTTTGGCGCACGGTTCCCCCGCCGCCGCCCGACTTCAGGCCAAGCGGGCGCTTTCCGCGCGTTTTATTGTCCGTATCGTTACCGTCGCTCATGCGAACCTTTCAGTATTCTCAACTCAATTTTCGCCCCCGGACCCTTCCGGCGGCTCGTCAACTCTTACGCCACACCCGATTGCAGCTCATCCGCGGCGCCCGGCAGGCGCCATTCCGCGGGCGCGAGGGGGCGGAACCCCTTGAGGCGGCCAAGGCCTAACCCCAGCTTTTCCGCCAGCGGCCCGGCGCGGACCGCAGCATGTATCACATTTGACCGCCCTAATGCCAAATCCAATTCTTGGCCCGTCAGGCAGCCCAAGACCAGCGGACGCAGATCCAACCCATGGGCGAGGGCAAAAATCTTCTCCCGCCCATCGGCGGCGCCATCGCTGGCTTCCACCAAAACCGCTATGCGCCCGCCCCGGAGGGCCTCGCGCACCTTGTCATATCCGGTGACAAGGTCCCCTGCCCTTGCGGCAAGACCAAGGGATTGCTTCAGCCGGGTCAAGAGCCCCGTTTCAACCAGATCCCCCAGGTTTTCCGGCGCTTTGACGGCGGATTTGGCGGCCCGGGAAAAATGCCCCCTGGCCGCCGCCGTCTCAATCGCCGCGCGGGACGCGGTGACCCACATGCCCCGGCCCGGCAGCTTGGCCGCCAGATCGGGCACCACCATGCCGTCCGGGTCCACCACAAAGCGGATCAGGGCCGCCTCGGGCAGAACCTCGCGAGTGACAATGCACTGCCGGGTCCGTGGGTCGGTATCCTTAGGCGTCGTCTTCTCCTTCGCCGTCTTCGCCTTCCTCGCCCTCTTCAAGTTCGGCTTCGGCAGGATCTTCGATCCAGCCCACGGTCACCCGCGCCCACATGATGAGGTCGTTGGCTTCTTCCGGCGTAATGCCGAATTCTTCCAGAATGCCGGGCTCGCGCTTGCGCTCGCCCTCGACAGTTTCCCAATAGCCGCACAGATCGTCCGTCGCGCAACCGGCGAGATCTTCGATCGTTTTCACGCCCTCTTCGCCCATGGCCACCAGCATCTGCGGTGAGATGCCTTCGATGGCGGCAAGGTCGTCGGACACTTCGAGCTCTTTGCGCCGCGCTTCCAGCTTGGCGTTGATCGCATCGATATGTTCCCGCGCGCGGGTTTGCAGCTCTTGCGCGGTTTCTTCGTCAAAGCCTTCGATGGTCGAAAGCTCATCGATGTCCACGTAAGCAACTTCTTCGAGGTCGGTGAAGCCTTCGGAAACGAGCAGCTGTGCCACCACTTCGTCCACGTCGAGGCTTTCCATGAACAGCTCGGTGCGCACACGGAACTCTTCCTGGCGGCGCTCGCTTTCCTGATCTTCGGTCAGGATGTCGATTTGCCAGCCGGTCAGTTGCGAGGCGAGACGCACGTTTTGACCGCGGCGGCCAATGGCGAGCGAAAGCTGCTCGTCCGGCACCACCACTTCGATGCGTTGCGCGTCTTCGTCGAGCACGACCTTGGTGACTTCCGCCGGCGCCAGAGCATTGACGATGAAAGTCGCCGGGTCCGGGTTCCACGGAATAATGTCGATGCGTTCGCCCTGAAGTTCCTGCACCACCGCCTGCACGCGAGAGCCGCGCATACCAACGCAGGCGCCCACAGGGTCGATGGAGCTGTCGTTCGAGATCACGGCGATCTTCGCCCGGCTGCCCGGGTCCCGCGCCACGGCGCGGATTTCGATGATGCCGTCATAGATTTCTGGCACTTCCTGCGCGAACAGTTTCGCCATGAATTGCGGATGCGTACGCGACAGAAAGATCTGCGGGCCCCGCGCTTCGCGGCGCACATCGTGGATGTAGGCGCGCACGCGGTCGCCGGTGCGGAAGGTTTCCCGCGGCAGAGTTTCGTCGCGGCGAATAATCGCTTCGGCGCGGCTCATGTCGACGATGACGTTGCCGTATTCCACGCGCTTGACGATCCCGTGCGCGATTTCGCCCACGCGGTCTTTGTATTCTTCAAACTGACGGTCGCGTTCCGCGTCGCGCACTTTTTGCACGATGACCTGTTTCGCCGATTGCGCGGCGATACGGCCAAAGTCCATGGGCGGCAGCGGTTCGGCAATGATGTCGCCGATTTGCGCGGCGGCATTGCGCGACTGCGCTTCCCGCAACGTGATGTCGGTGGCTTCGTTTTCCACCTCTTCCACCACATGCAGGTGCCGGGCGAGATGAATCTCGCCGGTCTGAGGGTCAATCTTCGCCGAGATGTCGTTTTCCGCGCCATAACGGGAACGGGCGGCCTTCTGGATTGCATCTTCCAGAGCCGCGACGACGATCTGTTTGTCGATGGACTTTTCCCGCGCGACCGCGTCAGCGATCTGCAGAAGTTCCAACTTGTTGGCGCTAACGGCTGGCGTGGCCATTACTGGTCTCCATGATTTTTCCCTCTAGTCTTTCTTAGTTGAGTTTCGATTTATCCAGGACCACTTCCACATCGTCGCCGAGGTTTTCGCCGAGATCGTCCGTATCCTGAGGTTTCTGTGCAAGGTCGTGACGGATCAACTCATCCGTCAAAATCAGTTTCGCGTCGGCAAGCAGGTGCCAGGCAAGGCCGATCACTTCGGGCTCGGACTTTCCTTCCAGCTGAACGCGCATCAAGACTTCGCCGCCGTCAACGCCTTCCAGTTTGCCCTTGAAACGGCGACGGCCGTCGATCGGCGTCTGCAGCTCCAGCTTCGCGTCAAAGCCCGCGTAATTTTCAAAATCCTTGGGGCGCGTCAGCGGCCGGTCGATGCCGGGCGAGGACACTTCCAGGTCATAGGAGGCGTCGATGGGGTCTTCCACGTCGAGCAGGGCGGAAAGCGCGCGAGAAAGCTCCGCGCAGCCTTCGATGTTCATCGTCCCGTCGGGGCGTTCGGCCATGATCTGAAGGATGCGGCCGTTTTCACCGCCCAGCAGGCGCACGCGCACGATCTCGAACCCCATATCCTCCGCCGTGGGAGAAATAAGGGCCCTGATCCGCGCGGCCTCCGCCGCTTCGCCGATAATAATGTCAGACGTTTCCGTCACTTATGCTGCCTTCATCGCCCATCGAACGCGCACGGCAATAGGGGCCGTCTTGCCGCCGGCCTCAGGATTTCAACAATGTCAGGAGGTCGGCGGAGCCGGGATGCAAAAGGCATCAACCGGAAACGCCATCGATCAGTTGACCGAGCCAGATCAAACGCTGACCTGACGGCGGGGAATATAGGGAAAGGGCCCCGAAAGGCCAAGGGATTTATTTTATGGCGAATTTGGCGGCCTAAAGGGCCTCAACCCCGCGGAATTCTGCGGAATTTGAGGTAGGCGGGCCGCCGCCCGGCGCGAATGGCTTTTGCCTCATACCGGGTTCCGGGCCAGTCCTCCGGGCGATTTCGCCAGTCAGCGGCGCATTCCGCGGTCCATTCAAAGGCCGGATGGGGCATGACCCGCTCAAGCGTCCAGGCCACATAGCCCGGAATATCAGAGGCAACGCGAAATTCCGCCCCGTCCTTCAGCACCCGTGCCAGCTCATCGAGCACCCATGTCTGCACAAACCGCCTCTTGTGATGGCGGGACTTGGGCCAGGGATCGGGAAAGAGCAGAAACGCCCGTCCAATCGAGGCCTCGGGCAGATGCTCGAGCAAGGGCCGCGCGTCGGCGGGCAGGATGCGGATGTTCCCAATCCCTGCATCGTCGATCTTGGATAGAAGCTTCGCCGTGCCGTTGATAAAAGGCTCGGCGCCGATCATGCCCACATTCGGATTGTGTTCGGCCTGCCAGGCGAGATGTTCGCCGCCGCCGAAACCGATCTCGAGCCACACATCATCCTTGCCCGGGAACAGCGCCATCGGGTCGAGCGTGCCGTCTTCGGGCACGGCGATCTCTATTTTAGGCAGAAGCTCGCGCACCAGCCGGTCCTGCCGGTCGCGCAGGCGAAAGGCCTGGCGCCGACCGTACAGACGGCGCAGGCCCTCCGTTCCGTCTTTAGGCGAGTTGGGATTTGAGGGCGTCAACGAGATCCCGCTTTTCCCAAGAGAACCCGCCGTCCGCATCCGGCGCGCGGCCAAAGTGGCCATAGGCCGCCGTGCGCGCATAGATCGGACGGTTGAGGTGCAGGTGTTCGCGAATGCCGCGCGGGGAAAGGTCCATCACTTCCGGCAAGGTCTTTTCAAGCCGGGCGATGTCCACTTGTTCGGTGCCATGACAATCAGCGTAGATGGCAAGCGGCTTGGAAACGCCAATGGCATAGGCAAGCTGGATCGTGCAGCGCGAGGCGAGCCCCGCCGCCACAACGTTCTTCGCCAGATAACGCGCGGCGTAAGCGGCCGAGCGGTCCACCTTCGTCGGGTCTTTGCCCGAGAACGCGCCGCCACCATGGGGGGCCGCGCCGCCGTAGGTATCCACGATGATTTTGCGGCCCGTCAGGCCAGCGTCCCCATCAGGCCCGCCAATGACGAATTTGCCCGTGGGGTTCACATAGAATTCTTCTTCCGGGCACATCCACCCGTCGGGCAGGCAATCGCGCACGTAAGGGCGCACAATCTCGCGCACCTGTTCCTGGTCGAGGCCATCGGCATGCTGGGTCGAGACGACGATGGAGGTCGCGCCCACGGGCTTGCCGTTTTCATAGCGCAGGGTGACCTGGCTTTTTGAATCGGGGCCGAGGTCCGGCTGTGCGCCCGAATGGCGGGCTTCGGCAAGGGATTGCAAAATGCGGTGCGAATAATGGATCGGCGCCGGCATCAGCTCTTCGGTTTCGGTGCAGGCGTAACCGAACATGATGCCCTGGTCGCCCGCGCCTTCGTCCTTGTTGCCCAAAGCGTCAACGCCTTGCGCAATATCCGCCGACTGCTGGTGCACATAGACCGAGACATCCGCCGTCTTCCAATGGAAGCCCGACTGTTCATAGCCGATGTCGCGCACAGCCTTGCGCGCCACGTCTTCCAGATGGGCGTGGCTAATGCTTTCGGGTCCGCGCACTTCGCCGGCAAGCACGATGCGATTTGTCGTGACTAGCGTTTCCACCGCGACGCGCGACATGGGGTCTGCGGCAAGGTAGGTATCGACCACGGCATCGGAGACCCGGTCACACACCTTGTCGGGGTGGCCTTCCGAGACGCTTTCGCTGGTGAACATGTAGGTGGAACGCTGCATAGGGACTTAGCCTCCGTTCGTCGGGACGGGCGGGCGCGCCGTGCGGCGCGTAAACCAAGACGGCGTTGTTACAATCCTTTGCAGCACGGTCAAGAGAGAACCGCCGGAAGGGCTCCCGGCGGTTCAATAAAATTCGTTCCGGTGATTACGATTATTCGTCGCCAGCGAGGGTCTTGATCAGATCCAGCACGCGTTTGCGAACCGCGGGGCTTTCGATTTCCGCATAAAAGCGATTGAGCTGAAGACCTTCGGAGCTGGATACGAAATCCATGACGAAGGGGGTCGAGTCGGCATCGCCAAAGCCACCTTCGGGCTGGGTCGGCAACTGTTTCAGAACTTCACCGGGCATGTCTTCAAAGAAGAACTGCACTTCGACGCCCAGAATGTTGGCAATCTGATAAAGACGGCTGGCGCCGATCCGGTTGGTGCCTTTTTCGTATTTCTGCACCTGCTGGAACGTAAGGCCCAGCTTTTCACCCAGTTTTTCCTGGCTCATGCCCACCAGCATGCGCCGGAGGCGGACACGGCTGCCCACATGGATGTCGATTGGATTCGGCTTCTTCTTATTCACAAACTGGCTCCCGGTTGGAGGGCTTTCAGCGGGCGCGGGCCTCATTGCCCGCTGCCTGCTACGAAAACTATTGGCTGACTGCCGCGCCATTCTTAGGAAAGCTGCGGCCTACACGTGCCTTATTTACTCAAGTTTGACGTGCGTCACCCGGTGACAAAATGTCGTAGGGCCCCAAATAAGTAGGGTGTCGACCGCGTACCGTCAATTGCTAATATTGCGCGGACCTACGCTACCGAGCAATTTTCAACCTTGGCTCACGCAAAAACTGAATCACCTAGCCGCCAGAACGCGCGATTCGGGCGCGGCGGGCCCGCGCCGTTCCCGCAGCCCAGGCCAGCACGGCAAAGACCAGGATCAGAAACGGCCAGTCCCTGACATAGGTATAGATCGTTGGGCCGAGCGCTCGCGGCAAGGGTGTATCGATCACACCTGTGCTATTCAGATCCAAACGCGACAGGATTCTTCCGTAGGGGTCGATCACGGCGGATATGCCGGTGTTCGCGGCGCGCACCAGCGGCAGCCCTTCCTCGATGGCGCGGGCCTGTGCCTGCCCCAGATGCTGGCGCGGGCCCGTTGAATCGCCGAACCAACTGTCGTCGGTCACATTGACGAGCCATCCCGGACGGCGGCGCGGGTCAACCACTTCGCCGGGAAAGATCGCCTCATAACAAATGAGCGGGCCAATGTCCGGCGCGCCCGGCACCGTCAGCGTGCGCGCACCCGGCCCCGGCAAATAGTCAAAGCGTTCGTCCACAAGCGAACGAAACCCCAGCGATGCAAGCAGAGGCCGGAACGGCAGATATTCCCCGAAGGGCACGAGGTGGAATTTATCGTATGTGCCAATCAGGACGCCCTGACTGTCCATCACATGAAGTGAGTTATAGAAGTGCAGAACGTCGCCGGGTTCGCGCTCAATACGCAGCGCGCCGGTGATCAGGATCGTCCCCTCGCCCATGGCCTCACCCGCCACCGCCCGCTCATAGGGGTTGGTGGCCAGCACAAAGGGCACCGCGCTTTCCGGCCAGATGACATGACTGATGGGGGCGCTCGCCGGGGCCGCGGTCTGTTCCAGAAGCAGGTCCCAGATCGCCTGCCGGTTTTCAGGTACCCATTTGTCCGCCTGCGGAATATTCGGTTGCACGATGCGCAGGTTCACACCAGGCACAAAGGCTTCGTGGTCAAAGGGCACAAGGTAAAGGCGCACCGCGCCCGCGCTCCAAATCACGCCAATGGCGAGCAGCGCGAGGACCGGCCAGCGCCAAGCGCCGCGATCCTGCGGGCGGCCAAACAGAACGGCGGGGCTGGCCGCCGCCAGGATAGTCAGAAAGCTGAGGCCGAAAATGCCGATGACCGAAACCGATTGCATGACATCGATGACGCCGCCCCAGGCATAGCCCGTGATGTTCCAGGGAAAGCCCGTGAGAATATGGCCGCGCAACCATTCGAACGCGGCAAAGGCAGCGGCGAACACGAGAACGCGCGAGGCCCCTTCGCGCCACAGAAGCTTTGCCACCATGAGGGCCGTGCCGGTAAAGAGCCCGAGCCCGAGAGGCATCGCCACCATGGCGAAAGGCATCATCCAGGCATAGGTTTGCGCATCCACAAGGAAGGCGTAGCCAATCCAGTAAACGCCCGCGAGGAAATAGGTGAGCCCGAAGACCCACCCGAGCGCAAAGCTTTGCCACAGGCCCTTGCGGCCACTATCCGTCCCGTCGAGAAGCCAGACCAGCGCCACAAAGGCCAGGGGCAAAAGCGGCGCAAGATAAAAGGGCGCCATGGCGCCGCCCGCGGCAAGCCCCGCAAGGGCCGCAAGGCCGTAGCGTTTCACACCGGTCAGCGCGCTGATGGCAACGCGAAACCGTCGCCCGGCAAGCCAGAGTGCCGCGCCGCGTCCAAATGCTCCGGGTCCGGAGGAATGGGCCGCGCCGCCCTTGGGATGGGGTTTGGTGGTCAGAACCAGCGGCGGCGTTCCCACCGCACCGAAGATGCCGCCCAGCTCGCCCGGGCGAACGTGGGGCGGCTCAACATAAGGATCGTCAGCGGGCGGCGCGGATTTGTCCGTGCCCTTTTCCGCCGCCTTGTCCGCCGCCTTGGCCGAGGCCTTGTCCGGTTTTTTATCCGCCGTCTTTTCCGCTGGCGGATTTTCCGGATTGTTCGTCTTGTCCTGGCTCATCCGCCCCCTCAACACCCGCGCCTTGCGCCATTGCTTCGGCGTGCGCGCCTTCGCCTGTCGGCAAAGGACAAACACGCAAACGCTTCACCCGGCGCGGATCGGCATCAATTACCTGCAGCTCATAGCCGCTGGGATGACGTACGACCTCGCCCCGTTGCGGCACCCGGCCCAGCAAGGAAAACACGAGGCCCCCCAGCGTGTCCACGTCCTCATCCCAGTCATCGGGTGTCAGGTCGAGACCCGTCTTTTCCTCGAACTCGGGGATTTCAATGCGCGCATCGGCCAAAAAGGTGCCGTCCGCCACGCGGATCAAATGCGGCGAGGTATCGATGTCGTGTTCATCCTCGATTTCGCCGACGATTTCTTCCACAAGGTCTTCAATAGTGAGCAGCCCGTCGGTGCCGCCATATTCATCGATCACCAGCGCCATGTGGATATGCGTTGTCTGCATGCGCACCAGAAGTTCCGCGAGCGGCATGGACGGTGGCACGCACAAAACCTCGCGGCGCAATTGCGCAAGCTTTGGCAAATCAGTCGATGCGGTGCTGCGCGGATGGTCCGCCAAAACCGCCATCAAGTCCTTGATGTGAACCATGCCGACGGGGTCATCCAGCGTGCCGCGATAGACCGGCAGGCGCGAGTGCGCCGCGTCCTTGAACACCGACATGGATTCTTCAAAGGATGTCGCAATGTCGATGGCGATAATGTCGGCGCGCGGCACCATCACATCATCGACGCGCAAGCGGCCGAACTCCACCAGCTTGGTGAGAATATCCCGCTGGGTCGCGCTGAAGGCCGCGGAGGAGCCTTCGTGTTCGACGATAACTTCTTCAAGGTCTTTTTGCAGCGAGGCTTCGGCCTCGTGCGGCGCGGCTTCGAGCTTGGGCCCGAAGAGCCGCATGAAGGGGCCGAGAAAGCCGCGCGGGCGCGGATTATCGCGGCTGCCATTGCCGTTGTTGTTATAGGCCATGACCGGCCTCCATCGCGCGTTCGGCGTAAGGGTCGGTAACATCGAGGGCCGCCAACACGTCGCGTTCAATCGCTTCCATCTCTTCGGCCTCGGCGTCGGTTCCGTGGTCGTAGCCGAGCAGATGCAGCATGCCGTGCAGAATCAGATGGCACGTGTGGTCGGCGACGGTCTTGCCCTGTTCCGCCGCTTCGCGCACCACGGTTTCGCGCGCGAGAATAATATCGCCCAGCGGCTGCGGTTCGCCCTCGGGCACATCACCGGCGGGGAATGACAATACATTCGTCGGTGCGTCCTTGCCGCGGAATTGCGCATTGAGGGCGCGCACTTCTTCGTCGGAAGAAAACCGCACCGTGAGCTCGCGTGTCTTCAAGGATTGGCCCAGATGTTTTTCAAGAGCGCCGGCAACGCGGCGCGTCATACTCTGGGGGTCTTCGCTGTCGTCTTGCCAGGCCGCAAATGTCACCTGGACATCTAAATCAGGCATCGCCCTCGTCTTTCGCGCCCCTGCCCGATTGGCCGGGGGCGCCTCCTTCTGCTTTGTTATAGGCACGAACGATACGCGTTACCAAGGGATGACGCACAACATCGGCATCCGAAAAATGAACGGTGCGAACACCTTTGACCCCGTCGAGAATACGGTCCGCCTCGATAAGGCCCGATTGCACGCCGCGCGGCAAGTCCACCTGGCTCGGGTCGCCGGTGACCACCATGCGCGAATTTTCGCCAAGGCGCGTCAAAAACATTTTCATCTGCGTCGAGGTGGCGTTTTGCGCCTCGTCCAGAATGACAAAAGCGTTCGAGAGCGTGCGCCCGCGCATAAAGGCGAGCGGCGCCACTTCGATCTCACCGCTTTCCAGCATCTTCATCACCTGTTCGCCGATCATCGTGTCGAACAGTGCATCGTAAAGCGGACGCAGGTAAGGGTCGACCTTTTCACGCAGATCGCCCGGCAGGAAGCCGAGCCGTTCGCCCGCCTCCACCGCGGGACGCGAAAGGATAATCCGGTCCACCTTGCCTTCCAGCATCATGGAAACACCCAGCGAGGCGGCGAGATAAGTCTTGCCCGTTCCCGCGGGGCCCAGCCCGAACACAAGTTCGCATTCGCGCATGGCACGGATGTAGTCGGCCTGGCGCGGCGAACGCGGCGTGATGGTGCGCTTTTGCGTCTGGATGCGCATGTGGCGATCCATCTCGTGCTCGCCAAGTTCAACGCCGCCCAGGGCAAGCCGTAGCGCGCCATCCACATCGCCGGGGGTCACCTCCTGACCCGTCACAAGGCGATCATGCAAAGCGCCCAGCACAAGCTCGGCCACTTCGACGCTGTCTTCTTCGCCTTCCAGCGACACAGATGTGCCGCGCGGGGAAAGATGCACATCGAGCGCCTGTTCGATTTGCGCCAGGTGACGATCGTTTTGCCCGAAGAGTTCCGCGAGATGACGGCTCGATTCAAATGTATGCGTGCGCCGGGTCTCGCTCATGCCACCTCGCGCACCCCGGGGGCAATGAGTTCGCCCTCAAGGGAATTGGTCTTTGCCTTGATAATCCGCACACGGCCAATCTGACCGATTAGCGACGCGGGCGCCTTGGCATGCACCGCCTGCAAATACGGGCTGCGGCCAATGATCTGGCCTTCATGACGGCCCGGTTTTTCAAACAGCACGTCGAGTTCACGCCCCACCATGGAGGCGTGGAAGCTTGCCGCCTGCTCATTCAACAGCGCTTGCAAGCGCGCCAGACGTTCGGCCTTCACATCTTCGGGCACTTGATCTTTCATGTCCGCGCCGGGGGTGCCGGGGCGCGGCGAATATTTGAACGAAAAACATTGTGCATAGCCAATGTCGCGCACGAGCTGTAGCGTTTGTTCAAAGTCTTCATCCGTCTCGCCGGGAAAGCCGACGATGAAATCCGATGACATGGCAAGGTCGGGACGCGCGGCACGAATGCGGGTGACCAGCGCGCGATAGCCGTCCGCCGTATGCTGACGGTTCATGGCCTTGAGCACTTTATCCGATCCCGCCTGCACCGGCAGGTGGAGATAAGGCATCAGCTTTTCCACATCACCATGCGCCGCGATCAACGCGTCATCCATGTCACGTGGATGGGAAGTCGTATACCGAATGCGGTCGAGGCCTTCGATGTCGGCGAGCGCTGTGATGAGTTCCGCCAGCCCCCAGGTCGCGCCACCCGCCGCCTCCCCATGATAGGCGTTGACGTTTTGGCCCAGCAGCGTCACTTCGCGCGTCCCGCTTTCAGCAAGCGCGCGCGCTTCCGCCAGGACTTTTTCAACGGGGCGCGAAAATTCCGCGCCGCGCGTGTAAGGCACCACACAGAAGGTGCAGAACTTGTCGCAACCTTCCTGCACGGTCAGGAACGCGGCGGGCGCGCCCTTGCCTTTGCCCGCGCCGCCCACTTTGGGCAGAGCGTCGAATTTGTCTTCGACCGGAAAGTCGGTATCGAGAATATTTTTCGCGCCGCCTTCCAGCTTTGCGATCATGTCCGGCAAGCGATGATAGGACTGCGGCCCAAAGACCATGTCGACCACGGGTGCGCGATTGAGAATCTCTTGGCCCTCGGCCTGCGCCACGCAACCCGCCACGGCAATGATCATGTCGTCCTTGTCTGCCTTCATCTGTTTGAGGCGGCCAAGTTCGGAATAAACTTTCTCCGCCGCCTTCTCGCGGATGTGGCAGGTATTGAGGATCACCATGTCGGCGGCCTCCGGCGCGTCGACACTCTCATACCCGAGCGGCGTCAGGACATCGGCCATGCGACCGCTGTCGTAGACGTTCATCTGACAGCCGTAGGATTTGATAAAAAGCTTCTTCGCCATCTTCGCCTTAGCGGCGCCCCGGTTTGCTTCCGCCTGATCCCTGAAATACCCCGCCACTATACCCGGATTTTCCCCGCGCGGGGCGCGTATATGCGGCAAAGGGTTAGGAAATTCAAGGCGCTGAGCGTGATTGGGCACTCGCCCCTACTCCGCCGCCACCGCGTCGGTGGCGGTCGCCGCGGGCCTTTGGGGCCGTTCAGGCAGGGCGGGCGCGCCGTTCCGGCCCGCAAGGTCGTGCTCCAGCCCCGCGCGGATCACCGCCTCGCACCATTGGGTGAGGGCCTTGCGGGAGGCAAAGTCCCCTGCCCGCACCGGCTGATGGAAGCGCACAACAACCTCGAATGGCCCCGCCACATAGGCCCCCCATTTGTGGGGGATGAATTCCATATCGCCGTACCAGGCGTATGCGGGCCGCGTGCGGCGATCGAGCGGCAAGCCCCATGTCGCCTTGTAGGTCAGCGTCACCGGCTGGACCCAGATATCTCGCCCATCGGTGTCGCCCGCTTCATCCACCGCGCCCATGAGCGCGCTCTTGAATGGCAGCACGCGCTGGCCGTCGGATGAGGTGCCTTCGGGGAAAAGGACGATCGCTTCCCCCCGATCAAGGCGCGCGCGGATGACGCGCTTGTCCCGCGCGGAGGCGATACGGCTTTTGCGGTTCACGAAAATGGTGCCCGCGAGCCCCGCGAGCCAGCCGATCACGGGCCAGCCGGCCACCTCGCTTTTCGCGACAAAGGCCATGGGATGCGCGGGGCCCAGGGCCGCCACATCGAAGTAGGACACATGGTTCGAGGCAATGAGATAACCGCCCACGTCGCCCGCATCGAGGGGGGCGCCTTCTTGCCGAACGGTGATGCCCGCGAGGCGCTTGAAGTAGCTGAAAAAGATCTGCCCGGGCACCCGCGCGCGGGAGGGCGCAAGGATTGCGACCACCATCTGCGCCGGGACATAGACGATCACGCCGGCCACAAAGCCCGCAAAGATCAAAGCCGCCCGCATCTGTCCCATGAAATTACGCCTCGCGCCGCTACTGCCCTTCGGCAAGGGGCTATTTTAGCACGGTCCAGACGAAGAGGCCGAGAGATAAGAAAACTGGCGGGGATCAGCCCTTTTTGGGCTCATCTTTCAGGGGAACGCCATAGAGCTCGAGCCGGTGATCCACCAATTTGTAGCCCAGCTCCTTGGCAATTTCGGCCTGGAGGCGCTCGATGGCTTCGTTGCGAAACTCGACCACCTCGCCCGAGCGCATGTCGATCAGGTGGTCGTGGTGTTCCTCCGGCACTTCCTCATAGCGCGAGCGCCCGTCCCGGAAATCGTGCCGCTCCAGAATACCTGCCTCTTCGAACAAGCGCACCGTGCGATAGACTGTGGCGATAGAGATATGCGGGTCCACGGCGCTGGCGCGGCGATAGAGCTCCTCCACGTCCGGGTGGTCGTCAGCCTCGGAGAGCACCTGCGCAATGGTCCGGCGCTGGCCGGTCATACGCATGCCCTTTTCCTGGCAAAGGTCCTCTAGGCGGCTCGGCATGGGGGATATCCTCGGGGGTTCACGAGTCAGACGTTGGTTCTTTGTACTTAGTCCGGCCGCCCGCCTCAACAAGATTGAGACGCATCAGCACCGCGTCCACCGTCCCCTCCCCCCGGCGGTAATAGCCGGGGCGGCGGCCGACCACCTCGAAGCCGGCCCCCCGGTAGAGGGCTTGCGCGGGGGCGTTATCGGCGGCGACTTCGAGGTGAAGATGGGCCGCCCCCGCCATGGCTAATTGTTTCGATACCGTAACAAGCAATGTTTTCCCGGCCCCCTGGCGACGCGCGGTAGGCACGGTGGCAATGAACAGCACCTCCGCCTCGTCCGCCACCTGCCGGGTGAGGACAAAGCCAATGGGCTGATTGGTGGGCTGTTTTCCGCCGTCCACGGCCAAAAGGGCGGAAACCCCCGGCTTTCCCAGCAAGTCCGCCAGGAACCCCTCGTCCCAGGGGTCATCCGCGGCTTGGGCGTGGATTTCTGCCATTACCCCCGCATGGGCCTGTGACGCCTGTAAAACCTCGATCATTTCGGGCCCGGAAGTTTTGCGTCGGGCTCTCTGAGGTACAATGGCGCGGGCGGTAGGGCCGGTATGGCGCGGGTCGAGGCGATACGGGCGATCAGGGCTGCATCGGGGTGAGCTTCCACCTCCGGGGTCGCGGCTTTGATGCCCTGCCCGGTCAAGGCGTCCTGGAGAAGCCCTGCCCCGGTCCCGGCAATTTCGATGGCCGTGCCGCCCGCCGCCGCGATGATGGTACTGGCGGCGTCTTCCACTTTGAGGATCTGCGGATCGGTGAGCGGGGTCAGGGCATCGCCTTCAAAGGCCTGCACATAGAGCTCCCCCCGGCGGGCATCGAAGGCGGTGACCCGCACCTTGCCCTCAGCCGTGGCCAGCCCCTCGGCCACGGCCTCGAGGGTCGTTACGCCGATCACGGGGATGCCCAGCGCCAGCGCCATGCCGCGGGCGGCGGCCAGCGCCACGCGGGTGCCGGTAAAGGTGCCCGGGCCGATGGTGGCGGCAAGCCGATCGAGCTGGGCCATCTGCAGCCCCGCATCGGCCATCACCTCCACCGCCTGGGGCATCAGCCGTTCGGCATGCCCCGTGCGCATCAGCTCAAAGCGGCGCGCAAGCACCGCCCCGTCTTTCCAGACAGCGGCAGAGCATGCGCCCTGCGCCGTATCGAGCCCAAGAATGATCATGAGGCGAGTATTAGAGGAGCTGACACGCCTCGTCGAACGAAAGTCGCGGGGACCGGTCGTGGAGACTTGCGCGATCCCCATGGCCCATGGCGCAAATGAAGTTCGAGCGCCAGGTGGTTCCGGCGAAGAATTCCTCGTCCACACCGTCATTGCCAAAGCCCGACATGGGGCCGCAGTCGAGCCCCATCGCCCGGGCAGCGAGCATCAGATAGGCCCCTTGCAGCGAGCCATTGCGAAAGGCGTTCTTTTCCGCGTGCTCCGCCGACCAGCTGTACCAGTCGCGCGCGCCGGGGTTATGGGGAAAGAGTTGCGGGATTTTTTCGTAGAACTCCACGTCATGGGCGACGATCACCGTGAAGGCGGAACTCATCACCTTGTCCACATTGTTGGGCATGAGGTGAGGCTTCAGCCGTTCCTTTGCCGCGTCCGATTTCAGAAAGATGAACCGCGCGGGGCTGCCATTCGCAGCCGTGGGGCCCATGCGGGCAAGGTCATAGGCCGCCTTGATGGTCTCGTCGCTGACGGGTTCGCCCGTCCAATGGCTGAACGAGCGCGCCTCGCGAAAAAGCTGATCGAGTGCCGCGCCGGGCAGGGCGGTTGTGGTGGTATCGGACATGGGTGGGGTCTCCGTCGTTCGTCGATGATGCGCGGGCGGCGGGCCGGCAGGAGGGGTCAGGCGTGATCAGGCGGGCAGGGCGGTCAGACCGCTTCCACCAGTTCCACTTCGGGGATGTAGTGACGCAACAGGTTTTCGATGCCGTTCTTCAGCGTCATGGTAGAGGAGGGGCAGCCCGCACAGGCGCCCCGCATGTGCAGAAAGACCGTGCCTTCCTTGAACCCGTGGAAGACGATGTCGCCGCCGTCCTGCGCCACGGCGGGGCGGACGCGGGTGTCGAGAATATCCTTGATCTGGGCGACGACCTCTTCGTCTTCGCCGTCATAGTCCGCATGGGCGCTCTCGGTGCCCGCCCCCGCCTCTGCCAAAACCGGCGCGCCGGAGGTAAAATGTTCCATGATCGCGCCCAGCAGCATGGGCTTCAAATGCTGCCACTCGCCCGTATCCTTGGTCACCGTGATGAAGTCGGGGCCCAGAAAAACGCCCGACACGCCATCCACGGCAAAAAGCCGCTGGACGAGCGGGGATGCGGACGCCGTATCGGCATTCGGAAAATCCATGGCCCCTTCGGCCAGCACCTCCCGCCCCGGCAAAAACTTGAGGGTCGCGGGGTTGGGCGTGGATTCGGTCTGGATGAACATGGGGCTTTCGTACCTTTCTCATCAGCGGAAACCCTCAGGATACGCCCGGGGGCTCTTTAACTGCTGCGTTTGAAGCTATAGATGGACGGCAAGCCCGTTCCGTCAACCCCAGGAGCATCATGGCCATCGCTGACCTGCCGCAAACGCCCACAGATTCCGCCCCCCACAGCTGGGCCCGGCGGCCCATTGCCGCCTGGCTGGCCGATCACCGGGGTGGCACCATTGGCGGGCAGGACCTGTTTGCCGGCTTTTGCGAGCGCCTGGTGGAGGAGGGGATCCCGCTCCACCGCGTGTCACTGAACCTGCGCGACACCCATCCGCAAATTTCGGCGCGCGCTTTTTTCTGGGTGCGCGAGCGCGGGCTCGACACTGTTGCCTATGACTACCAGGGCGAAAACACGCCCGGCTATCTCGACAGCCCCATCCGCCAGATCCACGACGGCGCCGAGGGCCTGCGTCGGCGGCTGGCGGGTGAGGGGTCGCAAGCGGATTTTCCCGTGCTGCACGATTTGATCGAAGCAGGCGCGACGGACTTTGTCGCCATGCCGCTGATTTTTGGCGACGGCTCGCGGCAATATATTTCTTTCACCACCGACCGGCCCGAAGGTTTCACCACCGAGGAGCTGACGCGGCTGGATGATCTCATCCCGCTCTTTGGCCTGCGCGTGGAGCTCGAACACGCGCGCTATACGTCGAACACCTTGATGGAAACCTATCTGGGGCGGCAGGCGGCGCGGCGCGTTCTGGGGGGTGCCATCCGTCGCGGCGAAGGGGAAAGCATCAACGCCATCGTGCTTTTTGCCGACTTGCGCAATTTCACGCGCCTCGTCAGCCAACATACACCCGAAGATGTGGTGGACACGCTTAGCCTCTACTACGAGGCGCTTGCCGGACCGGTGGACCAATTCGGCGGCGACATTGTGAAGATGATGGGTGACGGCCTGCTCGCCATCTTTCCGGTGGACGCGAAAGCCGCGGGGGACGATCTCGACCGCACCGCCTGCGGCGCCATGGCGGCGGTGAAACTCGCGGCCAGCAACCTTGCCGCCATTCCGTCTGAAAAACTGCCCGAGGGGGTTGATCATCTGCGCGCGGGCTTTGCGCTTCACTATGGTGAAATTACTTTTGGCAACATCGGCAGTCTTGACCGGCTTGATTTCACAGTCATCGGCCCCGCCGTAAATGAGGCCGTGCGCGCCGAGCAGCTGACCAAAAAACTTGAGCTGCCGCTGGTGGCGACCGAGTCCTTTGCCGATCTTGATTGCGATATCAAACTGCGATCCATCGGCCACCACGTTTTGCGCGGCGTGCCAAAGCCGGTGGAGATTTTTACGCCAGAAGAAAACGTGGAGCGCGCCGAGAGCGTCGTCGACTAGTCGTCGTCGCGGGGGGATGGCGCCTCTTCCTCCTCCGCCCAATCAAATATCCCTTCGCGCCGCCGCAGCTTCACCACAAAAAACACCGCCGCCGCGACAAGGGACGTAAACACCAGCGAGCTGAGAACCCGGAGCAAGGTTTCCATGTCGTCAAAGGCATGCAGCAGCCCGCGCGGAAACAGAAACTGCACATGCAGGCGAAAGATCCAGTTCACCAGATCCGCTGTAATCTGCACAAAAAATGCAAAAGCAAAGATCAGCATAAAGCCGAAAGCCAGAGCGCCAAGGATGCGGCGAGCAAGAGGGGTCATGGTGAAGGGCCTACTGGGAAATTTCGTCGATTTCGTCGTCGCTCATGTCGCCCGGGACAACGGTCACCGGAATGGAAAAGCCCGGGCCCGATTTGCCCGCCACCATATTGACGAGCGGTCCGGGGCCTTCCTTGCCGACGCCCGCCGCGATCACCAGCACGTGGATGGCGGGGTCTTCCTTGATGGCGGCCAAGACTTGCTCGGCCCGGCTCCCCTCACGGATCAGAAGTTCCGGCACAACGTCCACAAGTTCGTTCACTTCGCCCGCGAGTTCATGAAGAACATTTTCCGCGTCCTGCCGCGCCTCGGCCCGCATGCGGTCTTCCACCGCGCGCCAGTGCTGAAAATCCGCTGGCTCGATCACATATAGCAATGATACACAGCCCCGCGTCAGTGCGGCGCGCAAGGCGGCATAGCGCAAGGCAACGCGGCATTCCTTGCTGCCGTCGGCGACAACAAGAAACTTGCGGCGAAAACTTGCCGCGTCTGCCGCCGGGGCGGTCTCAGTGGATGGTTCTGCGAGATCTGTCATGCGGGTAGAGAATGCCCCGCCGCGGGGCGCCCGCGCAAGAGCGGAAAAAGGCGATGGGTAACGCCGCTTAATCGTAGCCGAAACGCTTTACCCATTTGTCGAGCAGGGGCATGACCGGCGCGAGCTGCGCCTCGTAATTTCGCCAGATACTGGGGGGCTTTGTCTCGCCGCCGAGCAAGGTGCCGTCTTCTCCGAGCAACGCCTTGGTCCAGGGCAGGCCAAAATGTTTCAACACACGACGGGTCTCGCCTTCGGGGTCCGCCCAGAACTGGTCATATCCCAGTTCAGGCATGTCAACGCCAAAGGCATCCCGCGCCGCTATGGCCGCCCCCATGGAGACGTCATAGTAATTTGCCGCCGTCTCAAGATCCAGAAACTCATACATGGAGACATTGGGGGAGGAACGCCGCAGAAAACAGGTAAGCACCACATCACGCGGGTCCCGGTGCGCAAGAAGATATCGCGCGTTGGGCAGGACCATGGCGAGCGTCGCCACGTGCCGGGTGTAGAACGGCCGACTGTCGAAAACGACTTGCCCGTCGCGAAGATCAATGCCTGCTGCTTCGCAATTTGTGCGAAAGTCACGGCGCAGCCGTTCGACATCCTCAAACGTCAGCGCGGCGATCCGTGCCGGGGCGTTCTCGTCCCAGGCGATCTCCTGCCAATAGGCAACATCTTCCCGTTTGGCACCGCTGACCACCAGCGGATGGCGGTTGATGATCTTTGTGAAGGTCGACATGCCGGAGCTCATGAACCCAATGTAATAGATCGTCGGGGGGACACCTGAGTGCGTTGGCCAGTCCTTCGTCTTCTCCGGCAGGCGCGGCGTGAGGTCAATCAGTTCCTGGAGCCTTTTGTATCCGCCTCGCTTTTGCGCGCGCTCGTATCCACGCTTGTAGGCTTGGGCAACAGAACGGTTCATCAGCGTGAAATAGCCGAACGCGTCATCAAAGCGGCCAAGTCCCTGCGCCGCTTCCCCGGCCATGCCATAGGCCAAAACTTTTGTCTTCGCCGTTGCGCGGGGATCCTCTGCGATGGCGCGCGCTCCCGCGAGCGCCTGCTCAAAGTGGCCGAGCCGCAAATTCGCGTCCGCCATGACCTGGCGGCTCATCAGATGGTTTGGGTTGCGTTCTATAACGTCCGACGCAAGCGCCATAGCGCTGTTGTAGTTGCCTTCGCGAAAGTCGAGCCGCGCGAGACCCGAAGCCGCCTCGTCGTTTTTCGCGTCCAGCATCAGGCAATGATCAAAGGCCGCGCGCGCATGGGACCAGCGGCGCAGCTGATAGGCCACCTTTCCCAAGTTCTCCCATGCCATTGCATCTTCAGGCGCGGCTTGCACTGCTTGCTGAAAATAGATGATCGCCGCTTTGAGGTTTTTGTCGTTCGCATAGGCGGTGCCGATCAGGCTCATCAATGCAGCGCTTTCCGGCTCTGCTTCCAGCGCGGATTTGAAATAATCGACCGCTTCGCGGAACCGCCCTTGATCAAGACAGATGTGACCCATCAACTCGGCGGCTTGCGCGTGCCCGGGATGCGCCGCCAACACTTCCGCTGCCGCCGACTCGGCATCTTGCAGGCGGCGCTCCTGATAGGCGCGCGCGGCAATGGCAATGTCCTGGTCCGGTGTCACTCGCATTACTCCGCCGTGTCCGAATATCCCCAGTGGGCGACCCAGGGCGCGAGGCGATCCAACACGGGCGCAAGGTGGCGTTCATAGTGACGCCATTTCCCAAGGGCCCGGCTGTAGATCGGCTCGCTGACCTGTTCCGCCGACGGTGTGCTGATGTTACGGGTTCGCAGCTGTTCACGATACCCAAGGATGTCGTCATTCCAGGAAAGACCCAGGAAGGCTACCGTCGCGCGTGCTTCCCCTTCGAGATCTGCAACCACATCGTCATAGCGTACGTCACGCACATTGAGCGGCAGCGTCTCGCGGGTCTTTTCCGCCAGCGTCATGACAAGGTCGTAGTAGTCCGCCGCGCTTTCGAGCGACAACATCTGCACCATTGCCTGGTTCATCACAAAGCGCTGCTGATAACAGGAGAGCACCACGTCACGCGGATCGCGAATGGCGAAAAGAACTTTTGCGTGGGGAAACACTTTCGCGATGACGGGTAGAAGCGCCGTGTTGGCCGGCATCTTGTCGAGATAAAGCTGATCCGGGCCTGGCGTCGCGCCAAGGGCGGCAAGTTCCTTCCAATAGCGGGCGCGGACCGCAGCAGCCTCCGCCGCCGTCAGATGGGCGAGTTTCGTGAACCTCTCCCCACCCGGCACAAGATCGCCGCAGGCCGTTTCAAAGGCGGTCCGTTCCCCAAGGCTCAATACGGCCGGATGCGCCAGCAAGACCTGCTCAAGAAGTGTCGTGCCCGAACGGGGAAAGCCGATCAGAAACGCTGGTGAGGGCTCGTCCGCCGCCCACGGTGGCGGCGCATCGCCCGCGCCCCCTTCGACAAATTCAATCAGCCGACGGACGGTTTGCGGGTGATAGGCCGACGGCGGCTGGTTCATGACCGCCTGCCCCGCGGGGGCCTGCAAAGTGTTGGACATTTGATAGGCGGCAAAGGCGTCATCATAGGCACCCAGCCGGTCCATCGCGTCGGCGGCAAAACCCCAGGCATAGGCGCGGTCCGCGGGCGAAGCGTTACTGAGGTTCGCCGTTTCCAGCGCGATTCGGCGCGCCTCTTCAAATGCGCCGTTCCGCAAATGGGCCTCTGCCAGACTGAGCCGGGCCGCCGCGTTATTTGCATCAAAGGTCAGGGCCTGTTCGGCAAGGCTTGCCGCCTTTGCAGGGTCCTTGCCAAGCAGCGCCACTTTCGCAAGGCCCGCCAGCGCCTCGGAATTCAGCGGCTGGTAGGACAGGATTTCGTCAAACTCCGCCTGCGCAGCCTCCAGGCGCCCATCGTCGAGTTCCACCTGCGCGAGATTGAACCGCGCATCGAGATAGCCCGGATCAATGCTTTTCACTTTTTCAAAGTTTTTTCGCGCTTCGGCGCGCTCCCCCACCATGCCAAGGGCAACCCCCAGCATGTTGAGCACAGGCGGATGGTTCGGCGCGTTTCGTTTGGCATTGCGCAGGTGGGTGACGGCGCCGGCGGCGTTTCCTTCCTGCAGGATGATCAGCGCGAGGATCTGGCTGCAATTCGGCTCACCTGGGGCAACGGCCAGAACCTTCTCGCAGCCCCGACGCGCGTGACCGAGCTGGCCGGCCTCAAAGGCCTGCGCCGCTGCCTGCACCGCCGCCATCAACTCCTGCTGCGTTCTCACCCTGTCACCTTGTCATAATTGTAGTGCGCGGCCCATTTATCGAGAAGGTCTCGCACGTCCGCAAGATGGGCTTCATAGTGGTGCCATTTGCCAATCGACCGGGTATAGATCGGCTCATTCACCTGGCTCACAGATGGTGTGTCGATCGCCCGCGCCTGAAGCTGTTCGCGATAGGCAAGCACCGCATCATCCCAGGGAAGGCCGACAAATTCGATGGTCGCACGCGCTTCGGCTTCCAGATCGCCAACCACGTCGTCATAGCGCACGTCCCGCACGTCAAAGGCATTAAGGTTCCGCGCCTTGTCGCTCAGGGTCATCACCTGGTCGTAATACTGCGCGGCCGTTTCAAGAGACAGAAACTGATACATGGCCGCGTTCATGCCAAAGCGCTGCTGCACGCACGACAGCACAACGTCGCGCGGGTCGCGCAGGGCAAAAATGATTTTCGCCCGCGGGAAAATCTTGGCAATCGCCGGGAGAAAAATCGTGTTGAGCGGCAGCTTGTCGAGCAGCACATGGCCCTCGGGCAACGCGCCCTGCTCTGCAATTTCGGCCCAATAGGTCTTGCGCCGCGCGGCCGCGCCCGCTTCATCCAACGCATCGAACCGCGCCAGCGCACCCTCGCCAACAAACAAATCACTGCAGGCGTTCGCGAGGGCGGTGTGTTCGCCAAAACTTTCGATTTGCGGATGGCTCATCAAGACCTGCTCAAGCAGCGTTGTGCCCGAACGGGGAAAGCCCATCAAAAAGACGGGCATGAGCTCGTCATCGGCACAAGGCAGCGGCGTGAGGTCCGCACTGTCCAGATGCCGGGTCACGGCCTCTACATTCGCCGGATAGAAAGGCGAGGTGTCGAGGGTCTTGAACCGGATGAAATGATCCGCCTGCAAATCATTGGCGCGGGTATAGAGCGCGAAAGCTTCGTCGTATCGCCCAAGCCGGTCCTTGGCGTCGGCTGCATAGCCCAAAGCGGAGGCCCGGTTCACCGCGCCTGCGTCCTCGCGCGCCGCAATCGGTTCAGCCACCGCAAACGCGCCATCATAGTCTTCGAGACGCAGGCGCGCCGCGGCCAGCGTGAGCCCCGCCAGCACATGGGCCGGTTGGCGCGCAAGGGCACTCTGCGCATAGTCGCGCGCCCCTTTGAAATCTTGGGCGAGCAATGCCGCCCGCGCCCGCCCCGCCAGCGCGGTCACATTCTGCGGCTGTTGCGCCAACACGGCATCAAAATGCCGCGCGGCGCCATCGGTATCTATCTCATCAAGGTCGAGCTGCGCGAGATTGAGCCGTGCGTCGACAAAATTTGCATCAGCGGCAAGCGCGCCCTCGAACGCCGCGCGCGCCTCGGCCATTTGCCCCAGCTGTTTCTGCGCCGCGCCCAACATGTTGAGGATCGGCGGATGGTTCGGTGCGGTCTCTTTCGCGGCCTGAAGATACGGCAGGGCCTCTGCCGCCAGGCCCCCGCGCAAAAGGATGAGCGCCATGACCTGCGCGGCGTTGGGCTCCCCCGGCACGGCGTCCAAGATCGCCATCGCCTGCTTGCCCGCCGCATCGGTTTGCCCCGCCTGCAGGGCCTGCAACATGGCCTGAACGGCCTGAGGGAGTTGGTCTGGTGTCATGGGGTTCTAGTAGCACAGAGGCCAGGCGGGGCAAGGCTATTCCCGCTCACAAGCCTAATAGGGCACGGTTGCACCGTAATACCAGAACTCACCCGCATGCTCATAAGGATACCGCGGCAGCAGGGCCGCCGCGCCATCCAAGGGCGGAATGGCCGAAACCGCCGTCCAGGCACGGAAGACAGCAATAGGGTCTTCGGGCTTGTCGTCATCCTCAAAGCCAAAATAGACATTAGAATGGGTCGCCACATAGGCATTGATGTCATCGAAGACAACAGTCGCGTCCTCTGCACATCCAAAGAGCGTCTGTGCCTGAGCGATAGCTAGCATCCCACCCGGCCAAGGCCCGGGAAACCAGACCTGCCACAGAACATCGCAGGCCTTTTGTGTCGCGCCTGCCCGACCGTATAAGCGCGCAGCATAGAAGGTCGCATACCCTTCGCGCCAACCAGGAATGACAAAGTTTTCCTCATCGTCATCATCTTCCGGGCCAAAGCCCCAACGGGAGCGTTCCAGCGCCGGATCCCAGCGCACCATTGTATCGAGCACGTGCACGGCGCGATCATTCTCGCCAAGCTCAATATAACGTCGTACCAGTGAGAAAGTGGCCACACTAAGAAACACATCGTGGTCGACGTCATTGCGCAGCGGCATATAGGGCAAGAGCGCAGCCTCCAGGCGCGAAGGATCATCTTCAAGCCAGCCCCAGGAAAGATAGTCGAGGGCCCAGCCTTCCGCATCGCGCATATCGAAGGGATAGACCGGGTCCTCGCGAACCTCCGCGATGTACCGGACGATGCCTTCGCGCACGAATAGGTCTACCCTGGCGAGGTCGGCTTCGCTTCCTCCGACCAAGGCAAGCCAGTGTAGATCGCCCAGCCAATGGAGTTGGTATTCGTTGACCGGCCCCTGAAGACGTCGTGCCACCTCCGCCGAGCCCACCAGATCATCCACTAGACAATTTACGAAAGTCCGCGTGCCGCAATGACCATCGGCGGGCAGTGCGAGTGAAAAGGGCCCGGTTGCCCCTGTATCAATCTGCCACGCCAGAAGAAGAAGATAGAGATCAAGATGGAAGTCGCCGAATGTGCCTGCAGTGATTTGGTCACGCACATCACGCCCCCATTGGGTCATTTCCGATTGGAAGGAGGCTGGCAATGCCGCGAAACAATCGTAGTCGCTATAAGCGAGCGCCGTGTACCACTCTTCCTCACTTTCCGCCGTGAGGCGTAGCGCCTCATAAATGCGGGTGCATTCGCGATCCGCTTCCGTAGGACCAAGCGTAGCGGCGAGTCGGGGGATCCATCCCGTCGCCTCATATATTGCATCATCGCCCTCTAGCGTTGGCAGGATTGCCTCAACCGCGTGTTGTGCGATGGCGCGGGCATCGTCATCCAAACCATACTCAAGAGCCACATCCACGAGATTGTAATGTAGCGCTTCACCATCAAGCCCGTCCCGGCCATGTTCCGGATTCCACTCTTCTGCCCGGTAACGGTTGGCCCGCACCACGCATTGGGCAAAGTAATCCGTAGGCTGACCAATTTCCGTAAAGTGTTGGTCGAGCCGCGCCATGCGAACGCAAGTGTAGAAGATCATACTGGAAAGATTGCTTTCCACATGATCAACAAACGGGCCCTGCTCGCCCAGCTGCTGGAGCGCGTGGGCGGCAAGATCGTGAGCCTGTTCGTCTAGCCCTCTTTCCGCGGCGCGGGTCGCCAGCGCGGCAAACCACGTGGGATAATTGCCATTGAGGGATTCTACTTCTTGCGCGGCGGCTTCAATCGTCGCGGCATCACGGTCGAAGCGCGTGTCCACGCTCGCGCATCCGGCCAGCGCGGCCACAAGACCCATGACAATGACAAGACGAAGTTGCTGCACGGAATTGCCTTTCCTTTTCCCGATACCGCGATCAGGAAAAGCGTAAAGCAACTCTCGCTTGAGTCAAATTCGCCCTACACGCCCTCAAACAAACCCGACGGTTTTGCGCACCTCGGCCATGATCGGGTTGGCGATGGCGCGGGCGCGGGCGGCGCCGTCTTCCAGCACACGGTCGATCTCGCCCGGGTCCGCCATCAGACGCGCGGCTTCCTCGGTGATCGGCGACAGCTTGGCAATCGTGAGTTCCGTCAGCTCGTTCTTGAGCTGGCTGAACTGCGCGCCCGCAAAGCGGTCGAGCACGCTGACCATTTCTTCGTCCGCCAGGGCCGCGTAAATGCCAAGGAGGTTGCGCGCCTCGGGCCGGCCCTCAAGTTCGTCCACATGGCCGGGCAGGGCGTCCGGATCGGATTTTGCCTTGCGGAACTTGTTGGCGATCGCATCGTGATCATCGGTCATGTTGATGCGGGCAAGGTCCGAAGGATCGGACTTCGACATTTTCTTTGACCCATCGCGCAAGGACATGACGCGCGTCGCCGCCCCCTGGATCACCGGTTCAGGCAGCGGGAAGAAGCCCGGCACCTTGTAGTCGCTGTTGAATTTTTGCGCGATGTCGCGGGCGAGCTCCACATGTTGCTTCTGATCCTCACCCACGGGCACATGCGTTGCCTTGTAAGCAAGAATGTCGGCTGCCATGAGCGCGGGATAAGCAAATAGCCCGAGCGACACACGCTCTTTATGTTTGCCCGACTTTTCCTTGAACTGGGTCATGCGTTCCATCCAGCCCATGCGCGCCACGCAATTGCAGATCCACGCGAGCTCCGCATGGGCCAGCACCTTGGACTGGTTAAAGAGGATCGAGCGTTTGGGGTCGAGCCCCGCGGCCATATAGACGGCCGCCACTTCGCGCGTCGCGCGGGTCAGGTCGGCCGGGTCCTGCCACACGGTGATGGCGTGCATATCCACCACGCAATAGATGCAGTCATGGCGGTCTTGCATTTCCACAAAGCGTTTGATGGCGCCGAGATAATTGCCAAGGGTCAGATTGCCGGAGGGCTGAACGCCGGAAAAGACGCGTTCGGGGCCGGTATATGTTTGCGGTTCATCGGACATGGGAAAACTCCAAAGCTGCCCATTCAGGCAGGGGGCGCATCATTTGCGCCCTGGTAAATCAGAATTGCGAATTGAAGGAAAGGGCTAGGCGCGCCAGATACCGCAGGCCGAACGCCACCAGGCCGCGGGCGCGGGGCGCGCGGAACGAGGGCTGAGTTTGGCGTGCTGCGGTGTCATTTCGTGTCTCACAAGGTCCTATGCGGGGGGATCGTAGCGGGGCGGCGGAGCGTGTCAAGCGAAGGAGGAGAGAGGCTTAACGCTTCAGGATGGCCTCGATGTCGGCAATCTTCGCCGCGCCGGTCAGAAGGGCAAGGCCCCCATAGATGGCCATGCCGCCCGCAACCAACACCAAAAGGCCGATGATGCCATGCCAAAAACTCGTGTCGAGATAAGGCAGCAAAACCCCTTGCGCATACCAGAGGGCAACGCCCATGCCGGCGCTTGCCAGCACAATGCGCGGCAGCCGCCGGCGCAGGCGGTCATCGAATTGCAGATATCCTTCGCGGCGCAGGTGGGCGGCAAGCATCAGCGTGTTGACCCAGGCCCCTGCCGTGGTGGCGATGGCAATGCCCACAAAGCCGATGGCGCGGAAAAGAATGATGGAAAGCACAATGTTCACCGCCGTCTGCGCGGCGGCATAAAACATGGGCGTCTTGGTATTTTCCCGCGCGAAAAAGCCGGGCTGAAAAATCTTGATCATGACAAAGGCCGGCAGTCCCACCGCAAAGGCGGCGACGGCCAACGCCGCGCCTTCGCTGTCGGCGCGCGTAAAGGCGCCGTGTTCAAAAAGAACGATGATGATTGCCAGCGGAATAATGGCAAGCGCCACGGCGGCGGGGATTGTCAAAAGCATCGACATCTCGAGCGCGCGGTTCTGACTGCGGAGCGCGCCCGCCTCGTCGCCGGCGCGCAGGCGGCGCGATAAATCTGGTAAGAGCACCACCCCCATGGCAACGCCGATGATCCCAAGCGGGAGCTGATAGATACGGTCCGCATAATAGAGGAGCGAGGCCGCGCCCGCTTCCAATGTGGCGATCATGGTGCCGATGACGATGTTGATTTGCGTAATGCCCGCCGCGATGATGCCCGGCACGCCAAGGAAAACGAGGCGTTTGACGCGCGGAGTCCAGAGCGGCACCTGCGGCCGCGGCATCACGCCGGCGCGCGTGCATCCCCAGACAAGCGCAGCGAGCTGCGCCGCGCCAGCGAGGAACACGCCGATGACGAGCGCGTGGCCGGGGCTCGGCAGAAGCGGCGTCAGAAACAAAAGCGCGGCAATTAGAATGACGTTGAGCAGCACCGGCGCGGCAGCGGCAAGGAAGAACTTGCCGATGGAATTCAGAATGCCCGACAGCAGCGCCACCAGCGAGACAAAGAATAAATAGGGCGCTGTGATCCGCGTGAAAAAGACGGTGAGCTCATACTTGTCCGGCACCTCGCCGCTCGCGATACGATCAAGCGCCAGCGCCAGGCTGAAGCTTTCGTCCGTGCCGAACAAAAAACCCGGTGCGAGGGCGAGCATGGCCCAGGGCATGAAAATGACAAGGACGACGGTGAAGACCAATAAGACTGAGCCGAGGCCCGCTTGCGCTTCCTCGGCGAAGGATTTCGCCGCTGTGGGGCCTTCCCCCTCGAGCCGTTTGGAATAGAGCGGCACGAAAGCGGAATTGAACGCGCCTTCGGCAAAAAAGCGGCGGAACAGGTTGGGGAAACGAAAGGCAACGACCCAGGCATCGGCCACGGGGCCGGTCCCGAGAAAGCTCGCGATCAGAATATCGCGCACGAACCCCAGCACCCGGCTGATCATGGTCATGCCGCCCACGGTGGCGGCGCCTTTGATGAGGTTCATGGGCAGTCCCTTTAGCGTCGACAAAGGGCCGAAGCACATACCCCTTAAGGGCTAATGCTCAAATGCGACTTGCGCAAGGCCGGAGAAAGGCGAAAGCGTCAGCCCGCCGCCTCTATGAGCGCGTCGGCAACCTTGGTGAGATACGGCCCGGGCTTCAGCTTCAGCCCGAACCGATCGCGCACGTAAAAGACGTCCACCGCCGCCTCGCCGAAGGTGGAAATATGCGCCGAGCCCACCGACAGGCGCTGCTCGGAAAAACTGCGCGCGATGTCATGCAGCAGCCCCGCCCGGTCGCGGCTGTCCACTTCGATAATGGTGTAGGTGTCCGAGCCTTCGTGATCGAAACTGACGGTGGTTTCCACTTCGAATACGCGCTCGCGGCTCTTGAGTTCAGGCCGGGGCACCTGGGGCGTGTCGTCAGGATCGCCCAATGCCGCCTGCTGAATTGCCGCTTTCAGGCGGCCAAGGCCGCCCTTGTCTTCGATGGGCAGGCCCGTCGCCCCCTGAATGAGGAACGTATCCAGTGCGAGGCCATCATTGGTGGTGAAGATTTTGGCTTCCATCACGTTGCCGCCCGAGGCCGCGATGGCGCCGGTCAGCGCGGCGAACAATCCCGTGCGGTCGGCGGCGATGACGGTCACTTCCGTCGCGCCCTGGTCCGCTATCGTTTTCGCGTCATAGGCAAAGCCGGGTTCGCCCGCATCACGCTTGGCGTCGGCATCGCGCAGCAGGTGCGCCTGCCGCACTTGCGTTTCGGGATCGATCCCCAACCAATAGGCATCGGTGTGCCGCTCCACCGCGCGCTCAATCGCATCTTCTTTCCAGTGGCGCAGGTTCGCGCGCAGATCCTGACGCGCCGCATCCATGCGTGCCTCGTGGCCCGCGCGCCCCGTGCCGCCGGGAAGCACGCCCAGTGTTTCCTCGTAAAGGCTTTGGAGCAGCTGCCCCTTCCACGCGTTCCACGTGCCCGGCCCCACCGCGCGAATGTCGGCAATGGTGAGCAGATAGAGCAGACGCAGCCGTTCGGGGCTTTGCACAAATTTGGCAAAGTCCTGAATGGTCTTGGGGTCGGAGATGTCGCGCTTTTGCGCGATCATGCTCATCACCAGATGACAGCGTACGAGCCAGGCAATGGTCGCGCTTTCCGCCTTGGTAAAGCCAAAGCGCGGGCCGATTTCCAAGGCGACTTCCGCGCCCGCCTCGGAATGGTCCTCCGGCCGGCCCTTGGCGATGTCATGCAGCAATACCGCGAAAAAGAGCTGCTTGCGGTTCGCGACCTTCGCCATCAATGCCTTCGCGCCCGGGATATCTTCTTCCCGCTCACCACGTTCGAGCGCGGCAAGTTCCGCCACCGCGCGGATCAGATGTTCATCCACCGTGTAGTGGTGATACATGTTGAACTGCATGCGCGCGACGATGCGCCCGAAGTCGGGAACAAAGACGCCGAACAGGCCCGCCTCATTAAGCCGCTGCAATATCCGTTCAGGGTCGCGCTTGGATGACAGCATGTCGATGAAAAGCCGGTTCGCCTCTTCATTGGCGCGCAGGTCGTCATCCACGAGATGAAGCGATTGCGTCACAAGCCGCAGGGCGTCCGGATGGATCAGCACGTCCTTTTCATCGGCCACATGAAAAAGCCGCAGAAGGTTCACCGGGTCCTTTTCAAAGACGTTATTTGTGGCAACGGTCAGGCGCCCGTTCTTTAATATGAAGCCGTGGGAATCTGCATTCGGTCCAAAGGCGGACAGGAACTTCGGCAGCTTGGGCCCCTGCTTTTGTTCGCGCAGCTCCAGCCCCGAACAGATGATGCGCGTGAGCCCGCCCACATCCTTTGCCACAAGGAAATAGTTCTTCATAAAGGCTTCCACTGCGGGAAGCCCTGGTTGATCCGTGTACCCCATTTTCTCGGCAAGCACGGTTTGGCGATCAAAGGTGAGACGCTCCTCGCCGCGCCCGGCAATGAAATGCAGATGGCAGCGCACGTCCCACAGGAACGCCTCCGCCCGCTTGAAGGCATTGTATTCCTGCGCGGTCAGAAGGTCTGCATCCACAAGTTCGGCCGGCTGTTCCACGCGAAAGACATATTTCGCAATCCAGTAGAGCGTATGAAGATCGCGCAATCCGCCCTTGCCGTCTTTCAGGTTCGGTTCGACCATGTAACGCGAATTGCCGATGCGTTTGTGCCGCGCGTCCCGTTCGGCGAGCTTTTCACGCACGAATTCCGCGCCGGTGCCTTTGGCGATCTCATCCCAGAAGCGTTGCTTTAGTTCATTCACCAGATCGCGGCTGCCCGACACGTAACGCGCCTCAAGCAGCGCCGTGCGGATGGTGATGTCTTGCCGCGCCAGGCGCACGCAATCATCAATGGATCGCGTGGCGTGGCCGACCTTCAACCCCATGTCCCACAACATGTACATCATGTATTCGGCAATGCTTTCGGCCCAGGGGGTGCGCTTGTAGGGATGGATGATCAGAAGATCGATGTCGGAATAGGGCGCCAGCGTATCGCGGCCATAACCGCCCACCGCGGCAATGCCCATGACCTCCGCATCTGTCGCGCTTTCCGGATGGACGCCATAGGCGCGCGTAAAGCGGTAGACCATGTCGACAATCACGTCGCGCGCGGCTGACAGCCCCCGCGCCACATTGATGCCGGGGGTGCCGGCGTCGAGCCGGGCACGCGCCTGCTCAATCGCCGCCGCATCGGTGCGCTTGAAAATCTGAAGGGCCGCGGCGCGCCGTTCCGCGCCGCTGAGGCTTTTGTCCCGGCCCACAATATCAAGCTCCTCGCCCAGCATGATCGGGTCGAGGCTGGCGCCATGATCGGCGCCGGTATAGCGCGCGGCATCCCGCGTCGCCTTGCCGAGATCGGTCAAAGGCTGCGGGTCGTCCGGCGAAAGGGGAACGGCGTGGTCACTCATCCCCCTAATGGTGGGGCGCGGACCTTAATTCGTAAAGAAGCTCGAGCGCTTCTTTTGGGGTTAATTCGTCCGGGTTGATGGCCTGAAGCCGTTTTTCAAGCTCCGAAGGGCCCGATGCCGCAGGGGCGGGCGCGGGCTTCGATGAAAAGAGCGGCAGATCATCCACCAGGGCGCGGGGGGCATTCCCGCCGGTCTGGCTGGCTTCAAGCTGTCCCAGTACCTCGTGGGCGCGCGCCACAACGGCGGCGGGGAGCCCGGCGAGCTTTGCCACCTGAATGCCGTAGGACCGGTCCGCCGTGCCCGGCACCACCTCGTGCAGGAAGACAACGTCGCCCTTCCACTCCTTCACCTTCATGGATGCGGTGGCGAGGGAGGCAAGCGTTTCGGTGAGCGCCGTCAGCTCGTGGTAGTGGGTCGCGAACAGCCCACGGCATTTGTTGGCTTCGTGCAGATGTTCAAGCGTCGCCCAGGCAATGGAGAGCCCGTCGAAGGTGGCCGTGCCGCGCCCGATCTCATCAAGAATGACGAGGCTGCGCTCTGTTGCCTGATTGAGGATGGCGGCGGTTTCCACCATCTCCACCATAAAGGTAGAACGCCCGCGCGCCAGATCGTCCGCCGCGCCGACGCGGGAAAAAAGCCGGTCCACAATGCCGAGCGTCGCCGCACCAGCCGGGACATAGGCGCCCATCTGCGCAAGGATGGCGATGAGCGCGTTCTGCCGGAGATAAGTCGACTTACCCGCCATGTTCGGACCGGTGATCAGCCAGAGCCGTTTGGCACTGCCGGCTGACAAGTCGCAATCATTGGCAACGAAGGGCTCACCCCCTGACCGTTTGAGTGCGGCTTCCACCACGGGGTGGCGGCCACCGGTAATGGCGAAGTCGCGGCCCTCATCCACGTGAGGGCGGCACCAGTTTTCTTTTGCCGCAAGCTCAGCCAGACCGCCCGCCACATCAAGCCCTGCGAGCGCCTGGGCGAGCGTGGCGATCTCGTCCGCCTTGGCGATCACGTCCTTGCACAGATCATCAAAGACTTGTTCTTCCAGCGCCACTGCCTTGCCCGCGGCCTGGGCAATCTTCGATTCAAGTTCCGACAGTTCCGCCGTCGTAAAGCGCATGGCGTTCGCCATGGATTGGCGGTGAATGAAAAGATCGATGTGTTCGGTGCGCAGCCGTTCGCCATGGGCGGCGGGCACTTCGATATAATAACCCAGCATATTGTTGTGCCGGACTTTCAGGGATTTAACCCCGGCAAGATCGGCGTATTTCTGTTGCAGGCTGGCGATAACTTTGCGCGCATCATCACGAAGCGCGCGCAGCTCGTCCAGTTCCGCCACCGCGCCCTTGCGCACCAATCCCCCGTCCCGCGCCATGAGCGGCAATTCATCGGCCAGAAAATGCGCAAGCGGCTGGATCAAATCCTCCGCCCACGGACCAATAGCGGCGAGCGCGTCCGCCACCTCGGCGGGCGGGGCGTCAAAAGTTTCATCAAGGCGGTGAAGTTCTGACAATGCCTTTGCCGCCATCAGCCCGTCGCGAATGGCCGCCAGATCGCGCGGGCCGCCGCGGGCAAGGGAAATCCGCGTCAGCGCGCGGGAAAGGTCCGGCGCGCGTTTCAGCGCTGACCGCATGTCGTCGCGCAAATGCGCGTTCTCAAGATAAAAGGCAATCGCGTCTTGCCGCGCCGCGATGCGCGCGCCATCGGTAAGGGGCGCGGCCAGGCGCGCTGCAAGTTCCCGCGCGCCCGCCGCCGTCACTGTGCGGTCGATTACCGAAAGAAGGCTGCCCTCCCGACTGCCCGAAAGCGTGCGCGTGAGCTCCAGATTGGCGCGCGTTGCGGCATCGATGGCCATGACCTCGCCCATGCCCACATGGGTGAGCCGCGCAAGCGCCGGCATCTTGCCCACTTGGGTCAGCTCCAGATAGTCGGCGAGCGCGCCCGCGGCGGCAACTTCAGCCCGTGCGAAGCTGCCAATCCCATCCAGCGTTTTGACTTCATAGAGCGTTTTGAGGCGTTCCTCGCCCGCGCCGGAATCAAACCGCGCCGGGGGCAGCACCGTGACCTTCGCGCCATAGTCCGACCAGAGATCGAAAAACGCAGCGTCATCAAAAAGCGGCTGGGGCACCAGAATTTCGCGCGGGTCGAGGCGCGACAATTCCGCGCTGAGGCCGAGGACGCTGACAAGGCTCACACGAAACTCGCCCGTCGACATGTCGGCCCATGCAAGGCCGAGCTCATCGCCTTCGCCGCGCACCCGCGCGACGGCGCAGAGGAAATTGTTCTGCCCCGCTTCGAGCAGCGCGTCTTCGGTGAGCGTTCCAGCGGTAACGAGCCGCGTCACGCCGCGCTTCACCACCGACTTGCTCCCCCGCTTTTTCGCCTCGGCGGGATCTTCGAGCTGTTCGCAGACCGCGACCTTATAGCCCGCGCGGATCAGGTTCTGGAGGTATTGCTCATGGGAATGCACCGGCACGCCGCACATGGGAATGTCGTCGCCATCGTGCTTGCCGCGTTTGGTGAGCGCGATCTGCAGGGCCTCCGCCGCATGAACCGCGTCATCGAAGAAGAGCTCATAAAAATCGCCCATGCGATAGAACAGAAGATAGTCCGGATGCGCCGCCTTGATCTCCAGGAACTGCGCCATCATCGGCGTCACCTTGGAGGGGTCGGTCGGTGCCTTCGGGGGCTTGAGGGCCTCGCGGGTCATGACGGTTTGTCGGATTTCCTGGGTTGTCGGCGCTTGAGTGTGTGACCATTGACCCTATAGAACAGGCGGGAGAGCGGGCAAGCAGGCAGCGGCACGAAGTTATCCACAGCCTGTGAAGGGGTCCGCCCCCTGAATCCACGCTGAACCCAAGCGGCAGCCCCGCGCAACATGACCGAGCCCCGAAATGGCAAGCGACAGTAAAAAGACCACCGACGACGAAGCCCTGAAATTCCACTCGCGCGGCAAGCCCGGCAAGCTGGAGATCAACGCGACCAAGCCCATGGCAAGCCAGCGGGATCTCAGTCTTGCCTATTCCCCGGGGGTCGCCGCGCCGGTGCTCGCCATCGCCGAGGACCCGGACAAGGTCTACGACTACACGGCCAAGGGCAATTTCGTCGCCGTCATCACCAATGGCACCGCCATATTGGGGCTGGGCAATCTCGGCGCTCTTGCCTCAAAGCCGGTGATGGAAGGCAAGGCGGTGCTGTTCAAACGTTTCGCCGATGTGGACGCCATCGACCTGGAGCTTGCCACCGAGGATGTGGATGAGTTCGTGAACGCGGTGCGTCTGCTCGAGCCGAGCTTTGGCGGCATCAACCTGGAAGACATCAAAGCGCCGGAAAGCTTTTTGATTGAATCGCGCCTGCGCGAAGTGATGAACATTCCCGTCTTCCATGATGACCAGCACGGCACGGCCATCATCACGGCGGCGGGCATTATCAATGCGCTGGATCTGACCAACCGCAAAATTGAAGACGCCAAGCTCGTGATGAACGGCGCGGGTGCGGCGGGCATTGCGTGCCTGGAACTGCTCAAGGCCATGGGGCTCAAGTCCGACAACGCCATCCTGTGCGATACCAAGGGCGTCATCTATCAGGGCCGTGAGCAAGGCATGAACCAGTGGAAGGCCGCGCACGCCGCGCCGACCGATGCGCGCTCGCTCGCCGAGGCCATGAAGGGCGCGGATATTTTCATCGGCGTGTCCGCGAAGGGTGCAGTGACGAAGGACATGGTCGCCTCCATGGCGGACCAGCCCATCATCTTTGCCTGTGCGAATCCGGACCCGGAAATCACACCGGAAGAAATCAAGGAAGTGCGCGACGACGCCATCATCGCCACGGGCCGGTCGGACTATCCCAACCAGGTGAACAATGTTCTCGGCTTTCCCTATATCTTCCGTGGTGCGCTGGATGCCCGCGCGACAACCATCAACGAAGACATGAAGATCGCCGCCGCCGAAGCGCTCGCCAAACTGGCGCGCGAAGATGTGCCGGATGAAGTGGCCGCCGCCTATGGCGGCTCGCGGCTGCGCTATGGCCCGGAATATATTATCCCCGTGCCGTTCGATCCGCGCCTGATCACCCACATCCCGCCCGCCGTTGCGCAAGCGGCGATGGATTCCGGCGTTGCGCGGCGACCTATTCGCGCCATGCGCGGCTATCGCCACGAGCTGGAACGCCGGCTCGACCCGCGCGCGACGCTGCTGCAACGCATTACCGATACGGTGCGCGCGAACCCCACGCGTGTTGTCTTTGCGGAAGGTGAAGAAGAAAGCGTCATCCGCGCCGCCATCCAGTTCCGCGCCGACGGGTTGGGGCAGCCGATCCTTATCGGGCGCGAAAAACAGGTGCACGAAACCATGGCCCGCATTGGCCTCGGCCATTCGGGCAAGGATATCGAGATCGTCAATGCCGCGCGGTCCACGCACAATGAGCGTTATACCGATCACGTCTATTCCCGCATGCAACGGCGCGGCTTTCTGTTTCGCGATGCGCAGCGGCTGGTCAACCAAGACCGGAACGTTTTTGGCGCGTCCATGGTGTCCATGGGCCAGGCGGACGCCATGGTCACGGGCGCAACGCGGCACTTCAACATCGCGCTCAGGAACATTGGCTGGGCGGTGGACACCGTGCGCGGGCAAAAGGTCATCGGCATCACCACGGTGATCGCCAAAGGCCGCACAATTTTCATGGCAGACACGGCGGTCACGGAATTTCCCACGGGCGGCGAGCTTGCCGACATTGCCGAGGAAGCGGCCACCTTCGCGCGCGGGCTGGGGTATGAGCCGCGCGTGGCCTTCACGGCCTTTTCAAACTTTGGCCAGCCGGTGACCGAGCGGTCGGAAAAGATCCGCGAGGCGGTGGCCACATTGGATCGGCGCAAGGTGGACTTTGAATACGAAGGGGAAATGTCGCCCTCCGTCGCGCTGAACCCTGACGCGCGCGCGCTTTATCCCTTCATGCGCCTGACCGGCCCGGCGAATGTGCTCGTCATGCCCGCGCTGCATTCAGCAGCGATTTCAACTTCGCTGCTGGATGAGATTGGCGGCGCGACGGTGGTGGGGCCGATCCTTGTGGGGCTCGAGCATTCCATCCAGATCGCACACCTGGGCGCCAATGTGTCGGAGCTTGTGAATTTGGCCGCCTTCGCTGCCTATCAGGCGCTGGGTCAAGGAACGCTGCGCGTTTAGCCGCCGTCTGGCCCCCAACTCCCGACCCCCAAACGCGCGGCATAGCGCGGAGAGACTTGCGCGCGCGGCAGGATCAGCATCACATCCGTCGTGCCAAAGTCATGATCGATACACGCGCCGTCTGAAAACCACGCGCCCGCGCGGATATATCCCTTCACCAGCGGCGGCAACGACATGAAGGCCGCCTTGTCATCATAGGACCCTGGTTCGCAGCGGTTCGTTTCCACGCGGAGCTTTTCGTGAGGTCGCACGCGCCATTCTTCCGGTGCTAGCGCATTGTGATGCAGAAATGAGAACAGCGGCGCGAGCGGTTCGGGGTCCGTCCCCGGAAAGGACGCGCAGCCAAAGAGCACATTGGCTTCAGCGCGGTTCGCAACGGCGAGGATGCCGCGCCACAAAAGCTCGATGGTTGGCCGGTTGCGATAAGCGGGATGGACGCACGACCGGCCCATTTCCAGAAAGCGCGTTCCCGCTGGTGCGCGCGCCAGCAGCGGGTCGATGTCGAACTCTTGCCCTGTGTAAAAGCCGCCGTTCGCCAGCGCCACCTCATGCCGCAGCAGGCGATAGGTGCCCACCACATGCACATGGCCATCGCCGATGGATTTGTCCGTGACGATCAGGTGATCGCAAAGGGCATCAAAGCGGTCTACGTCGCGGCCCGCGAAGCAGGCGTCATTGCCGCCGCGCGCGCCCAGTTCCTGAAAAAACACCTCAAAGCGCAAAGTCTGCGCGGCGTAAAGGTCTTCCTCGCTTTCGGCGAGGCGCACTTCCATGGACTTGCTACGGCCGAAGCAGTTTTTCTCAGCCGTTTCGCGCACCGGTAATGTGACGGCAATTCCCATGGGTTCGCTTTCGCTCATTAGGCGTGAGAGGCGAGTTTAGCGCATCGCCGGGCAACATGCGCGAGGCAATTTTGCGCTTGCATTAACCGGCGCCCTCTTCGTTCCGTTCGCGGATCGCGCCGCGGCTGCCCAGCCACCACAGAAGCGCAATCCCGGGGAGCGCCGCGACAGCCGAAAGAAGGAAGAACGTGGGCCAGCCCACGCTTTCGGCAACGATCCCCGCGGGCGAGATGAGCAACGTGCGCGGTACGGACGAGAGCGCCGTCAGCAATGCAAACTGCGAGGCGGTAAAGCGCCGGGTGCGGCATAGGGCAGAAATAAGCGCGATGAAAATTGTCGTGCCGATCCCGCCCATCACATTCTCGGTCAGCACGGCGGCCATCAGCGCCATTTCGTTCGGGCCGATGAGCGCGAGCCCGAAATAGCCGAAGTTCGACACAAGCTGCACGGTGCCCGCGATCCACATGGCGATCAGTAGCCCCTGCCACCTGAGAATATAGGCGCCGAGAAAGCCGCCGAAGATGGTCGCGATAATGCCCCACCCCAATGCAAAACCGATCTGCGTATCTTCAAACCCGAGCCGCTGGGCAAATGGTGTGAAGAGAGAGCCTGCGAAAGTGTCGCCGAATTTGAACAGCACCACGAGCAGCAAGAGCCCGACCCAGAATTTGTGGTCATTCGCAAAACCCGCGAAGGGCGCGACCACCGCATCCTGAATCTGTTGCCCCAGGGCCGAGGGCTTTCCCGACCGCACATGGGCGCGCCGCCAAAGGATGAGCACCAGGGCGACCCCCGTCAGCAATGCAAGTACAAAGAGCCCGAAGTAACGCCCGTGATCGGCAAAGACCGTGCCGCGCAAATAGAAGAGCCCCCAAATGACAGCGGCAAGACCGACAAGAAAGAGCGAGGCCGCACGGCCCGAAAGCTTCGGCGCATCGTCCGGCGTTTCGGGTTCGGGCATCAGGAATGCGCCGAGAAGGCCAATGCCCACGAGCCCGGCGGCAGCGAAATAAACCGCGCCCCAGCTGGCGTTCACCCCCCAGCCCGCGTCACTGAGCGTGCCGGCGAGGATGAGCGCGCCCGAGGTCGTGACCAACATGGCAACGCGGTAGGCGGCCACATAGTTCGCAACGCCCGCCGCCTGTTGCCGGTCGTCGAGCGCTTCGACGCGCAACGTGTCCACAAGGATGTCCTGGGTCGCGGAAATGAAAGCAACCCCTAGCGCCACAACGGCGAGCATCACCGGCGCGGCGGCGGGGTTGATACGGCCGAGCGCCAGGAGCGCCAACGCCAGCAAGACCTGGCTCGCCACCAGCCAGGAGCGCCGTCGCCCGAGAACGCGCGACAGAACCGGAAGGCGCACCGAATCCACAAAGGGCGCCCAGATGAATTTGAGGGAATAGGGAAGACCCACGAGGGCAAAGAAGCCGATGGTGGAAAGATCCACCCCGGCGCGGTTCATCCAGGCCTGCAAGGTGGAATGGGTCAGCGCGAGGGGAAGCCCGGAGGAAAATCCCAAGAGCGCGACAAGCAAGACCTTAGGCTCGAAATAAACACGCGCGGCCCGGGCCCAGCCCTGAAGCCGCACATGCGGGGAATTGTCTTGCGCCATGAAGTCCCCTTTCGGGGGTTGGATCAGCTCGCCTTGGCGATCTTGCGCGTATGCTTGGGACCGCCTCTCGCCCAATCATGTAGCACGGCGTCGAGCTCTTCGGCCACCAGCGGTTTGGGCAGGAAGGCATCCATCCCGGCGCGGAAGCAGCGGTCTTTGTCCTCGGTCATCACGTTCGCGGTGAGCGCGAGAACCGGCACATCGCCGTTGGGGCCTTCGAGCCTGCGAATCTCCCGTGTGGCGGCAAGGCCGTCCATCTCGGGCATGTGCACGTCCATCAGGATCACGTCATAGGCAACTTGAATTGCGGCTTCCACCGCTTCGAGGCCATTCTTGGCGTGGTCCACCCGGTGGCCCTGCCGTTTCAGAAGCGTCGTGGCGAGCAAGGCATTGATGTCGTTGTCTTCGGCCAGCAGCACGCGCAAGGAACGCGGCTCGTCGGCGGTCGTTTGATCGGCGCCCCCTTCGTCCGCCGCCTCATCAGCGAGGGCCTGATCGGACAGGCGCAGAATATTCTCAAGCGAGCCCTGCCGCACCGGCTTGATCAGATAGCCGTCAAAGCCGGACGCCAGATATTGATCCAGCTGTTTGCGTTGTTCCGGCGCGATCACGATGATACGGCGCGCCATGGCGACGGGCGGAAAGTCAGTCAGCACATCGATGGGCACGTCGGGTTCCTTCGCGCGCAAAGGCATATCGTAGAGGATCGTGCCGAAACGCGCACCGGGGCGACGTTCCAGTTCGGCCAGCGTCGCGGCCAATGTTTCAAATGTGTAGGGGTGATAGTTCGCCGCTTCTACCTGTTCGGAAAGCGAGGGACCCACCACGCGCGAATCCGACACCACAAGAATGTCAGAGGCCGCAAGCGCCGGCAGCGGCTTGGGCGTCGCGGGCGTGATCGCTTCGAGCTGCACCGTAAACCAGAAGACCGAACCGGTCGGTTGGCTTTCGATGCCGATCTCGCCCTTCATGGCGTCGACGATCCGTTTGGAAATGGCAAGGCCCAGGCCCGTGCCGCCAAATTTGCGCGACGTCGTGTCGTCGGCTTGGCTGAATTCATCAAAGATATGCGCCTTGGCGTCTTCGGGAACGCCGACGCCTGTGTCGATCACTTCAAAGCGCAGGCGCACGGGGTTCAGCCCCCCGGCGACGGAAACGCGCACGGCCACGCCGCCTTCTTCGGTGAACTTCACCGCATTGCCAACGAGGTTCAGGATCACTTGACGCAAGCGGCCTTCGTCGCCGCGCATTTCCTTGGGCACATCCTGGGCAATGATAGAGGCGAGCTGCACGCCTTTTTCATGCGCACGCGGAGACAGAAGTTCCACAACGCTTTCCACCGTGCGGCGCACGTCGAACGCCTTGCGTTCGAGATTGACCTCGCCTGCTTCGATTTTGGAAAAGTCGAGAATGTCATTGATCAGCGCAAGCAGCGCCTGACCGGAATCGCGGACCGCCTTGGTATAGGTCCGTTGCTCTTCAGTGATCTTTGTATCGAGCAGCAAATTGGCCATCCCCAGAATGCCGTTCATGGGCGTGCGGATTTCGTGACTCATGGTGGCGAGGAAAGCGGATTTTGACCGGTTGGCGCGGTCGGCCATGTCGCGGGCGCGGCGCAGGTCGATCTCGATCTTTTTCTGGTCGCTCACGTCCCGGCCCACGCTTTGAATTTCAACAAGCTCGCCAAAGGTATCGCGGATCGGATAATCGTCGATCAGGAACCAGCACCAGTCGTTCACGGTTTGCAGGCGTTGTTCATAACGCACGCGGAAGGAGCGCGTCTCCGCCCCCGCAAAGGTGCCGATCGTGCCTTGCGTCGAGGCGGTATCCACCGGCGGATGAAAGGTCGTGCCGATCACTTCTTCGGGCGAGACACCGAAGGTCCGGCAATAGGCCTCATTCACAAAGGTAATGCGGCCCGCCGCATCCTTACGCACAACAATATCGCCCTGACTGTCGACAAGACCCTTGAGCCGCGTTTCCTGTTGCTTGAGTTCCTGCGCCATCTGGCGTTCACGCCACCAGCCAAAGGCAAGGCCAATGGCAAGGGCCGAATTGAACACCAGCAACCAATAGGCAATGCTTTCAAAAGGCGTAGTCGAATAGGAAAGAACATCGCCGAGCCCCTCTGATTGGGCCCATACGGGCGCCGGGGCAACGAACGCCAGACACGCTATGATTACTGCTTTGAGACGATATCCCACGCGACCCAACTCCCAAACCGTTTGAAGGGAGCATAGGGCAAGGGTTTTAATGACTTTTTACGCTGAGGCGGTTTTTTCGTCGTGGTAAACAGCGCGTTAATGCTGAACGGGTGGTTACACCGCCGCGCGCTGCCGATAGGACAAGGCCTCGGCAATATGGGCGCGGGCCACATGGTCCGCCCCCTGAAGATCGGCAAGAGTGCGCGCAACCTTCATCACCCGGTGATAGCCGCGCGCGGTAAGCTTCAGCGTTTCCGCCGCATCGCGTAGCAGCGTTGCCCCTTCGGGGTCCGGCGCGGCGATGGCGTCGAGCACTTCGCCTTCGGCCTCCGCATTGGTACGCAAGGTGACGCCCAGGCTTTCATATCGCGCAAGCTGCGCCTCACGCGCGCGGGCAATGCGAGGCGCGACCTGCGCCGTGCCTTCCGATGGCGGCGGCAGGGAAAGCTCGCTCGCGCTGACGGGCGGCACGTCGATGTGAATGTCGATGCGGTCGAGCAAGGGCCCGGACAGTTTTGCCTGATAGTCAGTCACGCATTTAGGCGCGCGGGAGCACATGCGCGAGGGATCGCCAAAGTAACCGCACCGGCAGGGGTTCATGGCAGCGATCAATTGCACGCGGCTGGGATAGCTCACATGGGCATGAACGCGCGCGACCATCGTCTCCCCTGTCTCGAGCGGTTGACGCAGGCTGTCGAGCACCTGGCGCGAAAATTCCGGCAACTCATCGAGGAACAGAACACCGAGGTGCGCGAGACTAACCTCCCCCGGTTTCGCCATGCGGCCCCCGCCCACCATGGCCGCCATGGAGGCCGAATGATGCGGATCGCGAAAGGGCCGTCGCCGCGAAATGCGCCCGCCCGAAAGCTGCCCCGCGATGGACGCGATCATGGATGTCTCTAAAGCCTCCGCCGCAGAGAGCGGCGGCAGGATGCCCGGCAGCCTTGCGGCCAGCATGGACTTACCTGCGCCGGGCGGGCCGACCATCAGCAGGTTATGCCCGCCCGCGGCGGCAACCTCGAGGGCGCGTTTGGCGCTTTCCTGACCCTTGATGTCGGCGAGATCGGGGATTGGTTTGTCATCATCCGCAAGGCGCGGTTCGGGTTTTGCCAGCACTTGCGTGCCCTTCAGGTGATTGATCAGGGCAAGGAGCGTTGGCGCGGCAACGACCTCCACATCGCCGACCCAGGCGGCCTCCGCGCCGCAGTCCGAGGGACAGATGAGCCCGCGCCCTTCGCCGCTTGCGCCAATGGCGGCAGGCAATGCGCCCGCGACGGCGGCGAGGCGGCCATCCAGCCCCAGCTCGCCGAAGGCGGAATAATGGGCAAGGTCTTCATGATCCACCGCGCCCATGGTGGCGAGAATGCCGAGCGCGATGGGCAGGTCGTAGTGGCTGCCCTCTTTCGGCAAATCAGCAGGGGCCAGGTTCACGGTGATGCGCTGGGGCGGCAGCGCGAGGCCCACGGCGGACAGCGCGGCGCGGACCCGTTCCCGCGATTCCGCCACTGCTTTGTCCGGCAGGCCCACGATGGTGAAGGCGGGCACCCCGCTCGCCAGCTGCACCTGCACCTCGACGGTCCGGGGTTCCACCCCCACGAAAGCAACCGTGTGACAGAGCGCAACAACCATGGGCGGCAAACTAGCGGCCCTGCGCGTGGGTGGCTAGTGGATTATGACCCCAACCGCGTCAGCCCCAGGCGCTTGGCGATGATCTTGTCCACCCGGCGTTTGGGCAGGACGGACTGGATGAAGACCTCCATTGGGCTGGGCAATACCGCATAGCGCACCTTGGGCTTCGCTGCCGTCAGCGCCTTCAGCACCGCAGTGCCCACCGCCTCGGGCGGCAGGCCCTTGGGGCCCATCTCCGTCATGTAATCGCGCGTTTTTTTCAGCGGCTCGATAAAGTCCGTCCCCTCATAAGGCGCGATGGGCAGCTCTTCGGCCTTATCCCAGATGGGCGTCGCAATGGCGCCCGGGCCGATGACGATGGCGTCGATGCCATAAATCTGAAACTCGCGGCGCATGCTCTCGGTCATGCCTTCCACCGCGAACTTCGATGCGTTGTAGGGCCCAAGGAAGGGCGAGCCGTTCTTTCCGCCCAAGGAGGAAATGTTCACGATGCGGCCGGGGTGTGCGGGCGGCGGGTTGGTTGCGCCCAGCAGCGGCAAGAACGCCTGCGTCACCGTAAGGATCGAGATGGTGTTCACCTCGAGCTGATGACGGAACTCCTCGATCGGCAAATGCATCCACGGCCCCGCGACCGCGATACCCGCGTTGTTCACAAGCCCGTCGAGGGTTGCGCCTTTCAGCTGTTCCTTCACGAAGGCGGCGCCCGCGCGCACCCCCGCCTCGTCCGTCACGTCAAAGACAACGGGCGTGACCTTGTCACCGAATTCCTGTTTCAGGCTGTCGGCGTCCGCTTCCTTCCGCACCGAGCCGAAAACATGAAAGCCCTCGCCCGTCAGCACCTTTACCGTGCCGCGCCCGATACCGGTCGACGCGCCCGTTACCATTGCGTATTTGGTCATTCTGAAAATCCTTCCTCGGGGGGTTCTATTTCTTTTTGTCTTCAATCACGTCCCAGATCAGCGCGGCGATGTCCGCGCCGCCGAAGCGCTTGATTTCCTGAATGCCGGTGGGGGAGGTGACGTTGATTTCCGTGAGGTAGTCGCCGATCACATCGATGCCGGTGAAGATGAGCCCGCGCGCTTTCAGCTCCGGCGCCAGGGCCGCGCAGATCTCGCGCTCGCGGTCCGTCAGGTCCGAGGCTTCCGCCTTGCCGCCCACATGCAGGTTGGAGCGGCTTTCACCCTTTTGCGGCACGCGGTTGATGGCGCCCGCGGGTTCGCCATCCACCAGGATGATGCGTTTGTCGCCCTTGCGAATTTCAGGCAAATAGGCCTGCGCGATGACGGGCTCGCGATAACTCTCCGAAAACATCTCAAGCAGCGAGTTGAAGTTTTCATCGTCGGGCGTCACACGAAAGATGCCCGCGCCGCCATTGCCGTAAAGCGGCTTGAGGATGATGTCCTTGTGCTCGCTGCGGAACTTTCTGATTTCCTCTGCATGGGACGTAATCAACGTCGGCGGCATCAGCCCGTCGAAATGCGTGACGAACAGTTTTTCCGGCGCGTTGCGCACATGGAAAGGATCGTTCACCACCAGCGTCTTGGGATGGATGTGTTCGAGCACATGCGTCGCGGTGATATAAGCCATGTCAAAGGGCGGGTCCTGGCGCATCAGGACCACATCGAACGTGGATAGATCCACCACCGCGCCTTCTTCGACCTTCGCATGGGCGCCCACTTGCCGCTGCACCGTCACCGGATAGGCGAGCGCCGTCACTTTGCCGTCGCGAAAGGTGAGATGCTGAGGCAGATAATAATGAAGCGTGTGGCCGCGCCGCTGCGCCTCTTCCATCAGGGCAAAGGTCGAATCCCCATTGATGTCGATCGATTCAATGGGGTCCATCTGGACGGCGACTTTAAGCGGCATGGAGGCTCCTCTGCGACCCGCGCGACCCGCGGGGGCGCCTTTCGGTCATCTAATTAAGCTGTCTTTTCAGGCCGGCAAGCTCTTCCAGCGAACGTTCGGCAAAAGGGCTCTGCGGGTCAAGCGCGATCACGGTTTCGAATTTTCCCTTGGCGGCCGTGGGCTGGCCCTCGCGGTTCAAGAGTTGCGCCTGCTCGTAAAAAATGGCCGCCTCGCGCGGTGCGATGACCAGCATGCGGTCGAGCAGTTCCAGCGCGCGGGGCCCATTGCGTTTGCGCAGGGCCGCGCCTTTCAGATTGTTCAGAACACGGAGCAATACGTCCTCGTCCGGCACCGGTTCCAGATGTCTGTCATCGAGCCGCGCCATGCGCCCCATCACCCGGTGAAGCAGGGAATAAAGGTCCGCCTGGTGCATCTCGCGCCCTTCATCGAAGGGGTCCACCAACGTGATGCCGTCGGCGCCTTCAATGCGCACCAGAAACTGGCCGGGGAAGGCAACCCCCATCGCGCGCCAACCCGCCGCGCGCGCCGCGTGAATGTAAAGAATACCCAGCAGCACCGGCACGCCCGCGCGCCGGTCAATCACGCTGAGAAGATTTGCATTGTCGGGATTGTCGAAATGTTCCTCGTCGCCTTCGTAGCCGAAGTCATGGGTCATGACGTCGGCAATGACCTGCCCCCGCACGGCGGCCTCTTCCACGTCCTGATACTTTTGCGCGGCAGAGGCAAGACTGGCGAGATGCGCCCGATAGGGGCTGAGGTCCACGCCGCGCCGATCGAGCGCGCTCATCAAAAGCGTGGTCTCGGCAAGATCAAGGGGGCGCACGCCCTCGCCGCCGCCAAGGGCGACGCGAAAGGCCTGGGTCACGGGATCGGTGGGGCCGGCGCTCATGGCCCTTCAATTAGCACGAAGCACGGCGGGGTCAGAAGCCCGCAATAGGCCTGCTCACGCGCCGGGTTCGGGGTCCACATCCGGCAGGGCCAGAGGTTCGCCCACCACCGGTTGGGTTATGGGCTGGCCCCGGGACGAGGCGGGCGGCGGGGAATAGGACTGGGCGTAGGGATCCACATAGGGGTCAGCAGGCGGCGCGCCATTGAGTTCCACCGCCGGCTGGTTCGCATAAGGCTCCCCATCCCAATCGGAGGAATTATCCCAACTGGACGGGTTGTCCCAGCCGGAGGCATAGGGATCGCCCGCCGGCTCCGCCGTATAGGGTTGGATCGCGGGCTCAGCGAAAGGATCATCCTTCATCCGCATGTGGGAGACGACACGGTCGACACCACCGATGGCTTCGGCCACCTGGGTCACGTGGGTGAGCTCGTCCTGGTTCTGCGCCACACCGAAGAGATAGACCGTCCCGCGCAGGGTTTCGATGTGATAATTCACCTGCCGCACGCCTGTGTCGGCGATCAGCCGCGTGCGCAGCTGCGTCGTAATCCAGGCATCGCGCGGGCGGATGTAGCCAAAGCGCTGTTCGGAAATCGCCACTTCATTGATGACATCATCAACGCCTGGCGTGGTCCAGGCAATGCGGCTCGCCTCGATGCGGGTTTCCTGATCATCGACGCGGCCGGTCATCAACACGCGACCCTCGACCACTTCCAGATCGACACCTGTGAACGCGTCGTGCGAATTGCTGTAAAGGCGCTGGCGCAGCTCAAGCTGTACGGCGGCATCGTCGAGCGTATCGCCGACGGAGCGTTCCTGCGCGAGCACGACACCGGTGGTCGCGACCCCCGCCATCAACACGGGCGCGCAGCCGCCAAGGCCGAGCGTTCCCAAAAGCGACATGGCAAACGCCACGCGAACATAGGTGTTCATGGTGCGATCTCCCGCTCCCGATAAAAGTTTCCACTTCCCCCAAGCCTTAAGAGATGGGTAATCGGAGTTAAGATCGCATTAACGATGACCTACTCATCCGCGATTATTTTTTGCTATTCGCCCCGCCGCCAAAGGGATTTGACGTGCCGGGGAAGCCGCCCGGGCGCAACAAAGACCGCATCATAGCGGCACAAGACCTGCGCTAGCTTGGGGTTCGCCCCGAGCCAGGCATCGCCCCCCGCTTCGATGCGCCGCCGCTGCGCGGGCACAATCGCCTCGGCAAAAGCGCTCGCGTCGCGGCGCTGTTTGACCTCGACAAAGGCAACAACACGAGGCGCGCCAATGAGCGGCCAGGCGGCAATGAGATCAATCTCGCCTCCCGGCGCGCGGTAGCGACGGCCAAGAATGCGGTAACCCTTGAGTATGAGCCAGAGCGCGGCAAAGGTTTCCGCGCGGCGGCCCGCTGCCTCCCGTTCCTGCCGCGCCGCGCTCACGCACCCTCTTTTGAAAGCTCAAGCGCGCGGGCATAAATCTCTCGCCGGGGGCGGCCCGTCATTTCCGCCACCTCGGCGGCCGCGTCTTTCACAGATCCGGTTTTGAGGGCGGCGCGCAAGGCCTCGTCCACGTCAATCTCCGCCCCTTGATGATCCGTAGGCGGACCAATGACCACGACGATCTCACCCTTTGGCGCGCCTTCGGCCTCGTACTGCGCGGCGAGCTCTTCCAGCGTTCCCCGCCGCACTTCCTCGTGCAGTTTGGTCAGCTCCCGCGCCACGGCGGCTTCGCGTGGGCCCAAAACCGCGCCCGCATCACGCAAGAGCGCGGCGAGACGCGAGGGCCCTTCGAGCAGGACAAGGCTTGCGCGCGCGGATTTCAACTCCTCAAGCGCCGCCTTTCGCGCGCCGGATTTGGGCGGCAGAAACCCCACAAAGAAAAAACGATCGGTGGGAAGCCCCGCAACGCTGAGCGCGGCGGAAACGGATGATGCGCCCGGCACCACATGGACGCGGTGCCCCGCGGCGCGCGCCTCAGAGACCAGCTTGTAGCCGGGATCGGAAATAAGCGGCGTGCCCGCGTCGGAAACCAGCGCCACCCGCGCGCCCTTGGCGAGCAGGCCCAGCACCCGGGGCCGCACGCGGGGGCCGTTGTGGTCGTGATAGGGGGAAAGATCCGCCTTGATGCCATAGGCCGAGAGCAGTTTTGCCGTCACCCGCGTGTCCTCGCACAGCACCACATCGGCGCCTTCCAGCACCCGCAGCGCCCGCAGGGAAATATCCTCGAGATTGCCGATGGGGGTCGCCGTCACATAAAGGCCCGGTTCAAGGGGTTTAGTCCGACCCAGCGGCGCCTGCCATTTACTCGTGGGGGCCCCCGCGTTAATCTTTTCGCCCTTCCCCTCACCCTTATCAGGGCCTTTGGCAGGAGCTTTATGTGCGCTTGATTTCTGCGGTTTTGACAAAGATTTTCTCCGTCCTTTCGGGCACCCACAATGGGCTGGCTTTCACGGCCCGCGCAAGTGCGCTGGGGCTCGGCCTTCTGGCGCTCGCGGCCTGCACCACGGACGGCACCAATAGCCCGCCGCCGCAGCGGGTGGAAAACCGCCTGCCTGAACCCAATAGCGCGGTGCGGAACGAGGTGGAACAACCCATGGTCACCAGCCGCAGCAATCTGATCCGCCCCGCCCACATGGGCGGACAGGAGCCGGTGCGCGTGGCGCTACTTCTGCCGCTGGGCGATGCGAGCCCGCAGGCGCAAGCCATCGCGCAATCCATGCGCAACGCAGCAGAGCTTGCCATATTCCGCTCCGGCCGCACGGATCTGCTGCTACTGACCAAGGACACGCGCGGCACGGTGCCGGGCGCACAGGAAGCGGCGCGCGAAGCGATTACTGAGGGCGCGGAAATTATTCTCGGGCCCCTGTTTGCGAACAATGTGGAAGCCATCACCCCCATCGCGCGCAGCGCGGGGCTTTCCGTCATCGCCTTTTCCAGCGACAGCCAGGTCGCCGACATGGATGTCTATCTGCTCGGCTTTACGCCGGAACAGGAAGTCAGCCGGGTCACTGAATTCGCCATGAGCCAGGGCTATTTCGAATTTGCGGCCATGATCCCTCGCGGCGATTACGGCAACCGCGTGGATGCGGCCTTTGAAAATACCGTGTCCCGTTACGGCGGCTATGTGGTGCAGACCGTGCCTTACGACCGCAATGCCGAAGATTTTCGCGATGAGGCTGCAATTCTCGCCTACACCTACGGCGTGGGCTCCATGCGCCGTACCGACGAAAACGGGGTCGCGCTAGGGGCGGAAAACCTTGTGCCGGAAACCCAGGGCTTTACCGCCGTCTTGCTGCCCGAAGGGGGCACGGCGCTTCGCCTGCTCGCGCCGTCACTGCCGTATAATGATATCGACAATCGCGTGGTGCGCTTTCTTGGCACCGGGCTTTGGGATGACCAGCGCCTGTGGCGCGAACCCTCGCTGAACGAAGGCTGGTTCGCCGCGCCCGACCCTGCCCGCCGCGAACGGTTCAGCCGTGCCTATGAAGAAGTTTACGGCACGCAGCCGCACCGGCTTGCCTCGCTAAGCTATGACGCGGTGACGCTGGCCGCGACGCTATCCGATGCGCCCTTCGGTCAACGCTATTCCCGCCCCCGCCTGACAAACCCGTCGGGCTTTGCGGGCGTTGATGGCATTTTCCGCTTCCGCCAGACCGGCGGCACGGATCGCGGGCTTGCGGTGCTGGAGGTCGACAACGGCAATGTGACGGTGGCGAGCCCCGCGCCAGAACGGTTCGGCGCGCTGGACGAGGAACGCGGTCCCTACAAACCGATCCAGGACGACGCGACGGCGGTTTCAAACCCCGGCTACTAGGCGAGCAATTTCCCGATCAAGGCATTGAGCACCGGGCGCCCCGCTGAGGTGGCGCAGAGCCGGTCGTCCTGTCGTTCCAACAGGCCGCCATCGATCAGATCCTGCGCAAGCGCCATGTCGAACGCCGCGCCGCTCAAATCTTCAAACCGCGCGAGCGACATGCCTTCGCTGAGGCGCAGGGACATCATCAGGTATTCCTCGCCGCAAGATGGTTTCGATACTTCCGTAGACTGATGAATGCCGTGACCTGTGTCTTGCACCGCCTTGAGCCAGGCTTCGGGCGCGAGCACCGTGTCGGTGGCGAAGCGTTTGCCCGCAATGGTGAGCCGCCCATGGGCGCCGGGGCCGACGCCCACATAATCCCCCAGCCGCCAATAGGTGAGATTGTGCCGGCTCTCCGCGCCCGGCGCCGCGTGATTGGAAACCTCATAGGCAGGAAGGCCTGCGCCTTCGCAAAGGCTTTGCGTCATCTCATACATCTCTGCGCTCGCGTCTTCGTCCGGCACGACAAGCGCGCCCTTTTCATGAAGCGCGTGAAACGGCGTGCCGGGCTCAAGGGTCAGCTGATAAAGTGACAGGTGATCGGCGGCGAGGCGCAGCGCCTGCGCGAGTTCCGCTTCCCACGCTTCAGGCGTCTGACCCGCCCGCGCGTAAATGAGGTCAAAGCTCACGCGCGGAAATGTACTGCGTGCCAGTTCATACGCCGCGAGCGCCTCGGCCACCGAATGAAGCCGCCCCAGCGCCTTGAGGTCCTTGTCATTCAGCGCCTGAATGCCGATCGAAAGCCGGTTCACCCCCGCCGCGCGAAAGCCCGCGAATTTTTCCGCCTCAACGGACGTCGGGTTCGCCTCGAGGGTGATTTCGGCATTATCCGCAAGACCCCACAGCCGGTCCGCCGCACTGACAATCATATCCACCGTGCGCGGGTCCATAAGCGAAGGCGTACCGCCGCCGAAAAAGATCGATGTGAGGGGGCCGCCGCCCTGAAAGCTCGCCATATGTTCCATCTCGCGCACCAGCGACCGCGCCCAGAGCGCATGATCGACCCCCGCCACTACATGCGAATTGAAATCGCAATAAGGACATTTGGCGGCGCAGAACGGCCAATGCACATAGAGTCCGAATCCGGGTGCCCCAAGGGGAGCGGGCATGTCAGTGTTTGACATCGCTCAACGCCCAAGGGAAAAGAATCAAGCAGAGTGCGGGACCGGGAGGAACTTTCATGGAAAATACCGTTGTCGCCACCTTTCTATATATCGCCGCCGTCACGGTGGCCGCGTCGGGCGTCATTATCATCGCGCTGCGGAAGTATATGGACCGCGTGGTTTCTTACGTCTATGGCGGCGAACACTTTCCCTTCTGGTTCTGGCCAGCCTATCTGGGGCTGATCGTCATCTTTGCCTATGTGGTCTATGCCCATTTCACTGGGCCCCACACCTGGGCCGGATGGATCACCGCCGCCATGATCGGCATCGGCATGCCCGCGCAATGGGTCGCCGTGATTTTTCGTCGTGACGGACGACAGTTCCTCGCCAACTTGCGCGGGGACTGGACCTTCATCTGGGTCGGACTGGTACGGATTTTTTTCGGTGGCTTCTTGTGGTGGCTCGCCATCAACGCCTGACATCGCTCACGCGATCCCCGTGATGTCATGCTCCGGCTTGACCGGAGCATCCAGTAAAGCGGCGCTGGACCCTCCGATCAAGTCGGAGGGTGACAGAGTGAGACCCTATTTAAAACACACTTCGATCAATTGCTTGAACGCGTCGGCACGGTGGCTCATGGCGTGTTTCGCGTCCGGGTCCATTTCGCCGAAGGTGATGTCGAACCCATCTGGTTCGAACACCGGATCATAGCCAAAGCCCTGCTGCCCACGCGGCGGCCAGACCAATGATCCGTGTACGTACCCTTCAAAAGTTTCCACATGGCCGTCGGGCCAGGCGAGCGAGAGCGCGCAGGTAAAATGCGCCGCGCGTGTTGTCGCCTTATGCGCTTTGAGCTCCTGCTCAACCTTTTCCATGGCGATGGCAAAGTCCTTTGACGGCCCCGCCCAGCGCGCGGAATAGATGCCGGGTTCACCGCCAAGGCCATCGACGCACAAGCCTGAATCATCGGCCAGGGCTGGTACTCCGCTCGCCCTTGCCGCGGCCAGCGCCTTCAGTTCCGCATTGGCTTTAAACGTTGTGCCGGTCTCTTCGGGTTCATCCAGATCAAGCTCGCCCGCCGAAATCGTCTCCACCCCAAAGGGAACAAGAAGCTCGCGAATCTCGCGCACCTTGCCTTTGTTGTGGGACGCGACGACAAGTTTTTTGCCTTCGAAATGACGGTGCGGCATTTGCGTTACCCGATGTTCAGCGCCTCACGCTGCAACCTGTGCAGATCGGCAATGCCGGATTTCGCAAGGCCCATGAGCGCGCCAAATTCATCTTCGGAGAAAGGAACACCTTCAGCGGTACCCTGAATTTCTACAATGCCGCCCGAACCGGTCATCACGAAATTCGCGTCTGTGTCGGCATCGGAATCTTCCATGTAGTCGAGATCGAGCACCGGCGCACCGGAATAGATGCCGCAAGACACCGCCGCCACCTGGTCGGTGAGGGGGATCGACATAATCATCTGCCGCTCATACATCCAGCCAAGCGCCTGACGCAACGCGACCCAGGCCCCGGTGATGGATGCCGTACGTGTGCCGCCATCGGCCTGCAGCACGTCGCAGTCGATCTGGATCTGCCGTTCGCCCAATGTTTTGAGGTCTGTCACCGCGCGCATGGACCGCCCGATAAGGCGCTGGATTTCCTGCGTCCGGCCCGACTGTTTGCCGCTGGCCGCTTCGCGCCGCATGCGTTCGCCCGTGGAACGCGGCAGCATGCCATATTCCGCGGTCACCCAGCCCTTGCCCGAATTTCTGAGCCACGGCGGCACGCCCGTGTCCACACTCGCCGTCACCAGCACGTGGGTATCGCCGAATTTGACGAGGCAGGAGCCTTCCGCGTGTTTGGCAAAGCCGGGTTCGAGGGTCACATTTCGCATCTGGTCGGGATTGCGGCCGGAAGGGCGCATGGCGGGGCTCCGTTTTTTGTGTCTTGGCTCAAAAAATCCCGCGATACCTAAGGTGCGGAGCCGCAAAGGTCCAGAGCCAGCCGCGAATTGACCCCGGGCCCCGCCCTACCTACATTCCGCGCAAGGACCGGACCCCCGTCAAACCCAAGGAATTCATGGCCGAGAACCGCCTGCCACCCTTGCTCAATGAGCGCTCGACGCAAGTTTTCCGCCAGATTGTGGACAGCTATCTGGAGGGCGGCGATCCCGTGGGCTCGCGCACCCTCGCCCAGCGGTTGCCCGGGCTGAACCTTTCGCCGGCGTCAATCCGCAATGTGATGTCGGACCTTGAGCACGCGGGGCTTTTGTTTTCCCCCCACACCAGCGCGGGCCGCCTGCCCACCCAATTGGGGCTGCGCATGTTCGTCGACGGGCTTCTGGAAGTCGGCGACCTGACCGAGGACGAGCGCAAATCCATCGAGGCACGGCTGGCCGGCCGGCCCCAGTCGCTCGAAGACATGCTGACCCAAGCGACCGAAGCCCTATCCGGGCTTTCGAGTTGTGCGGGGCTGGTTATGGCGCCCAAGACCGAAGCGCCCTTGAAGCACGTTGAGTTTGTGCAGGTGAGCGGCGGCAAGGGGCTTGTGATCCTGGTCGCCGAAGACGGCGCTGTGGAAAACCGGGTGATCGAGTTGCCGCAGGGCCTGCCCGCCTCGGCCCTTGTTGAGGCCACCAATTTCATCAACGGGCACCTGCGCGGGCGTACGCTGGCCGAGGCGCGCGAAGCAATCCTGGAAGAGATCGGCACGCAAAAGGCGCAGCTTGATCAGCTTGCCGCGAAAATCGTCCAGGCCGGGCTTGCCACCTGGGCCGGGAGCGAGGGCGCCGGGGGTGAGGCGGCCGAGCTGAAGTCGCTGATCGTGCGGGGGCAAAGCCAGCTTCTTAAGGACCTTTCCGCCCAAGAGGATCTGGAGCGCGTACGCCAGCTTTTCGATGACCTGGAAACCAAGCGCGACCTTGCGAAACTGCTGGATCTGGCCAAGGGCGGAGACAGCGTCCGCGTCTTTATCGGCTCGGAAACGCAGCTTTTTTCGCTATCGGGTTCAAGTGTGATTGTTGCCCCCTATATGAACGGGGCACAGAAGATTGTGGGCGTGATCGGGGTCATTGGGCCCCAGCGGCTGAACTATGCCCGGATCATCCCCATGGTGGATTATACCGCGCAGGTGGTGGGCCGCCTTCTTTCGTGATAGGCACCCCCGCCGATTGAGAATTCAAGTGATGAGTAACGGGACAGACATGAGCGACGAACACAAGCCGCACGAAGAAGAACAAGAAACGCCGGACGTGAAAGCTGACGAGCCGCAAGGTCAGGCCGAAGCCGCCGAAGCCATGGCGGATGAAGCGGGCGGGCCGAGCCCCGAAGCGGTGATGGACGAAATGCGCGACCGGCTGCTGCGCGCGCTGGCCGATGCGGAAAACACCCGCCGCCGCGCCGAACGCGACCGGGAAGACGCGCTGAAATATTCCATCACCAAATTCGCGCGCGATGTTCTCAGCGTTGCTGACAACCTGCGCCGCGCGCTTTCCAGCGTCGATGAGGAGGCCAAAGCCGAAGGGGGCGAGGCGCTGACCGCATTGCTGGATGGCGTTTCCGTGACCGAGCGCGAGCTTCTGAATATTTTTGCCCAGCACGGCATCAAACAGGTGAACCCCGAAGCGGGCGAAAAGTTCGATCCCAACCTGCACCAGGCCATGGCCGAAGTGCCCGGCACCGGTCAGCCCAATGGCACCGTGGTGCAGGTCACGCAAGTTGGCTACACCATCGGCGACCGCTTGCTGCGCCCCGCCATGGTTCTGGTGGCCAGGGGCGCCTGAGGCAGGTTCCGCGAAACCCGCAAAGCAGTTAGACTGACCGTTCCATTTTTCGGCAAAGGGAACGCGCCATGTCGCACATGTCACAATTGATTGCCGCCTGCTCTCTGTTCTTCGTCATTCACATTTTCATTTCCGGAACGCCCTTGCGCGGTCGCGTCGTCGGGATGATGGGCGAACAGCCCTATCGCGGACTTTTTTCGCTCGTCACGCTGGGCGCCGTCGTCTGGATGGGCTTTGCCTTCGCCGCCACCAAGAACATGGACCCCCTGTGGACGCCGCCAGTGTGGCTGCGTCATGTGGGCGGCGCGGTGATGTTGCTGGCCTTCCTGTTTGCCGTCATTGGGCTCGCCACACCGAACCCCACGTCGGTGCAACAAGAAGGTCTGCTCAAGAAAGGCGAAGACGCCGCCAAAGGCATTGTGCGCATCACGCGGCATCCATTCCTTTGGGCAGTGACCATCTGGGCTGCGTTCCACATCGCCGCCAATGGTGACCGGGCGAGCCTCATCTTCTTTGGCACGTTCCTGATCGTCGCGCTGGCCGGCATGGTCTCCATTGATCACAAGCGCAAGCGCATGATGGGCGCGGACTGGGATGCCTTTGCCGCGAAGACCTCGCGCATTCCCTTCGGCGCGATCCTGACAGGCCGCAACAAGCTTTCCCTCGGTGAGATCGGCATCATCCGCCTCGTCGCCGCGGGAATCGTCTTTGGTCTGATCTTTTGGGGCCATGCCTGGCTTTTTGGCGCCGCGCCGTACTGAGCGAAACAAATCTACTCTGCCAATTTGATTGGCGCAGTTGGCACGCCTTGCTCATAGTGCTCAGATTGCTTGAGCCAATTGCAGCAAACGGGGACGACCATGGCTATTCTGGAAATTTTGAGCGCCGCGCAGGCCAGCGGATTTGACGCGGCGGCGGCAACGCGCGCCTATCTTGACACCATGCCGGCGGACCAGGCGGCGCAAACCGCGGCCTATCACGAAGGGCAGATCTGGCTGATCCTTTGGGGTGCGCTCTATACCGTTGCTGTCTATCTGATCCTTCTTTGGACTGGTTTCGCGCGGGGCCTGCGCAATCGGCTGGAAGGCTTCATGCCGAAATGGCTCGCGCCCCTTCCCTTTGCCGCGCTGTTCGTTCTTGTATCGAGCTTGATGAGCCTGCCGATCAATTACTATTCAGGGTTTCTGCGCGAACATCAGTACGGCCTTTCCACGATGTCCAATGCTGACTGGTTCAGCGAATGGGGCATTGGCCTTGCCATCGGCACGTTGATGTCTGGACTGTTCCTGTGGGTGCTTTACCTGCTGATCAAAGCCTTCAAGCGCACATGGTGGCTGGTGGGCACCGTCTTCGCCGCGGGTTTTCTTTATGTGGCGTTGCTGCTGTCGCCCGTTTACATCGCGCCCCTGTTCAACGACTACACTTCGCTCGAAGACGGCCCGTTGCGCGACAGCATCCTCGCCATGGCCGCGTCAAACGACATTCCCGCCGATGATGTTTATGTCTTTACCTCGTCGGATCAATCGAACCGCATCACCGCGAACGTGAGCGGCATCGGCAGCACTGTGCGCATCTCATTGGGCGATACGCTGATCCAGCAGGCCGATGAAGACGAGATCCGTGCAGTGATGGCGCATGAGATGGGGCATTACGTTCTGGGCCACACCTACCGCATGATCTATTTCTTCCTGGCGATCGCGCTGGGCGGGTTCCTGTTTGTGCATTTTACCTTCGGTTGGGCGAGCCGCCGCTTTGGCGCGAAGTGGGACATTCAGAACATCGGCGATATCGCGGGCATGCCGCTGTTTTTCCTGCTGTTCACCGTCTACAGCACGGCTATTACGCCGCTGCAATACAACATCATCCGCAGCGGAGAAGTGGCGGCAGACCGGTTCGGCCTTGAAGTTGCGCGGGAGCCCGACGGGTTCGCCACAACGGCGCTGCGGCTTTCCACCTATCGCGAGTTGGAGCCCACGCCGCTGGAAGAAATGCTGTTCCGCCATCACCCCTCGGGCGCGAGCCGCGTGTCCATGGCGATGGAGTGGAAAGCGCGAGAGCTGGCCGCCGGTGCGGAAGATCAGACCACGGCGCTTCGGCTTGACCGCGCCCGCACGATCTTTGCCGACAGCCCCATGGCCGCACACGAGGGGGATGACGAGGCCAACTAAGGCTTCGTCACCCGTCGCAGGGTGAGGTTGATGCGACCTCCATCGGGGAAGCGGTCTGCGGGCAACAGCGTCGAGGTGCCGGGATAGATGCGGGCAATACCGTGGAAATAGTCCCGCGCCTTGCCCGCCAGCACCACCACATCGCCGGAATGGAGTTTGACCGACCATGACGTAGGGCCAGTGCGGGCGGGGCCCTTCACCTGGAACATGGCGCTGTCGCCGAGGGAGACAGAGATCACGGGCGCATCTTTGGCGTATTCATCCGTATCCTGATGAAGGCCCATCTTTGCGTCGGGCCCGTAGTAGTTCACGAGACAGCATTCGGGCGCTGCCGCATAACCCGCAACGAACTCCCACAGGCCCATCAGGCTTTGCGGGATGGCGGGCCAGCGCTGCCCCGTCCCGGGGTGAACCCCCTGATAGCGGTAGCCGCCGTCCTTGTCCGAAACCCAGCCGTAGGGCCCGGCGTTGGTCATTTCCACGGAGAAGGGCTTACCCGTGCGCGGCATGGCGGGCCGGAACAGCGGCGCGGCGTCGATAACGCCCAGCACCTCCGCCAGCATTTGGTCCTGCGCGGCGCGGGACAAAAGCCCGGGATAGAGCCGCGCGCCATCTACCCCCAGCGCCTGCTCGGCCTTTTCAGCCATATGCCCCTCTGATACTCTGCAATTAATCGAAGCAATTAAGTTGCCCCCGCGGGTGGAGGATACGTCATGGCCGTAGCTGAGCAAACGCAAGACATTCTGGCGAATGCCCCTTTTGACATTGAGCCGCAGACCCCCACCATCGGCGCCTTTCTGACGGGGCTCGATTTGCGGGAGGAACAATCTGACGAGGTGATTGCCGCCATCCGCGCGGCATTGCTGGAATGGAAAGTGATCTTTTTCCGCGATCAGCACCTGACCCAGGAACAACACATTTGCTTCGCCCGGCGGTTTGGCGATCTGGAAGTCCATCCCGTCACACCCAAGGATCAGAAGCATCAGGAAATCCTGCGCATCACCCATGATGAAAACAGCAAGGGTCAGGAAAACGCCTGGCACTCTGACGTCACATGGCGCCCCGCGCCCTCATTGGGGTCAATCCTGCGCGCGGTGGAAATCCCGCCCGTGGGCGGCGACACGCTGTTTGCCAATATGGAAGCGGGCTATGAGGCGCTGCCCGACGCGGTGAAGGAAAAGGTGACGGGGCTTACGGCAAGCCACGATTTCATGCGCGCCTTTGCCAGCCGCATTCCGGCGGACAAATATGATGAGTTCCGCGCCAAGACCCCGATCCAGCATCACCCGGTGATCCGCACCCACCCGGAGACGGGCCGCCGTTCCATCTATGTCAACACGGGCTTTACCACCCACATCGACGGCATGGACGAAGCGGAAAGCGAGGCGCTGTTGCACCTGCTGCAACATCAGGCCTGGGTGCCCGAACATCAGGTGCGCCTGAAATGGGCGCCGGGCACCATCGCCTTTTGGGATAATCGGTCGAGCCAGCACTACGCCACGTCCGACTATTGGCCCCAGCGGCGGGTAATGGAGCGCGTGACCGTGGCCGGCGACAAACCGTTTTTTGATCCCTCGTGATCCGCGCCGCCGCTTGGCGCGCGGGCCCTTCCCGCGCTAAACTTGCGCCCATGCGCGACTTTGTAGGCAAGCACCCGGCCCTGACCCAATTTCTCGTTCTGGCGAGCGTGGTGATCCTGTGCGTGCCATCCTTCGGGCTTGTGTGGCTCGCGCTCGCGACCATCGGCCAGGCGCTGATCGATGACGGCTGTCAGGCGCGGCATTATTCCTGTGAATACGAAGGCTCGTTCCTGATCATCGGCACGCTCGTGCTCTTGCCCTTCTTCATCTATTTTTTCATCTACATCGCGGGAAAGGTCAGTGGGCTGATTACCGACCGCCTGCTGCGCTGGGCGGGGCTCGACCCCAAGATCGCCCTGTTGTGAGTGCGCCTGTTCGCGCAACGGGGGCGCGCCGCATCATCCTGATTTCCCTTGTGTGGATTGGCATTGCCGCGGGGCTGATGGCCCTTGCGGCATTTGTGCTGTTACAGCGCTGCGCCTTTGACGGATGCAGCCTGGAATGGGCTATTGTGTTCTGGGTCGGCGTGGCGACCGTGCCCTTCACCCTTGCCGGGCTCGGCATTCACCTGTTCGTCGTGGCGGTTCTGCCGCGCGCAGGAAACGACACGGATAAAAGTTAGGCACCTCACCCATGGCCCGCAAACCATCCAAAGGCCTTTTGCCGCGCACCATGAAGGACGGGTTTGTCACCATCGGGATCTGGTTTGGCATCTATGTCGCCATCACCGCCTTCACCTTCGTGCAGACGATTTTGGATTGCGGAACCGACCGGTCGTGCGAGGCGGGCTATAGCTTGATGGGCGCGCTGACGATTGGCGCCTTCGGATCATTGCTGATCCTGGTGATCCGGCTGATGGTACGCTTGCGCGCTGAGATGAACGCAAGCGCGGACGATGCGGCGCTTTGATTATTCCGAATAGATGATGTGTTCCGCGGCGACCGTAACATCGCCCAAGGCAACCTCGGCCCAGGCGCGCGCCGCGCGTTCCACCTCTTCGGGGTCCGCCGACAGATCGAACAGGCCCTCGCGCTCGAAATAGATCTTGCGCCGACCCGCTTCCATCTTGTCTTCAGCCATGCCGCCTTCTTCTTCGCTCATGCGCGCTTCAAGCGCGGCAAAGCCCGCATCCACATGGGCCTTGATTTCCAGCGGCGTCGGATATTCGAGCCACAACTGGCAGGCAAAAGTGAAGGCCAGATAGTCCGCCGCGCTGGCGGTGGTCGGCTTCCAATTGCCGTTCCCCGCATCGCGGCCATAGTCGAGAATAAGGTTCGAGTTCACCACCTCGTCCGCGGCCGTCACTTTGTAACGGACCCACACGTCGTCGCGGTCGAGCGCTTCAAGCTCGAACGGCTGGCCGAGGGATTCTGAAAAGCAGCGGATCAACAATTCATGATCCCAGCCGCCGCGCCCGCGCGCGTCACCCTCTTCCCAGATGTTGGTGAAAATAACCATTCCCGTACACCTCACCCTTTACCCCAAATTCGAAGGGGGCGAGGCGTTTCGCCTTCTTCCCCCGATTTGTCAGGCGCGTGTTCCCGCGGGTGCTTGACGCGAGACCCTCGCTTTGACGGGGACAAGGTAAATCCGGGGGCCTCAAAGGCGTCTTAATCCAGGACCGGATTTTGGCGGCGTGGTTAAGAGGTGGTTACCCACGAAGGCGTGGGGGGGCATCACGAAGATTTTCTTATAGGCCTCTTGATTTGGCACACTCTTCACGACTATATAGCCATATATGCTACCCATCGATCACGGTCGATGGCCCCCCGTAGACTCCGGTCTACGGGGTTTTTATTTGGCCGGAGATACAACTTTTGAGAGCGAAAGCGTCATTCTACATTGATGGCCTGAACCTCTACCACTCTATTCACGAGCTGGGCCAACCTCATCTCAAGTGGCTGAACGTCAAAGATTTGGCGCTAAGAGTCTGTGCACAAGCAAAGCTTGATTTGCAGGACGTCAAATATTTCAACGCTCCCCCAATTCATCGCAGCATGGGGAAACAAAAGCGCTTCCAACTGTATGTCGAGGCTTTGGAATCGACAGGGGTGAACTGCCGACTCGGACGATTCAAGCCGAAGCCCCAGCACTGCAAGGCCTGCACTTCAAAGTGGACACAGCACGAAGAAAAGGAAACGGACGTAAACATCGCCATTGAAATTGTTGCGGACGCATACAAAGGGCAATTTGATGTCTGTTACTTAGTCACCCGTGATAGTGACTTATCTGGGCCAGTTCGCCTATTAAAACGGGACTTTCCTTCAATACAAACCGTGACTGTTGCCCCTCCAGGACGTCGTCACAGCAAAGAGCTTGTCGCTCTCTGCGACTCCAAAATTGCGCTTCGTCCTAGATTTCTCCAAAACTGCCTGCTCCCTCAGACCATTACTCTGAGCAGTGGGCATTCCATACAACGCCCCCCTCAGTACGCCCCCCCTAAAACCACCTAGAGGGATTTGACCCCAGCCCCGATTGGAGCCATTCCCCGGGTTGCGGATGGGGAATTTCCACCCTATATCCCGCCTGAGACTTGCGCTAAGGGGCGCCCAAGAGGGCGGCCCCCGACGCGCGGGGTGGTAGACAAACGACAATCTCAGGGGATCCGCCGGGTCGCTGCGCGCCAGGACCCGCAGAATTCCGCCGTTAATGGGAGCAAAACATGGCTAAAGTAATCGGTATCGACCTCGGCACCACCAATTCCTGTGTCGCGGTTATGGACGGGTCGACCCCCAAAGTGATCGAGAACGCCGAAGGGGCCCGCACGACCCCGTCCATGGTGGCCTTCACCGAAGAAGGGGAACGCCTGATCGGCCAGCCCGCCAAGCGCCAGGCCGTCACCAACCCTGAACACACATTTTTCGCGATCAAGCGCCTGATCGGGCGCCCGTACGACGACCCCACCACGCAAAAAGACAAAGCGATGGTCCCCTATAATATTGTGAAGGCGGACAACGGCGATGCGTGGGTTGAGGGGCGCGACGAAAAGCTTTCCCCCAGCCAAGTGTCGGCCTTCATCCTGCACAAGATGAAAGAGACCGCCGAGAGCTATCTGGGCCAGGACGTGACGCAAGCCGTGATCACGGTCCCTGCTTACTTCAACGACGCGCAGCGCCAGGCGACGAAAGACGCGGGCAAGATTGCCGGCCTTGAAGTGCTGCGCATCATCAACGAGCCCACCGCGGCCGCGCTGGCCTATGGCCTCGACAAAAAGGGCGCAGGCACCATCGTCGTTTACGACCTTGGCGGCGGCACCTTCGACGTCTCCGTCCTTGAGATCGGCGACGGTGTGTTCGAAGTGAAGTCCACGAACGGTGACACGTTCCTGGGCGGTGAAGACTTTGACATGAAGATTGTCGAATACCTGGCCGCCGAGTTTAAAAAAGAACAAGGCATCGATCTGAAGTCCGACCGGCTTGCCCTGCAACGCCTGAAGGAAGCCGCTGAAAAAGCGAAGATCGAGCTTTCGTCTTCCACGCAGACGGAAGTGAACCTGCCGTTCATTACCGCTGATGCGTCGGGCCCCAAGCACCTGACCATGAAGCTTTCCCGCGCGAAGCTGGAAAGCCTGGTGGCCGAGCTCATCAAGCGCACCGAAGGCCCGTGCAAGGCGGCGCTGAAGGATGCGGGGCTTTCCCCCTCTGACATCGACGATGTCATCCTGGTGGGCGGCATGACCCGCATGCCCAAAGTGCAAGAAACCGTGCAGAACCTGTTCGGCAAGGAACCCCACAAGGGCGTGAACCCGGACGAAGTGGTTGCCATGGGCGCCGCGATTCAGGCGGGCGTGTTGCAAGGCGACGTGAAAGACGTGCTGTTGCTCGACGTGACGCCGCTCTCACTCGGCATTGAAACCCTGGGCGGGGTCTTCACGCGGCTGATCGATCGCAACACCACGATCCCCACGAAGAAGAGCCAGATTTTTTCCACGGCGGAAGACAACCAAAGCGCGGTGACCATCCGCGTGTTCCAGGGCGAACGGGAAATGGCCGCCGACAACAAACTGCTCGGCCAGTTCGACCTCATGGGCCTGCCGCCCGCGCCGCGCGGCATTCCGCAAGTTGAAGTGACCTTCGACATTGACGCCAACGGCATCGTGAACGTGGGCGCGAAGGACAAGGCGACCAACAAGGAACAGGCGATCCGCATTCAGGCCTCGGGCGGTCTTTCCGACGACGAGATCGAAAAGATGGTCAAGGACGCCGAAGAGCACAAAGCCGAAGACGCCGAACGCAAGGAATTGGTGGAAGCGCGCAACAAGGGCGAGGCCCTGGTGCATTCCACCGAAGCCGCGCTCAAAGAGCACGGCGAGGCGCTCGCCGCCGAAGACCGCGCGACCATCGACGCGGATGTGGCTGCCTTGCGCGAGGCGCTGGCTGCTGAAGACACGTCCAAGGACGACCTGGAAGCGAAGGTCACGGCCCTTGCCGAAAGCTCCATGAAGCTGGGCGAGGCCATGTACAAGGCGCAACAGGCCGAAGGCGAAGCGGCGGCGGCGGCAGATGCCGCGCGTGACGATGCCTCCGATGACGATGGCGATGTGGTCGATGCTGACTTCGAAGACGTCAGTGACGACGACAAAAAGTCATCCGCCAGTTAAGGCTCGGCGAGGGAGCGCGGCTTGATATGACAGCCGCGCTCCTCCGCTCCCTCCTCAAAGACAAGCGAGCCGTCCACCCATGAGCAAGCGCGACTACTATGAAGTCCTGGGCGTTGCGAAAACCGCAACGGACGCGGAGCTCAAATCCGCGTACCGCAAGCTTGCCATGCAGCATCACCCCGACCGCAATCAGGGCGACCCCGAAGCCGAGAACAAGTTCAAGGAATTGAACGAGGCTTATGACGTTCTGAAGGACAAGGACAAGCGCGCCGCCTATGACCGCATGGGCCACGCGGCGTTCGAAGGCGGGCGCGGCCCCGGCGGGCAAGGCGCGGGCTTCGGCGGCTTTGGCCCCGACTTCGGCAATGCCTTCTCCGATATTTTTGACGACCTCTTTGGTGACGTCATGGGCGGGCGTGGACAGCGCCGCGGCCCCGGTGGCGGGGGCGGCCGCGCGCGCGGCGCGGACCTGCGCTACAACATGGAAATCACCCTGGAAGAAGCCTTCGGCGGCAAGGAAGCGGAAATCCGCGTGCCCACCACCGTTTCTTGCGATCATTGCGGCGGTAACGGCGCGGAACCGGGCACGGCGCCCGAAACTTGCGGCACCTGCGGGGGCGCGGGCCGCGTGCGCGCAACGCAAGGGTTCTTCACCGTGGAACGCACTTGCCCCACCTGTGGCGGCATGGGCCAGCAGGTCAAAGACCCCTGCCGCGAATGTGGCGGCGCGGGGCGCAAGCAGAAAGAACAGACCCTGGCCGTGACCATTCCGGCAGGCGTCGAGGACGGCACGCGCATCCGCCTGGCTGGCAAAGGCGAGGCGGGCCTGCGCGGCGGACCGCCCGGCGATCTTTATCTTTTCATCTCGATCCGCCCGCACGAGATTTTTCATCGCGAGGGGCCGCACCTATTCCTCGAGATGCCTGTGCCCCTGACCACTGCGGCGCTGGGCGGGCATGTGGAAGTCCCCACCATCGGCGGCGGGCGCGCCAAAGTGACCATTCCCGAAGGCACGCAAGGGGGCCGTCAGTTCCGCCTGCGCGGCAAGGGCATGCCGCTTTTGCGCCAGAACCGCACCGGCGACATGATTGTCGAGGTCCAGGTCGAAGTGCCGACGAAACTGAACGCCAAGCAGAAGCAACTGCTGAAAGAATTCGAGGAAGCCGACGGCGACAGCGTCTTTCCGGAATTCGCCAAGTTCAAAAAGCGCCTTGAGGGCTTTTTCAAGCGCGCGGCAGAGTAGTATTGCGGGTCGTCCCGCCTCTCTTTCCCTTTTCATCCGAACCCGCCTAAGCTCTCCGAAATTCCACGTTCGGGGAGGGGCGTGCCTGTGCCGATTGATCAACTAGCGAATTATGCGGACGTCTTTGGCGGCATCGCGGTTATCGTTTCGCTCATCTACCTCGCCTTTCAAATCCGCGCGAACACGCGCGAGCAAAAGCACCAGCGTCGGTTCGACAGTTTCGAGATTCAAAACTCCGTCTTCAACTACATCGTGGAAAGCCCCGAGGCGACCAAGCTCTATATGAAGGCCGCCGAGGACTACATGAGCCTCGACGATGAGGAGCGCGTCAAATTCGGGCTGATGATGGTAAAGACCTGCCACGCCTTCGACCTCATCATGCAAATGTATCAGGAAGGCTCCATCGACTTCGATGCCTACAACAGTTTCGAGCAATTCGTGTTCGGAACGCTGGAAGCGCCCGGCACGCGCTATTGGTGGGACAACATGCCCTTCGCGGGCCGCGTGGTGCCGCGCGTGCGCAAGCGCATTGATGAACTGCATGCCCAGAAGGATGCCCAAGCGGCACGCGAGGCCAGCAATGACGCTTGAAGCTTTCTATTTCATCGCGCAGATCGTGGCGGCACTGGCGATTGTTGCCTCTCTTGTTTTTGTTGGGCTGCAAATCCGCGCGCAGACCAAGGAACAATGGCTGATCCGCATTCAGGACCGTAACGAAGCTCTCAATCGGTTCTTTGAGATCCTGAACGATCGGCATGAAAACCGCCAGGTCATGCTCGACGGCCTCGCGTCTTTTGGCTCGCTTTCGCCGCCGGACCGCATTCTTTTCGATAACATCATGACCGCGATTGCACGCACTGCGCTGATTTACGAACGACAACTCCTCAACGAGGACATATCGAATGAGAGCTTTCAGCAGTTCCTCGACCACATGTCCCCTTTCTGGGGTGCGCCGGGATGCGAGGAATGGGTGAAGGCCCGCGGCATCACCGCATTCGGGTCGGCTTATGCTTATGTGGGGCCGATCATCGGGTCCGAAGGCGGGCGGTGTGTCTATGATCGCTGGCGCAATGATTTCCTGGGGGTGCGCGATGACGACTGACAATAAACCACCCCGCATCGTCACGCCGCTGGTCGTCATTGCGACAGCCGTGGCGATCGGGTTCGGCATTGCCGATCTTGTTCTGCTGCCTGAGCTCAAGGTGCGCTGGATCCTCGGCATCCTGTTTCTGCCCGTCGTCATCACCGCGCTTTTCATCCTCACGCGGCGACCGGGACGCATTGCCCGAAGTATCGGCAAGGGCGGCGGAGTGCGGGCCGGACTTGTGGGCGGGGCCGTCGCCATCGCCACGGCGTTCGGTTTTACCTTCACCGATCAAATGGGTTGGACCGGCGCGGAGGGACAGATCTCAAGCTCCCCCGTCTGGCTTATCCTCTTTCCCGCCATCGCGATCTTTATCGAGCTGATGAACTCGCGCCTGGAGAAAGCAGCCAAGAGGGACCATGGCGATGACGACGCCTGACCTCTAATTCACTGAAGTTATTGATAAATTGGAGGGTAATTGATTTCCCTCTTGTAATAATTAGATAATTAGCTAAATGTCTATTCATGAGCACCGTCTTTAAAGCCCTGTCCGACCCCACGCGCCGCAAGGTGCTGGAACTGCTCAGGCAGGGGCCTAAGACGGCGGGCGAGTTGGCGGCAGAGTTCGATGTCTCCAAGCCCACCATGTCGGCCCATTTCGCGGTGTTGCGCGAGGCGGATCTGGTGGAGGCAACGCGGGACGGCAAGTCAATCGTCTATCGCCTGAAGCTCAGCGTGCTCGAAGACGCCCTTCTGGGATTTGCGGAAGTCTTTGGCATGAAGATGGAAACCAAGGGCGCGGAAGAACCGCCCAAGGAGGAATCGTCATGAGCGATCAGACAATGATGCGCCCGATCTTTCCCGCGGCCGTGCTGGCTGCGGTAGCAATCCTCGCCATGACCGTCTGGTACCTTGAGCGCGAGATGGCCTTGGTGTGGATCGGCGTTGCCTTGATGCTTCCCGTGGCCTGGGCCACGCTGGCGGTGCTGCGCAAGGAACCGTCGGACGAAACACGCCGCGCGCTGTTCTTTGCTGGATTGCTGCTCGCCTTTCCTTTGCTCTTCACGATTGGCGGTGCATTCGATCTCTATGACACCAAAGACAGAACCTTTGCCAGCCAGGCGCAAGGGTTCTTGATGGGTGGTGTGTTGATCTTTATGGGCAATTATCTGCCCAAGCGCTTGCCTCGTCTCGACCAAGCGAAATTTGATGCCGCGCGCGTGCAGGCCCTGCACCGATTTGCCGGCTGGGCCTTTGTTCTAGCGGGCCTGGGCTACATCGGCGCATGGATGTTCTTGCCCACGGTACCAGCGAACATCGTTGCCACGGGGCTGACGCTCATCGCCACTGCGCTGATCCTTGGCCGCCGCGCGCTCACGCGCATTCGGCCCTGAACCCAAAACGCAATCATTGAAAGAAAACGGAGGTCGCCATGCCGCGTATCGTAAAACTCGCCCTCATCTGGGCCGCCGCGATTCTCTTTGCGGCTCTTGCCATTACGACTGCCGGTGACATTGGATTGTTGCCGACGCAGCTCGCGGGCAATCTGGCCGCCGGCGCGGCTCTCGCCCTCAGCTGGCTTGCAACAACACTGATCGTGAGAGACAGAAAGAAAGACGAGGCTTAACTATTCTGCCGCCATGGAAGAAAAGATCGGCGCGACATCGCCAAAATACTCATAGGCGATGTCTTCTTTGACCGCGCGACGCATGTCGTCATCTTCTTCGAAGTGCACGCAGATATGGCTGCCCTTGTCGGAAAAAATCGCCTGCGTGGAGGTGTCCTTCACGTCCTCGCCGCCGATGTTGCCGGTCTCGTGGATCGAAATGACCTCGAAGGCGCGCGGCGCGATCTCAGACAGAAGAATATAGATAGCGCCGCCGCCCATCAGGTTCGTTGTGATGGGAAAGCGCGTGAAGGGAACCATTTTTCCCGAACGCCCTTTGAAGTGAACCACGTCGTGCTGCATTGCCCTTAACCCCGTATCCCGGTGCCCGGCAGCCTGTGGATAACCCACACGCCGGGCCCTCTTGAGTCCAATCACATGGCCCCCCGGGAGTCGAATCAACAGCCCCCGCCCCGGACCAAGCCCTTGATTCCAAAACAGTTTCCTGTTTCGTTCCAAAGGCTTATGTTTATCCCCAGGCCGCCGATTCAGCGCGAATCAGTCCCGAATCACCCTTCCCCAAAAGGCGATGCGCGCGCCCGCAAAAGTCAGGCGGCATAAGGCACATAAGAAGCGTGCGGAGCGGCCATCCCCTCTGGGCCCTCCACGCCTTCCCGTCTGATCACGCCAATCGATTCTGAATGAAAGGTTACTGGTGGCCCCGCGCGGTCAAACTTTCGCGGAAGGCGGCAGCGAGTGCTTTATCGCCGGACCGGTTTGCCACTATACATAAACCTTCCGGTGGTACTTTGGGTCGTTGGCGGTCTTGCCGAGATCCTGCTCCAACAATTCTTGTGGGGAGAACAAATGACCGAGCCGTTGAAACTTGCCGTTGCGGGGGCAGGCGGGCGCATGGGCCGCATGCTGATCAAAGCGGTGCTGGCCCACCCCGATTGCCAGCTCGTCGCCGCCTTCGATCATCCCAAATCCGAAGTGCAGGGCGCGGACGCGGGCACGCTTGCCGGCATGACCCCTATTGGCATTACCGTCAACAGCGACGTCATCGCGGCGCTGGACCTAGCCGACGGCCTTCTTGATTTTTCTGCCCCCGATGCGACCGTTGCTTTTGCTCGCGAAACCGCACGGCGCGGTGCGGTGCACATCATTGGCACTACGGGCTTTTCCGGCAGCCAGGAAAATGCCTTGCAGAAAGCGACCGAGGGCGCCCGCGTTGTGCGTGCGGGAAATTTTTCTCTCGGCATAAATTTGCTCTGTGCCCTGACGAACGCCGTCTCTGAACGGCTCGGGATCGACTACGATATCGAGATCACCGAAATGCATCACCGGCACAAGGTGGATGCACCCTCGGGCACGGCACTGATGCTGGGCGAAGCCGCCGCCGCCGGGCGCGGCATTGATTTCAGCAAATACGCGGTGCGCGAACGCAGCGGCAATACAGGCCCGCGCAAAGAGGGCGCCATCGGCATGTCATCCATTCGCGCTGGGGAAACCATCGGCGAGCACGCAGTGATCTTTGGCGGCGCGACCGAACGGCTCGAGTTCCGCCATGTCGCCATCGACCGCGCGCTCTTTGCCGACGGGGCCGTGCGCGCCGCCGTCTGGGCCAAGGATCAAAAGCCCGGCTTTTATTCCATGATGGATGTGCTGGGGCTCTAGGCCTCTGCTTTAGCCGCTTCCCAGGCGAGCAACGCCTTCTTGCGCGTGAGCCCCCAGTGATACCCGCCCAACGCCTTTGTCTGCCGCAGCACGCGGTGGCAGGGGATGAGGAACGAGATGGGATTGCGCCCCACCGCTGAGCCCACGGCGCGCACGGCCCGTTCGGTGCAAACCTTCTTTGCGATATCGGTGTAGGACGTTGTTTCCCCAAAAGGGATTTCCAATAGCGCGCGCCAGACCTGCATCTGAAAAGGCGTGCCGCCGAGCAGGACTTTCAGTGGTTCTTCCTCCGCATCAGGCGTGAAGATGCGCGCGGCAATGGGCGCAATCGCCGCCGGATCGTGCGTGTATATCGCATTGGGCCAGCGTGCCTTCATGTCCTCAAGCGCCGTGCCTTCCGTTCCCGGATCGGCAAAGGCAAGTCCGCAAAGCCCGCGCGGCGTCGTCATATAGAGCCCCGCGCCAAAGGGCGTGTCGTGCCATCCGTAACGGATCTCCAGCCCCTCGCCCTTGCGCTTCACCTCGCCCGGGGTCATCGCCTCCACACTGACAAATAAATCATGCAAACGACCTGGCCCCGAAAGCCCCGCTTCGAACGCCGCATCGAGCAGCGGCGCGCCATCATTCAGCGCCGCGCGCGCATCCACATGAGTGAGCAGCGCGAGCAAACGTTTGGGCGAGACCCCGGCCCAGCGCGTGAAAATGCGCTGTGCATGGGCGGGCGAGAGCCCCATGGCGGCGGCAACGTCTTCCAGCCGAGGCTGGCTGAGTTGGTTTTCCTCGATGAAGGAAATCGCTTCGGCCATGCGCTCGTAATCGCGCGCCTGGGGGCCGAAGGGGTCTTCATCTGTTTGCGGGTTCATTGACATCATGGGCGCAGCATAGGTGGGGCGCGCGGGCCCCGCCACCCGGATCTTGCGACGGGCGGGAAGCCTTGCACGCTGCCAAGGAGGCCGTTAGCGTCCCGCACCATGACGACCAAAAAGACCGCCAAAAAAGCGCCCAAGGCGAAAACAAAAGCCAAGGCCAAAGCGAAAAAACCCGCGCGCGTGAAACGCATGCCCAAGGAATGGGTCGAGCCGTTTTTTGCCGCGCTTTCCGCCGCCGACCCCGAACCCAAGACGGAGCTGAATTACACCAACCCCTACACCCTGGTCGTTGCCGTGGCGCTGAGCGCGCAAGCCACCGACAAGGGCGTCAATCTTGCCACGGGAAAATTGTTCAAGCTCGCCGATACGCCGGAAAAGATGGTGGCGCTGGGCGAGGACAAAGTCCGCGATATGATCAAGACCATCGGGCTGTTCCGCAACAAGGCCAAAAACGTCGTCGCGCTTTCCCAAAAACTGATCGACGAGTTCGGCAGCGAAGTACCGCGGAGCCGTGAAGCGCTGGAAAGCCTTCCCGGCGTGGGGCGCAAGACGGCAAACGTTGTTTTGAACGTCGCCTTCGGTGAGCCGACCATCGCGGTGGACACGCATATTTTTCGCGTGTCGAACCGCACGGGCCTTGCGCCGGGCAAGGACCCGTTGGCGGTGGAACTGGCGCTGGAAAAGGTCGTGCCGGAAAAATACAAACTGCACGCCCATCACTGGCTGATTCTGCACGGACGCTATATCTGCAAGGCGCGCAAACCCGACTGCGCAAAATGCGATGTCTATAAATATTGCTTATGGCCGGAAAAGGCGCCGCTCACGCCGGAAGATATTTAGGCAGATACTAAGACGGGTTCTGACTGCTGCTGGCGGCGTCGTTCACTGCATCGCGCGTGACCGCATCAACGCAGGGCTGATCGCCCGGGCTCGTCTCGCCGTTGTGCGCCCCACTGGACGTGACATAGGAAACGCGCGGCGACCCATCCTCACCCGGATAGAAAAACAGAAACAAGACGCAGGCGTCGCTGCGGTACTGCCAGATCTGCGCGTCCTGATCGACACGGCGCAGGCCGGGCGCGCCGAAGTATCCTTCCGCTTCTGCTTCGCCCAGGCCGACAAGTTCTTCAACGCGGGGGATGTAGTCCGGCTCCAGCCGCGGACGGGAGGTGGGCACGATGATGGTATTCGCCGGCGCGCGCGCCTCTGTGCCCGCGCGGTTCTGCGGAAAGCTGGGCATCGGCACATCCAGGGCCCCGCAGCCCACGAGCGTGAGGGCAAGCGCCAGCGTCGCAAACGCCCTAATGCCGTGCGCCATGCTTTTTGCCATGGGTGACCTCTTTGAAAACGTGAACCATCAACGCCGCCCCGAAGACCGGAGCGAGGAAGTTAACAAGGGGGATCGACAGCGCAAGGGTAGTGATCACACCTGCGACAAATATCCTGAACCCATTCTTGCGGCGCAGGCGCTTGACCTCGCGCGGGGGCATATGGCGCAGGGCCACCATTTCGAAATATTCCCGCCCCACCAGGATGCCGTTCAGCACAAAGAAGACCGCGAAGTTGATGCCCGGAATGAAATAGAAGGGCAGGAACAAGAGGTTGAGCAGAATGACGGAGAGAAAGAACCGCGCCATGACGAAAATCATCTCGCCGATACCGGGTTCGCGCAGCTTGCCCGTGCCACCATAGAATTTCAGCTCCACGCGGTTCGCGAGCTCTTCGACGAAGAACCCCAGCGCCACAGCGGAGACGGGAATGACCAGAAAGACCATGCCGAGGGCGAGGCTGAGGCTCGTCAGAATGCGGACCGCGTTGTTGACCCAGCCCCAACTAAATTCGGGGATTTGCTGGAGCCCTACTTGCGCGCCCCAGAAGAGCGCGACGAACAAAAGCACCGTCACGGCAATGGCCTTGAAGATCACCCCCCAGGTGCCAAGGTCGCTGAATTGCGCCAGCGCGCGAGCGATATGTTGCGGCATGGGAACCCCTCCTGAGCCGGCGTACAATTTCGGGCCGCGCGCCGTTGCCCGCGCGCCCCGGGTCACTATACTCCGCGCGAACCGAGTTTTGATCCCTGATTCAGCGCAAGTTTCCCCGCAAAGGAGCCCCCATGAGTGACGCCCGCTTCGACGTTCTTGGCATCGGCAATGCCCTGGTGGACGTATTGGCCCATTCCACCGACGATTTCCTGACGGAAAACGGTATCGCCAAGGGCGCCATGAACCTGATCGACGCGGACCGCGCGACGGACCTTTACGGCCGCATGGAGCCGGCGGTGGAAATTTCCGGCGGCTCGGCAGCCAATACCATGGTGGGGGTCGCGGAACTGGGCGGGCGCGCCGCCTATATCGGCAAGGTGAAGGCCGACCAGCTGGGCGAGGTGTTTGCCCATGACATCCGCGCGGCCGGGGTGGGTTTTGACGTCACCGCGGCAACGGAGGGCGAGCCCACCGGGCGCTGCCTGATCATGGTCACGCCCGACGCCCAGCGCAGCATGAACACATTTCTGGGCGCGTCATCGACGCTTGAGCCCGCCGACGTGCGCGCTGACGACGTGGCAGCGAGCGAAGTGACCTATCTCGAGGGCTATTTGTTCGACCCCGCGCCCGCACGCGAGGCCTTTTACAAGGCGGCGAACATTGCGCACCAGGCGGGACGCAAAGTCTCACTCACCCTGTCCGATCCCTTTTGCGTTGACCGCTATCGCGCGGAGTTTCTGCACCTGATTGAGACGGAAGTGGACATCCTGTTCGCGAACGAGGCGGAACTGAAATCGCTCTACCAAACAGAATCCTTCGACGACGGCTTGCAGGCGCTGATGCATCACTGCCCCATGGCAGGGCTCACGCGCTCCGAACATGGCTCGGTCGTTTTGTGGAATGACGAGGTGCATGTGATTTCCGCCTATCCGGTCGACCAAGTCGTGGATACGACCGGCGCGGGCGATGCCTATGCGGCGGGCTTTTTGTTCGGCCTTGCGAAGGGCAAGGACGCCAAAACTTGCGGGCAACTGGGCTCACTCGCCGCCAGCGAAGTGATCAGCCATTTTGGCGCGCGGCCCGAAGCGGACCTCAAGAAACTCGCGGGTGAGGCGGGGCTGCTCTGAGAATTTTGTTGTCATGCTCCGGCTTGACCGGAGCATCCAGCCGGGTCTGCCCTGGACACTCCGATCAAGTCGGAGGGTGACAGTTATGAAGAACGGCCCGCTTTCTCTTCATGGCCCGAAGTGCCTTCGCGTTTTTCAAGCTCCGCCCAAACGGCGGAGGCGGGCACGTCCCGCGCGGCAAGGGCCACCAGCACATGATAGAGAACATCGGCGGCCTCTGAGGCAACGCGGTCCTCGCTCTCCTCACGCACCGCATGAATGAACTCGCCCGTCTCCTCGCTGACTTTCGCCAGCGCCTTTGCCCCGCGGTCTTCAAGAAGACTGGCGGTATAGCTTTTTTCGGGGTCGGCACCCTTGCGCGCTTCAATGGTCGCGGACAGGCGGTCAAGAATATGGGTCATGGGCGGCTCCGAGGGTTGATGCATCTGTCTTGCCGGAAAGGGACGCGTGCCTCAAGCCCAGAAGGGTTTTGTTTTCTTGAGTTTTTTCCAGCGCTTTTTGACTTTCGGCCAGGCGTCGTCCGCCGCATAGCCGTGCCAGCCAAGCACGAGCCCTTCGGCGCGCAACAGCGGCTTGGGATGAAAGCTGCCCCCCGTGACTTCGCTCAAGAGCCGTTCCGCCGTCGCCACATCGTTCAGATATCCAAACACATCCTGCAGGCGCCCCAGTTCCTTGATATAGGGCTTCACTTTTTTCTTGGGGTAAAGGCTTGCGAAAAACTCCGCCGCGTAACGCAGTTTTTTGATCCGTATGCGGAGCTTGTGCCGGTCTTCGAGTTTCAACTCGTCCATGCGATCGGCGAGCTCGCGCACGGTTTTCAGGCGATGGGCCAGAACCTCATGTGCGAATTTGCGCGCGGGCAGTTTGAACCCTTTCCGATCATTGCTTCGCCAGTCGCGTACTTCCAGCGCCTGACGGATGCGGCCATCAAGGTCCATGATCTTTGGTTCGCGCACGGCGGCGAGGGCGTTGGCCCAGGCGACCACGCGGCGGCCCTCGATCATTTCCGCGAGAATGCGCAAACCATCGGTACGCCCATAGTGGTCCAGCACGGGTTCCAGAACTTCATCGCGAAAGACGTCCAAGTCGCGCACCGCACCCAGCGTGGCGGCAAGGTCTTTCGCCTCGCCCGCCAGGGCTTCGATAGGGTCACACAGGAGCGCGGGGCGAAAGACGGTTACGGCGGAGCGCAGCCGGCGAATAGCGATGCGCATCTGATGAATGCCTTCAGGGTCGTGCGCCTTTTGCACGGCGGGAATGTTGGCTTCAAAGTGATCGAGACAGGCCGCGACGGTCGCAACAAAGGCATCCTCGACCGTGCCCTTGCGGTCGAGCTTTACGCGTTTGGCCTTTACGGCCTCTGGAAATGGATCCGCGCTTGCGTCCACGCCGCTGTCTTCCCTTCGTCTTCCCCCATAGATCCCCGAAAGGGAGTGTAGCAAGGGGCGGGCGGCAGGACTATGACGAGCGGCAGACGCGGTTAAGGGTGTCTGATCAAAGCCTTACGGGAAGGCCCGCGCGGGCGAGGTGGTCCTTCGCCTCCGCGACCGTGTGTTCCCCGAAGTGAAAAATGGAGGCCGCCAGAAGCCCCGTGGCGTGGCCTTCCGCTGCCCCGTCCGCCAGGTGATCGAGGGTGCCGACACCCCCCGAGGCAATCACCGGCACGGGCACCGCATCGGCGATGGTGCGGGTGAGGGAAAGGTCATAGCCTTCCTTCGTGCCGTCGCGGTCCATGGAGGTGACGAGCAGCTCCCCTGCCCCCAGGCTCACGACGCGCTTGGCGAATTCGATGGCGTCGAGCCCCGTGGCCTCGCGCCCGCCGTGGGTGAAAATCTCGTAACCGCCCTGCCCGTTTGATTTGGCATCAATGGCAACGACGATGCATTGGCCGCCGAATTTTTCCGCGGCCTTGCGCACAAAATCCGGGTCCTTCACCGCGGCGGTATTGATCGCCACCTTGTCCGCGCCGGCGAGCAACAAGTTGCGAATGTCATCCAGAGTGCGGACGCCGCCGCCCACGGTCAGCGGCATGAAACATTCCTCCGCCGTGTGGCGCACCACATCGAGCAGGATGTTGCGATTGTCGGAGCTTGCCGTGATGTCGAGAAAGCAGAGCTCATCTGCCCCCGCTGCATCATAAAGCCGCGCCTGTTCCACCGGGTCGCCCGCATCGCGAAGGGAGACAAAGTTCACGCCCTTGACGACGCGGCCGTCCTTCACATCAAGGCAGGGAATGATGCGGAGCTTGAGGGTCATGCTTTGGCGGCTTCGATGGCGTCTTTCGGATCGAGAGTCCCGTCGTAAAGCGCGCGGCCCACGACGGCGCCGCCGATGGAGGGATATTTTTTCAGCGCCCTGATGTCCGCAACACTGTTGAGCCCGCCCGATGCCAGCACGGGAATGGAAACCGCGTTCGCCATTTCGGCGGTCGATTCCACATTCACGCCTTTCAGCAAGCCGTCGCGGCGAATGTCCGTATAGATGATGGCGGCGACGCCCGCGCCCTCGAACCGTTTGGCGAGCTCGACGCCCGGCATGTCGCTGTCGGTGGCCCAGCCTTCCACCGCCACCATGCCGTCGCGGGCATCGACGCCCACGACAATCCGGCCCGGCAATTCCTTGGCCGCGTCCATGACGAGCCAGGGGTCGCGCAGGGCCGCGGTGCCCAGGATCACCCGCTCCACGCCCTTTTCGAGCCACATGTCGATGGTGGCGCGGTCGCGGATCCCGCCGCCCAATTGCGCCTTCAGCTTCGTGGTGCCAAGGATTTCCTCCACCGCTTCGCCATTGACCGGGTGGCCTTCGAAAGCGCCGTTGAGATCCACCAGGTGGAGCCATTCGAACCCCGCGTCCTCGAAGATTTTTGCCTGACCCACCGGGTCCTTGTTGAAAACGCGCGCACGGCCAAGGTCGCCCTCTTCGAGCCGCACGGCCTCGCCGTCTTTCAGGTCAATCGCGGGATAAATTATCATGGGGCCCACCTAAGAAAATTCTGGAGAAGGCGCAGGCCCACGGCCTGGCTCTTTTCGGGGTGAAACTGGGTGCCGAAGATATTGTCACGCGCCACCGCGGCAGTGACATCGCCACCATAGCTCACCTTGGCCGCGATGACCGAAGGGTCTTTCGGGCGAAACCCATAGGAATGGACGAAATAGGCGTGGTCGCCGGAGCGGAGTCCGGCCATCATGTGATGTTCCGGTTGCGAAACAATCAGCTCATTCCAACCCATATGGGGGATCTTCAAGGAGGTGTCGGTGGGCACTACCTTTTCCACAGTGCCGGGGATCCAGCCCAGCCCCGCATGGGTTCCATGCTCAAATCCGGTCTCCGCGAGTAGCTGCATGCCGACGCAAATCCCAAGGAAGGGCCGGCCCTTTGTCCGGACTGCCTCTTCCAGCGCCTGGTGCATGCCGTCGAGCGCCATAAGCCCCGCCATGCAGTCGCCAAAGGCGCCCACGCCCGGCAGGATGATCCGGTCAGCGCGCGCCACCACATCCGCCGCCGCCGTCAGCTCCACCGTCGTGGTCAGCCCGCCCTCACGCGCCGCGCGCTGGGCGGCCTTTTGGGCGGAGCGCAGATTGCCGGAGCCATAGTCGATAATGGCGGTGAGAGGCATTGGGGTTGAACCTCTTTCGGGGGTTTAAAGCTTGGCTCTACAATTTTCCCTTGGTGGAGGGCACGCCGGTCTGGCGCGCGTCCATTTTCACCGCCTTGCGCAGGGCGCGAGCGAAGGATTTGAAGCAGCTCTCGATGATGTGGTGATTGTTCGCGCCATAGAAGTTTTCCACGTGGAGCGTCAGTCCGGCGGCGCCAGCCAGCCCCGCGAACCATTCCTTAAAGAGCTCGGTGTCCATATCGCCCACCTTGTCCCGGGTGAAGGCGACGCGCCATTCGAGATGCGCCCGGCCGGAGATATCTACCACGCTCCGGGACAGGGATTCGTCCAGCGGGATCGTTGCGTCCCCGAAACGAGTGATGCCTGCCTTGTCACCCAGAGCCTCGGCCAAAGCCTCACCCATGGTGATGCCCACGTCCTCCGTCGTGTGGTGGCCGTCGATATGGAGGTCGCCCTTGGCCGCCACGGTGACGTCGATCATCGAATGCTTGGAAAAACTTTCCAGCATGTGGTCGAGAAAACCGATACCGGTGGAAATGTCCGATACCCCGGTCCCGTCGAGATCGAGGGTCACGGTGATATCGGTTTCCTTGGTCGTCCGTTTGACGGTTGCCTTGCGGGCCATGAGGGGCCTCCCACTTAGTGACCCCTACTCAATTAGCGGATTTTTGCGCTGCGGCAAATGCGGCGGTTACGCCCCTTGACCACGGCGCCCCGGTCGCCACATGGAAGGGGCACGATTTTTCCCTTCCCGCGAGGCCTTTCCATGAGCGACGACGTATTTCACGGCACAACCATTGTCACGGTCCGCAAGGGCGGCGAGGTGGTGGTGGCGGGCGACGGGCAGGTGACCCTGGGCGCCACCGTCATTAAAGCGAGCGCCAGGAAAGTTCGGCCACTGGGCGCGAGCGGGAAGGTGATTGCCGGGTTCGCCGGCGCGACGGCCGATGCCTTCACCCTGTTCGAGCGGCTGGAAGCCAAGCTGGAGCAATATCCCGATCAATTGCTGCGCGCCTGCGTGGAGCTGGCGAAAGACTGGCGCACCGACCGATACTTGCGCCGTCTTGAGGCCATGATGATTGTCGCCGACGCCAAAACCACCCTGGTGCTGACCGGCACGGGCGATGTGCTGGAGCCCGAAGCGGGCGTCGCGGGCATCGGCTCGGGCGGGACTTATGCGCTGGCCGCGGCCAAGGCGCTGCTCGACACGGACGCGGACGCCGAGACAATCGCGCGCAAAGCGATGGCCATCGCGGCCGAGATCTGCGTCTACACCAACAACAATGTCACCTTAGAAAAGCTGAGTGCGTAAATCTTCATGACCACTTTTTCCCCTCGCGAAATCGTTTCCGAACTTGACCGTTTCATCGTTGGCCAGGCCGACGCCAAACGCGCCGTCGCCATCGCGCTGCGCAACCGGTGGCGGCGTCAGCAATTGCCCGAAGATCTGCGCGAGGAAGTGCTGCCCAAAAATATTCTGATGATCGGGCCGACGGGGGTAGGTAAGACCGAGATTTCCCGACGCCTTGCCCGGCTCGCCGGAGCGCCGTTCCTGAAAGTAGAGGCAACCAAGTTCACGGAAGTGGGCTATGTGGGCCGCGACGTGGAACAGATCATTCGCGATCTTGTGGAAATTTCCATCGGCCTTTGCCGCGAAAAGAAGCGCAAAGAAGTGGAAGCCCACGCGCAGGCCGCGGCTGAGAACCGCGTGCTCGACGCGCTGGTGGGGCAGGGCGCGGGCGAGGCGACGCGCGAAAGTTTCCGCACCAAACTGCGCGGCGGCGAGCTCGATGACAAAGAGATCGAGATCGAAGTGGCAGACACGGCGAGCCCGCTGGGCAATTTTGAAATTCCCGGCATGCCAGGCGCGCAAGTGGGCATGCTCAATCTGGGCGATTTGTTCGGCAAGGGCATGGGCCGCACCAAAACGCGGCGCGTGACCGTGGCCGATGCTTACGCGCCGCTGATCGCCGAAGAAAGCGACAAGCTGC